>Ga0310691_10000173_pt1 | contig 132611 bp, 274 predicted proteins | sample 176DNAGHGlowgp2_FD_203887 | JGI IMG/M metagenome (GOLD analysis project Ga0310691, IMG submission 203887) | Sheep rumen microbial communities from Palmerston North, Manawatu-Wanganui, New Zealand - 1766 DNA GHGlow gp2 (v2) (version 2) | ecosystem: Host-associated > Mammals > Digestive system... | reverse complement strand
AAGACATTGACATTCACGCAAACAGAAGTATTAGAAGTCCATTATGGAAAACCTTATATGGTTGGGAATGTGAATTTAAATTGAATGGTAAAAGACACTGGTTCACATTTGGTAAAGGTGGATGTGGTTTTGAACCATCATTACAAGCATACATTAGAAAATACTGCAAACTTGATAGTTTTGACGATTATAAGGAAATTAAGAAAGATTATCCTGATGCTACATTAGAAGATATTAGAAACATTGCAACAATGGGGTAAGTATGGAATTAAGAGAAGCAGAAGAAGTCTTAAAGAACAATGGCTATCTTTTAGAAGCTACTAACACAACTGAGATTGACTGTAGTAATTGGCACTGGGTAAAGTCCATGTCTAGTTATAACAACAATTACTATTACGATACTTTGAGTGATGTTGAATTTTATCTTGAAGAATGTGATGAAGATTATGGAGATTATCTTTATTACGCTTGCGATAAATCAGGAAAGAAGCTAAAATACTTAGGATATACAAACCGTGAAGGCAGTGTTGAAAATTGTAATGGTAAACTTGTATTAGATACAAGTATGCCTACATAGTTTGGAGAATTTACAATGAAATTAAGCGAAGCTCAAAGAATTTTAAATAAGAATGGCTTACTAATGGAAGAATCATTAGTTGATACCAGATATATTGACAACAAAATAGAACAACTACAAAAGATTAAATCAGAGTTATTCTCATTGGGTATAAAAGTAGAATCTATTTATCGTAAACTCGGAATTACCGGAACTAAATACAACATTTATGCTAATGGTGATGAATGGTATTTGGTTACAGAATTTGAAGATGGTGGTTCATTTGATTATTATGTAAATGGTAAAGAAATTGAAATAAATTACACTATTAATGGATATGGTTCAAAGACCTGTACTTATGATAGATTGGAAATTACCATTAAACGCATATTTAGAAAACAAGATAAGGAATAATTTATGTGTAAATTTTGCGAAGGCAGTGATAGAAAGAATAGTGGTAAATTCGCCATCTATATGACAAAATGGTCAGATGAAAGAGGAACTACTTTGAGTGTAGATTTTGATGGTTTTGACGAAAGTAGTGATACTGATTTTGAAGTAAACTTTTGCCCAATGTGCGGAAAACAGTTAAAACAAGTTCAAGAATCCACCGAACTCACTGAAGCATTAGAAACATTAAAAGATAATGGCTACATTTGTGAATCCAACAAACATTTTGAATTTTGGCAATACAAATTACAAGTTAAAAAGAACTTAAATAATTGGATAAAGACTCAAAAATGGTATAAAAATTTTGACGAATTGAGAGCAAGTATTTCTTGGGAACTATATATTGATATAGTTAAAGAAACTATGAAAGATTATTTTGATGCTGGCAGTTCACCAGATGATTGTGCCGTTGAAATTATAGAAATGGCAAAAGAAGCAGCAAAGAAGGGTTAATTATGAATTTACAAGAATCATTTGAAGTATTGAAAGAACATGGTTTTATTTGTGAATCAACAAGTAAAGAAATCTACAATGTTCTTTCACGAAATTATGATGTAGTAGATGAATACAGCGATAGTCAATTTAGAACAACATTTACTTGTAAAACAAAAGGTATTCGTAAAGCTGATAGATATTTAATGACATCTAAAGGTGGATTGGCTATAAGAAAGGGCGACCAATGGGTTCTTATTGCTAACGATTTAGCTGAACTTGAAAATTATTTTGCTGGGTAATTTATGAATTTACACGAGTCCATTACATACTTAAAAACTGCTGGCTATCTCGTAGAAAAAGTCAATATAAGTAATTTAGTAGAAAATTTAAGCGAAGTTCTTCTACGAACATTTGAGTTAGAAGAAGCCCACCAAATTAAATCTACTACACCAAATACTGTTGCTTATACATTGAGTGATGGTATTCACGATGTTACTGTGATATGTGAATATAATCATAAAACTGATATATTAAGAGTTACATTGAATTATGGTAATTTTGAAGATACATTCAACGATTTATCACAAAATGTAAGAATTGACAAACAAGGTAAAATTGACATTACAGATAAACTTGATAGATGGGCAAGTGATGTAATGGACGAATGGACTGACGCATTTAGTTATTAGGAATTTATAAAAATTAATACATATAACATTGTTTAAGAGATTGGTGAAATTATGATTAATAATAAGCGAGTAATTGTTTCAATGACTTCCTGGACGAAAAGAATAGGAAATGTAAGTCATGTGGTTTATTCATTATTGAAACAAACTGTACAACCTGATAGTATTGAAGTAAATTTGGCTTTGGAAGAGTTCCCAAATATGGAAGAAGATTTACCTGAAGATTTGGTTACTATGTTAAATGAAGGTGTAATTCAAATTAATTGGGTTGAAAAAAATACAAAAGTATTTAAGAAATTCATTCCTGTATTACAAAAATACTATGGTGAAGATTATTATGTTTTAACTGTAGATGATGATTGGCTTTATAATAAAAATTATATTGAAACAATGGTTAAACGATTAGGTTCAGCCGATGCTTATTGTTTAATCCACGATGCTTTCCACGGATATTGTATGATTTATCGTAGCAAAATTTTCAAAGAAAATTTTTGGCAAAGTGTAACTGATAAAATGATTTCATATAGTATATCTGACCATTATATGCGTGGTTATATTTTAAAATTTGGTGGTGCTTTAAGTAAAGCAAAACATAGTAATAAAAAAGATTATCTAACAAGTTTCAACCCAGTTTGTCCTAATTCAGGAAATAAAAATCCAATGAGTGATGTTTATGATACAGCAAGAGTTGTAAATGCTTATAAAGAAATTAACAGAGTTTTAAAGGCTATGAAATGAAACAATATAATGGTGAAAAAGCAATTATTTCATTGACCAGTTGGAAAGCCAGGATTACAACAGTAGATAAAACTATATTTAGTTTGATGAAAAATTGTCCAGGTTTTCATATAGTATTAGTTTTAGCTGAAGAAGAATTTACAAACAAAGAAAACGATTTACCTGATAATCTTAAATACATTATTGATAATGATTTAATAGAAGTTCTATGGGTAAAACGAAATTGGAAATCAATAAAGAAAGTAATCTTTACGATGGAAAAATATAAATCGGTTCCAATTATAAGTGCAGATGACGATTGTATCTATGTTTGTAATTATGCAGAAGAACTCTATCAAAAATGGTTAGATAATAAAAAACAAATTAATCCTATTGCTTATAGATTATCTAAAATTCCATTCTGTTTATGCGGACCTGCTTCATTCTATCCACCTGAATTATTTGATAAAATTTTAGAAGGATTTAAAACAAGTGAAAGAATAAACATTAATATGGATGATAGTTTTATATCTTCTGTTTTAATGAAAAATAATATAAAACCTGTTTATTATAGTGATAAATTTCCTTGTTATTTTCACGATGAAACAAAAGCATTAACTGGTTCTAAAAATAGACCTGAATGGGTGAAATCACAGAGGTTTGAATGATTACTGATAATTTAACTTTATTCACTTGTACATATAATAGTAATTTTTTACTTAAAATAATGGTGATGTCCTTTTTTAAACAAATTAAAAAAGATATACAAGTAGTAATTCTTGATAATGGAAATAAAGAGCCTTGTGATAGTAATTTTGCTGAACAATTTACTGTTATTGATAATAAAAATTATAAATTGACACCTTATTTTAAAGATAATATATCACAAAATCACTGCGCCAGTATAGATTATGCTTTAAAAAATTGTATAAAAACAAAATATGTTTTGTTATGTGATTGTGATATTATTTTTAAGAAAAGCATAAAAACTTTTTTTGATTATCTTGATACACTTGAAGATTTTGATTGTATTGGTGAAGTTGGTTATGATGTATTTCCACCTAATAGATTATTCCCATATTTCTGTTTAATTAATGTTGATAAATTTAAATCAGATAATATAAATTATTTTGATAAAAAAAGATGTGCTATTAGAAAACACGGTGTAGGATTATATGATACCCGGTTATTCTTTTTATGCTGATATTAGAAAAACTTGGAATATACAAAAAATAAAAATTGACCGATACATATACCATTTAAAGAATGGTACATTTAAATCACAAAATTTAATTGAATGGTTAAAATTATATGAACGAACATAAACAAATAATTTTATTTGAATCTTATCCAGATTTCAGTGGTTCACCACTGGAGATTTATAATGAACTTGTCAAAAGAGGATATGAAGAAAAATATGATTTAGTTTGGGCTGTATATTCTAATTTTAATGAAAAGACTAATTACAAAATAGTTAAGTTCCACGGTTGTGATACACAAGAAAAAAGAAATGTTTTAGCAAGAACGAAAGTTATAATTGATAGTAATAGATATATACAAAAGCCAAGACCAGATGTATTTAGAATACATGTAAGACATGGTTTAACATTAAAAAAATGTCAAAAGTATTATAATGATATTGGATATTTAGATGCTATAATTACAACATCAGATGAAATGTTAAAAATTGAAGAAAAAGCATATCCTTCTTATTTAAAGAATAAATTTATAATAACAGGTATGCCAACTACTGATAGATTATTTCATCCAAATGATTTATATAATGGATTTATACAAGAATTAACAAATAATAACATAAAATATAACAAAATTATTAGCTGGTTACCTACATATAGAGAACATCGTTTTTCACACTTTGGTAAAAATAAGTATGAGTATGGTCTTACAGCATTACATAATAAACTTGAATGTGATACATTAAATAATGTATTACAAAATAACAATACATTACTTATTATACAGATGCATCACGCACAAGCAAAAAATTATCAAAATTTGTTGAAGTATTCAAATATAGTTGTTGTAAATGAACCTATTAAAAATAAGTATTTAATTACAACAAGTGATATTTTAGGAAATTCCGATGCTTTACTAACTGATTATTCTGGAGCATATCAAGAATATATCATTTTAAATAAACCAATAGGTCTTATTATAGAAGATTTAGTAGATTATTCAAAAAAAGTTGGTTTCTATTTAAATTATTTAGAATGGATAAAAGGTGATTATTTGTTAAATAATAAAGATTTAATAAACTGGGTAAATGATATAGCAAATAATATAGATAAGAGTAAAAATGAAAGAACAGAAAGTTTAAATAAAACACATTTATATAAAGATGATAAATCTACACAACGAGTTGTAGATTATATAATTAGTAAAACTAATTTATAAATGATATAATTGAATTATAGTATTTGTTTATAGTTGTTAATGGTAATTCTATTTTATTCACCAAAATAGTTTTACATAATTCATCATTACGAGTTACACTTTTATCTTTTGTTATTATTATTCTTTTGTAATCTGAATTATTATAAGCAATATCTTTTATTGAGTATTTACTGTTAGAGTTTGCATAAGCTTCATCCCTTATTAAGAAAATTGGTTTATCTTTACATTCTAACATTCTTTGTACTCTATCCAGATATTTTTGATTAATATATTCCCATATCCTACAATAATATACTTCATTTGTATCTTTATTTGTGTATAGTTTTGTTGCTTTTGAATCAAAATTATAATGAACATAATGAAGTTCAATAACATTTTCTACTTTAATAATATAAGTATTTTTTTTTAATGTTGATTTTTCAAAATCATAATTAAACCAATTTATTTTATTAAAGTTATTCATAACATACATTATTGAATCATTAGGACAAACCATCCATATAAAAGGATTATTAAATTCTAAATTATGACGATTATAAAATCTTCCTCCACAGCAATTATTACTTATAACTAACATAATTATACCTTAATATTTACATCATTAGGAAAATGATTATCTGCTTGGAGTTTAATTTTTTCATATATAGTTTGTTTTAAATTTGTACTACTAACACCATTTCCATAAGGAAAATATACAACAGTAACACCTAAATCTTTTAAATAATCATATTTACCAGCCCAATCATCACCTACTACAAAAATATCAAAGTTTAATTTCTTTACTTTATCTGTATGGTCTAATGATTTTTGTGGAATAACAATATCAGGATATTTTAAGGCTTTAACCATAGCAATACGTTCTTCAAATGGAACTATCAATTCAGATTTATATGTATTAACTAATTCATCTGTATTTACGCCTATGATTAGAATATCACCAAGTTTTCTAGCATATTCTATCATCTTAATATGATTTATATGTAATAAATCAAATGTACCAGATGTATATACAACTGTTTTTCCAGCTATCATAATAATCCTCTTTTATTCATATCATCTAAAGCATTAAACAAAATATCATTATCATTAATAGTTAAATTACCTATGTGACCTACTCTTAATATAGTATCTTTTAATTTTCCACCATTAGGACAAATCCATATATTATATTCGTTTTTTAAAGTGGTGAATGTATCATAAGCAGAAACATTTAATGGATGTAATGGTGTGACTGCATTTGATAATGAATTAGATGTTATTTCAAATGGGTATTTTTTAATTCGTGTTCTAAAATCATTAGCAATTAGGTTTATTCTATTGATTTCATTTTCAACACTACCATTTTTATCTATATTTAATAGTCTTTCGTGTATTTGTAAAATTATACTTACTGCTGGTGTAAATGGAGTTTGACCTCTTTCAGCATTTTTTAAGGCATCCTTTAAATTAAAATAGTAACATTTAATATTATTATTTTCAATTCGTTTAATAGCAGTTTCGTCTAAAACCAATATAGAAATGCCTGGTGGACAGGCCAATGCTTTTTGTGAACTTGTTATCACTATATTAGCCGAATAATTTTCCATATTAAATGGGTCAGCTAAAAATGAACTTATAGCATCTACAATTAAAAATAGATTATATTTTTTACAATATGAACTAATTAAATCCATATCATAATGTACCCCAGTAGATGTTTCGTGTACATTTACTAAAAATCCAGTATAATTATTACCATCAAATTTTTCTAAATCTTTTTCTGTTAATTGTTTACCTGATTCTAATATAATTTCATCATACGATATATTATGAACTTTACATATATCAGCAAATCTTTGTCCGAAATTTCCACCATTTACTATGAGTACTTTATCAGTTTCATTAAATGAATTTATTATAGAAGCTTCCATAGAAGCTGTACCAGAACCAGTAATAAATAATACTTTTGATTTTGGTGGTGCTTTTATAAATTTTTTAATATAGTATTCACTTTCAAATACTATATTTGAAAATTCTTCTGTTCTAAAATATGGAACTTGTTCGGAACCAATTTTTAATACATAATCATTTGTTTGTACGGGACCAACAGTAAAATTTATCATTATTCACCTCAATTTATTATATTTATAAGTAAATATAAATTTAACAATAATATAATAAATTATAATTCAGTATACAATAAAACAAATTTCATAAGCTGGCTATTGAAAACATAGCTGGCTTTTGTTATATTATAGAAATGAAAAAGAAAATCCCATTTGATGCTTGGCACAGATTAATCCAAACTGAAGACACTTTAATTCCACAATGGAAAGGTCTGTTCTTTTGGCATAATTACCACTTTAGAGATTTTTGCCAAGACTTTAAATATGATTATGTAATCTATTTTGATACTGCACATCAAGAAGATTTATGTAATCTTCAAGAAATTTTTGAAGAGTTAGATTTTATTAGAATACAAAAAGATGGTGTTTGTTAATGAGTGCTATATTTTTAATTGGTTCAGTTGTATTGTTCATTATATTGCTGGTAATTGAGTATCGTAGTGAAGATGATTTTTGTAGACCGATAGAATACAAAAGAGAAATTGAAAAAGAAAGGAATTGTAAAGATAAATGAATCCTAATGAATTATATCGCAGTCTTTGTAGGATGAGAATTGCTTATGCTCAGTCCCAAATCTATCTACTTGAAATGGATGGAGATAGTGTAAACCCATATTATACAATGGCTAAATCCATTAAACTAACTGATTTTTGGACTAATGTAAAAACATATTGGGAAAACAAATTAAAATATAATTTATATCATACTGGAGAATAAAAATGTATAGTGAAAGTTGTAGTATAGAAATTGATAGCCGCGTACGCGGCGTAAAACGAGCAATATATGAAATTGCTGACGATTTAGGAATATCTGTTAGTATAGATACAGATACTTATTGTGATGGTGGATGGTTTTTTAAAACTTATACAACTGAGTATAATATAAGATTTAGTGGTGATAAAGACAAAGTAGAAAAAGCCATTGAAAGGCTTCACGATGATTGTGAAGAATTTAATGCACGAATACATAGACCAGTAACTGCAACAACAGGATTTTAATATGACTACAATAAATCAATTTCTTAAAAAGAATTACCCAGACATTCTTAAAGAATGGACTGAATTCCACGAAAAAGAAACCAAAGAAGCCAAAGAAGCAGAGGCTTTAAAAGAAGAACAAGACCGACAAGAAGCCATTAAGAATAGAGTACCATTGTTTGAATACGAATTTTATTTTTCGTATCACGAATATGGTTGGGATAAATCTACTCACAGTAATTTTTGGTCTTTGGGTGAAGCATTTGAATGGATAACTGACTATAAAGTTTCTTATGAAATGAAACCTGGTTATATATCATTTGCCGATTTTATTAGAGAAAGTGGTTTTAAGACCGAAGAAAAGTTCTTTAAACAATGGCTAGATAACATTCACGCAAGAAGTGCAGAAATTGAAGATAAAGTTCAAGACCGATTTGACTGCCAACTTGACGAGGATGAAGGTCTAAGTGAATGTGGTTGTACTTATGTTTACACTGATGAAGAAATAAAAGATATTTTCAAGAATTGTTTTTATCAAAAGATAGATTATGAATAATAAAGTAGAATTAACAAAAGAAATGAAAGAATGGATTAGAGTAATTGAAACACTTGGGAATTGCGAAGTTGATGTAGTAATTGGTAAGCCTGATTTAGGTCTTTGTGCTAGATACCCAGTACAACAAGATTTTTATATTGACGAACACGAACAAGATAATCCAGTTATAGGAATTTCAAAAGATGACCAGAGAACACATTGAAGAAATGTATTACGCAGTATTACCTGCTGAAAAAGCCGAACATCACGAAACCTTATATTTTTGGTTTTCCAATTATGCCAGCAGAGGTTATCCAAGTGATTATGGTTGGAGTAATAGAGAACAAGATAAGAAGTATGCTTCCAAAGAAATTCTAATGGAATTTCTACATAACACATTGGCATTGGAAGTAGACCGAGGTCATTGGAGTTTAGACGAAGTAGAAGGTGTACAAATTCATAAAGTAATTGAGAAAACAATTACCACTACTGAAGATACTCTTGAAAATTATGGAGCCGGTATCAAAGAAATCAAGAAACTCGGTAAACAAAGATATGGATGGGATGTATAATGTGGATTTTAATTTTAACTCTATTAACTAATACTGGGGCTGCTTTAACTGCTGCTGAATTTGATACAAAGAAAGCATGTATAGAAGCAGGTTCTGGTTGGTACAGAGATATGAATAAAAAAATTGGTGTTTCAGCTTCATATCGTTGTGTAAGCAAAGCAAATCTTCCACCTGACCACATTTATAATAGGTAGGTTTATATGACTAAATTTACTGTGAATGTACCATTTGAAAAACTTAAAATAACTGAAGAAGAATTAGCGAAAAGACAGGAGCTTATTAAAAAGCACACTGATGAAAATGGCAATATCAATTTATATCTTGTATTTAAAGAATTTTATGAATGGTTAACTGAGAAGGATAAGTAGTGATATGACATTAGAAGAACTTGAAATGGATTATGAAAACGAATATGCAATTTATCGTTTTCCTGATACTAAAGAAGAAGTGTTTAGGTATCATGTTCCAACACTTGATAGTTTTAATATGACTGTTGAAGAAAAAGCACTTGGACTTCGTCTTTGTATTGAAGCTCGTTTAAAAGATGGCTGGACAGGTGATATATTAGGGAGATAATTTTATGACCCTTGACGAAGCAATAGAACATTGTGAAGAAAAATCTCAATGCGGAACTGCTTGTGGAATGGAACACAAACAACTTGCTGAATGGTTAAGAGAACTAAAAGTGTTTCGTAGCAATATCAAAGAAAACGAACTAACCAAAGATGACTATATTCTTTTATTAGAAAAAGAACTTGAGATTTATAAAGCAAAATGTGCTGGTCAAGCCGAGCAACTAAAAGAATTAGAAGCCAAATACAATTTAATTAAAAGTAACTATAATACTTTAATGGAAGTTTTGGCAAATAATACAAATCAACCAAAGTGTAATACAGGATTTCTATAATGCCTAGAATAATTGGTGAAGGTCCACACGAAACATATTACCATACACCAGATGGTAATTGGACTCATTTGGATGCTAATGGTAAATCGTGGAAAACATTAGAAGAAGCAAAGCAACATTATCACCAAACACATTCAAGCGAAACTGACTATGGGTGTTTGTTTCTGTTTGGGTTATTTGTTATGGCTATCTTCTTTGCTCTTATATAAAAAAAAGGTGGTTCAAACGAACCACCTTTTATTTTTATTCATCCATTCCGAAAGGGTCATTTACATATCTTTCTTCATTATGTAAGTCATTAAGTTCATTTTTGTAATTTTCCAAATCGTCAATACTCCAGCCCGCCAAAGTATAATAATCCAAATCGGAATCACACATTGGGTCATCCAAGATTTCTTCAATTAACTCATGCTTATCTGGTGAGATTTCTTCCTTGTTGTATTCCAACAAAAAGCCTTTGGAATGTAAAATCTGTTGTGCTTCAATCAATTTCATATTGTTTTTAACCTTGTATCTATACTGGTCAATCATTTGTTTAGCAATAGCAGCGGATTTTTCACCTTTCATTCTTTCAATAGTTTTGTATTCATTTTTAAAGATTTTATTTGGTGAAGCACCTTTCAAATTGTGTTCATAGTCCAACATATATTCCAAGTCACGAAGTACTTTATCTTCAATAGAACTATTGGGGTCAAATCCTAAACCAAATCTATCTCTTACACGATTAGTAATAAAATCTAAATCTGTAATACCCAAATCTGTGTATTCTTTGATTACCATTTCAATAATCTGCTTTTTGATTTTTCCACACATTAAGTCATGAAAATCGTCAGGGTGTAAATCATTTTGTAACTTTTTTATTACATTATCGTATAATTCTTCCATACTATTATTTATGTAAATTTAATTTTACATAATTTAGTCATTTTTCTATTGACAAACTGCATAAAATAATCTATATTAATAGTGTAAAACCATTAAAAAGAGGTAATAAAAATGTGGATTCTCATTATGACATTAGCATTTTCTAACTTTCAGGGTCATGGTGGTTCCGGAGGTGCTGCCGTTGCGACTGCCGAATTTAGCACAGAAGGTAGATGTAAAGCAGCTGGTCTCAGATGGGAACTTAGCATTTCAACATATAATCACGAAATCAAAGACGCTGCCAAGTGGGTTTGTGTTCAAAAGTAAACGAGGTAACAAATGAATGAAATGAAATTTCCTGAGATTTGGGCATTTTACATTCCGTCAGAGCATGATTATGCCCGTGGTAATGGTGGTATTCGTACATATTCTTCAAAAGAATCAGCATTGAAGCAGAAGAAGTACCACTTAGACGCAATTCTTGTTAAACTCACAGCAACATGGGAGGCATAATATGGGTGGTGGTTCTATGACACACAGTTATTTTGTACAGAAAGACGAAACCGAACGAGATTTCAACCATAAGAAAGAACCCGAGCCGGAATTGGTAATTTATAAGGGTGAACTTGTTGTTACAGAAGGAGCATAATATGAACAAACTATTTCTTATTCTTGTATTTGCGATTACCGCATTTGCCCAAATGAATTACACACCGAAGACTGAAGAATTTCAGTACACAGAATCAATGTGTTGGATTGTGTATGGAGATATTATTTGTGATGGTGGAGAAATGAATACAGAACAGGCGTATGGCCGAGTAATTGCCGACACCGTTCCAATGACAGATTGTATTTCGTTTGATTCACTTAAAAATTGGGAAACTAAAATGCAAATGAACGATTCTGTTAAGTATTATGTATCAGCTCCGAGAAAATCCCATTTGCGAGATAACGAACTAACTTTGGATTGGTCTTGTACTGACCCATTTATACGCAAAACACGAAGTCTAGCACGTCATTGGGAAAAATTAGGCTATGAAGATGTATATGTTAGGATTTGGAAGATAACATTGAAAGGATATGATTGCCCCGAAAATCCAACAAAGATTTTATATTCAAATCCCTGGTTAGCCGAAATGGTGCTATATGAATGTGTAGAAAATCCTGACGATTATGTTGTACACGATTTGGAATATGAAGAATGGATTAGGAAAAATGGAATTGTATATCCAGGAGCAATTATAAGGAGAAAGTAAAATGTTTTATTCAATTATCCACAACTCAAAGAGATTGTTTGATATTCACCAGCACAAAGATGTAGATGACGCAAATGAATATATCCGCAAGGAAATGCCGAAGTATGCTAAGCGTGGTTGTGCGGAAGATAAGTCAAAGAGTTTCCAACTCTACAAGAATACAGATGCTATTTGGCACATGTATCACGATTTGCCAGTAACTGACGCATTTTGGGTTGACGAAGGAGACCACGATATGCACGGTGTGGTAGTCCACGCAACTAAGGATATGAAGTGGGCATACATTCATTTCGGTCAGTTTGATGGTGATGGTTTCCCATGCGATGTTCAGTTCTTTAAGAAGCGAGAAAATGCTATTCACAGAAAGAACATTGAATACAAGAAGGTATTGAAGGAATGTATTGATGGACAGAAAGAAGATGACAAGTTGTATGGGATAACGAATTTCCGACCACTCAATCACCAGGAAGAAGATGAATGTTCTGCGATTTCTTGGGATGATGGTTGTGGTGGCACGGTAGAAGTTCACCTGGTTATGGAAATTAACTAATAGGAGGCAACTATGTACGAAGCAATCGGACAGAGAATTAAATCAACTGATTTCCCACTCAAATGTAGGGCTATGTATTATTTCTCAAAGGGCCGTCATGACCACCAGGAACGAAAGGGCAGTGGGATGCCATATTATGTTCATCCTCGTGGTGTAGCATACATTGTTATGGAGCATGGCGGAACTGAAGACCAAATCAATGCTGCTTTCGCTCACGATTTGATGGAAGATACCGAAACTTCATATCTTGAAATTAAGGCTGTATGTAATGAACATGTGGCAAATATGTGTGCGGAACTTCGCAACAACAATTTCAAGAAAGAACAAATGGGAAAAGAAGCATATATCACTGAAAAACTTCTTAAAATGAGTGAAGATGCTCTATTGGTAAAACTCGCAGATATGGTTTACAATTCTTATGATATGCCAGCAGAGAAGGCATTGAACAGAATGTACAAGAATGTTTGCGAACTACTAATCAAGCGAGAACTCAATCCGACATGCCGAGAACTCGCCACTATGGTTATTCTCGCAGACCCACAAGAACCTGAAGATTAGTTAGCCATACAAAAAGAAAAAGACCCTCGTAATTGAGGGTCTTTTTTAAAGTGCTAATATATCTTTTAGATTTTTGAATTTACCATATAACGGTTTTAATTCGGGTAGATTTTTATTAACAACATAGAACTCGTTATCTTTCAAATCAAAATCTATTTTAATTGGAATACACCCATTTAAAACCGCTTCCATATTTTGTTTCATACAAACGAATGATGAAGTACAAGCAAGTGCATACAAATGACAACTTAGATAAATTTCATTGTTGGTATTTCTTGATTTTACCACCATATCATTACTTCTTCTCATAAAAGACGAAACAATCATAGAAACATACTCGTCATGCCAACGATGAAATCCAGCTGCTGAAGTATCTAAGTCATATTCTTGTATATCAGGTTTATAACTGGTCATAGAATGGGTCCTTTTTCCATTGTATAGAAAAACTTCTAACTTGGTCAGGAATAGTCCACCAATGTTCAATACCTACACCAACTTCATATCCAGCATCTTTAAATGCTTTTTCTATATCGTAAACATTCTCTATGCTAATGTTATATTGACCAGGCCATTCTAAATTAAGATAACCATAACCATTTTCGGCTCTCTTTTTACATTCGTTCACTAATTTATCAATAGTTTTTTGTGTTTCTGTAATTTGTTTACATTCATTTATCTTTTCAATAGATATAGAACTTTGCCTAATTTCATTTATATTTGGAATCATTTTTACCACTCCACATGAATGTACAAGTTGTTATCCCAACTCTCTCTTTTATAACAGGTATATCCATTTTTTTCAAATTCTTTTATTGCCAAATCTGTATTCACACAACAAAAATAATCCGAACTATTTAATGAATAATCCACTTCTCGTTTTCCCTGACCTGATGCTTCTTTAATGAGTTTAGAGATTTCTTCTACAATATGCTCTTTTCCTTTATGATAGTTTTCTGTTGTAATTTTGGCTAATTCACTAGCCTTTATTGAAACTGTGTACATTTTATCCTCTTTTTATAAAAATATACATTATTTTAATTCTTTGTAAACATAGTTTTACATTATTTTTGTTGACATTAAACTGAGGATTTACTATATTAATAGTATAAAAGAGAGGTAACTATGAAAACGAAAGAAGAACGCAATTATATGGTAAACGAAATGGTAAGAGCCCTGTGTAATGGGGGTTTTGGTAGACTTCAAGCCATGCTCGGTGCCGAACCAATTAGTATTACAGATAATACATTCACATTCTCGTTTAAAATGTTCCGTAAAGCCAATCTTTTCAAGATTGAACTAGACGAAGGTTTGGATTTGTATAACTGCTATTTCATTAAGAAACGCAAATACACCACCAACGATTTAATGAAGGGTATTAAACCCACTGACAAGAAATTTGAACCAGTTGTGGTGAAAGAAATCAAGGGAATTTATTGTGACCAAGTAAAAGAATTTTTTGAAAACACAACAGGTTTGAGAACATCTTTGTAAACAATAATTTACAAAATCGTAGTTGACAAAAACTGCGATTTTTACTATATTAATAATGTAAACAAGAAAAAGAGAGGTATCACTATGGCAAAACACTATTTCACCATTAACGAATTTGAACTCCTGAAAGAACTAAATAAAGAATACGATGTTGAAATGAAGGGTCTCGGTCCGTTTGGAGAGGAAACTGGTAGCATTGAATCGTTTGATTTGGATGATGCCACATTTGATACCGATTACCTGCGTGATAGTTACCAGGACGAAATTGAAAAACTCACTGAAGACCAGAAGAGTGATTTGGAAGAAAATAGTTATCTCTATTATTCCGATGTTAAAGAAATGTTCCCGGATATTGACGATAGCTGGGATTTGGGTCAGGTGGTTGTGTTCAATACTGACATTGGTCAGTGTGAACAGAATTTCCTTCAATGGGACCGTTGTATTGGTGACATTTATTGTGACGAAGATGATTACAATACCTTTATGGAGGAACACGAAGAATTTCAAACAAAAGAATGGCATATTGCTCATGTGAAGCAGTATATGAGTGAACATGATATTTCTTTGGAAGATTTGAAGTAATGCGAAATTGGAAACGAAAAATGGATTTAGCCCGATTGAAAGCCAAAGGAAAAATCTAAATGGAACATACAAGAGCATTAGACATTCTCAAAAAAGATTATAATTTTGTAATCTATACTACCGGACACCCCTACTATGCTGTGTGTTGGGATAATGCGATTGTAATGTGGTATGAAGTTTCATCTGTGATTGAAAACATTCACAAAATTAGACATATTTCGGCTTTCAAGAAAAAGACCTATAAGAATTTGGTAAATTATGATTATTCTCTTGTGGGTTCATTTACTATTGAAAAAGTGGATGAAGATTTTTTCCGAGCTGAATGTGATAAGATTTTGGAAAAGGTCAAGAAATGGCAAAGTCAAGATTTAATTAACAAAGCAAATCAGGATTTCCGATGAGATCAGTACTATTAGAAAAACTATTTTTAGACCATCAGTTGAAAATGGAAAATTGTGATGGTGGTACACAAGAAGATTGCTACTGGTGTATCTATGAAAATGAAGAAGGCGATGTTGATGTTGTTGTTGAATACTATTTTGACAAACATGTTGAATATGAAGCAACTGTACTTTTATATGATAATGTTGAATATGCCAAGCAGTTTGTATTTGGGCAAGAAAATGAAATGATGAAGTTCATTACAACAGATAAATTGATACTAAAAGAACAATGGGCATTAGAACAAATTAAAAAGGATTTCTTATGAACAAAGATACAAAAGTATTAGACAGATTATTTGAACAACATAATATACCATTGAGTATTGATGATTGTTCTTCTCAAAGAGATTACGAATGGTGCTATTATACTAATAACGATTTTTCTATTACTGTAGATGCCTCCTATAATTATAATTCACCAAATGAATATGAAGCCACAGTATCCCTTAATGATAATGATGAAATAAAAAAGTCATTTAAAGAAGGTGAAGAAATGAAGCTGATTAAATTTATCACCACTGATAAAATGAAATTAGCCCAAAACAGAGAATTTGAACGAATTAACAAGGATTTCCAATGACTGGACAAGAATTAAAAAATGAATTGGTAAATCGTGGATTAACTTATTTGAAATATCAAGATAAAGCAATCCACGGTTTGGTCTTTATGACTTATTATATGATGTATGGAACTATTCCAGTAGCCATTTATACATTGAGTGGTGAAGGAATGGATATGATAGCATTTGTTGAAACCAACAACTCAGGTGGGTTTGAATGGCGAGATGGCGAAATGGCAAATCCACAGTTCATTGACAAATATGTTAAGTTCTTGAAAGAATTTAAGGTCAATCAAACTATAAAAGAAATGGAGGTTGATTTTGACTAACATAACAGAAAAAGAAATTTTAGAATTGAGTAACAAATACAATTTGCGTATAATAAAAGTCCAAACAAATGATGTATGGGACTGTTCAGTCTATTTAGACCATTCATTATTGACTAATGATAGTGATAAATTGTTCAAGTTTACTATATTTAATGGCGAGATAACATTTTTTGCTTGTTTTGAAAAACTAGAAACAGTTTACGATGCTTCGGATAACACAGTTACATGTAGATTTATTACTGAATATCCATTAGGCACACATATTAACGATTGTGTTGAATTGGAAAATTTCATCAAGAAACAAATTAGAGCATTGGACTTGGCTGAAATTATGGAAAAGAAAATTAGAATGGATTTAAAGATAAACTCAATCAAGCAGGATTTTTAAATGGGTAAGAAGAAAAATACAGGATTTCCAAGAGAAAAGATTTTTGCGTTGGCTGAAAAGTATGGTTTGAACCATGAAGAAATAGAAGGTTGTTATTATTTCTTTTTGCCAAAGTTAGGTCTTTTGGATGATGAAAATGACACCGATTATAGAGATGATTTGTTTGATTGGAGCGAGAATAGCAAAACAATTCTAGTTTACACATCTTATTTGGTAAAAGCCGGTGTTGGTAATGGATGGTCAGCTCAATTTGAACACAGTGAAGAAGTAGGTACATTAGAACGATTGGAAGCCATTGTTTCATATATGGTTGAAATGGCTAATAGTTTGTTAGATGTAAAGAAGAAAGCTGACGAACTCGGTTTAGTAATTAAAGCAAGCGAGGATTTCTAATGGATATTAAAAAAGTACTAAACTTAGCAAAAGAACTAAATCTTGATTATGAAGTTTACAAAAAAGATTATTACTTCTATCTTCCAAAAGACTGGGTTTTTAATGGTGATGATTATATGGAAGAATATGAAAATGACAGAGAGGCATTTTTTGTTTGGCGTCACAATAGCAAGCATGTGGTTGCTACATTAAACATTGTAATTGATGCTGATTTGAATTTATATTATAACGATAGCGAAGAATATATCAAATTTACTGAATTTGAACCGAAAATAAGAAAATTTTATTGTATATTTTCCCAATTACAAGAAATGAAAAAGAAAATGACAGTTCAAATGAACATTGAAAAAATCAAATCAGATTTCAATTAACAAAATTTCTCATATACATAGAAAAAAATTCTATATTGGGTTATTATGAGAAACAAGAATACATTATTAGTTAATTTATATGCTGGTCCAGGTGCTGGTAAATCTACTGGTGCTGCTTACATTTTTGCCAAACTAAAAATGGCAGGAATTGATTGTGAATATGTATCGGAATATGCCAAAGATAGAGTTTGGCAAGATGACCAATTCCCATTACAACACTGCCAATTATATGTTACAGGCAAACAATGTTTAAAGATTTATCGTTTGTTAGGAAAAGTTGATGTAATCGTCACCGATAGTCCAATAGCAGTTGGTGCGATGTACACAACCGAGAAACCATATCAAGATGTTTGTTTGTATGAAGCAAAGAAATATAAACCAACATTCAATATCTTTGTAAATCGTTTTAAGAAATACAACCCAAACGGCAGAAATCAAACTGAAAAAGAAGCCAAAGAAATTGATAAACGAATAAAAGATTTCTTAACAGAAAACGAAATCCCATTTACCGAAGCAAATGGGACTGAAGAGGGTTATAACAAGATTGTGGAAGATATAATTGCTTACTTGAAATCTATGTAAGTTTTTCCATTATCCAAAGACATTAGATATTTCTTTCTCGTTTTAGAAATAGCATCAATTATTCCTTGGTCTTGAAAGATTTTAGTCCAGTCATTACCTAAATGAATCCATTCCGCTTTTGTAGCAGGATTATATTCATAAATGATTTGACCGAAATCTACCAAGGAATTTTTGTTTAGTTCAATAATTTTCTTCGCAATTTCTTTATAACTTAAAGTACAGTTTGTAACATAAATATCGGCGGCTCCCAAAGTTGGTTTTCCTAATAATTGTAAACCGCAGAAATGATCTGATGTTTTACTAGGATTGTAACCTTTCTTTAACAATCTATCATAATCTGCTTGGGTACGAACACCACTAGAAATACCGATACAAACATTCTTTTTTGGGTCTTTCTTAAACTGTTGTAGATAATCACGAACTTTCTGTAAATTATTTGCTAATAGTTGTAGTAAAGATTGTTGATAAGGTGTGATTGTTCCGTTTGTAAATTCGCTTAAACTAAAATTTTGGGTTAGTTTTACAACTGACATTTATGCTACCTCTTGACAAAATGTGATTTAATTTCTATATTTATAAAAAGCTGGAGATTTTATGAATTACGATAAGATAAAAGAACTGTGTTTGAAATATGAGTATTTTGAATTTAGCCAAAATACATTTGGGTTTAGTATTCGTATTAAGCCCATTAGTCAAGTAATGGCTCAATTTCCAAAACAATACGCAGTTGAACTAATTGGAGAAAAGTGCGAGATTTACGAATTTACGCAATTACAGAAATTCGCTTTTGGTAGTTTAATAGATTATGTTATCACTTCGTTGTGTACACGAACCATAGAAACTACTGATGTTAATGTGTGTATTATTTCAAAAATTTTGGAACATGTGAACCAACAGATTGAAAATCATTTAACACAGTATAAAAAATATCGTCAAGAATTACTTTTAGAAAACGCAAACGAGGATTTTACATGACCGAATTTCCTTACATAGCAGAATACAATTCAAATGTTGTTCCAAATGAAGTAATCAAGAAAGATACTTACAAGAACCACATGTATGTAATTTATAGTGTAATGGGTAGCCACCCAACTGCTTATGTAAGGGTAAATGAAGGCGAAAAATGGTATGATATGAATTATGACAAAATATCATTTACATGGCCTGGTTGTAATCCGCATGGTGGATTTACATTTAGTGATTTTGTGGATGAAGAAAGTTTTGGCGAACCTGAAGCATATTGGGTTGGTTGGGATTATGCCCATTTTGGTGATTATTGCAGTTATCCAAAGGATTCAATGATTGGTCTTTCTATTGAACGAGGAAAGAAGTGGACTATTGAAGAAATTGAAGCAGAATGTAAACGAGTAATTGACTATATGGAGAAATTATGAAAGCGCTGATTTTGAGTGATTTACACCCGGACATGTATTTCGGTTATGTAATCAAACCTGAAGAATTGCGTGGTTTGACAGAGAAAACCGAAGAAATGGTGTATAGAACACTAGATTGGATGTGGAACATATACGCCGTTCCTGCCACAGACGCAATCCTTATAGCCGGTGACTTGGCTAATGACTATCTCACATTCACCAGCGAAATAAATTGGCTAGCTGGCAAGTACTGCGAAGTGTATCTATGTTTAGGAAATCACGATTTGACAGTAAGGGGTGCTACAAGTTCCAAGTCCAATTTACAATTCGCAAGTTCCGAACAAAAGATTGAAAAAATGAAGGAACATTGTGCTAAGTTCCCAAATGTTCATTTATTGGATGGAAATGTTGTGAATGGAATTGGTGGTTGTATGATGACCTGTGATTTGAAATGCGACTGTGCCCCAAACTATGACCATCGCACCGAATGGAAACGCAAATGGTATGATGGAAAGCACTGGCGTTATATGGGTCAAGAACCTGGGTTAATTTGGAACGATTGTAAACAGAAATTGGATGCGATTGTTGCCCAAAAACCAAAGTTCATATTAACTCATTTCGCACCATATCAGGTTGGTGTAAATTTCAAACATAGACTCAGTAATGATAACAAATTCTTCTATTTCAATGCGGAAGAATGGTTAGAAAAACTAGACCATAACACCACTTGGATTTGTGGGCATACACATACTAGGAAATACTGTGAATATGTGAATGAACAAAATGAACTTATCAAAATTCTATGTAATCCATTTGGTTATCCAGGTGAGCATGATACTTATGCTGATAAATGGTGTTATAAAGATGGAAAACTAGATAGGACTTCCATTGACACAACTTATAACGATTACATAGTTGAAATATAAGTTCTCAAAAATGAAAAAATCCCTGCTCCTGCGGGGATTTTTTCTATATTATAAATAGGAAAAATAAGGATAATATATGACAATAAGTATTATAAATGATGATTGTATATCCCAAATGAAAAATTTAAAGGATAATACAGTTGATTTAATTGTATCAGATCCACCATATTATAAAGTAGTAAATGAAAAATGGGATTATAAATGGAAAACTGAAGAAGAATATGTAAAATGGTCCTTGGAATGGATAAAAGAAGCCACAAGAGTTTTGAGATTAGGTGGTACATTTTATTTGTTTGGGTATTTTAGAACATTATCATTACTTGTGCCATATTTTAAATCATTAGGACTTGAACTTAGACAACAAATTATTATAGATAAAGGAATGAGAGCCGTAAGTGGTAGGTCAACTAAAAAATATAAAATGTTTCCAAATGTAACCGAAAGTCTTTTGTTTTTAATAAAAGACAATAAACAATTTATTAAACCATTTTTAAAAGAACATCAACTGAAAAAGGGCCTTTCTTCAAAAGAAATAAATGAGAAGTTAGGTTTAAAATCAAATGGTGGTGGAATGTGGAGCATTTATACTGGTAAAAATGTTGCTGAACAATTTCCAACAAAAGAATTGTGGAATAAACTATCTATTGTTTTAGATTTTAATTTAGAATATGAAAAAATCGCACAAACATTTAATCCTATCATGGGAATAACTGATGTATGGCGAGATATAGATTTTTATAAAGAAAACCATTTACATCCTACACAAAAACCACTTGATTTAATTACGAGATTGGTTAAAGCATCAAGTAATGAAAATGATTTAGTATTAGACCCTTTTGGTGGAAGTGGAACAACAGCATTAGCATGTAAAAATGAAAATAGAAATTGTATAAGTATTGAATTAGATGAAACATATTGTAATATAGCAGAAAATCGTATAAAAGGTTAATATATTATACATATTACACATTTAAAGGAGAATATATGACAGTTGATTTAATAGTGAACATAATTGACCTCTTGATTTGGATTGGTTTATTCCTGGTAATTTACACGATTAACAAACGATTAACCAAGATTGAACAAGCAGATACTAAAACAGACAAATTACTTGAATGGGTAGATAGAAATTCATTTGATATTTCCAAAGCAGTTAAAGATGTTAAGGAAACATTTGAAGATTTCCATATAAACTATGTGGAAGTTGGTAAGATGCTAGATAGTCTTAATTGCCCAATTTACAAGTTTGTATTTGGAAAAGATAATGAAGTTGTGATTTCTTACGATTTCAAAACTGTGACAATGAAATTTGATGCAAAGACAGAAACTTACACAGACTGGACAAATTTCAAAAATGATTTCATTGATGCACTTTCAACAGTTGTGGAATTTAAGAATGAACCTATTTATCAAAGCACAATTATAGAACAAGCAACAGATAAAGAAATTAAAGAAACTTCAAACACAATAGATGTTGCTGGTCAGTTGGTGGAAGATTTGAAACCAAAGAGAAAACCAAGAAAGAAAAAAGAAGCCCAGTAATAGTTTATACATAAAAAATGAGAAACTCGGAATTTTCTCCGAGTTTTTTCTATATTTAAAAGAAAATAGGTTAATATGGCAGAATTATCAATTAAAAAATTAAATGAATCATTTGTAGAAATAGACGCAAGCGAAGATATTAACTTTAACATTTACTCTCGTTACTCCGAATATGTATCTGGCTATCAGTTTCAGCCACGATTTAAACTTCGTGTGTGGGATGGTAAACACCATTCTTATAATATGCGTTCAAGTATCCTTCCAATAGGATTAGTAAAAGATTTGTTGTTATGGGCTAGAAACCAAGGAACAACATTTGAACTTGAACGGATTTAGAGATACCGAATTTTTGGAAGAAATAGATGAAAAAGACTATTTGGCACAAATTCAAGACAACATGAAAAATGCCCCATTCCAAATTCGTGATTATCAAGACAAAGCAGTAAGAGCAGCATTAAAGTATCATAAGGGTATTCTATTATCTTGTACATCTAGTGGTAAGTCTTTAATGATTTACAACATTATCCGTTGTTTGAGAAAACAAGAAATGAAACATATCCTTCTAATCGTTCCTAACATTATGCTTGTTGACCAGATGTATGACGATTTTGAAAGTTATGGATATGACAATTTGGATGACGATGTAGAAAGATTGGGTGGTGGACATGAAGCCACATTTGACAAACCTGTGTTAATTTCCACATGGCAGTCATTACAAAATAAAGACAGTGAATTTTTTGAAAAATACAATGCCGTTTTCGTTGACGAAGTACATGGTGTAAAAGCCAATGTAATGAGTAAACTAATGAAATGGTGTTGTAATGCTTATTACAAAATTGGTACTACCGGTACACTCCCTAATGACAAATGCGATTTGTTACAAATTAGAGAAGTTGTTGGTGATGTAATCTTTGAATTGAAGTCCAAAGAACTCATTGACAAGGGTGTATTGACTAAAATCAAGATTGCGAACATTATCGCAAAATATCCTTCCGATTTCGTATTGAAGAATAAGGGAAGAAGTTATCCTGAAGAAGTCAAAATGGTAGAAGAATACCAAGATAGAAACAAAGTCCTAGAATACATTTTAGAACACACAGACAAGAAACATAATGTATTGGTATTAATGAACCATTTGAAACACGTTCAGTTAATTAAAGAATGGTTGAACGAAAAATACCCAGATAAGAAAGTTTCTGTAATCACCGGTGCCGTTAGTGGTGAAGAAAGAAGTGACATTCGTAAGGGTATTGAAGAGGAAGATGGTACTATTTTGTTAGCAACATACGCAACTATGAGTACTGGTGTTAATATGCCAAAACTACACGATGTTATCTTGTATGCTAATAGTAAATCTAAAATCAAAGTTCTACAGTCTATCGGTCGTGGATTAAGAAAACACGCAACAAAGAACCAGATTATTTTGTATGATATTATTGACGATTTATCTTACAAGACAAGAACTGGAAGAGTTGTTGAGAACTATTTGATTAAGCATTGGAAAGAAAGAATGAGTTATTACAAAGAACAGGAATTCCCAGTAATATCTACATCTTTGAATATCTAATGTGGCTATAAATATATTACTATGGCTGAAACCCGAACAAAGATTTATAGCATTGAATCAGACGAAAATGGTAAATTATGGGACTTGCGTACAACAATGAACTACACAGTCCCACTTCGTCTACGCACAAAAGCTGGGAACGATTTATCACAAGATGTTTATAAATGTAATAGATTTCCATTCGTTTATTCATTAACATCTACTACTCCAGCAGGTGAAAGTGTAGAAAAATTTAGTACAAACGATGGTATTTTACAAGACGATACCGGTCATTTCTTATTCAGTAAGAAATTATTAGTAGAACACGGGATTGGTTTTATCCTAGCCAGTTGGTTATCTTTAAAAGATGATAAAATTGTAGTCAAGTTCAAAGAAACATATCTTAAAAATTGGTATCAATCCCCTTCTGATACTGAAATAACAGACGATGAAATTTATTCTTGGGATTCTTTAATTAATATTCCCTATGATTATAGAGAAGAATCAAGAGGAACTGACCCAGCAACAGGTGAAACAATAAAAGAACAAGTTCCTTTATTTGTTTTCCCTGATTTGAGATTTGATAGTTCCGAATCATTTGTTCCCAATTATGGTGTATCAGATGAAAGATGTATCGTAAAGAAAATGGCTCACTATTGGGGAGACTGTACATATAGAAACAACTGTAATAAAGATATATTATCTGATGAACTATGGGCTACAGTATTCCAAAGTAGAAGATGCCCACAAGTAAAATTACAAACTATTAATTGTGATTCTAATGGTGAAGAAACAGGTGGGATTACTGAAGTATATACAGGGTCTGGTGTATTCGTTTATCCATATATTTGTAATTACAATAGTGATTATCACTATTGTTTCGTAAGAAGTGATATTCCTGTTAATTTGGATGAAAAATGGAATAAAGTAAGTCCAGTAAAACTTGGTATTCTAGCTGAGTTCATTGGTAATGGTGATAAGACCTTAGTTTATAACCACTCAGGTGAAGATATAGACCCTTATAATACTTCTACTACATTAACAGATAAAAATTCTTTGATTATTTCTACTGATAACAATGGTGCTACTGATATTGACATTGTAGAAAAATATACCTTGGTTACAACTTATATGGATGATGTTAATCCATACGAAGAAATACCAGGTATTAAAAAATTCACTTATAAGAATGTAAAAAGAAACAATGGTAAAACTTACCAATACTCGGAAGTTGGTAAAACATATACTGCCGACCCACCAGCAGAAACTATCCTAGAAGAAATGTTGAATGACCCTGAAACGAAATGGCAAACACCAACTGAATACTATTCAAGTAAGGGAACAACAGCATCACAAGCAAACATTGAAGACCCCTTTAATGCTATTAGTGAATCACAGTCATGGTTCTGGGTTGAAACTATTAAGAATTGGTGTGTTTATGTTGAACGAAACAACATATTGTATCTAATGTGCTGGAACGGTAGAGATGGTTGGGATTTGTTGGAAACAATTATGAATTTGAAGAATACAGGTTATATACAAAGTTTAGCAAGATTGTATTTGTATTCTCATTTGTTCTTTGCCGAAGGTCCAGCCGTAGAATGGAATATATGTAATCCAATTCGTATGCCAGATGGTAATATAAATCAGTATTATTACAGAACATTGTATTTAACAAGAGATACAATTAGCAACAACTATAATACAAAGTTCCAAAGTCTACACGATACAAAGATTTACCAAACTGGTGAAAGATATTTATTTTCTAATGTTAGCATTGGTGTAAATGGTATAAAGACATATTCAGGTAAAACAATTAGTGAAGATACTACAAGACCTGCTTGCCACGGTGTACAAAATCAGTATTGCCCTGTGGTCGCAAAGTTGGCTAATGGTAATTTTGGATTATACTTTGTTTATCATGTGAATGGTAATGGTTATGGTATTCCAAACGAGAACAACCCAAGTATGATTATTTCTGCTGATGATGCTAATGCTAGATGTAGAGATATATTTGGTGCTGGTGACGATAAAACAATTATGGGTGATTGGAAACGATTTAATGGAACTAACACAGATGAAGAAAAACCAACTTCAATTCGTGACAACACCGACGAAACCATTTATGGTGCCGCTAATTTAACACAAAATAAAGCAGATACCAAACTAAATACTATTAGTATATTAGCAAACCGACCAAACCCAACAACTAACAATAGTGATATTCAAGATTATCTTGAAAGATGGGATAGATAATGAGTTCATTTGTATTTAACGATTTTAAGAAAAGATATTTAGAAGGTAATGTTCCATCAGCTGATACCTGGACATTCATTCCAGTTGCAGACTCATTTAAACAGACCTTTGAATTTGATGATATTCGTTTAGACCATTATAGAACCATAATGGATTTCAAGAATGTTGCTGATAAAAGAAACCCTAATAGTTTTGATATTGTTGGAAACTATATTAACCCACATCAGTTTGGTAAAGAAGAATATATTAGAATTGATGATGCTACTAGAATAAAGGGTGCTACTTTAGTTGATGGTGTTCCATTAACATTCACTTGGACTAAAGTTTTAGACGATGACGAACTCAATAATAAACCAATGTATGTAACAAAGGATAACTTTAACAATTTTAAAAATTACTATTCCGCTACAGTAGCAAATAACCCATATATTGACCAGTATCTAAATAGTGGTTTCTATTTTATTCGTTCCAAGGATGAATTGGAATGGTTCGCAGAACGTGTAAACCAAAACGATAAAATTATTGGTGTTATTGGTGATAACTTTGACGGTGTAATTTCTAAACCTATTGGTTATGACGAAAAACACCCTTTCAATGGTATCTTGGATGGTAACTATTTCACATTTGATATTACAGTTAAAGCACAATACACTGATAATGGTGTAATTGGTGTTTTGGGTTCACAAGGTATTGCTAGAAACTTCATTTTGAAACATAGTGATTTCAATAGAATTTCTATTGATTGTGAAAAGCCAATTAACTTGACCCACATTAAGAATGATGGTAGAGATATTAACTGTGGATTGTTGGTTGGTAGAAACTATGGTAAGATTGAAAACATTGATGCGAAGAATCTTGGTTCATTCAAGATATATGGTTGTGTACCAAGTGTTTATTCTGTAACAAACAAGTCCGACAGTTATAAATGGAATGAAACTGAAAAGATTGTAAGAAAGAAATTTGATACAAACAATGAAAACTTTATGTATCTAAACTCTTTCTGTATTAACTCTCCAGGTAACATTTGCCCTTATGTTGGTTATTTCAATGAGGGAAAATTTGCTGATGATAGATTGGGTCTATGTGTTGACACTAATCTATCAGCTTTTGATTTCGCAGTAACTGGACAGAGTTTCTATGCTATGTTCTTTGCTAATGGTTATGCTAGTTGGAAAAACTCAACCGCATACAAAGAAAATAACATTGACTGGTCTATTAGATGCCCAAGTCCAAATAGTTTATACCTATATCAGTTAGGTTCAATGATACAATATAATGGTAGTTATGTTGGTGTTAATACCACTAGAAACATCGCTTCAAATACTTACAACTACGATTTGGATAATAACTACGAAGCTGCCGCTATCATTAGAAACCCATTATATTACGGTGTAGATAATTATGGTTATTTCACTGTTCGTGCAGTTGGTAAATTAGATAACCCACAAACCTGGGTAGAAAATTTCAATAGTAATTTGTGCCAAAAGGTACTTGGAAATAGTGGTTATAGAGATTGTTCCGCATTGGAACCTGAATATGAAATGACCCGTGTTTCTATGCGACCACAACCAAATGCTAGAGCTGCATATAATGTTGGTACTATAATTGGTGCTAACTACGGTACAGCTCTTAACATTCAAGTAAGTGCTATTGTTCAAAACACATCCAACTTCGTAGGATTTATTGGTGGTCTTGCTGGTAAGCAGGCTAATGGTTATATTGACCAGGTATCTGTTTATATGGATAACCAGTTAAAGTATGATTTGGAAAGTAAGCCTGAAAATGGTGATGTTGTTTATTATAAACAAACTCCTGTATTCTCCGAACCAGTAAAACAATATATCCAAGGTGCTTTGGCTAGTGCTAGTGATAATGATACTGGTAAGAAGAATTTATTGAGTATGTACTGTGAAGCATGGTATGACGAAACTCGTCCTGATGCTGCTTCATTAGAATACACAGTTAACACCGCTACTACAGTCACTAACGATGTAATTTCATACAAATTAAGACCTATCTTCGTTGTTGGTGGTATGTTTGGTAGATATATTCCTACTTATGGTGTTAATGAATACTATCAAAATATGGTATGTGTAGTAAACAATAGTACAGTTCTTTATAAAGACAACTACGATTCAACAGAAAACTTTAAGCGACCTGAAAACGCATTTGGTGCTTTGATTGGTAAGGTTGATTATGCCACAACTAACAACAGTATCTATTTCTTTAACTCATTAGCATTTAATAATTGCCAAATTTCTGCTTTATCAAATGTTGGTGAACCATTTAGATATTTCGCTAACCATTTTGAAGAAAACGAAGGTTGGGTTCCTGATGTTATTGACTTGAAAGATACTGGTGATTATAGATCTGCGTTCTCTGCTTTGAACTCTGGTACATGTACAAAGAAATATGTTGGTATTTACGAAATCAAGAACAATGTAATTGAAGGTGTTTCATATACAGTTAACAGTGCTGCCACAGCATTGTATGAAGGTGCTACAAACAAGAGTAAACAATCCTTAAGTAATTTGGGTATCTATTGGGGAACAGATTATCCTATTGAATTATCTGCTCACAATGGCGGTATTACACAATCCCACGAAATGTACCAGTTTATTCCTGACCTACTAACTAACAACGATTATAGATGGTCTAATAATGGTGGTTATTGGGGACCTTATGATATTCTTCACCAGGATTTCTATTATCCAAACTACGATGCTACTAATAGATTTGGTGGTTATAACAAACGCAATATGGCTTCTAAACTTATTGTAATGAATGGTTGTTATTCTAATGTGGATAATTGGATAGAATTGTATGATGATTACATTAACCAGTGGCACTATATGCAATTACCACCTACTTCTACTGATTTATCACCAGAACATTTATCTGGCAACTATTTCAATGCGAAAGAATTGTATTTGATTAAGAAGTATTGGAATCGTGTTGGTACACATTATGGTTATACAAATAAAGAAGTTTCTTCTTATTTGAAATGGGATACTGCATCTGCCGATTTGTATTCTGCTAACAGTGGTCTTTATCTTGATGGTCTTGTACAAGATCAGGTAGATAGATTTATAGCAAACGGAACACAGAATACTTACGATGGTTATACTACTGTTATCAATGTTCCTGATGGTTGGTATAATGGTAATCAAGGTTATATTGATTCTCCAAATAATGCTAATACAACTGCATTTGAATATTATCAATTAAACTGTTATGATATTAACACTAGACAATATAACACACCAAAGAGATTTGTAAAGAACATTATGAAACACTATAACCCAACTTGGGTAGTTAATAACAATGCTTCTATTCAATGGACTGATAAAGTAACATTCAAAGCAAGAAATTCTACCGATAGTTATTTCTACTACACATACTCTGCTACATCAGGTAGTTATAATCAAGTTCATACAACATATAACACTCTTGAAAACGCATTTGCTTTCAAACTCCCTGTAACATTCACTGCAAGTAATTCTATGATGGGTTATGGTACTGACTTAACATTAACTGAACAATTAGACGAAAGTAGACTAAGTACAATTTCATTGGGTGAATATCTATCACCAGCAGCCATTAGAGAAAACATTAACAAGTATGGAACATTCAATACAACCAGTGTTTCTTCTAATATGAATTTGGGTGGTTTGTTGGTTGTAGATAGTTTTGGTAGAAATGTTATGTTCTTGGATAATGACCAGAACGCACCTATTACAGGTAATGCTATTTCGTTCCCAGCACTAGATTTAAGAATAAATACAAAGAAAACTAAAAAGATTATTTTGGAAGTTCAATAATGGCTTGGTCTGCGTCAAATAAATGTGTAACAAATTCCTATAAATTTGCCTTGGGAACTGGGCAAATTAAAGGCATAAACTATGGAAATTTGAAAGTAAACATTACTGATTCCAATTTCTTTAAGACCAATTATTATAGATTAAAAGGACTTAATAATGCTAATGCAGTAGATAAAGAAAAATTAGTTGACTATAATCTATTGAGATTGGGTGACCTTCAAGAACCTTATATGTGGAATGTAAAAGATTCAGCTGGTAAATTGATAGGTACAAAAGGATTATCTTCACAAATAATTTCTACTGATTTGACATTACAGAATATCGCAGTTAATTCATTTAATAATGATACTGGTGAAAGTTCCGAGCAGTCTTATGAAAAGATGATTAACTATCCTGTATCGTCAAGAATTTTCTCAAATAACCACGATGGAAGTTGGATTACAAATGATTTGGATTGGAGTGTAACTGCCACAGCTAATTCTTCTACTATGCAGTATTTCAAGAACGAATACAATTTCAAAGAAGAATATAACAAAACCGAATATCAGTCATTTGGTGTAAACGAAAACAAATTAGAAGAAAATGTTTGTAGATTATCAGCAACTTCATTCATAATGGATAATAACACACCTGCCAATAAAGATTCAATGGATTATGGTGCTGCCGGTATCTTATTGACCTATGTGGATGAAAATAAGGGATTTACAGGTAAGAATGAATTACCCGTAGCATTTTTTGAATTTGGTAAAACATTACATTCTAACTATAATTTCTTACAAATTGACTGGCATGAAGATGGTGTAATTAAGGTAGTATAATGGCTGGAAAAGTAGATACAAATATAAATTCATATCCTTGGTTATGTTCCACAATGCCAAAAGTAAATGATTGGGATTGTTATAATACAGATACCGGTAATATGGTGACTGATGACGAAGGTAAACAAGCAGAAGCATATACAACTGATGCGTATGGCACATTTGGTCTCCAGGTAGTTTATTATAAAGTTTCCGAGAATTTGGTAAGAGATAAAATCTATGGAGAAGACCAATTACAGGTTGTTCAAAGAGCATTTAACATTGTAATGTATACTGAGCAATTACCACCAAATGTTAGAACATACCAATTACAAGGAATTTGGGGTGAAGATGTTATCACCTGTTATGTTGGGGTAACAGCATTCAAATACTGGAGCACTTATGGTGGAAAAGACAGAAACACACCAAAAGTTTATGACGATTTTGTGCCTAGAATTGGTGATGTAGTTTATTTGCCACAAAACGAAACATTCTACGAAATTAGAGATGTTAAGTATTATCAGGAAGCATTTGGATTACAGTCACACACATATACATTAACATTGAAAGTTTACAAAGATACTAAACTAACTATTGACAATAAAAATGAAACCATCAGTGATACAGATGACCCAATCTGGGATGTTGCTACAAAAGATTTCCCAGAGCAGTATAACATAAATGACCCATTAAAGAAGAATGACATTTTGGAAGATAAAGAGTTAGAGCAGTCTAAAAATGTTAATCACATGGACGTCATTTACCACGATAAAGACGAAGGCCGACCAAGAATTGACCCATTTGACGGTTGGTAAACTTTTATTTACATAATTGTAAACATAATTTTACAGAAATAAGCAGTTTGTTAGTTGACAAACTGCTATTTTTTATCTATATTTACAATAACAACAATAACAAGAGAGGTAATACATGAAGTCTAATCTCACTATTGAACAGGTTGAAAAGATTCTTGCCCAGTATGGAATTGAAAAGAATCAGTTGGATTCTGTTTGTACAGAATATCGTTTGAAGAATTACAAGGTTCAATCTCCTGTTGTTCAGTATTTCCATCTCTCAAATGGTGAAACGGCATTTGCTTTCAAGGGAATTCTTCACAAGTATCCCTGTAGCAAGTTTCTCGCCAAATTGGTAAAGAACAATCAGTCCGAAAAGTTCTATTGGGGTATGGCGGAAGGAACTAATGCCATTGGATTGAAGCCTGACACCATTTTCGCAAATGAAACTAATCTCAATGCTGCTATGTTGGTGTTGATTGGTGAACTGGAAAAGAACGAACTCAGACGATAAGGAGAAAACTATGCTTTATGTAGATATAATGGATATTATCTTAAATGCGAATTTTATTTTGCTTGCAGTTGCGGCTTGTATTATGGTGTTTAAGGTAAAAGCCTGGAAGATTTATGTTCCAATGATTATTGTGTTTATCATTGTGTTCATTGGATTTTTTAGGGTAGATTTTCGTCTTTGGTGTGTTGACCAGGACATTAATAAAACTAAACAGGATATTGAACACGCAAAGGAATACTGTTTTCATTCAATTTCGGATGAAGATATATTACAGTGTAGAATTATGTTGAAGAAATATGGAAACCAGCAAATGATGTTGGAAAGACGAAAGCAGTGGTATTTGGTTCAAAAGTTTAACTAAAGGAGAAAGAACTATGGAACTTTCAGGACTCGCAACATTGGGTTTGGTATGGGCAATTTTTATGATTGTTCTCGGTATTTGTATGGCAACAGATAGTGAAACTTTGAAATTCCGAATCAGTGGATGGGTATTTTTGATTTTGGGTGGGTTTTACATTATTGGTTTCTATACCGACCCGGATTTTCACATTTATCTTCTTGAAAAGGACATCAAGTCTGTAAAGAATGAAATTGTTCTAAATGCAAATTGTGTGGAGAAGGCATTGGATGACGAATCAAAGCGAATTTGTAATCTAATTGATGAAGATTTGAAAGACAATTTAAGACGTTTGAACCGTACCCGTGACAATTATCTCGTTAAGAAGTACAAGAATAAGTAAATTATGAAGTGGAATAAACGATTAGAAAAGAAGATTGTAAAACTGTGCGATAGTTTGGGAATTGAAACCAACATTGACTGGGATGTTGGTCACTGCGATTTCATCTACCACAATGAACACCAATACAGACCATTGGGAGCTGTGCGTTGGTATGGCTATATGATGGATTGTAATCCGAGAATCGGAAACAAAATTTATGTAGCCACTTGCTGGACTAAAATCATTTTTACCGACTATGTATCTACTAAACCGAAGAAAATTGATATTTGGGATGTGAACTATGATAATAAAAAAGAACATACTTCTTTTAATAGTGATTTGAGCGAACACAAGACCCAAACAATTCCTGAAGATTATACTGAACAACAGTTGATGGCATTTTTGGAAGAAAATTTAACAAGAGTGTTAAAAGCATCTCGTTTGGATAAAATGTATAAATCATTGGATAAAATTGAAGAGGACTTTAATGACTAATGATGAATTTAACAAGTATGCCGAAGAATTTAGTGAATTAGGATTTACAAGTGAACGATATTACAGTTCGGATTTTATCCTAATTTATTTTGAAGAATCTAGGGTTGGCGAATTTGATGTAAAAAAATTAAAATTTGAAATATGTACAGAAGCATGTGTTCATTTTACATGTTGTATGGGAACTGAACAAACTCATATAAACATCTCATTTAATAGTAATAGTGTATGTGATTATGCTGCTGGAATGTATATCTTGCGAAAATTAAACTACGAAATTTCAAAAGGGAAAGAACTAATAGAAAAACTTAAAATGATAAAGGACTTCACATGAATCTAATTTATTTTATCTTATTCGTTATCTTTATCGCAATCGCTGCTATTGTGATTAAGACTGATAAATTCGTGGAACCGAAGAAAGAACCCAAGGTTCCTAAGCCAACACCAGTGGTTAAAAAGCCACTACCAAAGAAATCACCATCACCAAAACCGTCAATTCGTAGGCCTGCTCCACCAAGTCCAAATGCGTTTATTATGAATTTGCGTTCCTGGGAACAGTGGGGTTTTGACAATATGGTTGAACTCAAGGCTTGCGGTGCCAATGTTTCTAGTTATGGAAGAAATATGAAGAATGGTTATTCCATTTTGAATGGAACTGTAAAGTTTGAATATGACCCAGATGCTACTGATGGTAAGTATTTCTGTTACTACAATACAGAAAAACATATCAGTGTTGGGTTTGAAAAAATAGAAGATTTTATTACATTTTACAATGAACATCTTAATGAACTAAAAGAACAAATTTTCCTACATAGTTTACAAGAGGATTTTAACTAATGAAAACCGCCGATATTAAGAAACTGTTTGAAAAAGAAGGGTTTGAATGTTTTTACCAGGGACAGTCAAAGAAAAATTTTAACATTTTTCTTCCTGCACCAGATGGTCGCATTAGTATCGGTGAGTATCGTTGTACTGGAATGAAGGAGACAATTTTTAAGATTTGTAATAGTTCACAGTTATACATTACAGAACAAGACAAATTTCTTAAGGGTGAAAAGACATTGAATTTTGGTATTTGTTTCTTTAATGAAGTTATGTTTGAAGAAATTGAACCGGCTTTGGAATTAGCCAAGAAACTCTCAGTTGAATATAAGAGATTACAGGAAAGAATTGAATTAATAAAAATTGCTATGGATAATCTATGACAGAACAAGAATTTACATCTATAATAGAAACATACGGCTTTGAAATGGATAATCAGGAAAATTATATTTTCGTGAGAATTCCAAACAGATATAACAAGCCAATGCAGTACATTGAATTTTATAAAAAAGATAGATGGGGTGTTATCCCAGGTACGGCAGCCGTATATCCTATTAGTCCTGTAATGAGTGTTGATGGCTATGTTTTGGATTATGAAATAGCTGGTTGGGGTTGTGAGAAAAAGTTTTCAAAACCACATAAACTCAAAAGGTTTCTTGATGAACAAATGGAACTATTGAAAGAGTTGAAAACAAAGATTTTGGAAACTGAACTCAGTTGGGATTTCTGTAATGATGAAGATTAAGAATGAAATGTGGCATAAACTGATTGACGAATTTGGTATGAAAGTTCGTGTTTTTGATGAAGGATATAAAATCTATTCTGCGAGATATGAATATAACCCTGGTGATAGTGTAGAAATGCTTCGCATTTGTGAAAATGGGTGTTTTTCTAGTTTTTATGTAGCAACCAAATTAACTGATTATTCCGACATTAACATTGGTGTAAATGTTGTGGCTGGTTGTTTGGTAGATGTAAAGAGTTATGAACAAGCACGAAATCATATTGGAAAGATAATAAACAAAATACAGAAATGTAGAGAAAAAATTGAACTGAAAAAGATAAATAAGGATTTTAAATGAAATCAGCACACGCAGCACAGATTGTAAATAGCACGAAATTATTTAAGAAAGATACTGGGTCTTTTTTTGGGATTTATTTTGATGCTAAGGGTACTATTGAAGAACTACCCGGTTTTACTTATTCTTATTATGTTGTTGTGAATGAAGAAGAAGTTAGTGGTAAATGGTCTATTTGGTACCCTGATACAAAAGCGAACAAATATAGTGATGGTGATACTGTATTCAGTTTTAAATTAGAAAAATTGAAAGAATCTGTTTTAAGAAAACATTTGGCTAAATTTGCAGCTCAAAAGAATATAATAACAATTAAAGAAAAAGAATTGTTAAACAGTATTCAACTAGAATTAGCAAGCAAGGATTTTGAATGACAGTAGAAGAAATTAGAAAATTGGTATTAAAATCCAAGTTGTTTAATTGTACAATTAACCCATATTTTCCAATGTGGGAATTAAAGTTGGAAGACGCAGAATTTCCAATTCAGCATTCAGTTTATCTTTATGTAACCCACGAAGATACTAATTTGACAGGTGGTTATATGAGTGTGGATTTAGCAACAAATAAAAACATAACAGAAGTTCAGTTGTTTAATTATCCCATTGGTAAATTAAACAAAGTTCGTTTATTGGAATGTATAGATTTGCTTACACAAGCACAATACGAAATGTTAAAGAAAGAAAAAGATTATAATGTAAACCAAAATTTACAGAAAATCCAAGAAGATTTCTAGTTTTGTAAACATTATTTTACAATAAAACCCCAGATTGTTATTGACAGTTTGGGTGTTTTTTGCTATATTATAGTTATAAAACAAAGAGAGGTAAACAATGGAATTTGGACTTGACATTTGGAAGAACAAAGAAACATACGATTATTTCCGCAATTTCAATGGTATTGGTGATGAACCTGAAGAACCGATTTTTGCCGAAACATTCAAGGGAGAATGGTTCGCAAAGAAGATGGCTGGAAGAGACCGAGTTGAAACTGACACAACTGGTGTTTGTTTGGCTGCTTCCCAGGCTTATGGTGATTACAAGACAGAAACCAATAGTGAAGAAAAGAAAGAAATCAAACGATTTGCTGATGAAATGTATGGTGTTTATTTCACTCATGCTGAATGGTATAAGATACCGCATGATGCGTTTATCGTAATCTACAAAATCAAAGACTAACAAAGGAGATGCCACAATGAAAAACTTTTGGAAAGATTGTGCTTTTATTTTTGGCATTGTGTTGATTACCCTTATTATGGGTGGTTGCCTGGCTATAACTCTAGTCCAGCATGGTTACATTCCGTTAGAAATCCCCAATGGTTCAAATGTACCAGACGAATTTCTTGTTACAGAAAACGATGTTGATTCCAGTGAATTTTTAGCAACTGTTTACACATGTGAAGATGTTGAAAAGTTCAAGATAAACTATACTCAGGCGGAATACCAAAAGCCAAAGCACAAGATTTATGTTAAGGAAGCAAACACATACAAAGAATTTGTATTCAATAGTAATGAATACAAGGTAGTATTGCCTACTGGACAGATTTTTGGTTGCGATATGAATGTTCTTACAGAAAATGACATTGAGAAAATCCGATATGAAGGGAAGAAACAAGCTGAAGAATTGATTGAAAGAATGGAATCCAATCTAAAGAAGGAAAATGCTATTCTAGCAATCGCTGAAGAAAAAGTAAAAGCCGGTATTCCACTCAATCCTGAAGAGCGAGATGCGTATATTAAAAAGATACATTTGGAAGAATTTCACAAGATAATGGATAAACATTAATGCTTAATCAAAATGTACAAAATCATTTAAGACAAACTCTATTAAAAATGGGGTTTGCTCCTGATGAAGATGATTTATCAACCTATCCTAGTTTGTTTTGTAAATCACCATACATTGAAATTTGTATTGATAAAGATGGTGGTTATGTTTACGATAAAAATGGGAACTCATTTGATTTTTACTATCCTGATAATTCACTTTATTTAACCAATGATGGTGAATATGACGAAGAATTTTTCATTAACATGGTTAAACACTCAAAAGAACTTTTACTCCAGCGTGAAATAAAGAAAGATTTTGAATGACTATACAAGAAATAAAACAACAAATTAGACGCGGTAATGGAAATTATATAAGTGGGTTTGTATCGTGGCAATCTAATATAAAAACTAGACGAGAAACCTTTGGTGACAGTCATGTAATAGAAACCCAAAAACTAGAAGTTGAACAGGAATGGCATAGATTAAATGAGTTGGGTAAAAAATCTATAAGAATGCAAAAAGAAGAACTGAAGATACAAGAGGAATTTGATGAGTAGATTAGAAAAATTGTGTAAGTTAAATATGAAAATGAAACTGTTAAATCGTATTATTAAACAGATTGACAAAGATTTACATTATGTGTTTGATGCTGACATTTGTGAACTTACTAATTGGGAAAAAGAATTTTTAGACGAAATAAATGTTTCTTACAAAGAAGGTAATGCCGTTGTAATCAGTTGGGAAGAATCACAAGTTCTAAAAATAAAAGAAGAATTTGAAAAATTGAAGATACAGAAGGAATTTATCTAATGAAGTTATTTCAAATAATCAAATACAGTTTCAAATATAGAAAGCGAATCAAAACACACATTAAGCGAGTTCAGCATTTCTATTTTGAACTTCTTCATTATGGTAAGATTTCTCCACAGTTTATTGACATTGACAGAATTATGAACCACGATAAAGACAAACTAAAATTGAAAAATTTGGTTCGTCAAGCATTGAGATATATTCCAGGTCCACTTACAGAAAAAGACAAATTGAAAATTCACTATGTAGTAATGGAGCATATCAGAACCAATAAACACCACTGTGAATACTGGGGAGAAAGTAGTTATGTTTCTATGGGTGTGAATTGTACCCAAATGAAAGAAACCTATTTGTACGAAATGTGTGCCGATTGGGCTGCTACTTCCGAAGAAATGGGAACTGACTTAATGGCTTGGTATAATAAAGTAGTGAATAAGAAATTTATTTTTACCGATGAACAAATCCAAATCATTAAACCAATTTGTGAATTTCTATCTGAGAGATTGGATAAAAATTACATTAGAAAAGACGATATGAAGTCTGTTAAACTTTCTACTTTGGGAGTAGTAAATGATTAGAATGATAGACCAAAAATTCATTGACAAAATGAATGAACTATGTGTTAAATATAATTTTATAAAAGATTATGATAACAATAAACGATCTGATTATCATTTGTGGATGTATGGTGGAAAAACTACATACGAATTACCCGGTGTTCTTCAGGGATATTCTTATAGAATTTCACCAATGGTAAGCATATCATTTAAGTATTGGGAGAACAAATACTATATCTGTTATAGTGAACTTGTACCAACCAAATCAAAAACTGGGTGTATCTTATTTCCAAATAAAGACAGAAAGAATGTTTTGAAGGTTGAAAAGTTTGACTGGAATAAGTTTGAAAACTGGCTAATTAACCAAAATAATATAATTCCACAATCCATAAGAGAAGCAAAAAGTAGGATTGTTCAAAATAAACTCAACAAAGCAGAAAAGGATTTTAAATAATGACTATTGACGAATTAAAAGAAATTTTATTACCAAAAGGTTTTGAATGTGTATTACATGGATGGGTAGGTGACCCTGAACCAACATGTTATCTTTTCAAATTGCCAAATTCACCAATTTTGGAAAACTTCATTATTTACGAATTTGATAGTAGAAACCAAATGATTGCTTATGATTCATACTGGGGTCAGAGCAAAAGTTATGTTACAAATATAAATGAACCACTAAATTACGATTTAAATGCTGTTGCGGAATCGTATATTAAAAGTTACAAAGAACATGAAGTAGAAAAGAATATAAAAGAATTAGAAGAAGATTTCTAATTGTAAACTATTTTTTACATTATTACACGAAAATTGGGTTGACAAATGACCCAATTTTTTCTATATTATAACTAGAAATAAAAGAGAGGTCAAAATATGGCAAATCGCATTAAAGAATTGGAAAACGAAATCAAGAAAAACCAGGAACTGTACTATAACGGAAACGAGGTAATTTCCGATGGTGAGTTTGATGCTCTTGTTGATGAACTCCAATCCCTTGACCCTGAAAATCCCCTTTTGACTACTCTCATTGGTGCTGACCATACCGAGGGTTTTGATACTGTTGAACACCGAATTTTGATGGGTTCTCAGTCAAAAGCAAATACAGAAACTGAAATGAATGATTGGATTTCCACCATTAATCCCAAGAAGGTTCTCGGCGGATTTAAGATGGATGGTTCTTCCCTGGAAATTTGGTATGACGATGGCATTTACACGAAAGCTGTGACCCGTGGTGATGGTATTACTGGTGATGATGTTACAGAAAATGTTAGCAAAATGAACTATGTGCCGAAGAAGCTCAAAGAAAAGTATACTGGCGTTGTTCGTGGCGAAGTTCTTCTTTCTCGTAAGAATTTTGAAAAGTATTTTAAGGGAAAATACAAGAACTGCCGTAATACTGCTACGGGTGTAATGAAGCGCCTTGATGGTAGTGATTGCGACAAATTGGATGTGGTTGTTTACGATGCTCAGTATCTTGACAACAACAAAGAATTTGGCACTCAGGAAAAACTCGTTAATTTCTTTGAAAAGAATGGTTTCAAGGTTGCGGAATACAAGTTCTTTGATAATCTCACAGGCAAGAAGGCTATGGATTATCTCAAAGAAATTTTTGATAAGTTTGACGATTTGGAATATGACATTGACGGTATCGTTTGGAAGCAGAACGAAATTGACATGAACGATATGCGTACAAATCCTCGCCCAAAGACGAATATCGCACTGAAGCCCGCCAAGGTTTACAAACAAACGAAACTTGTAAACATTGAATGGCAAATGAAGAATGGCACATTGACCCCTGTGGCTATTCTTGAACCTGTTGATTTACAGGGTGCTACGATTAAGAGGGCTTCTCTCTGTAATGTTGCTTGTTTGGAAGAAATGGGAATTGAAATCGGACACACCGTGACGATTTGCCGCTGTGGTATGATTATTCCGAAGATTGTGAAAGATAACACTACCGGCAAATATGCTAGTGGTTACGAATTTTAATTCAGGAGAACAAAAATGTTACTTAATTTACAATGGGCATACTTTGACATAAATTCTCAGCAGAAATTTAACTGGGATAAGCTTGATGTATCCGAAGCCGAAGCAAAAACTATTTTGAAAGAAGCTATCCGTTTTTGGGATAGAGAAGAATCTTTCCCGTCAGCTGGTCCTGAGTTTCCTAATCTCATTAAGAGTCACGTCAAAACATTTGGATTTGATTCAACTATTCCTGCAGATTACCAACAACATAGTAGTAATTATCTGAATGAACTTGGCTTTCCGACTTTGTATGATATAAAGATTGGAAATACTTCTGTTGCTGATGAAGCGGAAGCGGAAAAAGAAAAGATATCAGATAAATACTGGGAAGAAAACGAAGATGCAGATGGATTTGATGAACCTCAGCTTATTGATGAACCAGTTTTAGATGAATATGTTGAAAAATTAATTAAGGATAACACTGTTGTTTAAACTGATGGGTTAGTCAAATGGAAGATTACCAGGTTAGAAACATTTGTGCGAAATTTCCAGAACTGGAACTTGACATTTTAGATGATGATATAGTACCATTTTATCGCTGCTATGTGAAGAGTGTAAATGCAGTTGATGAAAATTATGACCGAGTGCTTTTGTTTGGATATAGTACAGGTGAAGACCATGTTAAATATTCCAGATATGTATCTTTGAATTTGGCACAATTTATAGATGGTGAAGGCGAAACAGAAATAACTTTTCCTGAGCCATATAATGAAATTTACAATGCTGAACAGTTGGAAAAAGAAATCCAAATATCTTTGTTGAGTATCAGAGTGTTGGAAGAAGCGAAGAAAAAATTTAATTCAAATTTGAAAAAACTTGAACTTGAAAATGACTTTAAACAAGGAGAAAAGTATGAATAACAAAAGCGAACTAATTTACGCATTCTGGATTATCTACACAGCATTTACAGCTCCGGCTTTTGCACTTGCGATTGGTGACTTGATTACGGCTCGCCTTAACAATGCTTATGATGTAAATTGGGCTATTATAGCCGTTGGTGCTGGTATTGGATTTTTCCTTGGTTTTTATCATCTTGTGAAGTGGTCTATTATCCAGGCACATTTGAAACTTAAGGACTATGAAGAAAAGGAAGGTAAATAATGTGGGTTCTACTTATTTTTACATTATATCACACTGGTCATGCAGCTGGTTCTGGCACAACAACTGTTCCTGGTTTTTCTTCAAAGGAAACTTGTGAAAAGGCTGGTTATGAATTTGTTACTAAAGCATCTGATATGAAATACTATTTTTCCGTTCAAGAAAAACAGTGTATGTTTGGTTGTAACGATGTTGGGATGTATACTTCATCTTACCATTCGGAGTTGTTGCAGTATGCTTATTCGTGTATGGAGGTAAAATAATGAGAAATATTTTTGAAAACACGCATAAACATTATGATGTTCCTCGGTTTACGAAGGATAAAATCAAGGAAACCTTTTTGAAGCACGAAAGTTGGAAAGTTCTTGATGAAGGGGAAGGTTACATCAGCTTTATGAAAGATGGATATGTTGATTTGGAAGGTTTCCAGGTCCTATTCATTACAAACGAAGAAGAAGCTAAAGAAGAAGATTATCCTGTTGGTGAAGGCTATATGATTCAAATGCAGCCTTGGGTAGCAGTTGACTGGAGTGAACCTGAATGGTACAACAGCATTGAAGATATGGTTCAGGAAGCCGAAAACCATATTAAATCTTATGGTGATGAAAATAAGTTAACTCCTGAATGGAAAGAAGCTAGAAGGCTCTATCCAAACTTTGACCACATGGGAGTTGAAAAGAAAGCTGCCATTATTCGCCAACTCACAGGTGGAAAGGGTTTCTTGGTTTAAAAAAATTTACAAAATAATAATTGACAATTAATCTGATTTTTATTATTTTGTATCTGAAACAAAGGAGTAAAGATGAATTTGACTACTTGGCTTGATAATGTTTGGAATATATTTGTACAAAACTCAAATGGTTCAGTTGACCCAAGCGAGAAAACAAGTTGGTATGGCACAAATTACGATTCTGATTATTGTGCCGTATTGGAAGAAATGTATAACAAGGGTTGTACACCTGCGGCTGCTGCCGAAGCATTAATTTATATTGAGTTCTAATGACACTAAAAGCATTTAAAAATTTGATTGCCAAATATCCTGAACTAGAATTGAAACATGAAGGTGGGTGGTATAATGTGTATCACACCAGTAAGATTATGAATAACACTTTATGTTGGTTTTCTTCAGGACAACAAATGACTCATATAGTTACTACATTTACAATAGTTTATGGTTCATATTATAAATGTTTTGAAGTAACTTCATATAAAAGTGTGGATGTGAGAGATATTAATAAAGCCAAAAAGTTTCTTGACCATGCTATAATGGATTTGAACAACATAATTCTGTTGAAGAAAGAATTTGGAAATGATATTAATGAACTTTCTGTTAAAGAGGATTTTGAATAATGAAAGCAGTTTACGCAGGTTCTTTTGACCCAATCCACGCAGGCCACATAGACATTATAAGGAGAGCAGTTCGCTCATTTGGTGGCATTACACTATTGTTCGCAGATAACCCCAGCAAGACATATCTAAAGGGCAGGACCGAGCGGGTAAAATGGGTTCGTGAAATTCTTGACCAGGCCGGTGTTAATGGTGTAACCATTGACATTCTTCCAGCAAACGAATTTCTAGCTGACTACTGCTCAAAGAATGGAATTACCCATATCGTTAAAGGCCTTCGTAATGGTACAGACCTAGAAAGCGAAATGACCCAGGAATGGTACACAAAGAAGATGAATGAAAATGTTGAAACGATTTATTTTTCAACAAATGAAAAGTATAAGTATCTTTCTTCTTCCAGTATCAAAGCACTAACTAAAATGAAGAAGCAGGAGTTCATTAACTATATGAAGAAAATCGCATACATTGATGGGATGAGCGAAGAACGAATGGATGATTATCTGTGGAATATCCACGATGTTTATGGAGGCTAAATGAATTGTTGGTATGATGACCCAAAATACACTGAAGACAAAGTAAAAGAAATGCTTCAGCCGTTTGCTGATCGTATTGAAACTGAATGTGGTGTAAAAACTTCATTTAATAGTGTTCCGACCTGGATGAAACCCTATTCTAGTAGTATTAGTTTTACTTTTATGGGTTATCCAGTTGGATTTGTTGCTTTTTATATGAGTTATCCGACTGAAGCAGTTTTACTAAGTCTTAATTCAAAGGTCACATTTACAGATAAATCTTCATTTACAAAGACTTCAATGCAGCACAAGATTAAAATTCAGGTGACTTGCAGGCGTGATTTACACGAATCGGATATTGAAAAATATATTAAATGGTTGAATGTTATTTGTAAACAAATTAAGACTGCCGAAGCCAAAAAGAAACGCTTGGAAATGGATACGGATTTTGAATGAACATTGAACGAGTTAAAAATATGTGGGATTCTCTAACGAGAATAGATGAAATCATGAAAGAAAATGGTTTCACTAAGGAGAGGATTTACCAAAACAGTGATTCTTTCTTTTCAAATGATACACTTAAAATCCGTGCACAACTATTAACTGAAGATTTAAATTTTTATCATTTGTATGGAACAAAGATAATTTTTTCATACAAGTTCAGTGATTTTCTATCTGATTCGTTGAGATTGAATGAAAAGAAATTTATAGAAATAGTTAAATCAGTTAAAGAAAAGTTCTTGTTAGAAAGTGTTAGCGAGGATTTTGAATAAGGAGAACTATGAATAAATTACTAGAAATTTACAAAGACGCATTTAAGTCAACATTTGGACTATTCAAAACTGATGGATTCAAATTGGTTGCTTCAATTCTTGCGTTAATTTTTATGGGTTTAACAAGTTTGTTTGTTAGTGATTGGCTATCGCATGGTTGCGGTTGGTATTTTTTACTAATTCTGTTGTGCGAAACATTGTTATTGCTACCAGTATATGTTAAATTGTTCAGGATTCTTGACGATATTTAAGGTAAAGTCTAATGGCATCTGTATTTAAAACAAAAATAGCAATGCTGGACATTATCAAAAAGTTTGCCGAAGAACTTAACCAGATTGGATTTGAAGTTCATGAACCACGATTAAATAACGATGAAGGTCGGCATTCGTTTTATATTGATAATGAATTTATGGGTGACATATTTTTTCATTATCAAAAAGAAAATAGAAGTATGCGACGCATTGTTGCCAGATTCAATTACGAAGTAAAAATCTATCATAACATAACATACAACGCAGATAAAATTGAAGAAGAATATAGCCTTAAACTGCGTAATAGTGAATCACGATATATAACTGAAGATACTATTGACGTCCTGTATGACATTAAAAATATGTTAAAAGATGTTTACAGAAACTATAAGAAAGCTCAAAATAAAATAAAAGAATTGAAAATGAGTGGTGATTTTTCCTAAAAGAGGTTGACAAATATATATAGTTTTACTATATTTGCTACCGCTATGAAAAAGATAATCATTTTAATAACAATACTCATTTCTATCAGTTTTGGTTCTCATGACTTCACCAATTTGTATATGATTGCAAAAGGTGCGGAAATAGTCCAAACTGTAAATAAAAACATAACAACCCAAGACGCATTCAAGATTAGCGAAATTGCTTATCAAGAATCTGACAAATATGACTTGGATTTCCATTTCACATTAGGAATCATGACAACAGAAAGCAGGTTCAATGTAAATGCCAAATCATATTGCGGCGCCATTGGTCTAATGCAGTTAATGCCGAAAACTGCCAAATATATTGCGAACAAATACGATATTGAATATAAGAACTTGTACGATATTGAGAGTAATATCCAAATCGGTACTGCGTATTTGTATCATTTGAAAAAGAAATTTGGTAGTTATGAGTTAGCAGCAGCTGGATATAATGGTGGTAATGTTGGGGCAAGAAAATATAGGGACTATTTGATTGGAAAAATCAAGGGAACGGAAGTTCACCAACAAACATTTAAATATGTTCCAAAAGTTATGAATTATGTTTATGATTACAGAAAACTGACGAAAATGTAAATTATTATTTACAAGCAGAGTGGTTGACACTCTGCTTTCTTTTTTCTATATTAGAATGGAAACAAAAAATAACCATTAACAAGGAGTAAAAATTATGGCACGATACACCCACGAAGATAAGATGGAATTTCTGTTTGAGTTCGCAAAGAATTACGAATCATACGTCCCTGATAGCAAGGACAATATGCGTGCCGAAACCTGTACTACCAAGCCAAATCCGGTTAAGGCAGCTCAGGCTCAGTTGAAGAGAATTGAATATCGTGATAAGTTCTATCGTAGATTGAAGGCATTTCTCCAGCACGGTATCAAGATTAACTCATTTGATGGTACTATGTGGTCGGGATTGGAAAGTGACGAACTGCGCCAGTGGCTCAATATGGCTATTGATGTGTATGCCGGGGATTCTCCACGAAATGTAAAAGATAAGGAAATTACTAAGCTCGCAGAAGCAATTACAATGTAAATTATGGAAACAAATGTACAACAATTAGTAAACAAATTTAGGGGAGAACTTGAGTTCCCCCAATTTGTTGTTAAGTCATTCCCAGTCAAAGAAGGAACCATTTATAAGATGGTTTTTGATTTGGCTCATTTGCCACAGCCCAAATATGAAAAAGCAACTTTATTTGTAAAGCCTGAAGAATATCTTATTGGTATTGAGTTTGTTGTTCCAAGGCCATATATGGATTTAATGGATTTTAACCAAATTGAAGTTAGAATCTGTTATAGAGTGTATAAACTGAAAAATCTTTTGAATGATTGGACTCTAAAACGAATGAAAAAACTTTTAGAGAATAACTCATTTGAAGATTTAAAGAAAGAATACATTGAAAGAAACGAAATGGAAAACAAAGAACTAGAAGTTAAGTTTGGTGATTTGGTTAAGGTTATGGGCAAGATTTTGAATGAACAATCCAAGAATTTTGAACATACGATTGAATTAGTGAATGACCCAACTGTAAATTCTTTGCTAGATGATATTAAAAAAATCAAAGAAGAAATTGATTTGAAGCATAACCAAATTTACGGAATTGAGAATAAAATACATTCTATTATCTCATTACACATTGGAGCATTGGAAGATTTTGAAGGATGAAGATAGATTAACAGGAAAAGATATAACCAGTATTAATAGTGCCATTAAAAGGATTTTTGGATTTAAAGATTTGGATAAAGTTTTGGTATTTGATTATAGCAGGGCTATACTAATATACAAACTAACAGAAAATCTTAAACTGAAAGTCGGTCGTTTTGTGAATTATTCCGATACAACTGGCTTAAAAGATTATACTGGTATTGTTTACTCAATATGGGCCTTTGGCAGGCCTTATCAGTCCTTGACTGCTCTGAGCCAGTTGGCTATGATTAGATACCAACTACCACAAATGGAAAAAAGAGCCAGAGAGAGCCAGTGCTTGGCAAAAATCAAAGACGATTTTGAGTAATGTAAAGAAAAATTTACAAAGTTTAGCCAAAAATCCATTGACAATAGTCGGTGGATTTTCTATATTTGTAAAAAACAAATGAGGTATTTAATGAACGAATTAGCAACTATCGCAAAATCCCACAAATGGAATCTCCCCACTGTATGCCCTGTTTGTGGAGGTGAATTGGTTTTGAGTGATAATCACTGCCAGCTCAAATGCTCTAACGATTTCTGTAAATCCAAGTATGCGGGTCGCATTAACAAATGGACTAATACGATGGATATTAAAGAATTTGGTGGTTCTACCATTGACAAACTTATTGAAAACAATGTGATTGACTCCATTTCTTCGCTCTACACTATGGATTTGGAAAAGATTGCTACTATTCCTGGTTTTGGTGTTCGTTCTGCCGAAAAGATGAAGAAAGAACTGGATGCCCATAAGACAATGACCTTGGCAAAGTTTATCGCTGGCTACAACATTGATAGCATTGGCGAAAAGGTCATTGAGAACATTATCAAATTCTATGGATTTAAGAAGTTTGAAGATTTCTTTGGTTCAAATTCTTCTCAGCGATTTGTGTGTGATGGTGTAGCTGATATTACATCCAAGAAACTCCACGAGGGTTTGAAAATGCTGAAGAAAGATATGGAAAAGACCCTCAAGTATGTAACGATTAAGGCTGCCACTCCCAAGAAAATTGCTGTGGGTGGTTCGTTGGGTGGTAAATCTTTCTGCTTCACGGGTGCTGCTAGTATGCCTCGTAAGGAGCTGTGGGCATTGGTTGAAAAGAATGGTGGTGTTATCCACGAATCTATGAAGAAAGATACTGATTATCTTGTTCTCGCCGATGTAAATTCCACATCTAGCAAGGCCGTTAAGGCTCGTAAGCAGGGAACTACTCTTTTGAGTGAAGATGATTTCGTAAAAATGTGTGGTAAGAACTAATGAACAAAGTAAACTATGAAAAAATGTTGGATGTGATATTTGATGGAGTCACAGAAGAATCTTTTAAGAAAAGATATTATGGGCGCAGTTTTAATAACGAATATATTCGTAGGTCCAACATTCTAAATGGTTTCACTTGTGTGAATGTTCCAAACGAAATGTATATGGATATTACCATACAACGATGTACTGTAGTTAAAGATGATGACCCAAATGATACTACACCAATGACTGTGCACATCAATTTTTACAAACAAACTATCCCGGAGCGATATGTTATTAACAAACTTTATGATACAGAATTCTCATTGAAGCGTTGGTTTGAAGGGTGTTATACTACTACCAAACGAACATACAGATACACAGTCAATAACGAAAAAGATGCTCTAAAAGTTCGCAAGGCTATTGAAAATCATATTGAATGGTTCAATACTCAAATTGAAAACATTTGTAATGTACTTAACAGTCTAGAAATTAACAAAATGGCTACTAAAATACAAGAACTAGAAAATACGATTAAAGAAGCCGAACAAATTAGAGATGACTATGTAAACAAATGTGTTCAAACATTTAAGAATGTTCTTAATCTAGCAAAGGATATGTAATGTTTTTGAATAAAATAGAATTGGTAAATGTTGATTTGAGCGATACTGTACCTGAATCTTCTGTGTGCAATCCTAAATGGTGGGAAGGTATGAAGTTCACTCCAGTACCATTTCTTGATACAGTTATCAAGACTATTCCAGGTATAATTTATACAACTGGTTATAGAATTACAGATAACATATTTAGATATGAAATTAAAGTTTCTTGTGGTGAATGGGGTGATTACACCAATTACAGTGCCATAGAATATGATTGTAATATGCTTGACGATTATTTCATAATCTACAATGAAATGTATTATGATTTTGAAATAACTGATGAATTTATGCCTGAGATTGTTAAAGCATCTTTACGAAAGAATGATAAACCTTATGGTTTTGGTGATTACGAAAATTATATGACTCAAGGCAACCAACTGAAATATGACATTTATTCGTTGGAAGATTTGGAAGATTTCAAACAACATGTTATTGGAACTATTAACACATTACAGAAACAAATTAAAGACAACATAAAGATACATGAGATTTTACATACTGGTGATTTTAAAACCAATATGACTAAATTAAATGAACAACAAAAAGAACTTACTCTGGCAAAGAAAAATCTTGTAACCAAGACTGCCAAGAGTGTAATGAACCTTATTAAATTGGGAGATGACTTCAATGGCTAAAATAGATTGTTGGGATGCAGAAGCACAACGGGCTCAAACCTTAGATTTGGTACGCCAGTTTTCAAAAGATGTAAAAGAAAAGACTAAGCTCAAGAAAATTCACCCGGTGGATGGTAACACTATCATTATTCGCTATTGCGATATTGATTCACCAACTCTTGACCGATGCCGAGAATTTGTTCAAACTGACAAACCAATTATTAAACTCAAGTATTACAACAAATTAGGTAAGTTGTATTTCGCAAAAGTCATTGTTTATCATATCTTGAAGGAAGAAGAAAACATTGACACCTTCCGTTTCTTTATTGATAAACGAATGAGGGGTAAAAACGATGATGGTAAGTTCTATGATACATCAATGTATCTTTTTACTACCAAGTCTTATAAGTCCGAACAGTGCCGATACAACAACGAAACTGACGATATTTTTGTAACTCTCAATAAGGTTATAGGCCGAGTGGAACATTCATTCAGCATGTTTGACAACATTCTAAATGATAGTGATGTAACCAACTACACTTCACAGATGACCGATTTGGATAAAGAAATTGCTGCATTGAATGAAAAGCTGAGCGAATTACATTATCGTAAAAGTGAAATTAACGGCAAAATGCAACAGGCTATTAAACTCAAAATTGATGTAATGAAGGATTTCTAATGGGAACTGCTAGTAAGATTGTAACATTTGTAAACAAAATTCTAAACCCATACGGACTAGGATTTAAAGAAGCTCAATTTAATATAATGTATAACAATAATGAAGCAAATGTGTTCATTAATTTTAAAGACATTAAAAATCGTATTCCCATTAGATTCTTCAACATTGACGATGATGCAAGGGTCTTCAGTTTCTTTATTACATTGATAAATCATAAAGAAAAGAGATTCAATATCACAGCTTATGATTTTTTGCCACAGTTGAACATTAACGCCATTAAGTCTTATGTTACTAAAATGAAAACTGTAGATGGACCTTCGTCAACAGGGTTTTATAGTCAAAAACTCTTTATGGATAATGTTAAAGTAGAGGTGGATAATGATGACCAAATTGTTGAGACTTTGATTAAACATATTGGCGAACAAATTGAAGCATACAAGAAACGAATTGCTGATATTGAAGATTTTCTTGAAGAACAAGATTTACAGACTTTCGCAGATGAAATCAAAAGGCGAGAAGAAGAAATTTTGGAGAAAGCCACATCATTAAAAGATTACAAAGAAAAGTATTACAAGAATTTGAAACTAATTATTGATGCCAAGAAGGATTTTCAATGAAACATATCCATCAAGATTTGATTGATTGGTTGAGAAGTCAACACTTTCAAGTCAATATAGAAACCAAAAAACCAAATAGTGATTTTTGGGCAGTCAAATATGGGGAAACTTTGCTTTCTTATATTGATGGTGTTTTTTCTTACAGTGATTACCTTGAATCCATTGATGCTATAACTGATTTTCAATATGATTTTAATGAACTTGATGATAATATAGAAGAAGTTCATAATGTAATCAAAGGTGCTGTATCACGATTTGATGAATGGCTATTTTTTAGAACAGATTTAGGTAAAAAAGTAAGACAAAGTTTAAACGAAATAAAGAAGGATTTTTAATATGAAACTAAATGATTTGATAGACCCTTCCAATACAAAAAAACGAATAGCACGATATAAAGAAAAAATGAATGATGAGATTTATTCATTTTTAGATTCATTTAAGTGTAATGGTGAAGAACTTGTAGTGAACCAGTTATACGATGGTGGTTCTGAGAGGGGAAAAATTTATATTGATAAAATGTGTTATAGAATAAATTTTGCTGATAACCCAGGATTTCAAAAGATTGCTGAAAAATTGCGTGGTGAAATTCGTGTAGCTGTTGGTTATGATATAGAAGTTAGAGTTAGAGTTCCTTCAATGAATATGTTAAGCAATTACAACAATTATATTAATGATGTTGTAACATCTAAACTGAATAATACAGAAATTCATACTTGGGGCACTACTGATTTATGGATTGAACCACAGGTCATTACAAAACGAGTAATGACAGTTCCGACAGCAACAAAGTATATTCAAAAATTCATTGATTTCTCAGTTGATACCATTCAAAAGGGATTGACCTGGAGCCAGTCAAAAGAAATTCAAGATGTGATTGAATTTACATATCAAAAGAAATTAGTAATAAAAGATTACGATAATAAGATAGGAAAATTGTGTACTGAACGCAACCAAATAGAGCGAGAACTGGACACATATAATAGCAAGTTAATGGAAAATTTCAAAAAAGAACGAGAAATGATGAAAGATTTCCAAGTGTAAATAAATTTTTACATAATTTTACATTATTTCTATTGACAATGGACTAACAATTTACTATATTATACTCAAACTTTAAACAAAGAGGTAAATTATGGCAATTACAAAGGCAAAGCAGATTAAGAAGAATGACATTAAGAAGCAGAAGCAGGCAAAGAAGGTAGCCACCACCACGAAGAAGCCCACTAGGCTCAAGGTACATGATGGTGCGGATTTTTATGCTCACAAGCATATCATAAACTATCTTACAGAAACTGACCTCTACAAGTTCACCCAGCAGCAATTTTATGTTCACCGTCGCCCAAACGATAGAGCGAAGTGGGAATTTAAGTGCCGAACCAAGGGTGTGAATCTCGCTCCACTCTGTAAGCGAATTAACGAGGAATTGGATTGGCTTTGTTCTTTGAAGTTCCAGTCTTGGGAATTGGATTGGTTTAAGAAGCAGGATTATTTCTCTCACGATTATGTGGAATTTCTTGAAGATTTCCAGTTGAAGCGCCGTCATATCAAGTGTTTTACTGACAAGAAGAATACCACACTCTTTGTAGAAGCAGAAGGTTCTCAAAAGAATGTTTCTCCGTTTGAAATTTATGTTCTCCATATCGTTCAGGCTCTTTGGATGGCCGATGAAGAACTTGATTGGGAAAAAGCAAAAACGAATCTTGACAACGAAATTATTAAGGTCAATGCTGCTACCCGAGCTGGCATTATTTTCACGATTTCCGATTTCTCTGTTCGCCGCACGATTTCTAGCGACTGGGAAGATTATATGGTTGGTCGCATGTTGGCTATGTGCCCGGCATTTGTTGGAACATCTAATGTGTATCTCGCCATTAAGCATAACTGCAAGGCGATTGGCACCTTCGCTCACGAATTGGATGCTACCTACCAGGGATTGGATAGTGTTCCTATTGCTAATGCCCAGAAGCAGAAGCTCACAGATTGGGCAGACGAATACGATGGCAAGTTGGGTATCGCACTCAGCGACAACTATGGTTTCAAGAGTTTCTTGGAAGATTTCGGTCTCAAGTTCGCAAAACTCTTTGATGGTTGCCGTCACGATAGCGGTGACCCAATTCGCTGGGGTGAAATGTTGATTGCCCATTACAAGAAGTTGGGCATTGACCCTCGTTCTAAGGTGGCATGTTGGAGTGATAGTCTTGACATTGACAAGGCTCTCGCCATCGCAAAGCACTTCAATGGTCGCATCAAGATTGCTTTCGGTATCGGAACATATCTCGGTGCCACTGTATGTGGAACAAAGAAGAAGCCATTGAGCATGGTTATGAAGGTTGTGGAAGTGAATGGCAAGCCAGTTGTGAAGCTCTCGGATAGCATTGGTAAGACTATGTGCCACGATGAAGGCTACATCAACTATGTTAAGTCGGTCTACAACTATAAGAGCATTGACGATATGACTACTGAAGAAATTCGTGCTCTGCTCCCTGCTTTCGTGGATGTTTGGCTCAAGGACATCTACACTCCAGTGGGTGAATCCGCTTAATGGATGTTATGGATTATAAAAAATTGAGTGAGATTAGATTCCATATACAACATAATGGAGTCTACTTACTCAAATTTTATAATCTGTATTCTACCCATAACAATAATCTTTTACGGGCTTTTATTGAAGAATTTGATTACGAAGGTTTCTGTTCAGTTGAAGGTCAAAAGTTAGATATTGATTATATTTTAGAAATAGTCAAGTCTAAAACAGAAAATGTAATAACAACAAAAGTTCTTGAATTGATTAAGAAAGATGTGAATACAGACCTTTTAGTTAAAGAAATAAAAGCATTTGTAAATGAACTAGCCATAAAGAAAGATTTTAATTGAGAGGTACACAATGTTTTGGAAAAAGAAAACCCCCCAAATTGTAGAACCAGTATATTTGAAAAATGACAAGGGTGCCCTAGTTGGTGTTCGTATGGGAGAGAAGGAATTTCGTCTCGCAGCATACGATTTAATGATGTGTAATAACCCAGGTCAAAAGATTATATACATGTATGACAAGTTGGGAAACAAAGTTGCCTGGGATATTAGGTCTTTTGAAGAACTAGACAATATGTTGCGAACAAGTTTCCAGCCACAATAAAATTCACCTTTGGTTTATTCATTGGTTTTGTGGCTAATAAATAGATTAAAGGAAAATTTTATGAAAGAATTAAGTTGTGGTTTTATTATTGTGAATAAAAAGAATCCAAAACAGATTTTGGCTTGCCAGCCAAATGGAAGAAAGGCCAACTGTTTTGGTAATTACGATATACCAAAAGGACATATTGAAAAGGGTGAAACCACCTTGAATGCCGCAATTCGTGAATTACAAGAAGAAACCGGATATAAAATCAAGAATGAACAAATTTATGATTGTGGACTTTTTCAGTATATCAAGAATAAAGATTTGTATGTTTATTTGATGTTCTCAGATCTTGACATTGGGTCATTACATTGTGATAGTACATTTGAATTACACGGTAGAATGGTCCCGGAAGTAGTCAATTACAAGTGGACTGACGATATTCGTTTATTCTATAAATCTTTACAACCAATTATTGAAGAATGTTTAGACCACTTTGAAGAAGGATATTATGAAGAAATTAGTTAAAGTTTTATTTGGTGTTTTGGGTATAACAGCCACAGTTTACTTTTTCAAACAGGAAAAGAGAACTATCAAAAATTTACGCAGAAACATTGATGAACTAATCAAAAAGAAAATGGTATGATTACTATAACAAATGATGTTCAATACTGCAACGAAGAAATAGATTTATCTGTTATCGCAGATATTTTCCATAAACTATTTCCTAGTTATAATCTAACAAACAAATTATCTTTGACTCATTATAAAGACAAAGATTATTTCTCATTAACCGGTTGGTGTGGTGATTTGAAACCTTCAATTCGTAAGATAATTGAACAAACACCACTAATTGAAGACTGGGAAGATGCTGAATGTTTGCGTTTTAGATTTGGTTATGAACCAAATAATAATAAATGGATTGTTGATGGTTGGAACACAGTTTGTAAGTATTTTATCTTTAACATTGAAGGCAAATATAATTTAGTTGAGCAGAATGATTATCACCGAATGATACCAGTTTATGAGAATCACTTTTCAGGATTTTCTACAGCAAGAAAATTTCTTAAAGATAGTGAAGAAAAAATGAAAAACGGGTTTAACTGTGTTAAACATTTGTGTAAAATGCTTAAAGATGGTGGAATTATGGCAAATCTTGAAAAATTAACAGAAATGCGAGATTCCATTAAAGAACTTGAAGAAAAAACACTACAAATGATTGATACTTACGATAAAATTAAATCAGATTTCAATTAATGTAAACAATTATTTACAATTTTTTAACATTGGGCTATTGACAAATAGCCCAATTTTTTCTATATTATACTTAGAACTTAGAAAAGAGGTAACAACTATGGCACAGTTTGAATATCTGCTTGAATGGCAACCAAGAAACGCCGATTTTTGGCGGGTTTCAAATGTAACTCACCACATTTGCGAAGATTTCAATGATGTGGATGAGGCATTTGAGCATATTGCCGAACATAAATCTTTGTGGGATGATGAACGCATTTGGGCTTATCGTTTTGGCGAAAATGTTGTTTTGCTCCACATGGAAAATGAAACTGAAGAAAAGAATCAAATTCTCAAAATGAAAGGATGGAACTAATTATGATTTATTACTATGGTCTTTCCGCTGACCCAATTACTATTGCCCACATTGACATTCTTAAATCCATTTACAAGCGCCTTGGTGAGAATGATAAACTCATGATTGGTGTGGTAAACAATGACGAAAAGAATTACAAGGCTCTCGGTTCCGACCGAATGGCTATGGTGTTTGAAATGCTCCATTCCAAGTTTGATATGGAAAAGGGCAACATTGAAGTTAAGAGCCAGAGTGATAGGACATACAAGTTCTTGTGTGATTATATCGCAGCTAACAATGGTTTGACCATGAAGGACATTACGATTGTTGTTGGTGAAGATGAATGGAAGGCTTTGTGTGATGCCAAATGGGTGAACTGGGATTTGCTTTTGAAGCATTTCAATTTTTTGGTTTTCCGCCGAATGGGATTTGAACAGGGCTTCAATGATAATGGTGTGGTTCATACTATGCCAAAGTTTGGTGTGAATGTTGAATTTACAACTTTCAACATTACCCATTCTGTTAGTTCGTCTCAGGTTCGTGAAATTCTTTCCCGCAACCCCGATTGCCACTATGAAGATGTGAAGAATTATATCACTCACCAGGCTTTCCGTTATATCAAGGAACACAAACTCTACAACCAAAATTCGTTTGACTATGACAAGGAAGAAGCAAAATTTCTTCAGGATTACGCAGTAGCCAAGCAGAAGAATGGTTGGGGTGAACCATCGGTCACCACAGATACGATTGCTTACAATGGCGAACAGATTTTGCTAATTCGTAGAAAGAAACCTCCATTCCAAAACTTTTGGGCACTCCCTGGTGGTTTCTTTGAAAAGACCGACGAAGATTTGAATTATGGTGCTGCCCGAGAACTTCGTGAAGAAACATCTCTTGATATGGACCCGGAACAGTTCGTACAAATTAAGACCTATGGACACAATTTTGACCCGCGTATGAAGATTGTTGATACTGCGTTTAGTGTTCGTATTCCAAAGAAGATGATGGACAAGGCCAAAGCTGATGACGATGCTGCTGAACATCGTTGGTTCAACATTAACGATTTGCCAAAGCTGGCTTTCCACCACGAAATGATTATCAAGGATTGGCTTCGCAAGAAGGAGAATGACTAATGGAATTGATTTCACTGTTAATGATTGCTAACATTGTAGTTCATCTCGGGCCATTCCTGGGGCTATTCCTGCGAAGCACGAATATGCTAAAGTTCATGCTCATTACAGATGTAATCATTACATTAGCCAATATTTTCTGTTGCCCAATTTCCGCTATCATTTGGGGATTTATGACCTATGTAGACTGGAAAGAACACGGCTACATTTTCAGGGGATAGTGTATGTTTCGTTATGACAAAGTAGAAAAAGTGTGTAATAAATACGGCTATTTGATTGAATTGTGTACATACAATTACTCAAAGAGATTCGTAATTCTTACATACGATACACGATGCAAACAGGGTAAAGTACCAGTTGGCTATATTGAATTTGAAGATATTATTACAAGAGATGGTGTTCAGTATGTAAAGAAAATTAATTTGTATCCTGAATTATCAATGAATGTTGAAAATAATACTATCAAACCTGAAGATTGGCACTCAAGTGAACACGAATTTTATTTGTTCTTGGTGAAATGGCGACTGAAGAAATTCCGTAAACAAATTGACGATTTTGATTCCCATATCACTTTTTTAGAAACACATAACAAGAAACAAAAAGCAAACAAACTAGAAATGGATGCTGACAAAGATTTCAAATAAGGAGAAATAACTATGAAGTTTAAGACTGTAATCTATGTAACGAAAGATAACTCCCCAGGCGTTGAATCATGGGCCGAAAAGAAATACGATGAACAGTTTAATCGTATTGATGGAACGGTAGAAAATGAAGAAGAATGGAATAAATTTTGGACTGATGTAAAAACCAATTTGGTAGATAACATTGATACTTCGCCATATTTTATTGCTATGGTTTTCAATGAACTCGGTGATAACATTATCAATTTCTCTGCTGAAGATTTATCAGATGACCCAGATAATATGGGTTATGGTTCTTCTTATGGTAAGGATTGGAGTTGGGTATCTACCAAGGAGCCATTACAGACAAAAGAAGAATATGAAGAATGGCAGGAGAATTTCTTTTAATGGTTTCCAAGTTTATTCACTATTTCAAATTCACAGATGGACATAACGATTACGAAGCCAAAATTGAAAACGATGACGATGCTGAAACATTCAAGAATTGTGTAAATCGTTGCCGGGAAAAGGTTTTCGGACCTGCTGGTATTTCTGTAACAGAAATTAGAACGGAGTTGCGTGATGCTTAAACTTAGAAAAATGAGCGAAACTGAATTTATTAATGCTCTTGAAAAGACTGCTCGGGACCTGGGTTATACAGTAGCACGAAAAGACTATACTGATTTAAAAGATACATACACATTCCAGGTGTTTCATACAATGAAACTTCCAACACATAAAAACGAAATTTTGGGTATCATTAAAACCTTTACGGATGGTGATACTGAATGTTGGAGGTTCCAATTCAATAAAGATGACCATCCTGATTGGTCTATGTGTGGTATAAGATTCAATTATAAGTATTTGGAAATTTTTAAGAACTATCTAATTAATTTTTCAAAGAATTATAAGCAGTATTTGGAATGGCAAAATCTCAAAGACTTAAAGGAAGATTTTGAATGAAGAAAAAAGTTACATTAAAAGATTACCGCCAGTTTATGAAAGACCAGGGACTATATTATAATAGTTCTGATGAAGAAGATTATGATAATGATAGTCAGACTAATGGTTGGTCATTCAAACATGGGCAGTATACATTCTATTTGGTTGATTTGACAGAACCAATGAAACCAACTGAAATAGAACCTTCAATCTATGAATTTACTAATGGGTTTGATGAATTTATGGAAATTTACCAGCGCGTTGAAAACGGAGAATATGCTGCTAAACATCCAAAGAACTTTGAAGAATTTAAAAAGATGTTAACTGAGAGTATAAAAGATTTGAAAGCCTATGTAAATCAGATTGACATTGATAAAATCAAGGAAGATTTCTAATGGATATTTTTAAAGAAATAGTTATGATATTATTGATGGTTGGTGTTTTAGGCACACTATTTAATTTTTTCGCTGGTGCTGAGTTGGAAGGATATTTCAGCGAAAAAGTTGTTTTTGTAATAATTGGTATTTTGTATGTGTTAGAAATCGTCGGGTGCCATTATATGTTTAAATGGGACCGAGAGTCAGCAGAAGAAAGACAAAGAACTGCTTATGTTATTCATATTGAACCAAATGGTGAAACATGTGAAGGACGATACTATTCGGGTAAGAATAGTCCGATAACAGTTAAATGTTTAGATGGCAGAACATATATAGCACAATCTATACAAGTTATTAAAGAAATTAAACTCAAACATCCAATGAAATAAGGAGAATTTCAATTATGATGGTATTGGAAGATAAGTATTATCGTCACTATCCCGATGCGGACAGTTATGACCCAAAGGATGTTAAGAATCCTGAAGCCATTGGTGAATGGTTGTTAGCATATAATAAGATTTATGAATTGTGTGAAAAGTATGGTTGTAAAGCCTGGGGTAATACTGACCTCGGCGGTAAACTCAATCCAATTCTCACACCTGATGAAATGCGAACAAAGTTATACAACCAGTTTGATAATGGTGAAGATTTTTATGAAATTATCGCACCCACCATTGACAATTTTAACTATTTTGACCCAACACTAACAAAGTATGCTAGTAATGGTCCTTGTTTGAAGATTTGGCTTGGTACACGAAACAAGAACCAGATCAGATTAAAGAAACCAATTATCGTTACTAAAATGGAAATGCCAGGTTATACAATCCCCGATTTTTCCGCACAAATTGATAAAGAACTCGGTGAAGAAGCCATTGATGGCATTATGGTTCCAGTCGCCACATGCCCAACTAACTACCGATATTGGGATAACAAGGAATGGAATTTTGACGAATTCAGTTCCGAAATTGATAAGTTTGATGCGTTTATGGAACTGAACAAGAAAGAATATGAACCAGTTCTGTTGGAATTGCGAAAGAAGATTTTAGCAGGTGGTGATATTGAAGTTCTCTGTAAAGAAGCAAATGACAAATACAATCTAGGATGGCAAATTGGTAGCATGTTCTAATATCTTTAACCAGGTCGCACAAGATTTTGGTTTAACGATTACAGTTCACGATGACTGTAGTGTAGGGAAGTATCAACATTTTCCTGGGTTTGTAATTGCTAGTAATTTCAAAGACGGAAGTATCTTATCTGCGATGTCATTCAACGAGAAAGAAAAATGTTTTTGGGGAGCTGAAGCATATTACGATGAAACTAAACTTCGTGAACATGTAGCAAAACTAATTCAACTGGCAAAGAACTCAATTATTGAGAATAAACTGGATAATATAAAAACGGATTTTAATTGTAATGTAAACATAATTTTACATAAAAATCCATAAAATCCATTGACAAACACAGTAAAATTTACTATATTAACAATACAAAAAGAAAAAACAATTTAACAAGGAGTTAAAAATGGCCCGACAGATTATTGGTGTTGACAATCAAATTGATTTTGAAACTGGAGCACTTCCTAACCCTAAGTTTGTAGAAACTTTGGAATATCGTGTAAATCTCTGTAAGAACGCAGAACGCCCGGTGGTTCTCACTGCCGACACTCACACAGAAGAATATATGGAAACTCTTGAAGGTAAGAAGCTCCCAGTCCCCCATTGTATCAAGGGAACAGAAGGTTGGAAGCAGACCCAGGCTATTCTCAACGCATGTAAGAATCCAATTATTGTAGAAAAGACTACATTTGGTTATGACAAGTGGAAGGAAATTTTTGGTCTAGCTGAAGACATTGACGAATTTTACATTTTCGGAACTGTAATGCCAATTTGCCCAATGGCTCAGGCTATCGGATTGCGTATGGCATATCCAAATAAGCGAATCGTTGTGGATTTCGCTGGTTGCGGTTTTATGGGTAACACTCCCGAAGAAATTGAGTTCTGTAAGAAGGCAACCAAGTATGTTCTCACTATGCAGCAGATTGATGTAATCAACGCGGACTAAAAGAATGTACGAAAAGATTAATGTAAATGCGATTTATCCCCAGTATTCCGAACTGACCTCTTGGAATGGAGAAAAGCGAAAGATGTTAGTTTGGGATAACATGGGTGGTGAACCCAAGGTAGCATTTGTAACAAATTATGTTGCTGGCATTTGGGTAACCAAGGAACAGGTGGGATATTTCCACGCCGCAGAAATTCCACAGGGATAAAATGAAAATTATCATTGGAATTATTTTATTACTAATCGTTTGTTTTCTAACCGCTATCAAGAACGCAGACGATAACGCAAACAACCACAAAGAATAAAAAGGAAAAACAACTATGAACAAAATCACTACTGATGTAATTGAATGGATTAAGAACTACTTCAAGACTACCAATGGTCGCAAGGCCGTTATTGGTATCTCGGGTGGTAAGGACTCTACCGTGGTAGCAGCTCTTTGTGCCAAGGCACTCGGAGCGGAAAATGTTGTTGGTGTTCTCATGCCCAATGGTGTTCAGTCCGATATTGCGGATTCCGAACTGGTTGTAAAGACCCTAGGAATTGAGAGTTTGGTTGTAAACATTCAGTATGCTTACATGAACCTGGTAAACCAGATCAACGAAAATCATATTTCTAGCCAGGCCCAAATCAATATGCCTCCCCGTCTCCGTATGACAGTTCTCTATGGTGTGGCACAGAACATTGGCGGTCGTGTTGCTAACACCTGCAATCTCTCCGAAGATACTGTTGGATATTCCACGCTCTACGGCGACAGTGCCGGCGACTTCGCTCCACTCGCTCGTTTGACTACCGAAGAAATCGTTGCCATTGGTGATGACCTTGGTTTGCCATACGAACTTGTTCATAAGACACCTAGTGATGGTCTTTGTGGTAAGACTGATGAAGATAATCTCGGCTGCACCTACAACGAAATCAATGAACTCATTCGTAAGGGAGTGAAGGGTCCGAACTATGACCTGATTATCAAGAAGTACAAGGCCAACAAGTTCAAGACTGACATCATTCGTATTCCGGCTTTTGAACCAACGAATCCTCTTCTTCCTAACCACATTCACGAAATGGATAACGCAGGAGTAATCTAATGAATACAAATGAACTAATTGCTATGGCATCAAAGTACAAGAACTTCAACGATTTTGTTAAGGCTTATGCCGAATCAAAGAAGGGGTAAACTATGTTTCTAACTAAACTTGCATTCTTAATTAACCAAGCTGGTTTCGCAGCTTTCATGTTCTTGTTTGGAATTGCCCTCTATGTAGGAAAATTTCTGTACAAGACTGTACTAACACCTGTGCTTTGGGTATTGTGGCAGGGTGCTAAACTCATGCCAGAAGAAAAGGCCGACCCAAATCCACATGCTCTTGAAAAGATGGGTGATGCTTTTGCCAAGGGTGTATGTGGTGTAATGGATGGTGTAATCTTTAAGACAAAAGAACTGGAATGTGAAAAGTGGCTTAAAGAACACCCGGAGTTTAAGTAATGGCATTAAAAGTATCACCAAAGGACACAATAAGCCCCAGATGGAAAGCAAATGAAATTTTCCATTGGTTTCGCCCAAACGAAATTGAATTATATTTCGTTTGTGGTAAATGTGGTACTACAACTAAAGTAATTTTCAACAAAAACATTCTGCCGAATATCAATGGTAATTGTTTGAAATTTGCTTGTGAATCGTGCCGAGAATCAAACGCAGTAAACATTTGTTTATTAGAGGAGTAAAACTATGGATGAAGTAATTGGAACTGGATATGAACAGGAATCAATTTCCGAACAGGTAAAGAATAAGGTCAAAGAAATCAAGGACTCAAAGGTCTATAAGGACATTTTCTCTCACCCAATTACAGGTTGTTATGAACACCAGGACGAAAACGGAAATTGGGTAGAAGGTCCGGCTCTCGGTCACAGTTATCATGGTGGCTATGACGAGTATCACGAACAACATAAATCCAAACTTGAAAAGTGGCTAGAATCAAAGGGAGTTCTCTAATGAATTGGTTAGTTAAGAGAATTTTGTTTATTCTTGTAATGTGTATTGGTGGTATTACACTAGCCAACTGGCTATATGGTCCTGTATCAAATGGATTCGCATTTGTTTATGGAATGATAGTCGGTGTTGCCGGTGCTATTCTTTTCCCAAAAGAAGAAGAGGCGGATGAATAAATGGCTAAGGAAAAGTACGATAAGAAAGAAATCATCAAGCAGTTAAGAAATCTCGTTAATAGTGACCTAGTCAAGTATGATGCTACTAGATTGGCTAAGGTAGAAAATGAAATTAACCAAATGAACGATGACCAGATTAATCGTGCGTTGTTGTTAGCTGAGTTTCAATCTGCCCTAGTCCGAGAAAATTATTTTGACTGGACACAGGAAGAACTGGATGTAATCCAAGCTGCCATTGAATCATGTGGCATTAAGATTAACGAAGTCAAGAAAATGGACAAAGAAGATGGCCGAGACGATTATGCGTTTGTTCTTGATGATGATTTGAAAGTTGTATGGGTGAACAAAATGAACCCATTTATCAAATCTGGTATATATAATCTATTGGGTGTTGGCTTGAATTTCCCTTGTAATAACTACCAAACAGTAGAAGAACTTGGGTCAGCCGTAGTTGAAACAATTAAAAAAGTAAGAGAGTACATGTAATGAAGAAATTATTTTTTGTATTAGCAGTTTTAGTTTCATTTTCATTTGGTGGAGAAAAAACAATCTTTGAAGTTTGTAATGACAAATTCTGTTATGAACAAATTTTAGAGAATGTGAAAAACTATGAGTGGAAGACTGATTATACAGGAAAGAAATTTCTTCGTGTGTATTTCTATGACAAACGATTGCTTGACATTAAGGGCGAAAATCTAACAATTAAGAAGAAAAAGAAATAAAAGGGAACTGAACTATGAATAAAGTACTTGAATTATTTGAATCAAGACCAAAAATGTTTAAACGATTGGTAAAAGGAACTGACCTATCAATCACTAATTATACTTCAGCTTCTTATGCTAATGCGTTTCACAAAGATAGAGCAACTGCAATTATCCAGATGAAAAATAAACCATTTTTCTTTGGTATGTTTACAGAATACACTGTTCAAATGCCCAAACATTTGAAATTGTGCCAGTTTAAAGATAGCAAAGAATGGTACATTGGATATGATAACGATATGAAAAACATTGTTACATATTCCGAGGGAAAAGAACATTTGCGTAAATTGATTGCTGAATACAAAAATCTCAAACACGAACTGAGTGCCAAAGATTTTGAATCCGATTTTATTTAAGATGTAAATTTTTATTTACATCTTTTTTATTGCCAAGTTTCTGTTAGTTTATTATATTTGGATAGTAAACAATGGAGATAACTATGGATGGAATTTTTGAATATCTTAAAGAACTCATTGAGCCAACGCATTCAATGAAATTTCTTAAAGAACACCATTTTTATCTTGATGGTGAAAATGACAGTTATGACGGATATAATTATGGTGTAACGGCAGTTCACGAAGTTAGTAATGGTAAGAGAATTAAATATCCAATTTTCATTTGCTACACAGACTGCTATGATATTGACGATAAATTTGAATTAAACAGTTATGAATATATTAACGATTTAAATTTATTCGTCAATAAGGGAACATTAGAATTTGAAAATGGAATTGGTGAACAGGAAATGACATTCCAAAGAGCAAAGAAATTTATTGATGCTCAGGTCCAACAGTTCTATTTGATTTCCAAATATCAAAAGATGAATGGTGAAATTGACAAGATTAACCAAGAATTTAGAGATTAACATAAGTTCTAAAACAAACATTTTTTAAATGAAATATGGTTGCTTTTGTGACTATATTTTTTATATTATAACAAAACAAAAAAACTAAGGAGAATACTAATGGATAAGAAAACTTTCGGTTCAAATTATATTAACTACATTTCCGCAAATAAGACTGAACGAGAATGTGTTAGTGACGCAGTTGTTAAGGCTCGTTTTAATGGTTTCTTGACTATGAAAGAAATCAATGCTCATCATGGTGGTTTGCGTGTTGGTGATAAAGTTTATTTTGTAAACAAAGACAAGAATTTCGCAGCTTTTATTATTGGTAAGGGATATGGCACCAGTGGTATTAATTTGCTCGGCGCCCATGTAGATAGCCCCAGATTGGATTTGAAGACCCAGCCACTCTATGAAGATGGTGATGTGGCTTATTTTGATACTCAGTATTATGGTGGAATTAAGAAGTATCAGTGGGTAACTCGCCCATTGGCAATTCATGGTAAAGTTTGTTTTACCGACGGTTCTAGTTTGAATGTAGTAATTGGTGAAGACCAAACAGACCCAATTTTCTGTATTAGTGATTTGCTTCCACATCTTGACAAGAAACTTGCTGAAAAGAAGGCTAGTGATTTTATCTCTGGCGAAAAGTTGGATTTGATTGCAGCAACAGAAGCTCTTGATACTGAAGACGAAAAGGAAAAGGTTAAGAATAATGTAATCGCATTACTCAAACAGAAGTACGATGACAGATTTGAAGAAACTGATTTTCTTTCTGCCGAATTGGAAGTAGTTCCAGCCGGTCCTGCTCGTTGGTGTGGTTTGGATAAATCTTTGATTGCGGGCTATGGTCAGGATGACAGAGTTTGTGCCTATACTTCTCTTATGGCTCTAATGGATATGAAAGAAGTTCCCGAAAGAACTTGTGGTTGTGTTCTCGTAGATAAGGAAGAAGTTGGTTCAATTTGTGCTACTGGTTCCGAATCTCGTTGGTTGGAAGATGTATTGTACTGCGTTAGTGGTGCTACCAACCGAATGAGTTTTGCTACTATGTTGTACGAAACTGATATGCTTTCTAGTGATGTTACGGCTGCTTATGACCCACAGTTTGGTGATGTTTCTAACAAGGGTATGAGTGCTAAACTCAATGGTGGTTTCGTTCTTTCCAAGTACAATGGTGGTCGCGGTAAGGGTGGTGGAGCAGATGCTAACCCAGAGTTCATCGCAAAGGTCCGCAGCATTCTCAACAACGCAAATGTGAAGTATCAGTTTGACACTATGGGCAAGGTAGATGTTGGTGGTGGTGGAACTATTGCCTCTATCGTTTGCCGTTTGAACATTAATGTAATGGATGCTGGTGTTCCAGTTCTCAACATGCACAGCCCAATGGAACTCACTGCCGTTGAAGATGTTTATGACGCATATCTCGGCTATTGTGCTTTCTTGAGGCACTAGGAGTGAATTATGAAAGAATTCACAGGACATGATTTAACAGAAGAAGATTACATTTCTTTGTATGGAATGACAAGTAAAGAACTGTATGAAGAATTGTACGGGAATCAAGAATACCATAAATCTCAAATGGAAAAAGCTGAAAAGCAAAAGTCTGCTTGGGATGAATTATATGGTGGCGACCATGTAATGTGTGGTAATAGTTGGGACCCGTGGAATCGTATGGGTATTTCCTGGAAACTCTATAACCAGTATAAGACTGAACGAGGCTATTCTGATGAATTTATTGAAGAAACGATAAACTCATTAAGACAAAGAGGTTCTTATGAACCACTTAATAATATAGCTGAAAGAGTTGAAAAATGGAGGAATCTCTAATTTTCACCCGAATTTAATGGTTATACATACTAAATAATGGTAATAAAGAAGTTCTAAAAAACAAAATTTTTATTACTATGAATGTTTTATTTGCTATATTAGCATATACATAAAACAAATAAATGTAAACCATTAAATGAGGTGAAAATATGAATGATTACGAAGTAATTGAAGGCGAAGACATCCTTTCCAATTCATTGAGAGCAATTAAGCAGTATATTCCACGCAAGTTGGACGAAGCTACAAAGCATGCCCCAACACGGAGATAAGTCTACTCCACAGTATCAGTTGAATGCTGCATATAACGAAGGTTATAAGAAGGCTCTTGAAGATTTGGCAACATTCATCAAGGCTATGGGTGTTTAAGATTTTGTTTGGCTCTAGCCCACAGTCAAACGAGGTATAATACACGAACGTGGTTATATCTAAACAATGTGGGCATTGTGTTACGAAAGAACACAGAGGTTAAATAAATGATTAATACAAATAATATGTTTGATATGGGCAGTGATTTCCAGGCTCTTGAAAAGTTAGCAGACGCAGCTTCTCAGGCTTTCGGACAACCATTTCCCTCTACAACTAAACTAATTGAAAAGGCTACTGCAAAAGTAGATTTTCCATTGGATGAATACATTGACAAGGACGGCAACTATGTAGCTGAATTGGCAGTAGTTGGTGTAGATGCCAATGACATTAAGGTTACTGTTAAGACCGAAGGTGGTAAAAAGACATTGACAATCAAGATTGATGCTCCTGAAACCACAGACGAACAGAAGGCCGAAATTGAATCCCGTGATTGGATGAACAGAAAGATTAAGAGATTTACTAAACTTGAATTGACACGTTCTCTTGCTAATAATTTGGATGTTGCTAAAACAACAAAGACTATTGACAAGGGATTGTTGAAGGTCTTTATTCCTCTCAAGGAAGAAGAAAAACCCATTGAAATTGAAGTTAAGTAAACGATAAACAGTAACGATATAAAGGGGAACCCTGAAAAGTTCCCCTTTTCTTTATGGAAATCAAAAATGGCAAAACAAATTAAATTTGATACAAACGCAAGAGAAAAGTTATTGAATGGTGTAAACCAACTAGCAGACGCAGTTAAATCTACATTGGGACCTGCGGGTAAGAATGTAATGATTGACAAGGGTGCTGGTGCCCCACTCGTAACCAAAGATGGTGTTACAGTTGCTAAGTCTATTGATTTAGAAGATCCGTTTGAAAATCTCGGCGCTCAAATGTGTAAAGAAGTAGCATCAAAGACAAACGATATTGCTGGTGATGGTACTACTACTGCTACTGTTCTCGCTCAGGCTATTGCTAGAGAAGGTTTGAAGAATGTTGCAGCTGGTGCTAATCCAATGGAATTGAAGTTGGGTATTGACAAGGCCGTTAAGGACATTACTAACAATCTTGACCAGTTGGCACAAAAGGTTGAAGGTAAGAAATCTATTGCTCAAATTGCTACCATTTCCGCAAACAATGATAAAGAAATTGGTGAGTTAATTGCTGATGCTATGGAAAAAGTTGGTGAAGATGGTGTAATCACTATTGAAGATAGTAAGACCGCTGAAACCACTCTTGACGCTGTAGTCGGTATGGAATTTGACCGTGGCTATCTTTCTCCATACTTTGTTACCAATTCCGAAAATATGAGTTGCGTACTTGAAGAACCTTTGATTCTCATGTATGACAAGAAGATTAGTGCTATGGCTGATATTATGCCACACATGGAATACGCAGCTCAAAATGGCAAACCACTATTGATTATCGCAGAAGATATTGATGGTGAAGCACTTTCCGCATTGATAATTAACAAAATGCGTGGTGCTATTAAAGTTTGTGCTGTTAAGGCTCCTGGTTATGGTGAAAGCAGAAATGAAAACCTTTCCGATATTGCTGTACTAACAGGTGGTACATTGATTGAAGAAGTCACCGGTATTAAACTTGCCGATGCCGACCCATCAATGACATTGGGTTCAGCAAAGAGTGTAAAGATTACTGCTAACACTACAACTATCGTAGAAGGTGCTGGTAATAAAGATGCCATTACAGAAAGAATTACTTCATTGAAATCTTCTATCACCCCTGAAACTGGTACATACGAAAAAGCAAAATTGCAGTCTCGTATTGCTAAATTGAGTGGTGGTGTAGCAGTAATTCATGTTGGTGCTGCTACCGAAGTTGAAATGAAAGAAAAGAAAGACCGAGTTGACGATGCTCTCCATGCTACCCGTGCGGCAGTTGAAGAAGGTATCGTAGCTGGTGGTGGTGTTGCTTTGTTGCGTGCTTCTAAGGGTCTAACATTAGATTCTACAACTGACGAAAAGACTGGTTATAACATTGTTATGAAATCAGTTGAAGAACCACTTCGTCAAATCGTAACTAATGCTGGATTAGAAGCAAGTGTAGTTGTGAACAAAGTAAAAGAAATGGTTGGCAACAAGGGCTTTAACGCAAAGATTGGCGAATACCAAGATTTGGTTGCTAATGGGGTAATTGACCCAGTTAAAGTAACGAAAACTGCGTTGAAGAATGCTGCTAGTATTGCTAGTTTGATTTTGACAACAGAATGTGTAATCACTACCATTCCTGAAAAGAAATCCGAACCAGCAATCCAAATGCCACCAATGATGATGTAATTCTCCAGTATTACATTACACAAAAATTAAATCCAATGGGTGAACAACTCATTGGATTTTTCCTATATTATGACTATGAATTTGACTAAACAAGACATAGAAACTATTAAAACCCATATTGCTAAGGTATTTCCTAAACTGGTATCTTTTGAGTCAAAAGGATTTGGTTACGATTATCCATTCAATATGAGTCATACAATTTGGGAATTAGATTTACCTGAACTAAATGATGCTTGGGAACTAATTAGAATTTATGAAGATAATACAGTTTGTTTAGATAGAACATTATATCACGGTAAAAAATTTCAATGTGCTAGTTCATGGTCGGAAGTTCCAATTTATAAAAATCAAGAAGATAAACAAATTATTTTAGATTCAATTACACAGTTATCAAAAGATTATAAAAGATTTCAGCTTGAATGTAAATTGAAGGAAATCAAAAATGACTTTCGCTGAATTACAAAACATTGTTGAACCATTTGGATTTACAGTTCGTAAAATGTATTCTAATTGGTTATCCACAAATAAACCAGATACAACAAAAGCATATATGGCTAGTGTATCACTGGAGAAAAGTGAATTTCCGACCTGGATAGATGGCATTAGCATGTCAGTAGAATTTGTTAAAGATGAAATGATTTGTTTTACAGTATACACAAAAGTATATAAGAATGAAAATAACGAATTTTATTTTGATGGTCACGGTAAAATGATTACTGATACTTCAAAAATTAACAAAGAATTTATTGAAGAATGTATGCTTAAAACATTGGAAAGTTATAATACATTGAGACTGAATATTAAACTAAAAGAGATTGAATATGATTTCATTTAGTGAATTTAAAGAAATAGCAGATACATTAGGATTAGAAATAGCTGAAGACGAAAATCATAAAGAATGGAATATGTACATTGATAGTCCATTGTTTGCGGATAGTCATAATCGTGCTATTGATGGTGCTGTATTGGCTTTGAGTTTTAGCAATCAATCAATATGGCTTTATAATCATATTGAAATTGTAGAATATCCTTGGGATAATACTCCACATTGGCATTTAGCAGCAGAAATTGATAATGAATTTTTAAATGGTAAGAAATATGTGAATAAAGAAAAATCTTTCTTCATTGAAGAAATAAGAAAGATTATGGTGGATGTAAAAAACAAACAAGAAGAAGTTGAACTTGAAAAAATAAAAGGAGATTTCAAATGTTAAAATCCCATTATTGCCATACAAGAGAAGAAGTTGTAAGATATTGCAACGAACAGAAAATCAAAAAAGAAAACATCGTTTCAATAAATTGGATGGATGCCCAAAAGGGTTTCGCAGTATTTTATTGGGAAGATGCTCAATTATTACAGGAGTAAACTATGTTTAATTTTAGAAAACGAGCAAGAAATTATAAAGTCTTTGACGATTTAAACTTGAGATTTAGCCGAGCAACATTCTCAAATGGTAAACCATTCACTGACCAATTCAAATTGAAACTTATTGATAACGATAAAGATGCCGACAATATGGAAATCGTTATTTCAATGACAGGTCAATTAAGGAATGATATAACTCTAATGGAATTGTTAGTTGATGAATGGTATGAAGGTAAGACAAGACCCAGACGATTTGACGAAACAACATACAGCAGAAAGTTAATGTATTATTTTGGCACCGATAAAGAAATGGCTGATGATTTTTGGTCTGGTATAAAAGAATGGTGTAATAAGATGGGAAATTTGATTTACCAGTACAGAACTCGTTTAGATGAAATTGAAGTTCTTAAAAAGACTCATATTGAAATTGAATACGATGAATCTGTTAAATTTCTTGTAGTATTAGCACCGATTGATTTTGCGGGCTATATTAACACCTGTAAAAAAACATATCAAGATTTTCTTTATGGTGATGAATACAAAGATTACATTGTAAGCAAATTTGCTGAAACTAGAAAAGATATATGCTATGAAGCAGGTTGTTATAAATCTTATCCATGCGGTGGATTTAAAGAAATCCACAGTAATGAACCAGTAGTTACAGTTTACACATATAATCAGTGGATAAATGACATTTATCTTCCTGGACTAAAACAGAAAGAAAATGACGAAAAAATCAAAGAACTGTTGGATTTGGTGGCAGAAAAGAGAAAAAATATGCCAGAAACAATCTAATGTAAACATATTTTTACAATAATTTACGAAACATCTATTGACGAAATAGATGTTTTTTTCTATATTACTATATGTAAACAACAAAACAAGAGGTAACAATATGAATCCATTTTATGTAACTCGCTGCTGGAATAGTGAACTCAAGAAATGTGTGTATAAGGTGGAGGAACGTCGTTGGTTCCAGCTCGCTCGTTATCTCGTTGGGATTGGTTCTTTAACTGACCAAGCCGCTGAAGAATATGAGAATAATGGCTACACATTGGAACGTCTTCCGAAGGAAGAACGAATTGTAAAATCCAAGCGTGAAGCTATGATGAACAACGCATTTAATTTGGGTTATGCGGATGGTTATCTCTCAAAGACCTGGGCTATGTTCCTACACGATGGATTTATCCAGCCCCGCGACGGATGGCAACGTACTTCTTGTCCTCGTTGGGGTGGTGGTACGACCTACTATGACCGAGCACTGGGTCAGCATGGCTATTTACTGAAGAAGTACGGCATTCGTAAGTATATGGATGCTATCAAAAATCTTTCGGAATACAGAAAGCAGGCCGAAATTCGTTGTGCTAAAAAGAATGGTGTTGAATACAAGGAACACACCATTTTTGAAGAATGTTAATAAAAATTTACACAATTTTACAATTTTTCCATTGACAAACTGAAGAAATATATCTATATTTTCTTTAGAAACAAACAACAAAAGAGGTAAACAATGGTTGATAATTTTGAACTAATTAAAGAATATATGGCAAAGCAGCAGCTGGATTGGAAAGAAGGCGATTGCTACTATGTTCAGTTGCTCCGTCGCCAGGCGGATGACCCACAGAAGAATGGTGTAAAAGACCCCAAGTATCACGGGAACATGCACTCTCGTTCTATCAAGGATTATCTCATTAAAGACATTGACCATCTTGAAAAGGTCAAAGACGATATTAAGATGCTCTGCGATATGTTCAATGTTCGTGCGTATATCCGACTGAATAAGAGAAATTACAAGAATATCGCACTGGAAATGATGAAACATATTGCTGAACAATGTGCTAGTGGTGAATCCTTCTCGTCACCGTTCCATCTTGTTACCTCCGCATGTGGCACTGTTTGCCAGGCTGGTAAAGACAAGACCTGGATTGTGGATATGGACAAGGAATATCTCCCATACGAAAACGATGTTATGGAAATGATTCTTGATTGCCAGCCGTATGACAAGAAAATCCAGGCTTATATGGATTTAGGCATTAGCAAAGAAGAAGCAAGATACAGGGTTAAGAACGAATTTTTCGTTGTTCCTACCAAGAGCGGTAAGCATTTTGTGGTTAGTCCATTTAACAAACAAATGTTTGGTGTTCGTTGGGAAAAGTTCACGAAGGAAAAGAATCTTGACCTGAAGCAAATGGACATCCATAAGGATAATCCGACTATCCTGTATGTTCCAGACCCGCAGTAATGTTAAACAAATGACCCACAGAAATGTGGGTTATTTTCCCATATAAATAGAAGGAATTATGACAACAGACCAATTTATGTTATGGCGATTTAAGATGCTAGAAGGCATTCTAGATAATATCAAGTCCTGGAATTTAAATGAATGTTTGTTCAATGATGGCAGTAAGATTACTTATGATACAAAGAACGAACTAATCACCATTGAAACTCCAACTAACCGTGACATTATGTTGTTCTCACAGCTCACAAAAGAAAAACTTTTCTCAATGGGTTTCAAAGAAAGAACTGTGAATAGACATAATGCCTCTTATGATGTAGGCAACTACACTTTCCAATACAGGTAAACTATGAGATTAGGAATTGTACTTTGGTCATTAGTTTGTGCCTGGACTATTGTTCACTCTATTGGCTTTTATCAAGATGGCAACCCTGATTATGCTATTTTGTTTGGTGCAGCTTTTATGATTTCACTGTATCTGTTTATTACAACCACTGTGAAATATATTAAAGAAGATTATCCATTACAGATTAGAGTAGTTCAAAAAGAACCCGAAAAGAAGGAAGAAAATGACGCAGAAAATTGAATTAACTGTTGAAAAAGAAATTAAGGGTAAACCTTTTACAAAAACAACTCTTTTGTATAAGAATAAAGATGTTCTCCATAAGAGCATTGAATCTTTAATTCCTGAAATGATTGGTGCGGAACTTCGTGCGTTAATCCAAAACTGGCGTAAGGCAAATGGATTTGCTATTGACCAGCATGTTCCAGTATTGAAGTTTTGGTTTGCTAATCCAATTTTTAAGACAGTATTTGTTGAAGGTCTTTCAGGTGTTGGCGAGAACAAACATTTTCTTGATTTGTGTTTGGTAGATAGTGCTGAATATGAAATGCCAAAAGCTGATGTTATGAGTTTGACTTCAAAATACGATATTGTGTTTTGGAGCCCGATGGGTGGAACAGTTGGTTATGGTTCACCATTACACGGGAACTCACCAAACATTCAAAAAGAACTAGACATTGTACTAAACGAAAAACTTTACAACAGGTATTACGAATGAATGAAAAACTTTTAAAATATCGTGAATCACTAAAATGTGTAGATGAAATGGAAGATGAACTGTATAATATGGTGACATTTCTGTTTAAGGGTGTTAAAACAACTAGACAGTTCTATTTTGATAGACTTGTTTACAATGCTCCAGGTGAAACGAGTGAGCTTCGTTTGAGTTATTGGATTTATGGTGATGAAGATTACATCACATACAATGTACCCAATACCATTCTTGACGATTATTTTGAAGGTAATAAAGACAAGGCAAAGAAAGATTTTGAGCAGTTCCTAATTGACGAAGAAAAACGCAGGGAAGAACAAATGCGTAAAGACAAAGAAGAAATGGAACGCAAACAGAAAGAAGCCGAAGAACAAGCCAAAATACAGAAAGAAATTGATGAACGAAATCTATACGAAAAACTAAAACAAAAATATGGAGAAAACTAATATGGAACTTGTAATGAACTTTATTACAAACAACCCAGGTTGGACTCTTTTGTTCATAATCTTCGGGTCAATGGGAATAGCAAACATTATCAGGGCTATTCGTGGTTTACCAGCAGAAACATTGGAGGATAAAGACGATGAAGGACATGATTGATGGTATCTGGGCACTAATTAAAGACCACGAAGATGATAAAGACGGCGATGGTGCTGCCGTAATTGGTGTTTTACATCTCATATTAGGCATTATTGCTACTGTATTGGCTGGTGTTTTTACACCACTTGGCTTTTGGGTAATTGCTACCTTTGTTCTAGCACTAATTCTTTTCGTTATTTGGTTGGCATCACCCAAGGGAAGTTTGGCAGTTGGGTATTTCTTCGCCATGACTTTCTTCAGTTTTGCTTGGGTAATTTATTTGCCAATTTTAACCTTAATTTGTTTGCTATGTTTGCCGATTATTATTAACGAATACAAACATAAAGACGAATTGAAAAAGAATAAGAAATGATAGATAAAGAATTAAAACGGAAGATAGAAGAAATTATGGGTGAATATAAAAATTCAAAAGAAACCGATTTGACCAGATATAATTTGGTTGCTATCGTTAATGGTGAAACACTTAGATTTAAACGATATGGTAAAGAAACTGAAACAGTGAAGAGAGAACTAATTGTTTTCATTCACGAAAACTATGGAGTCTTTACAGATAAGGTAACTATTGAAGAAGATAAAACTCATCCAGTGAAGGTATAAAATGAGAGATGTTTATTTCATATCAGGACTAATGGGTAGTGGCAAATCTACTGTTGCCGACTACATCAGATATAAAAATCACGAAGTCATTAAGATGGATGATTTCGCTAAGTCTTTTATGGAAGAAAACGCAGAATGTAAAATTGAACTGGTTCGTGCTTTTAGTAAAAAAGTACTTGATGATATGGGTCAACTTGACAAAGAATATCTCCGAGAAGTATATTTCCAACCTGATTTGGCAACTACCAGAGACATGTTTGAAACTCAGTTGGATAACATGCTTTATCGTAAACTCTTACAAAAGATAAACGATAAAAATTTCGGTCGTACACCTTTATTTTTGGAAGTACCTGCTTTTAATAAAGATAGATTTATGCGTTTCGTCAGTTTGTTTTATGAAAGCCTTAGACATGTTTTTTGGGTCTTTTGTAATGAAGATTTGCGTAGGGAAAGACTAATCAAACGAGGCATGAGTGTAGAGCAGATTGAATTGCGAGATTCCATTCAGTCCAAAGACATTCCAGTATTTGAAACAGTTCAAAATAAGGTCATTCCAATTTCTAATAATGGAACTGAAGAAGATTTATTCAATGCTACGAATAAGGCTTTGAGTTCATATCTTACATTTGAAACTGCGCCACATGGAACAAAGAAAGATTATGCTATGATTATGATTCGTGATATGAGTCACTCAGTTTTAGATAAATTCTTCTGTAATGGAATTAAAACCACTTTTGGTTGTGCTGCTTGCCCATATCCTTGTGAAAATTACACAGATCAAAAGTAAACATTTTGTATCTAAGTATGTTGTTTCCAAACTAAAAAATTACTATATTATAATGTATGGAAGATGTAATACAAAATAAAAACATTTGTTTTTCTTGTGCTAACGAAGTCTCAGATAAAGAAAGACAGAAGAAGTATAAAGAACAACGAATGACCCGTGGGTTTGATGATACTGAATTGTGGAATTTGGATATTACTTTTTGTAAATTCATGATTCCAAGATTGAAAGTATTCAAAGAACTAAACGATGGTTATCCAGCTCGTTATAATTCAATAGAAGAATGGAATAAAATTCTTGATGAAATGATTGAAGGATTTGAACTCCATTCACATAAATTTGAATGGGAAACTGCGGATGCTAACGAAGAAAATGGAAATATGGCAAAAGTAAAAAGAGCCATTAAATTATTCCAAGAAAACTTTTTTGACCTATGGTGGTAAACAAACATAAATAAGGAGAAATACTATGATGAATCAAGATGATTTGGAAATGATGCTCGGCAAGGAAGAAAAGGTTGCTGAAGAAATGAAGGATTTCCTTCGTTCACATATCAAAGACCTTTTGAAGCAAATGCCAAACATGACCAAAGCAGAACTGGATGCATACATTGAAAGATTGATGGTGGTTTAATATGAATATAGATAAAGTATCAAGATTTATAAGTGATTATCTCACTTGTGCCTTGAGTTTAACTATATTCAATTTTTTATTTGAACTGAATTTGGACTGGTTAAACTTCATTGTTTATTCAGTCTGTTTATTTGGTGCGATTGAGGTATTAAAAAGATTATGAAATACACAGTTGTTTTTCAATTTCCAAATGGACCCGCATATCCATTAGTGGGTGGTGGTTTCGCGGGTGAATTTGGTAAGAATGTACGCACTTGGGAATCTAAAGAAATCGCAACCATATTCGCTAATGAAATGTGTGGAAAATATGGTTATGTAGTAATTGAGGTTCTTAATGCTGGTGCTTGAAATTAAATTTGTTAGTAATGATAGATTGAATGTTCAAATGAATACTGATGTTCTTGCTATTGGAAAAGACCAAGATAGTGATGAAGATAGAGCATTGTTTGAGCGAGAAATTATCCCTGAATCGTATGCTATAATTGATGTTACATATAAAGACAAAACACTTTCACAAAACCCTAACTTATGTGTGGATATGATGAATGTGATTGTTCGTTATGCCAAAAACAAAAATTATAGATTGGAAAGATTGGGGCAAAATCCAAAATTTCCTGATGTTTATCAATTAAAATTTGTGAGAGAAACCAATGAACGATTTATGGGAAGCAATAAAGGTATATGCGAATCAATATAGGGACAACGATGCGTATTTAGCATACGATGTTAATGCGAAAGAAGTTTCTGTATGGAAAGAAGGCTATGACGAAATTTGTTATTATAAAGCGAATTTAGAACAACTACTTGATTTGGGTTATGATAACGAAGTTCTAGCAAAAATGGTGTTTATGAACTTTATGAATGCAAAGGAACTATTTGATGAGGGTGGAAACAATTAATTTTGTAAATCGTATTAAGAATTATGAACTAAAACGAAACTACGATGAAGATGAATTTACATTCCAAAAACGATATTACAAAAGCCGATTAAATTCTTGTTATAGTTATTTGAAATTACTCAGTTCTAATATGAATGGGTCAGGTAAACTCCATGATGATTATAATGAAGTAATGAAACTCTCAAAAGAATGTGAAAAGGAATATCTCCGATGGAAGGAAAATTATGAAAATACTTGACTTTTTTAAGAATTTGTTTGTAAAGAAACCGGAGTTTGATAGAAATTATCATCATTATGTAATGACTGACCATTGTAGAACCCGAATGAAAGAAAGACGAATTTTGTATAAGGATATTAATCTTTGTATGAAATATGGTGTTTTGGTTGGTAATCAAATCGTATTAGATGAAATTGATATTCCTAAAACTCATTGGGAAAGTTTAAATCCATCACAAACCAAGCATGTAAAGAATCATTTACCATTGGTTGTTACGATTAAAGAAGGAACCAAAATTATTACCACAGTTTATAAGGGCAATAATAGCATTAAGAAAAAGAGAGAATGATATGGCAGGAATCGTCAGTAAATGGCTCATACTGGGCAGTATATTTTTCTTGATTGGTTGTAGCGATAACTCAGCTACTGTGCCAGATTGTGTAAGTGCTGGCGAAGGTGATAGTGCTGTGGTATGTGGCGACTATATGTTTTATGGGTATTAAATGTATATTCATGTGCTTCCAAAATTAAAGTTTGATAAACTAATGAAGAAAGAAGGTTGGAATGATAACAACGTTCCAACTGATAAAGCATTCATTTCTATCTGTTGTTTGCCAAACATTAAAAAGAACTACTTGGAAGATTATAAACATATTATTGACGAACATTGGTTTAAAGAAAACCACCCAAATGTTTTGAACATAGATTTTGACGATATTACTGAAGATGAGCGAGAAACCCGATTTGGCATGTCCTATGGAATGACCGATAAAGATGCCGATATGATTGTAGAATTTGCCAAAAAGAATGCTGATAAAAAAGATTTTTATATTCATTGTATGGCTGGCAAAAGCAGAAGTATTGGTGTTGGTTGTGCGTTAAGAGAATTTTTTAACTGTAAAATGAGTTGCTTTTTTGGTATAAATGGAAGAAACGATTTTGTTTACAATAAACTAAAGGAAAGACTATGATTTGTTTAGAAGAACTTGGATATGAAATTAAGAGATTGGAAGTGTTATTCAATAACACAGATAATCCTGAAGAAAAACTAGCAACACAAATGGTTTTAAACAATTTGAATAATTTGGTTGCTCAGTTATCACAACTCGTTACAACTCCTGACTTTAAAGAAATGGCAAAAGAATATGAACCAAAAGAAAATTGAAGAATCTATTAAGTTCTTTGGTGAGCATATTCAGTCCCCATTTAAAATGGATTGTAACGAACATTGTTTTAATGTAAGTTTAGAAGAATGGGGTGTATTTAGAGTGGATTATTGGGAAGAAACCATTTATTATCCTGATGTAATTCGTTATATAAATGGCGAACCAAGAACATTTTGCTTTGAATGGAGTAAGATAAAACCAACTACAACATTTAACGCATTAAATAGAAAAAAATTTAAAACTGATGACGAAATTTTAGTGTTGTTAAATAATTTGTACGAAGAAGCTAAAAAAGCAAAAGAAATAGAATTGGAACATCAAGTTAGGAGGGATTTCAAATAATGTTCAATTTAAAAAATCGTTATCTTGTATGGAGATTTCCATACCTGAGACCAAGAAAATATGATGGAACAATAATTCCAGATTACGATTACAAGTTTACAGATTTGGATTGTTATCCTGATGGTTGGCGAAAGTTAATCATTGGTTATTGTAAACGATTGAACAAAATCCTTAAAAGATATGGCGAACTTCACAATTTCTATATCACTGACGCAAAAGAGAAATGGGGAACCGCTCGTTTGTATTACAGTGGTGTTGGTAATGGTGATTGCCGCCGACAGATTGATGAATTGTTATTTAGACTAGAAACTGAAAGTTGGCATGTATGTTCTATTTGTGGTAAGAAAGCAACTTATGCTTCTAAGGGCTATGTAATGCCATATTGCTACGAATGTACAAAGAACCCAAAGATTTTTACATGTTACGAACCTATTGAAGAAACAAAATATGAATGAAGAATTAAAAGAAAAGATTAACAATCTTACTGACGAAACCGAATTGAAAGAAATCAGTCTTTGGGCTGATGCTCGCAGGCAGCAACTAAAAGACGAAAAGGCTATGGCTAACAAAACAGAATTGGAAGCCAAATATAAGGGTAAGTATCTAATTAAATATGGCCGAAAACTGATGGCTATGTCAGTCAAATTTAACAGAGATAATCTTGACGATATATCCATTATTCATGTACTGGATATTGATTTTAAGGGTCAAGGATTTTTTAGATGCCATGCCAAAGTAATCCATATTCAGTATGACCCTGAAACTTCTTTGGTTGGGCATTTGACATCTAATGGATTTAGTGAAGTAAAAATCCAATGTTTTGAAGATTCACAGTATGATATAAATGAAACTGATATTGCCCAAATCATTGACCAGAACACTGCTAATGGTATTATTAACGAAGCCAAGAAATATCAAGTTGAAATTATGAATAATTGGGATTTATGATTATTACACAAGTAGAACATCCTGACATGTTTAACAAACTAAAAGAAATTGTTGAACAACAGAAAACATTTGAAGAAGAAGATTTACAATACAATTACAAAGGTGAAGATAAAGAAGATATCTGGCACTGTATGGAATTCTTTTATCAAAACATTTGGGTAAAGAATTTTAGACCATTTGTTTATAGTGATAAAGATGACTGGGAAAACTATCATTTCCAATTAGAATACAATGGTAAGTTTTCCGAAGTAGAAATTGTTTATGGTGTTGGAGCATTTTGTGTAATTCACCCAATGAACCATAAACCAACGAATGCTTCTAAAGTATTGGATTTGAACAAGATAACAGTTAATGGTGAAGAAGTTCATTATGATGAATAAATTGTTAGAATTTATTTACAAACATACACACAGAATTGCCAAGAAAAGAGTTACCACACCAAATTTAGATGTTGGTGAGCGCTGGTGCCCTCAATGGTGGTTTATTTGGTGGCACTATTACTGGCGAGAAATTGGTTATCAGTTTATGATACCAATTTCTTACGATACATTGGAAGAAGCAAAATTTATGACTAACAAAGATATTTCGTTTGAAGAAAAACATGCTTATTGGTTAAGAAATGTTAAAGAAAAAATGAAACTGACCGATATTGAACAAGATTTTAAGTAAGTGTAAATAAAATTTTACAAAAATTAAACTGTAAACCATTGACAAAATCAGTGGTTTTTTGTATATTATAATTAGATTACAACATAAGGAGACAAACTATGAACGATGAAGTTGATTTTTTCAAGTTGGGAATGGCATTTCTTGTTGGTGAAAACCAGGAAGAATTTATAAAGCCAGCAGAAAAGAACGAACAACAGGAGAAAGAAAATGAAGTGTTGTAAATGCGGAAAAGATATTACATTGTTAGACCCTTCTAACACATCTGTTAAATTGACTGATGGATATTCATTGAACCGACTATTTACACTCTGTTGTAGATGTGGAACTAAACTGTTGAATGAATTTATCAAGAACGAAAAGAAACTCAAAGAAAATATGGAGACTGATTGAGATATAACTATGGAATTATTCAAAAAGAAACCAAAGCAGTACAGATTGAAAGAATTTTATTGTGCTGAATATGACAGCACAATGTATCTCATTGAAGAAAAGTGGTTGTGGTTTTGGCTCGGAGTAAATAGCGATTTTTACTATGATGTTCATAGCCATAAGAAGCACGAACTATGGGGTATGAGCATTATTTACTATAATAAAGAAGATGCCCTTGACATTATCAAATTGAACCGAAAATTAAACGAAAGAAAACAGAAAGAAACTTCGTGTAATATAATACCAGTTAACGAGGAATAAAATGCAAATCTTTATTGACATTGAAAATACAGTTATTGACGATTTAACAACTTGTAATCTAATGGCTGACCAATGTGAACGAATTAAAAATTTCGTTCATTCTGCTAATCCTGATAAGGTGAATATCTTTACCTGGGGTTGGAAAGAACATAAAGAAATTAGAAAGTACATTGTGGATTGGATTTTCAATGCCCTTGAAATCCCAGCAGAGCAGCGTGGTGTTGTATGGACTAAGGACGATTCCATTCAATGTGCGTTTAATCATAAATGGGTAAATACTACTGACGAATTGGAACTAGAAGATTTACATCTTCCTGGTGCTATGACACGATTTGGAATGGAAAAGCCAACATGTTTCATTCAGCAATGTAAAGATTTGGCTGAATTTGATACAAAACCATTGGTCGCTGAACATTTTATCCTTATTGACGATTTGAATAAAGAAGGTGAATTTGAAACACGAAACTTTATGAATATGAAAAACGCCAGCTCAATAGATGTTCAGTTAGTAAATCCAAAGGATTTGCCATAATGGTTACTGTAGATGACATAATAAACGAAATGGTAAGTATAGGCTATTGTAGCCGAATGCCAGTTGGAGTAGCACATAATTTTCTACTAGAAACAAAAGCAAAACTATTGAAAATGAATGGCGAACTTGCGGTGATTGGTTATCCGAAATATCGTAAAAATCATTTTAGTGGTTGGGGTAATTTAAAACCTTACATTAAATATAAAATACGATTTGAGAATATGGATATACCAATGCTGAGAAGAATTTTAAAATCTCAGTTTTATATTTTACAATTTTATCCACGAAGTCAAATATCAATAATGTTGGAGGAAATAACAAAAAATTATGAGAATGGTGTTAGATAATGATTACTCACATTTTCTTTTAAAACAAATTAAGAAAGAAGATTTCGCACTAACTTATGATATGTGCAGTAAGAACGATTACACAGGTTGTAAGGTTCGTATGCTCGTTTCACAAGAAGTGTGGCATCCATTGGCAGTCATTATCTATAAAGAAACTGGTGATAAAGAAATTACCATTTACTCATTTGAAGTTCATCCTGAATACAGAAATACAAATATCGGCAGAAGAATGTTGACAAAATTCAAAGAATATGCTAATTTAATTACGCTGTGTTCACTTGTGGATGCTAAAATCTTTTATGAAAAACTTGGGTTTGAAGAACAAGAAGAAACCCGAATGATATGGAGAAGAAAACTATGACAACTGCAACTATATTTTGGATTATTGTAGGCATAATTAGTTTGGTTGCTATTATATGTGCTACAATTATCAAACTCGCCAGATTGGGTAGAGAATGTAAACACGAATGGAAAACTGTAAAAGAAATAAGAGTTACAGAAGATGGAACTGACGATACTGCTTGTGTTGGCTATCGTTATATTCAGCAATGTACTCATTGTGGGGAAGTTAGACACAAAGATTGTTATAACTAAAGGAGAAAGAATGAAGAAAACACTATTAATCGTACTGACTTTTGCGATGGTCGCATTTGCTGATGTTAAACTTGACTTCCTGGTTTCGGCACGCCGATTGGGTTGTGAAACAGTTCAGTGGGTTGATAATGACTATGTTTCAGGGGTGAAATGGAAGCATTATGCTAAGGTCGCATGTAAAGAAAACCAACGCATGCCAGTTAGAATGGTTGGCTTGAAGTTTCTTGATGTAGCCACCAATTTGAAAGGCGAATACATATTTACATACGGTGAAGAATAATGGATGATTATATTTCTCAGGTAATTTTTGAATTGAATAAATGTGAACAGTTCGCACATTGGAAATACGATGATGTGTTCGCATATATCAAGGAAGAAAATCTACTTGAGAATTTAGAAGAATTTTACAGAAAGGGATTTAGTGTTCAAGAAGCAGTTGAACGATTGGATGCTATCACCTGGTGTTTCATGTGAATTTTAAAGAACGATTAGAACAATGCCGAACATTTTGTATGGTGCCTGGGTGGTGGGACCCGGACACACCAGCAATAAATGAGTTAATGTTTCAAAGAACTGAAGCACTCATACCATATATTCCAACAAATTACCATTTGAGCCCTTGCCCAGATGGTTCTTTTCAGTGGGAATGGGAAGAAAAACGAAAAAATAATATCTGGGTTGTAGTTGAAGTTTATGAAACATTTTATAGACTGACAAGAGAAGATGGTATTGAACACGAAGAAACAGATTTGAATAAATTTATTCAAGTTCTAAAAACATATTTACCACATAAGTTTCCAAATGAAAAATAGTAATAAAGACAGATACGAACATAAGTTAAGAGAGTTTAATAAACGATTAAATGCTCTCTCAAAAGGCATTTCTTTTGATGAATGGTTAAAGGCCAAAGATAAACTATCAAAAGAATATGGATTTACCGATGAAGACTGGTGCCATTTGTTGAAACTGTTAGGTCAATCCAAGAATGGAAGAAAGAAACATAACACCAAAGCAATCGGTTGGAAACGAGCCGTCAAAGATAGAAAAGAAAACGAAGAAATTAAATCTGCGTTATTTGAAATTAGCCCAGAACAGGAAAGGTTAAATGACCAGGGAGATTTTGAAATCCGCAGTGATGATTATTGGTTAGACGAATGGTCAGGTGATAATTACTCAGATTACCTTGATTATGTTGCAGAAAATTTACAAAACTCGGTTGACAAGGACGAATAATTTTACTATATTATAGTTATCCACCACTATATAAAGGAGATAACTATGGAAATTTATATCATTCTCGCAGTCATTGGAATCGTTTATGTTGCTAATCGTTATCGTAAGGCAAAGCAACATCGTGAACGAATGAAGCAGCAAATTCAAAATATGCGAGAAAAGAATATCCCAGGAGCAGAACAACTGTGGAAATCATTTGGTTTTGATAAAGAGGAATAATGAATACAGTAGAAATAGAATCACAAAGTATTGAATTTGTATTTGAAAATTGTGAAGCCATTCATATAGATGTTTGGGCTATTGAAAATCTATATTTTGAAACTGGTGGAGAAAGATTTACATTTGACTCCCACAGAAAGGACTTATTGAAATCTATCAACATGACTGATTTCTATATCAAATTGGATTTAACAAACCCAAAACATTTTTACCATACGAACCGATTGAAAGACGATAATCTTACAACCGAACAAGATGGAGAACAATGTATAAATCGTTTGATACATTGTGATGATATTTGCCACTGTTATATTAACGATGTTTGTTATCATGTTCCATCTGTTGAAGATTACAAACAATGTAAAATTTGTGGGTCTGATGAAACATACCCCATTTGGAGAAACAAAATCCAAACAAACGAACTCAAAACTTCCAAAGATGGTAAACAAATTCTAATTATCAAAATGAAGAAGGATAACTCATGTTCACAAACAGAATCATCAAATCAAACTTAGCCATTGACAGTATTAGACAAAAAATTGAATCGTTAGATTTGCCATACAAAGACATTGGTTATGAGAATTGGGATTACGAAGCCAATAAATCAACACCAATGCCAGCTTGTTATACATTCCGTTTCAATAATTGTTATTATGTTCATATTGACTTAATGAAAGAAAAATATGGATATGAAGACCCTGATAATTTTGGTACAGACGAGTATTTGACTTGGACTGATGACATTGGCGAAATTAAATTTAAGATTGACACTGTAGCAAAGGAATACTATGGATATACAGAATCAGACGAAGAATGAATACCCAGGCCTCCACGAAGGAGTTGAAATTCATCCACGCGGGGCGAACATTAAGAAATGTGAACTGTGTGAAGAACACAAACATATTACACAGAAAGATGGAAATACTGAACAAACTTTTTGGATAGAAACTATTGAAAATTCTAGTCATTTAGTTTGTGTAAAAATACCTGGTGACCCAAGAGCTGCTATTACTTCCATCAAAATCACTAATTGCCCTTGTTGTGGGAGGAAACTATGATTAATTTGTTAAAGAAACTTTGTTGGTCTGCACTTGGATTGGTAGCCATTGTTGCTTTAATCAAACTCGTCAGTGATGTTCAAGATATGACAGAAACTGAAGAAAGAGTAAAACCAAAAGAATTAGAGGTCATTACTCACGATACCATTGAAGTAACAAAATATGTTCACGATACTGTGTATAGAAGTTTGGATGGCACAGGTGTAGTAGTTCAAAAAGATACAGTATTGTACACGATTAACACTCCAGATGAATTTAAGGACAAGAAGTTGTTGGTTGGTTTTCCAAAGATGGAATCAAAGAACAATGGAATGGTAATTCTACACGGGCACGGCCCGACATTTGAAGATGTTGAGTATTTCACAGTTGGTTGTGAAGGAACGATTTATACTGTAGACTCAAAGCCAGGATTACAATGGTGTACTGGGCATTGGGTTGTTCGTATAAAAGAAACTGCACCAGCACCATCATTGAAACAAGCAAAACAGACAGAAGAAAAAGTCAGTATCTCAAAAACATTATTTGATGGTGTAATCTAACCATTTTTGTAAATTTTTGTTATATTCTTTGGTATGATATTAAAAGATAATGAAAATAAGGACAAAACAGAACTCTCTTTTAGACCAATCACAGATCCAAGAGAGGGTATCTATACCAACATGGATAAAAAGGATATTGTAATCACAATAGCCCTTTATGTTATTTTATTTGCTATTCTAGGTTATAATTTGTTATGAATTTAGAAGAACAACTTGACCAGTGGCGAAAAGAATATGGTGACTTTCTTGCAAAACTTGGTGAATCAAGGCGTGAACCAGTCATGACTGAAGAATGGCGAGATTGGTGTATTAAAAATAACGCAACATATTATGATGCCGCTTATGCTAAAATACCAGTTGAAGGTTATGAATATGACATAAATTATCGTAATGGTATTTTTTCAGTAAGAAAACTCAGTGCCCGAATTGATGAAAATTATAATGTTAGTATAGATTTATATGCTTCAAAAACTTACGAATATACAACATATCAAGACCTTGATAATGTATTGAACGAAGAAAAGATTTTCATTAAACGAATGAATGAACTAAAAAATTTGCTACACTTACAAGGAGACTTCTAATGAATTCTAATGATGTTATAAATGAATTACTAAAACAACTAGCCATTAATAGTGGCCTTGGCGGCAGTTTTTTGGGTACATTGGGTGACGATAAAAATACTGAAGAAATGAAAACAGTATGTACTGAAGAAGAATGGACTAATTTCTGCGAAGAAATGGGTCTGGAAGATGGCGGTGCTCATGAATAAAAATAAACTGAATTATTATAATTTCCAACAGGCTCTAGGTAAGAATGGTATAAACTTCTTTGATTTAGACGATGAAATGTGGAATCAAAAGAACGGTCATGTTATGCACTTTTCTTTGGGTAATTTGAAAGTTCAAGTAGAAAATATAGAAAATCGTTATTTCAAAATGTACGATGTTCAGTTCACATTTGATAGTGAAGGTCATTTAAATGTTTCCTGGAATGGAGAACAGAAATATGATACACTAGACGATTTGAAGAATAGCATTAAAAATCTAAGGGCTATGTACAAGAAAATGCTTGCTTTCAGTAAGAACATTCAAGCTGATAGAGATTTCGTATGAGATGGAATGATGTAGAACTTGAAAAAGTAAAAGCAGAACTTGAAAAGAAATTTGAAGATTTAATAGAGGATTTTGTATGAAAAAGAAATTGTTTATTTCTCAACCAATGAGTAACATTCCTGAAGATAAAATCTTGAAACAAAGAAAAGAAGCTAAGGAATACATTGAAACTATTTACCCAGATTACACGATTGATGTAATTGATTCTTTTAAACAGACTGGCAATACAAATTATAATGCAGCTAGTGCTGTGAATATGTTGGGTAGTGCTATTTCTAAAATGGCAGACGCAGATATTATCTATTTCGCACCTGGTTGGAAGGAATCCAAGGGGTGTCAGGTAGAAAATGAAATTGCCCGCAGATGGTTAGAAGATACTGGGGTAGAACTCATTGAAGATGGTATGGAGAAAGTAGAATTATCCTTGACCCAAGCCGAATGGGCTATGTTGAAAGAAAAAGCAAATGAAGAAGGTGTTTCTATTCACAAATACATAAATATGAAACTTTCCCAAGCAGTTGAAGATGGAACATTAGAAGAAATTTTGAAAAATGGAATTAACGATAATTCAAAATAAAGAATTCATTTGCCATTGGCCTGGTTGTTCTGTAAAGACTACTGACCGAAACCAAATTGAATTTCACCATATCGTCCCGAAAGAATTGGGTAATAGATTGAACTGCCATGTAACATTATCTTTTTGCCCAACACACCATAGAATGATATGGCACCCGGAATGTAAGAATGGACCGCATAGCCGAAATAGTCCAAACAAACTACAAATCTTAAATATATACCCTGTAGCACCTGAAGGCTACGCAGTAGAATATAAGGATTTTAATGATAAAACATTTTTTGAATATTTTGAAGGAACATACGCAAATCATATAGACGAGGACGATGATGAACGATACAACAACAGATTTGGCTCAAACAGATAATTACTATGTAGATACCAGCATCAGTACTAACAGCACTAGCCGGTATTGTAGTAACAACTACCACATCACCATTAGTTCATAGAACCTGTGGTTATTTGCTAGGTGGTTTAGTTCAAGATAACCAAGAAGAAAAAGAACCATTGTGTACTCAGGAAGAATGGGATGAATTTGTTCAAGAAATGGGTTTGGAAAAAGAAGAACCTATGAGTTATTACACTGTAAACAATACATCTGATTATTCATTGACCGCTAGCAATAGCATAACTGTATCAGGGTAATAATATGACTACAAGTGGAAACGCAAGTTTAAACTCAAATTTAACAAGTGGTAGTAGTTTAACAAGTTATAATGGATATGTTAGTGTTAGTGGAACATTAGGAACTATAACTCCTTCAACGGCAGGTATTTGGGCAACTAATTTCTATGCCCACGATACATATAAAATACAGATTGGTAATTACAAAATGAGTATTACCAATTATCAAAACAAAACACTAATAGCCGATAGTGTTTCATTTAGTTTCAAGACTACTGCTACTGGTGTGAAATTAGATGTGACTGGAAACTACGAAACTATGTCCTTCAATTCTTTACAAGAACTGAAAGAATATATTGTTAGAGTTAAAGCCACATACTTGAAAGCAAAAGAAATGGAAAAGCAGCTTAATATAATGGGAGATTTTACATAAATGGTAGCATTTTGTATTGGATTAATTATAGTCAGTTTATTGCTACTATATCCATTACTGAAAGATGGTACTTTTGATTCTGTTAGCTGTTTGGGTGTGGTTGGTGTTATTGCTACTGTATTTTTTGCGATACTAACAATAATTACGAAGTTTAGCAATTAACAAAATAATTAAATGGGTAGTTTACTAACTGCCCATTTTTGATTATATTTTGGCAAAACTAAAGGAGATTTTATGGATGATTATAGACCAATTATCACCCAGGAAGAATGGGAACAGTTTGTTCAAGAATTTGGATTGGAAGTTGAACAAACCAAAAGTGATGATGATGATGATGATTTCTTCCGCAGACTAGAAAATGAAGGAGGTAACTGGTAATGAGTAAACAAACAGAAAACGCATTTTATAAACTGGATAAAGATTTGAAAATTTCAGTTAAATACTGTGATAATAAAATTCTAATCTTTCCATTAGAATTAAATTTCAAACCTGCCAACAAAAGAAATACTCATTTGGATGCAAGTATTTACCATTCGTATGAACCAGTTGAGTTTGACCAGTTGGATGATGCTCGTAAATACCTGAAGAATTTAATCAAAACATATAAGCAGTATAAAGAAATTATCAAATTCCAAAAAGCATCCGAAGATTTTAAATAAGGAGAATAAATGTTTTACTTTTTATTACCATTGTTTTTAGTCGGTATAGCAGTTGTTTTAGCAACTACTATTCATAGTGAAAACAAATTAGCAGAAAATCCATTTCGTGTAGCACAGCTCGGAAATGGTGATTGGGTTGTCCAGCAATGGTCAGTAGTTCATTCTTCATATTACGATGATGGAACTACCCGAAATCAATATGATTGGGTAACAATCTATACTGGAACTGACCAAGATGATGCTGTTCTTCAGTACAAAATCTATTTGAAAGAAAAGAGAAAGGCTACTGCTGAACAGTTGGAAAAAGAAAGACAAGAAGAACAAACAAAGAAAGAAATTGAAGAATCACAGAAAGTGGTTAAGATACTAAAAATAAAGGAGTAAACTATGAAATTTCTAAAACTATTTCTAATAGAAATCGGCATTTTCTTATGGTTCATTGGTTGGTATCAGTTTGGTTGTTCCATTGATAGTTTTTGGTTAAGACTAATCCCCAATTACATAGCCATTTTACCGGTTCATATCTTCCTTTATGATGGTTTGTATAATAAAATTTACAAAGAAAAACAAAAATAGCCATTTGTAAACATTATTTTACACAGTTTTATAAGAAATCCATTGACAACAATGGATTTTTTTGCTATATTACTATATGTAAACAAGAAACAACGAGGTAACAATGGCTGTTAGAACATACACGATTGACAAACTCAATGCTAACATTTCTGCCGCTAAATGTGAATATGAAGATTACATTTTCAATCTCGGCGTGGATGGAAGAATTATCAAGGTGAATGTTCACAACAAGAATAACCATTGTGAAAAGGTTGCGACATTTAAGTTTGAACTCGCAATTTGCGTAAATACTATGATGCGTGATTGTGATATGGTTGGAACACATTTGTTCTACGATGGTGTTATTTTTGAAAACGAAAACAACACTGACGAAGAAAAAGAATCTGTAAATCAGATTAACGAAATCTTTACAAACTACTAATCAGGAGATTGACAATGAATCAAACAGAATTTAACGAAATGTGGATTAAGATTGCCAAAGAAAATCCTGAATTTGTTTTTGAATGTAAACAGAATCCAGTTAAAGAATCTTGTGATGTAACCATTTCTACAAAAGAAGGTTATGAACTTGCTTGGGTAAATTTCTCTTATGTTTTGTTTGCTCTTGAAAAGCCAGTTGAAAATTTATCAATGCTCGTAGCAAATTATGAATATGAATATACTGGTTATGATACCAGGGCAACAAAAGAAGAAATTGAAACAATCAACAAAATTAAAAACACAATCAAAGGAGATAACTAAATATGAAGAAAATCATTCTACTCGCAGTATTCGCTATCGCACTCACCATGACTGGTTGTAATGGTTGTACGATGATGGCAAAGAACATTGAATCAAACTACTCCGAACTTCACCGAGATGTTGTGGTTCTCAATGCGTTCACTGGTGATACATTGTTTGCTTACAGTGGTCCGTGCTATTTCAATACTGCCGAACACTCAAACGATGTTTCCATTATCTACTCTGTAAATGGTCGCAAGTTGAAGGCAGATTTTGTGGGTAGTGGTTTCGTATTTAAGGCAGTTGAAAAGTAAATGAATGAAAGAAACGATAAAGGTGGTTGTGGTTGTTTATTACTGCTAGTATTTTTCATACTGGCATGTAATGGAACGATTAGCCCCGGAATCTTTGTCCTGCTTGTATTTCTCTATCTATTTTTTGGGTAATTATGAAATTTTATTTTATTAGACATTGGCGAACCAAATTTAATCTTACTGGAACGATGGTTAAGAATTACGATGATGCTGACATCATTGACGAATATCCGACCGATTGGGAAGAAAAGGTTGGTAAATTCATTCCGAACCGCGATTACATTCTCACATCACCAGTTAAGAGATGTATTCAAACCTGTAATCTTCTGTTCAAGAAAGACCCAACAGCTACACTAAAAGATTTTGGTGAATTTGATTGTTCCGGTATTGGCAAACGCAAATTTTGGGAAATGACAGAAAAGCAGTTTGAGAAGTATGTTCCACTTACTGCACAAGATATGGAAACACGTGCCCACTCAATTTTCCAGGTATTGCCAAACTATCTTGAAATGGAAAAGATTACTGATTGTGTGGTAGTTTCTCATGGTATGCTCATTAGATATTTGTATCATTATCTAACTGGCAATAAGGAAATCACACCATTCAAGGTTATCAATTCCGAAGGATTTACATTCTCTAATTTGGATTTGTTGGTTTACGATACCACTACAAAAGAAATTGAGGTACACCGATATGAAGAACCAATTAGCCATTTTGCAAAATAAGCAAGATAAATTTAAGAATTTTATTAAAGATTTGGAAAGGAAATACAATTTATCTTGTGAAGAAACTGGTCTCGGTGACAGAAATTATTATTACAATAATGTATTGATGTTCACAATTTATGATGATGGCGAAACTGGTGAAATCGCGGGTTATGACGAACCAATATCAAGAACTGACGAATTCATTGAAAATCTAAAAATTGTGTTTTCTAATGTAAAATAAATTTTACAAGAAAATAGCAAAAAAATCCATTGACAAACCAAAAATAATTATCTATAATTGAACTATGAACTATGTGAAACTATATAAGAACTTTGTTAAGAAATGTAAAAACGAGGACCGAAAGACCAATGACCCCCGGTTTACAGTTCACCACATTCTATGTAGAAGTATGGGTGGTTTAGATACAGAAGATAACAGAGTTCTAATGACACCAAAAGAACACTATATAGCACATAGAATTTTGGCACGAACATACAAAAAGAAACATCCTGAAATATGGTTTCTTTTGGATAAATTTTCTAATGGTATGAAAGGTCCTGATAGTCCGAAATACTCAAATTTAAATTTCTATTTGAACCAAATCGTATCATTCAAGAAAAATGGCAAACCCAATAATTTTGATGTTTATGTGAAGGTCTTTAAAGATGAACTGCATCATTTAATGGATTTACCCATTGACAAAACAATGCTTGTAAACAAACTAACTAACTTTATAACAAAATAAAACACTCAACCAAAAAGGAAAAAAATAAACTATGAGTACAAAAGCAAAGGTAACTCTCATTCTCGCGGCAATCATTCTTATTGCTTCCGCATTCTTCGCAACGTCTATCGTTGGTTATAACGATGAAACGCAGCTTCTCGTAAAGCAGTCACCAACTGGTTCAATGAGTTGTATTGACCACGCTGGTTTCTACTTCAAGGGTTTCGCAAAGATTTATTCTTATGACCGCACGAAGGACTTCTATTTCAACTCTTCCACCGAAAAGGTTAAGGGAGAAGGTTGGGAAGGAGATGATAGTGACGAAGATGATATTTCCGTAACTCTATCACGAAATGCTAACGCAAATATCTCTGGTTATCTCAAGTATCAGCTCCCAACAGATTGCGAGGATTTGATTAAGATTCATCGTGAGCAGCGTTCCGACAAGAAGGTTAAGCATGAACTTGTACGAAATTCTGTTCTCTCCGCAGTACGAAAGACCGCTCCATTGTTTACGGCTGAAGAGGCGAAGGTAACAAAGATTGCTGAGTTCCGCCGTCTCGCTGAAGATATGCTTACTGATGGTGAATACGCAACAACCATTGAGGTTCTCCAGGAAAAGGCTGGTGAAGATGAACTAGATGAAAATGGCAAGATTATCAAGAGGGCAGAAATTCAAGAATATCGTGTAACCAAGCTCAAGCTGGATAAGGATGGTAATCGTGTAATGACGAAGAAGTCCGCACTCAATCGTTATGGAATTAAGGTTCTCCAATTTGATATTCAGAATGTGAAGCTTGATGATAAGGCACAGAACCAGTTGGATATTGTGAAGGAACGTGAAATGCAGCGTGTAGCAAACGCAACAGCTGCTGAAACCGCAAAGCAGAAGGCTCTTACGGCTGAAGCTGAGGGTAAAGCAAAAATCGCTGAAGCAAAGGCTGCTCAGGAAGTAATCAAGATTGCCGAAGTAACCCAGGCCGAAAAGGAACGTGATGTGGCAATTCTTAATGCTGAAAGAGAAAAGGAAGTTGCTCGTCTAGAAGCTCTCAAGGCTCTTGAAGTAGCAAAGAAGATTAAGGCTGAGGGTGAGGCAGAAGCAGCCGCAAACCGAGCAAAGGTTGCCGCTGGTTTGACCCCACAGGAACGAGCTGAATGGGAATATAAGACGAAGGTTGGTGTTGCTGAAGCATTGGCAAAGTCCACTCACCCACTCGTTCCTGAAATCATGATGTCCGGTGACTCTAAGGGTGGTGCTGGTAATGCTATGGATGCCGTTGGTCTTAACATGCTAATGGATTTGACTAATAAACTCTCTAGCAAGTAATAAAAAAAACATTTGAGCCCGAACAATGTTGCGAAATGTTGTTTGGGCTTTTTTCTTTAAAACAAAGGAATTATGGATATGAAACTTAGTTTACTCTTAATTCTTACCGCATTTATTTTGTTTGCTTTCGCAGATCCATTTGACTATCAAGTTAATTCACCAATTAAGCCAGTTCCAAAAGAACCATCTGTATTTAAAGAAAAACCACTTGTGATTACTGATGAGTCAGTTGTTACACCAAAACCAGAACCAATTCAACACGAAGAACCAGTTAAAGAAATCACCAATGATTTTGATGAATGTGTGGCAGAATGTAAGGCAAACAATGTTTCAAATTCTATAATTGAATTTTGTATTAGAGAAAACTGTAGGAGAATAAACAATGATTGATGCACTAAAAGATTGGAAAGTAATTGTACTAATGATTTTTATATTTTGTGGTTTTGCAGTTTCATATTATGGAATGAATGATGTGGGTGCTAGAATCGTTAAAAATCAAAACGCAATTTACAAAGCACAACAGCTTGAAAAGAATGTTAATAAAGAAAAAGAAATCGTAAAAGAAATTGTTCACGATACAGTTTATATTAAGACCGATGGTTTTAGTTTTAATTCTAAAGGAATGACTGTTGTAGAAGATAATAAGAGAAAACCATTTATGGTTCAAATTGATTTCTTTGATTTGAAAGCAGCTTATGAAATTGAAGGAATTACGAATTATAAGATTTTGTGTGATGGCTCATTAGTTGATAGTGAATTAGATGGTGGAATCTCAGTTAAAGATTGTAATGGAAATTGGGTTTTCATCGTAAAGGGAAATAGGACTTTTAGTGGCGACAATTAAAAAAGAAGAAGGTTTCAAACTCGGCCAACAAAGACCTTCCACAATGAATAACAGACTATATGACTACAATGTTATTAAAAAATTATTTCAAAATCAGGCCGATTTGAATGAAGGGAAAACCCAACCACAAAAACAACATTGGAGATTAAATCCAAAGAAAGAAAGGAGAGTAAAGAAAAAATGAAGAAACTGGTATTATTCATTCTGTTATGTGGTGTTGCTTATGCTGCCACATTTAGTGAACTGGAGCGGCGGGTTTTTGAACTAGAACAACAGGTCGCAAAACTCACAATCAAAGTACTTGACCAGGAAATGGCTAAGGAGAGCCCGATTTTAAATGCGACTATTGACACTAACAGCTATGTAACTGGGCTCCCTAGTGACAGTACTGTTGAAAGTGACGAAGATGACGAATACATTGAGATTGACGAAGAAACTTACAATTTATTAATGAAGAAATGTATTGATAAATGTACTGAAGAATATAACAAATCCTGGCATCCTAGTGTGGAAGCAGCTCACCAGTGTATGGATGATTGTATGAGGTTCTAATATGAAAAAGGGATTTACTTTAATTGAACTAATGGTAGTAATCGTTATTATGGGCATTTTAGCAGCCGTAGCAGTTCCAAAACTCTTTTCATTGAAATGTATGAGTGATTTGGATAAATGTGAAGTTAATGACCCGGAAACCTACAATAGAGTTTGTACTGGTGATAGAACTCACTGGTCTTATGACCATGCTAAAGCATGTGATGACCATTTTAACAAGAAACATCCAAAGAAGAAAGAAAAACCAGTAGTAACTGAAACCAAAGTGGACACAGTTTATATTGTGAAACACGATACAGTTTACATTGGTAATGGAATACAAACAATGGATGATTGTATTAAACAGTGTAAAGAAAAACATAATGCTGAAAGTTTAATCAAATTCTGTATCAAAGAACAATGTTTAAAGGACTAGAACTATGAAAACTACAATTCAAAAATTTTCTGTTGACAAAAATGGAAACAAATTAAAAGCACTTGGAACTTGTAATCATATTCGTAGTGAAAGTTTTTATTCCAATGGTCAGTTAACAGTTGAAGTTGATGGTAATTCCAATGGGCGTAATTATATGACTACTATGACGTTGAAATCCAGTGATACTGAAACTGTTCAAAATTCCAAATTTAATAATATGCCAGGTTGGGGTAAATCCCAGTTATCAGGTTTTGGTCTCGGGTTTCTTATGAACCAACCAGCAAAGAAACGCAAATATGGCATTGAAATTGATGGTCAGTATTTCTTTGTAATTCAAACTGATGCTGATTTACAAAATTTGTGTTCATTCATTAACATTTAATAGGGTGTTATGACTAAATACATTATTTTGTTAGTATTCTTCGGTTCTGTATTTGCTAATGCTTGTGATTACGAATGTAAAACTCAGTTAAAACGAATTGCAGATGCTCTTGAAATCATTGCTGGCAATAAACCAAAAGCACCTGAACCAAAGAATATACCAACTGAAGCAACAGTTGTAGCAGATAATTGGGGTAAGAATTTAAACCATTTGAATTTTGAACCCCGAAATGACGAACCAACTGAGTTTGTATTTGATGATTTTGAAGTAGAAGATTCTTGTGAAGATAAATGTAAGAAAAAGAATTATAGTGATTATACAAGAAATATGTGTATAAAAAATAATTGTGGAGATAATGTTGACTTTTGAAGAATACGAACAAGCCTGTAAAGAATGTGGGCTAACAGTAATGGAATCTGATGTTTGGGGCCGTAGTCATTACGATTATGGTTATATGTACGAAGGATATAAGATTATATCTTTACGAACCCCAGGTGGTAAATCATTTAGCAGTTATAAACTGGTAAAGAATACCCCAGTTATGGCATTTTTGCCATTGTTTGATGACCCACTAAAACAAACCTGTATGATTGCTGGTGATGTTCTTAAAAACAGAATATACTGGTCAATGAAATATGTAAAAAATTATAAAGTTCAGGAAAAAATAAAAGAATTGGATGATGATTTTAAATAGTTGACAAATCGTCAGTAAATTACTATATTAAAAGAAAAGGAGACACTATGAAGAAAATACTATTAACTCTAATTCTTATGGTTCTAGTCGGTTGTTGTGACGGCCCAAATAAGACACGAAATGGCGACCGTTATTACAACATCAAAATCTGTGCTATTGGTGGTAGTGCCGATACTTGTGTAAATTACAAAGCAAAAGACTTTAATCCTAGTGGAAACGATTTAATGTTTACAACACTTGATGACCATGTGTACAGGTATAATCATGCTGGTTGGGCTTGGGCAATAGAATTACGATAAAGGAAAAAACTATGAAAACTATTAGACGCGGTGTATTTGAAACAAATTCTAGCACTACCCATTGTGCTTCATTCTCAAAGGATTATTCTTCTATTTCTCAGATCCCATTGAGAGATAAAAAGACATTCCCAACATTCAATGAAAATGGCGAACTAGAAGTTGAAATGAACATTTATTGGGATATGGAAGTCTGTAATGGTGATATAGATTTGGATTCAGTTGATACCATTATTAAGTATCTCGCAGCTCACGCAGTATTTTCTAGTGAAGAAACTAAGTATGGTAGAAAGAACCACGAAGTCAAATGTAATTTTGATAAAAACCATACTGACTTTTTGAATGATTTGATTGCAGCATATAAGAAGATTGGATTAACACCACCAAAGGATGTTAAGTATTATTTTCTTGATGTGAATGATAACAAGATTTACATTACAAAAGACAATTTACACCATTGGATTTTTGCCGAAGGTGTTGACCCCTGGTATGACAGTCACTCAGATTGGGTAAAGTATGAAAAGACTATGAAAAAGAGATACCCAAATGAAACTTTGCCCTATGCTAAAAATTATTTTGGATTGTGTGGTAATGATTTGCTATCCAATAGTTATGCTCAGGCTACTGATTATTACGAAAACTCTGTGAATGTTTATAATTGGGATGAAAACACAGAAGAAAGTGAAGAAACTGGTATTACTACAATAGATATGTTGACCAGAGAAATCTCATTGAATTTCTACCACACCTAAGGAGAAATTATGAATAATAAAATTATAAAAGACATGCCTGAAATTTATGAAAAAGCAAAACCATACATTGATTATTTGGAATCATTGGGTTTTAAAACCAAGCATAATATGAGATATTTCAGTCCTGGTAATGAAGATAACTACGAATACTTCAATGGATGGATGTATCCTGGTATAAAAGAAGATGATTTGGTTGTTGACCTTGTTAGTTTTACAGGTGAACTAAAACTTGAAATTTACAAGTATAGAATTATAAAAACACCAAAGAATTATTATGTTCGTGAAGGTGATAAAAATTATCCATTCATAATGACAAATGCTAGAAAAGATGATGCTTGGGAATCAAAGATTGTAGATAATCTAAAAGATTTCAAGAAAGAAGTGGGTAATTATCTTAAAACATTGAAAACTTATAAAGAAAAGGTGAAACATTATGAACTGGAAAAAGACTTTACCTAATCCAAATCCTTGGTATGAATACCGGAATGGTAATCACATTGTTAAGTTGTATAGTGATGGCACAAAAGTAAAAGAAACCATTGACCCAAACGATGACCATTTTACTTATGAATTTCCTGAATCATTTGATTTAAAGATTACTGACTATTGTGATGCCGGTTGTGTTTATTGCCACGAAAATTCTACTACAAAGGGTAAACACGCCGATTTGAATAAACTATTACCAATGCTTGACACTATTAAGCCAGGCGTTGAAATTGCTATCGGTGGTGGTGATGCTACTTCTCACCCACAGATAAATTGGTTTATTTGTGAATGTAGAAAACGCGGTATTGTTCCTAACATTACAGTTAATCAAAAGCATTTAAAGAAATCTTTTGAATTTTTGAATGCCTGTATGATTAATAACTATATCGGTGGTATTGGTATATCATTAACTGACTCTACAAAGAGTGAAGATTTTACAAGAATTGCTAGATTGGGCCCGAATGTAGTAATCCACACGATTGCTGGTGTTTTAAAGCCCGAAGATTACAAGAGATTGTTTGGAAAAAAGGTTCTTATTCTCGGATATAAGAATATCCGCAGAGGTAATGATAATTTAATCAAACACTCTGATGAAATCAAAGCAAACATTGAACAATTAAGAAAAGATTTACCAATGCTTGAAAAGAAATGTAAACTTATATCTTTTGATTGCCTTGGTATGGAACAATTACATCCAAAAGAAACATTGGGTATGCCAGATGATAAATTCAAATTGATTTATCAGGGTCATGACTACGATATGTTTGATAAGGACGGAAATATAACAGTATCTACAATGTTTGTGGATGCAGTTCAAATGAAAGTATCTAGGTCTTCTACAAGTGCTATGGATAAAAGATATTCATTCACAGGAAAAGAAGATGTTAGAGAATTATTAGCCAAATCTTGTGAAGGTTATTAATGTTTGAAGGTGATGTTACTGAATATTTCACACAAATTGAAGCAAATGTGTATAAATGCTTTGATTGGAGAAAAGACAGTAAAGAAGCATGTGAAATGTTCAGTACAATGTTTTACAGAATTAGAAACCTTTACTCGGTTGCTGAATTTGATAATTTAATGCGTTTATTTGATTGTTTTGACCCGTTTATGAGTTGGGAAGATGGTGTTATATGGAGATTACTGAAACTTATTAGATATGCTCCTTGGAATCAATACTATTATTCCAATATGAGTGATGAAGATTTAAGAAATTTGTGCGACAAACATCTTAAATTGTTCAAAAACGAATTACAAGTTAAACTTCTTGAAGGAGATTTTAAATGAGTTTTCCGAGAGGTAAAAATAATGGTATAATGGTTATGTTATCCGCATTTGAATTTGTTACTGCTATTAAAAAACATGAAGAATTACAGTGGATATTGCAGTGTGACGAAGAATCTAAAGAAATGAAAGATTTCTTAAAATTAATTAAAAGAATCCGAACACTGTATGTTGATAACATTTCAATGGATAAAGCAGTTGAGTTATTCCCAACTTATGAATTTAATACCGCATTTCCTTGGGGTTATTGTAATGAGATTGCTTATATAATAATGGCTCAATTAAAATATAAACCTTGGAATCAGTATTACTATTCACACATGAATAACGAGCGATTAACCCAAATGATTGATTGGGCATACAAAGAATACAGAAAAAGAGCTTTGGAAGAATCAATTTCTCAGGATTTTAATTAAACATAATTTGTAGCGAAACCCATTGACAATAGAATTGTAAAAACTATATTTTAACAAAACAAAAGAGGATATTATGAAACTAGATTTAAATTTAACCACAGCATTTACACTCCGTAAACGCATTAAGGAACTTCTTAACAAGATTAACTCTCAAATGTGTTATTCTCAGTATGTAGTTGAACCAGAACGCAAGGCAGAATTGCTTGAAGCATTTGAAACCAACGATGTTGAAGGTTCATACAAACTTTTAACTGATTTGATGGAAGCAAATCGTGAACTTTCCGATTTGATTGATAGTCAAAATTTGGAAGGTAAGAAAATTCTTAATGGTTTGAACAAAGTAAATGCTCAAATCACTGTTGTACAACAGATTGAAAACAAATTAAAAGCCAATCGTACTTCCAAATCCCGTAACCCTGTTACCGGTAACTGGGAAGTAGCCACATTGGAAAAGATTACTGACTTTGATGCTACCAAGGAATTGGAAACATTAAAGCAGAAGAAGGTTCGTCTTGAAGATGAACTATCAAAGATTAATTCTCAGGCAAAGTTCACATTTGACCTGAATGACACAATTTATACCCGTATCTACGGTGAATAATTGACTGAGTTGTTGGAATAATTTGTTGGTGGCTTTTTCGTACAAATCTTGCAAAGATGTTTTTTACGGCTTTAAGCGAAAAGGGGCTTCTAGAGGTAAAATTGAGTGAGTAACCACGATATTTTACTTGCCGAAGAATGTTTCGTGATAATTTGTACAAAAATCCAAAATTATGAAGAAGTTTGTTCTTCTAAAATTGCAAAATTAACATTTCTCTAATGAGTTTATTTCAATTATCCAATGACACTTATTAAAAAGAAACGAAATAAGAATTACGATGGTTTTATCACAGTTTCTTTGAAAAAAGTCTTTTTGAATTTAACTAATAACAAAGGAAAACAAAATGATAGTAAAAGCAAATGTTGTTTATAAAGATGGTAAGCGCGGTAACGAATGGTTCCTGGTACGCTTTGACCATACCCCAGTAAAAGAAGTAACCAAGAAGAAACGCAGAACTGGTTTGTGTAGTATCTTCTATTTGACAGATGATGAATCCTATAAGGGTGGTGAAGATTTTGCTTCACGAATCTGTGGTGAAAAGAAGAAATTCTTTGTGACTGATGCGAAAATTGAGTGTTCCGCAAAGGATAATTATGTAAAAGCATTTGCCCGTAATGTAACTATGAAGAAAGCCATTCAAAAGATTATGGAAATGCAGTCCGAAAATCGTCTAGACTGGGATTTCGCATTTGATAATGAAACCTTCAAGTCATTCATTACTACATTGAATAAGCAGCACCCACATGGCAACGAAACTGCTATGAAGCTCATTCAAAATTCTTCTTATCGTGCCAAAAAGAAGAAGTAATGTAAACAAAAATTTACAGACTCTCCCCAAAAATCCATTGACAAAGTCAGTGGATTTTTCTATATTATAAGAAAAAGAGAGGTAACATTATGAAAATAGAATATGTTGATGATTTTAAAGGACTCCACTGTTCTGTTTGTAAGAAAGATTTGGAAAATGAAAAGCAGATTGTTGTATCTGAGCAAATCTGTGGCAAATACCTTTGTTTGAAATGCCATTATGACCGATTTAAGATACATTCGGGGTATTGATGAAAAGAAGTACTTTTGAACAATATGTAACGGAATACTGTAATGATTTGGCAATTAAACAAAATGCCCATCAATACAAGCGTTGCCGACATGCCTGCGTTTTGACCTATAACGATGCCATCATATCCAGTGGGGTGAACTCAAATCTGTTTAACGATTTCACCAAACAATACAACGATTTGAAAGCATTACACGCAGAACCGGTCGCAATTATGAGAGCGATGAAACATCATTCAAAGATTATTCATAAATGCGAACTGTGGGTTTGCCGAAATAATGAAGTTTCAAAAGAATCACGACCGTGCCCGATGTGTATGCGAATTATCAAGAATTTTGGAATTAAACGAATCCATTACACCACTGGTGGTGGTGAATGGAAAGAAGAAATTTTAAAGGAGAAATAATGTATATTGAATATGAAGATAAATACAGACCGCAGTTAGAAAAACTCCAGCAGAAAATCAATGAAACTAAAATGGGTGAAATTCAAACTCTACAGTTTCGTCAATTTGGCACAATGGAAAATGAAAAAGACGAACAGATTGCTGGTGCGTTAGATTTTTTCGTTGAAAATTGTGAAAATTTTGCTGAGAATTATCTTTATAATTCAAACCATGTAACATTGAAAGACATAGTTTGTTCTTTCTTTGTTGAAAATGCCGGTAAGGGTGTGGATGGTTCAAATCCTTATGTATATGAGGTTGGCTATTATACAATGTGGAATAGTGATAGCGAATGTGAAGAAAAGACCATTCAGTTAACTGTTGAAGATGTTCTTGAATTTGCTCTAAAACAGAAATATATAGTTTTTAATACTGATTACTAAGGAGAAATAAATGGCGGCTGCAACCCCAGAACTAAAAGCAAGATTTAAAGAACTCGGTATCTTTAATGGTACATGGTCAGATGGTCATGAATCATTTGAAGTAGGAAAGGGTGGTTATTTTAATATTCACTCAATTAAGATTACACGATTTAAAGAAGATGATGGAAAATGGCGAAAGGTTGTTCAATATAAGCCAACTCGCTGGCATGGAAAATATGGCGGTGGTGGATATACTAACCTGTTTGAATATGACCAGTCCCTAGAAAAATTTAACGATGTTTGGGAACAGTTTATTCTTGGTTATAAGGAATACCAGCAACTAAAACAAGAAAATTCTGTAAACAGAGATTTTGGAGAATAACTATGGCAAAACTAGATATTAAAGCAAAAGAAGAACTCAAAAAACATTTGAAAGAACTAAACGTCAAAAATGGTAAATGGGAAGCTCCCGATGGTGATATTTACTATGTTTGCCATCAGGGAAAATTTTATATTCATACCATACAAATTACACGAATCCCAGATGTATATGACCCTGAAGATGAACCGTGGGATTTTAAGGGTACTAATTGGGAATGGATGAAGAAAGAAGGTTTAGATATTAGAGGTTCTAAACGAGAAGTTTGTTATGACAGAATTAAAGATGACGAAGGACGAAATCTTTATTGGATTGAATACTCAACCCCTGAAGAATTTGATGTTTTGTTTGACCAGTTCTTGTTAGGATATAAAGAATACCGAGTACTCGTTCAAAACGAAGCCATTAACAAAGATTTTGATTAAGGAGAAAATATGGGAAAGAATAAGACAATTTCAAAAACTCAGGAAGAAATCACTAACCAATGGATTACCAATGCTATCAATTATCTTGTTGAACTAGCTGAAAAGAAAGATAGCACCTATTCTGCTGGTTTTGAATCCGATTGTTATGACGGGCGTTCATTCCACTACAAGATTGATGGAAATAGTCTATACAAGGGATTGTATAAGTGGTGTGCTATCAATTATCGTGGCCGATTGGTATTCTATTTCAAGATTGACAATATGGCTACATTCTTCAAATCCAAGTACACAACTGACCCACCAGCATATTCATTTGTGATTGAAGATTGTAAGAACGAAAACATCTCTAAGGAAGATAAGGTCAAATTGGAAACAATGTATAATGAAATGTGTACTAAAGTAGCAGGTTTGAATGAACATGTTATCAAGGCACTAACTCAATGTGAACAAGAATTTGACATTAACATTGATACAGAAACAATGTTTGCCTCATTCCCAGCAAAAGAAACAAAGGAAGAAACTACTAATGATTGATTTTACTAACGAAAATGTTTTTTTGGTAAGCGACACTCATTTTAACCATAACAAGTTGGTTAGAAGTTGTAAGGACCATTTTGAACAATTTCGTAAGTATGAAACCACAACAGAAATGGATAAAGATGTTATTGAAATGTGGAACAAGACCATTACTGACAATGACATTGTAATCTTTTTGGGTGATTTTATGTTGTGTGTTCCTGGTGACCACAGATATAAGAATGTTTTCCATTCATATTTTGACAAATTGAATAAGGGAAAGCAGTTCATTTGGGTTATGGGAAATCATGACGAAAAGCTCCACCAACGAATTCCTGAGATTGAAATGGTTGACAAACTCCAGTTCGTTAGGGGAGATAAAATCTATTATGTTCAGCATTACGATTATGGTGAAGTCCACGATTTAATGCCAGATGTAATTGACCCAAATGTGGTGTTTGTTCACGGGCATACTCACGCTGACACCAAACTCTCACGATTTGATTATAATGACAAGAGTTATATTCAAAACTGTGTTTGTTGGGATGCGTGGTATAGACCAGTAAATGTTAATGAGCTGGAGAAATGTGAGTAAAGTCATAAATACATTATGATTGACCCACAAATGTATCTTGACATAGCAGCTAATAACATTGACCCAATGGTTTTTGAATTTGACGATTTGGGTGATGGTCCTGGCCCTATGCTTGGTGGAATGGGAGTGAAAATCACTGGGACTTATAACGGACAACCATTTAGTGTAAACCGTGGTCCTTGTGTTCACTACCAACAAATGAAAACTGCCGAAGAATTAGAGGCAGAAAGACAAGCCGAGATAGAAGCAGAACAAGCAAGAATTAAATTAGAATATGAAAGATGGACTAATATATTCCAGTCTAACCATTATACAACTGATTTGAATTTCATTTTTGGAAAATTGAATAAAGAACAGTTGAAATGGGTAAAACATATTCTTGATACTGACGAAGATGCGACATATATTTACGCAGGTTCAAAAGATAGAAGTGAGTTTTTGAGTATAAACGATGTTTGTGCCCATGTAACGAAATCTAAAATTAAGAATGGTAAACTTGAATGTGAAATAGAATTTGATTTTACCGACCCTGGGGTAAAACTATTCCGCAACTTACAGAATGGTTTCAAACCAAAACTAAATCTAAACACAGTTTTAGATTATGACCTTAAAAATCCAACTAAACAAAACTTAAAATTCATTTGTTTGGAGTTTCTATGATAATTAAACGGAACGAATTTACTTCACTCATTGAAAATGGTCTAACCAAAGAAGAAAAGAAGTTGCTCAATAATGTGGCTGGTTTAAGGCCACGTTTTGTTGTTTTATTATCCTTGCTAGTAGATTATTGGTGTGAATCGTGGGTAAATTACACGAACCATCAAGAACCACCCAGTGTTCAAGTTTCAATAGAACCATTTATTCCCGAAAACATTAAGCAGTATTATACAAACTCAACTGCAAATGGGAAATACTATAAACTCAGATGGAATTTCTCAAAAGTACCACTACATTTAATAGAACAGTATTGTACAGAATTACGCAAAAATATGTTCCATTATTTAATGGAGCATAAAGATGCAGTAAATTGGGATGAAATCTATTTACACAAAATTATTGAAAATATACTTAGAATTACTAAATTGAATATAGATGATTTTTCGTAACTTATTTAATAAGATTAAAAAAGAAACAGAACCCAAAAAGATGAATTTGGGGGTTCGTATTGTTGAGTTAGCCCGAGAACTCAACTGCTTATATGTTAATGAACGAAACCAAATTGGCATTACATCAGGTATTATTTATTTCAGTGATAAACCATATATTCCAACTAAATCATTGTGGTTTAATGTTATGAAAAGTTTTTATTCAGTTATTGGATATGTTGAAAATGAAAAACAATACAAACTGGTTTTTAAAAATTTTTATCGTTGCCCTAAAGAAGAAATGACTACTGAACGATATTTTACAGATTATGAAAAATTTAAACACGAATATATCAAATGTTTAAATGCGTATCATAAGTATTTGAATGATTATTTAATAAATCAAGCCAACGAAGATTTCAAATGACTAAAACCAAACAAGAATTTGATAAACTATTACATAAATCCCATAAATGGAGTAAAGTCTATATAGGCTTTTGTTCATTTGAGTATTGTAAAGAAATAAAAAAATATGAAAACATTTTAACATATATTTTAGTAACAGAGAATACTGTTGAATTTTCATGTCAATTAGTTAATGCTGTAACGAGAAAAGTTTTAATTGAAAGAACTTTTAAATTTGAAAACATACCAAATAATAATTTCATTGACTGGACTCTTTCACAAGCAAAAATTACATTTATGAAAGGGTTAGAAAAATTTAATCTTAATCTTATAGACCAGGATTTCAAATGAGTAAACACAAACAAATTAGAAAATTCCCATTAGCAAATAACTATTCAAAGAAAGCAGTTGAAAAACTAATTAAAGCAGCTGGGTTTATTCCTGACGATATGGATGATGATGGTTGGGTTATTCCAAATGGAACTGGCGACTCATACTATGACCAGGTATTTCAAGTTGGAACAAAATATATGATTGTTGCTACTGGATATGAAATTGAGACTGACATTAAAGGTGGTTCATATATTTCATTTGCTGCTGGTGAAGGTTCAAAAATTACATACAAATTACTCCCTGAAGATATGTTAAAAGAACTTATTAACAGAGCTTGGAAAATGTATAAAGACGCATTAATTGATTTGAATGAAGTAAAAGCCAGCAAGGATTTTTAAATGAAACCAAAGTTCGTAACTAACATAACCAAGAAAGAAGTGGCGAAACTTTTGAAGAAACGCGGTTTTGTAGCCTATAATGGAAATGATGATTGGTGTATTCCAAGCGATTATGTTGATTATTGGCACGGTCGTTGTTTCTCAATGGGTAACAAATATCTTTCTTATGCTGTAGATTACAGAATCAGTGAAGATAATGAAAATGTTTATGGCATTTGTATGGTTCGTGATAGTGATGCGAAAATACCATTTAAAATGATACCACAAGAAATGTTAGAAGAACTGATTGATAAAGTTTGGCAGTTGTATGAACATGCTCAAGTTCATTTAAAGAAAGAAAAAGCCAGTTTGGTGATTAGAAAAGCCCAGGAGGATTTTAAATGAACATAGAATCATTATTTAAAGATTTAGAAAAAGATGGTTGGGATTTGAGAATTGGTGGTTATATGAAAAGTGAATATTGTATTTCCGATGTAGAACATAATGGAATTGGTATTTTCATAGAAGAACCCGAAAACAATGATACATTTAATATAACATGTAAAAAATGGAAATCTCTAAGTGTAGAACTTTATGATTTACAAAAAATTCGTATGCATGATTTGCCAGATAATCAAGTAGAATACATTAATAACCTAGCCAGTACAATGTATAAAAATGGGCTAATTAAATATAATTTGAAAAAGATTCAAGAGGATTTTTAAATGATACATTTAGTTTGTTTGACTAAACCATATAATGATAACGATTTTAAACTTTGGTATAAGTGGCACAAAGCATTAGGAATTGACCAGATTCATGTATTCCATAATGATAGTGATTTGAGAATTGACCGATATGTAAATCCACCAGATACATATCAGTATATTCATGGTTGGCCTGACCAATGGAATCTTTACAATAAAATTCTCAATGAAAATACTTTGAAATTTGATAATCAAGACATTGTAATATTCCTTGATGATGACGAATTTCTTTGGTATGATATGAACTTGCCATTAGATGCCGCTCTAATGAAGCAGTTTAAGATGTTGGATTGTGTATTAGTACCGCAGATTTTGTTATCCACAAAAGAAATTGGTGAACAGAGAAGTAGAAGTTTAATTGAAAACTCTTTTTATCGCAGAGCTGACCTAAGTAACCAGGGAAAATGTATATTGTTGTATAACCAGGGAAATGAATACGATTTTACGAAAGAAGAACAGAATGAAAGAGGTCATGTTCCATTCATAAATGGTATGCGTTATTCCGATGTAGTCGGTAGTGATTGTTCTAAAACCACCTATGGATTGGTCAAGTACAATGCACCTGTGCGTTTATATCACTACCATATCAAATCATTAGACGATTGGAAACACAAACTTGCACGTGGTTCTGCTGCGAATGAAGTCCAATTCTATGACGAAGATATAACAAAGAATAAATGGTATGGTGGATATGATGTTATTGACCTTACTATGTTGAATACTGCGAAGAAATTGGGTATATTACGATGAACGAAAAAACTTACAAAGAAATCATTGACATGTTTAATCTAGCCCAGTATAGTGACAAAATCACCAGTGATGGTGGATATGTTCTTAAGGACGATTGGTTTGAATCTATATGTGGTTATCGTACTTATAAACGATTAACAAAGAGCAATATCAGAACAGAAGATGATAGAAAGTTGTATAACGATAAGAAATACAACTGGCCTGCTGGCTCTATGATTTTATATTCTATTGATGCAGGTCAATTTGAAGAAGGTTATTGGGCTACAAGGAAAGAAGATGCCATTAAAATGTTATCCAAACGATTGAAAGAATATAAAGAACGTAGAATTAAAACTCAACTGAAGAACATAGAAAAGGACTTCAAATGACACCAACAGAATTTGCCGAACTATGTGAATCTATTGGATTAGTTCCAGCGACATTGTATATTCCAGGGTCAAGAGATGTATGTTTATATCAATTACCTGAGGATTTAGAAAATCCAATGAAAAATTATAGTTCAGTAATGACTTCATATTCAAAATCATTTGGTTATAGAATTTGTTTGATTGATGAATATGGTGAAAAGAACATTGGTTGTTGGTTAGTCACTGATAGTGAAATTAAAGAACGAGCCTACGAATTACAGAAACAAATTAAAGATTTACGAATTAAACAAAATCTTGAATCTATAAAGAGGGATTTCAAATGACTGCAAGAGAAATGATTACTATTTCAAATGGTGTAAATCGTAATTCCGATGAAGAAATGATTGCTAGAATTGAAAAACGAATAGAAGAAAATGCTAGTAAAGGGAAAACCTATGTTTCTATTCCACAAGATAGAATGACCAGAACTATCTTTGAGCATTTTGAACAAAAAGGGTTTTCATTTAAAGACAGTCATTGTGCTGGAATGACATTTGTTCAAATTTCTTGGGCAGACGCAGAACCATTAACAGATTTTGATTTTAAATCCTATTTAATGGAGAGAAAACTAAGGAGCATTGAACATGACTTTTGATTTCAATACCATTCCACTAAATGATAAAAGGACAATTAAAAACTTCTGCCGGCTATGTGTAGAACAGTCTGTGAATTTGGAAAACACGAAGAAAAATGGTTATTACAAAATGAGAGCCATTTTTACCCCAAGTCCATATCTTACTATGTTTTTTAATAAATTCCAAATAGCATTAGGTAAAGAAGATTATACATTGGTTTGGCCTGAAGAATCTATGCCAAAACTGTTAAAATTGGGCAAAGAAGTACAAATGTACGAAAAATTACAGGAAATCAAGAAAGATTTCTAGTTTTGTAAACAAAATTTTACATATTTTTACAAGAATGCAGTTGACAACAACTGCATTTTTTACTATATTATACTATGTAAAAAGAAAAAGATGTAACATTATGGAAATGAACGAATTTTACAAGAATCTTGCCACCAAACTTGCTCCGGCAAATGTTAATAGTAAAATGAAAATTAATGTTTACTTTGACGCGGTTGAATTGGAATGGCCTGTTGATAACCAGATAAAGAAAACCATTTTAATTCACTCGGATAAGAATGTTAAACATACTATGCATGCTGATGAAATTTGGATTGGTGAAGATTCCGAAGGTTCTCCTTGGTCTGACCACATGGGCGGTCTAATTATTGATTGTACTGGTATGAATTGCCAAACTGCCATTGATACCATTGTGCGAAAGGTTAGAAACAATTACGATTTGTTTTAAGAGAGGTAAAAACTATGGCTAACAAGAAAAAGAAAAATTCCGCAAAAGAAAATGAACGCATGCGTAAGGAACGCATCGCTGGCTCCGACAATGGTCGCACTATGCGTACCAGGGTTGTAAAGGACAAGAAGAAGTACACTCGTAAAACAAAGCATAAGAAGAATGAAAAGTCGGGAGATTGCTAATGACAGTTGACGAATTTAAAGATAAAGTTAGATTGGCATCTAACAATTTAATTTCTTGTGAGCTGATATCAGTATCTAACAAGTATTGTACAGACTATGGTTTTTATTTCTCTGTAAATTGTAATGGAACTCAGTATGATTTGGGTCATGTAACTACAAATTCTACAACTAATGGCGAAGTAGATTATGTTTGTATTGACCGATATATGTTTTCCGCAAAACCAAAATACAATAAGAAAGAAAAGAAGTTGGTAATGGAAAAGAAAATTGTATTGGATGGTTTGATTGAATTTTCAAAAGATTTTGACACAGCAATTACTGTAATTGCCGAAATGCAGGAATATATCTTTTATATGGGAGGTCTTTAATGATTATTAAGGGTTTGAATTTTAAAAAGACATGTGATGCTTGCCCAGAGCAATACGATGTGTTCAAAGACGAAAAGCAGGTTGGTTATGTTCGTTTGCGTTGGGGTAATTTGACTGTTGATAGTCCTGATTGTGGTGGAGAATCAGTTTATGAACACTATTTTGGTGATGCTTGGAAGGGTAGTTTTGACGATAACAATGAACGAAACAAGTATTTGTTGATAATTGCTAATGAATTGAATAACTATTTGGAGAAACAAGAAAATGCCTAAATATGATTTTGCTCACCCACAGTTCAATAAGGGATATGTAACATTCCCAGTTAAGCAGGAACCATTATTTGAAAAGTTCTGTAATTTGGCTAGGCGTTATCGTGTAAATGTAATTCGTTCACAAATGGTTGTAACCACAACTGATTACACAGCCAAGGTGTTTAATCGTTTATCTTACATTGAAATCAAACACGATATGAAGTCCACCATTCTACATAACGAAGCAGAAATGGAGAATTATTTTAGAAGTATAAAATGCCATTAGTAGAAAAATACATAAAAGTTTGTGAAGATTTGGGTTTAGAACAAGATAAAGAACTTAATGAACAACTCAAATCTACCATAAACTACAAAATGTTATATCTTCCTGGCGATTTGGAAGATTACTCTTCGCACATTAGTGAAGGAATAATCATTACCAGATTTGCGATTGATAAAAATTCAATTTATGTTTGGGATGATTACATTATGCGTAATGGCAAGGCATATTCAAATAAGGGAAATAAACCTACAGTATACAAAACTATGCATGGGGTGAAAGCTCGTTTACAACGAGTAATTCATTCTTACGAAGTTTATGTAAAACAATGGAAAGAAAAGATAATAGAAGCAAAAATTGATACAATACAGGAAGACTTTGAATGACTAAAAAAGAATCAAAAGCATTAGCCCAGGAGATATTGAATTACGCAATATCTAAAGGTTTCCAATACCCAAAGAATCGTAAGCATTTCAACAATGTTTTCGGTCGCCAGGATTATTTTGATGGCGAATATGAATACGATGCTTTTTTGGAATTTGATTACGATGCTGACAGAACTAATGAATTTGGTGTTGGTGAAGAAGATGGTCAGTTAGAACATTTTTGGGATTATAAAGATTATGGTCAGATGGATACTGATGAAGCATCATTTAATGCTTGTATTACATTCCATGATAGTATGCCAGACGAATTGAACATTTACCCAGTTGAACCTGATGAAAATGAAGATTTGGAGGACGATTATAATGAAGATGAAATAAATGACGATGACGAAGTTGGTTTCTATATTGAATTACCAGTATTGAGTGTAGTTGACTATCTACCTGGTGAGATAAATGTAAATGCTCAATATGTTGGATTTAAACTCATACCAGAGAATAGAGAATACATTTATACCATTATTGACAAATTCGTAGAAAATGTTGGTAAGTATCAAAAGGCTTCAAAGAATTTACAGGTCACAGACAAGATAACTGAGATTAACAAAGATTTCTAATGAACGAAAGACATTTTGAAAAAATGGGACGTAGAGCCAAATATGGATTTTACCATCTTTCTTGTGTTAAATTACCTAGACTAATTACTGACTCTAATGGTAACGCCTGGCTTGATGAATGGGGTGAAAAACAATATACAAGAAAAGTCAGGTATAACATTTTTCGTTGTTGGGTTTATCCAGGAATGTGGCAAACTTGGAGAGGATATTATGGGAACAGTATAAGATACGATTTTACTTTGGATGAAAACGAAACTAAAATTGTACGAACTATGAATGGTGAATATGACGGTGTAATGTTTAATCAACATACTTTCATTTCACAAAATGAATTTAAAAAGATTTGTGAAAATGGTGTTTACGGAGATATATCACTAATTCAAGAAATGGTACGCAGGCAGATTTTAGAAAATAAACTACTTGAAGAACAAACTAGATTGGAAGAATTACAAGATGATTTTGAGTGAGTATATAGACCATATTGAAGAACCTTGGCTATCTTGTTGGACTTCAACGGGAAGATTAAACAAAATTAAAATCCATAAAAATGAAATGAATATATCACGATTGGTTATAGATTTTCGTGAACACCGATTTTGGGCTTTTGCAAGTGATTTGACCTTTGGTACTATTAAACAAGTTATGATTAAACCAATTAGTGAATCTACTATGGAAGAAATCAAAGCTCAATACGATATAAATTTAAAGGTTGATTTTATTAAGTATTCACATAGACAAGAGGCATATAAAAACATTAACAAAGATTTTGAATGAGGTATTACAATGTTTGAACCATCATTACAATTATTATTAGAAGCAGAAAAATTAGGCCGAGTAACTGCCCATCGTCAAAATGGGTTGGTTGGTTTCAAGTATTCTATGAATACGATTTATACTGGTGATTGGGATGATGTAACTCTTAATGCCCGTGGTATTGTATTCAATGAAAAGACTGGTGAAATTGTAGCCCGTCCTTTCAAGAAATTCTTCAACTACCAGGAATTCTATACTGCTGAAGGTCTTAAGTCCGAATTGTATTTGAAAGTTCCAAAAGAATTTAAACCAAATTTGGAAGGTCCATTCCGTTGTATGGAAAAGGTGGATGGTTCATTGGGTATTGTGTTCTTAAATCCATTTACTCATAAATGGCAAGTTAAGACTGGTGGCTCATTTGATTCCGACCAGGCAGTTTGGGCACAGAAATGGTTTGATAAAAACATAGATGTAAATTTACTTTATCCAAACGCAACATATTGCTTTGAAATTGTATATAAGGAAGATATTCATCCAATTAAATATGATTACGAAGGTATGGTTTTGTTGGGTGTATTGTGGAATTTAACTGGAGAAGAAGTATCTTTGGAAAAACTTCAACAAATCGCAAAATCTTTGAAAGTTCGTATGGTAGAACTGTATGAATTTGAAAAGTTCAATGATGCGGTAGAATGGGCAAAGAAATTGCCAAAGACCCAAGAAGGTCTAGTTATCACCTTTGATAATGGTTTTAAGACCAAGGCTAAATCAGACGATTGGTGCCAGTTGGCTAAAATGTTTGAAGGTATGACTAAATGGAATATATGGGTTTGTTATGACATTGAGAAGGACTTCTTCCATGCTCATGTTGATAAACATAACTCATATAAACCAATAGATGATGAAGTTCTGTTTATTCCTGAAGAATTGCCTGAAATTCGTGAATACGCAGAATGGATACGTACAGAAATCACAAATAGAACAGATGATTATGTACAGGTTGCTCAACAGATTATGGATGCTAAACCAAATAGAAAAGACCAGTTTCAAATGGCAGTAGACACTATGGAAAAGAACGAAGTTCCTATCATAATGTGTGCTATTGACTATTTGTTAGGTAAGAAATCTATCAAAGGTGTAAAAATTGCAGTTCATAAGATGATACAACCACAAAATGAAGAAGTATAGTATTTCACGAAAAATCGTGATTTACTATACCCTTTTTCAAAATGTTTTCTATATTATACACTACAAAATGTAGCAGAGTAAAATAGTTTATACATATAATGAACTGCTATAATGGAGTAAAAATGATATTAAAATGTAAACAAACTTACGAAGAAACAGCAACTGGTTCCAATAGATGTATTACTGTTGAACAAATCCAGGGTGTAGTAACTTCAGTAGTTTATCAAGAAAAAGTGTTTGAAGTAGCGGATGTAACCAATGAAGATATTATCTTTGATTTATCCGGTCGCCAATACTTTTTATCAAAGGTTTCAAATGTAAAACTCATTATGCCAGATAGTGATGGTAAATTGAAAGAATTTGAAATCTCAAAAAATGAAATATCCCATCGTTGGGAAATGAACGGTACTACTTATGACAATTTGAAGGAATTGTATTATGACCTTAGACTTAACTAATGTTAGTTCTAATCGTTTTAGTGTAATGTAAGGGAGCATTGTTCGTGCTTCCTATTTTTTCAGGAGAAAAACATGTCTAAATTAATTATTGTTCGTGGTGCTATGGGTAGTGGTAAAACTACTTTTGCTAACAAATTAACTCGCAACCTAATCAAATTTGGCTACTCACCAACAGATATTTGCCATTTTGAAGCAGACCAGTACTTTGAAGATAAAGATGGAAACTATAATTTTGACCCAAAGAAATTATGGTTGGCACACAAACAGTGTTTAGAAAAGACAAAGAAATGTTTGTTGCGTGATAAAGTTGTGATTGTAGCAAATACTTTCGCAACTATGAAAGAAATGAAACCATATTTTGACTTCGCAGAATCTAATGACATAGCTGTAGATATATACAGATGTACCGGTACATACCAAAATGTTCACGGTGTTCCTGACGATGTGGTAGAAGCAAAACGAAACCAAATGGAACTGTTAGAAAATGAAACAATTATTTAAAACATTACTATTATCCTTAGTGTTAGTTCTCCCAACTTTCGCAGTTGAGAGGTCTAACACTTTTTTCTTGTTACCATCATCAATACAAGAAAAAATTATTATATTTGAACAAACGAAACCAATGAAGCCAAGGAAGATATACATAACACCGGATGTTTATGGAATTTTCCACGATTACTTTGTTGATACTAAAACTGAAAAATGTTGGTGGAATAAATATAAATTAACAATACATTTTTGAGTTAGGTTATGAACAAATACGAATATCAGTTTGAATTAAGGAAACTCTTAATGTTTCTTTATGATGCTATGATTAGGAAAGACGAAACTAGAATCAAAGAACTGAAAGATAAAATTGAATTTATTTACAGAACACAAGGATTAAACAATGAAAATTGAGATATTAGATGGAACAACCAAAAATCCACTTGTAAAAATGCGGATTTAACGCTGGGGTATGTTGGGGAGCACCGCTAGACGATAGCCAAAAGAATATAAAACGAGCCATTTCCTGTATAAAATCTGGTCATGGCAGGGTTATGGAATATGTTGACGTTGAAGTGGTCATAAGTGACGTGTCTGCTCGTTGTTTGCGTGAACTATATACACACATTGGTGGCAGCCCAACACGCTTACAAGCCAGTACTCGCTATATTACTGAAGAATCAGGTTTTGGCTACTATATTCCACCAAAAATTGAAAATTCCGAAGTATGTAAAGAAAAATATACAGAAGGAATGGAAAAGATACAAGAAACATACAATTTTCTTATGGCAAATTCCGCAACGAAAGAAGACGCTGCTAACATTTTGCCATTGGGTATGAACTCAAAAATGGTTTGGAAAATTAACCTTAGAGCATTAGTTAATTTTATGAACCGCAGATTGTGTATGAGAGCCCTTAAAGAAATTCGTGATTTGGCTAACGAACTCAAACAACAGCTCGGCGAAATAAATGACGAATGGTCTTGGATTGCTGAAAATTTGTTTGTACCAACTTGTGAAATGTACAAATATATGAACCCAGCATTGGTTTTCTGTCCTGAAGCACAATGTTGTGGTAAACATCACAAGATTACTGATATTAAAGAAGTTACATTTAATGACTAATGGAGATTTCTAATGAAGAAATTCTTAACTCTAATGGCTAATCTACAAGGTGGTGTTTATCTCAAAGACGAAAATGATAGATATGAGCCATTTGATTCAAAGAAAATTACTTTGAAATATCTTAATAACCACCCAAAACTAGAAAAGCATAAGGGTAATTCCAGGTATTATTATTTAAAGAATAGTGTATTGGAATCACCAATTATTACTCTAGGTCAATCTGCTATGTATTTTCTTGATTCCGATTGGAAGTGGGTTGATGAAAATACAAATATAATGACAAAGGGTAAACTAACTATGAGAACTCCTAGTGGCTCAGGCTCAGGTGATGCTCGTTTATTCTATGATTATGCTATTCCAGCCGTAGTAGATGCGTTAGTAGATAAAATTGAATCTAATGTATCAGATTTAGTTAAGATTAGTAAAGATATTCCATTGGCTATTAAAGAAATGAAAGTTCAAGAAAATTTGAAGAAAGTTCAAAATGATTTCTAAAAATGAACTAATTGAGATAGCTGAAGAATTAGGTTTAACTGTGGATTGTAAAGGTGATATGGTTTGGATTTATTGCAAACCTGAATCCCCAATTTGGAACGCAAATGCCGAACCACATTTAATGTTTGAAGCAACTTACAAACCATTTGAAGAACCCAATTTGAAATTTTTTAAGTTAATTAGTCAAACTAGAACTGGCTATTATTTAACTATGGATAGTCCAATAGATAAAGAATTACCAGCAGAAGTTATTCGCAATATAGCAAAGAAATTGATTGAAGAAGTTAAAAGATTAGAATACCAACATAAATTAAATGAGATTAAAGGAGATTTTGATGATAGATGAAATTATGGATAAACTAACACAATTTGAAGATGTGAATGTTCGTGATTGTGGTGGTGTTTACGATAAAATCATTAGAATTAAGTATGGCATAGACCCGCATGATTTGGGTTGGATTTATATGAAAGACAACAAAATCGTGCTGATGCATATAAAAGACGAAAACTTTGATAATCTTGATTCATTTATCAGTAGACTACAGGAATTAAAAAATTAAAATTTCCCGCGACCAGCGGGATTTTTTATTATATTTGGCTATATATACGATACATTTATTTTAGTGAGAGATTATGGAAGCATATAAGCATTGTTTTTATAACAAATTCAATAAGACAATTTATTTAAGAACTGTAGCAGATGACCATTTTAAGAAAATTCCATATAAGAAAGATTACTGGGTAAAAGACCCAACTGGCAAATCTTCAATTCACGATATTTACCGGAACGCCAGTTGTTAGAAAAACTAATTTTGATAAAGATGCAGTAGAGCAGTTAAAATCTGCTGGTGTTACAGTTTGTGAAAGTGATTTAAAAGAAGAAGTTAAATTTCTTCATGACCAGTACGATAGAGAAAAACTTGAAGTAGATTTAAACAAGTGGAACATTTGTATTTTTGATATTGAAGTTGCGGTCAGTGGAAAATTCCACGATGACCACAAGCTCAAAGTTCAGTTGGATGGAAAAGAATACGAAATCACTTGTGGACAAATTAACGATGTTTTCCGTAAAAAGAACCCAGTTGTTTTTGATGAAGAAATGGGTAGATGGGTAAACTATACTGACTCTTGTTATGTTAGTATTGAAGGTTTCCCATACGCAGAAAACGCACCAGTTCCTATTAATCTAATCACATGTTATTCAACCAAAACCAAGCAAACATACACTTGGGGTTTAGAGCCATATACTGGTAATTCCGAAACCGTAACCAATTATCGTTATTTCAAAACAGAAATTGCGATGATTAAAGACTGGCTCAAATGGTTTCACGAACAGTGCTTTGATATGTGGACTGGTTGGAACTCGGAATTGTTTGACGTTCCTTATATCGTTAATCGTATCAAGAAATTGTGTGAAATCCACGGGATTAAAGGTCAATTAGAAAACGCACTTTCCGATGTTGGTCAGGCACCAATTTGGAGAGAAGTAATTGACAAGTCCACCCACACAAAGAAGGGTGAATCTTACGATATTCCTGGATTACTCCACCACGATTACATGAACTTGTACATAAAGTTCGCTAAACATGACCCACTACCTTCTTACTCATTGAACTATGTTACAATGAAAGATTTGGGCGAAGGTAAGTTAGACTATGAAGGGTCAATTCTTGACACATATAAGAAAGACTGGAATACATTCGTTGAGTATAACATAAAAGACGTTATGCTAATCGTCAAGTTGGAAAAAAAGATTTTGTTGTTCAATTTGATTATTGAATTTTGCTATGATTGCGTTACAACTATTGACAAAGTAATGTTGACCGTTCCTACCAACGAAGGTTACATTATCAAGTATCTCCATAACAACAATATGGTGATGAACGATAGACCAGCAGAACATAAAGACTGGTGGCGAGAAGAAAAATGTTACATTATCAATAAACCCGATGGTTCTACATACTACCAAAACTGTGAATGGGAAGCAGAAGAATTTGGTAAGTATTTAGTTTGTAAAGAATTTGCTGAAACCAATACAATGACTACAACATTGGAAAGCAAGATTGACAAACTATGGAAGCCACAAAAGATTGATGGTGTAATGAGAACTTCAATGGAACAGTTCGGAATGGCTTATGACAAGTACAAGAAGGACCCACACCCATTTGAAGCATTCCATGTGAAAGCAGGTTATTGTTATGACTATCCAGGACGATTTGACAACTGTATGAGTTTTGACATTACCTCTTCATATCCACACCACATTATGCAGTTCAACATTTCACCTGAAACATTGGTAATTCACCCAACAAAAGAACAAATTGCTAGTGGTGAAGTTATCTTGACAGATGTTAATGAAGTTGGATTTAGACGAACCGAAAATGCTATTCTACCAACTATCATTAAGCAGGTGTTCAATGAAAGAAAGCATTTTAAGGATTTGAAGAAACAGGCTCACAAAGATGGCAACAAGGATTTGGAACAACTATACGATGCTCGTCAGGGAGTTAAGAAGATTATTATTAACTCAATGTATGGAACTTGCTTGACCAGTTCATTCCATTTGTATAGTATTGACTGCGCCCGTGCCATTACTCGTTGTGCCCGTGTTACATTGAGAGACTGGTTATCAAAATCTATCAATGACTATTACCCAACTGACGGGTTCTTAAAAGCCATTGAAAAAGAATTTGGTATGAATTTCAAGGATAAAACACCATTTGTATGTAAAGACCGTGATTATAGTATTATCCACAACGATACTGACTCTGCCTATATCTGTTTTGACGAAGTCATTAAACGATTGATTTCCGAAGGTGTAGCATTTAACACAGAAGATGAAAAGCGAGAAGTCTTTTCCCATATTGAAAATGTTTATCAAACATTCTTTAATAAGGTATTGGAAATTCGTGCTGCTAAATCCAACACTACAAACAAAATCAAATATAACAGAGAAAACATATTCACAAATATGTTCTGCTTCGCAAAGAAACTTTATATTGGTTCTGTAATTGATAGTGAAGGCGACAAATACCCATTTGACAAACCAAAACACAAAATCATGGGTGTGCCAGTAAAGAGAAGTGATTCTCCTGACTATTGTAAAGAAGCAGATGAAAAACTTTGTTTTGACATTTGTGCTGGTCAGGGTAAAGAAAAATCATTAGAGTTTATTCGTGAAGCATACAAGGGATTCAAGGCTCAAAAATTGGAAGAAATTTGTGGTAGAAAATCCGTTAAGGACTACAACAAGTATGTTCCTGAACCAATAGAATACTATGTGGAAAACGGATTTGACTATAAGAAGATTGGTGGTATTTTCCAGAGTAAAGCTGCTCTCGCTTATAACTATATGATTGCTAAACACAAATTAAGATACCAACCAATTATTAACGGTACCAAGTTCAATTATGTGTATGTTAAAGAGAACAACAGAAACAACATTGAAGCCGTTGCTTTCGTTGGAAACTGGCCCAAGGAATTTGACCAATACTTTGAAATTGACTACGAAAAAATGTTCCGTAAAACATTCATGCCAGTAATTGAAAGTATGTTCCAAATTAAGGGTTGGGTCAAACCAAAAGAAAAGATTGAAATTGAAAGTAGTGGATTAGATGACTTCTTCGTATAAAGGAGAATTTATGGAAAAACCATTAAAGATAACTGAATACAAAAAAGAGAACCCAAACGAAAAGAGAACTATCCTTCTTATGCCCACCAAAGATGGTACGAAATGGCAATATGTAAACCTTACCAAAGGCTACATTTGCCCATGCCAATTTGACACAAGAGAAGAAGCTCTAATAGATTTCATTAAGTATTCAAACAAATTCTGTAAAGTAGAATTTGAAGAAATGAAAGTATGATTCAAGTATATAATACAGATGCGATTGAATGGTTAAAGACCTTGGATAACGATAGTGTGGATTTGATTGTATCAGACCCACCATATCGTGTTACCCAACACGGGCACTCAGGTTTGGGTGGTATATTCAAGACCAAAGTTGGTGAAGATAAAAAACTCAATGGCAAATTATTTGAACACAATGAAGTAGATGTAAACGATTATGCTGGTGAATTATATCGTGTATTGAAACCAGATAGTCATTGTTATATTATGACTAATGACAGAAATTTACAGAACTTCATGAATGTGTTTACGAACATTGGTTTTAATTTCTGTAAACTTCTCATTTGGGATAAACAAAATAAGATTACGAATCAGTATTATATGAACCAAGTGGAATACATTTTGTTCATGTATAAAGGACGAAACAAACAAATTAACAACTGTGGAACAAGTAATCTCATATCAGTAAATAATGTTAAGAATAAGACACATAATCACCCAACAGAAAAACCTGTGGAATTGATGGAAATTCTTATTAAGAACAGCACTAACGAAGGCGATTTGGTATTAGACCCATTCGTCGGTGTTGGTGCTACTCCAGTTGCTTGCCAAAATTTGAAACGCAATTTTATTGGTTGTGAATTGGATAAAGTTTACTATGATACCACTATGGAACGATTGAACGAAAGTATTGGTGATTTTTTTGAATGATTGAAATTTATAATAAAGATTGTTTAGAACAAATGAAAGAAATACAAGACCATACAGTAGATATGGTTTTGTGTGATTTACCCTATGGAACAACTGCGTGTTCATGGGATATAATTATTCCATTTGAAGATTTGTGGAAAGAATATAAACGCATTTGTAAACAAAATGCTGCTATTGTTCTTTTTGGGCAAGAGCCATTTTCATCTTTATTGCGTACCAGTAATCTTAAAGATTACAAGTATGATTTATATTGGGAAAAAGAAGCACCAACGAACATTCTACAACTCAAAAAGAGATTTGGTAAGAATGTAGAAACTATTTCAGTATTTTACGAGAAACAGTGCACATATAATCCACAAAAATACAAACACGAAGGTAAACCAGTAGTAACAAAAGTAAATGGTGTATTTGGTAAATTAAGTTCGGATAACCAAATAAAACCAAATAATTATACTGATGATGGAACTCGTTATCCAAAACAAGTTCTTAAATTTAATCGTGTGGATAAACACCATATTGTTCATCCTACACAGAAACCTGTAGAATTATTGGAATACTTGATTAAATCATTTACAAATGAAAATGATTTGGTTTTGGATAATTGTATGGGTAGTGGTAGTACTGGTGTTGCTTGTAAAAATCTAAAACGAAATTTCATCGGTATTGAAAAGAATGAAGAATACTTCAAGATAGCAAAAAATAGAATATACGAACCAACTGATGAATTTTTTGAGTAAGTTCTAAAAATTGAAATTGTTTTAATAGAACTAAATTTAATTCTATATTTGGTAATGTGAGGTGATGATATGCCAGAGAATTTGATTTATAAAATCATTAACAAAAGTTCTAAGGAAATTCCACAAGAATTGTATATCGCATTGTTGGAAAATCACAGTATTAGTGAAGCAAACCAAGTATGTGAAGATTACAACTTGAGAATTTACGAAATAGAACGAACCAGAACAGAATACAGATTTACAATAACAGATAAAAAACAGGAGTATTAAAAATGGCTGATACAATTCGCTTTTCTAGCACAATGACAAAGATTTCTTCTAACATCAAGAAGGAAGATGTTTTTGTTTGTTTCACTTTGAAGGTCTTGGAAGATTCTTCTGTAAGAACTTTCCCAGGTCAATTCCACACCATTGATTTGAGTGTATTTGATTCAATGGCAACAAACGATGTATTCAATAAGATTAACATCCCAGCAGATGATTACAATATTGAATACAAAGTAAATCTCGGTGATTTGGAATTCAACGCAAAGCTTGAAAGTATCAATGCTAATGTTAAGCATACCAAGGACGGCACTGCTTATACAGAATACAATTTGAATTTCATTAAATCCCTTGACAAGGATGTAGATACAAAACTTTCCTATTTCTTGAAGTTGAAAGAAACAGACGAAGAAGGAAAGAAGCGTATTAAATGGATTGACACCACAATGACTGAAGTAGAGGAATAATGAGTGCTATATCTACTGCCACTGAGCAAAGACCCAGAGTTGAACAAATACTAAAGTTCTATAATGAATTAGACGATGTTTTGTTAAAGAACTACAAGTATTTTTATATTCAGTGCTCAGTAGGTATTTCAAATTCCGACCAAAGTTATTGGGATTGGGGTATTACAAGTTCTAAAATGGATGACCAAAACGAACCCGAATACTACAATGCCCATGTTTGGGAATTGGGCGACTTCTGTAATTTCACTGTATCAGATATTGATAATTGTATTACAGAAGTTCTCAATTCATTTATTCTAAAAGAAAAAGAAAAGTTAGTAAACGATTCACTAGAAAAAATCCAAAAAGACTTCAAATGATTATTATTAACATTAACTCTGCTAATGATAAAATTTATCACGAACTAGAAGGTTCGGTATTTACTTTATATCATATCTTTGTTGGCAATCAAGAATGTTATAAAGAAACTGAAGCATACAAACATTACAAACAACATTACGAAATAGGCATTAAATCTGATAAAGACGATAGTGTAATGATTTCATTTGATTATCTATCATTAGAATTAAAGTCTAAATGGATGAAGCACGAAGCAGTTGGTCTTTTGGAATTAGGCATATATAGTCCAAACGAATGTATAGAACTGAATAAAGACCAAGTAGAAAGATGGCTTAAAAAGAAAATTTACAATAGAAAACCAGTAATTGAGAAATTAAAACAAGCCAGTAAAGTTGTTCAAGACGCAAAAAGTGATTTCAAATGATTATATACGATTCAACAAATTTAGAGATTAATGGAAACCCATTTTTGTTTGTTCCAACAGAAATAAATGGGTATGATATTACAGGTTATTATTTTGGTAAGTTCAAAGTAGAACCAATAGACCCAAATGATTTTTCACCAAGAATCAGATTGATTTTTGATGATTATTCACCATATTTTTCTATTGACGAAAGTTATACAAGGACTATATCATTAGAACTCATTGAAGATATGAGAATAATGGGTCATGACATACCAATGTATCAATTTAAACTAATCACTATTAATTTGGATGCTAATAATCCTGAAGCACAAAATATAATAAATTACTACTCAAATTATCAATGCCCAATGCCATTAGAAAAGATGGATGAATACGGTGCTAAATTGTACGAAATTAAAGAAGATTTTCAATGAGTAATATAAAGATTTATAATCAAGATTGTATGGAAATGTTAAAGAACATTCCTGACAATTCTATTGATTTGATTATTACTGACCCACCATACGATGTTTCTTGTACTGGTGGTGGTGGTTCACAAGGGCATAAGATTGCTACAATGGGCGAAGACTTAGTTGATTTGAACATTAACCAAGGCTATGACATCCGTAAAGTCGGAAAAGAAATAATCCGAGTAATGAAGAAAATCAATGTTTACTTTTGGTGTAATAAGAAACAAATACCTGAGTATTTTGATTTCTATGTGAAAGAAAATGATTGTAAGTTTGATATATTGACTTGGAACAAAACTAATCCAGTTCCAACATATTCAAACAAGTATCTTTCCGATACAGAATACTGCCTATATTTTAGAAATGGTGGTTATTGTAATCCAGCTAACTGGGAAGATGGTAAGACCTATTGGTACGAACCAATTAATAATGCAGATAAGAAAGTATGGGAACACCCAACCATTAAACCACAGCACATGATTGAGAAACTAATCCGTAATAGTTCAAAGCAAGGACAACTTGTAATGGATTTGTATTTGGGTAGTGGAACAACGGCAGCTGCGTGTAAGAAATTAAATAGAAATTTCATTGGTTCGGAAATAAACGAAAAGTATTATAAGATAGCACTTGATAGAGTGGAGAACCAACAACAAGAACTTGAAGAAGATAAAAATGTTCTTGAAGGTTTCTTTGAATAACAGTTCCCAAAAATAATTTATTTGAAAAATTAAAAATAAATTATCTATATTTGTATCATACATAAGAATGTGGAATAGGCGTAGATATGTGATAAAAAATCCGCCGAAACATGAATAGAACGAAAAGATAAGGAGAAAAAAAGATGGCTAATAAATTATTGGCTCAAATGAAGAAAGAAAAGGCATTCCTTGATGTTTTGGAAAAGGAACACAAGGAAGATGAATGGCTCTCAACAAACTGTATTTCAGTTAATTTGTTGTTGAGTGGTAAAATCCAGGGACGGAATTAAGAAGGGTTGTATTTCCCAGATTTGCGCTGACTCCGGTTGGGGTAAATCTATGATTGGTTATTCTGTTCTTAAATCTGCTTATGATAGTGGAATGGATTGCTTTATTATTGACACCGAAAACGCAACCAACTATGATGTATTAAAATCATTGGGCGTTAATATGGAAGAAGTCGGTGTTTTCAAGACAAACAGAATTCCCGAAGTAAAACAAATTCTCGCAAAGATGGGTAAGGGTTTGACCCGTGAAGAAGCACGAAATGTGTTTGTACTCATTGACTCATGGGGCCCTCTCGTTACCGAACAGGTAATGGAAAAAGCCGAAGACGCTTCTAGTGCTGCTGATATGGGTAGTACTGCTCGTTTCAAGAACGAACTTGCTAATGTTCTTTTGGCTTGTAATTTCACTACACTTGTATTGAACCACGTCTACGCTTCTCTACAAATGTATGGTGATAAATTTGAAATTCCAGGTGGTAAGAGATTGTTCTTCAACTCTGATGCTATTATGTTGGCATCTTCTGCTGCTAAGGACAAAGATAAAGACAACAACATTCTAGGTAAGATTATTACCGCTGGTGTTAAGAAAGGTCGTGCCGCTAAGGAATTCGTAAAGACTAAGTATCTTATTCTTCATAATGGTGGTATTTCACCATATTACGGATTGCTTGATGAAGCCATTGAATGTGGCGAAGTCTACAAGCCAAAGAACGGATACTACTCTCGTACAAACTACGATGTTAATAAAGAAACAGGCGAACCAACCAAGTTGTGGAAGGAAGAAGAATTGTATTGCCCACAATTTTGGATTGACATCTACAAGAACGAAAATTTCCGTCACTATGTAGAAGCCAAATTCGCATTTGAAGATCAGGAACTCATATCTTCTACACAGAATGTAATGGATATGATTAACGGAAAATCTTCAATTCCTACTGATGACGAAGTAGCTGACGAAGAAGCATAATTTAAAAGAGTATAGTCCACTAAGGCTAGGAGGTGTTAGAAAAGTGGGCTATACTCTTTTTTCTTCAGTATCCATTTTTAATTTGTTTGCACCGGTTAAAATTTTATTTTTATATTTGTATTCGTTATGACAACACAAGAATTTGAAAAAGTAATTATAAAAGCATTATACGCAAATCAGTCAATTTGTTCTAAGGTTCTACCTGAATTGACAGATAAATGGTTCTCGGAATACGATACTAAACAGATTGTTAATAAGATTATTGAATTTAACACAAAGTATAGTAATCTTCCAAATGCCATTGAATTAAAGAGAATGATTACTGACGAAAAGACTTTAAAGGTCTTTGACGATGTTTTAGCGATTGATGATAACCAAGTAAATACACCTTATTTAATGGGTGAAATAGAAGAATTTGTAAGAAAGAAACTTCTATTGAACCAGGCTACTAAAATTCAACAGTATGCTAATGGTGGTGTTCAAAAAGAATCATTTACAGATAACATTGCTGATGCGGAAGCATTTACATTTGACGATAATATCGGCTTTGATTTCTTTACAGAAGCTCAAAGATTGTATGAAGATGCTAACACCAAAGAAGTAATTTTCAAGAGTGGTTTGAAAACCCTTGACGATTTGATTGGTGGTGGTTTCCACGAAAAGTCATTAAGCCTAATTATGAGTTCTACTAATGTGGGTAAAACTCTTATTATGTGTGCTTTGACTACCAATTTCGTTCTCCACGGTTATCGTGTTTTGTATGTGACCTTTGAAGATAGTGAAAATAAGATTGCTACTCGTATTGCCCAAAATATGTTTGACATTACACAAAGTCAATATAAGGTAATGAGCCGTGACGATTTCGCTAAGGCATTTACAAAAGCAAAAAGCATTGCTGGTGGTGATAAACTAATTATCAAGGAATATCCTGAAGGCACAGTTAATGCTCTCCAAATTGAAGCACTAATTAAAGATTTGAAGGACAAGAAGAAGTTCGTTCCTGATGTATTGGTAGTTGACTATATTGGATGTATGATTCCAAATGGTAAACCAAACCCAAATTTGAACTCCAATAGTTTGTTGACATTAGCTGCTCAACAAATCCGTGCCCTTGGTATGAAATATGGTTTCCCAGTAATTTCTGCTTCACAGACAAACCGTGGTGGTTATAATAATGCAGAAATTTCATTGAGTGATGCTGCTGACTCATTCGGTCAAAATATGAAGGCCGATGCTGTATTTGCGGTCACACAAACACCTGAAATGAAAGACCAGGGAATGTATCAAGTTCAATTATTGAAAACTCGTTATGGCAACCAAAGAGGTCAGCTCGTAACGATTGGTGTAGATGTTGAAAAGCAGCGTATCTATGATTTGAACAATAGTGCTTCTGTTGCAGCTAGAACTCAAAACATTGTAGATACAAACCCAACAAATTATCAAGCACTAGGTTCAAACCCATTTAGCACTATTACACCACCAGCTAGTGGTTCAAGTGTTAGTGGTAAAGACCTTAGTGATTTGAATAGTAGTGTATTTTAAGGAGAATTTATGAATTTAGATGTATTGATTGAAGATGGTGAAGGCATATCCGATTCAAAAAGTCAAAAAGAAAAGTTCTTCAAAATAATGGGAATGAATGGTTTTGATTTCTCCGACATTGACGAAGCAACCAAATTACCAAAATTCCTATTACCAGTAATTGATAATGAAACCGAAGAATTTAATAAGTTCAATATATTACTTGCCAAACTCCACAAGACCAAGCAGGTCAATATATTGGAAGCATTATCAATTCTAGTAGAAGATTATTTAGAACCACCAATGGCTCTAAAATGTTTAGACGAATTGAACTATGTTGCTTTAACAACCGAATTAAAAGAAAAATTCAAATTAAAGACAAATAAGAAACAGGATGTTTCAATTTTAGATTTCTTGAATTAAGTTATGATTACCACTGATGGAATGTATGCGTTATACCGCAAATTAAAGGATATGTTGGAAAAACCAACACCAGGTAGGGTGAAGGAATTTCTTGAACATCCCTTTAAGTATCATACAGAACACTACTACAATGCTACAAAGAATTGGAGCAGTGGTGCTAGTAACTTCGTTACCTTAGCAAATGCGATTAACAGTGGACATTTTTCATTGGATGCTTTTTGTGTTATCTTTATAGGCTATTATATTACACAGTCTAAATTGATGACACAAAAAACTATGAATAATATTGACAAACTCAAAGAATTTAATAAATTTTATACACCATTTGAAATGAAGAAACAAATGGATTATATAAATAAAAAAATTGAAGAATCGGTAGATACAGACGATGTGTTTGCTGACTTCACACAAACAAAACTTGACATATATTCAGTCGGAGAAGATCAGAAAAATACTTTGTATGAAATGATAAAGTCGGGTGAAGTTAATCTAATACATTTCGTAATTGCGTGGCACAACCACAAATTTGAAGTGGATGAGAATAAGATTACAGACAAAGACTATTATAATTTTATACAGTATATGAAGATTATAAGACAAAATATGTACAAATTAACACAAACTACTGTTTAATATAACATAATGTGTTTTGTTGAAAATTGTGCGGTTAGTGATTGTAAAAATTCTTTTACAAAACCATTGACAACACAATATAGTTTTTTAAATTTGTGTTATAATAAATGGTGAACATATTAAAGGAGAAAATATAATATGCCAATTAAAAGAGATTTCCAAGGTTATTTTTCACAAATCGCTCACGCAGGTAATGCTGGCACAACCGAAAAGAAATCATACAAAGTAGAAAATGCTTTCACCCCTGTACTCAAAGATGGTACATACGAAGTTGTAATGCGTTTTCTTCCTTCCCACCCAGACGAAATTAGCCCATTCATTGAGAACAGAAACCACATGTTCCAGCTCAAGAATGGCACTTGGTTTGGTTGTGATTGTTTGAGTAAGTTCGGCAAGCCATGTCCTATTTGCGATTACAACCGTGCTATGTGGAAGAAATATTCAAAGGAAGAAGCCAAGAATCATACATTGGGCAAATTCAAGCCAAATTATGTTTCTAATGTTCTCATTGTTCGTAATGACAATGCTCCTGAAACAGAAGGCAAAGTATTCCGCTTTGAATACAAATCTTTGGTAATGGGTCTAATTTCCAAGGCCATGACTGACCACGAAGACCCTGAAGAAGGCATAATCAAGGGGTTTAACCCATTTGACTGGAAGAATGGTGCTAACTTCATTTTCAAGGGAGTTCAAGCCGGTAAATTCACAAAGAATGACGGCTCCTGCTTCGGTGCTCAAAAACCAATTAATCGTTGGGATAGAACCACCAAGAAGTTTGTTCCTTTGACAGACGAAGAAATTGATGCCATTGAAGCTCAACTCTATACACTTGCTGATTGCGAACACAAAGAATCTGATGTTCGTGATTACCAGGGCATTTTGGATTCTTATTTGAAGAAGAACGGTTCTCCACTCGGTGCCGACGAAGGCTTGACCTTTGGTGCTGGTGTAGCTGTTGCTGCCGCTCCATCCACTGCTGCGACAACTTCTTCTATTCCTGATGATGCTTCATTTACCCCAAATACAGAAAGTGTTGACCAGGACGTCACCGATAGTGACGATTTCTTCTCTAAACTTTCTAACATGTAATCCTAACACATCAGATTAGAATTACACTTTATATTAGCAAGCGACCATTGACAACAGTGGTCGCTTTTTGTATATTATAAAGAAAAAGAAAAAGGAATACTAACAAATGAATTATTTTCACAATACTAAACTTCGCATTTTAAATTTCACTCACTCAGACATGGATGGTGCTACTGCCAACATCGTTGTTCGTAATTATTATAACAAAGTAATTACTGAACCAATTTCCCACATACAAGAAAATACAATAGTCCAAAAAATGATTAAGTATAAGGACGATTTTGATGCGATTTTGTTTACTGATTACTGCCCACAAAATCTAAATGAAATTAAAGCATTTGGTAAGCCTGTTCTTGTATTAGACCACCACGAAACAGTAAAGAAATTCAATAATCCAAAAGAATTTGTTTATGTTTGTACTGGTTTCTGTGGTGCTAAACTTGTTTACGAATACTTGAACCACGATGATTGTTTGAAACATTTGAAAGAACTTGTTGACATTGTTAATGACATTGACCTTTACATTAACAAAGACCCTCGTTCCAAACACTATAATGCTCTCTATTGGGAAATGGGATTTAACTGGTTCGTTAATCGTTTCTACATTGGTGAGATTGAACTTAACAAATCCGAAAAAGCCTTCCTAGTTCGCAGGCAGAAAGAATACAAAGAATACTTTGATAGTCTTGAAATTAGTGAACTTCGTAATGGTGGTGTTTTCTGTTATTCCGAAAAATTCTTACACGAAATCGTTGAATCACTTTATGCCGAAGGATATAAATGGTGTATCGTTTATCGTGCCGGTTATCTTTCAGTTAGAAGCTCAAATGATAGCGGTATTGATTTGACAGAAGTTGTTAAGACTCTCGGTCGTGGTGGTGGATTAGAACACGCAGTTGGTATTCCACAAAACAAAGATGTTTTAGATAAACTAATCCAGTCTGTTGATGAAGCAGTTGATACAGCAATTAAATTAAAAACAAATCCACCTGCTGACGAATTTATGAACAAATTGCAGGGTGTGAAATAAATAGAAACAAATGCAAATACAAAACATAAAAAGTCAATTTGATAATAAAATGGTGCCCTTGGAATTAACCGAGGGTGTTATGAACAATGTAATTAAATGTATTAAAGAACCTATTACTTGCCCAAATAAAGATAACATTCCACAATGGAAATTTTGTACTGTAAAGGGTAATGTTCGTTGTAACGATAATATGGATAAAACCAACATTCTTATTCTTGACTATGATGACGCAGGTTATTCATACCAAGAATTTGAAGATAGATTTAGAGGTTACAAATACTTCTTACATACAAGTTATTCTTATAATGGAACAAATAGTAAGTTTCGTGTGCTATTATTTCTTGACCAGGAATATGAAATAGATAGACTATTCTGTAAAACCAGTCAAGCAATTTATAGCCCATATACTTTGTTATTACAGTATTTTAATCATGTTGACAAGGCTAGTTTTGTAAAATCACAATTCTTTAAGGTCCCAGCTATCAAAGAAAAAGATAGTCCATATTACTACAACATTCACGATGGCGAATTGTTCTCTATGAACAACATTGATACATTCATGTTCGCTTATACAGAATGTAAGCAGTTTTTGGAAAACGAAAAACGAGATAGAGAAGTTAAATCACAAGTATTCAAAACCCAGTATACAGGTGATTTGACAAAGGCCTTGGAGTTCGTCAAACGCAAAATGGAAGAAGCTCAACCAGGTGAAAGACATAATGCTGTGTTTGGATTGGGTGCGTTCTTCCAGCATTGTGGTGGCGACTATGATACTTTCTCTCGCATTAGACCTAGTTGGGCAGATAAGAAATTTGATAACCAAATGAAAAGACTTGAAAAGGAATGGTTTAAACTATGACAATAGAAGAACTTTTATCACTCAAAGATTATGGTAGAAATATCGGTTATCTTGTAAATGATAGTTTTAATAATAAATTCTGTTTTACATTAAGATACCCTGAATGTAACAAATACGATGTTGTGTTTGATTATACCTATCACGATAGGATTACTTATAGTGTTTCTACCCAAACTGCTGAAGATATAATCCATAATTTTAGTGATTATGATGGTAATGTAGCAGAATACCATTATAAAGATGTACCATTAGATGTAGCAAAAAATCAACTAAAAGAAAAATGGATAGAATATAAGAACTATCTTAACGATATTGAAGTCAATAAAATCGGAGAAGATTTTCAATGAAAATTTGGGAAATAATTTTATTTTGGGCAATTATAACTTTAATTGGATGTTTAGTTATAGGAACACCAGTATTCTTGTTAATGTATTTTCTTGCCGGTATGCCATTAGAATTTTCATTATATTTCTCATTTGGAGCTTGTATATTTGGTGGTATTATGTGTGCTTTAACCAGTAAAATGTAAAGTTCTCAGTGAACAAATTTATTAAAGACCCTATTGACATATAGGGTCTTTTTGTATAGTTTAACAAGAGATAATATATAAAATATACACATTATTAACAAAAGGAGCATAAATGAAGAAGTTATTTCTCATTTTAATGGTGGCAATTAGTGCCGCTTTTGGTGGTCCTGGATTGGCAGATGGTGCTGCGAAATTCGTGGGTAATATTACTACCCAAGGACAAGTTCGTAGTGATTTCACCAGTCTATGGAATCAAATTACCGCAGAAAACGAATGTAAATGGGCGTCTATTGAAGGAACCCAGGGTCGCTATAACTGGAGTGGTTGTGATGCGGCCTATAATTGGGCAAAGAACAATGGAGGTCATTTCAAGTTCCATGCGTTAGTTTGGGGTTCTCAATATCCTAACTGGTTGAATGGAAAATCTGCCGAAGATACAAAGAAAGCAATTACTAATTGGATGGATGCAGTTAAGAACCATTATCCTGATTTGGAAATGATTGATGTGGTAAACGAAGCAATTAAGTCAGGTGGTAAATATCACTCCAACTATGGTTCACAAGGTAACAATAACATTATTGCTGCGTTGGGTGGTGATAACGGAAACTATGAGTTCGTAGTTACCGCATTTAAGATGGCGAGAGAAAGATGGCCCGATGCTATCTTGATTTACAATGACTATAACACAGTTCAATGGCAAAAGAATGAAGGTATTGACCTTATTCAAAAGTTGAAAAAGCAAGGTGCCCCAGTAGATGCTTATGGTCTCCAGGCCCACGATATGCAGAAAGCAGGTGGTGGTAATGGTGGTACAGGTGGTGGTGGTTCTTGTTTAGACATTAACCAACTAAAGTCTACCATTGAAGAAATTTGGACTAAAACCCAAATGCCTATGTTCATTAGTGAATATGATATTGCTACTGAAGATGACAATGACCAGAAGAATTGTTATTCACAACAAATTTCTTACTTTATGGAAAATGAACATATTGCTGGTATTACTCTTTGGGGTTATATCTACGGTGCTACTTGGACTACAAATGGTAACTCCGGTATCATTAAGAACGGACAAGATAGACCTGCTATGACCTGGTTGAAATCTTATTTGAAAGAAAATAAGGGTGTAAACTCTACTGGTTTGCCAACTGGTGATGGTGTAACGATTGTTGAACCAGAACCACAGAAACCATTTAAGGGTGAAGCATTTAATATAGCATTACCTATTGAAGCAGAAGATTTTGATATTCCAGGTAAGGGAGCAGGAAACAATTCCTATTCCGTTAGTGGTGATTGTAATGACACATGGAATACTGAATATCGTAAGGGAACAACTGTAAAGATTGGTGAAAAGAATGGTGGTTTAGTTTTGGGTTGTAATCCAACTGGTAACTATTTCCAATACACCATTAAGGTTCCTGAAGCAGGTAATTACTATGTTTACGCAACAGTAGCAGCTGAAGGAGATGGTGCTATCTTATTCAAGATTGGTGATAAAGCCATTACAGATACATTGAAATATACCGGTGATTCCTGGACTAAATTTGAAAAGATTAAGGGTCAAGCAAAATTTGATGCTACAGGTGAACAAATCTTAACATTAGAGATTGCTAAAGGATATATTGATGTAGATAAATTTGAATTTATGGTTACAGATTGTGCCCCAGGTGATGCAAGTTGTGGCGGACCTTCCTATAATTGTGAA
>Ga0310691_10000170_pt1 | contig 133263 bp, 108 predicted proteins | sample 176DNAGHGlowgp2_FD_203887 | JGI IMG/M metagenome (GOLD analysis project Ga0310691, IMG submission 203887) | Sheep rumen microbial communities from Palmerston North, Manawatu-Wanganui, New Zealand - 1766 DNA GHGlow gp2 (v2) (version 2) | ecosystem: Host-associated > Mammals > Digestive system... | reverse complement strand
GAATGCACCGACACCGATTACGAATTATGCGTTATTCCATGATGGGGAGTATGTTACAAACGAGCAAATGAACGATAAGAAATTCTTAAAACTTACAGGAAAGTGATAGTCGTTTATATCGGAAGTATATCTGGCTTAGACAAATCACAGTCCCCTCACAGCGTCGGTCAATTGGCGGATATTATCCTTGTTACAGTGATATTCGGCTGCATCGTAAGCTTTCAGAAGATCATCCTCATTCTTTGTGCGGTTCTTCATTGATTTGAGTTTCATCTTCAGCAGGGACATCATTATCTTGTGCTTGCCGTTGAGCTTGTCTATGTCTTCGTTTCCGCAAGAAATCGAGATTTTTCCGAAGAAATTTCGGAAAGTTTTCTGATTCTTGCGGATTCCGTAAGATTTCAAGATTTTCCGAATTTTCTTCGGACGAATTGCTGTTTTTCTTCGGAAAGGACAGTCTGCCTTCACTGTGGTGGTTTTGCAGTCCCCGTGAAGCTGCGACTGCATACGGAATAATACTTATTCTTTTTGAGACAACCCCTTTTCATACTGGTTGATAAATTATGGATGTTCCACTAAAATACAAATAAGGAATTGCACTCCCGAATTGTATGAGAGGTGATGAGATGTACATTAAAAGAAGTCTTGAAGCAAGAGTTAAAGATATGGCAGAACACTTTCCTGTCGTTTTGGTTTGTGGAGCAAGACAAGTTGGAAAAACCACATTATTGAAAAAAGTTGCTGAAGATAAACCCGATATTCAATATGTAACACTTGATCACCCGAGGATCAGGGAACTGGCAAAAACGGATCCCGAACTATTTTTGCAACAATATTCTGCACCTGTTATTATCGACGAGATTCAGTATGCACCAGAGTTATTGCCGTTCATCAAAATAAAGGTTGATGAGCAAAGAGTAAGCGGGCAGTACTATCTGACCGGATCTCAGATGTTTAATATGATGAATAATGTCAGCGAGTCTCTTGCAGGCAGAGTCGGTATACTATCCATGTATTCCATGTCCCGAGCAGAGATAGAAGGAAGAAATAGTGTCCCCTTTAATCCTTCTACAATTAGAAATACAACTTCAGATGACATTATCTCTGATATTTTCGATAAGATACTTCGAGGCGGAATGCCCAAAATCATAAGTGATCCCGGATTATCTTTGGAAGACTACTACGGCTCATATATGCAGACCTATATTGAGAGGGATATACGTGATCTGGTTAATATAAAAAATGAGAGTAAATTCACAAAGTTTATATCTTGTGTTGCTGCAAGGACAAGTCAGGAAGTAAATCTGTCTGATCTTGCCAAGGATGTTGATATCGATCGTAAAACAGCTGACAGTTGGCTTTCTATCCTTGTAACATCAGGTATAGTGGTTCTTCTAAATCCATACTTTGGCAATACAATAAAGCGAATCGTTAAAAGACCTAAGCTTTATTTTATGGATACAGGTCTCGCTTGTTATCTAAGCATGTGGAATAACGCAAGGGCTTTAGAGTTGTCAGCGATGGCTGGAGCGATGTTCGAGAACTATGTGATTTCTGAAGTTTACAAGAGTTACGCCAATAACGGTATTGAGCCCAGAAGCAGGCTGACTTATTACAGAGATAATAATGGAAAAGAAATTGATCTGATGATAATAGAGAACGGAAAATTATATCCTGTGGAGATCAAAATGAACGCTGATCCCGGGAAGAATGCTCTGAAGAACTTCTCAGTATTGGCTTCTCTCCAAGAAGAAATCGCGGATGGGGCTGTTCTATGCATGTCATCCTCGGTCATTCCCCTGGATGCAAGAAATAGATTGATTCCTATTAAAGCCATATAGTATTGATTCTACATTCCTATATCATAATTGTCGTCACATCGTCACTGTAACATCCGGGTTGACAATACCATTTTCTATTGCGTGACGGGGAGGTCTCGTGCGCATTTTACCGGTATTTACTGCAATGGTATAATTACTTGGACCGGGTTGAAGTTCTTCAGCCAGATTACTGAATAACCGTGTGAATGAAGATGGCAACAATACTCGTAGTAGATGATGATATTGCAATAGGCGATATGGAACAGACTGTTCTTACAAAAGCTGGGTATGAGGTTATCCGTGCATTCTCGGGTACGGAGGCAGTCCAGATCCTCATGAATGACAGGCCGGATCTTGTGCTTCTTGACCTGATGCTTCCGGGACTCACAGGCGAGTCTGTTATGGCCAGAATAAAGCAGTCGGCCGGAGATATACCTGTTATGGTAGTGAGTGCCAAAATAGATGCTGACAGCAAAGTGAATATGCTTCTTGAAGGGGCCTGCGACTACATGACGAAGCCTTTTGACACCAGAGAACTGTTAGCCCGTATACGGTTGAGACTGATGGAGCAGTCACGGCAGGCCTTATCAGGCAGAATATATACTTATAGCGATATCAGGCTGGATGATTCAAGTCGTGAAGTAACGGTTAACGGAAATCCCGTGAAGCTTACGAGGACAGAATACGGGATACTTAAGATACTTATGGAGTCTCCGGAGACAGTTGTTACAAAATCATCGTTGATTGACAGGGTATCTTCAGCAAATGAGGACTGTACTGAGAGTTCACTCAAGACTCATATGAGTCATTTGCGGAACAAACTCGGCGGTGCCGGCGGCAAGGACTATATTGAATCAATCTGGGGAATCGGATTCAAGATGAATTCAAATCTCAATTAATTCTCAACCATTTCAGAATCTGTAACTGCTACAATCTAAACTAACATAGACCGGAGGATGTTATGGATTACATTATTGAGACGAAATCACTTTATAAGAGATATCACAGGCATGAAGTTCTCAAAGGTGTGGATATTCATATCCCCAAGGGTTCGATCTACGGACTTATCGGTAAGAATGGTGCCGGCAAGACTACCCTTATGAGGATAATAACCGGGATACAGACGCCTTCATCAGGAGAGTATTCACTGTTCGGAGTCTCCTGTAATGACAGCGGGATATCATCTGTAAGGAAGAGAGTTGGTGCAGTCATAGAATCTCCTTCATACTGCCCGGAGATGACTGCAGAACAGAATCTCAGGCAGCAGTGCAGATACCTTGGGATCCCCGATATGAACGGCATCGGAGATATTTTGGAGACCGTGGGACTTTCCGGTACCAGAAAGAAGAAAGTGAAGAACTTCTCTTTCGGTATGAGACAGAGGCTGGGAATAGCCATGGCGCTGACGGGGAGTCCGGATGTGATAATTCTTGATGAACCGGTGAACGGTCTTGATCCCGCCGGAATAATCGACATAAGAGAGATGATACTTAAGCTTAACAGAGAGCGCGATATCACATTCCTGATATCGAGTCATATTCTTGACGAACTTGCAAGGATAGCTACACATTACGGGTTTATGGACGGCGGAAGGATCGTCGAGGATATATCATCGGAAGAGATATCAAGGAAATGCCGCAGGTATTATACTTTCGAAATGGATAATTTCGACAGTGCCGTGAGAATTGCCGAGGAACATGGGCTTGATTATAAGGTTGGAAGCGGAGAGATTGTTGTCTATGGGGATTTTGATCTTGATATGCTCCTGAACCGCTGGCGGGATGCAGGGTGCCGCATCATCAATATCAGTCAGACGAACGAGTCGCTCGAGAACTACTATCTTAACCTTATCGGCGGTTCAGGTGAAGGAGGTGAGGCAAATGATCAATCTCATGCGTGCTGATCTGTACAGGGCAACCCGCAGCATAGTATTCTTTATCTGCCTCGGACTGGTGTTTGTAACTTCTGCCTGGGTGACCGGGGATATTATGGTCGAATACCTGATCCATTTTCAGGGTGAGGTGATGAAGCCGACGTATCTGATGCTCCATGCATACAGTGCCATCGGCATTGTCAGCATAGCAGCCGGATTGTCAGCTGTTTTTATCACGGGCGGTGATTTTGACGGAGGCAACATCCGCAATAAGATATATGCGGGAAGGAGCAAGGCCGGGATCTATCTGTCGAATATGATCAATTCATTCTTCGTAGCACTTATGTATCTGCTGCTTCATTTGACCATAGTTACATTGTGCTTCGGGTTCGGATTCGGATGGGCGTATGCCGGAAGGTTCTTCGGATACGGTTACTATGTCAAGCTTCTCCTGATGAGTTTGCTTCACGCGGTTGCCATTCAGTTGTTCATGACATCACTGGGGTGTGCCTGCGCGATGATCGTTGAGAAAAAATTTGTGGCACTCATCATATTTGCTGTGGTATTTGTACTGTTAATTTACTTTAACGATGGCACCCACGAGTATGCTGTGGCAACGAATGAGACTATCGTTGGTTATGAAGCTGACTGGAGTCAGGGGGATGAGAATGTGATCCTGACAAAGCTGTACGAGGATGTTAATCCGTATTTCAGCCAGGATGAAGCATTTAAGGTGAAATGTCTGATACTTGACAGCATAAGCGCTCCGTACCATGCATTAGGCAAACAGCTTGTATATGCGCCGACAGCGCAGTCGGCTGTTTTCCCGGGGACCGAACTGATATTCTGGAGATATCCTGTAAGCGATTGCGTCATGACGATGATATTCAGTCTGTTCGGATATACAATATTCAAAAACCGGAACATGAAATGATATCATTAGCGTAATGGAAATCTATCTTATCATCGTTATATGCGTTCTGATCCTTGTTATCCTATGTCTGGCGGCAAGGATCATCTGCATGCACAGATCACTTGACAAAATGGCAGACGTATTAGGGGACATTATCGGAGCAGATACTAATGCCGTCATCACGGTTGATACAAGCGACAGGCACATAAGACATCTTGCTTCCGAATTGAATAAGGAACTGCGGCGTCTCCGCAGTGCCAGGCTCAGATACGAACACGGGAATAATGAACTGAACAATGCGATCGTCAGCATCTCCCATGACCTCAGGACACCTGTAACTGCGATAACGGGATATCTTGACCTTCTCGATGATGAGGAAGTCAGTGACGATGTGCGGAAATACCTGTCCGTTATCCGTGAGCGCGTTGAGGCGGTGAGGTCACTTGCCGGTGAACTGTTCAGGTATTCGGTAGTGATGTCGTCTGAAGATGATTTTAAGCCGGAGACTGTTGTGCTTAACAGTGAATTGGAACAGGCTGTCGCAGTAATGTATGCATCCTTTGCTGAGAAGGGGATAGAACCCGTTATCATCATCCCTGAGGAGAAAGTTATAAGGAACACAGACAGGAATTCGGTCAGGAGGATATTCTCAAATATGCTCAGCAATGCTCTGAAGTATTCTCAGGGCGACCTTAAGATCGAACTCCGGACAAACGGAGAGATATTGTTTGCGAATAAGACGGACATGCTGGATGCAACCGATGTGGGGAGACTTTTTGACAGGTTCTTCACGGTGGAGAATGCCCGTAATTCTACCGGTCTTGGACTGTCTATAGCGCGTACTCTTGCGGAGAGGTGCGGAGGCACCGTAGATGCGGAGCTGCGCGGCGGGAATATTGTTTTCAGAGTAAAGCTGTAAGAAGTGTCAGGCCGGGGAGGATAACGGTCATTAAGGTAAGACTGTGTTTAATTAATGCCCGGATGATGCCGCAAGCAGGATGAGTCTTGCTGCGTACGCAGTGTAAATGTTCCACTAAATTGATTTAGATGCACAAGTAGTCTGCGTACGCAGACAAAATGTTCCACCAAACAAATCTAGATGCACAAGTAGTCTGCGTACGCAGCAGATATGTTCCGGTAAAGACGATTTTGTTCACAAGATTACTGCGTACGCAATAGTCTTACCTTAATGACAATGGGGGTGATAACTGTTCCGATCTTCGTATTGACATCGTGTCAGAATGGACTTATAATTATCTTGACACGATGTCAGAATGTTCATAGTCAAATCGGAGGTATCTGTATGCCAATGGGTTCACCGGAGCGGACCGCCGCCAGAAGAGAGGAGATCATCAGAGCTTGTGAGAAGCTGTATCAGACGATGAGCTTTAAGGATATCACGCTTAAAGAGATCGGGAATGAGACATCCTTCTCGAGGCCGACGATCTACAATTACTTTCAGACAAAAGAAGAGATATTTCTGGCTTTATTCGAACTTGAGTATGAGCGCTGGAATGAGGAACTTGAGAAGATAATTGACGGGAACGTCCGTCTCGGCAGGGATGAGGTAGCATCAGGAATAGCACGTTCTCTTGAGAATAGACTTCAGCTACTGAGGCTTCTGTCGATGAATAACTATGATATGGAATCCAACAGCAGACAGGAGTTCCTTGTAAGTTTTAAGCGGGCCTACGGCAAATCCATCAGTAATATACGCAGGATACTTGATAAATTCTGCCTTGATCTGAGTGAGGATGACAAGCAGGGTTTTATCTACGTATTCTTTCCGTTTATGTTTGGAATATATCCTTATACCGAGGTGACTGAGAGACAGAAGCAGGCCATGGATACCGCCTCGGTCGGGTTTGTGTACCACTCGGTATATGAACTGATTTATAAATGCATCATCAGGCTTCTCGGAGCTGCGTGATCAATTTAAATATAACAGCAAAGGAGTGTGACAGAAATGCAGTATGCAAGACTAGGTAATTCAGATCTGAACGTATCGCGTATCTGTATGGGATGTATGGGCTTTGGTGATGCCGGGCAGGGTCAGCACAGCTGGACGCTTGATGAAGATCATTCGAGAGAGATCATTAAGCACGGGCTTGATCTCGGTGTCAATTTCTACGATACCGCGATAGCTTATCAGAATGGTACGAGCGAACAGTTTGTGGGGCGTGCTCTCCGTGATTTTGTTAAGCGTGATGAAGTCGTGGTAGCGACCAAATTTCTGCCGAGAACGCCGGAAGAGATAGCAAATGGTATCAGCGGTCAGCAGCATATTGAAGATATGATCAATAAGAGCCTGACGAACCTTGGCATGGACTATGTTGATCTCTATATCTGCCATATGTGGGATTGGAACACTCCGATATACGATATCATGGATGGTCTTAACCGAGTTGTAAAAGCAGGTAAAGCAAGATACATAGGCATTTCTAATTGTTTCGCCTGGCAGATTGCAAAAGCAAATGCACTTGCCGGGAAGGAAGGCTTTGCCAAATTTGTTTCAGTTCAGGGGCATTATAATCTGTTATTCCGCGAAGAAGAGAGGGAAATGGTTCCGTTCTGTGAAGAAGAGAATATAGCGCTTACACCATATAGCGCGCTTGCAAGCGGAAGACTGTCAAGATTGCCGGGAGAAGCTGATACAAAACGTGCAGCCGAAGACAAATTTGCAAAATTCAAATACGATTCAACAGCTCAGCAGGATAATGTGGTTATCGGACGTGTTGCCGAGATCGCGGAAAGGCGCCAAGTCTCCATGACGGAAATATCCCTGGCGTGGCTGCTTACTAAAGTAACATCACCGGTTGTAGGTGCGACAAAATTCCACCACATTGAAGGTGCTGTAAAGGCGGTCGACATAAGTCTTACAGCAGATGAGATCAGCTATCTTGAGGAGCCTTATGTACCTCATCCGCTCGCAGGAGTGATGGCACAGAATAAAAGACCGAATAAATAAGAAGAGGAGAAATCATCATGAACAAAAAAATAGTGCAGACGGCAGGAAGACAGCAACTGGGAGACATTGCACCGTTATTCGCACATCTCAATGACGATATATTATTCGGAGAGGTATGGAATGACGGGGCAATAGATGTCAAGACCAGATGCATTATCACGGTAGTATCACTGATGGCATCGGGAATAACGGATTCTTCTCTGGTTTATCATCTGCAGAATGCCAAGACAAACGGTGTAACCAGAGAAGAGATAGCATCGATTATTACCCATGCGGCAATGTATGTCGGCTGGCCTAAGGGCTGGGCTGTCTTCCGTCTGGCAAAAGAAGTTTGGAATGAGATGCCTTCCGCATTAACAGAAGAAGACAGATACAAAAACACCTTGTTTTTCCCTGTCGGAGACGCAAATCCGTACGGAGAATATTTCAGTGGCCGGAGCTATCTTGCGCAGGTGTCGGGAGAGCAGGTTCCCGTGTTTAATGTGACTTTCGAGCCGGGGTGCCGCAATAACTGGCATATCCACCGTGCAAAAAGCGGCGGAGGACAGATGTTGATATGTGTCGGCGGAAGAGGATTCTATCAGGAATGGGGCAAGGAAGCCGTGGAGATGACACCGGGAACAGTTGTTAACATCCCTGTAAATGTCAAGCATTGGCACGGGGCCGCTCCTGATTCATGGTTCTCTCACCTTGCTCTGGAAGTGCCCGGAGAAGAGACCGGCAACGAATGGCTTGAGCCGGTATCAGACGATGATTACGGAAAATTGAAATAAATGATATGAGGATAAAAAATCATATGAAGAGATACTTTTCTATACTGTTGCTGTCGGCTTGTCTTGTATTCGGTATTGCGGCATGCGGAAATGCCGGCAGCGCCGCTTCGGGGACTTCAGGCACCTCAGGAACATCGGTTTCACAGGGATCCGTCGATACGTCATCAGATGATACAAAGACTACCGGGGATTCTGAAGAACACAAAGCAGGTGACAAGGTGCTGGTGGTTTACTTCTCGGCAACCGGAACTACAAAGGATGTTGCAGAGAAGATAGCGTCAATCACGAACGGGGATCTTTATGAGATCAAACCTGCAGTGGAATATACGGCTGATGATCTCAACTGGCATGATTCCGCAAGCCGTTCGACAAAGGAACAGAATGATAAGTCGTTCCGTCCTGAGATCGGAAGCGATCCGGTATCACTTGACGGATATGGAACCGTATATATCGGTTATCCGATATGGTGGGGAGAAGAACCACGTATCATGGATACATTTGTTGAGAGCTACAACTTTGACGGTATTACAATGATACCTTTCTGCACTTCCGCAAGCAGCGGGGTCGGAAGGAGTGACAGAAATCTGGCTGATAATGCAGGAAGCGGCAACTGGCTTGACGGACAGCGTTTTGCAGGAGGAGCTTCAGAAGCTGATATATCCTCCTGGATTGGCGGCATACAATAAAAAGGACGGGAGAGGTTATTATGCAGGCGAAGAAATCTTTATTGATCAGAAGAACCGTAGATGCCTGCATGACAATTCTTATGATGCTCCTGATGTCATATCAGGTGACAGGGGAGGCTTTGCATGAATGGATCGGGGTGAGCATGACGTTGTTAGTCATTGTTCATCAGATACTGAACAGGAAATGGGACGTTACTGTCTTCAAAGGGAAATACAATTTATACCGTACTGTTACAACGTCAGTTAATGTGTTGCTGATCCTGTCATTTTTGCTGACGGCTTTTTGCGGAATGTCTATGAGTTCCCATGCCGTGCCTTTCATGTATGGAATGGCAAAGATATCTTTTGCCAGGAGAATGCACCTGTCAATGTCGTACTGGGCTTTTGTACTGATGGGGCTGCATCTCGGACTGCACATACCGGTGATGCTGTCCGGACTTAAGTTGACAGGCAGGAAAAAGATCATTGTAAATGCGGCAGCGTGCTGCTTTGCCGGAGCCGGACTGTTCTGCCTGATTCAGAACAGGATTGCGGATTATCTGTTCTTCCGTGTTCCTTTCGCGTTGCTGGACTATGAGAAGGCTGTGGCACTGGTACTTCTTGAGAACTTGCTCATAATGGTATTCTGGACATTTATCGGAGCGCAGTTATTCCATATATGTAAGGATAAAGACAAAGACCGCCTGACCGGGATTATTTTTGTTATGGCAACAATAATCATTGGGATGTTGCTGTCGGGTCTCTGTTCAGGAACAAAAACAAATGAAAGCAGCACAGCTGCTTGGGGAACTGTTCAGCAGACGGAAGTAATGACGGATTCGTTCTCATTAATGGAGGGACATTCCAAATGGGCAGTCCCGAATCGGAGAACTGGCGTATTGATGACGAAAAGCTTCACGAGGTCAGTGTCTCATCTTTCTATATTGATCCATACGAGACTACGCAGGCGGAATATGAGAGGCTGACAGGAAGTAATCCGAGTGTCTTCCCGGGCGTTGATAATCCTGTTGAGAACATCACATGGCTCGATGCAATCCGGTTTGCAAACGCCAAAAGCAAAGATGCCGGATTGACACCCGTATATACGGTGACTGCTGACGGGGTCAGCTGGGATCTTAGTGCAGACGGGTACAGGCTGCCAACGGAAGCCGAGTGGGAATATGCCTGCCGCGCCGGGACATCTACACCATTTAACATGTCGAAATCCCCTGATGCGACAGAAGTAAATTTTTACGGGCACTATCCGTATGAGATAGAAGAGAACTATTTTGAGAACTCAGCACTGGAGGTAAAACCGGGTGAATACCGCCAGGAGACTGTCCCGGTTGGCAGTTTCAAACCAAACTCGTGGGGGCTTTATGACTGCCACGGAAATGTTAATGAGTGGTGCTGGGATTATTATGGTGAATATGATCTGTCAAACGGGAATGACCCTACAGGATCAGGTTCAGGGACAAGACACGTATACCGTGGCGGCGGATGGAATGATTTCGCCAAGAACATGCGTAGTGCATACCGCGCAGCAGGACAGGCTGATATGGCAAGTTATAATATTGGTGTGCGTCTTGTCAGAAATGCCGGCAACGAGCGCAGTGGAGTAATAACCGCATCGGAGACGTTAGCTGCAGAGCAGACCGGTGACAAAGTACTTATTGCTTATTTCTCGTGGAGTGGTAACACAAGAAGGATCGCGAACGAGATCGGGAGAATTACGGGTGCAGACATATTTGAGATAACTCCCAAAACACCTTACTCTACTGATTACAACACTGTCCTTATGCAGGCGCAGGAGGATCAGCATGTTCAGGCAAGACCGGAACTTGAAGGCAGGGTGGAGAATATGGATGAATACGATATCATCATTCTCGGATATCCTAACTGGTGGGCATCAATCCCTATGCCTATTGCATCTTTCCTCGAAGAATATGATTTTGCCGGCAAGAGGATAATACCATTCTGTTCCCACGGCGGAGGAAGATTCGGTCAGAGCATTACTGCAATTGCAAAACTTGCCCCGAACTCGGACATAGGCTCGGGCTTGTCGGTACATTACTTGGGCGGAACTTCGCTTAAGGACGACATATCGGCATGGCTGGCTGCCAACGGTTTGTGATGCCTTTGATATTTCAGAATTCATGCCTGATTCGCTCGTGAACAGCATCGATTATGCCGGCGCGAACCTCGCATTTACGGACGGCTCACGATCAAGGTGTTCGAAAGAATGGATGTATAGTACTTCAATATGTTACCTAAACTGATGCGTGCATAAAAAACAGACCGCAGCATAAATAATATTTGCCTTGTTTTTTTGAACAAATCTTGTATGATTAGTTGTGGTTAACAAATAATCCTACAGGAGGACAATTAATATGGCATTAGTTTCTGCTACAGAAATGATCAAGAAGGCGCATGAGGGTCACTATGCGATCCCTGCTTTCAACACAAACAACCTGGAATGGACACAGTGTATCCTTAAGGCTGTTCAGGAGACAAACACACCTGTTATGATCCAGACATCTGAGGGTGCTGCAAAGTACATGGGCGGCTACAAGATGGTTGTAGATATGGTAAATGACCTCATCGAGTCTATGGGCATCACGGTTCCCGTAGCTCTTCACCTTGACCACGGTACATACGAGGGTGCAAAGGCTTGTATCGAGGCTGGTTACTCTTCAGTTATGTTTGACGGTTCACACTACCCTATCGAGGAGAACATCGAGAAGTCCAAGGAGATCATTGCTCTCGCACATGCCAAGGGCGTATCCGTAGAGTGTGAAGTCGGTGGTATCGGCGGTACTGAGGATGGCGTTACATCCAACGGCGAGCTCGCTGATCCTGCAGAGTGCAAGGCAGTTGCAGACCTCGGCGTAGATTTCCTCGCTGCAGGTATCGGTAACATCCACGGCAAGTATCCTGAGAACTGGGCAGGCCTCAACTTTGAGCGTCTCGCTGAGATCAAGGAAGCTATCGGCGGCAAGCCCATGGTTCTCCACGGCGGTTCTGGTATTCCTTTCGAGCAGACAAAGAAGGCTGTTGAGCTCGGCGTATCCAAGATCAATATCAACACAGAGCTCCAGCTCGTCTTCGCAGATGCTACACGTAAGTACATCGAAGCAGGCAAGGATCTTGAAGGCAAGGGTTATGATCCCAGAAAGCTCCTCAAGCCCGGATGTGAAGCTATCGTTGCTAAGGCAAAGGAACTCTGCGAGGGCTTCGGCGCAGCAGGTAAAGCTTGATCTGTAATCTGCAGAGATAATAGTAATTTGATTTTATGAGGACTGCCGCAAAGTTAAGCTTTGCGGCAGTTTTTGTGTGGAGTGGGGGGAGAGAAGTGATCTTCATTGCAAGACAGTGCACTACACAGAGTATTCTGACTTGTACTCTGTGTAACTGACTGCAAGACAGAGTACTACACAGAGTATTCTGACCTGTACTCTGTGTAACTGACTGCAAGATAGAGCACTACACAGAGTATTCTGACTTGTACTCTGTGTAACTGACTGCAAGATAGAGTACTACACAGAGTATTCTGACTTGTACTCTGTGTAACTGACTGCAAGATAGAGCACTACACAGAGTATTCTGACTTGTACTCTGTGTAACTGACTGCAAGATAGAGTACTACACAGAATAATCTGACTTATACCAGTGTTAGAGTATTCTTCCTATCTTATTCCTATATGATAGCTGGCAACACAGGAAATAACCGATATCAGCATCCTTTTGATCACATCAGGTCCGGGCATATATATGTCATCACCACTCAAAACGAATAAATCCCTTCCAAGATATATTCCGGAATTTGCCAGATGTTCAATCTTCGCCGAATTATCTCTGTTATAATCCGGGTTGCCAGATTTACCATAGAATTCTAATAAAATGCATCTGTTAAACTCCCTGAAAATGATCACAAAGTCCACTGAATGACTCTTGCCGCTTGCTCTTATCATAACATCGTACTTGAACTCAAGCCCCAGTTCATCGAGTGTTTCTGCAATCAGAACCTCACTCCTTGACCTGTATAGTCTGCCGTTATACTCGTATTTACTATTCTTTGGCGCCTTACAGGAGCTGTCTTGCAAACTGTCGTAAAAATCATTGCCGTAGACATTATCAGTATTAATGACTTCATAATCTGGTATGTGTGAACTGCGGCAATTCTGTTTACTTAGTTCTTTTGCTTTGATTAACAAAGCGTTGATGACTTCTCTCTTGAAATGTATTTCAGCTGCTTTACCCCATCTCGAACTGGCTCTCGTTATCTCGCGGCAGTGTTTGTGATCTGAATCGTAAACTCTGTAGACCACAGATCTTCCGTGTTTGCCGAGTTTAACTATGGGGAGTTTGCTGAGTCTGTCAGTCAGACATTTTATCTTTGCATCCCAATACTCATATGGAATGCTGAGTGATAGATCGCTCATACTCTACCTCCTTATAAGTTTTCCCTCACCATACCACGGACACTGCTCAGGAAATCTCCGAATTAATACGAAAATATAACAATTTGTCGTTTTTTTGCCCGGGCTGTCGGAAACCCGGTGACTGGCGTTATACATATGAGGATCGCCAAAGATTGTGTCATTGGTCTTATTGACTTAGACATATTGCCAAATTATCATTAAAGGGTGCGATGCAATTCGTAATTTCAAATCAAAGGAGTTTTTATTATGCCATTAGTAACAACTACTGAAATGTTTAAGAAGGCTTATGACGGCGGCTACGCTATCGGTGCTTTCAACGTCAACAACATGGAGATCGTTCAGGGTATTACTGAAGCGGCCGGAGAGCTGAACAGCCCTGTTATCCTTCAGGTATCAAAGGGGGCAAGAGCTTACGCTAACCACACATATCTCGTGAAGCTCGTTGAGGCTGCTGTTGAGGAGAATCCTCAGATTCCGATCGCGCTTCATCTTGACCATGGTGACTCTTTCGAGCTCTGTAAGTCATGCATCGACGGCGGTTTTACTTCCGTAATGATCGACGCTTCATCCAAGCCTTTTGAGGATAATATTGCACTCACAAAGCAGGTTGTTGAGTATGCTCACGATCACGGCGTTGTTGTAGAGGCCGAGCTTGGTACTCTCGCAGGTATCGAGGATGAGGTTGTTGTGGAATCAGGCAAAGAAGCTTACACAAGACCTGAAGAGGTTGAAGAGTTCGTATCCAGAACAGGCTGTGACTCCCTTGCTATCGCTATCGGAACAAGCCACGGCGCTTACAAGTTCACGGCTGCACAGTGCACAAGAAATGCTGACGGCATCCTTGTACCTCCGCCGCTCAGATTCGACGTTCTCGAAGAGTGCATCAAGAGACTGCCCGGATTCCCTATCGTTCTCCACGGTTCTTCTTCCGTACCTCAGGAGTTCGTTAAGATGATTAATCAGTACGGCGGCAACATGCCTGATGCTGTAGGTATCCCTGAGGAGCAGCTCCGCCAGGCAGCTAAGCTCGCAGTATGTAAGATCAATATCGACTCTGATATCCGTCTTGCAATGACAGGCAACATCCGTAAGTACTTCGCAGAGCATCCCGATCACTTCGATCCCCGCCAGTACCTGAAGCCCGCACGCCAGGCAGTTAAGGAGATGGTTGCTCACAAGATCAAGTACGTTCTTGGTTCTGACGGCAAGATCTGATCATCAGTTTTTGGAACTGATCAAGCCCCTGAAGCTTCATAAAAGCTCCGGGGGCTTTTTTACATTTGATGACATTGCCGGCTAATCCTGTTAAAATAAACGAAAGTGACAGAGGGGGCAGTAATAGTGAGCAAGGCAGTTGATTATTGCAAGCTGATGCGTATCAAGCACTGGATCAAGAACGTTATCGTCATGATACCGCCTCTTTTTGGCAAGGTTGTATTTGAGCAGACGGTAATGATCCAGCTCGCTCTGGGATTTTTTGTTTTCTCACTGGCTTCTTCTGCCGTATATGTCCTTAACGACCTCTGTGATATCGAGAATGACAGGAATCATCCCACAAAGTGCAGGCGTCCGCTTGCCAGCGGGGCAGTAAGCAGGACGGAGGGAGTCATTCTCTTTGTGTTGTGCGTGGCAGGCGCACTGGTCATCAACTGGTTCGCGGCAGGCCTGTCGGTGTGCTATCTGATCCCGGTGCTTTACGTCCTGCTGAACATCATGTACAGCAAGTCCTGGAAACATAAGCCTGTAATCGACATCGTAGTGCTGGTATCCGGCTATGTGCTCCGCCTGGAGTACGGTTCGATCATTACGGGTGTAAGAGTATCCAACTGGCTGTATCTGACACTTATTGCACTGGCGCTGTTCATGGCTTTCGGCAAGCGTCACAATGAGAAGAGAGCGTGCGGCGATTCTACGCGGGCAGTACTGGAACAGTACAGTCTTCCGTTCCTGAGGAGCAATATGTACATGTACCTTGGTGCGTTCCTCATATTCTATTCGCTCTGGAGCATCGACAGCGGCGCGAGCAGCAATATGGTTATAACAGCGCCTCTGGTTATGGTAATGACTATGAGATACACATATGACATCGAGAATAATGATGAGGGCAATCCCGTTGATGTCATACTTGGCGACCTGTTCCTCATCATGCTTGGTCTGTTGTATGCGGCAGCCGTCGTATTGCTTTTGTATTTTCCGGATGTCTTCAGAGGGCTTGCATAATGACTGACAAGAACAGTGAAGTTCTGCACAAGGCGGAAGTATTTATAAGGGACTGTCAGTTCTACGATCAGCCGAGGCTGGAGGCGGAGATCTTCCCGGATGGTGTCAGCGTACTCAAAGATATTCCGTATATTGACGACGGTTCTCCGGAGCACCTGCTTGATATTTATGACACCACCGGCAACAGGAAGACGGTTGAGTGCTATATCCTCATCCACGGCGGCGCCTTTGTCTACGGATACAAGGAGCTTGATAAGAACTTCGGAATGAGGCTCGCCAAGACGTCCGGCATCCCGGTGGTCAACGTCAATTACAGGCTCATGCCCGGCGTATCACTTACGGGCGTTATCGAGGATTTGGAGTCTGCAGTTGATTTTGTCCGCAGGGAATACGGATTCGACACTTACCACTTTACCGGGGATTCCGCCGGCGGATATCTTGCCATGCTCATGGCAGTCAGAAATGACAGGGCCGTGTCGGCGTCACTTATATGCGGGTGCTATACCGTAGACAGGGAAGATTTCCCCGGGGCCTTTTTCGCAGGGGCGGGGGAGGAGATCCCTGAAGAATACTATGATCTTAAGCTCCTCGCAGGCAGGGTTGAACAAATGGATGTTGCAATCATTACCGGGGATGATGATTTCCTTAGAGAAGACAACAGAACCCTGGCCGCGCTCATTCCGCATGCGGAATTCTATGATGCTGTATCAGCCGGAGGGCGCGTGATGACGCACGTATTCCCGATCGGTCATCCCGACTGGCCCGAAGGTCAGAAGTCAATAGAGATCATCGCCTCGTTTGCTCGTAAGTCCTGTTGATCAGCTTGGATATCGGCTTGTAGATCCAGAAAGTGATGAAAGCCACCACGATCCCCTTGAAGAGGTTGAACGGAACGAATGCCCAGAAGATAAGGGACCATTTGTCGGTTATGAGAGGATTCACGGCCGCGCTCATCCCGATGATGGCGTCTGTGGGGAATCCTAGAACGCTTCCATAGAGAGGCAGCGTCACAAAAAAGTTGAGCGGTACTGCTATGAGTGCCAGACACAATGTGGCGATCAGCATTGATACGACAGCGCCCTTGCGTGTGCGGTGCTTCAGATAGATCATCCCGGCTGCAAAGACATAAATGCTTCCGGTGAGGAAATTACTCATCTCACCGATTCCGGAAGTAGCAGTGAACGGAAGATGAATAAGGTTCTTGAGAAACTCAATAATCACACCGTATACGGGCCCCAGTGCGAAAGACCCGACAAGCACGGGTATCTCGGAGAAATCAAACTTGAGGAAAGGCGGCATGAAAGGGAGGGGAACCTCCAGCAGCATGAGTACTTCCGCCATTGCCACAAGGATGGCAGTTGCCGTGATACGGCGCGTTCTGATTTGTTGTTCAGTGATAGTAAGTTCAGACATATAATACTCCTTTCATCCGGACTTTACCGTCGGCCGCAGGATCTCACTGCGTCAGTCCTGTCTTGTCAGTTATTTGACAGGAGTTGCGGGCTTAAGGCTTGACCTAACACCGCCGGTCGGGGAATTGCACCCCGCCTTGGAACGAGCTTTATTATAGTAGTTGTGACTTTGTTTGTACAGTAGGAGTTATGATCGCAAAAGGTGGATTATGCAAAAAAATCCAAATTTCGTCAAATAGTGTGTATTTTATAAGGTTTTTTAACGCGCGAAGGAGTATAATAAAATGGATGGATTCTAGTTATTATGCACTTCGGAGGTGTAACAATGAGAACAAGGATCAGTAAGACAGGCAAACTGGCATCAGTCATTCTGTCAGTTGTCATGGTGCTTAACAGCATCGGGATCAGCGCATTGGCGGCTGGTTCAACGTTCAAAGTATTTGTTAATTCCAAGACCGGCAACTTCGCTGAACACGTACATATAGAAGCTGCTGTATGGGAGGATACTCAAGATCAATTGAACAGTAACAGTTCGCTACAAATTTATGATTTAGTGAAGAGTCCGGATCAGCTCGATTTCAGTTCTTCGGATGATATTACTGTCAATAAGTCCGAGCCCAATGAGGGTTACCTTTATACCAGGTGCACTGTTGATGAAGGCTATGAACTACAGTGGATAAAGGCAAAAACCGGCGAAAACGCCTTCTTACCATTGACTCCTGCATTTACAGGGGTTGATAACGTGTATTATGTGGGACAATCCGATGTTGATGTTACATTCGAAGTGTCTTTGACTGCTTTTGATTATAATATTAATTCCGTAATAAATGATGGTGTGACTAATGCAGATGATTATGGCAGTGTCAGCTATTATGTTGACGGCAACGAGATCACCCCTTCCGATGCCCTGAAGGGTCATGCCGGAGAGACCATTGAAGTGCACGCGGTACCTGCCGACGGCTGCACGATATCCGATATCTCCGTATCTACGGTAGAAGGCGGAGACAAGATAAGTTGCAATAAGTCAGGTGATTATTATACATTTAAGATGCCTGCAGAATCTGTTAATGTTAATGTTAATTTCAGCACGGATTCTTATTATACAGTAGATTATGGAAGAGATTTTACAGCTGACGGCGAGCACCATGTTGATCTGCTCCCGGGTGAGAGAGATTACTTAAAAGACACCATGACTGTCTGGGGAGCAGGCAAAGACTTCTATATGGTAGATGGCAAGGTGACCTTCAATTCCAAGGTCACCCTTACCGGCAATACGAATATCGTTCTGTGTGATGGTTCGGAACTTATATTGAATGAGACTGTCGATCTTAACGGCTTTGAACTCAAAATATATGGTCAGGATGGCAATACAGGTAAGCTCTATATAAAACATGCAGGCCGCAAAGGCGGATCTGCCGTCGTTGGCAGTGGTATACTGTGGATACATGCCGGTAACATAGAACTGCAGGGTATTGCAGGTAATTATCCTGCAATTGATGACAATATTGAAGTCTTTTATGCGGAAGGACTTGCTGCCTTTATTAACGGTGAACTCGTTACGAAGAATGAATTGAATTCTTTAGCTCATTCAGAAGTAATAGATAATGACAATATCAGGATATCCGTATGTGAGCACCCTCTTGATGCAAGGTCCGTATATTTTGATCCGGAAGATCACGATTACCATCTTGTAAAGAAATGTATCTACTGTGATGGTGCTTCGGCGATTGAACAGGAACACGTATTCGACGATAACGGTAAGTGTATATGCGGCCAGCAGAGATATCACGTTATTAATAATGATACATCAGTATCTGTTGTTACAAAATTAGGTGGCAATGAACAGGAGTGGATCCTTCCCGGTAATATCGTATCCGTCTATGTTGATGACGGGGAGGGCTATATCTCGGAAGCAACTGCAACTTCAAACGGCAATAATATTGAACTCGCCGGCAGAGGATTGAGTGACGATCCTTATGAATTCAGGATGCCGGAAGGGAATGTGGAATTCACTTTCAACAAGATTGCAGTCAAAAAGGTTAATTCATCGGCATATGAGCATGGTAAACTGTATGTGAAGAATGCATACGGCATATTTGATCTCGTAGACAGCGAGCATTCTACCGTAGTAGTTCCCAATACAGGCAAGCTTGTCTTCTACTTCGAAGCAGATGATGGTTATACATTTGATCCCAGCAACTGCAAGATGGAATTTGAGCCTAACAGCAAACTTCCGATAACAAACGGCTACTATAACAAGACTACTGGTTATTATGAGCGTGTTATGCCTGATGATGACGTAACTATCACGGGAGTTAACTTTATCAAGGCACCTGATCAGTATTCAATCACGGTTCCTGCTGCGAATAACGGTTCCGTATTTACCGATGTTGATAAGGCAGCAGAAGGCTCGACAGTAACGGTCTATGTATCACCTGATGACGGTTACTATCTTACAAAGCTCTCTTTCGGTAAGGGTAAGGAGACCAGTACTGTAGTTATCAACACCGTTGAGGGACAGACAGCATATACTTTGGTAATGCCTAATTCAGATATCAGGATTTATGCATTATTTGAAGCAAAAGAGAATGATGTTGTGTGGACAGACACAGAACAGTATACGATTACAGGCAATAAAAAGGCAGCGACTGATTCTTCTGTAAATCTGTCGATCGAGCCAGCTGAGTATGTTGTTATCGACAGTGTAAGCTATACATACAGCATTAACGGTTCTTCTGTAACAAAAGATGCAACCCTCGGCAATGACGGCAAGATCAGCTTTACTATGCCTGCTGCAAATGTTACTTTGGCAGTCGAGAGCCATTATGAGTACAATTTTGCAATAACAGTTGCTGACGGCATTCCTGTTACCGCAAGTAAGGAAGTGGCGGAACCGGGTGATAAGATCGAGCTGAGTTGTCAACCTGAATCGAATAAGAGATTCAAGAAATATGTAGTTACCAAGGCTGACGGTACAGCAGTTCCTGTTAATGATAACGGAACCTTTGAGATGCCGGACGGACCTGTTACGGTAAGTGCGGTCTTTGCTGATTTGTATACTGTAACAGCAGAAGAGCTTAACGGATGCACAATAAGGTTCTATAATCAAGATGACGAAGAGACAGCTCTTTTTGAAGAAGGGGATTATGTAAGGATCAAGCTCGATTTGGAAGGCGGGTACAGACTTAATGCCGGCTTTAATGAAGAGTGGATTATTGTCAAGGACAAGGATGACAATGACGTAGAGGTTAACCAGTACGCTACAACAGGCAGTTATCCATTTATGATGCCGGCTTCTGATTGTACTGTTGCACTTAGAGATTATTCTCTTGAAAAAGAAACGAGATTCAGCATCACATGGAAAGCAACAGGATTTACTGATTCTTATTCAGAATATTTCCCCGATGTGGATAAGAATGCCGGGTATTACGAGGGTCAGACCATCAACTTCAAGGTTCTCAATCCTGAAGCAGTGTTAAGCTGTGAATATGTGAATACTGCTGACCAGTATGCATCATATCAGCCTTGTACTAAGACAGATGACGGATACTCTTTTGTAATGCCAAGAGGAGTTGTTGAAGTCCGAGTAACATATGGAGTTTCTTATTACAATCCGGCAACTGATACCATTGAATTCCCTGATAGTGTAGCTGACAGTATTTATTCCAGCGACGATTTTAGACTTACTACAGGATGGTATTATACAGATGCACACGGCGCAGGTGATAATATAGCAGGAACTGTTACTATCAGCTCTGGTGCCACGGTTAACCTTATCCTGACTGACGGCCACACAGAGAAGCATTCCAACATCGTTTTGGAGCAGGGTGCAACGCTCAAAATCTGGGGTCAGAAGGACCAGACAGGTGAGCTTATATGTGATGCTACTTCCCTGACAACAAATTCTGCAGGTATTGGTTTTGTGCCTGATGCTACGGATGGGCAGATCTATATATATGGCGGCAATATAATTGCGACAGGTAATAATGGTGCCGGTATCGGACAGGTGAATAAGATTGACAGTTATTCGAATCCCGAATCCATCCACACCACTGTCAGTATAGATTATGGTAATGTTACTGCAACAGGCGGCGAATATGCTGCAGGCATAGGTTGTGCAAGATATTCTTATATCAGGAATATCTTTGTTCATGGTGGAACAGTCAAAGCCACCGGTGGCAGACTTGCGGCCGGTATTGGTAGCGGTTATGAAGGCGTGCCTGGCTCTGCTAAAGCAGTCGATATAATGATACTTGGTGGTAATACGACTGCCATAGGCGGAGAAGGAGGCGCCGGTGTAGGAAGCGGTTCCGATGCTTCAAGCGGAGAAACATATATTCAGATCAATAAAGCGACAGTTGTTGCTACTGGCGGCAACGGGGGTGCAGGTATAGGATTGGGATACCATTCATCCAAGAGCCCCTGCCCGATTACTATTTCCAACTCTACTGTTGATGCAACCGGTGGCCAAAAGGGCGCCGGTATCGGAAGCGGCGACCAATATGGTTCCGGAGATGAGGGAATCGTGAGAACTGTTGACATCACAAATTCTACGGTTACTGCAACCGGCGAGGCAGATGGAAGAGTTGCCGGAGCCGGTATAGGCGGAGGCGCGTACAGCTGCGGATTCAATGTCATCAGGATTGTTGGCAGTACAGTCAAGGCATACAGAGGTTTTGAGACTGCAGAGGCAATAGGAAGAGGTTCCAATGAAGACGATGTAGGTGAACAACTTAACAGCGGAGACCTTAATCTCCCTTCCAACGGTATGGTTGTATATATTGGCAACAGCCGTTATTACTTCGACAAGACCCCGGTTGCTATTGATGAGAGAATTGAAGCCTGCCGTGATAATGCAGCTTGTATGATTACAGAATGTGTAGAGCATAATCAGATCTATAGATGCGTATCTGCATATACACACAGTCTTGTCTGTTCGTATTGCAATTACCCTATTGATTCTGAGGAACATTCATTTGATGAGAATGGAACATGCGTCTGCGATGCTTATGAGATCAGATTCGATGCAAATGGCGGCCGTGGAACAATGGAGTCTGTTCCTAAAGAAGCAGGTTTTGAAGGAACATATCAGATTCCTTCGTGCGGATTTACCGCTGTCGAGGGAATGAAGTTCACCGGTTGGAAGCTCAACGGCGAAGGTGACCTTATTGAAGACAACGGAAGCATTGATGTTAGCGGCCCCGTAACGCTGGTTGCTCAGTGGGAGCCTTTGAGTAATGTTGCTCACAGGGTAACATGGATTGGTAATAATGATCCGGATGGAGAGAAGAGAAGTCACCTTAAAGTTGACGGACTCACATATGATCAGGAAGTCTATGAGGGTTGCCTTGTTGAATTTACCGTAACAACTGATGATGGCTGGGCTCTGTCAAGGTCTATAATCTCATACCGTGTTGATTTGGGTGGCGGAGCTTCTACAAGCCGTAAAATTGATTATAGTGACGGCAAATACAGTTTTATTATGCCAAATCAAGATGTTGAACTTACAATAGATGTTCAGAGGAGTTTTGACATTGAACTGACAGTAGAAGGTCCCGGTACTGCTATAGTTACAGATTATGGCGGCACACAGATTGATTCCGAATGTGCAGGCAATTATATTTATATCCCGGTTACTTACGATGAACTCTCTACAAGAGTTAAGACTATCGAAGTGAAGTGCGGTAATGATGTGATCACTCCTGATGTGACACGCTGGCAAACAACTTATCAAACAGCATACAGGCCGGATAAATATCGCGTTGGTATTCCAATCTCGGCTACAGGCGACAAGATTACTGTAAATGTGCTCTTTGTAGAGACATATGATATTAATTGGGGCAATACTGTGCATGGTGATTTTGCTAAGCGAAGCATAGGCAGAGGTGACCAGTATAATCCCAGAATAATCTCAGGCGAGGCAGTAGAATTCTCCGTAACTCATGATGAAGGATATCAGACGCAGTCGGTTACTGTCACTGCTGTCGGAAGCGGCGATATTATCCGTGTAGTTCCACTTGGTTCAGACAAGTATTCCTTTGTGATGCCGGAGTGTGCCGTCAATGTTGATGCGGTATTTACCAAGTTGGTCGATATCAGCTATGATGCTAACGGCGGATCAGGTACAATACTCGGAACCAGCGTAATGTCAGGAACAAGCTTCAAGCTCCCTGACTGCACATTCACGCCTCCTGCAGGTCAGGTGTTCAAGGAATGGAAGATAGGAGACAATGTCTACCAGCCCGGTGATACACCTATTGTTAGAGAAGATACAGTGGTTACGGCTATCTGGATGTCAACGTGGGACAGCGTTAGAGCTGCTCTTGCCGAAGGCAACGATGTAGTTCTTTTGAATGATATTTCAGGTGAGGGTAAGGCGAACCTTGAGATTCCTGAGGGGATTACATCCTCGCTCGACCTGAACGGATTTATTGTTGACAGAGCCGATTCAACTTCAAATGCTGTAGCGGTAATGGGTACATTCACACTTAAGGATACAAGTGAAGGTGCAACAGGAACCGTAACAGGTGCACGGTATGGTGTTGCTGTAGGATCTGTTTCAGCTGGAGAGAGATCTTTTACTCTTGACGGTGGTATTATCAAAGACAACAGCGCTGACGGTGTACATGTCTTTAGCGGTTCGTTCACGATGAATGGCGGAATCATCACAGGTCATGCAATTGAAAGTGAGATCCCCGGGCAGTTCCATGGCGGTTACGGAGTCTGGCTTGCAGGCACATTTGTAATGAACGGAGGCTCAATCTCCGGCAATAAGTGTGGTGTGAATATTTATTCAGGTGAAGCAACGATTAATGATGGTGAGATTACCGGCAATGTCGGCTTTACCGGTGTTGACAATAAACGCGGCGGCGGTGCCGGTATTAATATCGATAATGAGATCTGTAACGGCGGCACGCTCAATCTTTACGGTGGAGCGATTACGAACAACATATCTCATTTATCATATGGCACCATATATGGCGGTGGTATCTACGTCGGCAATGGCAGTATTAACATTAAGGGTGCTCCTGTTGTATCCGGCAACAAATACGGTAGTTACGATTGCAATATCCGCCTTGAGAACGGTATCAAGCTCAACATAACAGGCGAGCTTACAAATGAGACTCCTTTTGGGGTTGTGCTCCACTATTCGCAATCGTATTTATTTGGAGATTCACTTGATGCAACAGCAGGCGAGTTCACAAGCGGACTTAAAGGCAATGGAACAGCAGACAACTTCGTAAGTGACAGCGACAGCTTTATCGTTGGTGTCACCGCTGAAGGTGAGGCAATCATCGGAGAAAGCAAGAATGTATCATTTGTCTCCGGAAGCGATGAGATCACAGGTTCTATGGATGATGTTACAGTTGCTTCAGGCTCTTCCTTTGAACTCCCTGCTAACGGATTTGTTACACCTGTCGGTAAGGCTTTTGCCGGATGGCAGATTGGTGATGATACAGCGGATGTGCGTCCTGCAGGTTCATTGCTTGAGGTAACGGATGATATAGAACTGACAGCAACATGGAAGGATGATGTGGAGTATGCTTCAATACAGTCAGCTACAGTATCGTTTGACGAGAAACTGAAGTTGAACTATTATATTGACATTCCTGAAGCATTTAGAGACGGTTCCTATGCTGTTCTTACATGCGGAGAGAATTCGGAGACTATATATGTTTCTGAAGCACAGTACTTTGACACAAGTGAAGCAAAGGGTTACAAGTTCAGTTATACTCTGCTTGCACAGCAGATTGAAGATGTTGTCAACATTAAGATCTTTGATAAAAATGGCGATGCTGTTAAGCTGATGAATTCGGCAGGTACGAGAGAGTACACTACTACCGGTATTGACTACACTATCCTGCGATATGTTGATTACATGATCAGCTATGGGAGCAAGACAATGAAGGTTTTGGCACAGGCAGCGAAGGATTACTGCTACTCAGCTAAGAAACACTTTGTTGGCGGAGAGTGTCCTGTAAGCGATGCAGTCAATGCCGTTACTCTTGAAGATTTTAATGATTATATCTCTAAGAGAAGTGGAACAATGCCCACAGGCGTATCGATTGACTCGATCTCTGCTCTCTTTGGGAGTGACAATTCGTTTAGGCTATACCTTAAATTCAAAGATGTAGATCCTAAGAGCCTGACATACAAGTTGGACGGAGAAGATACTGAGCTAATTGAGGAGAGTGGTATCTATTACCTGACGTTTACGGGTATTGTATCTACGAAGCTTGATGAGGAGCATACGCTTACCATCGCTGATGGCACCTCGACATATGATTTGACAGTGTCTGTCCTGACATATGCAAGGGCTGTAGTTGGTCAGTCAACGTCTAGTACGATGGTTCCTCTTGCGAAGGCATTGTACCTTTACAGCAAGGCAGCTGATGCTCACTTCAAGTATAACTGACGAAAAGGGGGGGTTAATATGCTTAACGAGTATAAATCGCTTGAAATTGAAGTGTTATCCTTTGATGAGGATGATGTTATTGTTACATCGGGATGTGAGACACTTTCATGTCCTACGGAAGGCGAGAAAATTCGTTGCCCTGATTATGCGTGGTGATCATATTATAAGGAAAACAGTCGGGCGGCTTATGCCGTCCGATATGTTATGTCTGGATATAAAAAATGAACAAACGAAATATAATCATCATGGTTACAATACTTGCTTTACTCGTCGTTGTTGCCATTATATTGTTATCATGTCAAGCCGGTAAAAATGATTCAGGTGCCGGAACAGCTTTATCCGGTCCATCTGGTACGAGCGACGGCGAGTACAGGGTGCCACTTACGACCGATGACATGATAACATCTACTCCGACACCCGGGTCTCATGACAGGACGGATGCGACAGCAGATAGTACATCTTCATCGAACGGGGATGATTCTTCACAGATGAATGATAAACCGTCTGACCAGACGGATGTTACAGGCTCTGGGAACGTCGAATCGACGGTAGCACCTTCTGTGACGTCTGTCCCAACTGTTACGCCTTCGCAGAAGCCATCAGGTCCTACTAAAGATCCTTTTGAGGGGGAACCGTTTACTGATTTCTAATCACGAATAAAGACCGTTAACGTCCGGGAAGTGCGGTGAGGTATCCTTCACCGCTATTCATCCCCAGGCATAACCTGGCATTTGCCGTAATATGCCTCAAGAGACATATCATTCTCATACAGATAAGTTGCCAGTTTCACACCGACATAGCGGTAATGCCAGGCCTCGTTATCATAGCCGGTCTCGCTCATGTAAGCTTTCTGATATCTTCTGACAAATCCGAATTTGTGGCAGTTCTCATTGACCCATTTACCCGTTGTTGTCGAACCGAAATCATCAGAATACTCGTATTCGCCCTCAGGGCACAGATCCAGCGCAAGTCCCAGCTGATGTTCGGATCTGCCCTGATATGCATTGCGCTTTACGGCAAACTTTATTCCGCGCTTGTTCATTGATCTGACAAAAAGGACTTTCTGTGTGCTGAATGTCCTGTATCCTGATACGAGATACAGGCCCCGGCCTGTATTCTCTTTGCATGCCGAATACATTGAATCGTATGCTTCTGCAGCTTCCCTCCGGAGTTGTTGGCTCTTGGAATGATTCACATCCACCAGATCCGGCGGAACATAATCCGACGTGAGCGTGTAGTATTTATTGACGAGAGCCGTGATGTCATCGGGATTCGACACTACAGTTGCCCGAACCGTTCTTGGATCGACAAACCCGTTATACCATGTTACAGGTTCCATGACCGGTTCTACATACTCGGGAACCGGCGTAGGTGTTGCCGTCGGAGCAGGAGTAGGGGTTGGAGTGGATGTCGCCGTCGGAGCTTGGGTCGGCAAGACTTCGGCAGGCGATGAGGACGCATCATATGAAGCAGATTCTCCGTTACTCTTATTGCTGCATCCTGCGGCGGCAATTACAGACACGGCAATCAGCAATATAACTCTGATGCCGCCTATTTTGCTCATTGGTCCCTCCTCAATTTGCTCCTCAATTTTGCCTACAGTTTGGCTTTATTATAATGCTTTTTTTGTTATAATGTTATGCGGTGAAATGAAGTACTCGAAAGGATCCTATATATAAATGGAAATATGTGCGGTAGTAATGGCGGCAGGCAACAGCACTAGGATGAAGTCTGCCCATTCAAAAGTTGTTTTTCAGGTGGCAGGCAAACCTATAATCAAATGGGTATCAGATGCGCTTTTTGACGCGGGATGTGATGAGCAGGTCTACATCGTAGGTGATCAGCAGGAAGAGATAAGGAAGATCTTAGGTGAGCAGGTGGCTTATGCTTTCCAGGAGAAAAGACTTGGAACGGGACATGCTGTTATGCAGGCGGCTCCTTTCCTGGAAGGGCGTGACGGATATGTCATCGTCCTGCCCGGCGATTGTCCCATGGTCTCATCAGAGACGATAAAGAATGCTATAGAGTACACGGCTAACGGCAAGTACGCTGCCACGGTTGTATCTGCGATTGCGGAAGATCCAACCGGATACGGAAGGATCGTCAGGGACTCCGAAGGCAACGTGGTCAAGATCGTGGAGCACAGGGACTGCACTGATGAGGAACTCAAAATCAAAGAGATTAATTCATCCATGTATGTCTTCAGCACGCCGCTTCTTCTGTCTGCGCTGGGAAGGCTCGGAGCCGAGAATGCCCAGAAGGAATACTACCTTACGGACACTATCGGAATACTCATAAATGACGGACATAAGGTTGGAGTGGCGATCTGTGATTTCGATGATACGAGGGGAGTCAACGACCGCAAGCAGCTTTATGAGGCAACCAAGCTCATGAACAGAAGGATAATAGCAGAACACATGAAGAACGGTGTCCAGTTCCTGGATATGAATTCCACATGGGTTCACCATGAAGTCAAGATCGGCAGGGACACGGTAATCCTTCCCGGTTCAACCCTCATGGGCAAGACAGTAGTCGGCGAGAACTGCATCATCGGCGAGAATACGAGACTTGATAATGTGTTCATCGGTGACGATACTACGGTCGATTCCTCGATAGCATCGCACTGTGTTATCGGATCGGACTGCCGTATCGGACCGTTCTCTCATATCAGACCTGATACAGTTATTAGAGACCATGTTACGATCGGTGCATATGTTGAGGTTAAGAATTCACGCATAGACGAATACACAAGAGCAAGACACCTGACGTATATCGGTGATTCGACTGTCGGTAAGAATGTTAATTTCGGATGTGGAACGATCACATGTAACTTTGACGGTCAGGACAAGGTCGGATGTACCATTGAAGACAACGTATTTATCGGTGGCAATTCCAATATTGTATCTTCCGTTGTTCTCGGTAAAGACAGCTACATTGCCGCAGGTTCCACAATAACGGAGGATGTTCCTCCGCTTGGTCTTGGCATCGGAAGATCCAAGCAGGTCAATAAAGAGGAATGGGTTGCAAAGAAGAGCAGGATGAGAGGCGCTAACTACATAAGACTTGACGATAAGCGTTCGGAGGTCTGATATGTGGCTTATTGCTGGGCTTGGCAATCCCGGAACCAAATACTACAAGACATGGCACAATATGGGTTTCCTTGCACTGGATGTGCTTGCAGAGAGACACGGTATAACTATAGGCAAATCCAAATTTGACGGTGAGTACGGAAAGGGACGTATAGAGGGAGAAGATGTTATCCTTCTCAAACCTTTTACGTTTATGAATAATTCCGGAATATCCGTTGCGGCTGCCGCCAGGTTTTTTAAGGTTGAGCCCAGGAATATAATAATAATCTATGATGATATTGATATTGCTGCAGGCAAGATACGCGTAAGGACAAAAGGATCGGCCGGAACTCACAACGGAATGAAGTCGGTAATCGAACATCTCGGTACAGGAGATTTCCCGAGAGTACGCATCGGCACAGGTCCGGTTCCGGAGCATTGGGACCTGATCGACTATGTTCTCAGCAATGTTCCGGAAGACAAACGTCTCGAGATTTTTGATTCTTTCAAAGAAGCGTGCGATGCCGTTGCCGACTTGATCAAAGGTAAATATGATCAATGATATCAGGGATATTCTGAAGCGCATCAATGAAGATGCCGCACTGATTACGGAAGTCGACAGACTCTATGGCGCCGGCAGCGGTATAAGCGGCGCTCATCTGAATGTTCACGGAATGTGTGAGGAACAGAAAGGTTTTATCATTTCTGCCATTGCGGATCATATCGGCAGGAAGCCTGTCATTATTGTTCCCGATATAGTACGTGCGAGGATGATCGCTCAATCGGCAGCACCATTTGTTGAGGGAGATGTTGTTATTCTCCCCCCGTCAATGCTTACTATTGTTTCCGCTGTAGCAAGTTCCAGAGACGAAGAGATGGAGAGGACTGTAAGTTTGTCGAGAATAGCTTCGGGCAATTACGGTGCAGTGGTCATCGTTGCCGGAGCATTGATCAATAAAGTTCCGCCCTTGAAGATGATGTCAGATATGGTAATCAGGCTCAAACTCGGCGACAGTTACGATCCGGCTGACCTTGTATCAGCACTGATGACAAACGGTTATGAGCGCGCGCAGATGACGTCTTCCAAAGGTGAGTTCTCCTGGCGTGGCGACATTGTTGATATTTACCCGCCGGATTCCGAGTACCCGGTGAGGATCAGTTTTTTTGATGATGAAGTCGATCAGATCAAGACCTTTGATCCTGACAGTCAGCGTTCACTTGACTCGCTGACTGACATCCTTATATGTCCTGCTGGGGAATTTATAATTCCTGATGAATTACGTGAAGCTGCGGCACAGTCAATCGAAGAGCAGGTGACAAGAGACACTTCACAAATGGCTCATACGGCGGCAGCGATAAAAGTTGCAAGATTGATGACTGAGACAGGACGCAGGGATGCTTCCAACTTAAGGAACGGAGTCCGTGTCACAGGCTTTGCCAAGTGGTTGTCGGTGGCATTGCCCAAGACGGTAACAGTGCTTGACTACCTTGGTGAAGACACGATGCTTTTCGTGTCGGAATTTGCGGACGCGGATAACAGGATCAAGTCGTATGCATCGGAGTATGCACTGAGATGCCAGGAGTTTTTTGAAGTGGGCATGGCACCTTCATCTGCAAGAGATGCGGTATATGAGAAGAGTGATATCTATAAGCGGTTAGACAGCCTCAATGTAATTACACTTTCGTGTTTTGGAGGAACGGGAGGCGGTTTTGCCGGCGGAACATCATGTGCAGTCAGCGGATTCGCTCAGGAGAGTTATCATGGCAGATATAAAGATCTCTCCGAAATAATAAAACACGACAGCAGAAGAGAGAGAAGACGCGTGTTCTTTTTCCTCGGAGAGGGTAAAAGGCTTGAGGGATTCAGGGAACAGATGCATGATGCGGACTGTTTCCCGAAGATAATGTCGCCTGCGATCTCCACAGGTTTCACCTATCCTGCACTTGGCATATCAATATTCGGAGAACAGGATGTCTACGGCCTTGACAGGATAGTCAAGCCTAAGCGTAAGGGCGGAGCAAGGATGACATTCATCGGCGAGTGCGAACCCGGTGATTTTGTCGTCCATGATGCTCACGGAATAGGACGCTATGAGGGTATAGAGAATGTCAAGACTGGGACGACCTCCAAGGACTATCTGAAGATAAGCTATGCCAACGGCGAGATACTGTATGTATCTCCGGAGAACATGGACTGTCTGCAGAAGTATGTCGGCCCGGGTGACAAAGCTCCGAAGCTCTCCAAACTTGGCGGCGACGAGTGGGCAAAGAAGGTCACAAAGGCTCGCAACACAGTTAAGAAAACAGCATATGATCTCCTCAAATTATATGCGGGAAGAAGCCGTATTGAAGGATTTGCACATCTTCCGGACAGCGAAGAACAGAAAGCTTTTGAGGAGTCTTTTCCTTATGTTGAGACAGATGATCAGGTGCGTGCCATAGCGGAAGTCAAACGCGATATGGAAAGCAACAGACCTATGGACAGACTTTTATGCGGCGACGTGGGATTTGGCAAGACGGAAGTTGCCATGAGGGCGATGTTCAAATGCGTCATGAGCGGCAAACAGGCGATAATGATAGCTCCGACGACTCTTCTGGCGCAGCAGCATTTCGAGACGTTTAAGAGGCGCCTGGGTAATTTTCCGATGAATGTCGTACTGTTGTCCAGATTTGTCTCAGCCAAAAAAATAACGGAGAATCTCGCGCTTATCAGGAATGGCAAGGCGGATGTTATCATAGGTACCCACAGGGTCTTGTCAGAGGATGTTAAGCCGAAGAATCCCGGACTGCTTGTTATAGATGAGGAGCAGAGGTTCGGGGTGAATCACAAAGAGAAGATCAAGGTTATGCGTCAGAATATTGATGTTCTGTCGCTGTCAGCAACGCCTATTCCGAGAACGCTCCACATGTCTCTTGCAGGTATAAGGGATATATCCATGCTGGAGGAGGCTCCTGTCAACAGAAGACCTGTCCAGACTTTCGTCATGGAATATGATGAGGATATCATTACGCAGGCGTGTATGAGGGAGATAGGAAGAGGTGGACAGATATTCTACCTCTATAATAAGACCGCTGACATTGATCTGGTTGCAAAGAGGCTGGGAGAACTGATGCCTGAAGTCAGAGTCATATATGCTCACGGCAAGATGAACGAGCAGGAACTCGAACAGATAGTCATTGATTTTGCCGCCGGCAAATACGATATCATGGTGTGCACGACGATAATTGAGAACGGTGTGGATATGCCTAACGTCAACACACTCGTCGTGGAGAATGCGGACAGGTTCGGACTGGCCCAGTTATATCAGATCAAAGGGCGTGTCGGAAGATCCGACAGGCAGGCATATGCTTATATCACATATGAACCTTCCAAGATCCTTAATGAAGATGCTGCAAAGCGCCTTGAAGCAATCCGTGAGTTTACCGAACTCGGTTCCGGTGTCAAGATAGCCATGAGAGATCTTGAAGTCAGAGGTGCCGGAAGTCTTCTGGGAGCTGACCAGCACGGAATGATGGATGCGATAGGTTATGAGCTTTACTGCAGGATGCTCGATGAAGAGATTGCCAAACTGCGAAGTGAGGGGGATGACTCCGTGGCACTTGCACCGGCTGAAGCGGCGGTGGATGTTGATTTTGACAGTTATATTCCGCGCAACTATATTGAACATGAATCTGAGAGAATGGTTATTTACCGTAAGATAGCAGGGATCGTGACCCGTGCGGATTATGATGACCTGATCGATGAGGTAACGGACAGATATGGCGATCCGCCGAGGCAGATTATGATACTTGCAGGAGTCTCTCTGATAAGGCATATGGCTCCTGCAGCAGGGTTCGATAAAGTGGTCATAAAGAGCTCGGGGGTTAAATTCATATTTCTTCCGTCAAAGCCGCTTGACATGCAGGCGATAAGCGTTCTCATGAGTGATAATAAGGTAGCCGGACGGCTCAGAATAGACGCTATCGGCGCCCCCGTATTGGCTTATAAGCCGATTTCTGTGCAGAATGAACGAACGATAGATGAAGTAATCCATATACTTTGTATTTTAAATGAGAACAAATCTGTGGTATAAATACTTTGATAATCCAAGTATTTTATCAGGAGTATTATTATGTCAGATATAAAAGAGTTATATGAGAAGCAGCATGCTAAGGGGAAACTTCACGCTATCGAGCGTCTTGAGCTTCTTTTTGATGATGGTAAATATAAGGAATTGACCGATGAGGAGACAAGGGACGGCGTTATCTGCGCTACCGGTAATGTTGCCGGCAAACAGGTGGTGGTTGCAGCACAGGATTTCACGTTCAAAGGCGGTTCTCTTGGTCTTCAGCAGGGAAAGAATATTGCTGAGGCACAGGATTTTGCTTTCAAGAAGAAGTGCCCTTTCATAATGATAAATGATTCGGGCGGAGCACGTATTCAGGAGGGGGTTGATGCCCTGGCCGGCTACGGTGAGATATTCTACCGTAATGTAAGGGCTTCAGGAGTTATCCCGCAGATCTCCGTTATTACAGGCCCTTGTGCAGGAGGCGCTGTTTATTCACCCGGAATCACCGACTTCATCTTCATGGTCAAGAACATCGGTCAGATGTATATTACAGGACCTAAGGTCATCAAGCAGGTAACAGGTGAAGAGATTACGGCTGAGGCTTTAGGAGGCTACACGGCCCACATGGAGAAGAGCGGCGTGTCACATTTCGGTTACTACGATGAGGAGTCATGTATCAAGGCAGTAAGATATCTCATAAGCATTCTGCCTTCCAATAACCGTCAGAGAATGCTCATGATGGATAAGGATGCATACAAGAAGACAATGCCCTTCGATTTTGAACTCCCCGAAGAGGCTAACGCCGCTTACGATATGCACAAGCTGATCTATAACATCTTTGATGATGACTCCTTCATGGAGGTTCAGCCATTCTTCGCCAAAGAGATCATTGTAGGGTTTGCAAAGCTCTATGGAATGACAGTCGGTGTTGTAGCAAATGATCCTGCTGCCTTTGCCGGCGTGCTCGATTGCGATGCTTCTGATAAGGCTGCAAGGTTTATAAGGTTCTGTGATGCGTTCAACATCCCCGTAGTATCATTGACGGATGTTCCCGGATATATGCCCGGGTCCGACCAGGAGTACAAGGGCATCATCCGCCATGGAGCGAAGCTTCTTTATGCTTTCGCGGAGGCAACGGTTCCCAAGATCAATGTCATCGTACGCAAGGCTTTCGGTGGGGCATATATCGCAATGAACAGCAAGCATTTGGGTTCAGACATCGTTCTTGCTTGGCCTTCCGCACAGATTGCCGTTATGGGTGAGGCAGGTGCTGTTGAGATACTATATGCAAAGCAGATCAAGGCGATGCCCGAAGAGGACCGTGCTGCTTTCATAAAGGACAAGCAGGAAGAGTACCGCAAGAATGTCGTAGGCTATAAGTTCGCTCTCGACCGCGAGTATGTCGATGCCGTCATCAAGCCCAAGGAGACGCGCGAGAAGCTGTATGAAGCCATGATGGACACACGCCGCATCAAAAACCCGAAGCACGTAAGACCTATCAGAAAGCACGGAAATATTCCGTTGTAACCTAGTTTTGGGGACGGTTCTGAATGATAGGTTTGTAGATGTATTACCATGTTTTTGATATAATAGTGCCGGCGGTACGATCCGCCGGCCTTTATGCCTCCATAGTTTAATGGATAGAACGACAGTTTCCGGTACTGTTGGTGCGGGTTCGATTCCTGCTGGGGGTGCCAGTTAGACCCTGTAAACGCTGATGTTTGCAGGGCATTAATATTTTGGGAAGTAAATTTGGAAGTAAATTATTCCGCATTTTCTTTCCGGTTTGCTATCTTGTACAACGGTGTAACAGACAATCTTCTTGCAGCTTCTTGAGCCTCCCCATCGATGGAGTGGGCACCATATATGCTATGGCCATCTGTCTTCTCTGAGTGACCAAAGATTGTTTTGATGATCCTGTCTGGGAGATATGCTTCCGTATGGCTATAAAATGTGTGTCGTAGCGAATAAGGAGTAATATCGTCCGGAAGATCATGTTTTCTTACTATTATCTTTACAGTGTCTCTAAGCGATTCCTGAGAGGGCATAGTGCCAATCCTACTGCAGAATATCCATTCCGAATCAAGATAATCGGTTTCTTTCAGTTGTTCCTCGATGATAGATCTGACCTCATCCGTCAAAGCAAGCATTCGGTGAGCGTTTTTATTCTTACCGGAAGTAACAATGCCGCGTGTATTGATTGAGCGTTGGATTGTAATAGTTCCTGATTTTTTGTCATAGTCTTGCCTTTGTAAACCAAGAACTTCCCCGGGTCTTAATCCGGTTAGGATCTCAAGCATTACTGCGCGCTCGTACCATAAGCCTAACGGATGCTGAAATACCTTTTCTATATCAGACAATTGAAGGATCCCTTTACCAATCGTAGGGGCTGACTTAGGAATATATATCTGATCAGATGGATTGAACTTCACATACCCTCTGGGCAGCCCCCATTTACAGAATGAAACTATGCATCCCCTGATATTTGTCAGGTACTTCTTTGACAGATGATCTCTGTGATCGTATTCGGAACCGTCCTTTCGAAGCTTAGGGATGGGTTTTGCTTCCGATAATACAGATTGCCAATCATCTATAGTTATGTTATCACAACGTTTATCGCCAAGCTTAGAAATAATGTAAAGTTTCCCCAAGCTCTTCAGCTGCCGAATCTGTTCATTGTCGCCACAACGTGTGTGGTAATCATGGATAAACTGTTCATATGCAGCAGAAAGCTTCTTATTGCCATTTCCGTTAGATCCATTCTCGATCCATTCCAGACATCTTTCCCGGCACTCACGTTTGCCTGGCATCTTCGGTGTCCTGGATACGAATTGTTTCCTCTTTCCGTCGATCATGATGGAAAGAACCCATTTCTTGTTTTTTGCACCCCACTTGGGCTGTGGGATATCGCGATGCTGATACATTGTACAGTCCTCCTTATTATTAAAAATGTAGGAATGTGGTACAATGAACGTGGAATTGCCAGTACGCACGTTCACTGTACACACGATTCCTTTCTTGTTTCCCTCGGTAGTGGTGTACCGAGGGACTTATTATGTACAATAGTTTATGTTTGTGATATAAAAAACGTATATCTTTAGGGGAGAAGGCTATATGAAACAATTGCTCACGACAAATGAACTAATATCTCATATGAAAGAAAAAGGTATACGATTTAATGTTATTAATGAAGAAGAAGCAAAGGCTTTCTTGGAAAATAATAATTACTATATGAAACTTGCATCATATAGAACGAATTACCCAAAATGTGACGAGAATAGTAGCAGAGCCGGAAAATATGAATGTCTAGAGTTTGCTTATTTAAAAGAACTATCTACTCTTGATATGCATTTGCGTTATATAATTGCGAAAATGTGTCTTGATATAGAACACTCGATTAAAGTTAGATTTTTAAAAGACATATCAACACAAACTGATGATGATGGGTATGCATTTCTAAAAAGGTACTTCTCAACGGAGGATCATGAATTATCAATGCTAAAGCGAATAAAAGCTCATAAATCAGGAGAATACTGTAAAGATTTAATCGAGAAATACTACCCGTATTTTCCAATTTATGCTTTGCTGGAAGTAATTTCTTTTGGTGACTTGATACACTTGGTCTCCTTCTATGAAAAAGATCAAGGGAAAAGACTTATACCAGATAATAAGTTCATGAATACCGTAAGAGATTTATGAAATGCATCTGCACACAGTAATTGTATTATGAATAAAATACATCATAAGCTTCCTAATACGCAGCAACCGGATTCAACGATTACAAACTTTGTAAAAAACATTAGTACCATATCAAAAACTACAAGAAGTAAACAGCTTAGGCAGAAGTTTTCTTATAATCTTACTACTCTATTATTTGTATATGATAAAATGGTTAACGAAGCTTCAAAGATTCATCGATATGCTGAGATTCAAGATTTCTTGAAACAAAGATGTCTAAGAAATAGAGAATATTTCAAAACTAATACCAGAATATGTGCTGTTTATGAATATTTCAACAAACTAATTGACAATTTAGAGCAAAATAGTAAAATATCCACATAATTGAAAAGCAGGCAACTGCTTTTGGACGAGGTGGAGACATATGATGTCCCACCTCTGATTTTTTTAATTGTCAAGGTTCACACAACAGTAGTAATTCTGTTGCTATCAATTATTCGAATCTTCGGATTATTTGTGGGAATCTGCAAACAGACAGTACCGGGAGCTATTAGCTTTATTGAGTACAGATAAACTGCCCAGGTAACTGTGTCTACCTGTAACCTTTACTTGGAATGTAGCAGGAGAACTATTCCTGAGCCCCGGTACCTGCTCGTAAAATGAGTAATCCCACAATTATTCCGAAGAACTCTACATTTCTGTATTATCTACCATCGATTAATATAGAGGTTCATATCACTTACACATCCGGATATAATAAAACCCAAGAACTCGGCTACTCACTTATGGGTGGGATGCCTACCGTCTTGGGCTGGTTTAACAGTCAAAAATGTACGAATACAATTTGTACAATTATAGTAGCTATGCCTATATGTTTCTTCAAGTAAATCAAAGCGATTGCATCAATTTGTTTTCGATTTGTTAATGATCTTCTTCATTTATTGATCTACTCAATAAACTTGGCTATAAACTTCTTTATCTCCGTTGTTGGCTTGGTTCCGGCTTTGTCACATGCTGCCCTGAATGCTGTCGCTCAGTCCCTATGACGAGTGACGTCTTTTAGCCGACATTCAGCTTTTCTTTCAATGCGTCCTGGAGAACTTGTGAGAAGTTGATTCTTTCTTTAACTGCTGCGTCATTGAGCCATTCAGGTATAGTAAGTGTTTTCTTTACAGCCTTTGTTCCGAACTTCCTTCTGCACTCTGTAGTATTGCACACAATATAAGTAGCAAACTCACCCTTTTTGAGTTTCAGATCCTTAATAGGAGTACTTACAGGAGCAGGTTCGCCTGTTTCTTCGTAGTTTGTGTATACCATAAGTGCGAGGGCATCCTGTGCCATCATCATACCGTCCTCGATATCATCACCGCATGTAAAGCAGTTCTCGATATCCGGAAACCTTATAGAAAAGGCGCCGTTGTCTTCTGGTGTAAAGATAGCAGGATACACATAAATAGGTGATTTTTTTCTGTTCATTTTCATTCTTCCTTTCTTTGAGTTGCCTCTTGGCATGTTGATGTGCATTGATATAAGAGAGAAGAAGCCGGGGGATTATTTAAGACCTGCTTGCTTTCTTATGATTTTCTCTGTTCCTGTTGGCAGTTCTTTCGAATTGTGCCTCGGGACTGGAAACCGCTGTTTTGTTTTAGGTGAGTACCATATCTCGTGGTTAGTGCCTTCCTTTTCCTTGTAACATCCGATCTTCTCGAGGAGTTTCTTCATCTCTGATATTTTCATTTGTATCTACTTTCTTCTTTGATAATGTAATTGTAATACGTATTGTACGTAGTGTCAACTGCTTTTATTATATTTAACACTTGCCCTCTATTTTTCAAGGCTTTGGAGGCAATATGTCTACCAGAACTTACCTCGTATTTCCACCACCTTTCCGATAATTGTCAGAGGTGTCCGCGAACATCTGCCATAGTGAATACAATGACAACATCAGTCCTAGCACGCTCGGTATTGAGGTGAAGAAACTGGATAACGATGACGCGATACGTCGCGCCTTTGGTCTGCCTCCGAAGAAATAAAGATTGACATAGGAGGCAAAAGATATTATAGATTTCTATTGTTTATGTAATTATGAGCTTACAAGGAGATGCATTTATGGATTCAATCCTGATCAAAGATACGACAAGAGAAGAGCGTGAGAGGATAGTCGCAGAATCTATCGGCAATATCAGCGGATCCTGCGACGGCTGTATGGCCGGGCTCGCCGATATGTATCAGGATTACATCGACGGCAAGAAAGAGATCCGGGAGATCAATATGGCCTTCCGTGCAAATTACGAATCCGGAATAGACGGCCCGACAAAGACAGAATGCGGATATAAGTAAAACCTATCAAAGGGACGGTTCTCAGTGATAGGATGCGTCCCTTTGACAGGTTCCTATTTTCTTGCGGTTATCCCGTAGTAGTTCCTCAGCAGACGTATCCGGCCGCCGACCGTATTTTTGGATATGTACTCGTTCAAAAGCTTATCATCAGGTTCTCCTTCAAGTATCGGAACCTTGCCAAGAAATGCCTTGAACACCTCGCGGTCTTTGAAGAACTCACGCTCATGGATCGGCACTAATTCCACATCTGCAAAGCCGGAATTCAACACATTCTCATAGTCAGTTATGCTCACAGGCACAGGATCATTGTATCCCTGACCGCCGCCAAATATCATCTTCAGTCCCCAGCTGTCGTATTTGTCAACACCTCTGATGAGAAGGTGTCCGCCCGGCTTAAGACACTGATAGATCTGCGCAGGGTCGGTTATCGTGTGACGTGCCACAACGATATCAAAGTAATCTGACGGTACATCCATCTTAAGGTTGTCCATTACCTTGAAGGTGATGTTCTTTCTGCCGCTCCTGGTAAGGTTTTCATTTGCAGTTGCGATCATCTGCGGGGAGTAGTCAGTTCCAAGTATCCCGGCACAGTCAGGATAGTAGGCGAGCAGCTTCTCGCCGCCGCCTGTTCCCAGGTCGAGAATGTGCGAATCCTTGTCTGTCAGCGATCCGAGGATCTCATAAAGATCCCAGTCAGTCAGACTCTCTGAGTGGATATCGAACTCGTCAAAACTCCAGTTCGCCAGCCTCTCGTAGTATTCATAATAGTTGTCGTGTGACATAAAAAAAGAACCTCCTTCCACAAACAACAATATACTGCGCAGCTATGCGCATATCTGTCATTCATGATGAGATTCCAAGGTTCTTATCATTATTAACCCCGCCATAAGGCGCCGCGGCAACAGAACGCGAATAACTAATTGATCTGTTACATATTTATGATACTAACTGAAAAAAGATAAGTCAAATGCATTTTCTTTAGGTTGGTTTCAAGTTGGGCTCATATAATCGTCTCAACAACCAAACAAAGGAGTAATATGACAATGATAAATAATGGATACGATGTAAATTATGGATACGAAGCGCCTGTAAGGCCTGCAAGGGTCGTCAGGAAGAGAAGGAACCGCAAAGGATCTGCTGGCAAGGTAATTGCGCTTGCAGTGTGCTGCTCTGTTATAGGCGGGGTTTTCGGTGCGGGTAGTATGTTTATGTACAGCCGCATTGCCGGACAGTCGGATATGAGCACAAACGTGCTGATGAGTTCATCTGCAAAGGACACGGAGATCCTTAAGGGACAGCGTGACACCACAGCCGTAAACGTATCATACGTTAACACAAGTGCTGTAATGACTGCTTCCCAGATCTATCAAGCTAATGTTAATTCCACTGTCGGAATAAAGACATCCGTTACTACGAATTACTTTGGCTACAAGACCACTGCTGCGGCTTCCGGTTCAGGATTTATACTCACAGCTGATGGTTATATCATCACGAATTATCATGTTGTGGAAGACGGGAAAGACATCACTGTTACTACATACGATAACAAATCATATAAAGCCGAACTCGTGGGCTTCGATGAGAGCAATGACATTGCTGTTCTCAAGGTTGAAGCAAGCGGGCTGACTCCCGTAGTCCTCGGCGATTCCGATCAGATGAATGTCGGAGATGACGTAGTTGCCATAGGTAACCCTCTGGGTGAGCTGACATTTTCGCTGACTTCAGGAGTGGTAAGTGCGCTGAACCGTAAGATCACGATCAATAATGTGGCGATGAATCTCATTCAGACAGACTGTGCCATCAATTCCGGCAACTCAGGCGGAGCCCTGTTCAATTCACACGGAGAGGTTATCGGAATCACCAACGCGAAATACAGCAGCAGCGGCAGTACCACTGAGGCATCAGTAGATAACGTCGGTTTTGCGATCCCGATCAACAGTGTGATCAATATAGTTAACAGCATTATAGAGAGCGGCACGATCACAAAACCTTATATCGGAGTATCAATGTATGACCTCGGAAACAGATATCAGATAAAAGGTGTTGTTGTTAGAGAGATCGAATCAGACAGTCCCGCAGATAAGGCCGGACTGGAAGAAAATGACATCATTACGAAGGCTGACGGTAAAGATATCACGAGCGTATCTGAATTCAAGAATATCCTGGCTGACCATAACGAAGGAGACAGTATGACACTTACTGTATATAGAGACGGCGAACTTGCTGATATCAGTGTCACAGTAACAGTGCGCGAACAATCTGCTTTACCTGAGGCAAAAGAGGAACAGGCTGCATCCCGGGGATACCGGTCATTCCCGGGATAAGTCCCTCCTTATGATCACAGCATCATCTGATATATTCTGGTACAGTCATCCTCATTAAGAGTAACAAATCCTGATATAGTCCCTGTCCTTCCGTCACCATAGCACAGATTTCTGACGAGGACGGGGATATCTTTTTTGGTGCCGCCCAGTTCTCCAAGAGTTGAAGGCATGCCGATGGAAATCAGAAACGACCTGAAAGCTTCGATACCTTCTTCTGCAGTCTCAACGCTCCATACCCTCTGAGCGGCCTGCTCAAAGCGTTTCTTATCGTGATCCATCACGTATTTGAAGACGACGGGCATCGTTACTGCGAGTCCTGCACCGTGTGCGCAGTCGTATAGAGCCGACAGCTCGTGCTCGATATTGTGGCTGTTCCAATCCTGGGATCTTCCGACACCGCAGGAGTTGGTATGTGCCATTGTTCCCGCCCACATTATGTTGGCTCTTGCCTGATAATCGAGGGGATCGGCAATTACCTTGGGACCCTCATTCTTCATTGTGATGAGGAGCGCTTCTATAAGTCTGTCGGTGACCTCAACATCCTTGGAATTTGTCAGATATCTCTCATAGAGGTGAGCCATGATATCCGTGATGCCGCATGCCGTTTGGTAAGGGGGAAGGGTGGTCGTGAGCTCGGGATTCATTATGCTGAACTTAGGTCTGATCGCTTCGCTTCCCGTGCCTCTCTTGAACATGCCTTCTTCTTTGGTAATGACGGAATCTCCGGAGCCTTCGCTGCCTGCTGCGGCAATTGTCAGGACCGTACCGACGGGGAGAGCCTTCTCGATGGGCTTTCCGCTGTAGAAATCCCAGAAATCCCCGTCGTACAATGCACCGGCTGCTATCGCCTTGGATGAATCGATGGAGCTTCCGCCGCCGACGGCAAGGACGAAATCAATGCCCTCTTTCCTGCAGATATCGATGCCTTCATAAACAAGACCGCTGCGCGGGTTGGGCTTGACGCCGCCGAGTGAAGTGTACTTGATGCCGCTGTTCTCAAGGGAAGCCTTAACTCTGTCGAGAAGACCGGAACGGACTACGCTTCCGCCGCCGTAGTGGACGAGCACATTGCTCCCTCCAAAGGACTTAACGAGACTTCCCGCCTCGTTCTCCGTACCTTTACCGAAAACAAATTTGGTAGGTGAATAGAATGTAAAATTCTCCATATAAACCTCCGTATGATCAAGCTTGTGATTCGGCTTTTGCCACTGCTGCTTCCAGATCCATTCCGGCGAATTCCTGCGCGCGGAAGATCTGACCGTTCACGTCATTTCCTACAAATGCGCCGACGACTACTCCGGGGATCGCACTCTCCGGTGAATTGGGGGCATTCGGTCCGCCGAGGTCCGTCCTGCACCAGCCCGGATCGGTGAGGTTCATAGTAACGCCCGTCCCGCCAAGCTTGCTTGCCATGTCTTTGGTTATCTTATCAAGAGCTGCCTTAGCGGCCGAATATCCTGCCTGTTCAGGCTCTTTGTCGATGCCGCTTGTAGTATTGACGATACGCCCGAATCCCTTTCCGATCATCTTGGGGAGAAAGTGATAGCAGATCATCGCAGGAGCTATTGTGTTTACGTTGAAGCTGACCCAGTAATCCTCGGGCGGAGTCTGGCAGAATTCCTTGCGGTAAGCGATCTGAAGTCCCGCATTGTTGAGTACGACTTCCACATTCACACCGAGTGAATCAATGTCATCAAGCATCTTCACAACTGAAGGAATGTCGTTAAGATCCGCTTCAACGGAATGACACATGACTCCCCTCGCCTTAACCTCATCCTCGAGTGATGACGTGTGTTCCACGCTCCTGCTCTGGAGGATGAGATTGCATCCCTGATCTGCCATGAGCACTGCCGCCAGACGCCCCAGGCCTCTCGATGCTCCCGTTATCAATACCCATTTGCCTTTAAGATCAATCATAATTACACCTCGCTTTTTGCTTTATCTATCGCTGCTATTACTCTGTCGCACCACCCGTCGAATTCAGGATCCTCCACCTGGCATTCGGGATGCGATAATACATAATCCAATGACATCTTGACGCCTTGGTCGAACCTGACGGACGTCCTCATCTGAGGTACTGCCCTCTTGAGCTTGCTGTTATCAAACACAACAGATACGGACTTATCACCCGTAAGGCTCCCCTCGAAATCAAAACCGTACTTATCTCCGGCCGCCGACAGGAAATCGGAGGACACGTGATAGGCCTTGAGTTCCTTGCCCAGTGTTCTTGCGATCGTCTGATATATCTGATCCCATGTAAGTGACTCGTCCGAAGTGATATGGAATGCCTCGCCGATGGCGTGCGGATTTGCCATGAGTCCCGTATATCCCACCGCGAAGTCAGCATTCCATGTTACTGTCCACAGGGACGACCCGTCTCCCTGTATGATGACCGGCTTGCCGTCAATGATCCTCTTGATGACCTGCCAGAATCCGTTCCTGCCGTGTACTCCCAGAGGCACATTGCGCTCGTCGTATGTGTGGCTCGGACGCACTATGGTTACGGGGAATCCCTCAGTTCTGTACTTATCCATAAGGAATTCCTCGCAGGCGATCTTATCGCGCGAATACTGCCAGTGAGGGTTGGCAAGCGTCGTTCCTTCCGTGATCACATAACCTGCGGAGGGCTTATGGTAGGCCGAAGCCGAGCTGATATAGATATACTGTTTTGTCTTACCGGCAAAGAGTCTGTAGTCGCGCTTAACCTGCTCAACGGTAAATCCTATGAATTCACATACCGCATCGAAAACCATGTCTCCGATCTTGCCGAGGACATCCTCCTCATCATTGATATCTGCCTTTATCAGCGTAACGTTGTCCGGAATGACTTCTTTTCTGTTGCCCCTGTTGAGAACATAAACATCCCAGAGAGGATCTTCTGACAGACGCTTTACGATTGCAGTGCTGATGGTTCCTGTTCCGCCTATGAATAATGCTTTTCTCATGGTGTGTATCCTCCTTATTCACATATTATCTTAAAACTGATATTATTCCTCTTAGAATATGATTGATTTTTTTATCATTTTTTGACATCGGAGGTCAGAGCCTTGGACAGCGCGGGATATGAGTTTTTCTCTTTCAACAATGCGAGGGCGATCAATGTTGCCGCAGGTTCGGACGGGAGGGAATTTCCTTCTCACAGGCATGCATACGGCGAGATAATACTTGTCGGGAGCGGCAGCAAGAACATATACAGGATCGACGATTCCCTGTATTCTCTTGCAGAGGGGGACATAGTTCTGATCTGGCCGATGGAGACTCATGAGATCGTTGATGCGAACCGCAGGGATTCTGTTGTAATACAATACAGCAACGCTTTCGCCGACTCTCTATTTGACTTCAAGAGAATAGTTAACCACTATCATGATCTGCATATCATCTGCATCAATTCCCATCCGGCGCTCGCCACAGAACTTAAATCAATAATTGAGAAGATATACCGCGTATGGAGCACGGCAAAAAACAACAGGGAGATGAAGTGCGCTTCCCTTCTGTGTGAGTTCATGACAGTCCTTGATAATCATCACAGGGAGCTTGATGCCGAAATATCAAATGACGGCGGCAAGACGGTGTCTGAGACGACGCTGAATAATATAATTTCGGTCATGGACTACATAAAGAACAACCTGACAGCCGACGACCTGTCGCAAACGGCGATGGCGGAGAGAGCCGGGCTTAACAAGGATTATTTCTCGCGTGCGTTCAAGGATGTAACGGGGCTGAACTACAGCAAATGGCTCAATGCGATCAGGGTGGAGAAGGCGGTATCGCTTCTTACCGAAGACGGCCTGTCGCTGACGGAGATAGCTATGCTGTCGGGGTTTAAGAGCATTCCGAGCTTCAACAGGGTATTCGCGGAATACAAGAATGCGCCCCCTTCAAAATACCGCAAGATGTTGAAGTGAGCCGGCGGTTTATATTACAATCCTGATATGACAGACAGAGTATACATAGCGATAGATCTCAAATCATTCTATGCCAGTGTGGAGTGCGCCGGCAGAGGTCTTGATCCGCTCAATACGAACCTTGTGGTTGCCGATAAGAGCCGCACCGACAAGACCATCTGCCTTGCCGTATCACCATCGCTCAAGAGCTACGGGATATCAGGCAGAGCCAGGCTCTTTGAAGTCGTACAGCGGGTGGAACAGGTCAATAATGAGAGAAGAAGATCAGCTCCCGGGAAGCAGCTGACGGGGAAGAGCTATCTCTATTCGGAGCTGGTGTCTGATCCGGCACTGGCGGTCGATTATGTGGTCGCAGTACCGCGGATGGCGGAATACATGAGAGTCAGTGCCGAGATATACGGGATATATCTGAAGTATATTGCACCGGAGGATATTTTCGCGTACTCCGTGGATGAAGTGTTCATTGATGCGACGGAGTATCTCAAGCTCTACAAGGTAAGTGCCCATGATCTGGCGCGCAGGATGATACAGGATGTCCTCAAGGCCACGAGCATAACGGCTACGGCGGGGATCGGGACGAACATGTATCTGTGCAAGGTAGCCATGGACATAGTAGCCAAGCATATCCCCGCAGATAAGGACGGCGTGAGGATCGCCGAACTGGATGAGGAGAAATATAAGAGGGAACTGTGGGATCACAGGCCGGTAACCGACTTCTGGAGAGTGGGGAGAGGTACCGCCGCACGCCTCGAGAGAATAGGCATATTCACTATGGGAGATATTGCGAGATGTTCGCTGGACCGCCGGAGCATCGGTCAGTTGTACAAGGTTTTTGGTAAGAACGCCGAGCTCCTTATCGACCATGCCTGGGGAATAGAGCCGACTACAGTGGCAGATGTCAAGTCATATAAACCGGATAACAACAGCCTGTCCTCGGGGCAGGTCCTGCAGGAGCCTACAGATTATGAGACAGCTAAGCTCATCGCATGGGAAATGGCAGATGTTTTGTCTCTCGACCTCGTGGACAAGGGGCTTGTTACCGATCAGATAGTGCTCACCATCAATTACGATCAGGAGAGTCTGGCGGACGGTTCATATAAAGGAGAGGTAACGTCTGATTATTATGGCAGGCAGGTGCCGAAGCATGCCCACGGGACTGCAAATCTGGGGAAACATACATCATCTTCAAGAAAGATCAACGAAGCAACGGTTGAATTATTTGAGAGCATTGTTAACAAGAATCTGCTCGTGAGAAGGATCACCATTGCGGCATGTAATGTTCTCAGTGAGAATGATATACCCCCGAGCGAGAGATATGAGCAGATCAGCCTTTTTGATGAGGAGAAGCCGCAGGAGGACAACTCGAAAGAGCGGGCCCTCCAGGAAGCGATGCTTGATATCAAGCGCAGGTTCGGCAAGAATTCGGTGATCAAGGCAAAGAACCTTAACAAGGGCGGAACGGCGATCGACAGGAACAAACAGATAGGCGGGCATAAGGCATGAGCAGATACGACGATATGATCAATATGTCAAGGCCTCAGTATCCCGACCTTCCGCCTATGCCGGTAAGTGACAGGGCAGCGCAGTTCTCTCCTTTCGCCGCGCTTGTCGGGTATGATCTTGCCGTGGCCGAGACTGAGAGACTTACGGACAGTAAAAGGGAACTGTCGGAGGATGAGGCTGCGGAACTTGGCGCCATGATCGCCAGGCTTTCCGCAATGGCGGATGAACACCCTCAGGTGACAGTTGTTTATTTCGTTCCCGATAAGCTCAAGGAAGGCGGGGAGTACGCCGAGAAGAAGGGCAGGCTGAAGACAGTCGACGGATATAATAAAGAGCTTGTCTTCGCTGACGGAGACAGGATCAGAATGGATGATATTTACAGCATAGGAGGTATTGGTGATGAGTAAGACATTAGTTGCTTATTTCAGCGCAAGCGGAGTAACGAAGAATTGGGAAGCTTGTCTTATATCATCCAGAAATCGCGAGTCTCGATCCGTCTGATTGCACCATACAGCGAAGTCAGGAGGAAGGCGGACAGTGAGTATGCGAAAAAGCACAGTACCATCGGCAGAATTTAGCAAGAAGAACTTGTTAAATCGCAAGATTCATGATATGATAGTTACGTTGAAAAGAGGTTTGCTTTCCGGAAAGTGGAGATATCTATGAGACACATCAGCTATATGCCCTTATGGCACACACTTCTGAATAAAAACATGAAAAAAGAGGATCTTAGGATCGCTGCCGGGCTGACAACGAATATGATTGCCAATATGGGTAAGAACAAAGGTATCAGTATGGAGACATTGGAAAAAATCTGTGATGCCCTTCAGTGTGAGATCACAGATGTTATTGAATTGGTGGATGAAGTTCCTGAGAAAGAATAAATTCCAGTCAGTGACTGGAAAAAGGAATGAAAGGATTTCGTATGGATAATGAGATGGTAATACCGCAGGATCTGATCTCTGAAATTAGAGATGTTTTGATTACCGCCAGGAGCAATGTCGCCCATCAAGTCAACAGTGAATTATTATCAGCATATTGGAATATTGGACGCGTTATCGTCGAACACGAGCAAGGAAGCAACGAGCGTGCTGGATATGGCAAGGACACTATGAAGCAGTTATCCCGGGCTCTTACAAAAGAATTCGGGAAAGGATTCTCTCTGTCCAATGTTTATAATATGCGGCAGTTTTATCTGGACTACCCAAAATTCCAGTCACTGACTGGAAAACTGACATGGACACATTACTGCGAATTGATGTCGATATCTGATAGAGATCGCCGCAGCTTTTATGAGAAAGAATGTGAGCGCTCTGGATGGTCTGTTAGAGAAATGAAACGTCAGATTGCCACTTCTCTTTTTGAGAGGTTACTGCTCTCGGATGGTAAGGCGAATAAAGAGAAGGTCTATGAACTCGCAACCAAAGGTCAAGAACTGGCAGTTCCGGAGGATATCGTAAAGGATCCCTATGTCTTTGAGTTTCTTGGTATTCCGGAGAACAAGCCGGTTCTGGAAAGCGATCTTGAAAAGGCACTTGTCAGACAGATTGAAGATTTCATGTTGGAACTTGGCAGAGGTTTCATGTTCGTAGGAACGCAGCAGCGCGTCACGCTGAATAATACGCATTACTATGTGGACATGGTCTTCTATAACAAGGAGTTGCACGCATATGTCCTGATCGAACTCAAGACAGTGAAGCTGATGCCGGAGGCCGTCGGTCAGCTCAATATGTATCTGAACTACTATGCGGCCGAAGTGAATGAGCCGGGAGACAACCCGCCGATCGGAATCATTCTTTGTACCGACAAGGACAATGTAAGTGCAGAGTACGCTCTGGGTGGCCTTTCCAACAACATCTTCGCTTCGACCTACACCTATGTAATACCGGAAAAGGAGAAGCTGATTGCCCAGGTTGAAGCCGTCCTGGAAAAGTGGGAAGACAAAGAAGAATAGCTGATTCTGGACTGTAAGCGGACTGTAAAACTGAATAATTAAAATGTGATAAGAGCGTCGGCGTTATTGTCGGCGCTTTCACTATCTTTGTCCAAACACAGAAATATCATCCTAAGCTAATTATGAGTAAGTATTTGCTACGCTGTTTTTAAAAGTGTCTTCTGATAAGGATAGTAATAGTCTCAAACGTCAGATAATGCATCTTGCCGCCCCAAAATGCATCTTACCGCCATATCTGTTGTAAGGAGATGATGTCAGCTTTATAGTGTCGTCAAATACAAAAGCAAAGGCGGTATTATTATGACGACTCTACTGTTTATTCTACTGGTGATAACCGAGACCGTATTCGCGGGATTGATGATGACCGTGACAACTCCCCGCAGGGAGTGGACGAGCAAGAGGCTGATTGTAAATGCGGGAGAGATGTGCATATATCTGCTCACGGTCTTTCTTCCCGGGATCGACTTCAGCTTCAGATTCAGCGGACTTATCATCCTTCTGGCTGTGAGGATCATTGTATCGGGAATATTCTTCTTTGTACGAAGACATAATGAGAATCCCAAGCGGCATGCAGCAATGATAATAAGTGCGGTCATGAATGTGGTTTTGTTGCTCGTAAGCTTGGTGCCTGCGTTCATATTCAGGGACTATAAAGGAAGACCTGTCAGCGGACCGTATCATGTCAGGGAGACAGAAGCGATACTCATCGACAGGTCAAGAATTGAGGAATACGAGAGTGACGGCTCATACCGTGAGGTACCCGTGCATTTCTATTACCCGGAGGAAGCATCCTCGATTGAGAAGAAAACTCTGCCGCTTGTCATATTCAGTCACGGGGCTTTCGGGTACTATCAGAGCAATACTTCAACTTATATGGAACTGGCGTCCAATGGTTATGTTGTCGTAAGCCTGGACCATCCTTATCACTCGTTCTTCACAAAAGACACGGACGGCAGGACTGTGATAGTGGACAGAGAATTTATTGATTCTGCTATGAGGATCGGCGGAAGTGACGATGTTCCCGAGGCGGAGGTTTTTGATACAACATCCGAGTGGATGGAACTTAGAAAAGCTGATATGAACTTTGTTATCGACACGATCAAGGAGACTTCCGTTTCCGGATCATATGCAGACTGGTTTATAGAGGATAAGAGCAGGGATGATATTGCAAGCGCGGTAAGTCTTGTTGATACAGACAGGATCGGACTTATGGGCCACTCGCTGGGAGGCGCGACAGCCGTTACCGTCGGAAGAAGGAAAGATGTTGATGCGGTCATAGACCTGGATGGTACGATGCTTGGTGAGGAGACGGGAGTAACAGGCGGTCAGGTCACTGTAGATCAGGTGCCGTATACCACGCCTCTTCTGGCGATCGATTCAGAGAGTCATCACAAAAGCAGGATCGAAGCGGCTGAGAATGGATACGTATATGCAAATAATGTTATACTTGATAATGCATCAGAGGGATTTGGCACATATTTCAAGGGTGCAGAGCATATGGATTTTACGGATCTTCCGCTGTTCTCACCCTTCCTTGCCGATATGCTCGGCCGGGGAACTGTGGAATCTGAGGCGTGCATCGATCAGGTCAACAGGCTGGTGCTGGAATTCTTCGACTGCTATCTTAAGGAAAAGGGTGAATTTACAGTAAACGGGTATTACTGATGGACATCAATGTAAAGATGATAGACGACGGCGAGAAGGAATACATAGAGATCGGCTGTCACAGAGTAAACGAGAGGGTCAATGAGATAGTACGTTTCGTGAAGCTCCGGCAGGGAAGCATTGAAGTGACGAGGGAAGAGAAGATATACCAGATCCCGGTGCCGGATATCCTCTATATCGAATCGATCGACGACAGGTCGTTCATCTATCTCAGGAATGATTGTTACGAGTCGCGCAAGAGGCTGTATGAATTCGAACAGATCCTTCCTTCGGACAGTTTTGCCAGGATATCCAAGTCGGTCATCGCCAATCTTATGAAGATCAGGTCGATACGGCCTGCACTCAACGGAAGGTTCATGTGCCAGCTGGTAAATGATGAGAAGATTATCATCTCGCGCAAATATGTGCCGGAGATCAAAGAGAAACTCAAGGGGTGAGATATATGAGAGACAGATTAAGAGAAGCACTGGTAAGCTTTTTTGTATGCGTTACATTGATCGATATGGCAATGTTTGCACTCGGACTGATCTTCAGGCCCCGGCAGCAGTTTGGCTATGAGGTGTTCATTTACCCGGTCCTGTACGGACTTATAAGCTGCATTCCTGCCCTCATCATAAACGTAGACAGGGAGATGTCGGTAAAGCAGGCAGTCATACGCAAGATCCTGCAGATGGTGCTTATAACCGTTCTTCTGATCGCGCTGATCTTCTCGGGAAGTCCGGTGAACGGCGGTACCATTCTTGCTGCTTCAGGAGTTGCGTTGAGTGTTATCATTATCTATGTGGCAGTTAATATCATCTCCTGGTTCCTTGATCTCAGGACTGCAGATAAGATGACGGATGATCTTGTGAGATTCCAGGAGAGACAAGGCGGACAGACGTCATGAGGTTAGTTGTATATGAATGAAATACCCGTAACTGAGATCAGGAATATAAGGATCGGACAGACAGAAGATATCAATGCCGGCACCGGATGTACAGTGTTTATATCTGAGAACGGAATGAAGGCCGGAATCGACATAAGGGGCGGGGGTCCCGCTTCACGTGAAGCTGCACTGCTGGATCCTCTCATGGCGGCAGATACAATACATGGGATAGTTCTGTCAGGAGGAAGTGCCTTCGGTCTTGATGCGGCAGGCGGGGTCATGAAGTATCTGGAAGAACGGAATATTGGATTCGATGTGGGTATTACCAGGGTGCCGCTGGTGGTGCAGTCGGATATTTTCGATCTGACGGTAGGGGATCACAAGGTGAGACCGGATAAGGCTATGGGATATGAGGCGGCAAGGATTGCCATGGAAGAGCCCAATTACAGAGATGGCAATTACGGTGCGGGTACGGGTGCAACGGCCGGGAAGTGCATGGGAATGGACAGATGCACCAAGACGGGGATAGGCAGCTACGCCGTAAGGCTCGATGATCTCGAGGTCGGTGCCGTTGTCGTTGTCAATGCACTGGGCGATGTCTATGACTGGAAGACGGGACAATGCATAGCCGGGCTCCTGAACGAAGATAAGACGGGATTTGAGTGTTCGCCTCAATTGATCAGAGAAGGGATCAGTATAGTCAGGGACAGGCTTGTACAGAATACGACTCTCGGCGTGGTGATCACAAATGCACATTTCGGCAAACCGTCACTCTGCAAGATCGCCGGCATGGCTCATGACGGCTATGCCAGATCTATCCGGCCTGTACACACGTCATTTGACGGTGACAGCATATACGCCGTGTCAGTCGGAGATATCAAAGCCGATATGGATGTAGTTGGGACGATCGCTGCGGAAGTGATGAGTGAAGCGATAATAAAGGCTGTCAGAAGCGCAGTAAGCGCATATGGCCATCCCGCATCAGGCGATATCCTTCATTCTGATCTCAGGTGACTTCCGACATATTCCCCTTCTCCCGCGCGGAGATAGATGAACGTGCTCTTGTAGCCGTAGTCAAGTTCTGATGCGTTATCCTTCAATGTGTAGAACAGCATGAATCTGTCACCTTTGACAGGAACTTTGCTCACGTCAGCCGGGAAATACACGCTTCCGAAAGAGTCGTCGGTGAAGTCGATCCTGTACCCGTCAAAGCCCGGGTCAGATATACGCTCTACTGCGCTTACGGTTGCTTCCTCAGCGAACCACTCCTGTCCTTCCGCATACAGGGAATAGCCTTCTGTTCTCATGATATCCTCATCCGTTATCTGACGCAGGGTCGTAACTGCAGATGTGCCGTCGGTGTCAATGAGTTTGTTCCACGACGTCTCGACTGTCATGTCCTTTACGCTTCCGTTTGCCATCATGATGCAAAGGAAGACGGTCACTCCGACAAAAATGAGCGAGAATACAGCCTCAAATATAATGGCGGAAGGCTTCACGAGGTCCGGACACAGGACGTTCCAGGGATTCTTCGGATCGATATTTATCGTGACCACATCGCCGAGCGCAATACCGGAATCCTTTTTGGCAGGGAAGACGTCATAAACACTCCTGCACCTGATCCCCTCATACGAATACTCGAAAACAGGAGACGTATACATGACGGGGATCCTCGAAGCCGCTGAATTCGTGTTGGAACTGTCATAATCGACCTTGCGGACATATCCGGTGCATTTGGCTTCTGCAGTCGCCCTGTATATCAGCCTTCGGGAGAATGCGTTGATGATAGTTATGGTAAGGAGCCCGAGACCGGATCCTCCGAACAGAACGATGAAGATCCACACGAAAGCCTCACTTCCGGTGAACCTGTCTCTGAGAAGGATTAAGCCTATGATTGCGAGGCTTACAACGGTAATGAACACTCCCATCACCCTGTTCTTCAGCGATGCGCTTGAAGCTTCTCCGGGGTTAGCCCTGCCTGTCACTATGAGCATCAGGCCGGCACAGGCAAAGATTCCGGCGAACATGATCCCGCCTATGACGAGCTGCTTGAGGACCAGAGATACGATGATCCCTATAAAAACAATGACGAAAACTATGCCGGCCACTGCGGATCTTCTTTTTTTGCGTTCCTCTTCATCGGTGAGTTCAGCGGGCGTTCTGATACCGTACAGTTTGCTGTTAAGGTCACGTATATCCGTAGTTAATACTTCTTTTGCAAAGGCATTATATTCGCTGAACAGTCTGTGATATTCTGAATCCGGAAGGAACTGATCTTCGCTGTAATTGTGACGCGGATTCTCCCCTGTATACTTCATTTTATCCATCCCCCTGACGATGATCCTATCCATTTTGAATTATAACATATGACGAATAATGACTCGTAAAATGATGCACAGTAACCAAAATGACACATTTTTAATTGTAAAGAAAAGTCGGATTAATGACATTTTCACAGGGATGCTTTATAATACAAGATAAGTTTTCAAAATTCCGGGGGATTTTTTGCATGGAGAAGGAGGACCTTAAGGACTTAAGCCGCAAGGATCTCGTTGACGCTCTATATACCCTTATGAATGATGAAGATCAGGGGGAGGCGGAGCCGCCGAAGCCACAGAGAATCGATCAGGAACGCAAGAAGCTTCATAAGAGAGCCCGCGTTACAAGGACGCTTCTAACGGCACTTGGTGCACTTACGGTAGTTGCTGCAATAGCAGTCCTGCTGTCGACATTCGTCTTTCCCGTCATTCAGGTTTCCGGAGACAGCATGGAACCGACCATTGCGGACGGTGATATCCTTGTCCTCCTGAATACTGATAAATACACAGGCGGAGAGCTCTGCTGCATCGCATGGCAGAACAAACTCCTTATCAAGCGTGTCATAGCACTCTCGGGTGATTATGTCGATATTGATAAGGATGGTAATGTCTTTGTGAACAATAAGCAGCTCGATGAACCTTATGTAACGGAGAAAAGCCTCGGGGAATGCGATATTGAATTCCCGTATCAGGTGCCGGAAGGGAAGGTCTTCGTAATGGGAGACCGGAGGGAGTCATCGATCGACAGCAGGAGTTCTGCAATAGGACCTGTGGGAAGTGACCAGATAGTAGGGCGGGTACTCTTCAGGGTATGGCCGCTTGGAAGCAGAAAGTAGGCAAATGAGCAGAAAGAACATTGAAGGCTACATCAATTGGCTCGGCAGGATAAGGGCAGGACAGCGCAAAGCCGCTGCCGTTGTGCTGGCTTTCTCTATTGCCGTGTCCGGCAATGTTTTCTGGCTTATGCGAACCACGGGCAACGCCATGTCTGAAGAGCCGGTCTGCGGATTGGAAGAGCACAAGCATACTGATGAGTGTTATGAGAAGGTGCTCGTCTGCGATGAGGATCACGAGCATACGGATGAATGCTATGAAGACAGGCTCATATGTGAGCAGGAAGAGCATTCGCATACAGACAAATGTTATATAGATATCTCCGCCCATGAGAAGGCGTCAGACTGGGAGAGTACGATCCCTGAACTGACAGGCGTCAAGGCAGCAGATCTTATCAGCGTTGCAGCATCCCAGACAGGATACGCTGAAGGCGAGGACGGCTATTCAAGGTACGGCGACTGGTACGGCAATCCGGAAGCTGACTGGAACGTTATGTTTGTCTCTTTCTGCCTTAATTATGCAGGAATATCCAAGACAGATATCCCTTATGGTTCCGGTTGCTGGGCATGGCAGGTGAAGCTCGGAGAGAATGAGCTTCTTAAGACTGATATGTCAGAGGGGATCCTTCCCGGTGATATCCTGATGACCGATAACGACAGTGACGGCAAGTGTGACCGGACCGGTATAGTAATAGATATTACAGATGACAATATATCTGCCGTAGAGGGCGATGTTGACGGCAAGGTCGATGTGGTTACTTATAAGGCAGATGATGAGACTTTGTTCGGTTTTGTCTCCGTAAATGCACTTGATGCAGCGGAAGACCCTGAAGAATCACAAACAGAAGAGCCTGAGATTACTGAAGATGTTGTCACAGGCGCTGAATTCGATGCGGAGACATCTTCAGGGATCAAGGTCCATGTGACAGCTCCTGAAGGAGCATTCCCGGAAGGGACAGTAATGAGTGCTTCTGACGTGGATGACAAGAGCGTCATTGCCAAGGCAGAGGGTGCGGTTGACGAAGATAAGGAAGTCAAGGGCAGCATTGCAGTAGATATTACTTTTACTGACAGCGAAGGCAATGAGATCGAGCCTGCTGACGGTATGGCAGTAGATGTCAGTATCACGATCCCTAAGGACAAGCAGCTTACGGCAGATGATTATCAGCTGTTCCATGTCGATGATAACGGTATCCAAGAGGTAAAGGATGCGCAGGTATCCAAGTCCGAAGCAGTATTTACCGCTGACGGATTCTCGATCTATGTGGTTACCGGTACGGGCGAGAAAGACAAAGACAGAGTTCATGCATGGCTCATCGCAGCAGGCATGGGTGATATGCATGATTACAGGACTGACGGCGGCGAGGGCGATAATATCATCAACTGCCGAGATTATCCGTATATGATGGAAGAGGGTGATACGGTTATCCTGAGAGGATATGTTGATGACGGTCAGACCCATCATATAGTGAACTGGGGCGGTTTTGATTTCAGCAGAGTTATAAGGATCGAAGAACTGCAGAATGATGCCAACGGGGTAGTTGCAAGGATCACTGCTCTGTCGGCGACGGCGAATGCAGGTGCGCCCTGCAGAGACGGCGAAGCTGCTTTGAGTCTCTCGGGCACCGATGAGAGTTTCTCGATCCAGGTCATCAGCAGGAAAGAGAATACTCATGTGATCGATTTTGATGATCTTCCGAAATATAACGCCGATGATGCGAGTACGATACATACAGTGCATGTCAATTTCCAGGACAGCATTACTTTCAAAGGAACACCTAACAGAGCTGAAGCAGAATATGACTGGCCTTACATGGTTACAAGCGAGAATCCTGAAGTAAGATTACTGTCTGCATTCAGCGGTTATACCACTGACGGGAGTGGTGTAAGGAGCGTAAACTGTACTGTTGATGGCTACCAGAAGTATGAGAGTGACAACGCACAGATCGTTACGTTCTTCACGGACGAAGGGTTCAAAAAAGTAAGGATAATCATTGATCAGCCTTTCAGGACCTTCGGCAATAACTACTGGGAACTGATAGATCACGCTGATATCGAGATAGCTGAAGGCGGCGTATACACATCAGTAAGTTTTGATATCGGTGATGATGACGGTCTTATCAAGACGGTCACGACTTATCAGTCATATGTATATAATGTCAACACATGTAAGCTCTATCAGCAGGATGGTTCTCCGGTTCCTTTCTTTGAGAAGCATCTCGATCCGGCTGACGGCTGGTCGACTCTTGATATCTTCCGGACCAATGAGCAGGGATTTGTTACAGAAGACTACTGGCATGATCCCGCTTTTGTTCCGGGTGACTCACAGTATGAGCTGACTTCCAAATATGTCAAGAATTCATCAGGAAAACTCATCTTCAGCGATAAGTTCTTCCTGTACAGGGATGTTGATCATGTCACATTCGATGTAGGACTGCAGATCGTCCCGACCAAGGTTGAGAAGTATAGGAAGGATGGTGACAGATGGGTTCTGATCGCCGAAGAGAACGAGACATATGTTCCTGACTATGAGGCAAAGAAATACGACAAATGGATTGGCGATAATCAGGTCGTTAATGACGGTGATCTGACTGAGATCATGGATACAGATGAGAGCGTTATCTTCGAGCTTGATAAGAGATATGTAATAGACGCTTATAATAAGTGCCCTAACCATTCCGGTCTCGACTTCATGGTACATGCCAACACGGCATCAGTTAAGTTCGGTGCGACTAAGGAACTGACAAACGGTGTATTGAGGGGTAATGACTTTACTTTTGAATTGGTAGACGTAGATAATAATACTGTCGTAAGCAGGACTAATGATGCCAACGGAAAGATTGTTTTCGACCGTATCTCGTATGAGACTGTAGGAACTCATCACTATATTATAAGAGAGGTTGATGAGAGTGCTGATCATCCCAATATTGAATATGATGATTCGATCTACGATGTGACGGTTGTCGTTGCAGAAGTGGAAGGATCCGGTGGCATGCTGATGGCAAACGTTACGGAGTATAGTGATAATTATACATTCAAATTTAAGAATATCGTTAAGGTAACACTCCCTGACACGGGCGGCAGCGGTGTCATCCCGTTGTTCGCGGCGGGAACGCTTATGATCGGAGGAGCACTGGCACTTATCTTACTGATGCTGCGACGGCGTAAGGAGGAGGAGTTGTGAAAATGGTTTTCAATTTAAAGAGAAATACAAAAGTCAAAAGAAAGGAACAAAAGAAAATGACTAAGACATTCAAAAAAATGATCTCGGTTATCGTAACTCTCGTGATGGTTATGGCGATGGCTACAGTAGCTTTTGCTGCAGACGAGAACTATTCGATAACGATCACAAAGAACGACACAAACGATACGGCTACGCACCGTTATGACGTTTACCAGATCTTCCAGGGTCAAGTTGTTGACAACAAGCTCGGCAATATCAGCTGGGGTGCAGATGTTAAGACAACAGATACAACACTCTATTCCGATCTGTCCGCAGCACTCGGCAAGACAGTAGCAAGTGTTGACGATGTTTTGGGAGAACTCACAAAGCTGTCGGATGATCATGCAAATCTCGACAAGTTCGCAGAAGCAATCTCCAAGCATCTCGACGGTACTCCTGTTAAGACAGCTACACTGAAGGCATCTGCATCATCCAAGACCGTTACGATAACAGGTGTTGATGCAGGTTACTATCTTGTATCCGATACTGTTATTGCTGATGCATCAGGTGCACAGCAGGGCGAGATCGTTAATCCTAACGCAGTATCCAAGTTCATCCTCCAGGTTGCTTCCGATACTCAGGTTGCCATAACAACCAAGGAAGTCCTTCCTTCTCTCGACAAGAAGATCAAAGACAAGGGTGGCAACAGCGTATCCAAGAATACGGCAAGCATTGGCGAAGATGTTGATTTCGAGATTACAACGGCAGTTCCCGATCTCACAAAAAAGGGATACGACGAGATCTATAAGTTCGTCATCACCGATACCCTGAGTGATGGTCTCACATTCAAGGGTGCATCATCTGTTACCGTTAAACTCGACGGAACGGAGCTCACACAGGGTAATGATACAGATATCAAGGATTACAAAGTTGTTGCTACGGCTGACGGATTTAAGATCGTCTTCAACAGCTCCAAGATGTACACATGGGGTACCACCGCAGCTTCCATCGGTGATGCGATCGTAGTATCTTACAAGGCAACTCTCAATGAGAACGCAGTGATCACGGATGCGGGCAACCCCAACACTGCAAAGCTCATCTATTCCAATAATCCTAATGAGGAATATGACGGAACAACTGATGATTTCGGACCTGACGATCCCAAGGGTGAGACACCTGAGGTTACAACAATCACATACACAACAAAGGTTGTGCTTGAGAAGGTTGACAAGAACGACCACACTAAGCACCTCGCAGGCGCAGTATTCACAGTTCAGGGTACAGCAGCAGATAAGGTAGTAATTAACGGTACACGTTATGTAGCTGATGCAGCCGGAACATACTATAAGCTTATCGATGGAACTTATACAACAACACCTCCGGAAACTGCTGATGATTCCAGATATGACGGAAATACAAAGTACATAAAGGAATCATTTACCGATGTTGATGAGAAGCAGGCTTCAGAGTCAGCTCTTACGATCGAAGTCGGCCCCGACGGTAAGATCGATCTGTCACACCTCGGTGCAGGCACATACACCATCACAGAGACAGTTGCTCCCGCAGGTTATGTGAAGGATCCTAATCCTCATACACTCATCATTAACTGTGACGTAACGGGAACAAATCCTGTTTGGTCATACACTTTTGACAGCAATGACATCTTTGATACGGACGCTCAGCTTCCTATCATCGTATTCGAGAACAAGAAGCCTACAGATCTTCCTTCAACGGGCGGAGTCGGTACGACGGTTTTCTATGTTGCAGGTTCAGTAATGCTTGCAGCAGGCGCAGCTCTTATCGTATGGAAGAAGAGACTTGGTGCAGAAGAGAAATAATAGAGGGGCATAGACGGTGCCCCGACAGGGGGCACCGGAACCCTTCATGGTGACCTGATTGAGAAGAAATCTGCTGAGTATACTGATAGTTGTCTTATTGCTGGGAGGAACGGCGCTGCTGCTGTATCCGACCATCGGCGAATATATCAACTCCAAGCACTCTGCGGCCGTGATCAAGAAGTATCATGAAGCTTACGTGAATACGACCGATGACAGACTACAGCGGATGATCAGTGAAGCCGAACAGTATAACGATAAGCTGAGGGGTGTTCCCTCAACAATGAATGGCGGTCAGCCGCTGGGCGGGTATGATGATCTGCTCAACCTGACGGGTGACGGCATAATGGGGTACATTGACATAGACAAGATCGGCGTGGAACTTCCGATTTACCACGGTGTGGCCAAGGAAGTGCTTCAGGTAGGTGCGGGCCACATGAAGGGTTCGAGCCTCCCGGTCGGCGGCAAGGGAACGCATTGTGTTCTGTCGGGACACAGAGGGCTACCTTCCGCCAAGCTCTTTACCGATCTTGATGACATGGAGATAGGTGACAGGTTCACGATAACGGTCCTCGACCGCGTCATGACCTACGAAGTGGACCAGATCAAGGTCGTGTTGCCTGAGAATACTGAGTATCTGGGCATCGACAACGACAAAGATTACTGTACACTTGTTACATGTACTCCGTACGGCATCAATACACACCGTCTTCTGGTAAGGGGAGTGCGTATTGACGGCGAGGTTAACAAAGCTCCGGGCATATTCGTGTCCAATGAAGCATTTAAGATAAGTAAGGCGGTCGTAGCCACGGTAATCGCGTTACCGGCATTTATAGCGGTAGTCGTGATCACGATAATACTTGAGAGGAGGAGAACGGAGCATGCGAAGCAGAAATAAGATAATGTTCCTTTCGATGCTGCTTATGGCAGTTCTGTTCTTCGCGCCTGCAAACAGACTTATGGCAGACGAGCACAAGGGCAGCGACGGCAATGCGGTCCTTACCATGACGCTCAAATCATCCGGTGAAGAAGAAGCACCTGCTTCAGGTGCGGAGGTAACGCTGTATCTCGTTGCCGAAGACAAGAACGGAACTCACGGTATGGAGTTCGTGCTGACTGATGACTATAAGGCTTCAGGGCTTGATATCGATGGCAGGATAACCCAGGAGATGATCGACGATCTTGCTTCCTATACGGCTGATAAAGGCATCGCAGGTCTTGTGACGAAGACTACGGATGAGAACGGCGTTGTTTCTTTCGACGGGCTTCCCAACGGCATCTACCTTGTCATGGCAGACAAGCTGCCTCAGGGATTCACCTCTTTCGAACCGTTCATGTATGTTCTTCCGTATTATGACACGGAATCGGGAGAATGGTTCTATGACGGGGTTGCGGAGCCGAAGATGACATATCAGCCTCCCATTGATGTGTCCGTCCGCAAGGTATGGAACGATGACGGCAAGGATAGACCTTCGTCCGTAACCGTAAGCCTTGGCAACGAGGACGGGGAGTTCGATAAGGTCAAGCTCAGTGACGACAATGAATGGAAGTACACGTGGACCGGGCTTGATGCCAATAAGAAGTGGGAGATCAAGGAGATCAACGTCCCTGCAGAGTACAAGGATACGTATTCTGTTGACGGATATGATTTCACTGTCACGAACACAAAATCGCTGATACAGACCGGACAGAATAACCGTCCGATCCCCGTTATGATCTTCGCGGGAGCATTCCTCGTGAGTGCCGGGATCATAGTGAAGGTATCAGGCAAACGCAAGAATGAGCAATAAGCGCAGGATAATCGGTAATATTCTGCTTGTTACGGGCCTTTTACTGCTCCTCGGGGCGGGAGGGCTCTATTTTTATAATATGATCGAGAGCAACAGGCAGGCGGAGGATTCGCTGGAGATCGTGTCGAGAGTCAAGACTGAGATTTCCGCCGCCGTCACTGATCCTTCCAATGATCAGAAGTCTTCTGTGGCGGAACCGTCTGAGCTGGTGCCTGCCGATGTGGGAGGAAGCCTGTACGACGGATATCTCACGATACCGAAGATAGATCTTGAGATGGCAGTATTTCACACATGGAATGATTCGTATCTCCGCAAGTCCGCCTGCAGGTATTACGGCTCCCCTTATACGAATGATTACATTATTGCAGGTCATAATTACAGGAGCGGATTCCGTAAGCTGAGAGAACTTGTCCCCGGCGATGAAGTGTACTTTACCGATATGGGCGGCCATGTCACAAAATACGAAGTAAAACTTACGGAAGTCATCGACGGCACCGATGTTGACGGCATGATCTCGGGAGGCTGGGACCTGTCGCTGTATACATGTACGTATGGCGGGGAGGCCAGGTTTACGGTAAGGTGCGGGAAGAATTAAAGTCAGTTAAGTATTCGCGACATTTAATTTGTAGAGAAGATAGGCTGAAAGAGTATAACCATCATCATAAGGATTACAATCCTTTTTGTGAGAATTATCTAAAACCATTTCTTCAAACTCTTTAAACGGAATTTCGTGAACATTTGTAATCCCCTCGTATTCTTGAAGGAGGGAGTAGCTTTCAACCTCTATGGAATACACGTATACAGTTCCGGAGGAAAGACCGCTGTCAGAGCATACCCGGCCAATGAATTTCGGTTTACCTTTGATTACCGCATCGATTTCCTGCTTCAGTTCAACTATGGCATTTTCTTCGGGAGTTTTGTTCTTTTCTCCGTAACCTCGCGGAAAAGAAAACTGGATCTTGCGTATAGCGTGTCTGTATTGCTCAAGCAATATTAGGTTATTATTATGAATTGGTACTATTACAACTCCGTCACCGTTGGTGGGAACAATTCTCTCATATGGAAAGATTATTCCATTTTTTAAAATGGGGTCTACGATAAGTGTGTTGAATTTGCTTTGATAGACTATTCCATACTGATAGCCGTTCAAATCTTCGCTTCTCCGGATAGCTTCAACAGATCTATCGTCATCAAGATCCATTATCGGATATATGTTGGATTCAGTAAATATCGAGTCTCTTCCTGCATTGCGTAAACGCAAATAGTTACGGAGAGCATCAGTTTTGGCTGAAGCGATAATTCCTGATTGTTTTTCGGCAGAGAGACTGTTTTTGCCTATAAGTCTTTTATTGAAATAGACGGAAGTTTTTACTCCTACGACATGAAACGCCATTTTGATAAGCGAAAAAAACTTTCCCAAGGCCTCTGACAAAGACATAAAGTACGAACCGAAGATTTTGGAAAGAAAGGTAGAGACGCACTCTGCAATACACAAGAAAACAAGTGTGTCAACAACTATCTTTACCCATTTATTGAGAACAATGAATTGATTGTCTTCCAGATAGTTTTGCCCTAATTCCAGAAGTATTTCAAGGGAACAAACAGCAAGAATACTGATTACTGCTACTAGACACTCTTTTCCGATAATGCCCAGCAGGTGGGTACGGTGTTTCTTTTTTTGCTTTTCAAATTCATGCTCGTAACAATAGATCTTTGTGTCGGACATATCTGCATCCGCTCTTTTTTTATTGTACTCAACCAGTTTGACAAGTTCCTGTATATTTTTAATTGCTTTTTTTGAATTATAATTGTCGAACTTATTGGACTCTGTCAAAAGGAATCTTTTATCAGGGTTTCCAACACCCCAATCCTGCTCTAACCTCGAGAAAAAATCATACTCAAAGGATGAATCATCGTAGTGTTTAGAAATGTTCAAAATACTGTATTCACTGGCATAATTGTATACTTGATCGATTATCGCTTCAGCATATTGGTATTTGATTGTTGAATTGCTTGAAGAGTCCTTTTGGGCTGAAAACAGTAATTCTGTTAAATAGGGAGATCTGCTGTTGCACTTGTCAGCGTAGGCTTTAAGGTACCTTATTATCATTACAGATTCATTCCACAGAGTGTTTCCTCCGGGACAACTGAAATCAAGCACATGAGAAAGAATACTGTAAAACTGATGGTTTTTATATTCATGCGGAGCTTTGGGCTTAATATATATTTGTGTCAAAGGGCTTAGTCTTAAAGATAGCTTGATCATGGCTTTGATATTAATCAGGATCTCTTCCATGTCTTCTTGACTGATCTTTGTTTCCTGTATTTCCCAAACAGGGTTTCCGTCTTCGTCTGTCCGGCCGCTTTTAATCCTTTCTACAAAAAGATCTGTTAATTTGGATCTGTCTGACAGATAGTCTTCTATCTCTGAAAGGTCAGAATATATAAGACTCCTCTTGATTAGTGCCAACAGACGTTTCTGCGATGATTTTAAAGGCCAACCTGAGAAAATAAATTCCTTACTGAAATCAAAAGACCGGATAATGTATTGAGTAACGGTCCTGATATCATCAAACTGGGAAATCTTAATAGCGCCATTCTCGAAAAGCTTAACAAAACTGTCAAAATAATCATCATTTGATAAAAGACTGAAAAAACCTCGGGAATCGATAAGCTGGTTATATGTAAGCACTACTATATTTCCATTCCCTGCTATTTCTTCATATATGGCTTTTTGTCCTATCTCTATCTCGCAATCAGTGTTGCGAACAGAATCCAATTCAAACAGATAGACATATTTTTGCATAATTGTATTTTCCTCATCAATTAATAATTATTATTCTCTCAAAAGTATGTACTTTGTGTCAAATTGACATTATTAGCAACAACGTATAAAATTAACGGGATGTTTTACTACTAAGCGGTATGGAACATCGGGATTAAAATAGCTCAGTCCTGATTTGAGGAGGAACAGGGAGTTATTAGCGCCCGGACCTACACGGTTGACGAGGTTGGCAGTTATCGAAATACTCGGCGGGTTCTGTCACGGCTACCGCAATAAGCGGAGAAGAGCGGCCGTCAGAGAGATGCATAAAAAGCAGAATCAACACTGTAACAGAGGCACTCTCAAGCTCCACAATAACGACAGCAGTGTGCTGCCGGTCTGTTAGAAGGAGATAAAAATGAGAGTAGTAATTCAGGATAATTATGACAAGATGTGTAAGTGGGCTGCAAATTACATCGCAGCTAAAATCGATGCACACAAGGAAGCAAGACCCTTTGTACTCGGTCTTCCCACAGGCTCTTCACCTATCGGTGTCTATAAGGAGCTCGTAAGGATGAACAAGGCAGGCGAGGTATCATTTGCCAATGTAGTTACATTCAATATGGACGAATACCTCGGACTCCCTCACGAGCACGATCAGAGCTACTGGTACTTCATGCATGATAACCTTTTCGATCATCTTGTCGATATGAAGCCCGAGAACATCAATATCCTTAACGGTATGACAGATGATCCTGAAGGCGAGTGTGCAAGATATGAGGAGAAGATCGCTTCCTACGGCGGAATCGACCTCTTCATGGGAGGCATCGGTGTTGACGGCCACCTGGCTTTCAATGAGCCTTTCACATCACTGTCATCGAGAACAGGTCTCAGAGACCTTACAACTGACACAAGGATCGTTAACTCCAGATTCTTCGGCGGAGATCCCGAGAAAGTTCCTGCTCAGGCTCTGTCTGTAGGTATCGGAACGGTTACCGATTCAAAGGAAGTACTTGTCCTCATCTCAGGACACAACAAGGCAAGAGCTCTTGCTGCAGTAGTTGAGGGCGGAGTAAGCCAGAAGTGGACATGCTCGGCACTCCAGATGCACAACGCTGCCATCATCGCCTGCGATGAAGAAGCATGCGGCGAGATCACTGTTGACACATACAAGTATTTCCTCGATATTGAGAAGAAAGAGAGACTGTAATTCATGTATACAATCACTGATCTTTATGATCTTGATCATACACTGGCAAAGGACTATCTGTCCGGATTCACCTATCCCTGGGAGGCATTGAAGGGCATCAAGGATCTTATCCTGTCCCTCGGCCCCACGCTTGGTGACGATTATGAGGAAGTATCCGAGAATGTCTGGATACATAAGACTGCCAAGGTTTTTCCTTCGGCATATCTTGGAGCACCGTGTATCATCGGCCCCGAGACTGAGGTAAGGCACTGTGCTTTTATCAGAGGCTCCGCACTTGTCGGTGCGAACTGCGTTGTGGGCAACTCCTGCGAGCTCAAGAATGTTATCCTCTTTGATCACGTTCAGACACCTCATTACAACTATGTAGGTGATTCGATCTTAGGCTATTATTCACATATGGGTGCAGGTTCCATCACATCCAACGTTAAGTCTGACAAGAAGCTTGTTGTTGTTCACAATGGCACAGAGCAGATCGAGACGGGCATCAAGAAGTTCGGCGCAATGCTGGGTGACTATGTTGAGGTGGGATGCAACAGCGTCTGCAACCCCGGTACCGTTATCGGAAGGCACAGCAACATATATCCGACCTCCTGCGTCAGAGGCGTTGTGCCCGAGAACAGCATCTACAAGAACAACGGCGTGATCGTTGAGAAAGACGAGAGGTAATCTTAATGGGTAAGTATTTCGGAACAGACGGATTCAGAGGAGAAGCTAACAAGAACCTGAACTTCGAACATGCGATCAAGATCGGCCGTTTCCTCGGCTGGTACTACGGTGCAAGGATCGATAAGAAGGCAAAGATCGTTATCGGCAAGGATACGAGAAGGTCTTCATATATGTTCGAGTATGCCCTCTGCACAGGCCTTATGGCTTCAGGTGCTGATGCTTACATCATGCACGTTACGACGACACCTTCAGTGTCATACATTGCACGTGTTGATGACTTCGACTGCGGCATCATGATCTCCGCATCACATAATCCGTTCTACGATAACGGTATCAAGCTTCTCAACAGCCACGGCGAGAAGATGGACGAAGAGACGATACTTCTTGTTGAGGACTACATCGACGGCAAGATCGAGGTTCCGCTCGCTGAGCGTGAGAATATCGGACGCACTGTTGACTATGTTGCAGGACGTAACCGTTACATCGGATATCTTATTTCAATGTCCAAGTACAGCTTCAAGGATAAGAGGGTCGGTCTTGACTGCGCTAACGGCGCTTCATGGGCGATCGCCAAGGGCGTTTTCGATGCGCTCGGTGCAAAGACATACGTCATCAATGCGGATCCTGACGGATATAACATCAACACGGACTGCGGCAGCACGCACATCGAGCACCTTCAGAAGTTTGTCGTCGAGAACCGCCTTGACATCGGCTTCGCATATGACGGCGATGCCGACAGATGTCTTGCGGTCGACGAGAAGGGCAATGTCGTAACAGGAGACCACACACTCTACATCTACGGAAAGTACATGAAGGAGAGAGGAAAGCTCATCAACAACAAGGTAGTAACGACTGTCATGTCTAACTTCGGCCTTTACAAGGCTCTTGATGCGATCGGTATCGAGTACGATAAGACGAAGGTAGGCGACAAGTACGTTTATGAGAATATGGTCAAGACAGGTAACCGTATCGGCGGCGAGCAGTCAGGCCACATTATTTTCTCAAAATATGCTACGACGGGTGACGGAATACTGACGTCACTGAAACTCATGGAAGTAATGCTTGCCAAGGAGAAGCCGATGAGCGAACTTGCAGCACCTGTTGTATTCTATCCTCAGGTTCTGAAGAACGTGCGCGTTAAGAGCAAGCCTGATGCCCAGAACGACCCTGATGTACAGAAGGCCGTATCCGATGTTGCAGATGCGCTCGGTGATACGGGAAGGATCCTTGTCCGTGAGAGCGGTACGGAGCCTGTTATACGTGTCATGGTCGAAGCCGGCACAAAGGAGATCTGCGAGAAGTACGTAGACAGTGTCATTGACGTTATCAAGGCAAAGGGTCATATTGCAGAATAAGACTTATCAGTAGATCAATAAAGATTAAGCCCCCGAACGACTCTGATTGTTCGGGGGCTGTTTGTTGGTCCGTTTGGTTCATCATGAGGAGCTTGAGTTTATGTGATAGGTACGCAGCTGATATGTTCCTGTAAAGTTGGTTTTACTAACAAGTTCACTGCGAGCGCAGCAGATATGTTCTTGTAAAGTCGATTTTACTAACAAGTTCACTGCGTACGCAGCTATAGCCAGGGTGTTCCTCTGGCATAATCCCACGGATTCTGTGATGACCCGATTCTGGCATAAAAAGAAAGAGGTTGCCTCTCCGTGAACTAATCACTTGAGGCAACCCCTTATTGTTCTGTATTAACTACTGCTTATAAAGTAGCGTTCGGGTCAGATGTATCGTCAACAGGCTCTGCAGGAATAACAGGCTCTGCAGGAATAACAGGTTCTGCAGGCACTACAGGCTCTGAAGGTGTTGCGATATCGAATCCTGAATTATATGTGTCAGCAGGTGTTGAAGGTGCAGCGTATGATTCATCAACAGCGGGTGTGGAAGACTTTTTCTTCTTCAGGACGATGACAAGAACGACTGCCACAACAGCTACGGCTACAACAATACATCCGATGATGAGGATGATGCCGAGCATTCCTGACTCTTTGGTCTCGATGTGAACTGTTGTTGCTTTGTCGGCACTGTAATCGATGGTTACTGAGCCGTCATCATTTAATGTTGCGTTCTCGAGTGAACCCTCAACTGCCTTACCGGGCATGCGGATGTTGATCTTGAACTTTACGTAGGAATCCATGGAGCCCATTGAACCCATTGAGCTGTCGCCACTGGTGACAGGAGTAGTCTCAGCGTCAAAAGTGTAAGTAGTTCCGAAAGCTCCTGACTTCTTGTCGATCTCAACAGTCTTAAATACGCCTGAACTCTCACCATCTGCTCCTGCACCGGACATATCCGTAAGTCCGTCTGCAAGTTCTTCCCATGAATCGAAATCCTTGCTCTCCTCGTATCCGATCCAATCCTGACCATCATAATCATAGTGCTTGATCGGTCTGTCTGAATCGCCCTTGATCTGGTCCTCCTGGAAATACTGGGCGTTGTAAGCAAGAACCATGCTGTACTCGCCGGTACCGTCCTTGTTGACATCCACATTCAGATCCATGCGGACGCAGCCTGTCAGAGCAATCGTAAAAATTGCGCCAAGCGCAACAAGTGCTGATCTTTTCATATTGTTCCCCCCTAAAATATTTTTGGCAATATTATTATAACATTAATATCAGATTCTTGTCATTACGATGATCTGACGGGGAAAGGCGAAAGGTGCTTGCTGAAGCAGAACATGTCTTTACTTCAGTTCAGCCATAAAATGCTTTTTTAGGATTAAAAAAGAGAACGGGAATAATCTTTAAAATGATATGCTGCTGGTGCGAATACATGAATACTATTTCTGTTGTCTGTTTGTCAATAAAAGAGGCCAAAATTTGGAATAGTTACATATGTTCATCTGCATAGTTAAATAGTATAAAATGAATTGAAACTTAATTCACAGGTAAACGAAATGAACAATGTTGTAAAAGCTTTAGAAGTAATATTCATAGCAGCAGCGCTTGAAGTAGCTCTGTTCTTTGCAAGACGTCCTATCTTGGAAATGATGGGAATATCACTTTCACATGTTCCTGATGTACTTTTTGAAGAACTTGCCGATATAATGCCACCCGCTGAGATAACACCTATTCCAACACCTATTCCAACACCTACACCGACTATGGCACCTTCCAAAGCTAATGTTGCTTCGTATGATAATACTTCAGAAGCAACCGACGATTATAACAAAGATGAAATGCCGGGCAAAGAGCAATATGAGTCTCTTAGAAAAGAATATGAATTTTCCGAGAAATACAATCCATCGTTCTTTACATTGTCTGAATCACAGCAAAAAGCATACTATTTCATTAACGAAGGTATAAGCAAGGGAAAAGAGACAATCAATCTTGGAGATTATGTTGCACTAAAGGATGATGAAACCGGAATCGTTGTTAATGCAGTCTATCGTGATCATCCTGAATACTTTTGGCTTGAGAACAACTGGAATTGGCAATATATGGGTGATACTAAAAATGTTATTTCGATAAGACCTGAATACAATGATTTAGCAAAAGATCTTAACGAATCAAAGATTAGATTTGAAGAAGCAACAGAAAAGATTCTATCTGGAGCGCGAGATCTGGAAGGGAAAGGTGTATTCTATCAAGAGAAATATGTGCATGACAAGATCTGTGAGATTTGTACATATGATCTTAAAGCAAAATATGATCAAAGCAGTTATGGATGCATAGTTGAAGGAAAATCCGTATGCAATGGATATGCAAGAGCATTTCAGTATCTGATGAACGAGCTTGGTGTTTCTACTTATTATGTTTGCGGTGACGTATTCCCTAACAAGGAAACAAATAGTGAGGGTGGGGCTCATGCCTGGAATATAATTATACTCGATGATAAGTCATATGCAGTTGATGTTACTTGGGATGATTTGGATAATAAATCTGTTATGACCTATGAGTACTTTAATGTTACTGATAAAAAAATGGATGAATCGCGTAAAAAGGATGATGATTTCTCCTATTGTCCACCATGTGATTCAACCGATATGAGTTACGAAGTAGTAATGGGTGAATCCATCTAGTGAGTAAGATTTGGTGAGTAATTGATTGTTGTTATCCGAGCATCAGGGGCGCAGGCCTCATTAATTGATCTTCGTTCCTTTGTTCTGCCAACATTATAGACCCCGGATTAGCACTGCCAAGGGGAGCGTGCAATTAGGAAGGCAGCCTTTCGAGCGGCTTTTTGTTGCTCCGGCATCTCCCGCCGGGTCTATAATAATGGGGGCTGCCGTGTTACAATCACGGTATGAGAAAGATAGTCATCTACATATGTATCCTTATAATTCTCGGGTGTGCGGTATATTTTATCGGTGACATGACAGGGCATCCGGTCAGTGAATTGTGGGAATATGCAGGTGAGAAGATTAGTGAGCACAGTATTCTGTCAGGCAGCATTCCGTCGGATGAACGGTACGAGAGCCTGAAGCGGGAGTATTCTTTCGACAGGGAGATGTACCCGTATCTTTACATGCTGTCGGAGCGGGGGCAAAAGGCATACTACATCATCTATGACGGCGTCAGCAAATGCGAGAAGAACATAAGGCTTGGCAGCGAGATCGGCGTTGACAGGATCGAGATCATGACAGTTGTGACGGCCGTATATAATGATCATCCCGAATTATTCTGGATGGATTCAGCGGCCAGATACACATATGAGGAGAACTCGGGAATAATCGTTGATATAAGCCCTGAGTATAACGATCTGGTGAATAACCTCAGCGCAGCCAAAACGACATTCAAAGCCAATGCAGACCAGATATTATCTTATGCAAAAAAACTCGGTGATAACAGTGTGCTTGCCAAGGAAGTATATATTCACGACTGCCTGTGCGAGATATGTGATTATGATGAGTCGGCTTCGAATCACCAGAGTGCGTACAGCTGCCTTGTAGAGGGCAGATCGGTGTGCAGCGGCTATTCGAGGGCTTTCCAGTACCTGATGCAGCAGCTGGGAATTCCCGCATACCTTGTAATAGGTGATATTAATGGCGGCGGCCCCCATGCCTGGAACATGGTAATGATAAACGGCAGGTACTACAATGTCGACGTTACCTGGGACGATGAGGTAGGAAGGCAGATAGACGAGAAATGCCACGCTTTTTTCAATGTTTCCGACGATGACATCAAAGCAACTCACAAAAGGGACAATCTGTCACTTAATCTTGAGCACTGTCCGTATAACGACATGTCTTACGGTAAGGCGGTAGGGTATACGATAACCATCGACAGCATTAATATGGTTCCGCCGTCAAAGTAGTCTGCGGCAGGGATTACAAAAAGAGGCATCTCATCTTGAGACGCCCCTCCGGAATTACGATCGTAATATATCGGCCGTCAATCAAAACCGAGCAGTTGCTTCTTTTTGATCTCGAATTCATCCTGTGAGATTGCTCCGATATCAAGAAGTCTTCTGTATTTTGCAACTTCCTCCTCAGGTGAGCTGACAACGCTCTTGGAATAAGGCTTCCAGTCATCAAGGTGAGACAGGGACTGCGCTGTCATAGGTCTGAGCTGTCCGTCGCTCTCATTTGCCTTGGCTCTGGCAAGATCTTCCTCTCTGCTTCCCCATTTACCGACGGAGACATGAGTGATGGCGGGTCCGGGTTCGGGCTTGGGGGGCATCATGTCGGGAGTCGGATTCTTAAGCGGCACGAAAGGTGATTTTGCAGGTTCCGGAGTCCATGACTCAAAATCATCAGGTGTTGCTTCACGGTTTGCTTTCCTCGCATCGACCTCAGGGTTATGGATCCCTATACGGTCAGCATTGCGTATACCGCTTGAATTGCCGGTCTTGAGTGAGATTCTTCTCTCGGCTGTATGCCGGCTGTTATCAGCCGGCTTCTCCACCCTGGAAGAAGCGGGTCTCTCGGGAGTTACGGACTGACGAATGAATCTCGGTCTCTCCTGTGCGGCAGGTACTCCTGCTTCCGCAGCTGATCCCGGTCTTGTCGCGGCTGCCAATCTCTCTGCCGGTCTCTCTGCCGGCCTCTCTGCGGCGGCAGCGGGCCTTGATGCAAACGGAGACTTAACAGCAGGTTCGAAGGGAGATCTCTCGGGAGGAGCAGCAGTTGCTGATGATGCCGTGGAAGCAGGCCTCATAAGGCTCTCTCTGGCGATCCTTGCAGCTTCTTCCTGTGCACTGAGCTCGGCTTCCTGCTGCAAATCCTTAGTGGACTCCTTCTGGGTATTCCTGATCATCAGATCGCAGATGCTCAGGACCTTAGTCATGAATACGGGATTCTGTGTGGTTGTGTTCCAGTGGAAGACCTTGAATGAGGCATTCTTAAGATCAAATCTGATGACTCCGTCGTTCTCTCCGTCACAGTCTCTGAGCGATACGCCTTCACAATCCTCAAAATAGACAGGGTTCTCATCGATAACGGCCATATGCTCATAGATCTTCAGGTGACTTCCGTTCGTGCCGACTATATCATAATAGCAGCCGTCGATACCGGGATCGAATCTCGGTTCGGAGACAACCCAATTGCCGTTATCCATTGATGCCGTAAGATAGAAGGGGCCGAGGAACAGGTATTTGCTTGCAAAATCGACGGCGCGCACATACATTGTGACACTGTAATAGCCGTCCTTCTCTTCAATGTTCATCGGCTGGTTCTGGTTGATGAGAACACCGGCCGGTCTGTTGATGTTCGGAATGCATACGCGAAGTGCGTTCAAAGCTTCGATCATCAAAGTCTCGCGCTCTGCTGAATTGAGAGAATTAATATTCATTACGGATCCTCCTTGTAATCTTTACGGTACGGATCAAAACAAAAACCCATCCATCGTCCATTGTAACACAAAAATTTGACAAATAGGCAAGAATTATTATTTATTAAGTCATGCGCACATAAAAGAGGGTATCCCGTCATGTAACGGGACACCCCCGGTGTGATAAACAGTAAAGTCTTATGATCTCAGTGAAGCCTTGAACTTATCAAATTCGTCTGTAACCTTCTTGTCAGGCGAACCGGTTATGAGACTTACGATGATAACCACGATGCATGCAACTGCGAACGCGGGAGCGAGCTCATAGATCTTGCCGAGATATTCGGATGTGGGACCTATTACGAACTTCCAGATGAATACCATCGCGCCGCCGCTGATCATGCCGAACAGAACACCCCATTTGTTTGTTCTTCTCCAGAACATTCCGAGGATCATGACGGGCGCGAAAGCGGCACCGAATCCTGCCCATGCGAAGGACACGATCTTGAATACTGAAGAATCGGGATTCCATGCGATGATGACGCCGATGACGCCGATGATCAGGAGAGTAACTCTGGCGAGTAATATGCCGGCCTTATCCGACAGCTTGATGCCGAATGTATTCTTGAGGATATCCTCTGATACGGAAGAAGAAGCGGCCAGGAGCTGGGAGTCTGCAGTCGACATCGTGCTTGCCAGAATGCCTGCAAGTATTACACCTGCGATGATCGCGAAGAGAGCTCCGTTGGAGCTGATGATCTTGGCGATGGCTACAATAATGGTCTCACTCTTGTTGATATATTCTCCTTCGGCAGCGGGATCGGGTGTAACAAGTGCCTCAAGAGTTCCGGCTTTGGTCATAGCATTGCCGATGATGCCGATGAAGAGCGCCGCGCCCATTGCGATAACAACCCAGACAGAAGCAATGCGTCGTGACAGCCTGAGTTTCTTGTGATCCTTGATAGCCATGAATCGCAGAAGGATATGGGGCATTCCGAAATACCCGAGACCCCATGACAGTGTCGAAATGGTGGTGAGGACACCATAGGAAGCTGATGTGCCGTCATTGGCATGTGTTGCAGTTATTGAGAAATATCCGCTGAGCGACTTCGCATTGTTCATGACTTCTCCGATGCCGCCTGCGCTTATGATGCCGAATGCAACTACAGCGACCAGAGCGATACTCATTACTATGCTCTGGATGAAGTCGGTCGTCGATGCGGCAAGGAATCCGCCAAGTGTAGTGTAAAGGACGATTACAATGGCACTGATTATCATGGCGGTGTGGTAATCAGCTCCGAACAGCGTGCCGAAAAGCTTGCCGCACGCAGCAAATCCCGAGCCTGTGTACGGAATGAAGAAGATGAAAATAACGAGTGCGGCAAAGAACTTGATAATGTTCTTGTCGTCACCGAATCTCTTGGAGAAAAATCCGGGGATCGTGAATTCGCCGATCTGGCTCGAGTAGACACGGAGCCTCTTGGCTATGAACAGCCAGTTGAGATATGTTCCGACGGCAAGTCCGACTGCTGTCCAGAACGGGTCACACAGGCCTGTTGCATAAGCAAGTCCGGGCAAGCCCATAAGAAGCCAGGAACTCATGTCTGATGCCTCCGCACTCATTGCAGTGACGAAGGGACCGAGCTTTCTTCCGCCGAGGTAGAACTCGCTGGAACTACTCGACTTTGAGAACCTGAATCCGACTGCGATAACGACGATCAGATAGACCACTATCGTGGCAAGAATAATGATGTTTGCGGTATCCATAACAACTCCTCGTGATGCAAAACTGTTTTGTATTATAATATACGCAATCGGAGGACTGCAAATGTTTGTTACAAGAAATTTAATAAATGTATCTGTATGTGCGGCGCTGGCATTAACGATGCTCCCGGCGGGGTATACTGCGGCAGATGAGGTGTTTGAGAGTGCCGAAGAGGCAGTAAGTAACATAGGGACAGGATGGAATCTCGGCAACACGCTGGACTCGTACGGCACGTGGATCAATGCCTCTGCAGGTGATTACAAGGCTTACGAGACGGCATGGGGCAATCCCGTTACGACAAAGGAAATGATCGGCAGCGTGAAAGCGCAGGGCTTCAATGCCATAAGAATACCCGTGACCTGGTCGCAGCACATTGACGGGAAAGGCAAGGTCGATGCCGGATGGATGAACAGGGTAAAAGAGGTCGTGGATTACGCATATAACGACGGACTGTATGTGATCCTTAACGTCCACCACGATACGGGCGAGGGCGGCGGAGACAAGGTGTCCTGGATTTTTGCGGATAATTCAAATTACGATCAGAACAAAGAGAAGTTCAAGGGCCTGTGGACACAGATAGCAGGTGAGTTCAAGGACTACGGCAGCAGACTCCTTTTTGAGGGGTATAACGAGATGATCGACAAAGGAAACACCTGGAATGCCCCGGCCGATCCTGCCTCGTACAAGGCGGTCAACGATTATGCGCAGCTGTTCGTTGATACGGTAAGAGAGACAGGTGGCAATAATTCCAAGCGTAATATCATCGTGAACACATATGTATCATCTGTGGATCAGGCAGTGCTTGATAATTTCAAAATGCCTCAGGATCCATCGGCGGGGCACCTGATATGCGAAGTTCACTGTTACAGTCCGTGGGGCTTTACCGGGACGTCGCAGTCGGTTACGTGGACAGGCGTGCACAGTGATTTCGGGCAGGAAGACAAAAATGAGATCGATGACATAATGAACAGGCTCGAGGCTTTCGCAAAGAAGAACAACGTGCCTGTGATCATAGGTGAGTACGGAGCCGAGTTCAAGAATAACGTTGATCAGATTGCACAGTATGCGTCCTATTTTGTGGGAAAGGCATCTGATAAAGGCATCAAGTGTTTCTACTGGGACAACGGTGACTTCAAGACGGAAGGCGAAGGCGGATATGCGATATTCAACAGGAAATCAATGACATGGAAAGATCAGATCGTAAAGGCGATCGTATCTTCTTCCGGGACATCTGCCGCACCTGAGATCACTGAGGTTCCCGAGACATCAGAGACGACCGCGGAGTCTGAAGCGACAGCGTCAACGGAACCGACAGCGGCAACGGAGCCGTCTTCGGCGCAGACATCTGCCGCTCCGATGCCCGCATCGGAGAACGGTTCAGGAGGTTCTTTCCCGACGGTTACTGTGCTTCTCATAGCCGATACCGTGCTCGTTGCCGCGGCAGTCGTGCTGGTAATGATATACAGGGCGAAGAAGAAATCTTGATATAAATAGTCCGTTCTTTTTGGGAAGATATTGTTATAATGAATGGAACAGATAATTCCGGGGGGTGCTGATATGCTTGATAAAGCTCAATGGGAAGGGTTCAAGGGACGCAGATGGAAGATGGAGATCGACGTAAGAGACTTCATCATCAGTAATTTCACGCCTTATGACGGAGACGAATCATTCCTTGAAGGTCCCACCGAAGGAACGAATATCCTGTGGGGAAGACTTCAGGAGCTCCAGAAGGAGGAGCGCGCCAGAGGAGGCGTTCTCGATATGGAGACAGAGATCGTATCAGGTCTTACCTCATATGGTCCCGGATATATAGATAAGACGAAGAAGGATCTTGAGAAGGTTGTCGGACTTCAGACGGATATGCCCCTTAAGAGAGCTTTTATGCCCTACGGCGGCATCAAGATGGCTGAGCAGGCGTGCCGTCAGTACGGATACACACCAAGCGAGAAGCTTCATGATATTTTCACCCAGTATCACAAGACACATAACGATGCCGTATTTGATGTTTACTCCCCCGAGATGAAGCTTGCACGCCACAGCCACATCATTACCGGTCTGCCGGATACTTACGGAAGAGGAAGGATCGTAGGCGATTACCGCCGCGTTGCCCTCTACGGCATTGACCACCTTATCGCGATGAAAGAGATAGACAAGAGCAAACTCGGCAGGTCCAGTATGCTCGAGAACGATATAAGGCTCAGGGAGGAGATCGCGGAGCAGATCAAGAGCCTCGAAGGCATGAAAGAGATGGCCAAGATCTACGGATTCGATATCTCCGAGCCTGCAAAGGACGCAAGAGAGGCCGTACAGTGGCTGTATTTCGGTTATCTTGCAGCGATCAAGACCCAGAACGGCGCCGCCATGTCGGTAGGCCGCGTATCCACTTTCCTTGATATCTACATAGAGAGGGACCTCAAAGCCGGCAAGATCACCGAGGCGGAAGCGCAGGAGCTTATCGACCATTTTGTAATGAAGTGCAGGATGGTCAAGTTTGCCAGGATCCCCACATATAATTCTCTGTTCTCGGGAGACCCGGTATGGGCAACCCTGGAAGTCGGAGGAACTACATTCGACGGTCAGTCAATGGTCACGAAGAATGATTACAGATTCCTTCATACGCTCGAGAATATGGGCCCTTCGCCGGAGCCTAATCTCACGGTGCTGTACACCTCGAGGCTGCCTGAGAATTTCAAGCGTTATGCTGCGAAGATATCGGTGCTCACATCATCCATCCAGTATGAGAATGATGATGTAATGAAGCCCGTGTGGGGCGATGATTATTCGATCTGCTGCTGTGTATCTGCGACGGAGACGGGCAAGCAGATGCAGTTCTTCGGAGCAAGAGTCAATCTCGCCAAGTGTCTCCTCTACGCGATCAACGGCGGATGGGACATCTGGTATAACGTCCAGGTCGGTCCGAAGTTCAAGAGGATCAACGACGAATACCTTGATTATGACGATGTTATCGAGAAGTTCACGGCAATGATGAACTGGCTTGCATCGCTCTATGTCAATACGCTGAATGTCATTCACTACATGCACGATAAGTATTATTACGAGGCGGCCGAGATGGCGCTGATAGATACCGACGTAAGAAGGACTTTTGCAACGGGTATCGCGGGATTCTCCCACGTAATCGATTCGCTGTCCGCAATCAAGTACGGCAAGATCAGGGTTATCCGCAACGAAGAGGGATATGCCGTTGATTACGTTAATGAGGGCGGCGATTTCCCGAGATACGGCAATGATGACGACAGGGCCGATGATATCGGTCTGTGGCTCCTTGATACTTTCGTTACCATGATCAAGGGACGCAAGACATACCGTAACAGTGAGCCTACGATGTCCATATTGACTATCACGTCCAACGTCGTTTACGGCAAGTACACGAATGCGCTTCCTGACGGACGCAGGTCGGGGACGCCGCTGGCGCCGGGTGCCAATCCTTCATACGGGGCAGAGAAGAGCGGACTCCTTGCTTCACTCAATTCGCTGGCTAAGATCCCTTACCACTGGGCTCTTGACGGTATCTCCAATACACAGACGATCAATCCCGAGGCACTTGGTCATGACGATGAGGAGAGAACGCGCAATCTCGTTAACGTGCTCGACGGGTATTTCGATCAGGGCGCGCATCACCTCAACGTCAACGTGTTCGGCATCGACAAGCTCCGTGATTGTCAGGAGCATCCCGACAAGCCCGAATATGCGAACTTCACGATCCGTGTATCAGGCTATGCGGTCAAGTTCATATCTCTCACGAGAGAACAGCAGGACGACGTTATCGCAAGGACGTTCCACGACAGGCTGTGAGTATTACAGGTATAGTAAATTCCATTGAGAGCTTCGGGTCTGTTGACGGACCCGGAGTTCGTTTTATGTTATTTATGCAGGGGTGCAATATGCGCTGCAGGTACTGCCATAATCCCGAGACATGGGATAAGCAGGGCGGGTGTGACGCGATGCATCTTACGCCGCAGCAGGCATTTGACATGGCCGTAAGATACAAACCTTACTGGAAGGGCGGCGGCGGTGTCACTGTGTCCGGCGGTGAGGCAATGCTTCAGACCGGTTTTGTGACGGAGTTCTTTAAGATTTGCAGGCGTGAGGGCGTAAATACGGCGCTTGACACTTCAGGAAGCCCGTTCACGTATGATGAGCCGTTTTGCAGTATGTTCAGGGAGCTTTGCGGGGTTTGCGATCTGTTCATCCTGGACATCAAGCACATAGATGATGATGCTCACAAGGCACTGACCGGCCGATCCAACAGGAATATCCTCGACATGGCACGGTATCTGTCTGATAACGGTGCGAGGATGTGGATCCGCCACGTCCTGGTCCCGGGGCTGACAGATGATGAAGAGAGCCTTACAAAACTGGGAGTATTTATCTCGTCGCTCAAAGGGGTTGACAGGGTAGAGATCCTTCCTTATCACTCCCTCGGCATCGCGAAATGGGATAAGCTCGGCCTCGAATACACTCTCCGCGATGTGAAGAGCCCCTCGGCGGAGGAGGTCAGACGGGCGGAAGAGCTCATCGGAGCGGCCCGGTACAAAGGTTATCTCGAAGAGAATTTGTAATATTTATAGAAGTCAATCTTTGCTACAATATTCCGCAGGAGGAATCGGAGTTATGTTTAAGATCGGTTTTGATAATGATAAATACGTATCACTTCAGAGTGAGCACATCAGAGAGAGGATCGAGAAGTTCGGCGGCAAGCTCTACCTTGAGTTCGGCGGCAAGCTTTTTGACGATTACCACGCTTCGCGCGTACTGCCGGGGTTCCATCCCGACAGTAAGATCAGGATGCTCAAGGAACTCGCTGATGATGCGGAGATAGTAATTGCCATCAATGCCGATGCGATAGAGAAGAGCAAGAGGCGCGGCGACATTGGCATCACATATGACCAGGAAGTGTTAAGGCTCATCGATGCTTTCACGGAGTTCGGACTCTATGTGGGAAGCGTATGCATAACCCAGTTCACCGGTCAGTGTCTTGCAGAGAAGTTCGAGGCAAGGCTTAAGCAGCTCGGCATCAAGAGCTACCGTCATTACCCGATCGCCGGATACCCTCTTGACATACCGTTGATCGTAAGCGAAGACGGTTACGGCAAGAACGATTATATAGAGACATCCCGTAAGCTGGTTGTCGTTACGGCTCCCGGACCCGGTTCGGGCAAGATGGCAACGTGCCTGTCCCAGCTCTATCACGAGAACAAGCGCGGCATCAAGGCGGGCTACGCAAAATTCGAGACATTCCCTATCTGGAGCATCCCGCTACAGCACCCAGTCAACGTCGCATATGAAGCGGCAACGGCTGACCTGGCAGATGTCAACATGATCGACCCGTTCCACCTGGAGGCTTACGGCAAGACAACAGTAAACTATAACCGCGATGTGGAAGTATTCCCCGTAGTAAATGCGATCTTTGACAAGATCTATGGAGAATCACCTTATAAGAGCCCTACCGACATGGGCGTCAACATGGCAGGATTTGCAATAGTCGATGATGATGCATGCCGCGAGGCGTCCAAGATGGAGATAATACGCCGGTACTATCAGGCAAAGGTCGGAGTACGTCAGGGACTGTCCGACGGTTCGGATGTGGCTAAGATAGAGTTGCTGATGAATAAGGGCGGAATCGACCCTTCTGACAGAAGAGTCATCGGTGCGGCGCTTGTGCGCGCCGATCAGACTGACGGACCTGCCGTTGCTTTGGAGCTTCCGTCGGGGCAGGTTGTAACAGGTAAGACCACGGACCTGTTAGGCCCGGCTTCGGCGTGCCTGCTTAATGCACTCAAGGCACTTGCCGGGCTCAATCACGACATTCCGCTTATATCACCTAATGTTATCGAGCCTATCCAGGACCTGAAGATCAATCACATGGGCAACCGTAACCCGCGACTCCATACTGATGAAGTGCTGATCGCTCTGGCCATGTCGGCGGCGACCAATCCGACTGCTGAGCTGGCGATGCAACAGCTGGGTAATCTCGTTAATTCGGATGTTCACTCAACGACGATACTGTCAAGCGTAGATATGAATGTGTTCCACAAGCTCGGGATCAACGTTACATGTGAGCCGAATTATCAGACAAAGAAACTTTATCATAAGTAACCGCTTTCCCGGGGAGTCTCCGGGAAAGCATATTATTATACACCGGCAAGTGTTTCCAAAAACTCCGAAATGATACGATTTATCGACATTTTCGGAGTATTTCGTATTAAATGGGACATGAAGTCATGACTCCCGGCTTCTATAATTAAGCCATGAATGACTATCGGGAACATGAATTGCTGATCAGCTATTATAAGAGCCGGACTGATCGCCTGGTTCAGGGACGGTTCGGAATCACGCGTGGACATCCGGTTGTGTATATAACCCGTGATCCGCAGATTCCGGGTGTGGATTGTTACCACTCGCGGCGCTACAGATTGTCCTCTGCAAGAGGGCAAAAGTATGCTGCGCTTATCATGGAATATGAGAAGAACAAACATATCCTCGATGAACTGATCGCCGCCTGGAACAGTTTATACTGTATTTCGCCGCGTGAGATAGAATATCCGCTTACAAAGAGGAATAAGTCTATATTTACTTCCGAGTTTTTTGACAGGGCGGAGGAGATGGCAAATCCTGTGTGTATTGAGCACCCGATTGAATATAAAGGGCACATATTGCGCTCAAAAAATGAGCTTCTCGGCTGTCAGATACTCGAAAAGCTGGGGTACGAATATAAGGTCGAGATAGCAGTCGGAAATGACCCGTATAACATGTTATATCCTGATTTGACATTCAAAGTGCCCGAACAGGAAAGGTGCATAGGTGTGGAGTTTAACGGTGCGCTGGACAAGATGAAAAGCGCGGAGAAATACCTCAGCCGTCAGAAAAACTATATCGGCTACGGCTTGATGATAAGTAAAGATGTCATCTTTGTTGATATGGCAGATCCGGGGTCTTTTTATGCAGAACTGTTTGAGACGCAGATCAAGCTCGCTGTTATGGCCGGACTGGATGATATTGTTTTCCCAAATCAGATTTGAGTTGGTATTTGGTTCGGGAAGAGTTACCTATTTAGTTACGATTTGTTACCTCGATAAGTAACTTGCTAAGTAAATACAGAAGAATTTACTTACGTTGGCTCGATAAGTTACTTATCTAAGTAACTCAATCGGTAACTCCATCGGTAACTCCTCTACCGTCTCCGGGGAACTCAAATTGACCGGCAACATTAATGTCAAAAAAAGTCAAAAACACTATTGACTTTAATTATCTCAGCGCTAAAATATAAATATCAAAGAAAGTCAAAGTCAAAAAAGGAGGCAGTTTACGTGGCACGGTTGGTCGATGTCATTGAGGAGATGATCAAGCAACTCGTCGATGAGAATAACGGTTCCTGTACGATCAACAGGAGTCAGCTGGCGGAGAAGGCCAACTGCGTTCCTTCGCAGGTGACATATGTGCTGTCGACAAGGTTCTCGAGTGGTAACGGGTATATCGTTGAGAGCAGGCGCGGCGGCGGCGGACAGATAACTATAACCAGGGCACATTACATGACCGGCAAGGATTATCTTCACAAGATGATGGATTCGGTTGGAAATGATATGACGCAGCAGCAGGCAAAGAATCTCCTGACAAGCGCTGTATCGTGCGGGGTGATCACATCGAAGGAAGCGACGCTGATCATGTCGGCTGTGTCTGACAGGGCGCTTGCCAAGGCCGAACCTGACATAAGGTCGGTAGTAAGAGCTGATATCATGAAGAACGCGATACTCGCGCTGATGATAACGTAAAGGAAGTGAGGTATAACCAATGAGATGTTCAAGATGCGGGAGGCAGATCCCGAACAACAATTTCACGAGGATAAACGGATCGTATTTCTGCAATGACTGTGCTGCGGATATGGGATTCTCGTTCTTTAATATGAATTTCAACTCGATGGACGGCATCAAGCAGGCTCTGAGTGCGATGGAGGAACTTGAGTTCGCCAATAACGAGATAACATGCAATAACTGCGGGATGACGCTGAGGGAGTTCGAGAATACGGGCAAGCTCGGATGTATATCGTGTTTTAATGCTTTCGGGAATGAGATCGGCAAGAGGATGCTCAGGCTCTACGGAAGTGAGGAGTATATGGGAAGGCGGCCCGGAGAGGCTATCGAATATGAATACGATAAAGAAGATATTCAGGCACCAAAGCCGAAGACAGCGGGAAAGGAATCTGCCACCAAAGATATAACCGACAGAATAGCAAAAGCTGATTTCGGAACGCTGAGTGATGAGATGCTCAAGGATGCGCTTGATAAGGCAATTGCAAAGGAAGACTACACTCTCGCGGCAAGACTTCGTGACGAGATCAATTCACGTAAGGGGGATGGCAATAATGGCTAATGCAAAATGGTATGAGGAAGACGGCAGAAACCTCGATGTCGTATTGTCATCCAAGGCGGTGATCGTGCGTAATCTCAAAGGCTACAAGTTCCCCGGAATGATGGATGTTAATGAGAAGGATGAAGTCATCGGCAAAGTGAAGGATGCGCTTGCGGACTTAAATCTGGAATTGATTTCCATGGAAGGCATCGCCGGCAATACGCTGGATGACCTGACAGACAGCCAGCTTATAAGCGATTTCAATCTTGTTGAGGATTCTGAAGGTAAGGCGGTCATGACAGACGCATCAAGAGATCTGGCGGTCATCCTCAATAATAATGATCACATCAAGATCAAGGCTCAGGCATCCGGATATACGAACAGCGTTTACAAAATGTGTGAGAATGTAGCTGTTGAGCTTGAGAAAAAACTCGATATTGCCTTCAGCAGCAGATACGGCTATCTCGGAAGCAGTGTGTACAACACCGGTCTTGGATTCAAGCTTGTGTTCACCATTGCCATACCCGGTATAGCAAGGACAGGCGACGGGCTTGATGTGCTGACAAGGAAGGTCAAGGCGCATGACTGGAACATCTACCCGTTCATCAAGAGCGATAAGTCGATCAAGGGCGATGTTTACATCATATCGAGTAATGCGGCACTCGGAACCGACGAGGCATCGGTGCTGATGACGGGCGATAAGCTCATACAGGATATTATCAAGATCGAATTGCTTTGCAGGGAGAACCTGCGAAAGAACAGGAATGATCTGCTGGAGAACAGCTTCTACAGATCATACGGGATACTGTACTATTCCAAGAGTGTGGACCCGCTGGAAGCATTGGATCTGCTGGGATGGATAAGGCTTTATCACGGGTATGAGGACAGGACAGAGGTGGATATCAACTGGACTCAGATCAATACGATAACGTCACAGCTCCTGTGGCAGATATACCCCGGGAGCGTCAGCGGCAACAGACAGTCAGATGTCAAATATACAGCTGCGAGAATCGCGGCAGTACTTAAGAGAAAGTAATAAGGAGGATTGTATATATGGGATTAAAGTTCACCGAAGATACAGTAAAGATACTTGCCAACAGCAGGCAACTTGCGGACATCAGGGGAAGCAGGCTCGTTACGCCAAAAGAGCTTTTCGGAGGGATAGTGATCCATCCGGGTTATTCCAGAGAGCTTATGAATGAAGAGCTGGACGATATGGATGCGCTCAATGCTCTGCTGGGAATAGAGGATTTTGATGAGGATTCCGTTGAGACTGACAGGAGCATGGAGTCGCTCTGTGACGATGCGGTCAGGACGCTGAGGATCGATTCCAGGAAGCTGATCGTGCAGTCGCAGGATTTCTCGCAGAGGATCGGCAACGGCGGAGTGATAATGCCGGAGCATATACTTTATAACATTCTCCAGATGCGCGGAAGCGATGACGGCGGCAATGCAATTGTGAGGGCTGCAGGCGGGAACATTTCCGAGATGCTCCAGAAGCTGAGAGTCTTTTTCAGAAATGTGGCTCAGAGAGGCAGTGGCCGCAGCGACGACGATTCATACGATGATGATGCATCACCTGATGAGAGGTTCGGCGCAAGGCGTTCAGCATCATCACGCAAGTCCGGCAAGGGCGGCAAGCACAAGATACTTGATGAGTTCGGCAAGGACCTGACGGCTCTTGCAAGGGAGAACAAGATAGATCCGGTCATCGGAAGAGATCAGGAGATCAACCGTGTGATCCAGATACTTGCCCGCCGCACCAAGAATAACCCCTGCCTGATCGGTGATCCCGGCGTCGGCAAGACGGCCATCGCGGAAGGACTGGCGTACAAGATAGTCAAGGGCGAAGTTCCTGCAATCCTAAAGGATAAAGTGATCTACGAAATAGATATCGGAGGCATGGTTGCAGGTGCCAAGTACAGAGGCGACTTCGAAGAGAGGATCAAGAACATGCTCAAAGAGGCGGTTGAAGATCCGAATATCATACTGTTCATAGACGAGCTTCACACGATAGTGGGAGCAGGCGAGAGCACAGGCGGAAGTCTTGATGCAGCCAACATGATGAAACCGATGCTGACGAAGGGAGAACTTCAGATAATCGGTGCAACGACCGTTAAGGAATACAGCAAGTTCATCGAGAAAGACGCGGCTCTTGAACGCAGATTCATGAAAGTTCAGGTCGATGAGCCGAGTGAAGAGGATACGATTGCTATCCTTAAAGGTCTGCGTTCCAAGTATGAGGATCATCATCACATCGAGATAACTGATTCCGCAATAGAATCGGCTGTTAAGCTGTCATCCAGATATATTACAGAGAAGTTCCTGCCGGATAAGGCCATCGACCTGATCGATGAAGCTGCCGCAAGAGCAAGGGTAAGACTTACGGATACCGATGAGATCGATACGATCAACAAAGAGATAGAAGAACTCGAGAAAGATAAGAAGGATGCTGTGGAGAAGCAGGATTTCGAGGCGGCACAGAAGTTCAAGGTCAGAGAAGAAGAACTTAAAGATAAGCTTGCCGTGCTCAAGGGTGCTCTGGGCAATGGGGACGGTTCCTCCGGGTCAGATGCGAAGAGCAAATACATCGGAAGTATCACTGAGGATGATATATCTTCGATCCTGTCCGAGATGACGAGTATCCCCGTCACGAAGCTCACTGAATCCGATAACGAGAGGCTCAAGAATCTCGAATCAGAGCTTAGGAAGCGCGTGATCGGCCAGGACGAAGCCGTTACGGCCGTCGCGAAAGCGATCCGCAGGAGCCGCCTCGGCCTCAAAGACCCGTCAAAGCCGTCAGGTTCCTTCATATTCCTCGGTACGACCGGTGTGGGTAAGACAGAACTTGCAAAGGCTCTTGCAGAGGTGATGTTCGGTTCGGAAGATGCTCTTATCCGAGTCGATATGTCAGAGTACATGGAGAAGAACGATGTCAGCAAGCTGATCGGTGCGCCTCCGGGATATGTCGGATATGACGAGGGCGGCGGACAGCTCACGGACAAGGTGCGCTCACATCCTTACTCCGTTATTCTTTTCGATGAGATAGAGAAGGCACACCTCGACGTATTCAACACGATGCTCCAGGTCCTCGACGACGGACGTCTGACAGATTCTCACGGAAGGACTGTCGACTTCAAGAATACGATAATCATCATGACCTCCAATATCGGTGCCAAGATGCTGACGGCAGCATCAGGCAGGCGTATAGGATTCGGTACGATAAATGACAAAGACGATGATGAAGCAAGCCGTGACGGCCTTTACGGCGGTAAGAGCTATGATGAGGCAAAGGGAGTGGTCATAGACGAACTCAAAAAGACATTTACGCCCGAGTTCATCAACCGTGTGGACGAGCTGATCTTCTTCCGCATGCTTAATCACGACTCGCTCCTTAAGATCGTTGATAATCTGATCGGCAATGTCTCCAAGAGGCTGTCCGACAAGAACATAACAATAAAGCTCACTGACAGGGCGAAGGATTTCCTTGTCGAGAAAGGCTACGATCCGCAGTTCGGTGCGAGACCTCTGCGCCGTGCGGTTCAGTCAGTGATCGAGGACAGACTTGCCGAGTCTCTCCTGGACGGTGTCGTTCAGGAAGGCAGCACGGCGCTGTTCGATGTCGATCCGGCCCTTGAACCCAAGGATTACAAAGATGCTCCGGCATCGGCGATGATCGTCAGTGAAGCATTGACTGATGAGCAGACGGAAGAGACAGTATGACATAGGGTGCGTTCCCTCGACCTTCTGGTTCAGCTTTGTGGGCTCCAATATACTGGTGCCCATAATTGCTTTGCTGGCGAAGATCAGGGTTAAGCCGGATAAGAGCTTTCTCAGTGACGAAGGTCCCATCATCGTCATAGCGAATCATGAGTCTTTCCTGGACCCGATGGTGACAGGCCGGCTGACCCATGGCCGCAAGGTCAACTTTGTCTGCGGAGAGTTCCTCTTCCGCAGGCATTTCTGGGGTCATGTATTCAAGCTCGGAGGCGCAATACCCAAGAAACAGTTTGCCGTCGACACCGTTGCGGTCAAAGCCATGATGAAAGTCATGAAGCGCGGCGGTGTCCTCGTCATCTATCCCGAGGCGACGCGTCATGTGGACGGCCATTCCACGGCGGACTTTGACGACGGTGTCGCCAAGCTTGCAAAGAAAGCGGGAGCCTCGATCTATGTGCAGCGCATTCACGGGGCATACATGACGATGCCCAGGTGGAGTCCGGGCTTCAGGCTCCGCCGCGGCGGGATCACCTCGGAGTTTGTACGGGTCATAAGCAAGGCGGAGGTTGATTCACTGTCCGTGCCGGAACTTGACGCTTTGATCAAAGAATCCATAGATTATGACGAGAACAAGTGGGTTGCCGGCAAAAACCTCCGGTACGGCAGAAGAAAGCTCGCCCGCGGACTTAATAATATTGCCTACAGATGCCTTAAATGCGGAGCATCTTTTACTCTCAAATGGGACGGGAACAACAGCATCATCTGTGACAGATGCGGTACTTCCTACGAGTACCGTCCCGACGGAACCATCAGGTATGATGATTGTACGACAGACCTCCATAGATGGACGGAGTGGGAGAAGAAGATTGTGGAAGAAGATGATGAGACGGCCCTGTCTGTGGATTGTGAGGTGTATAAAGAGGCGGATCAGTTCACCTTTGAGAAGACGGATGAGGGGATCCTGACCGTTCAGAGAGGCAGGATAAGCTTTGCCGGAAGGACGCCTCTTGTCTTTGACACGTCAAAGCTCCGCGGAATGGTATGTAACTACGGTTCGCACTTCGAGATATATGACAGCAAAGGGGAACTTACAAGGTTCGCGGTAACGGGAGATAAAGTTCTTTTGATACAACAGATAGCAGGACTTTCACACGAATAAGCCTATAATTACCCTTTAATAATAGCGTTGGAAATAGTATAATATTTGCCGTTAAGTGCAATTCGCACTGATATAAATAATTTATCAGGAGAGTGAATCCCATGGCAATTTATGAGAAGAAGAACGTTGAAGACCTGAACGTTGCCGGCAAGAGAGTCATCGTACGCGTTGACTTTAATGTACCGCTGGACAAGAAGACAGGCGAGATCACAGACGACAAGCGTATCAAGGGTGCCCTTCCCACAATCAAGTACCTTGTAGATAACAAGGCGAAGGTTATCCTCGTATCACACCTCGGACGTCCGAAGAACGGACCCGAGCCCGCATTCTCCATGAAGCCTGCAGCAGACAGGCTCGCAGAGCTCATCGGCCAGCCCGTTACACTTGCTGACGATGTTATCGGCGAAGATGCAAAGGCTAAGGCTGCAGCACTTAAGGACGGCGAGATCCTTATGCTCGAGAACGTAAGATTCCACAAGGAAGAGACAAAGAACGATCCCAAGTTCGCAGCTGAGCTTGCTTCAATGGCTGATCTGTATGTTAACGATGCTTTCGGTACAGCACACAGAGCACACGCTTCTACAGCAGGACTTGCTAACTTCCTTCCTTCAGCTTCAGGCTACCTGATCCAGAAGGAGATCGACTTCATCGGCGGAGCTTTATCCAATCCTGCAAGACCTTTCGTCGCTATTCTCGGCGGTGCCAAGGTATCTGACAAGATCGGTGTTATCACAAATCTCCTTGATAAGGCTGACACGATCATCATCGGCGGCGGTATGGCTTACACATTCATCGGCGCTATGGGCGGAACAGTAGGTAATTCACTCTTCGAGGCAGATAAGGTTGATCTGGCTAAGGAACTCATCGCTAAGGCAGAAGAGAAGGGCGTTAAGCTCCTCCTTCCCGAGGATACTGTAGTTGCTGACGATTTCAGCAATGACGCTAACTCCAAGGTAGTTCCCACAATGGAGATCCCCGACGGATGGGAAGGCCTCGACATCGGACCTAAGACCATCGAGAAGTTCTCCGCAGAGATCAAGAACGCCAAAACAATTATCTGGAACGGTCCTGCAGGCGTATTCGAGTTCGAGAAGTTCGCAGTAGGTACAAAGGCTCTGGCAGCAGCTATCGCTGAGTCAGATGCAGTATCCATCATCGGCGGCGGCGACTCTGCAGCAGCTATCGAGAAGCTCGGCTTCGCAGATAAGGTATCCCACATCTCCACAGGTGGCGGCGCTTCACTCGAGTTCATCGAGGGTAAGGTTCTTCCCGGTATCGATTGCCTGAACGACAAGAATACAGGCAGGATCTTTGCAGCAGGCAACTGGAAGATGAACTGCGGTGTCCCTGCAGATGCTGTTAAGCTCATTGAGGCCCTCAAGCCCCTCGTTAAGGATGCAAAGGCCAGGATCGCTCTGGGCGTTCCCGCTACAGCTCTTGCAGCAGCTGTTGAGGCAGCAGCTTATTCCAATATCAAGATCGCAGCTCAGAACTGCCACTTCGAGGAGAAGGGTGCGTTCACAGGCGAGATCAGCCCTCTGTGGCTTGCCAAGATGGGCGTTAACTACTGCATCATCGGTCACTCCGAGAGAAGAGAGTACAACGCAGAGACAGACGAGACAGTCAACAAGAAGGCACTGGCTCTCCTGAAGTATGGCGTAAGACCCATCATCTGCTGTGGTGAGTCTCTTGCTCAGAGAGAAGCAGGCGAGACATTCGACTGGATCCGCGGCCAGATCGTCGGCGCATTCAAGGATATCCCTGCTGATAAGCTCTGCCAGATCACTATCGCTTACGAGCCTATCTGGGCTATCGGCACAGGCAAGACAGCTACAGACGAGCAGGCTGAGGAAGTCTGCAAGTTCATCCGCGGTGTAATCGCAGAGCTCTACTGCGAGAAGTGTGCTGAGGCTATCACGATCCAGTACGGCGGATCATGCAACGCTAAGAACGCTGCAGGTCTCTTCGCTCAGAAGGATATCAACGGCGGTCTCGTCGGCGGTGCTTCACTGAAGGCTGAGGATTTCTCAGTAATCTGCAACGCAGGCTGATAAGACGACCGGCTGACAGCCGGATAGATTGACTCAAGCTACCACGCCCGCCCGTCGCATGACGGGCGGGCTTTTCGATTGGCCGGCATGGGCCGGTCATTTGGCACATCTTAGTATTTTCCATAAAAGGACGCCGTCCGAGAGCTCGAATATTCTATGGTATACCGCCTTTTATATGATCTGCCCATGTGGTAATATCTTGCGGTAAATGTTAAGTATATTTAGCAGCGGAGGTGCTTTATGAGCTACATGGATACATACAGATTCTGGAGCGAGGACCCTTTCTTCGATGCCGATACCAGGGCGGAGCTGGCAGCCATCAAGGATGATAACAAAGAGATAGAAGACAGATTCTACAAGGATCTTGAGTTCGGTACAGCAGGATTCAGAGGAGTTCTCGGTGCGGGAACGAACAGAATGAACATCTATACGGTAGCCAAGGCATCCGCAGGATTATCCGAATACATCATCTCATGCGGCAAGGAGGCAATGGAGAGAGGCGTGGTTATCTGCTACGACTCAAGGCACTTCTCTCCCGAGTTTGCAGAGATCACGGCAAGAACACTTGCCGCATACGGTATCAGGGTAAGGCTGTCTGATGAGCTCCGTCCCGTTCCGCTCTGCAGCTACAGTGTCAGGTATTACAAGGCTTTCGCCGGTGTCATGATCACCGCATCGCACAACCCGTCCAAGTACAACGGATACAAGGTTTACGGCGAAGACGGCGGACAGGTTCCCCCCGAGGCGGCTGATGTCATCCTCAAGAGCATTGAATCCATCACGGATATCAGGACAGTCAAGATCCTGTCGATGGAGGATGCAATGGCAACCGGACTCGTGGAGAAATACGGTGAAGAGGTCGATAAGGCTTATACGGAGATGCTCACAAAGCTCGTCATCGACCAGGATTCCATCAACCGTCAGGCTGATATGAGCATTGTCTACACGCCACTTCACGGTTCAGGGAATAAGCCTGTCAGAAGGATCCTCGACAGAGTAGGCTTCAAGAATATCCACATCGTTAAAGAGCAGGAACTTCCCGACGGATCATTCCCTACCGTATCGGTTCCCAACCCCGAGAATCCCGAGGCGCTGTCAATGGCTATCGAACTGGCTAAGAAGACTGATGCATCTCTCGTGTTCGGCACGGACCCTGATTCAGACAGGATCGGCGTTGCGGCCAGAACAACAGTCAACGGGGAAGTTACATATAAGTGCTTCACAGGCAATCAGATGGGCCTTCTGCTCCTGGATTATGTTCTCGATTCCAAGAAGCGTCTCGGAACACTCCCGGAGAATTCCTTTGCAGTTACGACTATCGTGTCCACGAAGCTTGCATCGTCTGTGTGCAAGGCTTTCGGAGTGGAACTTCAGGAGACTCTTACCGGCTTTAAGTTCATTGGCGAGAGGATCAAGATCGATGATGAATTCGGTGATAAGCACTTCCAGTTCGGATTTGAGGAATCATACGGATATCTGTCAGGTGTTGACGTAAGAGACAAGGATGCGGTAGTCGCTGCAATGCTCATCTGCGGAATGGCCGCGCAGAGCTTCGATATGGGTGAGACACTTGTTGACAGACTTGAGAGAGTCTATGCCAAGTACGGATATGGCTTCGAGAATACAGAGAGCTTTACGCTTGAAGGCAAGGAAGGCATTGAGAAGATCGCTTCTTCGATGGTATCGATGAGGGAGGAACTCGGTGCCGCAAAGAATCTTGAGGATGCTTCAAAGCTCATCGGCGGTCCGTCAGTAGTTGCAGTAAGGGATTATCAGAATTCCTTAAGGTATGAGTTTACGGCAGACGGCGTCAAGACAACACCCATCACTTTGCCTAAGTCCAACGTGCTCCTGTATGAGCTTGGCGGTGACAAGGGCATCGACTGGGCATGCGCAAGACCTTCCGGCACGGAGCCTAAGCTCAAGGTGTACTTCGGTGTTTACGATTCTGACAGGAACACGGCAGAGAAGAGACTTGCCGAGATAGAGTCGCAGATGAGCAAGTTCGTAAGAGGCAAGTTAGGAATCTGATCTGACTATCGGCAGAATATAGTCATATACGGCTTTGGCGAATCCGTCTTCCTCACATGAAGATGTGATGTATTGTGCCGCTTCAAGCACTTCCGGGTCGGAATTGCCCATTGCTATGCCGTATCGCGCCGCTTCTATCATTGACAGGTCATTCTCCGAATCACCGATCGCGAAAGTATTGTCCCGCGGTATTTCCAGCATGTCCGCCAGGGTGAGCAGACCGTTCCCCTTGGAGACTCCCGATACCATCACGTCATAGAAAGACGGGCCGGATGACACGATGTACAGGTCAGGGTCGCTCTTGAGTTCATTTGCTATGTCATCACAGACATTGAGCAGCAGAAACTTGTTGAATTCCGGAATATCCGTGTCAAGGAAGCTGCTGTCTATGTTGTATACAGGTGCCTTGAGATGCTCAGGAAGCCCTTCGTTGTATGCGTCACAGAACCACTGCCTGGAACTGGCAGGGCAGAGAAATACACCCTCCGTGCTGTACAATGTGCAGTCAACATCCTTATCCAGGAACAGCTTGAGAAGCTTCTTGAGTTTATCCTGTTTGAAGTCGGCCGAGTAGACATGTGTGCGGGTGCTGCTGTCCCATAAAGCGCTGCCGTTGCCGGTGATAAGGGGAACATCGATCCCGAGCTGCCCGGCAAACTTGTCCACAAGGAAAGATGATCTTCCTGTGGCTATTGTAAGAGCAACGCCGTTCTCCTTAAGAGCGCGGCAGGCCTTACGGTTCACGGGTGATACATCCTTGGCAGGCATGACAAGGGTCAGATCCATATCGGTTGCAAGAATATAGCGGTATTTCATTGAAGTGACTCCCAAATGTAACTCATTTGCTGTTAATATTATCGTCGAATGTGATTTTACACAACACAAATCACGTAGGAACACCTCAATTTGTACTATTAATGCTAAAATTAAGTTGTATAATTGTTTAAGTTGTTTCTATAGGTATCAACGAGGTAATAAGAGGATTTATATGAAGAGCAGTATACACAGATCTTCCAATCCTGAACGCCCTCAGGTAAGAGCGGCCAATCTTGCCTTAACACAGGGTGATTCAGCTTCTCAATATCAGGAATTTTCCAATTCCGTGCGTAATGACGGGATGTTCACGGAGGAACCCTATCATGATCTGCTTGGTGAGGAAGGCAGCGGTGCTCCCGTGGAAGAAGAGCCTTTCGATTACAGTCTTTTGGGCAGACCTAATAATTCTGCGGTAATGCCGAGGAAGAGGTCTGTGCAGCACAGCCCTTCACGTCCCAGATCTTCACAGAGTTCTCAGCATAGGAACACACAAAGGAGCAGCAGCCGTCAGGCGGCCCCTTCACGCAGTAAGAAGAAGCAGTCGGGAGGCGGCGTCAGAGTCCTTGCTGCTGTCGTGGCGGTAATAGCGATCGTCGCAGGTGTTGTCGGCATCCTGTTTGCAACAGGGTTCTTTAAGCCCAGGATAGAAGTTACCATGGCAGACGGTACGGTCAAGAAGATCAAGGCCGAATCAGCTTTCGCGGAGCTTACGGAAGGCAATAGATTTTACGACGGAACGCTCGTCAATGATATCAATATCGGCGGAATGACAAAGGAAGAGGCTTTTGCAGCCATATCTAAGGGACTTGAAGCAGCACCGCTCAATGTAAACATCGATCTGAAGGTCAGAGATACGGTCTATGACCTGGACATGAGCTCGCTGACGCTCACGGTTAATACCGATGATGTCCTCAATGAAGCATTTGCTCTTAACAGGCCGACTAATCCGGATGATTTTGAAGAGCTGACCAGGTGCTACAACGAATATCAGAAGATGAAGAATAATCCGGCCGTGTTCCACACCGCGTACACATGTTCAACCGACGGTCTGTCCGAACTGGTTCACGGCGTGCTCGATCCTCTGGAGACAGCTCCCCAGAATGCCGTGATCACTGACTTTGATAAGACAAACAACAAGTTCATCGTCCAGCCTGAGACGGTCGGTTTCCACGTTGAGACAGACAAGGCTGTGGAAGATGTTACGGCACTCCTTGTGGAACGTATATATGAGGGCGTGGTGGATGTCAGCGGTTCCGAGATCGAGCCCGAAGTGACGCAGGCATTCATTGATGCTAATTTCGGCAAGATATCATCGTGTTCATCCAAAACAACGAACAGCAAATCCCGTAATGCCAATATCAATCAGGCGTGTGAATATATTGACGGCGTTATCCTGAATCCCGGAGAAGAGTTCTCTTACAACGAGCATGTCGGCATGACTACTGCCGAGCGCGGCTTCCAGGAAGCGACCGTTATTATCCGCGGCCAGTACGCACAGGGCCTGGGCGGCGGTATATGTCAGGTAAGCACCATGCTCTACGGCGCAGCAGTTAAGGCCAACATGGAGATCACCAGCAGAAGAGCACACGCATGGCCGTCCAACTATGTTGATGTCGGACTTGATGCGACAGTTGACTACGGAAGCATCGACTTTAAATTCCGCAACACTTCAGATTATCAGATCGTAATAAGGGCTCAATACAACAGCAGCGACAATGGTCTTGTGGTATCCATCTACGGTCATAAACTCCCTGAAGGACAGCGTATCGACTTTATAAGCTCTGTCAATTCCACGACGCCTCACGGCGATACGGAGTACGTGGCTAATCCCGATCTTGCGGTCGGCGAGAAGAACACGGTCCGCAATGCTCATGACGGAATTAATGTCACGTCATACAAGGTCTGGTATGATGCCGACGGCAACGAGATCAAGCGGGAGGAAGTGGCAACAACAAATTACAGGATGTACAACAAGAAGGTTGAAGTAGGAACGAAGCTTCCCAACGGCGGTCACGCCAACTTTGATCCAAAGACGGGAAAGGTTATTACGCCCTCACCTGCACCTACCAAAGCTCCTACACCTGTACCGGTTATTACGACAGAACCGCCGGCGCCCTCTACGGAGGATGGCGGGGGAGAGTAATCCTGTCATTTTTACTTAATAATTCTTTGTTAATTCATACTAAGCGCCTGCTGTCAGCAGGCGTTTATTGTGTTATAATATCTCTCGTTCATAATATTATAAATAAAGGAAGGTACTTTTTATGGCACATGAACTTAAGAAGAAGACCATGGACGGTAACGAAGCTGCTGCGTATACTTCGTACGCTTTTACCGAGAATGCGGCTATCTACCCGATCACACCGTCCTCACCTATGGCTGACCACACTGATCAATGGTCTCAGCAGGGTGTAAAGAATATTTTCGGACAGACGGTCAACATCGTCGAGATGGAGTCAGAGGGAGGCGCAGCAGGTGCTGTTCACGGTTCACTGGCATCCGGTGCCTTGACAACCACTTACACCGCTTCACAGGGTTTGCTCCTTATGATCCCTAACATGTATAAGATCGCAGGTGAGCTCTTACCCTGCGTATTCCATGTATCAGCAAGAGCTCTTGCTGCTCATGCACTTAACATCTTCGGCGATCATGCAGACGTATATGCCTGCCGTCAGACCGGTTTTGCAATGCTTTGCTCCAACTCCGTACAGGAAGTTGCAGACCTCGCTGCTGTAGCTCACCTTGCAGCGATCAAGACAAGAGTTCCTTTCCTTCATTTCTTTGATGGTTTCCGTACATCTCACGAGATCCAGAAGGTAGAAGTTATCGACTATGATACACTTGGTTCTTTGGTTGATTATGATGCTCTCAAGGAATTCCGTAAGAGATCTTTGTCACCTAACCATCCTACACTTCGCGGTACAGCTCAGAACCCTGATATCTACTTCCAGGGCAGAGAGGCTTCCAACCCCTTCTATCTTGCAGTTCCTGATCAGGTTCAGTACTACATGGATAAGATCAACGAGATCCGCGGAACTGATTACAAGCTTTACAACTACTATGGTGCACCCGATGCTGACCGCATCATCATCGCAATGGGTTCTGTCTGCGAGACAGCAGAAGAAGTTATCGATTTCCTGAACGCTCACGGCGAGAAGGTAGGTATGGTCAAGGTTCACCTCTACCGTCCTTTCGCAGCTGATAAGCTCCTCGAGGCTATCCCTTCGACTGTTAAGGCAATCGCTGTTCTTGACAGAACAAAGGAGCCCGGTTCTTATGCAGAGCCTCTCTTCCTCGACGTTGCTGCAGCTTATGTCGGCAAGAATGCTCCCAAGCTCATCGGCGGCCGTTACGGTTTGGGTTCCAAGGATACAACACCTGAGACTGTTCTTGCAGTTTATAAGGAACTCAAGAAGGATCAGCCTAAGGAGAGATTCACAATCGGTATCGATGATGATGTTACCTTCCTTTCACTCGATTGCTCAGAGTCTATCGAAGTTGCCGGCGAGGGCACAGTTCAGGCAAGATTCTGGGGTCTCGGTGCAGACGGTACAGTAGGTGCCAACAAGAACTCCATCAAGATCATCGGTGACCACACAGATATGTATGCTCAGGCATACTTCTCATATGACTCCAAGAAGTCAGGCGGTATCACGATCTCTGACCTGAGATTCGGTACAAAGCCTATCCGTTCAACATATCTCATCAACAAGGCAGACTTCGTTGCATGCCACAACCAGTCTTATGTTTATGAGTATGATATGCTCTCAACACTGAAGCCGGGCGGAACATTCCTCCTTAACACACAGTGGACAAGAGAAGAACTCGAGGACAAGCTCCCGGGTTCAATGAAGCGTTATATCGCTAACAACAATATCAAGTTCTTCACAATCGATGCTGTTGCAAAGGCTAAGGAGATCGGTCTCGGCGGAAGGATCAACACGATCTGTCAGTCTGCATTCTTCAAGCTTTCCGGTATCCTTCCTGTTGAGCAGGCAGTTGACTACATGAAGAAGGCTGCTCTTAAGTCATACGGCAAGAAGGGTGACGACGTCGTTCAGATGAACTATGCCGCTATCGACGCAGGTGTTGACGCAGTCGTAGCTGTAGATATTCCTGATTCATGGAAGACAGCTGAGGATAAGCCCGTTGAGAAGAAGCAGGTTCCCGAGTTCATCGAGAAGGTTGTTAACGTAATGAACAGGCAGGAAGGCAACTCTCTCCCCGTATCCACATTCAAGGGTATGGAAGACGGTACTTTCCCTCAGGGCACTGCAGCTTACGAGAAGCGCGGTACGGCAGTAGACATTCCTGTATGGGATGCTTCCAAGTGTATCCAGTGTAACCAGTGCTCCATCGTCTGCCCTCATGCAGCGATCCGTCCTTTCCTCCTCACAGAGGAAGAGGCAGCTAATGCTCCTTTCGAGACGAAGGCAGGCTTGAAGCCTTATGACAACTACAAGTTCAGGATCCAGGTATCGGCTATGGACTGTCTCTCATGCGGCGTCTGCGTAGAGTCCTGTATCGCTAAGGAGAAGGCTATTACGATGGCTCCTCTCGGAGATAACCTCCAGGAAGCAGAGAACTGGGATTATTGTGTTGCTCTGTCACACAAGGATAACCCGATGGCTAAGACCAACGTTAAGGGTTCACAGTTCGAGCAGCCTCTCCTCGAATTCTCCGGCGCATGCGCAGGCTGTGGCGAGACACCTTATGCTAAGCTCCTTACACAGCTCTTCGGCGACAGAATGCAGATCTCTAACGCTACAGGCTGCTCTTCTATCTGGGGTGGTTCTGCTCCTTCAATGCCTTATACGACAAACTACAGAGGATTCGGTCCTGCATGGGCTAACTCACTCTTCGAGGACAACGCTGAGCACGGTCTCGGTATGTATCTCGGTTATAAGCAGCTCAGAACAAGAGCTAAGAATCTTGTAGAAGAGGCAGTTGCCGCTACATCTTCCGATTCTCTCAAGGCTGCAGCACAGGCTTGGACAGACGGATTCAATTCCGGTGACAAGGCACGTGAACTCGCTGAGGCACTTGCTGCTGAGCTCAAGGCAGAAGGTTCTGATGCCGCTAAGAAGGCTCTCGAGTATGAGGACTTCTTCATGAAGAGATCGCAGTGGATCATCGGCGGTGACGGCTGGGCTTACGATATCGGTTACGGCGGACTTGACCACGTTCTTGCTTCCGGTGAGGATGTCAACGTTCTCGTTCTCGACACAGAGGTTTACTCCAACACAGGCGGACAGGCTTCCAAGTCTACTCCTCAAGCTGCTATCGCTCAGTTCGCTGCAGGCGGTAAGGCTATCAAGAAGAAGGATCTCGGCATGATGGCAATGAGCTACGGTTATGTATATGTTGCACAGGTTGCCATGGGATCTGATAAGAACCAGCTGATCAAGGCATTCACAGAGGCTGAGGCATATCACGGTCCTTCACTCGTTATCTGCTATGCTCCTTGTATCAACCATGGTATCAAGGGCGGCCTCAAGGGCGCTCAGACAAGAGAGAAGGCTGCAGTTGAGTGCGGTTACTGGCACCTCTACAGATTTAATCCTACTCTTGCTGCCGAGGGCAAGAATCCGTTCACTCTCGACTCCAAGGAACCTAACCTTGACGGTTTCGTAGACTTCCTGAAGGCTGAGGTAAGATACAACTCACTCTACAAGAAGTATCCTGCAGAGGTAGTTGACTCCATGTTCGAGAAGACAAAGGGCGACGCTATAGAGAGACTTAACAGCTACAAGAGAAAGGCTGCCAACATCGAGGTATAACACTCGTGACCGACGGCGGACAGCGGTTAATAACATCACAGACAGATCTCCCCGACATATTTGTTATCAAATATGCCGGGGGGCTTTCTGCTGATGCACTATATGCCTATCTGTGGATCAATACTTTCTACCGCGGCAAGAACTTTGACTTGAAGGCGTTATATGATACGGCCATTCTGTCCAAAGCCAACACCGATAAGGCGCTTGCTGAGCTTGTTGCCGCAGACCTCCTGGTCAGATCAGGGAACAGTTTCCATATGACCGATCTGATACACAGGGAGATCGACGAGTACATCAGGTATGAGAAGGCATTATCCTCTTCAGGAGGCGGTGTTCCGGATGACATGTCGGAACGCAATATGCTCGCAGAGAGCATTCAGGACACATTCTTCCAGGGGAAGATGGCATATACTTTTTATTCACTTATAGACAAATGTCTGTTCGAGTATAAGTTCGAACAGACAGTCGTCTATAATCTTTTTCAGGAAGGTCTGGAACAGGGGAAAGTCAGGAATATAGGCGAGATGAGGAATCTTGCCAGAAGATGGTACGATAAGGGATATGTGACTGCGGCAGCTTTTGCCGAATATAAGAAGACATCCAAAGAGATCAAACATACACAGGAAGTCCTTGGCAAGCTGATGCGCAAGCGGCTTGACGGACTTGATATAGAGAGGATCGAGAAGTGGATAATCGATCTTAACTGCTCTTCGGAACTCATAGAATACGCTTACAGGTGCAACGAATACAGGAATGTAATAAGGCTCTCACATGTTGAGGACACACTCGTGAAGTGGACATCTTCCGGGATTACGACAGTTGATGAAGCGGCAAAGTTCGAGGAAGAGAAGCACAGCGAGAACAAGCGCAAAAGCGACAGGCGTAAAGGGCGGCATTCAGGTGCGGTAACAGGTGCGGAAGCCGGTATAGAATTGACGGCGCCTGAGTCGACAACGCCTGAAGAGGACAGGCCGGCATTCGGCTCAGCCGGTGAAGAAGGAGATTCATCGGAAATTGACGATATTCTCGATATTTTCGGAGGGAGTGATGAATAATGGTTAGTATTAGAGATCTGATAACATCATCGAACTCCGATGTAAGAGCGTCCCGTGAGATTGCCCGCGATAAGACGGTCAGGCAGGTATATGACAGTTACCCGGAGCTTGAGAAGATCGATAGCGATATCGTGGCTGCAAGAGCCACGGAGCTGATCGCGGTAATTGACAATAACGTAGTGGAGCAGAACCACAGCAGGGCATTGACGAGCCAGCTCCGTGACAAGAGGGAGAGGTTTATATCACGCAATGATATCGATCCTCATTTCGACGAGGAGAAGGTAATCTGTGACATCTGCAAGGATACAGGGTTCTATCAGAACAAAGGCGGTATGATGCAGGTCTGCAGGTGCAGACAGGAAGATATCGAGGAGTGCTACAGGCTGTCAGGACTTGAGGACTACAGTCTTATTAAGCTGGAGAATTACAAGGACGATCATTTCGGCAGGAAGGCACACCGCATGGCTATGAGAAGGGAACTTGTCGAACTCGTCGTAAAGGGAGATAAGTCAGGGGAACACTGCATTAACATACTGTGTGACGGGGTTCAGACGGGTAAGACTTTCCTTGCCGTCTATATCGTCAAGCTGGCGATCAATCTCGGACACAGTGCATATTATCTGAGGCTTGATGAGCTGGCCGGCAAGTATGATGATGAGCTTGATGATTATAAGGACTCCGATCTTCTTGTGATCGATGATTATATTGCCAACATGACAATGACCGGAATGATCGGAACAAGACTTAATTCCATTCTTGAATCAAGGATCGCCAGAGGACTGCCTGTGATAATCGTCACTTCTTTCCCCGTGACGTCCCTGATAGCCGAGAGCGATGTGCGTATTGCAGGCAAGCTCAAGAGGGCTCACATAATAGCCGAGGATAAAGGCAGGAGCAAATGAGGATACTGAGCGGTATCGATATCGTTGAGATAGACAGGATAGGGAAGAGCATCGACAGACAGGGCGATGCTTTTATAAACAGGGTATTTACACATGATGAGCAGGAATACTGCAACAGGCTGACAGGCATAAGACGTATGGAGAGTTATGCTGCACGTTTTGCCGCAAAGGAAGCTGCGGGCAAGGCTCTCGGGACCGGGATAATGGCTGAGGGGATCTCACTTACGGATATCGGAATAATCAATGATGTCAAGGGCGCTCCGAGGTTATCCCTTACGGGCAAAGCCCGGCAGAAGGCAGATGACTACGGTGTTTTTGATATGTCTCTGAGCCTGAGTCATGACGGCGGATATGCGATAGCCGTATGCAGTATGCTGGCAGAAGGCGGGGAGCCGTCATGAAGAAGAGCGGCAACAGAAATAAAGCTCCGAAGAGTATCTTTGAGAGGTTTACCACAAGGCAGGGTGAGTCTCCGATAAGCGGGTCAGTTGAGGATTCGTCCAAAGTTAGGCATGTGGAGAACCCCGTTAACCTGCCATTCCTGGAAGGGGCAGGCCGTCACGATGAATCTGAATCTGATTACGGGCATGCCGAGGATATGAGCAAGTGGGGTATAGACTCTAAGCAAGCTACTCTCAGATCGAGGAAACGCAATATTTTTATCGGCTTCGGAATAGCCGTAGGAGTCATGATCTTCGTGCTCGCAGGCGTGTTCTTTATATTCCCGCGGATATTGCCGAAGCTTTTTGAGGGAAGCAACATAGAGCTTTTCGTTCAGAAACAGGTGAATTACGTATATACGGATCCGAATTACAGAGTTATCAACCGCCCCGAGGTCAGTGTTTATGTATCTCCCGATGTGACATCCGACAGAATCACACAGGTCCTGTACAACGAGGTTGTTAAGCTTGTCGATGCGAATGTGATCAACGGCTTTGTGATGATAGAAACAACAGACGGCGTGACGGGCTATATCGCAGATAAAACGTTCATATCCTCGATGGATTCAGTGGAGCCGGATCTGTATCAGTATAAGCTTGTAATTTCAGACCCGTTCAAGAATATCATGACTCATGCCAGCAACGGAACACTCATTACAAGAACATTGATGAATACTGTGCTTTACGGCAACGTCAAGAAAGACGGTGTCTACCAGGTGACACTGCCCGGCGGTGATACGGGCTGGGTAGGTTCGTCCGGGGTTATCGAGATCGGAACAAGGTCGAAGACTGATATTGTATCGAGCAGATACTTTGTATCCTCAGTGCTGACATTTGTCAATTCGATGTACCTTGACGACGGCCTTACGATGAAAGGCGCTTCAGTTAACGGAATTGCATATGTGTGTTCGTCCGTAAACGGTATCACCCTCCCAAGATCAATGGAGGAGCAGGCAAAGCTCGGTACTGTAATAGAGATGCACAGAGATGCTGTTAACAATAATCTCGTTGTTGAAGATATCCACCCGGGTGATTTTGTCTTTCTCAGGGGCCCTAATGACCCTGAAGGCAGCACCGTTATCAGGGAAATGGCGATCTGCACTGATACGGGAACGTTCTTCATGATATCTCCTACCAAGACTACGGTAAAGCTCAGACAGTTCAATTCCGGCAACGCTTTCTATGAGAGGATAATCACAGTCAGGAGATTTTTTGAAGAGGATTAAAAAGGTGTTGCATCCGTCCGTTTCCTATGATATTATCTTTAGGCACTTTAAAGACTAATAGGAGGTGTTACCATGGCTAAGTGTGAGGTTTGCCAGAAGGATATGTTCTTCGGCAGAAAGATCAGAATTACACGTTCACAGATTTCTCGTCGTGCACTTACACAGCAGAAGGCAAATGTCCAGAAGGTTAAGGTTGTTGTTGACGGCACCCCTAAGACAATGCATGTATGCACACGCTGCCTGCGTTCAGGTAAGGTCGAGAGAGCTTGATCCTAGTAAGTTTTTGATTACAGATATAAGAGGTGTCCCGCAATGAGACACCTTTCTTATTTTAAGGCAAGATATAGACGCCGCAAAATAAAGGTTCTTCTTAGCAGAATTGTTTATAAAGAATCAAAACAAAACCTCCGGAGCGTCACGGCTCCGGAGGCAGTTTATTTGTAAGGCTGATATTTACTTCTGTGGAACTTCGATGACGGATTTGCCGCCCATATACATTCTGAGGGGCTCCGGGATCCTGATGCTTCCGTCCTCATTCAGGTTGTTCTCAAGGAAAGCGATGAGCATTCTCGGAGGTGCAACACATGTGTTATTCAGGGTGTGAGCCAGATAATTGCCGTTCTCGCCCTTGATCCTGATGCCGAGACGTCTTGCCTGTGCATCACCTAAGTTGGAGCACGAACCTACCTCGAAATACTTCTGCTGCCTCGGAGACCACGCCTCTACATCGCAGCTCTTGACCTTGAGATCAGCAAGGTCGCCTGAACAGCACTCGAGTGTTCTTACGGGAATATCCAGCGAGCGGAAATAATCAACCGTATTCTTCCAGAGGATGTCGTACCACTTCTTGGAATCCTCCGGCTTGCAGACTACGATCATCTCCTGCTTCTCGAACTGATGGATGCGGTAAACGCCTCTCTCCTCAATACCGTGGGCACCGACTTCCTTACGGAAGCAGGGGGAATAGCTCGTCAATGTCTGGGGAAGCTCGGATTCGTCAAGCTGTGAATCAATGAACTTACCGATCATTGAATGCTCGGAAGTGCCGATAAGGTAGAGGTCTTCGCCCTCGATCTTATACATCATGTTCTCCATCTCAGCGAAACTCATAACACCGTCAACGACACCGGAACGGATCATGTAGGGAGGGATGTAATATGTGAATCCCCTGTCGATCATGAAATCCCTTGCATAGTTGAGGCAGGCGGAGTGAAGCCTTGCGATATCGCCCTTCAGATAGTAGAAGCCGTTGCCGCTGGTCTTGCGGGCGGAATCCAGGTCGATCCCGTTCAGCTTCTCCATGATGTCAACGTGGTAAGGTATCTCGAACTCCGGTACGAAAGGATCGCCGAACTTCTCGATCTCCACATTCTCCGAATCATCCTTGCCGATGGGAACGGAAGGGTCAATGATGTTAGGTATGACGAGCATGATCTTCCTGATCTTCTCGGACAGTTCGGTCTCCTTGACTGACAGCTCTTCCAGCTCGTCCTGCATTGCCTTGACCTCGGCCTTGGCTGCTTCGGCATCTTCCTTCTTGCCCTGAGCCATGAAGAATCCGATCTGCTTGCTTATCTTATTGCGCTGTGACCTGAGGAATTCCGCACGTGTCTTGGACTCTCTGAACTCCTTATCAAGAGAAATGACCTCATCCACCAAAGGGAGCTTGTCGTCCTGGAACTTCTTCTTTATATTCTCTCTGACGATGTCGGGATCATTCCTCAAAAGCTTAATATCTATCATAAAACGCCTCCGCTTTTTAATCTTCTCTATTCTATTATTAACCAATTATTTATTCAACTGTGATAAAATTCAAATATAGATATAACTCACAGAAAAGTTGAGGCATTTTGTTTATGATTATAAGGAATTGCGCCGGTGGACTGGTCTTTATCGATGACAAGGTCTTATTGATACGCAATGATAAGCACGAATGGAGCTTCCCCAAGGGTCAGGTACCTCAGGGCGGAAGCGTCAAAGCTGCTGCGGTATCAAGGATCGCTGTTGAGACGGGAGTCACTGCCAGGGCGCTGGTTCCGATAGGCAAGACAAGCTATGAGTTCTATTCGATCACGAGAATGAAGCCTGTGCACAATAATATTTCGTGGTTTGTAATGACCACCGACGACGACAATGTGTTCCCGAATCAGGAGAAGGGCATAATGGACTGCAGATTTGTTCCGGTTGAAGAAGCTCTGGAACTCATCACATACAGTCAGGATAAATCCCTGCTGATGACAGCTTTCCAGAAGTATAAGGAACTGGCGTGATCTTTAGTATATGATCTTACTGTCAGGTGAAGGCAATTCACGAATTGAGGTCAAACAGTCCGTATTCATCGGACGTGCTGTAAGGGTCGGCACTCCTGAAGAAGCCAACGAATTTGTAAAGTTACAGCGCAGTACATATCCTGATGCCCGCCACACAATATATGCCTGGAAGATATCCGGCGATATTAACATGCAGAAATACAGCGATGACGGTGAACCCTCGGGAACAGCAGGACTGCCGGTGCTGTCGCTTCTTGAACACGGCGAACTTACCAATACGGCCGTTGCGGTAACAAGGTATTTCGGAGGGATCCTGCTTGGCAAGGGCGGGCTTGTAAGGGCGTATACGGAGTGTGCGAAAGCGGCATTGAACGATGCCTCCCCGGCCGAGTATATCGAGGGGAAAGAGACATTCATAACGGTTCCTTATTCGCTGTCAGACAAGGTCATGTTTGAACTGAAGAATCTTCAGTGTGAGATAAGAGACACTACTTACCTTCAGGATGTGAGGTTTCTCATAGCGTCATCTGCCGGCAATACCGGGGAAGTCCTGAAGAAGCTCACTGACATTACGGGAGGAGCTGCAGCCTTTGAGGATAATGGTTCCTCGGTAATAAAGGGAGAAGGAATTTTGCTTTGATTTTGTCTGATTTTTGATTTATTTTTGCCTAAAATAATGCGGCCGCGAGTTATATATTATTGGTATAAATTTCCTGGAAAGAAGGTGATATTGTGTCTGAAGACGAAGATAGAAAGCTAATGAGAGCATATAAACGCAATATGGTAATCGTTGCGGTGCTTGCGGTATTCCTTGCCGGAAGCATACTGTTCTCGGCTCTGCAGACAGTATATATTTACAAACTCAATACCGGCAAGACAGGAGTGATGGATTATGTTCCTTCACAGACGACCGGAGAAGAAGCAACTCCCGTTAATCATGTGGATACCGCAAACCTTCCCGATCCCTGGTTCTCTCTGGAAGAAGCGGCTTCGGTAAATGATCCGAACAAGCAGAGACTCTCGGTAACCGAGATCGTTGACAAGGTAAGTCCTGCCACAATCTCACTTTATACAAAAGGTGATGTGAACGGGGCAGAGAGAACGCTTGTATCCGGTTCGGGTTTTGTAATCACCAAAGACGGCTATGCTGTTACAAATGCACATGTTATCGAGCAGGCATCCCAAAACTCCGGTTACAAACTGTATGCATCCATTCCGGGGAATAGTGAACAGATTCTCTGTGACATCGTAGGTCTTGATACACAGACAGATTGTGCTGTTATCAAGCTTAAGGGTGACCGTGAATACGCCTGTGTAACGCTTGGCAGCTCAACAAATCTCCGTACCGGTGAACTGGTAGTTGCAATAGGCAATGCTCTGGGAACTCTTGACGGAACGGTAACGGTGGGTGTTGTATCAGCTGTTCAGCGCAGCCTGAATCACGAAGGTTACAGCCTCCCGGTAATCCAGACGGATGCTGCCATCAACGAAGGTAACAGCGGCGGACCACTTATCAATTCATTTGGTGAGGTTGTAGGTATTACAAATGCCAAGATGGTCATTAATGATGCTGAAGGTCTCGGGTTTGCCATTACGATAGACAAGGTCAAAGATGTCATTGAATCGCTTATCAACTATGGTGTGGTTGTCAACAGATGCTATCTCGGCGTAACACTCGGACAGGTTGAGAAGGGTGCATACTATAATGCCGTTCCCGGCGTATACGTTGTTGAATATGTTGAAGACGGACCTGCCGATAAGGCCGGATTCAAGATAGGTGACAGGGTAATATCAGTAAATGGTGTTGCAATTAGTAAAACAGATGATATTATTGAAATGCGCGACCGCAACAAGGTTGGCGACACACTGGAATTTGTAGTCGACCGCGACGGTGAGGAGATAAAGCTCAGTCTTGTCATAGGTGACAGCGCGAATTATCAGGGGAATAATACAATAACTGATGATTCTGCCGAATCAGGCAACAAGAGAGGCAGCAGTGACGAAGATACTGATGAGACTGAAGAAACAAACATCTTCGGCGGTAAGAAATAAACAGATCGGAAGGAAGATAATATGGCAAGGAGCAGTCAGAGCAGAGGTGTTAGGATCATAGCAGTGATATTGGTGATCGCGATGCTGATATCATTAGGAACTGCACTTATCCTGGCTGTTTCCACATCCTGATAGAGATAGTCTTTTGCTTTACATGGTATTCTGCCCTTCGTGGAGGGGTAATCCGATTTAGAATAAACGGCAGACGTGCCTTGATAAACGGTGTGGAGAGAAGTTCAGACAAAAGATATCCTGAGATTGAAGAATAAGAGTGATAATAATTTGGTGCCTCTAAGCGGATCGGCTTGGAGGCACTTTCAAAATAATGTCAGTCCGTGAATGCCCGGTTGGCCGGCCGCTTTGAACGGCAGATGACAGCAGGGCTGAGATGTTGTTTCCGCAAGAATATAAGATCTTTCCGCGAAAAGTGCGGAAAGATACTTGTTTTTGGAGGAATCCGCATGAATTGAGCAATTCTTCCGCGGTTTATGCGGAAGAATTGCTGTTTTCCGGCGGAAACGGTAATCTCGCCCGTTGCAGTTAGACTGATGCGGCTTGCGCAGTTCACGCCGGCGGGACGGGGCAGGGTAACGAAGCGGCTTAGGACAGTTCATACGATCAGATTTAGCTTCAATTCCTGTTTCCGCAAGATCCAGAGATTTTTCCGAAGAAATTTCGGAAAGATTTCAGATTCTTGCGGATTCCGAAGGATTTAAGATTTCTTCCGAAGATTCTTCGGAAGAAATGCCTTTTTCCTTCGGAAACGTTATTGATAGATGTGAGTGAGAGCAGGAGATAACAAGCAATCCGTGCCGATCAGGCCACCCAAGTCGTTCAAGCAACCCTCCATCAAGCCCGCAGCTGCTTGCGAGCGGACTTCCGCAGGTTTTGGCGCCGGGCAGTGCACCTGAAAGCCATCACTCAGCAAGACGCGGGCGCCAAAACCGAGGACTGAAGCGAGCAAGTACGCTGCGGACTTCCTTTATGGTACATCCTTTATCGATGACAGTCCGTTCTCGTCGAATTCGTATGTGTATTCGAGGCACTTCTCATCCATAAATGCACGGTAGTTATTCATCCTGATGAAGCTGTTGACTCTGTCGTACCATTCAGGCTTCTCGGATTTGGATACATAGTACAGAACGTAGAAATCGCCGTCCTGCTCGATGAAATAAGTGTCACCGGGTCTTCTTGATTCATCAAAGATCCAGTTGGATATCTCTTCGCTGTACTGCTCACGGTAAGTCATCTGGCTGTGAGTTACGACCAGACGTCCCTCAAGCACATCAGTGTTGTAAATATTCTCTACTTCAGAGAAGCTGTCAGCGCCTTCCTTGCTGATCTTCTCGTATATCTCCTGCGCGAGTGTCTGGGAAGCAGGATAGTTGATGTTGCCCTCATCGTCCTTTATGGAAGAGATGTGGGCAATATGGACATCCCTCAGGTTCTCGGATAGCTTCTCTCTCTGCACAAAGACGATGATGATGGGGAACCCGTCAGTATCGCTGAATACTGTGCTGTCACCGGGCTGTCTGTCAACGCTGAACAGCCAGTTGCGGAAGTCTGCGTGAGTGAAGTCGCTGTATCTGCAGTTGGCAACCAGAGTTGAATCGGGGACTTCAAGAGCGCTCTTGGCTTCGCCGGAGAAGTATTTCGCGGCGCACTCCTCGAATTTGGAGGGATCTCCGCCCATTGCGTCCAGTATCTGATCCGCGTGGAGGTTTGCCGTATCGACATATGCCTGCTCGCGCTGTTCATAAGCGATCCTGAGGAGCTTGTAGTCAACTGTATCATATGTGTTGCAGTCGGCATTATAGGCCTCGAGAGCCTGTTCCTCTGTGGCTGAGAGTTCTTCGAGCTTCGCACTGTCGGAATAGTCGTCGGCGAAGTACTTCCTGGCAAGATAATTGAGGATCACCTGTTCATCGACCTGGCTGCCGTATACGCCCTTGATGTATGTATCAAGGGGAACGCCCAATTGGTCAGCTTTGGACCTTATCCAGCTGATATATGCCTCTGCGCGCTCGAAATGCTTATTCTCTATTGAATAGCCTTTGGATGTGGCGTCATCATAGAGTATCTCCACCTCCTGCATGCGCTGAGCCGTGTAGTTGAGGAAATAGTCTTTGTAAGTGTTATATTTGTCGTCGTCCCCATAGGGAGATGCGAGCAGATTCGGGGTGTCTGCGGCGAACAGATCGACACCTTCCTCGATCATGGTGTAGTGATACATGAAGCTGAAATCGGCGCTGCTGATCTTCTTGCCGTGAATGGTAAGAGGGCTGATGATGCTGTCAGTACCGCCCGCATTGTAGAAGATAGTTGCGGCGATCGCCAGGATAACCACTACGACGCCGACTATGACAAGTGCCAGACCGGGATTCTTCTTGGCTGCAGGAGTGACACTGCCGGAGCCGTCATCCGCATCAAGATTTACCGTGACTTCATCGCGTGAATTATCGGCAGGCTCTTCTTCGGGTAACGCAACCTCGCCGGCGGGCTCATCCTGCACCGCCAGGTCAGTATCCTTCTCCTCTATCGGTTCATTCTCCTTCAATATGAGATCTTTATCTTCTTTGCTCACGTTAGCTCTCCTCCTCTTTAGGAATGATGAGATTGATGCATTTCTTTATGCATTCGACGGTTACGGGCAGCTCGGGCCCCTTCTCGCCGTCGAGATCCATGACGATATCGCTGCTGCCGTCGCGGACCTCGATCCTGATATTGTCTGACTGGAAATATAATACTTTCTTACTGTCGATATGGTCACCTATCAGAAGCTTGCCGACAAGTGGCATGATATCCATCGCCTCGATCTTCTTGACGATCAGCATGTCGAGAAGGCCGTCTTCGATATCGGCAAGTGTCATAAGTTTGCGGAATCCTCCGACGCTCCTTGTATTCGAGATGAAGAACATCAAAGCGTCCACATCTGTTGTCTCACCGTCATGAGTTATCCTCAGCGGGATTGTATTGTTCATTGCAGGCAGATCCTTGATCGCCGACAGCCAGTATGCCACGGGACCCAGTGCCGTCTTGAGGTCACTGGATACGGAATAGGCGACATCGGTCAGCATTCCCGCAGCGGCCACGTTCAGGAAGTAATCATCCCCGCATTTGCCGCAGTCAACCGTCCTGAAAACAGGGTCCATCAGCATTCTTGCAAAGTCGGAAGGCGATTGGGGCATCCCCAAGGTGGTCGCGAAATCATTGACCGTTCCTGAGGTGTATATTGCCAGAGGTATATTGACGCCGGCGGTGCATATTCCCGACACGACCTCATTGACTGTTCCGTCGCCTCCGACGGCGATCATGTAATCATATTCTGACGGGTCGGTATCCATGGCGAATTCCTTCGCGTCATTTTTGCCTGCTGTGTAGTATATATCGGCCCGCGTGACGGCTTTCTGTGATACAAGATAAGACAGCATGTCCTCCACACTGATCTTCGCCGTCTCACGGCCTGAAGACGGGTTTGCTATGATCTTAAGCTTAAGTCCCATATTTTTTCCTTATGTGATATTATTATCACGTTTGATTATAACTTTATTTATGTTAAATTCGAAAGGCATTTATATTAATATATGAAAAAATCTTCGGATTCAGTTAATTTTGAGGCAAAAGATCTGAAAAAACGGCAGAATGCCGAGAATATGCCTCATTATCTGTTGGCGTTCCTGCTGCCGATGTTTACGGTGATCACTGCTTTTGCGCTCCTTCAATGCTATCCTTTCGGCAGGAGAACGATGCTTACAGTGGATCTGTATCATCAGTATGCGCCTTATCTTGTGGCCTTCAGGGATAAGATACTATCCGGCGACAGTCTCCTCTATTCGTGGAGTGACGGACTCGGGAACGAGTATTTCGGGGCGTTTGCGAACTATACGGCAAGCCCTCTGAACATCTTCTGCATATTCTTTACGGCCAAGACTATGCCTGTATTTATTGCGCTGATCACTGCGGTCAGGGCCGGTCTTGCTTCACTGACGATGACTCTTTTCCTCAGGGAGAATGACGGCGGCAGGATCGACAACATAACCGTTGTCTTCGCGGCATCATATGCTCTCTGCGGATGGTTCGTAACTGATTTCTGGAACATCATGTGGTGTGATGCGATGATACTTCTGCCTGTTGTCTGCCTCGGTCTGCGCCGGCTTTTCCTCAGGAACAGCTGGTGGCTGTACATGGTATCGCTCGCTGTTGCCATAGCAAGCAATTATTTCTCCGGGTATTTCCTGTGCCTGTTCCTTCTGTTTTTTGCACCGATCTATTATGTTGTGCTCTTCGTTCCGACGAAGGATAAGAGTATAAAGAACAGGCTGTCATTCGGCACATTTATTACTTCTGCGGCAAAATTCGGCACGGCCAGCGCTATAGCCGGTGCAGCCACTGCAGCAATTACCATACCGACATACATTATCCTGCAGCACTGTTCCGCTACGGGCGGCGAATTACCTAAGGATTTCAACCTTACAGGCAACCTCTTTGACTTCCTGGGAAGGCTGATGGTTGCGGCAAGTCCTGCCATAAGGGACGGCATGGCGAATGTCCACTGCGGGATCGTGATGGTGATGCTCCTGCCGCTGTTTTTCCTGCTCCCCAAAGAGTCGGGGATCGGACTAAGACATAAGATCGGCCTTGGTGCGGCTCTCATGATCCTGTACCTTAGCTTTACCAACAGAACTCTCAATTATATCTGGCACGGCATGCATTTTCCGAATCAGATCCCTTACAGGGAATCGTTCCTCATGCCTTTCCTGCTTGTATTTATCGGATTCCTGACGATAAGGAGGCTAAGAAGCCTGCCCAAAGGATCGCTGGGACTGTCGATTGCCGGGACTTTTGTTTTCCTGGTGCTGTACGAGAAGTTCGGCGAGGGAGATGAGGGATATATCCAGATCGGCCTTACTTTCCTGTTCATTATCGTGCAGGGAGTGGCGCTTAAGACGATCGCCGACAGGAAGAGAACGGTGCTGTTCTGCGAGACACTCCTGACGGTAACGATGATAATCGAGCTGATCACCGGCAGCATCGTTTCCATAGCTCTCGTTGCAAAAAATGAGGGCTTCGTCGGCTATGATTATTACGGCAAGAATTATAAGGAGATCAAAGAGTATGTCGATTCTGTCGAAGGCACGGAGGGGCATAAGACTTTCGAAAGGAGCGAGTTGTTCCCGAACAATATCTGCAACATCCAGTCAGTCTATAACATAAAGGGAATGTCGATATTCTCTTCGACCACCAGAGAAAGCTTTGTTAAGTATAACAGGAACTTCGGATTCCATAACAACGGAATAAACGGTTTGCGCAATGCCGGGATTACAAGGCTTACGGCATCCCTGTTCGGCGTCCGTAATCTCGTGGCGATCGAGAAAAACACCAAGACCGTTCCCTCCATGTTTGACAAGGAATATGAATCGGACAATATCATGGTGTATGCCAATCCCGATGCTCTGGCAGTAGGGTTTATGGTTGATGAGAAAGTTACGGAGTACGAGCCCGACTGGGGCGATACCAATGCTTTCAAGAAGACGAATCAGTGGCTTAACGCAATGGGCGTGGAGGGTGACCTGTATGAGCCTGTGGAGTTTACTGCAGTAAGCAGCGAGAATATGACGACTTCGCACGATACAAGTGCTCATTTTGTGTATTCAGTACCTCAGAACGACGAGACTCACTCATTTAAAGTGAGATTTGACAAGGCCGAGCAGGATGCGGACCTCTATGTCTATGTGAACTCGGCGTGCGGCGGCACGGCTACAGTATCTAGGGAGGGAGAAGAGGACTTCTCCTTTGAGATCAGGAGTTATCAGACGATAAGCCTCGGAAGATTTGACGGCAGACCCGTTACACTTGAGGTTAAGTATTCCGGCAAGCCCGGCAATTCTCTTAATGTGTATGGTGTTCAGCTCACAAACGAACGGTTCAGGGCGATGTATGATATGCTCGCGGATGAGCAGCTCGAGGTAACGGAGTATTCATCCGGTAAACTGAAAGGGACGATCGATGTCGTTAATGACGGCCTGCTGTTCATGACTGTTCCTTATTCCGAGGGGTGGAGTGCCAAGGTCGACGGGGCTGATACCGAGATCACCCCTGTGGGAGACTCCTATATAGGTATCAAACTGACTGCAGGAACGCATCAGATTGAGATATCCTATTCGCCTTCGGGATTCGGAGCGGGGATCGTCATCAGTCTTGTATCGGTATTCATAATGGCATCTGTCGTTGCCGTATCGTCACTTATCAACAGAAGAAAGGCAAAGCCTGATGAGAATCCTGGGCAAGAAGAAGATAAATCTTGATGTAAAGGCAATTCTTGCCTTCGCTGTTCCGGTGCTTATCATGGCACTGGCATTTCTCTTTGCCCGGACAGAACCCGGAAGCATACTGCCGGTTGAGGCCACTTTGAGGCATAACAAGACGGATGAGGATATCATAACGACAGTAAATGACGGCATGAGAGATCATGACATCATACTTGATTCACTGAGCTCTGACAGTGCCATGCTGCGTAATAACGGGATAAAGAGGATCATTACCGAATACTGTGACCCGTTCTTCATATTGTCGCTCGGGATGGAAGGCGAGCTGTGTCTGGTCTTTCTTTTTATTGTGTTTTTTGTAAAGTTCGGACTTGCGGGGCTTGCAATGCAGCGTCTGCTGTCATCGAGGATAGGCTTCGGAGCTTTTTTTGAAGTGCTCCTGTCTGTGCTTTATTCCCTTAGTTCCACAGCGCTCCTGTCGTCTTCCTCAGTGCAGCTGATGGATCTCATGATATTGTTCCCTCTGATGCTCAAAGGATATGACGAGCTGATAATGCCCGGCGGAAAGGCCGTAAACATCAAGACGATCACCATATGTGTGCTTGTCTTTGTATCCGGGATCCACGGAATGATCCAGGGACTGTTTGCATCGATCATATTCGCTCTGTTCATCTCGATAACAAGATACGGAAGATTTGCCGGAGTGATGAGATCGCTGGCCAGGATCGCCATGAACAGTCTTCTGGCGATAGTTATTACGGCATTCATCAACATCCCGAGGTTTGCCTGCATAGAGTATGAGAAGTTCCCTCAGGAACTGTTCGAAGAGGGTGGAATGAATTATGCGCTTTTTGATCTGTTCTCTTCAAATGCGAGCGGCATAGCAGTCGATTCGTCAGCTTATGTTGTTCCGGCAATGTATATCGGGATCATAACGTTCATGCTCATCATGATCCTCTATCTTAACGGCAATATCCCCATAAGGATCAAGATGATCATCATGACAGTAACGGTAATGGTATATGCCACATGTGCATATGATCCGGTGGTCAAGATATTGTCATTCAGCTATTTCTCAAATGCCGGATCCGTGGCAAGGCTTATATCTCTTATCGTCATATTAATTACTGCAGCGGGCATATCCGCAAGGAATCTGTCGTCTGCCGGACGCAATACGGTATATGCATCGGCATTCATTGCAATAGCAGTCGTAGTCATATCCAACACATCCGAGAATGTGTACGGATATATGAATTATCAACTTTTTGTAACTCCCGCGTCTGCAATAGGTGCGGCAGTATTCCTTTTGTCTTATCTGAGGGGTCATGACAGGCGGAAAATGACGGCGTTTGCCGTTTTGGCGCTGGCAGTATTGTTCCTCAACACGAGTTATTCACTCATGATGTCTGCCGTATCACCGTCTGATTATGTGATGAGCAGATATCAGGATGAGCAATCCGGAAATGAAGTGGAGTCTGATGTATCCCTGTCGGTGCTCGAGGACAGATATGCATTTGTTGTCGTATCAGATGACGACCTTGTAAAGAGTGCTTACCCCGACCCGGCAGGAATGCTCAACGATCTGGCGGCGGGGATGATGATAGATGAGGTTTTCGCCGGGGTTGAGTATAAAGAAGTATCAAATGAAGGGTTTACAAGGGATGAGGACGGAGTCTTTTATATAGATGCCGGGGATGTCTGCGAGCTTATCATTTCGGCTGATGCGGAGGAAAACATATATATAAGTTCCGGGATAAACGGCCCGGTTCACATCTCCGAGATGAGCTCACGGATAGACAGGTATCCCGAAAGGATGTACTATGGCGGTCCGTTCATAAGCCGTATCCCCTGCGGTCAGGGCAATGTTGAGGTCTCATTGACAATTGATGATGAGGGGAAATACTTCGGAAAGGCAGGCGTCTATTATCTCAGGGAACGAGAACTTGATAAGGTCATGCTCATGACCGGGGATATCGGCAACGGCAGGTTCACCTTGCAGGAAGAGAACATTCCGTATAAGGAAGGCAGCAGATCATTGATCACCGGAATGCCTTATAATGTTAATATTAAAGTGACGGTGCAGGGCAGCGAATGTGTTACATACAATTATCAGGGTCTGCTTGCGGCTCATATCGGCAATGCCGGGACGGGTGCGGAGCTTGAGATAATTCCGGAACTCGGCGGAATTATAACGGGCGTGATGCTGACGGTCGTAGGCCTTATAATGATGGGATGCCTAATTCTGATCACGAATAAGGATATTGTCAGGAAGAACGGAGGAATAATATATGCTTAATTCCCGGATCGTTGATGGAACTGAATTTGTTGTTTTCGATATGGAGTGGAATCAGCCCATTTACGGCAAGGAGTATGATATCGATGTATCGGTTCTGACGGGCGAGATCATTGAGATCGGCGCAGTAAAATATGTTTATGAGAATGGTCTGCTGACAAAGACGGGCGTGTTCTCACGTGATATCAAGCCGGTCATATATAATAAGATTCATTATCATGTTAAGAAGGTCACACATAAGACCAACAGCGATCTGGCCAGAGGCGTGGGGTTCGCGAAGGCATATAATGATTTTGTGAAGTTTATCGGCGGCGCCCAGGTGCTTGTGGGATGGGGCAGCTCTGACACTGCGATCCTCAAACAGAACCTGAAGTTCTTTGACATGGATGATGATCTTAGAATTTTTTTCCTTGACCTTCAGCCCATTTTCTCTCTGTTCGGTGATGAGAAGGGGAAGCAGAGAAGTGTTGAATTTGCAGTGGATTATTACGGAATTGTCAAGAACGAAGGGTTCCATTCGGCAACATCGGATGCGATTTATACCGGCGAGATCTTCGAGAAGATATTTGAACATAACAAGACGGCTCAGGTCCTGTCGGCCATATCAAGCTCTGCAATAGATCCGGATATCGTAAGTGAGTATTCGATTGTCGGGAGCCCGGCGAAAGATATCAGGACGGCATTTGAGGGTGTTGTTCACTTCTGGAGCAAATGTCCTATCTGCGGCAAGGATCTGTCGTCCAAGATAGGCAGATTCAAGATACGCAAATCAGAATATGCGTTGCTATTCTGTACCTCTCATGGTGAGTTCTTTGCCAGGAGCAGAGCAAAAAAGAACAGGGACGGGGATTATTACGTATCTTCTGTGCTGAGGCTTGCAACCCAGAATGATTACTATCTTGTCGCATGTAAAAAGGAGGAATTTGACAAATTCGGAGTTGACGGAGCACCTAAGGTCGAGCCGGAAAAGCAGGATGAGAATTGATTTGTTAACAAATTGTTCACAGTTTATGCAAAAAAAGTTAGCATTTTGGAAATCTTTTGTTGAAATTTGTGACGGGATGATTTAGAATACAATCAATAAATATAAAAACGCAAACTATACATACGAAGGGAAGGTACTTCATATGATTAGACAGTCTAAGGTTAAGGGAAGCAAGCAGGGTATTATCCTTGTCATGGTTCTGTTGATCGTTGCAATGGCTATGATCTTTATTTCCGCGGCATTGTTGCTTACAAATTCAACAAGAGCGAGACTTTATAACAATGCCGAGAGCGGTCAGGCCAGACTGACAGTAACAGCTGCATCGGAGGCAATGTATCAGGCGATTCAGATTCAGGAGATTACTGATGAAGAACTCAAGTCTCTTGCAAAAGGCAGTTATCTGACAATGAAGGTTGACGGTGTTGCCGGAATGGGCGGTGCATCTGATAACTGTACACGTGTCCATGTTTATGAGAAGTACAAGACTGAGAAAGATGAGATTACAAAAGAGGAATATAACTGTCAGTATATTTACATGGATTTCACAACAACTATCGGCAGTTCCAGTGAGTCCGTTCAGATGATCCTCAAGGGACCTGCTCCGGAAGATAAGGTTACACTTTTCAGTAACGTTATTGACCTTGCAGGAACAACAGGAGATCAGCAGCAGGCTCAGTTCAATATCGGTACCGGCGGTAACGGCAAGGATGACAACATGGTTGTTGTTCGTGGCTCAGGCAAGAAGTATGAGATCGACAGAGACAATCAGACTATTGCATCAACACATGTTTTTGTCGGTGAGAAAGCGACAGAGTCTATAGACGTATGGCTTAGAGATTCAACATACACAGGAGATCTTATTTTCTTTGGTGATTATGCAACTCTTCACTGGGACAAGCAGCCTAAGATCAATGGTAATGTCTATTTCATCGGTAAATCCGGCGGAACAGATGCGAAGGCATTCACAAATGTTGACAGCTCATCACGTAACTTTGGCAGCAACAAGTCAACATGGGTATTTGTTAACAGAGTAGCTAACGGAGATACGGACCGCGTTCAGGCAATGCTGACAGGCAAGGAGTGCGTTCTTCTTCTTGATGGCAATTCATTCAGCAATCTCAAGTGGGCTAGCAATAATGCGACAAATGTCAGCGGACTTACAGATAAGTGGACCGGCAAGAGCACTATCAAGGATACTACCGGCAGAGGTGGTATATATGGTACCGGCAAAGACTATAACAACATTAAGAATGCTCTCGAGGATTACATGAGTGCAAGCTACACCGGAAGCGGTGCATATCCCACGACAGCAAAAGCGCTTGGATCTCTTGCAACTGCAACAGGTGCAACTCAGTATTCAGCGAGCAGCTTCATCAACAATTTTGCATATAATCCTAACGATGACGCGAAGAAGGGATTCCTGAAGGGCGGCACCTACAGGATTTCTGATGGCAGTTCCGGTTCTGTTACGTGGAACACTTCAAATAAAAATAACAAGAGCGAAATTAAGTATATATTCCTCGATGGTCAGGATGATACAGGATATAATATCTATCTTGGTTCGGATTATGACATGACTGGTGTTATGTTTGTTCTGCTTAACGGTTCCAAGAAGTCAAAGTGCAATATAATCCTTGAGAAGGGTGTAGATCTTAATCTCAGCTATTGCAATTTTACAAATAACGACCGCTATGGCACAGGATTCGTCTGCACAAGTGCATCCGGATATAACACACCGTCCGATTTCTATGCCGCTGTAGATAATTTGAGCATCAGTTCACGTACATCCAGCCTGTATAAAGGTGATGTAATCCCTCATATGTTCATCTACGGTGTCGGCAACAATCATATAACGCTTGGCAGCAGTGGCGGAGCAAAGGTAGTATGTGAAGCATACGTCGGATTGTTTGAAGAGAAGTATCCCGGAACATCTGTACTTGAATTCAACAACCAGCCTGTATATTTCTACGGAAGAATTCAGGCACCTAAGCTCATCGCTCAAACGAACAGTAATAATAACACAGTCTACTATTGTCCGGACCCTAACAGTGGTAAGGAAGATCCTAATGAGCCGTTGAAGTCTAAGTATAGCGTCTACGATGTTATCTACTATTACAACGCAGGAACTGCAGAAGGCGAGTCAGGCACTTAATAGGGCGTAACGATTTACTTGCTTATCTGACACTACAAAGCATTACTGCAACGGGGATATCTCTTTATATGAGATATCCCCGTTTTTATTGGAGTACTAACGAATGAAGCAAACCCCTGAAGAATGACAGACTTCATATGTTATTCAATTATGATCAATTGTTCTCCTTCTGATTGAAGCCAAAGGAGCATATCAAATATCTCGGAAGACGGAAGAACAGTATGTTCATATCCGGGGGTACTTAGCCCGCAATATTCAAGGCTCTCACTACAGATATACACTGTATTAACAGTGCCGCTATTTACCAGTGTCTGCATAATGGCTGAGTCCGCGATCCTAACCCCTGAATCAATTAGAATGATCGATTCAAGACTAAACTTCCCGTTACTCAGCGATTTGAGAAATGAGTTAAGCAGGAATCTTCCGTGTTCGTTGTCTGACGAATAGTAATCGTGTTTGATCAGAAGCATTCTTCTGTAACTGCAATCGTTTCCATCGAGTTCATATTCTGCATCTACGAGACACTCGATCTCACTTTCCGTTTTTGGATTGTTGCTCATCGAATTCCCCCCTGTCAGAAGCTAAAAATCTCATTGCCCTCTGGATGGCATTCTTCGAATTACCCCACGGCTTATCGCTGTTACGGTAGTCGAACTTAAGTGTAAACCACTCAATGTCATCGATCAGAGGATCGAAATACTTCTTGTTGTTATCATATAAAGCTGATACAAAATCAGCCGCATCATTTTGTGAGAGTTTGGCTGCCGAGCGGAGAAGCATGGAAGTATGCGGCAGACAGTGAGACTTTGAATTAATAAATTTGTCTTTGAATTCACTGTCGTGTAAGTACATGTAAATGATAACTTCAATATAGTGCTTCATAGACTCGTTCAGCTTATCGCAAATGGGGCACATAGCGACACGCTTATCGATCTTATCAGCTGCTGCGATCAGTTTGGCCTTGTAGTCAGAGCTTCGACCCTTAAATAGTGATGCCTTGCCGGGAATTGATGATTCAATGTCTCCGATGATGTCATCACGTACATCTTTCAAGTGTGTGTGGAGCATCAGGCCTAATCCGAGTCTGTTGGCTTCTCTCCTGTTAAGCTTACCGAGATGATCAGGGCAGAAGCCTGTCTTATTCGTTATCTTCCTTGTATCCGGTTCCATGAGTGAAGGTCCAAGATAATAGTCAAGTTCGTTAGATTCAGCCTTATCACGAAGAGCACATACAGGGCAGTCGCATTCTGCGGAGTATGCATCATTAACGGGTATCATGTAGATCTTCTCCATATTAAACCTCCGAATGGATCAGGCGGTCAGCCCTTACATTTACTTCATTTATAGTTATTGAAGTAAACTCCTCGACTGCCGCGCCGATTCTCTGCTGAGCCTCTGATAAGACTCTCTGTGCGTCGAATCCGTAATATAGTGATATGTTAACACTTATGGCGACACCATAAGTCTTTTTCTCTGTCTTGAATGAAGTGATTTCAGCAACGCCGTTGATGTCTTTAACGACGATCTTAACAAGATCAAGCAGCGCATCGTCCGAGATTGAATATGAGCCGAGAGAAGAGAAAGTGGGCCTTACAACAGTCCGGTCTGAACCGGGGGCGACAGGTGCTATTCCTCTCTCTCTGTCGAGTCTTTGCCTCAGGATACTGAACGGATCCGAGAAATAACCGGAGAACTCATGCTTGATCTCCATGCTGGGAACGGGAATTGTATGCATTCCCTCAGTCATTCTGGTGTTGCGGGCAAGCCTTCGTTCCTCCTCCGTAGATACATCTTCAATCCTGATAAGCATGGAAGGCTGATTGAGCCACAGATTGTTGCATATCTTGCTGAGCATTGAATCTGAAGTACCGAGGATCATAAGAGCTTTAGGCATATTCTCAACGAGTGCTCTTCTCATGACTGCAGATCTGGTAGGGTCAACGAATATAGCCTGCCTTACGGATTCAATCTTCGTCGGAGCCTTCTTTGCCGATGTCCCCGCCACTATTCTGCTGCCATTAATGAGGAGTCCGTCATCAATGATGTAATATATCTCATTATCCCCGGCGACTTTAATCGCGCGGGTGCTCTTGCCGGTACCTGACTGGCCGACGAAGGCAACTACTGCAATATTGGACAGAGCTTCACGGGTCAACTGCTCACTGGCAAGGATCTTCTCAACATTGCGTTCAGTGTCGCCGGAGACAATACTGTTGATTATTCCTGTCCTCTCAAATCTTCTGAGTGTATCACGTAATTCCGGAAGAAGCGCACGACGGCTTCCGGCAACAGATTCTTTGCTTTCTGCTACACCGGTGTCATGCACCTGTTTGCTGTCAGATGAATTGCTCATTAGTTATCCCAGCTGTGATAATACTCCTGAATATCTTCGTTCTCATCCATCATTTCGAACATCTTCTCGAGAGAAGCAATAGTCTCCTCATCGGTTACAGTTGTAAGAGTAGTTGCGACAGGCCCCAGGCTTGAATCAACAAAAGTATATCCTTTTGCCTCAAGGGCATCCTTAACATCATAGTAGCTGTCAGGATCGGTTACCACTTCATAATACTCATCCTCGGCGTCAAAATCTGAGGCTCCGCACTCAAGGCTGTCGAGCATAACCTGATCCTCATCCTCAAATTCCTCTCTTGAGATAAGGATTGATCCCTTCTCCTCAAAAAGGAATGATACACTGCCGGATACTCCCATATTGCCGCCGTTCTTATCGAAAATATGTCTCAGATCAGCAGCCGTTCTGTTGCGGTTGTTCGTAAGAGTCCTTACCATTACTGCAACTCCGCCGGGACCGTAGCCTTCATATGTGATCTCTTCGTAATCATCGCCTTCGCCCGCGCCTGCCGCCTTCTTGATAGCTCTGTTGATGTTATCATTAGGCATATTGGCTGCCTTTGCTTTTGAAATGATATCCTTAAGTCTAGAGTTGCCGTCAGGATCAGGACCTCCGGCCTTGACTGCAACGGCAATATCCTTTGCAATCTTGGTAAAAACAGCGCCCTTTGCTGCATCTGATGCTTCTTTCTTACGACGGATGTTGCTCCATTTGGAGTGACCTGACATATAAATACCTCCTAATATTTAAATCATTTTATATACATGTAGATTATATGTGCGGAAGACAGTAATTGCAGCGTACAGACGGTGATTATTCCGGCATATTTATCGTATTTGCCTGACTTCAGAAACGCGCGCATGACTGCATAAACTGCGGCAAAAATACCGTATTCGATCCACCTGTTTGCAAACATGAAGTAAAATCCGTACAGCGGAATCACGCAAACGGACAAATCCAGACAGAGATCGTTTTTGGAATAAGGTTTCCTGAATATCATGAACAAGACGAAAGTTATCACTATAACTGCCGCAAGGCGCAGAACCGCAAATCCGAGATCCTTGCAGAGATCAACGAAGTTAATTCCGGTGTTCGAAGGATCTATCGTCTTCATGAACAGATGCGGAAGTGTATAGGCTAACAGGCAGAAGATGCCTGACCATATGGCAGTTCCCGTAAATCCTTTGCCGGTGTCATAATAGATCATCATCGCTGACACTGCAGAAGAGATGCACAGTACATATGTAATAAAATAAAGCATGAAGAATGTGTAGAAGTTATATCCGGGATTTACGATCGCAGGAGAAGCATATTTGAAGACTCCGACCGATGCTATAAGGAAGCAGACTCCCGTGAAGCTCTCTATTTTGGTATATCTCGAAGCGATTGGTGCACCACAGTATCTGCACTTACCCTTGAGCGATGCCCAGCTGATGATAGGGATGAGATCCTTCGCAGCCAGATTATGACCGCAAGTCATGCACATGGAGTGTCCCTTGACTACGGTCCTTCCGGCAGGGAGCCTGTATATGACGACGTTGAGGAAGCTTCCGATGACTACACCAAAGATTCCCGATACCACAATAAAATATATCCAAAGAAATAATTCCAAAGAGAACACCTCCGTAAGCTAAGAGTAATATAACATAAACGCGTTTTTATTAAAACAAAGTAATTTGTAACTTAAATTTGATGGTCAAATATCATAAATAATCTTGTTTTTTGTGACATATTGTTATATAGTTTGATAAATATTAGGCTCGATTAATGTGCATAGGTGTCGCTATGGATCATCTGTGTGCTGTGTCCGCCTTCTATAACAGGCGTATGTGCCTTGAATCGGGAGGAAATATGAAGAGATTAGGTGATATCCTTATCGAGAGCGGCTTCCTATCGGCTGCAGAGTTATCTGAAGCATTGACTAATTCCAAGGAGACCGGCAAGAGACTCGGTGAGGTAATTGTCGAGATGGGCTTAATGTCGGAGTTTGATATTCTTCGTGCCGTGTCCAGCCAGTATGATTATCCTATCATTGACCTGACCAGCATCGACATTGACCCAAAAGCAACTGCATTGTTTGATGAGAAGTACTGCGTTGATAACTGCGTACTGCCGATCGGATTTGACGGTGACAACCTCGTAGTCGCCATTGATGATCCCATGAACATCCTTACCATGGATGATCTTGCTTTCAGATCCGGGTATAATGTTACACCAATGCTTGCGACCAAGACCTCGATCCTCGACGCCGTCAAGGTTAATTACGGTAAAGAGCAGGCCGCACAGGCAGCGGAGGAACTCGGCATCGACATGTCATCAGACCTTGACGGTCTTGATTCCGAGTTGTCGGAAGCAGTTAACTCTGCACCTGTTGTTAAGCTCGTTAATTCAATGATAGATTATGCTATCAGGGCAGGTTCTTCCGATATCCATATCGAGCCTATGGAAGACCGTGTCCGTGTCAGAATAAGAATCGACGGTGTCATGCAGGAAGTCATGAGCAACCCGCTTGCCGCAAAGGACGCTATCACTACACGTATCAAGATCCTCGGCGGTATGAACATCGCTGAGAAGCGTATCCCTCAGGACGGCCGTATCAGAACCGAGATCAACGGCGAACCCGTGGACATGCGTGTATCAATACTTCCATGTATTACGGGTGAGAAGACGGTTATCCGTATCCTTGCCAAGAACGACGGCAACCTCAACCGTAAATACCTCGGTATCAGTGATCACAACAATGCTCTTATTGATAAGATCATCAAGGTGCCGCAGGGTGTATGTCTTGTATCGGGACCTACAGGTTCAGGTAAGACAACAACTCTTTATACGATTCTTTCAGAGAAGAATACTCCTGAAGTTAATATCATCACAGTAGAAGACCCTGTCGAGATCAGGATCCCCGGACTTAACCAGGTACAGGTTAATGCAAAGGCAGGAATGACATTCGCAAGCGGTCTTCGTTCTATTCTCCGTCAGGACCCTGATATAGTCCTCGTCGGTGAGATCCGTGACGGTGAGACCGCCGAGATCGCGATGAGAGCTGCTATTACGGGACACTTGGTTTTCAGTACTATCCACACTAACGATGCCGTATCCTCGATCAACCGTCTTATCGATATGGGTATCGAGCCTTACATGGTATCTACGGCTGTTGTGGGCGTTATCTCGCAGCGTCTTGTCAGAAGGATCTGCACAAATTGCCGTAAGGCTTATGAACCGGATGAATTCGACGTTCAGCAGCTGAAGCTCGAACCCGGTCAGAAGCTTTACAAGGGAGAAGGATGTACCGATTGTAACGGTTCCGGATACAAGGGACGTATTGCTATACATGAGATCATCTGTATGACAAAGGGAATGAAGCTCCTGCTTGAGAAGAGAGCTCCCGAGGAAGACATGAGAGTTCAGGCTGTATCAGAAGGGACGCAGATGCTCTTTGATTCGGCAAAGGCTTTGGTTCTTGAAGGTATCTCGACAGTAGAAGAGATGAACCGAGTCGCATATTCAATTGATGGTTAAAAGGAGGTAACATAAAAGTGGAAGAAGGTTTTACTTTGACAATGGATGCCATCCTGGCTGAATCAGTCAGACGGGGCGCATCCGACACGCACATCACGGTAGGATTGCCGCCGATGATCAGAATTGACGGTCAGCTTATGCCTTTGAGCAAGCAGATCCTCACACCGGCAGATACTGAGTATCTCTGCAAGTCGATGATCGATAAGTCAAGACAGCAGTATCTGAACGAGAGAGGCGAGATTGACTTCTCCTTTGTCGTTCATGATTACAGCCGTTTCAGATGCAACATCTACAAGCAGCGCGGCTCATATGCACTTGCTGCCAGAACGATCACCAACGAGATCCCTACATGTGAGAAGTTAGGTCTTCCCGCCCTGTTTAAGGAGTTGGCCGAGAGACCAAGAGGATTGATCCTTGTAACGGGTCCTACGGGTTCGGGTAAGTCAACAACGCTTGCCGCAATGATCGGACATGTAAACAGCGTTAAGAAGTGTCACATCCTTACCCTTGAGGAACCTATCGAGTACCTCCATATGCATGGTGAGGCCATGATCAACCAGAGAGAGATCCACGAGGATACTCTGTCTTTCGCGAACGCTTTGAGAGCTGCTCTCCGTGAAGACCCTGATATCATCCTCGTAGGTGAGATGCGTGACCTTGATACGATCAGTACGGCTATCACGGCATCCGAGACGGGACACCTTGTTATGTCCACACTCCATACATCATCTGCAGCTGATACGGTCAACCGTATCATCGACGTATTCCCGCCTCACCAGCAGGATCAGGTAAGAGTTCAGCTCGGTACGGTACTTGTAGCTGTTATCTGTCAGACTCTCGTTCCCAGGATAGGTGGCGGACGCTGTGCCGCATTTGAGATCATGATCGCCAATGACGCTATCCGTAATAATATCCGTGAAGGTAAGACATACCAGATCGACAGTACGATCGCTACAAGCCTTAGTATGGGTATGTGTCCTCTTGATTTTTATCTTGCAGAGCTCGTTAAGAGGAAGATCATCACAAGAGAGACTGCCATCTCAAGGTGCAGATTCCCCGATGATCTGAAGAGATACATTAACAATGTCGGCGGACCTGCTAACAGCCCTCTGTTTGCAGACCTCGATTTCCGTTAATTATTAACTATTGTCAAAATTTAGGAGGAGGATAAAGAAATGCCTAATTTTAAATATCAGGTAATCGATGCTGCAGGCAAGACGTCTACCGGTGTCATTGATGCTGCCAGTATGGCGGACGCGTCAAGGAAGCTCCGTGCCGACGGTAAGTTTGTTGCGTCGCTCTCGCTTGATAAGGGTGCCGGTTTCCTTAATATCGGCGGCAAGAAGAAGCTTAAGACAAAAGAACTCGTTCTTATCACCAGACAGCTCGCATCCCTGCTCGCAGCAGGTATTACGATCGTCAGAGCTTTGGACATGTTGTATCAGCAGGTTGATACGAAGAATTCCAAGATCATCGTCGGTGAAGTCTACGAGTCGATCCAGGGCGGTCGTACGATGTCTGAAGCATTTAAGGAACAGCAGGGCCTTATTCCTAACATCATGGTCAGCATGGTTGCTGCCGGTGAGGAATCAGGCCGTTTGGACGAGGTTATGGAGAGACTTGCCGAGCACTTCATCAAAGCTCAGAAGCTCAAGAATAAGCTGTCTTCTGCAATGGTTTACCCTAAGATCCTTGCTTTCGTTACATTCGCGGTATCCTGGGGTCTTTTGACATTCCTTGTTCCGAGTATCACTGCAACGATCGCTGACCTGGGCGGTACGCTTCCCGGTCTTACGAAGGTGATCATTGCCATCTCTGACTCACTCACCAAATTCTGGTATATCTATGCGGCACTTGTAGTCGGTGCGGTTGTCGGATTCAGGCTATGGAGAGCCTCCGAGAAAGGACAGTATCAGTGGGCTTATCTCATGATACATTTGCCAATCGTGGGCAACATGACGAAGATGACTGCTACTGCTCAGTTCACAAGAACTGTTTCAACTCTCCTCAAGTCAGGTATTTCAATTCTTCAGGCTGTTGAGATTACCGAGAAGTCTCTCGATAATATCATTCTTGAGAAGAAGCTCGCTGATGCCAGACTCGAGATCAGAAAGGGTGCTGCACTTTCCAAGTCGATCAAGAATATTGAGGAGTTCCCTCCAATGGTATACGCAATGACCGCAATCGGTGAGGAATCCGGTACTCTCGATACCATTCTTGATAAAGCGGCAGATTTTTTTGAAGATGAAGCAGACGCTGCAACAACAAAAATGACTGCAGCTCTTGAACCTATAATGATTATCGTTATGGCTGTCATCGTCGGTCTTATCGTCGGTGGTATTGCTATCCCGATCTTCAATATGGCATCGTTCATCTAATGTTAATTATTGAAAGGAGATAAATAATGGATTTTTCATCATTTGGAAAGGCTTCATCTGAATTTGTTATAGACTGCTCCAGCTCCGATCTCAAGGTTGCAGTTGGTTCATATAACAAGAAGACAGGTCTTGTTTTGCTCGAGAAGGTTGGCGTAATTCCCTTGGAGAATGATGCTATCAACGACGGAGCTATAGCAGATTCATTCGGTGTTGTAATGGCTCTGAAGCATGCAATCGCAAGACTTGACATCAAGAACAGGGGAGCTATTATCACGACAGAAGGTGCTTTCATGCACACAAGAGACCTTGAGCTTCCTAAGGCTAAGCCCGAGCAGCTTAAGGATATGGTTAAGTACGAGGTAATGGGTCAGGGCAATAACCGTGAGATGAACATTGACTACATCATCTACGGAACAGCACTTGATGAGGAGACAAATGCTCCCAAGTACAAGATCAGGGCAACAGCAGTACCTGTTGATACGATAGCTGAGTACAGGGATTTTCTCAAGAACATGGATCTCACTCCTATGGCAATGGATGTTAATCCTAATGCCATCAGGAAGCTTTTCTCATCCGGTATCATCAATGGTAATGTAAATATCGCACAGTCAACGCTGCTCCTTGTAGAACTTGCAGGTGCTACTACAACAGTTACTGTTCTTGATAAGGGATTCCCCGTATTGTCAAGGAGACTTGCTTTCGGTCATGCCAATATCAGACAGGTAGCCGAGGCTGTTAAGAAGATGCAGGGTGGCGCAGATAACCAGTCCTCACTTGCAAGACGTCTCAATATCACGAAGTCTGATGCTGAATCAATGATACCTATCGAGGATATTGATGTATGGCATGAGACAGTTGCAGAGATACCTTCTCTCCAGAGTGCTGTTAATGCTTATTTTAAGAGCCTGGTGGAGACTGTTAACAGAACAGCACAGTTCTCAATCTCCAAGTTCCATATCGACAGCATAAGCACATGCTTCCTTTACGGTTCAGGTGCAGGATATAAGAAGATCGACAAGGAACTGTCAAGACAGCTTGGTACACAGGTAGAAGTCCTGAATACATTGAGCACAGTCGCAGGTCCCAAAGATTTTATGCTTCCCCAGTTTGTTAACTGCTGTGGTGCACTTATTCGAGAAGATTAAGGAGGAGGAAATAAAATGCCAAGTTTAGGATCAAAGAAAGATATTCATAAGAACGATCTGAACTTCTTTGCCGAATTTACTGCATCAGCGGCAAAGATGACCAGAATGCTCGGATACGGCGTTGTTGTCGGTATCGTTGTTGTTGCATTGATCGTCGGTGTTATCATTTGGGGTATAATCCGCAATTCGATTGCTCAGTCTAAGATCGATGAGCTTAATACTATTCTCAACAGTGAAGAGTATAAGAACCTTGATGCCGAATCACAGCAGCTTACGCAGCAGATGAACTCGTACAACAACTACTTTTATTCACTTTCACAGTTAAGAGGTCAGGTTGACACGACAAGGAGTGTTGCCGTTAACCTTACAGACCTGATCAAGAGTTCCATCCCTTCAGATTCCTATGTTGATAATTATGATATCAATCAGAATACGATGCATATTGAGGGTTATACTTTCAGTTATTACAGTGCTTTGAATCTTGTTAAGATGCTCAATAAAACAGGACTCTTTGCAACACCTGTAACACTTACGGTTCAGAGAGTTGATCCTTCAACAGTCGGTACGGTAGATACCTTTATTCAGGCAAACGGTAAAGTAAATGCAATCAATAACTATTATTCATTTATCGTTGACGGTGCCCTGACACGTGATATCTACCTGAAGGTATCCAAGTTCCTGAAGACAAATGATCAGAAGGTGGAGACGCTTGCAGTGGATAAGCCGGTTCCTCTTAAGCAGGGCGATCCTTATGAAGTCAAGGATGTTGCAAAGTTCACACAGAGCAATAAGACTTATACTCTTACAGAAGTAAGGATCAATAAGTCAACTCTTGCACCTGATACACTGAAGGGCATTGTTGATGCAAATGTAATTAATGGCACGGCTTACAGTACTGAGGGTACGATTGAGATTCAGTTGTATTATTCATTGGTCGAGGCTGCACCGGAAGAAGGAGGTAACACATAATGAATAACTTATCATTACGTGAGAAGACAATAATGTATATCCTCGTTTTGGTTGTTATAGCTCTTCTTGCTTATTTATTCGGAATTAGAACTCTTAACAACAGGAATGCGGAACTGCAGGTTGAACTTCAGAATCTCGAGCAGCGTAAAGCCGATCTGGATGCTCTTAAGAAGATAAATGAAGATACAAAATCCAGCATTGCAACGCTCAGAGACAGCATCGTAGCAATAGAGCAGTCATTCATCAGCGACCTTAAGACAGAGAATGCCGAGAGATATGTCCTGGATGTGCTCGAGAAATCAAATATGCCTTTCCTTGCAAAAGTTGACTCAGAAGATGTTAATATGCAGGCAGTTGTAATGGCTGACGGATCCATCTCAAGTGATGCTATCCGTTGCAAGAGGATCAACATTGAATATGCTACAACAGACGGATATGAGGTTACGCAGTATAATCTTAATCCCAATAACAAGGGTGAAGACGGCAAGCCTAATGCTGCATACATTAATCAGATGATAGCAGCAACAGGTAAGTATGACGCTGAGAATCATTACGGATATGATGAATTTATATCAGCTCTTAAGAAGATCGAGGCTGCTGACCCTGATTGTATCAAGATTACAGACATCGGTGCCAAGTCAACACACGGCTACATGACATTATCAGCATCTGTTGATTTCTTTGGCGCTGATCTGACGAACAGATTATCTGAAGAATCTGATGCACACAAGAATACTATCTATGCTGCATGGACAGGTGACACAGGTGTTGATACCAAGGGCGGATTTATCGGTATGCCTTATAAGGTTGATAATCCTGACAGCTTGTGGAATGGTGTTATCATTGACTCATCTGAGGTATCGGGATTCTATGAGAGACCGTTCGCAGCTTATCTCTCCAATGCAAGATTCACAAAGCTTATTGCTGAGAAGGGCATTGAGACGATCGTAGGCGGAGGCATACCTGCAGGTGATTCAGATGCTGCTCAGGCAAACCAGGATCAGAACGCCAATAATGCCGCTTAATACACAATTTTGAAAAAATGTGAAAAAATTGTGAAAAAGTGTTGCAATTTTGAAAAGCGGTGTTATAATAAAGCTACAAACTCAATAAAACCTTTAAGGAGGAAATTATCATGAAGAAGATTCAGAAGACAAAGAAGGGCTTTACACTCGTTGAGATGGTTCTCGTTATCGCTATCATCGTTATCCTCGCTGCAGTTCTCGCACTCAGCATCGGAACATATCTCAGCAGAGCAAAGAATGCAGCTTCTTCTGTAAGCTTGCACAACTGGTCAATCTCTTCTGTTGATGCAGAGATTTCAGCTCAGCTCTAATAGTTAGATATCAACTCTGACTAACAGCACGGCGGATGCAAATCCGCCGTGTTTCTTTTATATAGGATTTGATCCGCGCTTGAGAGGCTTTGATAAATTATGAAATAATAATATAAAATGTGAATAAAATATGGCGAAATTATTGCAAGTTTTAAAACAAGTGGTATAATCAGGTATATAAATATATGAGGAGGACAAGTAAATGAAGAGGATCTGTAAAGGCAAAGCCGGATATACACTTATTGAGATGGTTCTTGTTATTGCAATTATTGTCATATTAGCTTCAGTTCTTGTTCTCACTGTCGGTACATTCCTTACCAGAGCGAAGAATGCTGCATCCTCAGTAAGTCTTCACAATTGGTCAATATCATCAATTGATGCGGAAGTTCAGACACAACTCTGAAGGATTGTTTATCTATAGTTGCCGTTCAAACAAATTTTAACAAATTGTTAATTTTGTGTTGAAAAAATGAAATGCAGCAAGTATAATTTAGAAGTAAGAAAATATTGTTCAGGAGGCACTGTATGCGCAGACTGATAAAAAGCAGAAGAGGTTTCACATTGGTCGAGATCGTTTTGGTTATAGCGATCATTATTATTTTGGCCAGTGTAACGGCATTAAGCGTTGCAGATATATTGAATCGTCAGAAAGCTGCTTCTACTTCCGTTCAGAATGCTGTTTCCAGCGCGAAAGAGAATATCAGCGTAAGAGAGAATAAGTTAAGCGCTTACGGTTTCTGAGGAGGATGATATGACACGAGTATTTAAGTTAGAACAGAGGGCTACAAAGAAAGGCTTTACCTTGCTTGAGGTAATACTTTCCGTTGCTATTATGCTTATACTGACAACTATGATGATGAATGGATTTGCCGCAACTATGTCATATTCATATCATACATCTGTGTATGCTTCCTCTGCTGCCACAAATTATTCGAATGCACTGAGTAAACTTGCTACTAAATCAAGTTCAGCTTTTGATGCTTATAAGGACATGGGCAAGGCAGGATCTGAGACGAAGAAGATTACAATTGCCAGGACAAACAGCGGATTCAATAACCCTTCCCTCTACAAAACAATGAATGTTGAAGTATACAGGGAGAATGGCGGTGCTATCGCAGCACAAAATGCCGGATATCGCAGTCAGGTTGAGAATTATGGTGAGAAGGCAGACGGAACATATGCCAATAACAGATCATCATTCTACTATTACCCTAATTACATCACTGATACAACAACTGACGCAGACCGTGGGACACTTAGAGTGTATAAATATAGCGGTACATACTGGTGGTGCAGAAAGACTGTCAATCCTTCTACTGGCGCGGTAACTGTAACTAAGGTAAAGCAGGTTAATGCTGCTACAACTACAACTTCGACTTCGACAGAAGAGTCTTCAGGTAATAATTGATAAGAGAGGGTGCAATCTATGAGAATTAAGAATAAGAGCAAAAAAGGTTTTACTCTCATTGAGATGATGCTGTCAATAGCGATTGTTACTATTGTCAGTGGTTGCTTGGTATCTTTGGTAGTCGGAATCAAGGATTCATATATGAATACATATAATTCTGATGACTCTGCTGACTATGCGATGCTTTATGGCAAGTGGCTTGAGAATTCCGTGCTTTCTACTGTTCAGAAATCAGAAGGATTAGCAAAAGGCACGTTTACATGGGAAGTGTCAGGCTCAGTATTATCCAAATCGGGAACGGGCGGAACAGATACATTAAATCTTAATCAGATGAAGGTTACTCCTAAGGGTAAATCTGTTCCGGTAGATAAATGGAAGATTACCATGGAATTTGATAAGACTATTAATATGACAAAGACATCTTCCGGAGCTACTAAAGGAATGATCAATTACACCATTAAGGTTTATGACAATTATTATGATCCTAATGCTCCTCTTAAGTGTACATATTCCGGCGGTTTCCTTGTGCCTCATTTTGATAACGGAACAATAACGTCAGACGGTAACAAATTGACATTTACAGTATCATAAGAGGATTTAGACAACGGTTTTAAAGAGGTGCCTCCGACTGGCACCTCTTTTCATTCTTGCAAATATGGCAAATATGGTGCCACATTGTCGATTTTACTGTTGACAAATGAATAATGCCAACATATAATTATAAAGCTGTTAACGCGGGATTAACTCAGTGGTAGAGTGTCACCTTGCCAAGGTGAAAGTCGCGAGTTCGAGTCTCGTATCCCGCTCCACTGAAGCTCCGATTTGTTCGGAGCTTTTTCTTTAGTATGACGGGCATGTCCCGAACCTCAGGTGAAAGTCCTGAGGGGCGTAGTTGCCGACGAACCTTAAAGCGACTTGCAAGGTTTGTATCGTGAGGTACAGGCGAGAAGAAGCAATAGCGAAACCGTGGCTCGACGGACAGAAACCTGATATTAAGGCGTATTGAACGGATAAGATGGCTAGAGACATCAAAGTCCTAAAGGCAACCGTAACCTCAATGCGTAAATCAGGCGAGTAAACGGGGAAAGGTTCGGGGCTTATCCCGTGAGGTCTCACAGGCGGAGCACGATCCGTAGTAATAACGAACTGTGAGAAGTCAGCAGAAGCCATAGTACCGAGTAATCGGGAAGGGCGAAACAATTTAACCGTGCGAAGCAAATGTATGTCCTGAGGACATGCCTGACAGTGGTAGGATGAAACGTATATGAAATCTGAACGCACAACATAAGGCTAAGACCAAGGGAGCGGAAAGGAGAAGAGCACACAAGGCAATGTCAGAACTGCTCGATAAAATCTTACATAAGGACAACATGAACGAAGCCTACAAACGGGTCTGTGCCAACAAGGGTGCAGGCGGAGTTGACGGCATCAGTACAGAGGAACTTGGTGAATATATCAAGACTAATTGGCCTACGATAAAAGAGCAGATACTACGGAGGGAATACAAGCCTCAACCCGTCAGACGAGTAGAGATACCCAAACCTAATGGCGGAAAGAGAAAACTTGGAATCCCTACGGCAATGGACAGAGTAATTCAGCAAGCAATAGTACAAGTGATAGGACCTATATGCGACCCATACTTCTCGGAGTTCAGTTACGGCTTCCGTCCGAACAGAAGCTGTGAGATGGCAATAAGGAAAGTCCTCGAATACCTAAATGAGGACTATACGTGGATTGTGGACATAGATTTGGAGAAATTCTTTGACAACGTTCCGCAAGACCGACTTATGAGCTATGTCCACATACTGATCAATGACGGAGACACAGAATCTCTGATACGCAAATATCTCAAGGCAGGTGTAATGACCCCGGAAGGATACGAGCATACAGAAATGGGAACGCCGCAGGGTGGCAATCTCTCACCATTACTTAGCAACATTATGCTGAATGAACTGGACAAAGAACTTGAAAACAGAGGACTGCACTTCGCAAGATATGCTGACGACTGCATAATCGCAGTAAAGAGCGAAGCAAGTGCAAAGCGTGTAATGTACTCCATCACGTTTTGGATAGAAAGAAAACTCGGACTCAAGGTCAATGCGGAAAAGACTAAGATTGTCAGACCGACGAAAGTCAAATACCTCGGGTTCGGATTCTACAAAGACCCCAAGACACTTGAATGGAAGAGCAGACCACATAAAGATTCTGTTGCCAAGTTCAAACGCAGACTCAAAGCCTTGACGCAAAGGAAACAATCAATGAGATTAGGATTGAGAATTGAGAAGATTAACCAAGTAACGAGAGGTTGGATAAACTACTTTGCGTTAGGAAACATGAAGATGGCAATATCTGACATTGACGCACATTTAAGGACAAGGCTTAGAACCATTATTTGGAAACAATGGAAGGTGCCAAGCAAGAGACAATGGGGACTTCAAAAACTCGGAGTCTCCAAAGACTTAGCAAGACTGACATCGTACTGTGGAGACAGATACCAATGGGTCGTAACCAAGACTTGTGTAACACGGGCAATCTCAAAAGAGGTGCTTGGCAGGGCAGGTCTTATCAGTTGCCTCGATTACTACAATGAGCGTCACGCTTTGAAGTTAAGTTGAACCGCCGTATGCCGAACGGCACGTACGGTGGTGTGAGAGGGGGATTAATTTCCCCCTACTCGATT
>Ga0310691_10000168_pt1 | contig 135436 bp, 125 predicted proteins | sample 176DNAGHGlowgp2_FD_203887 | JGI IMG/M metagenome (GOLD analysis project Ga0310691, IMG submission 203887) | Sheep rumen microbial communities from Palmerston North, Manawatu-Wanganui, New Zealand - 1766 DNA GHGlow gp2 (v2) (version 2) | ecosystem: Host-associated > Mammals > Digestive system... | reverse complement strand
CAAGCACATGAATCCCGCCCGACTTGCATGCTTAAGACGCGCCGCCAGCGTTCGTTCTGAGCCAGGATCGAACTCTCCATGATTTATTCTCATGGGCCGAAGCCCAAAAGATTTTTCATCGTTAAGTTCCGCTCCCCTAATGCTCTTTCATTCTTCTCTTAGGATTGCTGGTTGCCGCGGAACAGATTGTCCGCGGTCTTTGATTTGTGGTTCCTTTGGCACGAAACCTTCCTAAATTCGTCTTCTTTCCTTCCCTTGGTTGTCAAACATCTTTTTGAGTACCGCGCCTTTCGTTGCGGTGAGTATGAATATATACCCTATGCGAAAAAGTGTCAAGGGTATTTTTCTTTTTTTTGGGATTTTTTTGATTTTTTTTACGCGGCCCTTCGACTAAGCTCAGGGACCGGACTTCGATGCCTGCTGGGGCGCTCCTTATACGGAGCGTAAATTTTTATTATTCAGACCTGGAACAAACAACGCGAAAGCCGAAGCCGTAGTTGTCGCCGTTGAGTTCCGCGTTGAAGTTGCGCCGCTCGGAGACAGCGCAGAGGGACGCATCGCTGCGCAAGCAGCCACCGCGAGCGTCGTGGTGGAAAGAACCCGACGCGACACCAGCGGAAGGGGTGCTCGCGCTTATGGAGCTGCTCCAACAGTCCCAGCACCATTCCCACACGTTGCCGCTCATGTCGTATAAGCCCAGCGCATTGGCTGCCTTTTTCTTTACCTCGTGGGTCTTGTGTCCGCTGTTGTCATAATACCAAGCGACGTTTTCTATTGTGTTGCTTCCGCTGTAGGGGGTCTGCCCGATGTTGGTAAGGTTTCCTCCGCGCGCAAGGTATTCCCACTCTGCCTCCGTGGGCAGGCGGTAGCCGTTGGCGGCAAAGTCGCAGGTTGCCGCGTTCCACGTTGAGTCGCTGTCCGTTGGAACTGAACCCCATTCAGAAGGGGTGTCCTTTCCGCCTATTTTGTAGCAGGGTGTCCTTCCTTCCGCAATACTGCGCTTGTTGCAGTAGACCAGGGCATCGTACCAGCTTACGTAGTATGCAGGATAGCTGTTTCCTTTTCCGTATGTAGTGCTTGGTAAGCGTCCGCCGTAGCTGCAATATTGCTCGTATTCACCCTGCGTTACCTCGTGGTCGCATGCCCAAAGGCTTGGAATGGTAACCGTGCGTCCTGCAATGAACACTTCGGAGCCAGTTATAGCGGTTGTTCCGTCGAATGTTGCGCCGGGAACCGCCACAAAACCAGCAGGTATGCTTGTGCTAGTACTTCCGCTGCTGGGGGTTGCGTCATCGTCATCGGAGCCGCCACCGCCTCCTCCACCACAACCAGTGCTTGCTGCAAGCAATGCAAAAGTTGCAAGGGCAAATAATGACATTCTTAACTTTTTCATATTGATCCTCCATATTTTTTTGGCAAGCTTGGCGTTTTCGGGGGTTGCGCAGAAAGGCTTTGGCTTGCATAAAATAACATTTTATGTACTACAGATTCCTGGTCGGAGCCCGGAATGACGGATGGCAATTTTACACGGCCCTTCGACTGTGCTCAGGGACCGAGGTTTTTATTGCTTTAAAAACAAAAAGCCCGGATTCTTCCGCAGGGGAAAATTCCGGGTGTGATTTGAATTTATATTGAGACAGTTTACGCCACGACGTGAGACGTGAGACGTGAGACGTGAGACGTGAGACGTGAGACGTGAGACGTGAGACGTGAGACGTGAGACGTGAGAATTTTGACCCATGCTGCAATTATTGTCAAGGGAGAGGCGTTTTGGTTTTCTTACACTTATTTTCATAAATTTCTCTTCGATGGTTTTATTATAAGGGCAGATGGGGGATTGGTCAAGTGAGACTAAAGGGCGGCTTTTACAGATTCCCGGGTCGAGCCCGAGAATGACACAATTGCTAAGTCCAGGATGACGGACGGCTTCGACACCGGCCCTTCGAGAGCCTCAGGGACCGGCATTCGACAGACTGCGCTGCGGGTTCCAGGGACCAGGCGGGGGTGGAACGGAGGGATTTTTCCACTTTCTTGATGACCAGTACGGAGCCACGGAGGGCGGCTTAGCAGCGCGGAGATTTCCGAAGGGAATCTCCGATCCCTGGAAAAATCCATGGAGGGATTTTTCCAGGGCAATGCGCGGCAGGCACTGGAGGGGCCCGCGGCAGCGGGTTGCGCCAGCAATGGAGCCGGGAGGCGGAACCCCGCAAGCGCCACACACAGGGCATAAGGTGTTCTTTTACGGAACGTTTGTATTACCAAGAAAGCGCCGCAAAAAGAGAAAGAAGAAAAAGACTTGGCTTTATTTTAGGGATTTTACGCTTTCGCCTTCGATGAACTGGAAGGGGACGAATTTGTGGGAGGGTTTTCGGCCGTGTTCGATGGAATTTAGGAGGGATGAGAGGCCTTCGTTTGCTAGGCTTGTGCAGTCCTGGCGGATGGTGGTGATTCTGGGGCATGAGTAGGAGGCTACGCTGAGGCCGTCGAAGCCTGTGATGCTTATGTCTTTTGGGATGCTGATTCCCATGTCCGCAAAGCTGCGGCAGGCTCCCATTGCCATTACGTCTGACATTGTGAATACGGCACTTGCGTCCGGGCATTTTTTTATGAGGGTTGAGGCGGCGTCGAAGCCACCCTGGAGGGAATACATGGACGGTATGTACATGCTTTCTTTGTTGAAGGGAAGGCCGTAGTCGTTCATTGCGCGGAGGAAGCCATTGAAGCGCCTGCGGCTTAGGCAGCTGCTTTTGAGTTCACCGCCTATGACGCAGATTTTTTTGTGGCCATTTTTTATGAGGTATTCGGTGCAGAAATAGGAGGCTGTTTCGTCGTCAGTGCTTACGCTTGATAGGTTTTTAGTCTGAGTGCCATCTTTGTCTTCCGGGCTGTTGGCTATTAGTACGCAGGGGACTTTTATTGCATCGAATTCTTCTTTGCCTGAGTCAGGGTTTCCGCCGAGGAATATTATGCCTGCGGGTTTTTGCTCGTAGTAGATTTTGCAGGCGGCCTGGGTTCCGTTGTCGTATTCGTTTAGGACAAAAACGCTGGCATTATATGGAAGATTTTGGAGCTTGTTTTGGATTATTTCCAGGAGGGAGTTGAAGAGGATGCTTTGCGCACCTTGTACCAGGACCGCGATTGTTCTGGGGGCGTGTTCCTTTAGTTTTTTGGCGTTCTGGTTCAGGACGAAGCCGTACTTGTCTACTACGGAGTAGATTTTTTGTCTGGCTTTGTCGCTGATGCCGGGATGGTTGTTGAGCGCGCGGGATACGGTCCCCACTCCGTAGCCACATTCTTTTGCTATGTCTTTTATTGTCATATTCTCTCCATTATCCATTTTTTCCCAACATTGTCCAATAGCCAATCACATCCAGAAAATCCCACAAGAAAATTCACCCCTTAACCGCACCGGAAATAACGCCCTTTATAATATATTTCTGAGCGGAAATATAGAAAGCAATAATCGGTATAATTGCAACCACAAGCATTGCCATGAATCCACCGTAATCGGTAGCACCGTAAGCCCCCTGCATAGCAATCTGAATCGCAACCGGAACAGTCTTGTTGTCAGTACCAAGAACAAGGTAAGGAAGAAGGTAGTCATTCCAAACCCACATTGCGTTAAGAATTGCCACGGTTATTGCGGTTGGCTTTAAAACCGGAAAGACCACAAGGAAAAATGTCTGCAAAGGATTACATCCGTCTATCTCTGCCGCCTCCTCCATCTCTGCCGGAACAGCCTTAACAAAACCTGCAAACATAAAAACGGAAAGCCCCGCCCCAAAGCCAAGGTAAACAAGCGTAATGCCAAAAACATTGTCAAAGTTCATCTTGTTAACAATATAAGTCATCGTGAACATTACCATCTGGAATGGAACAATCATGCTAAAAGCAAAAAGATAGTAAAGCGAACGTGTAAACTTATTTTTTACGCGGACAATGAACCAAGAAGTCATGGACGTGCATACAACAATCAGCGCAAGAGATGCAACCGTTATAAAAACAGAGCGCAGGAAAGCAAGAAAAAATCCCGAACTTGTAATTCCGTTTATATAGTTCTGCATGCCAACAAAAGTTTCCCTTGCAGGAAGAGAAAAAGGAGAACTAGAAATATAAAGCTTGGACTTAAATGAATTCATAAAGACCAAAAAAACCGGTACCAGAAAAATTGCAGAAAGCAAAACTAAAAAGCAGAATATGATTGTTTTTTCAGTCTGCCTTGTATGAGAGTATTTCATTGTTCAACCTCCTTTCTTGTTGAAAACTTAAGCTGGACGAATGCAATCAGGGCAACGATTATAAAGAAGACCACAGCCTTTGCCTGACCAACGCCCTGCCAGCCTACCCTTCCGTAGAAAGTATTGTATATGTTAAGAGCAAGCATTTCCGTTGAATGTTCGGGAGCACCCGCAGTAAGCGCCAAGTTCTGGTCAAACATTTTAAATGTGTTTGCAAGGGTTAGGAAAGTGCAAATTGTAATGGAAGGCATTACCATAGGAATTTTTACGCGGAATAAAATCTTAAGGTGGCCAGCGCCGTCTATCTGGGCAGCCTCAATCAGTTCCCCGGGAATGTTCTGCAAACCGGCAATGTAGATTACCATCATGTAGCCGGTAAGCTGCCAGTTTGTAAGAATCACAAGGCCCCAAAAGCCGTACTTGGCATCAAAAGTTATGTCAACTCCCAAAGGAGCAAGAGTTCCGTTTATGAGCAGGTTCCAGATGTAGCCCAAGACAATTCCGCCGATAAGGTTTGGCATAAAAAAGATTGAGCGGAAAATTCCAGTTCCCTTAATTTCTTTTGTAAGCAGGATAGCAAGAGAAAAAGCAAAGACGTTCACGGTAACAATAGAGACAGCCGTAAACAGGGAAGTAAAAAGCAGGGCATGAACAAAGTCGTTGTCAAAGGTAAAGGCCTTTATGTAATTTGCAAGCCCCACGAATTTTGCGTTCGTCACGGTCGTAAACTTTGTAAAAGACAGCCCGATTCCCATCACAAAAGGAAGAAGGAAAAACAAAGAAAATGCAATCAGAGTGGGCAGTATAAATATAGGAAAATATTTGTTTATAGACTTGTTATTCATAAGCTTCCCTAAAAAAAAACGGCAGTCCTTGAATCTTTAAAGTTTGGAGGCGAAAGTTCCAAGAACTGCCGAATAATACAAATTAATTTAAATGGTAAATTTTTGGACGAAGCCATAAATGCTCTACCATCCATTGTTTGGCTAACTCGACACTTGCCATTTTTTACCAACTAGAACAAGCAGCGCCATGGAGGGCGCGTCAAAAGTTTGCAAAAAAAGCTCGTGGCTTTTCGCAGAAAAGCCATAGGTAAAAAATGGCAAGGAGGCCATTTTTTACCGCCGTTCCGCCCTTCGCTCACGCTCATAGCCTTCGGCTACTAAAGGGGCTCCATGGCGGCGTAGGTTGATTTCGCACTAGTTAGCAGAAGATTCCTTTGCCCAAGAGTCCACAACCTGGGCAGCAACTTCATCCCAAGACTTTGTTCCCTGAGCGTACTTGAGCAGGGCACCACCAAAGTCATCCTTGAATTTCTGAGACGGAAAGAGGGTAAAGTTCCAGGCAACGGAAGTAATTCCGTCTTTTGCCATCCAGTTGCTAATTTCAACTGCAAGCGGATCCGTTGGACGCTCTGAATCAGAGAATGTGTCGAACGGAGCAATAAAGCCAAGCTTGTTGGTAACATAGTTCTTTCCTGTTGCGCTGGAATAAAGCCAGTAGATAAAGTCTGCTGTTGCCTTCTGGTCTTTTTCACTTGCCTGGCTGTTGATGCAATAGAAGTTTTCTGTTCCAATGCACAAGCCCTGTGATTCCTCTCCGGAAGCGCCAGTGTATATTGGAAGATATTTTACGTTTTCAGCAAGAACCTTGTTTCCGCTAACACCTGCAATCTGACCCCAAGCCCAGTTTCCGTTCTGAACCATTACGCACTTTTCGAGGGCAAATTCTGCCATTGAATCTGTTACAGTCTTTGTACCAACACTCTTTCTGTCTACAGTGCTGTTGTTAAGGTAAAGGTCAAGAATGTTCTGGAAATTCTTTCCGTAGCTAAAAGAGATTTTCTTTGTTGCATCGCTTGCAAGGTCAACGTTCCCGTTCTTGAATTCATAATATACAGGAAGGTTTGCAAGGTGGGTCTGCCATCTCCAGTCCTCACCTGCCTTTAGTGAAGTGCTTGCAAAAACGCCGTCAATGCCAAGCTCCTTTGCGTTCTTCTGCATGTCTTCTACAACTTCCTTAAGCTTTGCAAAGTTGTTGATTTCATCCATGCTTGAATAGCTTACAGCCTTTGAAGCAAGGGCAAAGTATTTGTCTGTAAGGGCCTTGTTGTAGATGATTCCGTAGCCTTCTACTACATAAGGAATTCCGTAAACGCCGCTTCCGGATGTAATTGCAAGTGACTTGTCTGCAAGGTGCTTGTAGAGTTCAGTTCCAGAAAGATCCTGGCAGTAGTCCTTCCAGTTTGCATAGCCGCGGGGACCGTTAATCTGGAAAAGCGTTGGGGCTTCTTTTGTAGCCATCTTGGAGACAAGGGTCTGCTCGTAGGAATTGTTTGCGGCTGTTTCTACAACAACCTTTACACCGGTTTCTTTTTCATAAGCTGCTGCAAGTTCCTGATAAATATCTGCAACTTCCGGCTTAAAATTCAAAAAGCGCACTGTTCCCTTTGCATCTGCTTTCTTTCCGCCGCAAGACACAAGCGAAAGTCCCATTCCCATTACCGCAGCAAGGCAAATTGCACGGCCAAAGATTTTGTTCATTCTTTTCATAAAAAGTTCCTCTTGTTTTTAGGCTGTTTTGGAAACGTTTCCAATTAATTAAATCTTAGCCCTTACCCAAAAGGAATGTCAAACTATTTTTTTACTTTTTGCAAACATTGTGATTTTTATACTGCATTTAAATACTTTTATTGTATTTTCGACTAAAAGGCAGCTGCAAGAATCAAGTTCGGAATGGCAGCTGCCACACAAAGCCTAATTCCTGTCTGCATCAAGTGTCTTCACCCTATTTTATGGCATCAGCTTTTTTCTGGTGTTCATCCATTATAGGATTCCAATACTCTGCATACTTTTCCATGTAGCTTGAATTTTCAGGACAATAAACGCCATACCTAATAAACTGCCCATCGTAATAGGTACTCTTGCTGGAATAGACGGAATAGAAAAGTTGTGGGGATGTATAAAAGCCCTGCATAAATCCCCTTATATTTGAATTGTAGCTTACACTATCACCGCCGTCCATCTTCCTAAAGTTTTCCTCATTGGCTAAAACAGCGTAGTTACAATCAGAAAGATATTCTTCACCATCAATTAAAATTGAGGAATCCGTAATGCCTGAGATTTTTAATGTCTCCACTTTTTCTTCAGAAACATTGTCATCGTCCCCGGCAAACTCAAATCTGGTTCTTGTAGTAACAGTCCTGTTTTTAAAGTTGCAGTTCCATGTTCCAAACGCCCCTGCCCCCATTTCTGCGTATAAAATGCTTACTTCTCCGTTTTGCTTAAAAACATATATGAGCGGCGGACAACCAGGCTTTGCTCTTTTTTGAATCCATTGATTCTTTGTAAGGAATTTTCTAAAAGTTTCATTGTTCCAATTTTTGGTAGAAAAAGGAGCCGGCTTTTTTGCAAGGTAGCCACCAAACACCCATCCATATTCAGGAGAAAAGCCTTTCCATTCGTATCTTGGCAATAATACTTCAATCCAGGGGGCTGTAATTCCATAGATGGTTTCTTCAGGGCCAACAGAAACTATTTTTACCCCAAGCCTATAAGAAAGCGTTGCAAGTTTTTCTGAAGAAAGGCTCGGCTGGCTTCTAACACGCAAACCTTCCGGAGGCTCAACATACATTGTGCCAATTACCTTTCCCTTTTCATAGAACTTACTCTTGTCCGCAAAAACGGCTGCCATTAAAAGTGTTGCAGCAAACAAAATGCAAAATAACTTTTTCATATTACAAACTCCTTTAGCCCTGTGTAGACGACGGTATTTTTATTCCGAATCTTTCCGCAATGCCCTTAAGAAGCGGATGGTCTTCCGAAAGGTATTGGTCAGAAGCAGAGATAAAGCTGTCCTTATTCTCTTTTATCCGTTCAAAAAGTGCACGGCACAATTCCTCGTTTCCTCTGTAATAAAAACAAATCTTTGAAAGGTCAGACAGGGTTACGCAATAATTTTCCTCGCAGTCAGCAAAGAGAGCCGCTATAGAATACAGGGCAAACCTGTTGTTGTACACTTCCGTTCTTTCCAAAAGCCTAAAGCCTTTTTTTGCCGCATCGGAAAAGACCTCTTCCTCAAAGAAGCTTTCCGTCAATTCATTCTGCTTGTTAATTGTTTTTAGAATTTCTCCGTTAGGAAGAGAAAGCTCATCACCTTCGTTTAAAGCATCATCCATAAATCCTCCTTAGTTTTTCTTAAAGCCCATACTCCTTATTTAAGTCCAATACAAAATGACCGGCGATTTTTTTGTTCTTCAAGTCCAGCACCACTATGTAATGGGTATTTTTTACTTCTGTAATAAATGTTACGTGCCTGTAAGTTCCATCTTTTGCGTCATACACATAAGCTATATGCATTTTTCCCAATTCTTCAACCAGGTTATTGCGCACATATTCATCAAATTCTTTTTCGTTAAAATTTTGTGCAGATTGTGTAACGTTTACAAATCCATCTTTTGGGAAAGTTGATTTAAATTCTTCTTCCGTTAACAGCATTATTTTTTGCCCCTTACTTTTCTTAATCCTGCCTCAATTCGCAAGATTGCCTCTACATGCATTATCCAATGTCTGGAAAAGGGCATTTGAATTAGCCCCTTGATGTTTTTATTGCACCAATAATCAATGAGCCATATTGCATTTTCATCGTTACTTACAACCTTTAGCGACTTTATTCTTTCTTTGTCACTTTCCGCATATTTTGTCTTTAAGTCTTTGAAGCTAAGATTTTTAAGCCATTCTTCTGTAGAAAGCTTTACCTTTTCGCAGTATTCGTACAAGGCCTGAATGTTCAATTTCTTTGAAAAGTCGGCAATTTGATTTTTAACAAGTTCGTTTCCAGTTGTTATTAGGGGGCTTTTTATTTTTGAAATAAAGTTTTCAGAAAATAAAATTTCCTTTCTTTGCTGAATCAAATCATTGGCAACAATGTCTTCTATTCTAAAGATATGCCACAGGCTGTAGGCAATAGATTTGCTGTGATAGCCATCTGCATTGATGAATGGCATGGCGGAAAAATCCTCGGTTGACAATTCACCTTGCAATTTTTTGATGCAAGCAAAAAGTTTATTGCGGAGCTCAAGCAAGGTCTTTTTGCCTTCATCAAAAGTTTTTTCTTTGCTGATTTGAGCCTGCATTTTTTTGTTTAATTCTGACCATTCTTTGTTCATAACTACTCCCCTGCAAAGCAAAATTATTTTAAAGGAACATACCCGACCTTATTTACAAGTTCCTGTCCTTCATCAGAAAGAATCCATTTAATCAGCTTTTTTGTATTTTCCGATTCTTTGCCTTTGATGGTAACTGCATAAAAATTGCCCGTAAGAGGATATGTTTTATTTCTGATATTTTCTACGTTTGGCTCTACGCCATTAATCTTAAGCATTTTTACATCAGGATTTTTATTCATGTTTCTAAGAAAATACCTGAATGTATAACCGATTGCATTGTCATGATTTTCATAGTCAGAAACCACATCTATTATCCCATCCATAAAAGTTAGTTTCTTGTGAGTTTCTGGCGGAATAAGATCAAAATCTTTTCCCATCATTTTTACAAAAGCAGTTTGACTCCCACTGTTCCTTGCTCTTTGGAAAGGCCTTATCTTTTTCCATTTACCGCCGACTTTTCTCCAGCTTGTAATCTTGCCGCTGTAAATATCTTTTATCTGCTGCAGGGTAAGGCTTTCTACCGGGTTTCTTGCATTTACAATAAAGACAAAGGCTTCGCATCCAATCGGATACATATTAAATTCCACTCCCCTTTCTTTAGCCATTTCCTTTTGCTCTTTTGAAGGTTCCGCCACAAAGATGATGTCATCTTCTCCCGACATAAGCTTTTCGTATGCCCAGTTTGTTCCTGAAAATCTAATAAAATATTCAACATTACAATCTGAAGGATATACAGCTTCGGCAAAAGAACAGTAAACAGGAAAAAGAGCTGTTGCTCCGTCTATAACAGGAAGATTATCATCATTGGCAAATTTTAGTGTTGAGTCCGAATCAAGATGCGCAAGGCTTTGTGATTGCCTAAATGGAACATAATACAAGCTATACATTGCCTCCTGTTCTACTTTTAAAACACGTGAGGCACATGAGGCAAAAATTAAAATACTTGATGCAAGACAAAGTGTTAAAAAAAGTTTTTTCATTCTTCTCTCCTTTTTGTGGTCTGCCCGGTTTTCTATTCAACCTTCCATGCAGTCCATTCGATATTATTATATTGCATTACATCATCTGACTTTTTCACACTTTATGGCTAGAAACGAAACCACATCTTTATACTCTTTTGCACCAGTTGCAATTTCATATTCTATGCGCTTTAGTCCCCTTTGATAATCACTTTCGTCCATCATTGCAAGCTGGGAAACATCGCGCCTCTTATAGTTTTCGTAGAGTTCTTCTATGTTTTTATAGTTTTCGTAATATTCCCGCTTTACACTGATTTTTGAAAAGCCCGCCTTGCCAAGTTCATGACAGAGCAGTTCTTTTGGCCAGAACCTATGCAAATCTTCGCAATAACTTTCCGGGCAGTATTTATACACCCACCAGTCTTTCATGTATTCAGGTTCCACATTCCGGTATTTGAAAATTCCTTTATCGTTGAGCGTAGAAAATATTTTTGCCAATGCAACTTTTTTGTCTTCAAAATGATGAAAGGCAAAATTGCAGACAATAAAATCGCACTTTGTATTTAAGCTAAGATTTTCCGCTGTTGAGTGAATGAATTCTGCATCTAGTTTTTTCTCTTTTGCAAGCTTAAGCATATCCTCAGATGCATCCATACCAATCCATTTTATTTTTTTACCGTTGAATTGACTTTGCTGCCAATAGAGCCAGTTGCCAGTTCCGCAGGCCAAGTCCAAGACTGTAACTTCTTCTTTGTGAGAAAGCAACTCTTCAAGATCCTTGTCTAGCGGAAAATCCGTTCGTGATTTGTTTTTATCATAAACCTTTGAAACTTTTGTATAATTTGTTTTTAGCATTTGTTCCTCATTTGTATATAATTCTTTTATTTCTCGCTTGCTTTTTCGAGAACTTCTACTGCTGTTATGCAAGTGTCCTGGTATTTTGTTCCCTTATACACTTCAAGGATTGTAAGTTTTACATGCTTTACATCTTCAGAAAGAATTATCTGGGTAAACTCAACTTCATCTCTGAATTCAAATTCCTTTTTAATGCCAGTGTCTGTTTGGAGAAGGGCTTTTTTGATGCGGTTGTTTTCTTTGAAAAGATGCGGTTTTAAGGGATCGACATATCCATTTAGGATGCGGACATCCCGAGGAAACCTGGCAGAAGAAGACATATCAAATTCAAATGTTTCACCAATGCCGTCTCCTTTTTTTCCTTCCGCCCACGGCTTTATCTGATTGCTCCACAAATTTACCTGTTTGTAAAGCACTGGCATAGCATAGATTCTGGCGGTATTTTCTGGTGCATAAGAAGTTTTGCCATCTTTTAGGTATGACGAAGAATTGTATGTTTTTATATTACAGCCATTGTCGTGTTTGTTAGAAGGGGATGAAAAATATTTCTGAACGGCTTTTTTGTCATCTTTTAGGAATTCAGAATTGTGTTCAAAGAATGAATAGCGGAATAAATTTGGTTCGGACAACCATTCGCTTTTATCTTCACTTACTTTGGCTGTATGGGTATCAATAATGGTAAAGTGATGTTCAAGCTTCTTGTTTTTGTCAAAAAGCTTTAGATGTTTGTAGCCATATTCGTCAATATACATATATGCATTCTGTGAGTCGTATTTATTTGAGCCAAGCGCAAGAGAAAGGGTTGCATAGCGGCTATCTGTATCTTCTGACACATAGATTTTCTCATAATCATCTATCCAATAGAAATCTTTATTAAAAAGATTTTTTGTCTTTTTTACAGTTTCTGTTTTTTCGTAAATTGAAGAACTGCCTGAAGGTTGGGAAACATATTCAAAATATTTTCCAAAAAGAGCAGTATCATCTGAATAGGAACAGCGGGCTTTATAGTCTTCAAAATCTTTTGTTTCCCAGTCATCTTCACGGTCATCCTTTGAAGGAGCTCTAGTATTTTCTATCAATGCAGAGATGCAGGTGTCCTGATATTTTGTTCCTTTATAAACATCAAGAATTGTAAGCTTTATTGATTTTGACGGCTTTGAAAGCTCAAGGTAATTGAAGTAAACTTTGTCTTCAAAATTCATAGTGTATTCCAGTTTGTTTGTAAGGTCTTCTACCTTAAGCTTTTTTACGCGGCTGTTTTCCTTAAAGAGTTTCATGTTTTGAATATCTGCATAGCCGTTGAGAATTGAAAATCCATAAATCTGATCCTTGAATTCAACAGAAATTGTTTCGTTTATGCCATATCCTTTAGCTCCTTCAACCCACGGAATATGAGAATAGTTCCACCAATAAGGGTGACAACGGCAACCAATTTCAAATGCCCTAAAAAGATTGATGGGAGCGTAAACTATATCTTGTCCGTATTGCTCTTCTTTAAAACTGGAAGAAGCAGAAATTGATTTTACATTATAGTTATGGAAAGGAGAATATTCGCCTGTGGATTCTTCTGAATTGGCATAACGGTCATAGTTATTTTTTCCGTCAGTACGGAAATTTGTGAATAACTGCTTCATGCCTTGTCCGTCAATAATAAGAGCCTGGCGTCCGTTAAAAGTTAGCTTAAAAAATCCGTCTTTGTCGTAGGCAAGAAGTTTTCTGTCCAGCTTCATCATTTTCTTTTCATAAGGCAGCATAAAATAAATCTCGCTGTCGTTAAAGAAAAGAACAGATTCATCTTCTTCGCCAAGGGTTATCCGGTGCATTGAAGCTGCAAAAACAGAAGCGATTCCAGTTATGCAAATCATAAGCATGATTAAAAAAAATCTTTTCATTTATTTTCCTCCAGGCATTCAGCTAGACATTTTTAACAGTGAATTATTCTTAAGCTAATTATCCAATTCTTTTACCATATACCCGCATGTAAAGGGGAAGAAATCAAATTTCTTTGTTCCAACATGAACGAAGCCTTCATTTTCATACCACTTTCGGAGAAGGGTATTTTCTTCCACAATTCCAATGTTGATTTTATTGCATTTATGAGATTGAGCCTGTGCATAAGCGTCTTTAAGCAACTCATGGCCGATTTTCTTATGACGATATTCAGGAAGAACGCAAAGATTGTTCAACTCACATTCACCTTTTTCTTGCAGCAAAAGGGAATAATATCCGATTATCTTTCCGTCTGGATTGAAATAGCCAAACATGAGTCTTTGTTCCTTGTCCATTTGATTTAAGAGCCGCTCTTCTGTTGTGGCAAAGGCAGTGAATCTTGGGGCGTTTTCGATGGTAAATCCAAACTGATTGGCAATTGTCATAAAGCTTTCCTTTATGAGTTTTACACATTCTGGCAGATTGCTTTTGCTTATTTCTTTTATCATTTTTTTCTCCTTTGAAAGCTCCCCTGTGCGGATGCCTACATAATTACAATTATACTGTTCCGGGGAAGCTTTGTAAACGAGAGAAAGGCTTGGATGCTGTTGGCAAGTAACACGGGAACTTGCACCCCAATAAATTAATTATGATTCTCCATTTATAAAAATATCATAGAAATTATCATTTTGAATGTCGTATTTTATATTCCAAAAATTTGTTCCTCCATCAAAAACAATAAGCTCCTTTGTATTTAAATAATCGTCTTTTTCATCAATAATAAAAAAGTTCAAATATACAATATTTTTTGTTCCTTCTCGTTATATGTAAACAACTGAACGGAATATTGTTTCTTTTTGCTAAGTATATCATAAAAAAATCACTTCCATCTTGAAGCAAACAAGCGAATGCTTTTTCGATATAGACTTCTGCATCTTTTTTGGATTTTAGAATATCTAATTTATCTTCTACAATATAAATGTTTTCTTCTTTTATTTTAACAGCATTTAATTGCGCTATTTTTTGTGCATAAAGAGATAAATTCAAAATAATTATTACAAAAACTAAAATATTTTTTTTCATTTTATTCCTCCAAAAGCAAGTATGCAGACCAACAGGTTTGAAACTTTTGTTATGGCATATTTACATCTGCATCAAAGCTGCATAATTTATATTATGTTCTCTTGCATATTTAAGGAAATCTTTTTCTTCTTTTGTTACTCGAATTTGAAATTTTAGCGGTGAACCAAATTTCTGTTTCCTTCCGGCATTTTCCCGTGCACCGCCATGACCAAATTTCTTTTCATAAGAAGAAAGTCCTGATTTTCTCATGTATTCTTTTTCAGATATAATTTTTTCGTCAGGAGAAACTTCTGATTCTAATTTCTTAAAAACATAGCCTTCTGAATCTTTTACAAAAACATAATCCATATTAAACCTCCTTCAAACGCTGCTTTGCAAGTTTTATCTTATCCTTTGGAGTTTTCTGTGTTTTCTTTACAAAAACAACTCCAATTACAATAATTTTTCCGGCCTTATATTTAAATAAAGAACGAAGTTCATTACTTTTAATCTCAAAGATATCTTTTTGCAACGGTTTTACACGAACAAATTCAATACCTTGAGTTTCAATTTTTATGTATTCGTCACAAAGCAGTTTCTGCTGAGATTCCTCTAAAGACTTTATCTCTGCTTCTGCTTGTGGCAATTTTTCAACTTTGAACTTCATAATTATAATATAATACACAAAGTTGAAATTGTCAACATTTTCAAATGTTTATAATTTTTTTTTATGCAACTGCTTTCCTATGCTTAAGCAACATTTTGCCTAAGGCTTTCTTCCCTTTGTAATTACTTTGTTCTGCGATAGCCGTAAATAATATACGCTCCGTTTTGCTCATCGTATGGAATATTATATTTTTTTAGGATGGCAAGAAAATCCTCGGTCTCGTCAATTACTTTGTCTTCTATTAGCCACCCCTGAAACTTCAGCAAGCGCGGACGAATTTTAATCCACTCCACTGCATAAAAGGGAACGGCATAAATGTCTCCGCCCAGATAATTGTCTAGGTATAAGCCCCAATCACAGCTATTATATTCATCCTTGTCAAAGTTATGCCAGTCTGTTTCCTGCTCATCGACAGATTTTATTACAAATGGCGGAAGAAACGGTAATTCGGATATACCCTTTTTGAATTCCGTCCATTTTGTATTGTTCATAACGGAACATAAACATTCCTCTTGAATTATTTTTCTGATTTTTGCTTTGTATTTTTCATTTTCAACCATAATAACCGCTTCTTTGTTCCAGCTCTAAAGTTTGATTCATTTTTTTAGCAAGCTTGACTTTCTGAAAAAACATTCATTATCCTAATTTTTTTTATTTTTGCTTCAGACCTTTTTTCTTTTACATTCCGCTTTATTTTGATTTTTTTACGTAGCTCAGCAACTGCATAATCAGGATTATCATAATCACACATGTCAATTATTTCTCTTTTCGATTTATTCTTAAATATTTTATATGTCCAGTGAATGCTTCTTGACATTTTTTATTTTTCCTCCAAAAAGCGCCACTGTGCGGGCGTCCACATAACAATGAGTTAAACCGCAAACCGGCTTGACCGGTTTGTCGGCTTTGAAGCTTTGTTATGTGATTTTATCGCAAGCAAAAAATCACTTTTTTAAATAATATCAGAAATAATTGGCAAATATATGCATCTGCATAAATCTGCCGTACATTCTGGCAAAGGTAATTCAGGAACCTGACTTAATTCAAATTCCTTATTACAATATTTCTTTACAACTGGACAATCTCTATCGTCATTACAACACTCTATTTTTACATATTTTATTCCTAATTCCTTACATTCACGTAATTCATAAATATTATTTATTTTAAATTCCGAAGAAAGAATTATTTTTTCCAGTTCAAGAAGAATATATTCTTGCTGTTTTCCTTTTTCTGTTAATAAATTAAAAAAATATTTATTTACTTTTTGTCTTGTATTAATTTTATATTTCTTTTTTTCTTCAAGTTCTAGGCATGGTTCTTCTCGAAATTGCCTTAGAATATTTTGTACAGAAGATTCTATAAAGTTTACATGTGAAAGAATTTTGAGTATATATTCTATACAATTCTTTGTATAATTATCATTGTTCTCAATTTTAGATTTTATCAATTCCAAAATTTCTTTATTTTTTTGTTTTTCATGTGAATCCTTGACATAAATTGAAGAACCTATAGATAAACTCATTTTTCCCCCTATTGGAAAACACCCTGTGTGTGCATCCACATAAACTTCATTATACGATTACTTTATTTCTTTACCACAGTATGGACAATATTTTATTTCCTCTGTTTTATCTTTCTTTGATTCTTCTATATTTTCCATAAATCCTGCGGAAATAATACCTGTAGGAACAGCTACAAGTCCAATACCTAATATTGCAATTATTGCACTAAGAATTTTTCCTAAAACAGTGATTGGATAAATATCTCCATAGCCAACTGTTGTTAATGTTGCAAGAGCCCACCATAATGCATCAAAAGCATTTCTGAAAACTTCAGGTTGCGCTTTATTTTCTACACCATACATTAAAACTGAAGCTACTATCATTAATAGAAGGACAACAAAAATCGAAGACAATAATTCATTTTGCTTATTCTTGAAAACTTTAATAATAGCTGAAAGGGCATTATTATACCGATTAATTTTAAACACCCTGAATAACCTGATAATTCTTAACATTCTCAGAACTCTTAAATCTACTGTAATCAAGAATGGTAAATAAAATGGTAAAATTGCCAATAAATCCATTATTGCCAAAAATGAAAAAACATATTTTATTTTTGCAACAAACCAATTGTTTTTAGGGTAAAGTAAATCTGCTGTCCAAATACGTAGGAAATATTCTATCGTAAATATGATTACAGAAACTACTTCAATATAATTTGAACCTGTTCTTACTTCATCTGGAAGATTAAACGTATCAGCAATTACCAAGCAAATATTTGTGAGAACCAAAACTATTAAACAAATGTCAAAAATTTTACTCGCAAGATCATGTTCACTGCTTGCCTGTATAATCTCAAATACACGTTTTTTTTTTTTTTTATAACTCATTTAAAAATCCTTTAATAATTTTGCAAGGTAAATACCCATAAGCTCTGAATCTTCATATTTAAAGAACGGTTTTCTGCCTGTATCTTTGTCAATTTCTATACCATTAGCAAAAGGTGTGAAAGCTAAGATTTTTGAATATGGAATTTGTTTATTTCCATGATTGCCCATAAAAATGATTCTTTTATTCGTAAAATAAACATCACCTTTATCAATAAGTTTTAAATACTCTTCTGTATTTCTCGTTGGAGCTATAGAACCTCCACGTAAATAGACACCTTTGCAGATTTTAAACTTTGTACTTATTCCTCCGTAAGAAACAGAAGTAGTTCTAGTTCTTTCTTCGAACCATTCTATTTTTGCAGTAAAATACAAGTTTTCGCTTTTTTGTAAGTTTATTGGAGTTTCGATAGGTACTAATTCTGCGTTTTCAATATCCCAATATTTTCTAAATCTTGCAATCCCATCCCCAGAAAAACTAGCATTAACATGCATACCAACAATCATTTCATTTAATTTCTTTTCTTCTTCTGGAGAAATTCTCCTTTTTTCTAAAAGGGAATTTACATATGATTGAATTTTTGAAGTAACTTCATTACTTAAAATTTCTGTAGAATCAGATTCTGAAATATTAAATTCCTTTTCTAGTGAATCTAATTCCTCTTTTTCGGAATCTTCTATTTTATCATCGGAAATAACAAACTGTACTTTTTTCTTGTATATAATCTTTCCTTCTTCTGTTATTTTACTTTTTAGCTTTTCTTCTGATATATCTAAAAGAGAAGCAAGGTAAGATAGTTGTTTTTTTTCTTCATCAGATAAATGTTCATCCCATAAACAATATGAAATAAATCTATTTAATAGGAATTCTTTTTCATACATATAATCTTTAGAAGATATATTATACTTTTCTTTTAGAGAATCTATTATTTCTGAATTAAGAGATAGTAAATTATTCTCATAATCACATAAAACATTTTCAAGTTCGATTATGAAATTTTGCTTGGGATGTTTTTTGAATATTTTTTGAAAAAAACTTTGCGCTACAAGACTCTTCTTTTCATATATACTCATATCATATCTCCTCGCAGAGCGCCCCAGTGGGGCGTCCACATAACAATAATTATACTGCACCAAGGAAGGTTTGTAAACGAGAGAATGGTTGTGAGGGTTGGAAGGAGGTTGCAGAACAAGGCCTAGCCCCGATTGGAAGGGTGGCGCAGCCAAACCGCCGCAGGCGGGTCGGAGCGGGAGCGGAGCCCTGGAAAGCGGGTAAAAATTGAATCCATGCAATTTTTACCCACGAGTCTTCTTGCGAAAACTTGCCAGCCCCTTTGTAAACAAATGACGCGTCATCCTTGGTGCTTCTTGTTAGAAAAATTGCATGGAGTCTGGCCGTTTCCGAAGGACCAGACACAGTAAAACCAAAAAATACGCTCCAGATGATTATGAAAAATTATTAGACCAGCTCTTTTTTGATTGCGTTCAGGAGCTCGTCGTAGGTTTCGAAGGCGGGGATGGTTGGGTTGTCGGCTTTGATTTGGTCGGTGCTTTTGAAGAGGAAGCCTGCCTTGCTTGCCTTTATCATGCCCAGGTCGTTGTGGCTGTCGCCGGATGCGATTGTCTGGTAGCCGATTGACTGGAGGGCTTTTACGGTTGTGAGTTTTGACTGCTCGCACCTCATTTTAAAGCCGGTTATTTCTCCGGATGGGGCAACTTCCAGTGTGTTGCAGAAGATTGTTGGCATGCCTAGTTTTTTCATGAGGGGGGCTGCAAACTGGGTGAAGGTGTCGCTTATGATTATGACCTGGCAGAGTGAGCGGAGTTCGTCAAGGAATTCTTTTGCACCGGGCATTGGGTCTATTGTGGCGATTGTGTCCTGGATTTCTTTTAGGCCAAGGTGGTGTTCCTTTAGGATTCCAAGGCGCCACTTCATGAGCTTGTCGTAGTCGGGTTCGTCGCGGGTGGTGCGCTTGAGCTCAGGGATGCCGGATGCCTTTGAGAATGCAATCCAAATTTCTGGAACCAATACGCCTTCCAAGTCTAGGCAGGTAATGTACATGTTGTTTGCCATATTTTCCTCTTTAATTCATTTCTAATTGTTTTGTGCCGTGAGTATAGCAAATTTTCTGATTATTGGGAATCAGGGGATTTTTTTAGGTCTTCCAGGACGGCTTTTACTTCGTAGGAGAATGAATACAGATCGTTGAAGAGCATCTGGTTCTTTGAGGCACACTCGGCAAAGAGGTTCACAGTTTTTTTGTTGAGGTCGTCAAAGTGCTGTATCTGCTCTATGAGGCTGTTTATGTTCTGTATGTTGGAGGAAACCTTCTGGCCAATTCTGTTTACGTTCTCGTTGTTTTCGCCGTTGATTTTCCTCATCATGTCGAAGCGTTCAAGGGTTTTGTCTGCCTGGTCGCTCAGGCCCCTTAGGTTTTTGGAATTGTTCTGGGTGTCAGAGCCAAGCAGGGAAATGGATTTTCCAAGGCGGCCTATGTTTTCGGAAATGCGTTCGGCTGCTTTTTTTGTTGAATCCGAAAGCTGCTTTACTTCGTTGGCAATAATCCTGAATCCTGCACCTGCGGCACCGGCATGGGCGGCTTCTATTGAGGCGTTGAATGACAGGAGGTTTGTCTGTTCGGAGATGTTCTGAATCTCGTCAACCTGCTTTGAGATGCGGTTGGTCTGTTCAACCAGGTCTGCAAACTGTTCTACGTACTTTTTATGGTCTGCCTCTATCTGCGCAACGGTATTGTGCAGGGATGAAATTGCCCCGTAAATTTCGTTCAGGCGCAGGTTGTTGTTGGAGGCACGGTCTGAAATTCCGCTGACTTCGGCTTCCACTTCTGACGATGACTGGGCAAGGGAGGTTAAGACTTCCTTTTGCTGGCTTGCGGCTACTTCCTGCTTTTCGCGGTTTGCAACATATTCTCTAAAGAATTCTGATCCTACTGCATCTTTTGCAATGTATTCGATAAGCGACTGAATTGCATCGAGTCCGCTGTTTATAAGTTTGATACTTTCCATATTCAGTCCCCCATTACAAGTGTTACAAGTGTCTGGTTGCAGTGGATGCGTCCCAGCTGTTCCCCGTAGCAAGAAAATCCCGCGAAGGTTGGGAAGTTGGCCTTATACTTGCTGATTATTTCCCTGGAGATATTCATTCTGGCAAAGGCAAGAGTTCTTGTTATGCAGGTCATCATAAGGACAAATTTTGGGTGGGGAATGGCACTGCGTATCATGCGGCAGGTTTCGTCGCATTTTTCCAAGGGGTCGCCTATCTGCATAAGTTCCAGGGTTGAGTTGGGGACTACGCGGGCAAAGAGGTTTATTTCTTTTGACGGCGTGAATCCAGCAAGGGCTGCGATACAGACCTGGCCGTTCAGGAAGCGGCCAAAGGGGTGCTCGAAGGTCATGTTTGCGGCTTCTTCTTCGGAGACACCAAGTTTTTTTGCATAGACTTTTTGCGCGGCTTCTCCGTCGAACTTGATTATCTTTCTGTTTACGGTGTCTGCCTGGGAGACAAAGAAGGTCTTTCCTGACCTGTTGAAAATATCTTCCTGCCTTATGTCGAAGGGGGATGATGTTTTTACGAACATGAATGCTGCCCCGTCCTGGGTGGTCTTGCCGTTGTAGCTTACGAAGGTCTTGGGTTCGTTGCCAGTGTAGCCTGCCGTTCCGCCTGCCAGCTTAAAGTTGTCGTTCTTTATTATGGAATAAAAATTGGTAAGGATTGACTCTTCTGCATTGAAGACTCCGTTTATGAAGGCAAGGGCAAAGGCGCTTGTGTGGGAGTTGGGGTCGTTGGTCTTGATTCCGCACTGCTGCAGGGCTTTTTCTATTTCCGCCTTGCAGGCAACCGGGTACTTGCTTCCGTGCTCGACAAGTACGCCCCTGACCTTTACGCTTGAAGAGCTCATCGTGGTAAGGACGACCGTATCGTTCATAAAGCCTTCCATGGAAATTTCGCCGGCTGTGCTTGCCCCCATCACTTCTGAATTGGGGAAGTGCTTTTTTATTTCTTCCGACAGTTTTGCAAAGTCATACCTGATTGCCGCCATAAAGAACACTGCCTGATAGCTTTCCGCAGATTTCCTTAGTTTGGAAACCAGCTCCGATGCCGCAGATGCAGCGTCTGGCATTCTTGAATAAACCACTTCCTGTTCCATCAATAAGCCTCTCCTTTTTAAGCAAGAATGTTTAGGAAAACGCTGGTCAATTCAAGCCTGATATGGTTCGGAATTGAATTGCCTTTCCTTAGAGCGACACATTTGAGCTAAACTATTTATATTGTAACATGCCTTTTACAATATTGTACATTAAAAAAAACAAAAAACGTAATTTTATTTTAAAAGTTGACAGACGGAAAGCTGGCTAATAGAATTGTGGTATGAAGAATATTATTGTGGTAACAGGTGCCTCCAGCGGAATGGGGGCTTCTTTTGCAAGGCAGCTGGCTAAAGAGAGCGCGGGCTTTTTGCAGAGGGGCAAGACGCAGGCGGCTTCGGATGAAATTTGGATTGTTGCAAGAAGAAAGGACAGGCTTGAGGCTCTAAAAAAAGAAATTGAGGGCTTGGGGGAAGGAATTCCTTTTGTGCGCGTTATAGACATGGACATTAGCGGAAGGGATGGCGCAAGGGCTTTGGGAAAGATTTTTTCTGACGAAGCTTCTGCTGAAGGATCTCTTTTTATAAACGTCCTTGTGAACAATGCGGGTTTTGGAACTTACGGTGAATTTGCAGAGACGGACGTTGAGCGGGAGATGGAGATGGTGGACCTTGACTGCACTTCCCTAACCGGCATTACAGGCTATGCACTTCCTTTTATGGGTAAGGGTTCAAGGCTTATAAATACGGCGAGCCTTGCTTCTTTTTTGCCGCTTGGGAATTTTGCGGTTTACGGAGCGTGCAAGGCATACGTCCTAAGCTTTACGGTTGCACTGGCGGCAGAGCTGAAGCAGAAGGGAATAAGGGTGACGGCCCTTTGCCCTGGCCCCGTAAGCACGGAATTTGCAAACGTAGCTTCCAGGGGGGCAAGGAAGGAAGTTAAGCACGGCCTTAGCGCGGAAAAGACTGTTGCCCACTGCATAAGGAAAAGCCGCAGGGGTTCACTGTATGCGCTTATGGCATTCAAGTGGAAAATTGCATCTTGGGCAAGCAAGCTGGTTCCACGGTATACATGCGCCTGGTTTACCTATAAGTTTAACAAGAGGCCCAGCAACTAAAGGCAGATGGCACTTTTTGAAAACTATGCAAGCCTACCCCCGATTGTAGGGGCGGGCCTAGGCCCGTTGCCGCCAGGCAATGGAGGGGGTAAGGGGCCCCCGGAACCCCGGAAAGCGGGTTAGCAAGTACAGGCAGGTCCAGAAGAAGAAGAAAAAATTATCCGAATCAACTAGTCGTCTAGAAGGGCCGATGAAAAGTCGAAGCTGTTTTTTGAATCCGAGCGCATGTAGTCGCTTGCAGTCTCTTCCCTTTCTATGCGGAACTTGGGGCTTGAAATCCTAAAAATGTATCCGTTTTTTCCGTCGCTTATTATGCGGAGGCAATACCTTGATTCCCTGCGGAAAAGCTTTCTCAAGTAGCATATATAGGAAAACAATGTTGCCTTTTTTTGCAGGGAATATTCATTCCACATAAAGAGGCAGAGTCTTTTTGCGTCAAGCACGGCTCCCCTGTTCTGGTAAAAGTAGGAAAGCAGCCTGAATTTTGAAGGCTGGACTGAATGTTTTTCCCTGAAGCTTTCTATGCTAAAGCCTCCCAAAGCCCGCTCTTCCCCGCAGGCTATCTTTTTTGGCGGACAAACTAGGGAGACACAGGGAAGTACGTCCTCTTCCAGCATAACGCTTTCCAAATCCCTGAAAAGAGGCATAAGGTTGCGGCCTGAAAATTCCCCGCTGCCTGCGATTTTTCTGCTCCAGTGTGCGGCAAAGCTTCCCGGTCTGCTGTAGGGGTCGTTGTAGTAGACGGCGGGTATTTTTGAATCTGATGCAAGGAGAGTCCATCCTGGGTCCTTTTGAGCCCCCATGCGGAAATCCAGCGCAAGCAAATCGACTTTTTGCGGCCCCTGCCTTCCGACGCTTCTTAGAAGTTTCTGCATGTTGGTAAAGACATAGGCAAAATGGCCTTTTTCCGTAAGCCGTCCAGCAATCAGGTCGCAGACGGTTTTCTCCTGCGTAAAAAAGACAATAAGCATAACAAACCTTCTCTCGACAAACTTTTTTATTGATTTTATTGAAATTAACTTATTGCTCAAAAAAAATCAATATATTTTCGTATTTTTATGACAAAATTCATTTATTTTTAATATTTTATTCACTTTTTGCATTATTTTACTTGCATTTTTTTAGAATGTATGTTTTAAAATGCCAATTTTTTCTGGAAAATTTTGCAGGGGCATTCAGGAAGCGCGCGATTGACACTTTAGCCTCTCTTGCTTACTATTGCCTTTATGGAAAAAATAAACATCAGGAGGGGCATTGTCTTTGCCCTCATTTCAGGCTTCTGCTTTGCCCTTATGGGAATTTTTGTACACGCAGCGGGTGACCTGCCCTTCTACCAAAAGGCCGTATTTAGGAATTCAATTGCCTTTTTGATTGCAGCGGTGGCCCTTGCGTCAAAGGCTAAGTCAAGGGGCACGAGGGAAGTTCTGCGTGTTCCAAAAGGCGCCCTCAAGTTCCTGATTCTGCGTTCCATTTTTGGCACGATAGGAATATTCGGGAATTTTTACGCCCTGGGAAAGATAAACGTGAGCGATGCAAACATGCTTAACAAGATGTCGCCCTTCTTTAGCCTCCTGATGAGCATTTTCCTGCTGGGGGAAAAACCCACTGCCCTTTCCGTGCTTTCTCTTTTTACGGCCTTTACCGGTGCCCTGCTTGTTATAAAGCCTTCCATGGACTTTTACAAGATGGCTCCGGCTCTTGCGGGACTTGCGGGGGGAATGGGGGCAGGCTTTGCATACGCAAACGTTCGCAAATGCCACGAATACAAAGTGGAGGGCTACCTTATAATAGCCTTTTTTTCAGCCTTTTCCGTCCTTGCAGCCCTTCCTGCAACAATTGCCTTTTACCAGCCCATGACTACAAGGCAGGTCATCTTCCTTATAGGAGCCGGAGTTTCGGCAGCAGGCGGCCAGATGGGGATTACGGGGGCGTACTTTAACGCGCCATCCTACAGAATTTCGATATACGAGTATTCGCAGATAGTCTTTTCCGCGCTACTGGGCTTCCTTATTTTCTCCCAGGTGCCGGACTTGCTGAGCATTGCGGGTTACGTGATGATAATAGGAACAGCACTCGCAGTCTTTTTGGTCACGAATGCGCATAAGGCGGATGAAGATTCCGCGCAAAATTAAGGGCTGGCGGTTGAGATCCCTCATGCAGCCTAAAGCGGAGTCTTTGACAGGGCAATCGTTCTGAGTATGTTCTGCATTACCCTAAAGCTTTCCGGGGTTAGGGATTCTTCGTTGTCGTAGGCTGTGTGGAAGAGCCTCCACGTGTAGGGCATGCGCTCCTTGTAGGCATATTCCTTTTCTCCGGACGAAAGCCTTTCCTTCTTGCTTGATTCCCTGTTCATGACGGCATTCTTTAGATCCGGATGCTGGTTAAGCTCGCGGGCATAAAGAGATGCCTCTTTTGCAGGAAGCATTGTTATTGCGACGGCCGGAATTCCGCAGGCCAGAAATGCAGCGTTGTCACTGTAGGGGACCGGCAGGCACATCCAGCGTCCCGGGCTTGAGCGGCGGAGTATTTCCTGTGTGCGCTCAAACAAGTCGGAAAACCTTGAAGAAAAAGCCTTTGGGGCCTTTGCGGGAATTTCCGTGTTGGCAAGGACAGGTATTTCTCCCCTTCCGCATGAGTCAAATACGTAGACGTCGTCGTTTGTTATGCCAAGCCTTTTGAATACGTTTGCTATGCCAAAAGCACCCTGCTCGCTTACTCCGGTATTCCAGCCAAGCTCTTCTCCGTCGGTAAAGAAAATGCGAACATTATGGAATCCCTGCATATTGTAAAGCTCTACAGCCCAGTTCATAATCTGCCAGTCGGCAGCGCTGTTGTCGTTTGCTCCGGGGCTGTTCTCAACCCTGTCGTAATGGGCAATGACTGTCTTTATCTTGAACTGAGGATTGTATGAGGAAGGAGGAAACTGCACAAGGATATGGTTCTTGCCGTCTATGGAAGCAACTACAGCCTTAACGCCATGCTGCTCAAGCCACGAGCAGATAAATTCTCTGCGCTGTGCATCCGGGGAAATGAACTGTGAAAACTCTTTTGGCAAAAAACTCATGCTTTTATTATAAGCCCCAACCTTCTTTTTTACAAGGAAGATTTTTTTTATTAAGGAGGGGTAAGTCTCCCCCTGCGCCCGCACTTCGTTGCGTGCTACCCCCTCTGCGGGGCAAACCCTTTGCAAAGCCCCGCAACGCCCCAATATTGATTGATGTTAGCATTAAAATGCGCGAGTTTCCGCAGAAAACTCGGGGAGCAAGCGCAGCTTGCGGCCAACGCCTGCTGTTAGGGCAAATCTTAACAAACAAAAAAAGCGGCCCCAAAGGAACCGCCCTATGCTTTTCTAAGAATTAGTAGGAAGAATCATGGGATGAGGAAAAACCGCCGTCCCTGCCGCCACGACGGAAGTCTCCGCCGGGGCCACTACGTTCGCCACGTTCGCCACGTTCACCACGGAAGTCTCTGCGGTTAAAATTGCGTGGGCCACGGTTCTGCCTTTCTTCCGCTACGTTCACGCGGACACGGCGGCCGTCAATTTCCCTGCCTCCAAGCTCTGCAATTGCCCTTTCTGCTGCTGCGTCATCAGCCAGCTCCACAAAGCCGAAGCCCTTTGACTGCTGGGTGTCGCGATCCTTAATGACTACTGCAGAAACAATTTCTCCATAAGAAGCGAATACGTTTTTCAGCGTGTCCTCTGTTGTGGCATAGTTCAGGTTGCCAACATAAAGTTTTTTGGACATAAAAAAATCCTTTACCGAAATACGGTAGTTTTAAATTACTGATAAGCCAGCTGCTACCTTGGTCTTCTGAAAAACGAAACCTTCAGGTTAAATTTATCTGGAGAAACAAGATATTTTAATCTTATTCTAAGTGTTGTCAGTTGTCAAGCGAAAAAAGGGGAGAGACACCCCCCTACTCCGAAGCGAGGGGTTTCTCTGCTAGAAACTGCGTTGCAAGTTCCCCTTAACCCCCACACTTCCCCGGCACGGCTTAGGGGTTCCCCCTAAGAACCCCAGTTTTTTTCATTATTATTTCGTCCCAAGGAGACGGTTACTTGCAACTCAGTATGCCCCCCTTCCGCTGCACACAAAACTGATCCCCGGCCTATTTTGCATAGAAAAAAATAAAAGAAACAGATTTTTATGCCATACAAAAATCCTCAGAAGCTAACTACGGCTTGAATCCTTCTCATGAAATGCGGGGAAGTTGCCGATAATTCAAGGTAGAAAACTGGTTTTTTGCCATGTCACCGGTTTTGCAATCAGAATAAAGCGTTATTTTTGCGCGTAATGCTTTTTTTTTGAATTTTAATGTGCTATAATGGATTAATATGGATAAAAGGGATTTTTACAGCTTGCTTAAGGCAGTTCCAAAGGCAGAAATTCACCTGCACCAGGAAGCTGTTCCTGAAAGGAAGATTATAAACAAACTATACAAAAAATGCAGCGGCCGTGAAATGACCGAGGCGGAACTCAACAATCTCTTTTCCTACTCAGACCTTGAGGGCTTTTTGCAATCCTTTATGTCCGTACAGCGCATGTTCACGGAGGAAAAAGACCTCCGCTTTATAATTGACGCACTTGACTCATACGTTGCGGCAAACAACATCGTATACGCGGAGACATTTTTTGCCCCGTCATCCCTGCTTAAGAAAGGCTTTGACTTTACATACAGCATTAACATTCTTACCAAGGGCTTTAAGAAAATCAAGGAAAAGCGCGGCTGTACAATAAAGACAATTGTAGACGTAAGCCGTTCCTTTGGCCTTGAGAACGCACAGCACAACCTTGATCTTGTGCTTCATGAAAAGAACCCGGAAATAATAGGAATTGGCCTTGGCGGAAGCGAAACATTCGGCCCAGCAAGGGACTTTGCATCTGTTTTTGACAACGCAAAAAAGGCTGGGCTCCACACTGTTGTTCATGCAGGGGAGACGGAAGACAGCTGGTCTATGAAGGACGCAATAAACCTTCTGCACGCAGAGCGCATTGGCCACGGAACCAGCGCGGCTTATGACGAGGAATTCATTAAGGAACTGGCGGCAACCCAGCTTCCACTCGAAGTCTGCCCGACAAGCAACCTCTTTACAAAGAAATACGTAAAGGAACTAAAGGATCACCCGGTAAAGCAACTTTTTGACAAGGGCGTCTTTATCACGATAAACACGGACGACCCTTCTTTCTTTAAGGTTTCACTCATAGACGAATACTGGAACATATACAGCGTTCTGGGATTCACACTGGAGAACATAAAGAAGATTATCAAGAACGGCTTTAGGGCATCTTTTATAAGCCAGGAAGAAAAGGACGACTACTGCGCAAAGGTAGACGAGGCCTGGGATGCCTGGTTTGAAAGCCACCCCAAGGCTGCACGCGAATAGCCCCATCCCATTCTTTTTGCAAAAGGGAGGCTCCCTACAGTTCCCTCACCTGTTTTCTTGCAACCTTAAATTCAATGCGAGCTTCCCTTCCAAGCCAGTCTGTAATTACAAGAGCGGCGTCTTCTGTATTTTCCCAATCACAGCGGGCGTTGCGGGCGGCGTTTGAGCCCGCAGAGGGGGTAGCGAAAGACGGCGCAGCCGGCTGTAGCGAGGGGGAGACCTCCCCCACCTTGGAAGAAAGGGATTGCAGGGGGTATTCGCAGCGTAGCTTCGAGCGGACTTCCCCCTCCTTGGAAAAATGAGATTGCAGGGGGTATTCGCAGCGTAGCTTCGAGCGGACTTCCCCCTCCTTGGAGGAAAGGGATTGCAGGGGGTATTCCACGGGCTGCTTTTCTTTATTGCAGATGCGACTTTTTACGTAGGCTGCGGCCATTCCGCCTTTTAGGGACAGGACGCTGGGGCCTACAAGTTCTATTGCACCTTCCGTCCTTAGGCTTACGGCTTCCTGGCAGTAGGGCTTAAGGTTTCCGCACTGGTCGCAGGCACAAAGGTTCACGGAGGCAAGGTCGTAGCTTTCGTCTTCCACGAGCAGGGTCCTTTTTGCCGTGGCCTTTACAAAAACGTCCGAGGATGCAGTTTTTATGCAGATTGCAACCACTTTTCCATCTCTTACGGCTTCAAATTTGTACTGGACGGACGAAGAGCCCCAGTTTGTAACGTACTTTCCGTAAAATTCCCAAAGTTTTTTTACGCTTACGGTTCGCTTGGCAAGCAGGTAAAGCAGTGAAAGCTTAACGCCAAAAGGAATGCCATTCATGCCATGGTCGCGGACAGCAAAGAGAATGCGCTTTATTCTTTCCGAGTCGCCTTTTTTTATCCCACATTCGCTAACAAGTCGGTCGCCTACAAAGTCGTCTATTAGGATTGGGGCATGGAGCAAGTGCTTGAAGGGGGAATTCTTTTTTGCAGAGTATTCCTTTACAAAGCATTCGTTTACGTAGAGCCTTACGCTTTCTGCATTGGTAAAGGCCCAGACAGAGCCGATTGCACCTGCCGGGTAGTCGCCAATGTCCATGGAGCTTGAAACTTCAAGGACGTCCCCAACCTCTTCTGCTTCCCCCTGGCTTTTGTAGACAAAGGCAGCCAGCTTTGGGTTTCTGAACATGTCCATAACTCCGTGGTAACATACGTAGTCCCCGGAGCCAAAGTCCTTGTGGGTGTTGTAGTCAAAGGCGCACCATCCGCTTGCACCGGCGTGGTCTTTTGAAGAAGCAAGGGCATCAAGGACTGCTGCGTGGCGCAATGCGTGCTCAGTGCGGATTCTTTCTGCGTCAAAGCTTTTTGTGGGGAACATGTGGCCGTTGTATTCAGTGACCATAAAGCCTTTTTTTGTTTTTGTAACTTTTTTCTTTGCCTCAAGGGCTGCTGTTTTTTTTACAAGCTTTTTTGCAAACTTTACGCTGGCAAAGTTTCCGCTGGCAAGACTTCCACTGTTCGAGCTGCCACCGGCAAGATTCCAGCCTGAAAAGGAAAAGTCGTTGTAGGTGTAGACATCTTCCAAGAGCTGCGACTTTTTTAGGAAGCGAACTCCCCCGGTTGGTCGGCTTGGGTCTAGTCTTTTGCAAAGGGCATTTGTCTTTTGGTAAAGCTCTTCGTCATCCTGGCTTTCGTTTATGCGCACTCCCCACAAAAAAACAGAAGGATTGTTGCGGTACTGCAAAACCATGTCGCGTACGTTTTCTATAGCCTGCCCCCTCCACTCAGAGCTAGCCCCAATATGCTGCCAGCCTGGAATTTCTGTAAAGACAAGGAGTCCTATCTCGTCGCAGCGGTCAACAAAATGGCGGCTCTGCGGATAGTGGCTTGTCCTAACCTCGTTAAGCGAAAGCTCGTATTTTAGTATGTCCGCATCTTCCCTCTGCATCATCTTTGGCATTGCATATCCAACATAGGGAAAGCTCTGGTGCCTGTTTAGCCCCCTAAGCTTTACCTTGATTCCGTTAAGGTAGAATCCTGTCGAGTCAAAGCGGATTTCCCTAAAGCCAAAGCGCACGGTCTTTGAGTCAACTTCATTTCCGGCAGAATCCAAAAGGGCTGTCCTAAGGCAGTAGAGTGCGGGGCTTTCCAAATTCCACTGCATCACCCCCGAAGCGTTCCCTGACGTTAGGGTTGTTTTTCCCCGGATGCCGCTTGTAACGGAGGCAAGGAAATCTTCTTCGCCAAGCTCTGCAAAGTTGGCATAGTCTTCTTCCCAGCCATAGCCTTCCTGCCACGCAAAGACTTCCTGCTGAATCATATAGCCCAAATTCTTTGCCTCTTCATCGCAAGCATTGAGCGTAACCCGGGAAGTAAAGGCATTTTTCTTTGTGGTAACAAAAACGTCTTCGATAAAAACCGCATTTTTTACTTCTATATAAACGTCCCTGTAGATACCGCCGTAGGTCATGTAGTCAATTACAAATCCAAATGGCGGCTGGTCCAGGGTCTCCCTGCTGTCCACCTTTATGCAAAGGACATTTTCTTCTCCAGCAGGCAAAAGGGCATCGGTAAGGTCTGTGGAAAAAGAAGTGTAGCCGCAAGAGTGTGTTTTTAAAAGCCTGCCGTTAAGATAGACTTCGCTTTTGTGGGCAGCGGCAGCTACTGTTAGGATTACTTTTTTACCTGCCCAGTTTTCTTGGGTTGCAAAAGATTTTCTGTAGGCGCAAAGCTTCTGATAAAGCTGCGGGGAAAAGGAATTGAATGGACTTGTTGCAAAGGAATGGGGAATGTTCACCTCTTCCATTTCTCCGCAATAATTCTTTTCCGTCATAGCCGTGCTGAATTCATCAGAAAAAAGCCAGCCCCTGTTCATAAAAATTCTGCAATTGTCTTCCATTCGGTTATTTTACGAAAAAAACATTTATTAAACAAGAAGAGGATGCAGTTAGTCAGTTTTTTCTGTTCTCTGTTTTTTTGGACGCAGTCCTATTTGCTCTACCATTTTGCTTTTTGGCTAATGCGACAGAACATGCCTTTGCGTCACGGGCTTTGCGGGGTTTCGGCATTCGCCTCCATTGCCTGACGGCAACGGCTTCGCCGCCCCTCCAATCCCGCGTAGGATTAATTTAAATCCTTAGCCCAAGATGCAGTTGCGCTCAAAAAGGTATTCGGCCGCAAACTGAATTTTTGTTGCGTTGAACTCTTCTTCCAGCGGAAAAAGAAAATAGGTGCATGTAGAGGTGCTAAGGGTAACGCACTGCCCCTGACCGCGGTAGTCGTACTCAGTGTGGACGGAGGGTGTGGCACGGCTTGCAAAGAAGAGCGTCTTTGGATTTTCCTGCATGTATTCCGTAAAGGTAAGGTAGAAGCCTTCTTCCTTGTGCACAAGAAATCCCTTTCCTAGCGCAATAAAATTCTTTGAATTGGGAAGGGCTTCAACACGCACTTTCTGGGCAAAAGAATATCTTCCTTCTTGAATCTGCGCCTTAACGCATTCCCTTTCCCATTCATAGTATTCGGGAATTGTAAGGGTCTTTGGCGCATTAGTGCATGGCTCCCCGTCTTTTTTAGATGAAGAAAGCATTCCGTATTCATCCATGGAAAAAACAGCCCCGCAATTTTTGCAGAAGAGCTTTTCTTCTTTTGAATCCATACAAAATTCCCTGCCACATTCCCTGCACTGGTAGAGCGGCATGTGGAGCCCCTCTGCCCTCTTCTTATATTTAATTGCAATTTTTCTTTCGCGCTGGTAGGCATAGTCGTCGTAGGTAAGCTCCTTTTGCAAGACACCCAGAATCTGTACGGCGGACATCTGCTTCATCTGTTGTGGAAGAAGGACACATTTTAGCCTTGCGGAAAGCCTGGCCTCTTTTCTTGGCGTAAGGTTCCAGATTGGCGACTGTATGTGGTTTCCATTCATTACGAGGGTAACGACAGGCACGTTCAAGAGCTTGGCAAGTTTTGCAATGGAAAGCGTAAGAGAGGAATTTGTTCCCACGTTTGAATAGCGGGCTTCTGGGTAGATTACCATTATGTCCCCGCGGGAAATTACCTTCTGGATGTTCCTAACAAGGGCAAAGTCGCTTATGAATTTTCTTGTACCGAGGCAGCCGGCCTGGCGGTAAATCCACTCACCAAAACATTCAAAGCCTTCAAGCTCGGAAATGTAGTTTGCCCTATGGGGAAAAAGTGCCAGTGGCGTTACATAAAAATCCATAAAGGAATGGTGGGAGCCCAGCACAAGGAAAGGCGGTTTTATGCCCTTCATGCCTTCTTTTGAAATCTTAAGGCGGTACTTCCTTGTCTTAAAAAAGCAGATAAGCCATATTAGGGGCAAAAGAAAAATGTTCTGCCTTGGCGGAGTTTTTATGCTGTCAAAGGGGGTAGCGTCTATCTTCTTTCTTTTTCGCGTACTAAGAGTGCTTTGGTAGTTTCTTGTCATAAACTTTGTTCCTTATGCAGACAGAAGGGGATTTTTACCTGCCATGTATTTTCTTATTGCGGGCACAAAGGAAAGTCCCGTGTAGAAAATCATAGTGGCAAGGAAAGATGCCCCGGTTGGAGTAAGATAGAATAAGAAGGGAATGTGCACGTCGCAAGTGACAGGGTTGTAGATTGCAAGCGAAACTGCAACCCCAAAGACAACTGCCGCCATGCCAACAAGGTTTACCCCTTTAGTAAAGCGGTAAACACCCTCATGTCCCTTCATTCCGTATGCAGCACGCAGGTCTATCTTTTGTCTGCGCACAAAGAAGAAGTCAGCAAAGAGGACGGCCGCAAGCGGGGCGTAGATGCAGGCACTGACGGTTAGGAATGCGCCAAAGTAGTCCACCACTTTTCCCCAGATGCAAAGGAGTATTCCGTATAGCGCAAGGATGATTATGTGGGTGTTGTAGCCTATTTTCCTAAAGGCAGAGCGCAGCATTACGCCGTAGATGTATGCGCCTACAGCCTGGGTTCCAATGTTTGCAAAGGCAACGAGGAGCAGTGAGCACAAGGCCAAAAGCGGGGAAGCAAGGGTTGCAAGCATAAGGGTTGGGTCGTCTATCATCTTGCCGCATGTGTACTGCATGGCAATGGCCATAACCGCACCAACCACGACGAAGAAGGAGCCTGAAAGCCCCTGTCCCAAAACGCCTGCCCAGTAGCCGCCCCTCTCTGTCTTTGCAACGCGGGGTATTTCTGCCATTCCGCCAACAAGCGTTATTACGAATGCAAAGTTTGCCTCCACGGACATTATGTATGGAATTATATTGTTCTTAAAAGGGGTCTTAGGCCTGTAGCTCATGATGTAGTCAAAGGGGACGGAAGAAAAGCCCACCACTACAACGACAGCGCCAACAAGCAAAAGAAGCGGAACCAGTATGCGCGTAGTCCAAGTGATTGCGGAAAGCCCCTTGTAGGCGATAAAAGTTCCAAGCGCAACGCAAAAGATTCCAAGCAATACATGCGAGGCGGGAGGAAGAGCAATGCCTGCTAAGTTTGCAAGGTTTGCCATGCTGGAAGCAAACAAATCCGCACACACCGCATACCAGGGATAGTTTATCACGATAATCAAGACCGTCATAACAAGAACCCCGACCGGCCCAAGTGCAGAACGCAGCCAGACCCAGATGTCTATTCCAAAGCGGACCGAAAGAATAACCGGCAGCTGGTAAATAACAAGCATGAGTATGGCTCCCAAAAAGGCACCAATCAGAAGCTGCTTAAAGCCAACAAGGGTGGCAAGGTAGGAGCCCTGGGTATAGCTCCAGGTTGCAATGCAGTAGCCAGAAAGCACAAGGAAAGCATCCAAAAAGCCATACAGTCTTTCCGTCTTTTTTACGGGAAGGACACCAAACATTGCTTCCCTTTCAACCGCGCTGTTTTTTGCAGAATCACCTTTCACAGAAGAATCATTTTTCACAGAAGAATCCCCCCGGCAACAAGCCCAAGCAAGCAAACAATGGCAACAAAGGCTACCGCAATATAGTCACGCCTAGAAAACCTCTTTGGAAAAACATATCCGTCTTCTTCCATAAGGGCAAGCCGCCCTTCAAGTTCCTTTTCAAATTCATTCATAATAGGCAAAGAATAGCAGATTTTATTTTCTGCCGCAAGATTGCATTTTTTTTTGCAGTATTCCTGTCAGATTCTGAATTCTTTTGATGATATAATATATGGAGGCAAAAGTTGAACAAACCAGTACTTCAAAACAGGGAATACAAGGACAGGCTCTTCAAGGCCATATTCGGACGCAATACGGAAGAAAGCAAGAGATGGAGGCTGGAGCTCTACAATGCTCTCAACGGTACTTCATACACGGATCCTGATGCACTAGAGGTCAACACAATAGAAAACGTCATCTACATAACCATGCGCAACGACATTTCTTTTCTCTTGGACTCGGAGATGAACCTCTACGAGCAGCAGAGCACCCGAAACCCCAACATGCCATTAAGGGGGCTTATGTACTTTGCACAGCTTTACCAGATTTACCTTACGGAAAGAGACAAAAGCCTTTTAAGCAGCAAGCTGGTCAAAATCCCCACTCCAAAGTTCATCGTCTTCTACAACGGGAGCGAAAACGAAGAATGCCGCTGGAACCTTAAGCTTTCAGACTCATTCATGAGCGAAGACAAATCGGGCAATTTTGAGTGGACGGCAGAAGTAATAAACATGAACCCAAAATGCATCTTGGACAACGGGCATGCCACCTGTCTTGACAACAAGCAGAAAAAATGCCGCTTACCCCTTCAAAAAAATTGCAAAGCGTTGTATGATTACATCAGGTACGTTTACCGCATAAAGGAAAACCGCAGGTCCGGCATGAACAAAGCGGATGCTGTCGGGGAAGCCGTTGAATGGGCCATAAAGGAGAGCCTGCTGAACGGATTTTTCAAGAAGCAGAAAGCGGAGGTAACAGGCATGAGCCTTACAGAATTTGACGAAGAAGAATTCAAGAGAGTCTGCCGGGAAGACGGTTACGAGGACGGAATCTATGACAAATCCATTGAAACTGCGGAGAATCTTTTAAGGATGAATGTCCTAAGCTTAGAGCAGATAGCCCAGGCAACAAGCCTCCCCTTGGAAAAAGTCCGTGAACTTTCGGAAGAAAGCTGCATAAAAGCCTAGCTGCAAGCATAAGACAGCCCCCACATTTTCCATTCCCTTCCCTTATATTGAATTTCCCGCACCTTTATGCTATGCTTGCATAAATTCATATTCCCTGGAGAAAAAAATGTCCACACCGATTCAAAACTATTTGGCCGCATGCAACAACAACCCCAATCCGGCCATGATTTCTTACGTAGCAAACCTTCAGCAGGTAAAGGAAGTAGCCCCAGACATCGCCGCTTCCGTGGTAAATGAGCTGGAAAACCAGAGACGCCACCTAAAGCTCGTAGCAAGCGAAAACTACTGCTCGCTCAACGTACAGGCCGCAATGGGCAACCTTCTTACAGACAAGTACGCAGAAGGCTTCCCCGAACACCGCTATTACGGCGGCTGCGTAAACATTGACGCTGTGGAAAACACCGCCGCCCGCGAAGCAGAAAAGCTTTTCGGAGCAGACTACGCTTACGTCCAGCCCCACTCCGGAGCAGACACAAACCTGGTTGCATACTGGGCAATCCTCAGTGCAAAAGTCGAAACCCCAACCCTTGAAGAACTCGGCGTAAAGTCACTTGCAGAACTCACCGACGAACAGTTCGACATGCTAAGAAAACGCTTTGGAAACCAGAAGCTCATGGGACTTGACTATTCCTGTGGCGGACACCTTACCCACGGTTACCGCATGAATGTATCTGCCCGCATGTTCGAAAGCCATCCCTACGGTGTTGACAAAGAGACAGGCCTCCTTGACTACGACGCAATCGAAAAGCAGGCCATGGAAGTAAAGCCGCTCATCCTCCTTACAGGATTCTCCGCCTACCCACGCCGCATAGACTTCAAGCGCTTCCGCTCAATAGCAGACAAGTGCGGTGCAGTCCTTATGGTAGACATGGCACACTTTGCAGGACTCGTAGCAGGAAAGGTGCTCACAGGAGACTATGACCCGGTAAAATGGGCAGACATCGTAACAACCACAACCCACAAGACCCTCCGTGGTCCACGCGGTGCAATGATTCTCTGCAAAGAAGAGTACAGGGACTATGTAAACAAGGGATGCCCAATGGTACTTGGCGGACCTCTCGGCCACATAATGGCGGCAAAGGCTGTAGCATTCAAAGAAGCCAACACACAGGCCTTCCAGGATTACGCCCACAACGTAGTCAAAAATGCAGCTGCCCTTGCAAAGGAATGCATGGCTCTGGGAATGAAGCTCCAGACAGGCGGAACGGAAAACCACCTCATGCTCATAGACGTAACAAGCTACGGCCTTACAGGAAAGCAGGCAGAAGCAGCCTTGTTCAAGTGCGGAGTAACTGCAAACGCAAACGCCCTCCCATACGACAAGAACGGCGCATGGTGGACAAGCGGAATCCGTGTAGGTACCCCAGGCCTTACAACCCTTGGCATGAACGAAAACGACATGAAGGAAGTTGCCAACATCATAGACCTTGTCCTTAAGGGAACAAAGCCTGGCCTTACAAAAGAGGGCAAACCTGCAAAGGGCAAGATTGACCTTGACGAAGCCACAGAAAAGCAGGCAAAGGAACGCGTACAAAAGCTCCTTGGCGCACACGTCCTCTACCCCGAACTTGACCTTGACTTCCTCAAGAAAGAATTCGTAAACGCATAATTTCTAAATTTATTTCTGTCTAATAATCTGGGCGTTGCCCCGCATGCGCGGGGCCGCGCTTTCCAGGGTTCCGCGGGGCCCTACCCGCTCCATTGCCTGTCGGCAACCCGCATGCGCGGGCCCTTACAATCGCTAACGCAAGAAGCGGGAGCTGCATCTGTAGGAGATGACATGAAAAATATCAAACTGCATCTTTTTCTGTCGGCAACCATTCTCCTGCTTACAGGCTGCTCCACCGTCCCCTATACGCAGACAGAGCAAACAGAACACGCACGCACAGAAAACGGCAGGCTTTACCAAGAGCTTGCACCAGGCTGCGTTACAGCGGAAGAATACAACTACCTAACAGGCATCTGGAATTCAGGACAAGACAGCCTTGCCCTACAGATTCCACTCTGCAAGGCAACAAGCCATCTCCTTAATCAGACCAAAAGAAACTCATTCACCGTTGTCGGTTTGGATGGCAATGAAGAAACAGAAGCAGAAAGCGAAAAAGACGAAAAACCGCCAAAGGACCACGAGCTACACACATACGCAGGCTACACCCTCTGCTACAGGGAAAGCTATGAACAGTCAGAATGGGTTGCCTACAGCCTAACAAGAAGCCAGCTTGAGCACAAGGTAACAGGGCGCACCAACGACTTTAGGGCAGACACGCTCATCTCTACCGGCTCTGCAAAACCGGCAGACTACAAGGGTTCAGGCTTTGACAGGGGACACCTTGCACCGGCCGCAGACATGGCATGGAGCCTAAAAAGCGCACACGACAGCTTTCTCATGAGCAACATGAGCCCCCAGGCCCCATCCTTCAACAGGGTAATATGGAAGCTCTTGGAAGAAGCGGTAAGAAATTGGGCACAGCAATACGGCACAATCTACGTGGTTACAGGCCCCGTCCTTGAAAAAGAGTCAAATGAATACCAATCAATCGGGGAAAGCGAAGTTGCAGTTCCGGAATACTTCTACAAGGCACTACTTGTTTTCATCCCGGTCTACGCAGAAAGCAATTCAGCCACAGGAGAAATAGAAGCCTACCGCGTTCAGTGTGTGGCATTCATAGTGCCCAACAAAGGCTCTGGCAAAGACATATACAAATTCATCTGTTCAGTAGACCTGGCAGAAGAAAGGACAGGTCTGGACTTCTTTGCAAACCTACCCGACGAAGTTGAAGATCTTGCAGAAAGCGAATGCGGAGAGATTTTTCTAGAACCCTAACTTGTTTGCAAACAAAAGCCTAGCCGGGATTGGAGGGGTTGCGAAGCAAGTACCCGAAGGGTACCGGCCGAAAGGCAAGCCCCGCAAAGCCCGTACAAAATGGCCTCCCTGCCATTTTGTACTTACAGGTTTTCTTCGAAAACCTGCGGATATTTATGCAAACAAAAAAACGCGCCATCCATGGCGCTAGCAGTCCACAAAAATAACAACGGCAGGGGCAGTTTCAAAGGGCGGCGGCTTCAAAGAATTCAATAAATTCAGAAATCCAATAAATTCACAATCTCATGGATTCACAATCCTATGGATTCGCAATCACATGGATTCAGAATTGTAGTTCACAAGAGTGGTTGCCTTAACTGGAGAAAGCACCCTGTCATAGTTAAGGAAGGGAAGCCCAATCACCCCAAAAACACCCGCAACGCTGGCACCCCCCTGCTCAACAAGATTCCTTGCGGCGGCAAGAGTTCCACCGGTAGCAATAAGGTCGTCCACCAAAAGAATGCGCTTGTCCTTGGTAATGTCCGCCACATGGACCTCTATCTCCGCAGTACCGTATTCAAGGCTGTACTTGCAGCTGAATGTCTTTCCGGGAAGCTTACCCTTCTTTCGTATAAGCACAAGCGGAATCCCCATGCGGATTGCAAATGGAGAGGCAAAAATAAAACCGCGGGATTCAATGGCCGCAACCGCATCAATCTTTTCATCCTTGTAAATTTCAACCATGCGGTCAATGCAATAATTGAACGCTTCGGGATGACGCAATATGCCTGTAATGTCGTAAAACAAAACCCCCGGCTTTGGAAAGTCAGGAATTCTTCCGATTACCTTGTCCAATACTTCAAAATCTTTATTCTGTGCCATGCTTTCTATTTTATTATGAAAATTTCTTTGTGTCTATACGGCTCATGGCAGTACGCTTGACTCGCACGTTCTCAAGGTAAGACTTTATTGCACCAGAGTCGTCATTCTTTATTCCATTCTTAAGAACTTCAAGTGACTGCTGGAATTTTTCTATGTGCCCCAAAAGCTCCTTCTTGTTGGCAAGGAAAAGTTCCGTCCACAGGGGGGCATTAATCAGTGCAATGCGGGTAAGGTCTTCAAAGCTTCCGCCGCCAAAAGCCGTAACCTCCGTATCTTCCGCAGAATCAACAAGGGCGCTTGCAATAACGTGGCAGAGCTGGCTTGTAAAGGCAATCTTGTGGTCGTGGACATTGGCATCTGTCTCCACAATGCGGGTAAATCCCATGGCAGTAATAAGAGACTTAAAAAGCCTAAGGTTTTCCGCGTCTGTGTGCTCAAGCGGCATCACTATGTAGTTGTGGTTTGCAAAAACGCTGCCGTTGGAAGAGGCATAGCCCTCGCGCTCGCTACCGGCCATGGGGTGCCCCGGAATAAAGTCAAAGCCGCAGCCGGAAAGCTCATCCATGCGCTCAAAAATCAAGGCCTTAACACCGCTTATGTCAGAAACGATTGCCCCTTCCTTAAATTCATTCTTGTGGGCACACAAAAAATCCGCAGTGGCATGCGGATAAAGACAAACATAAACAAAGTCACACTGGGAAAGCATCAGCGGAGCATCTTCCACAGAAAAAGCCCTGTCCGCTATATGCTGCTCAAGGCACATGTCCAAAGAAGCCCTGTTAATGTCGCAGGCATAAATCTTTCCTTTTGCACCCTCTTTAGAAAGCACGTTTGCCCTTATAGCCTTTGCAAGGGAACCACCCATAAGCCCCATTCCAACAATACCGTATGTAAAATGTTCAAGTTCCTTCATATTATAATCCTGATTAACTATAGCACAAAAGGCAGGTCAATCCAATAGCTTTTGATTTTTTATATCCTTTTGGAGCCACCCGCATTTGTTACTGTGTAAACAAGAAAAAACGCTTGAATTTTACCTTAAATGTCCTATAATATAGAATGTAGGCGTAGATTTTAAAATAAGTCTTTAATACCAAGAAAAAGGAGATTTGCCATGAAAAACAAAATCCTTTCAGTTTTATATATTACCGCCGCTGCATTTTTGTTACAGACACTAACCTCATGTTCTGGCATTGTCTCGCCGTCGGTTCCTGAGGCACCTTCAGCCAGCAGCCCACAAAGATTCTCCTTAAGCGGAACATTCAGCCTGCCAAGCGTAGGCGCGTCCCCGGCCCAGCTCACAACCTCGCAGACAGGAGCGGACGCACGAAACGCAGTCCCAGACACAAGCAGCCTAATATACTCCGTAATAGCAACTTCCGGCGGAACTCAAGTATCTGCAACAATCTCAGAGGACAACAAATCCTACGTTTTTAACGACAGCCTGACCGCAGGCAGATGGACAGTCACCGCATACGCAAAGACGGGAGGCGGCATCACGGTCCTTCAAAGCCAGCCGCAGACCGTAACCCTTTCCACGGCAAACCCGGGTGCAAGCACAAGCCTAATGCTGTCCCCCGCACCGGGAGGAAGCGGAAGCATAGAACTGGGCCTTGGTTGGGATGCCACTATTGGAGTCGACTACTGCAGGTGGTCAATCACCGGCCTTTCCGAAACAGGAGCAATTCCTGACATCTCTGATCTTTCCGTTGACCCCTACAATATTTCTGTATCAAATGTCCCTTCCGGGGTATACGAATTAACCCTTTCCTTCTACAAAGACGCAGACTCAAGCGGCTCAGTCCCCCTCTACGAATGCACGGAATACATAGCCGTCTACCCGGGCCTTGCCACAAACCAGTGGACTCCCGGATCTGCCCCCCATATTAACAGCCAAGGCGGATTTCACGTTTCGGCGGAATGCGTAAAGACCTTTGTCTACAGAAAAGTCTATGTCTCACAATACGGCAGTGCCAATGGAAACGGAACAAGCGAGCGACCCTTTGACACGGTTGCAAAGGCCATGAACCATATAAACCAGGCAAGCGGCAACCTTGCCACTACGCTTGGAATAAGTGCAAGCACCCCCTGGGAGCTTCACGTTAAGGGAAGTCCAGCCACCCCCACGAATACAATATCCGGCAATGCCCTTATAAATGTAGTCCCAGGCATCAACTACCTAAAGATAATTGGAGAAGGAAGCGGAGCCACAATAAGTGCAAACAGCAAGGGGCGCGTACTGTACGTAGGCGGAAGTACAAGTGTAACCGTAGAAAACGTTACCCTTACGGGAGGCAACACAAACCAAGACGGTGGCGGCGTTCACGTGGCCCAAAATGGCAGCCTAACCCTTAAAAGCGGAACAAGTATAACGGCAAACACCACAACCACAAAAGGCGGCGGTATTTATTGCGACGGCACCCTCACCATGGAAGGCGGAACCATAAGCGCAAACAATATCAGCGGCAGAGGAAAAGGTGTCTATATTGACGGACACGGAAGCTTTACCATGGAAGACGGAAGCATAAGCTCCAACATTTATTTCAATGCTTCTGGGGGCGGGGTCTATACCTGCGGTACATTCACAATGAACGGCGGAACCATAAGCGCAAACCAAGCCTGGGGAGGAAACGGCGTCTACGTTGCAGGCGGAACATTTACCATGACCGATGGATCCATAAGCGCAAACACAGGAGGTTCAGGGTCAGGGGCGGTCTGGGTTGATGCAGGAGCAACATTCACTATGGACGGCGGCTCAATAAGTGGCAACCTGCTAACTGGAGGCGTCTATGTCTCAGCTACCAATGATGGAGCTGGAACCTTCACGATGAACGGAGGAACCATAAGCGGCAACACGACAAGCTCAACAATAAGTGGTGGCGGTGTCTATGTTGGAAACGGAGCCACATTCAATATGACAGACGGCACAATAAAAGGAAATTCCGCAGAACAAGGCGGCGGCGTTCACTCAGCCGGAAATTTCAATATGTCAGGCGGGACAATAGGCGGCACAAACGCAGAGGATGCAAACAAAGCTCAAGGAGACGACAAACAAGGTGGCGGCGTTTACGTAGACATGAACACCTTTGAAATGACCGGCGGCAGAATCATAGGCAACACAGTGGATTCAGGCGGCCAGGGCTCTGGAGTATACGTCAGCAATAACGGCACTTTCAAAATGGGCTCGACTGCAAAGGTTCACTCTTCCAACGACGTCTATCTATATGGTGCGTCAAAAATAACCGTAACCAGCTATCTGGGCTCTGGAACAAATCCAAACAACCTACCCACAGCAGCAACGATTACGCCATCATTTTATCCAACTAGCGACAATCCAAGACAGGTTTTGGATGGAGATGCAGACTTAGTTTCTGGCAACTGCACAAGATTTGCCGTAACGCCGCAGGGCAAGGGCTGGCATGTTAAAGAAAACGGCTACCTAGAGGAAGGCTACTTTGCAACATACGCCACAATAGCAAACCTTATCAACGGCCTTACCGCTGACAGCAAAATCGTTATCACAGGCCAGCTGGACAGAAACAAATTGAATACAATATCGCAAGCCATTGCTTCATCTTCATACAACATAGACCTGGACCTTACCCAAGCCACCATAAGCTCACCATTTTATTTTGCAGATTATTTTACAAACTGTACAAAGCTTACAAGCGTATCCTTTGACGGAAGCAAAATTTACCCACGTGCAGATGCATTTAAGAACTGCACAAACCTGACAACGGTTAAAATAACAGGCAGTCTGGACATGACAAACTCTGGAGCCAGCTGGAGCTATAGCACATTCCAAGGCTGCAGTAACATACAAACCATAGACCTTACAGAATGCACAAGAGTTATCTTCTCCTGCGGATACGTCTCAAGTGATATATACACGAGATTGCAACATATAAAACTTGGCTCTGGGCTTAGAGTCCTTACCCTACAAAACCTTAGCCTTGTTGCCAACGCTACAACCATCTTTGGCGATCTCTTTAATTACGAGAGTTCTATGTCTGATTTCTTCAATAATGTTACCGCAACCCAGACAGGCTTGAATGTGATAGACGTTCCACATACACTCATAGCGTGTACAAATGGCAGGATAGCTTATTCTGCCGGCGAGGGCGGATGGTTAGGGATGCCATATGCGGACCCCTAAAAATACCCTCTGCCATGCCATCACGTCCGTCACCCTGAGCTTGACTCAGGGTCTGTAAAAGTTTAGGTGCCATCTTCCACAGATCCCGAAGCGAGTTCGGGATGACGGATGACATTCACACGCCCCTTCGACAGAGCCACTCGGAACTGCAATGCAGATTCAGGGACCGCCCTTCGAGAACCTCAGGAACCGCCCTTCGAGAACCTCAGGGAACGGCATGCAGAGCGCACTTGCAAACAAATGAACTTAGCATCTGCAACGGCAGCAGACTACCTAAAAACCCATACAAAAAAAACGCCAGCCACTTTGCCAAGATATGACGCGCCCCGCTGGAAGTTGCACTGCGTGAACCCATGGCGCTCCTTGTTGGAAGTAGAGCAAGTAGTACTACGTCCTAAATAGTCCTGTCGTCAACCGCCGCAATCTTTCCAAGCTTTACCGTAAGCTCTTCAAACTGGGCAGGAGTAAGCTGCTGGGAAGCGTCGCTAAGAGCCTTAGACGGATCACAGTGAACTTCAATCTCAAGACCGTCCGCGCCAATTGCAACCGCTGCCTTTGCAAGCTCGCCAACCATCCACCTTATACCACAGGCATGGCTGGGGTCAATTACAACAGGAAGATGGCTAACCTTGTGCAGGTAGGGAACCGCGCTAAGGTCAAGGCAGTTGCGGGTGTAGTTGTCGTAGGTGCGGATTCCCCTTTCGCAAAGAATCACGTTTTCGTTTCCGTTTGCCATGATGTATTCTGCGCTCATCAAAAGCTCAGTGATAGTTCCTGAAAGACCGCGCTTTAGAAGAACAGGCTTTCCGCACTTGCCAAGCTCCTTTAGAAGGTCAAAGTTCTGGAAGTTGCGCGCCCCAATCTGAATCAGGTCAACGTCGTCAAAATACTTTAGCTCAGAAATTGCCATCAGTTCAGTACAGATTGGAAGGCCGGTCTCTTTCTTTGCAGCGGAAAGAAGCTTTAGCCCTTCCACACCCATGCCCTGGAAGCTGTATGGAGAAGTGCGGGGCTTGTATGCACCACCGCGCAAGATTCTTGCACCTGCCTTTTTTACAGCGCGGGCCGCATCCATAATCTGCTGCTCGGATTCAACGGAACATGGGCCTGCAATAAGAGGAACAGTTTTTCCGTCGCCAATCGTGCAGGAATTCACCCCGCCCTGTCCGCCGCCAATCGTAACAACCGTGTTCTGCGGATGAAAGCTGCGGCTTGCCATCTTGTAGGGGGCAGAAACCCGCTCGGCAGACTCAACGATGTCCTTTGCAAGAAAATCCTCGGGATCAAGCTTGGATGTGTCTCCCAAAAGGCCAATGACCGTTTTGTCCACACCTGTTGAAATGTGAACGTCCAGTCCCATCTTCCTTACGTCGCCAACAAAAGAATCCACGTCAGACTTTGCAGTGTTCTTCTTTAATACGATAATCATAATCTATACTCCTATAATTATAAACAGCTTATCTTACGGCTTTAAAGACATCCGCGGTAGGCCTTTCCGCAAGTCAAAAGCCGTAAGGTAAAAAAAAAGAACCCTCCTTTACGGAAGGTCCTTGTTATTCACCCAAAAAGCAAACACAATCAACAGGCACTATGCCTTCCGCATACAGCGCAATCCTGTAAAGGAAAATGAGAACCAATAAAAGCCATAATAGAGGTAAGCCAACGAGGAATTATTGATTTTCTGCGCCCAACGGGTTGTGTTTCTCATATCCACACTCTACCATTATTTTTAACTTTATGTCAACAGGAAAAAGCAGAAGCGAATTTTTATTGCATTTTTTTTCCAATTATTTCTTTGGGCGTTCCCTGCCTGCGGCAGGTCGGCGCTTCCGGGCTCCCCTACGGTCGGTGCTGACGCACGCGCTGCGCGCCCCTCCAGTGCCTAACGCATCCAAATTGACAGCAGGGCTTTAAGGGGCTACAATGGCTTCCATCATGCAGACAAAAAAAACAACACCCCCATTCCCCGGCTCAAGAACCATCAGGGCAGTAACCAAGGCAGACGCAAAGGAGCTGCTGGACATTTATTCATACTACGTAACCAACACCGCAATCACTTTTGAATACGATATTCCTTCAGTCAAGGAATTTGAAGGCCGCATTGAATCCATAACAAAACGCTACCCCTACATCTGTGCAGAGGAAGACGGAAAAATACTGGGCTACGCATACGCCGCCCCCTTCAAGGAAAGGGAAGCCTACAAGTGGGATGTGGAGCTTTCTATTTATGTGGAAAGGTCAAGGCGCAAATGCGGTCTTGGAAGGGCCTTGTATTCCGCGCTGGAAGAAGAACTAAAAAAAATCGGAATCATAAACCTTTATGCCTGCATAGGCATACCCAACGGTGACGATGACGAATACCTGAACCACGCAAGCCAAAAATTCCACGAGAAGCTTGGCTTTAAAACCGTAGGAACTTTCTACAACTGCGGGAAAAAATTTGGCCGCTGGTACGCCATGATTTGGATGGAAAAATTCATTGGGGAGCACAATTAGGCAAAGGTTGGCTAAACCAAAGGAATTCTGCAAGCATCTTTCCCCAAGGCGACAAAATGCGTCTGCCGGATAAAGGCATTTTGTTTCATGCAAAAATCATAATGCTTTTTGTCCAAGCGAATCAACTAAGTCCGATGCACTTATATAGCAAAAAAAAATCGAATGTAATATAATGGGAAAAATCGAAGTATTCGTAAAACAGGAAATAGCGATGAAGGACTACATTCTACTTTTGCCAATCATTTTCATCTTTCACGACATGGAGGAGATAATCGGCTTCGAATGGTTTTTCAGAAAGAACCCGGACTTGTTCGACCGCTTTCCAAAGGTCATGAAAGCTTACCGGAACTTCACAACGGCAGGAATGGCACTTGCCGTCTACGAGGAATTCATTCCATTTTTTGGGCTAAGCCTAATTGCATATTACTTTCCCTGCAGCATTCTAAATGCCATCTGGCTTGGAATTTTCATTTCCTTTACCGCCCACCTTCTTGTCCACATAGGACAGACTCTTTACATAAGAAAATACATCCCAAGCTTTATCACAAGCACAATCTGCTTGCCTCTTAGCATTGCAATAATTTTTAAATGCGCATCTCTTATGACATTCAGTGCAGCAAGCGTAATCTGCATTTTTGCAGCCTTTCTTTTTATGATGGTAAACCTAAGAATTGCCCACTGCCTGATGCATTACTTTAACAAAAAAACATCCGGCAAGGCAGAAGCCTAACTCCCCTACCTAACAGAGCCGGCAATTCCTATTGCAATCTTATGGAAAGGCATCCACTCATGCGCCTCTACGGAATAACCGTAAAAATAGCCGTAGTCTGCCTTTAGGCCTAGTTTTACATCAGAGTCGGCACCTATCAGGTATAGGGAAAGCGTTGCACCAAGGCCGCCAGCCCATGAGTTGGAAATAAAACCGCATTCAGTATAGGCTTCCACACGGATAACGTCCAGCAAATTGTAGTCAAATCCGCTATATAGGGAAAACGTAAAAATCTTGTCCGAAGGGCTTATCGTTAGGTCGTTCCTCTCGTAGGAATCATCGTCTGTCGACAGGGCATCCCAAAACCAGAAGGGCAGACCAATGTTGGCTCCAATGAAGACACAGGGGCTTATGTCCATATTCCCGTTGATGTTCATGTTTGCGCCGCTCGGGTCATCATTTTCGTCAAGCTTGTCATCATCAATTTTAAAAACATAGAAGTCCAGGTTCATTGCAAAAGTTGCCTCTGTCTCTTCCGCATAAAGAAAGCCTAATGAGAAAACAAGGGCTGCAAGTACAAGAAATCTCTTACAAAGCAATTTATTTATTTCCATATTTAAAATTATAACTATTATGCAAAAGCCCATCAATATGACACGAAAGAATAGTTTTTACAAAATATTTTTTTTGACACAAAATATTTTTTTGTGCTATACTTCCCCGCATGGATAATCTTCAGAAAAACAATTCGAACATAGATGAAAGCTCAAGTGCAGCCCCCAGCGTAAAAATCAGGGGCAAGCAGGACTTTACCCAGGGAAGCATAGCAGGAAAGCTTGTTGCCTTTATGCTGCCGGTTCTTCTTTCCCTCGTGCTCCAGTCACTCTACGGCGCAGTGGACATGCTGATTGTAGGCCGCTTCGGTACGACTGCCGGAATAAGCGGGGTTGCAGTCGGCGGCAATGTGATGAACCTTTTTACCATGCTGCTGAATGCAATAACGATGGGCGTAACTGTCCTGCTGGGGAACTACATAGGTGCCAAGCGCTTTGAACTGGTGAACAAGCTGCTTTCCAATGCAGTCGTGTTTTTCCTTACGCTTTCCCTGCTACTTACAGCCCTCATCGTGCCACTTGCCCGCCCGCTTGCAATAGCAATGCAGACTCCAGAGGAATCTATTGAGCTGACGGTCCAGTACATAAGGATATGCGGTGCCGGATTCATCTTCATCACCTTCTACAATTTTATAAGCGCAATGCTGCGGGGCATGGGAGACTCTAACACTCCCCTGATTTTCGTGGCAATTGCATGCGCCGTAAACGTTGCCGGAGACCTGTTACTTGTTGCAGGCCTCAAGATGAACGTGGCGGGTGCAGCCATTGCAACAGTTGCAGCCCAGGCCGTAAGCGTAGCGCTTTCCCTTATAATCATCAAAAAGCGCTCTATTCCATTTAAAATAGAAAAAAAGAATTTGAATTTTGGAAGCGAGATTCCCAAGTTCATAAAGCTAGGGCTTCCACTGACGATTCAGGGTGCGCTTACAAACTTCAGCTTCCTTGCCCTTTGTGCATTTGTAAACAGGCTGGGGCTTGACGCATCATCTGGCTACGGCGTGGCACAGAAAATCCAGGGCTTTATCATGCTGCTCCCCATCTGCCTAATGCAGAGCATGGCACCTTTTGTAGCGCAGAACGTCGGTGCGGCAAACGAAAAGCGGGCCAAAAGCGGACTCCTCATTGGACAGGGAATTGGGGCAGCAGTAGGCCTTCCGGTGATGATTGCAATATTTTTCTTTGGAGACAGAGTTGCTTCCATTTTTACGGAAGATCCGGCGGTAATAAAACGCGCATTCGAATTTCTTCGGGGCTTTTCCCTGGAAGCAGTCGTAACCTGCATACTCTTTAGCTACCTGGGCTACTTCAACGGACACTCAAAGAGCCTATTCGTAATGATTCAGGGACTTTTGCAGACATTCCTGCTTCGCCTCCCCGTCTCTTACTTCATGAGCATCCGCGAAAATGCAAGCCTCACTGGAATCGGTGCCGCCGCCCCCACAGCAACAGTCTTCGGAATCATCCTCTGCTTTGTCTACTACAAATGGCTAGGCCGGTCTCTGGACAGAAAGTAAAAGTTATAGCCCCTGTTGTTGGCGGTTGAATGCGGCGCCCCAAAAAAGCAGGCTGCTCAAAAAAGAATAAAGAAGAATATTATAGAAGGAAAATGCCAAATTAAGGCTATTTGGGCCTAACTGACCGCCTAAATGACCATGCAAATGTGGGCTTTTTTGTTGAAAATATGGAGAATTGTCGCTATAATAGTAGCATGATTCAAAATGATATGATACTTTCTGCATCCGGTTGGCGCAAGGTTTTTGCTAAGAGTGGCGGTGCAGAAGACAAGGATTCTGATATAGGAGAAACTAACCGCTTGCTTTGCGCCCTTATTGCAGAGACATTTGCGGATTATGTGCTTTCAAAGTCAAAGAATGATGAGCCCCACGTGGCTCTTGGCACGGATACCCGTCCTACCGGCAAGGAAATGGCGGATGTTATCATAAGGGTTTTCCTGCAGAAGAGGATTTACGTCCACTTTGTAGAGGTTGCATCTGCCCCGGAAATTATGGCTTATTCAAAGGAGCTTGACGGCTTCCTTTACATTTCGGCCAGCCACAATCCAATCGGCTGGAACGGAATAAAATTTGGGCTTAACAAGGGCGGGGTTCTTGAAGGCAAGGAGACCAACGCTCTTGCAGACATTTTCCGGGAGAAGTGCAAGGCTTCGGATGCGGAGGAAAGGGCTAACCTTCTTATTGAGGGGGCAAACCTTCACCACCTTAAGCAGGTGTATGCAAATTCTTCCTTCCACAAGCTTCGTGCGGTTGAAGCTTACGACAAATTCATCCGCGGGGTTATTACCGGCATCTTTAACAAGAAGGGCCAGGACGCTGTTTTTGAGGCGATTAAGGAAGGTCTTAGGGAAACCCCAGCTTCCATCGTATGCGACATGAACGGTTCTGCCCGCTCGGTTTCCATAGACAAGACATTTATTCCCCAGTGCGGCCTTGAATTCTTGCCTTTCAACGACACGCCTGGGCTTATAATGCACGAGATTATTCCAGAGCCAGAGAATATGACCCGTCTTGCGGACGTAATAAATGACCTTCATGCTGACGGCAACAACAACATTCTTATTGGCTACATGCCGGACTGCGACGGTGACAGGGGCAACATTGTCTTCTTTGACGAGGACGCACAGACTGCCCGCCCAATTACGGCACAGGAGATTTTTGCGCTTAGCGTTGTTTCGGAGCTTGCCTTTGAGGAATGGAAGAAGGAGACGCTTAACGAACAGGGGCTTTTGTGGAGGACGCAGGCAACCTTTGGAAAGCATGCGGTTGTAGTAAACGGCCCCACATCCATGCGCATTGACCAGATTTGCGAAAGCTTTGGCTACGAGATTTTCCGCGCGGAAGTTGGGGAAGCAAACGTGGTGAACCTTGCCCGCCAGAAGAGGGACGAAGGTTACGACGTGCGCATTCTTGGCGAGGGAAGCAACGGTGGAAACATTACATATCCTTCCAGCGTGCGCGACCCGGTGGCAACACTCTTTGCTGTGCTCAAGATGCTTACAATCCGTGACTACAGGAGAAGCGACGGCAAGTTCTGCAAGGGGCTTTTCCACATCTGGTGCGAGAAGGCCGGAATGTCCTACCGCTACAAGGACGACTTTATGCTTAGCGACGTGCTTTCCACCCTTCCCCGCTTTGCAACCACAGGCGTTAGCGAAAGCAGGGCGGTTCTTGACGTTAAGACCCAGGACAAGTCCTTGCTTAAGAAACGCTTCCAGGCAGTCTTTACCGATGACTGGAGCAAGCATGCAGACGAGCTTAATGCCATTTACGGCTTTACCGGCTACGAGGCAGACATTACCAACGGAACCAAGGAAGTTAAAAACGCTTCCGACTGGGCAAACGGCAACGGTGGCCTAAAGATACGCTTCCTGGACGAAGACGGAAATCCAAGGGCATTCATCTGGATGAGGCCAAGCGGCACAGAGCCAGTTTTCCGCATAATGTGCGACGTTATGGGCGGAGACGAAGCTGCAGAACGCTCGCTTTTGCGCTGGGAGACTACGCTGCTTAAAAAGGCGGACGGAGCTGAATAACTAAAAGGTGCAATTTTGAGTTTCCGTGTTACAGTATAAAAATTGGCGGAAGCGATTTTTGAACCGAAAAAAATTCTGCACACACGTCGTAGCAAGTGCGTTCGGCGTGCCCGAAGGGATAGCGCGGAAGCCTTTTTTCGGGGCAAAAACCGCTGGGAGCCAATTTTTCTGCTGCAAATATAAAACTCGAAGTTTGCCTAAAAAACAAACAAATTAAGGGTAACATTTTAGGAGTAATAATATGGAAGAAAAAGAGATACTCGAAAGAGCGGCACAGTACATTGCAGAAGAAAAGGACGAAGCTTTCCGCAAGGAAGTTGAAGACCTTGTTGCAAAGAAAGATTCAAAGGAAGCAATGGCGGAACTTGAAGACCGCTTCTACCAGAGCCTTGAATTTGGCACAGGCGGCCTCCGCGGTGTAATGGGCGGCGGAACAAACCGCATGAACACACTCAACATCTCAAAGGCAACGCAAGGTCTTGCAAACTACATTATCAAGGCCTTCCCCAAAGAGGCAAAAGAAGGCACTCTTAGCGCATGCATCGCCTACGACAGCCGCCACAACCACGACAAGTTCAGCGACATAACGGCACGCGTATTTGCGGCAAACGGAATCAAGGCGTATCTTTTTACAGGACTCCGCCCCACCCCGGAACTTTCCTATGCAATCCGAACCCTTGGCTGCCAGACCGGCGTTGTAGTAACGGCAAGCCACAACCCTCCCCAGTACAACGGCTACAAGGCATACTGGGCAGACGGAGCACAGGTTGTTGAGCCCCACGACAAGGGAATCATCGACGAAGTTAACGCAGTAAAAGAAGCAAAGCTTATCTCCCGCGAAGAAGGAATCAAGTCTGGAAAAATCGTACTCATCGACAAGGAAATTGACGACAAGTTCCAGGCAATGATAAAGGCAAACCTCTACCGCCCGGCCCTTATAAAAGAAAAGGCATCCAGCGTAAAGGTTGTCTACACGCCTCTCCACGGAACAGGCGCAATGCACGTAGAAAAGGTACTTGGCGACCTTGGCCTTAACGTAATCACCGTACCCGAACAGCGCGAAGGAAACGGAGACTTCCCAACTGTAGAAAAGCCAAACCCGGAAGAAGCACCGGCACTCAAAATGGCAGTTGAGCTTGCAAAGAAGGAAAAGGCAGACGTTGTTATGGCAACAGACCCAGACGCAGACCGCTTTGGAACTGCATTCCCGGACAAGGACGGAAACTATGTCCTCGTTACAGGAAACCAGATGGGTGCCCTGCTTGCAGACTACGTTCTCCTTAGCAAGAAGGAACTGGGCAAGATGCCAGAAAACCCGGTACTCATCCGCTCAATCGTAACAAGCCCCTTCGTAGACGCAGTTGCAAAGAACTACGGCGTAAAGGTAAAGGAATGCCTTACAGGATTCAAGTGGATTGCATACGATGAAGGCCAGATGGAAAAGACCGGCAAGGAACATTATGTCTTTGGCCTTGAAGAAAGCTACGGCTACCTTGTGGAAACAGAATGCCGCGACAAGGACGGAATCTCCGCCGCAGCAATGTGCGCAGAAATGACTCTCTACTGGGCAAGCAAGGGAAAGAGCCTCCTTGAACGCATGAACGACATGTACAAGGAAAACGGCTACTTCCAGGACGGAGCAATAAGCAAGTACTTCCCCGGAGTAAAGGGGCCTGCAATAATGACAGGAATCATGACCAAGCTCCGCACGGAAGGCTTACAGACCTTGGGCGGAAAGAAAGTCTGCAAAATCCGCGACGTACAGCAGTCAATTGAATTTGACCCAGCAAATCCTGCCGCAAAGGCAAACCTTCCTTGGCCAAAGAGCAACGTACTCCAGTTCTTTCTGGAAGACGGAACAATCGTTAGCGCACGTCCAAGCGGAACGGAACCAAAAATCAAGTTCTACATCAACTGTGCGGTTCCAGTCTCTGCAAAAACAGACGCAGCCCTCGAAGAAGCCAAGAAGAGCGCAACAGAAGAAATTGCAAAGATTTCAGCAGAAATCAACGCAGTCCTCGATGCCGCAAAATAAAGGCTAAAAGAAATGCACGGCCGTGGCCTTAAGATTTTTAGGAACTACAGAAGTCTTGCGCGGGAATTTTATTCCGGCAAGATTTTTGCAGCCTTTGACACCGAGACTACTGGCCTGCATGCGGCAACCGACCACCTTATGGAAATAGGAGCCGTAAAATTCAACAGGGACGGAATTATTGGGGAGCCATTTTCTTCCCTAATAAAACCGCCCGTTCCACTCACCCCCTTCCTTCAAAACCTAACCCACATCACGCCTGCGATGCTGGAAAACCAAAGCGATGCCGCAACGGTCACATTTGAATTCCTCCGCTGGCTTTCAAGCGACGATGTAATCCTAATCGCCCACAACGCCCCATTCGACATGTACTTTATAAACGCCCAGCTTGAGCGCATGAACATGGACGCACTAAAAAACACGGTCATCGACACGCTGCCTCTTTCCCGCTGGGCCTACCCCAACCTTAACAAAAACGGACTCGAAGGCCAGTACAAGCTTCAGAACCTGGCAAGCCTCTTGAATATAAAAGTTCTGGAAGCCCACCGCGCCCACGACGATGCCCGCGTCTGCATGGAACTCTTTAAGCGCATAATAAAAGACACCCGCCCCGTACAAAAGGACATCGAAAAGCAAACTCAGGAAAGCCTCTTCTCCCAGGAAAACGGCCAGCTGGAACTTTTCTAAAATCATTTTATTTTTTTTCTTTTTTTCTGGACCACACTCTATTTGCCAACCCGCTTTCCAGGGCTACGGCTTTCGCCTCCGACCACGCTACGCGTGTTTTCGCTGCGCTCACCCTTCCAATCGGGGGTAGGCTCTATCTGCTGTACGCAAGAGTGGCATATTTCCTATTGCTAGAAGTTGGCTTGAATGTTATACTGTCCCCATAAATTAAAAACGGAGGTTTATCATGCCATTTATTGGAATTGGTGCAGGCGCACTTCTCTTCATTCTATTTTTCTGTTCATACCGCAAGGTTCCCAAAAACCGCATCGGTATCCGCGTAGGGCCATTCGGAAACAAGACCGTAACAGGAAAGGCCATATTCGTAATTCCCTTTTTGCAGCGCATTGACTACATGACGCTGGAAAACATCCAGGTTGACTTTGTATCAAAAGATTCCATCCCAACACAGGATGCAATCAACATCAAGGTAGACGCTGTTGCAAACATTGCAATCTCCCAGGAAGCCGAAATAATGAAAAAGGCCGCCGCCAAGTTCATCGGCTATTCAACAGAAGACATAGCATCAGTCGTAACCCCTGTCCTTGAAGGAAACATCCGCGAAATAATTTCCCAGATAAAGCTCAAGGACTTGATTCAGGGAGACAAAAAAGTACTCGCAGAAAAAGTCGCAGAAAACGTAAAGCCCAACCTAATGGACTTGGGACTTGAACTTACCACATTCAACATCCAGAACTTTAAGGACGACAACGACGTAATCAACAACCTTGGTATAGAAAACACAGTCTCCATTTCCAAAGACGCAGCAAAGGCAAAGGCCGCAGCAGAAGCGGAAGTAAAAATTGCCCAGGCCCAGGCAGACAAAGACGCAAACGACGCATGGGTTGCCGCAGAACTAGAAATTGCCCAGAAGCAGAATGAACTCGCCCTCAAGAAAGCTTCCCTAAAGGCAAAGGCAGACACGGAAGCTGCAAAGGCAGATGCAGCCATGGCAATCGAAGCGGAAGTCCAGAGAAAGGACAAGGAAGTAAAAGAGGTAGAGGCAAACATTGCCCGCCAGGACAAAGAGATTGAGCTTCAGGAAAAGGTTGTTTCCATTAAGGAAAAAGCCCTCGAAGCAGAAGTCAAAAAGACAGCCGAAGCAGACAAGTACGCCGCCCAACAGCAGGCAGACGCAGACCTTTACCGCAGGCAAAAGAAAGCGGAAGCAGATGCCTTTGAAGTGCAGAAGCAGGCAGACGCAGATGCCTACACCAAGCTAAAGAATGCAGAAGCCGCAAAGCAGGCAATGGAAAACGAAGCCGCCGGTAAGAAAGCCCTCGCAGAAGCAACCCAGGCACAGGGAGAAGCAGAAGCCGCCGCAATCAAGGCAAAGCTTGAAGCAGAAGCAGAAGGTCTAAACAAAAAGGCAGAAGCCATGGCAAAATACGGTGACGCCGCAAAACAGGACATGCAGCTCCAGGCACTAAAGCTCTACTTTGAACAGCTGCCCAAAATCGCCGAGGCCGCAGGAAATGCCTACTCCAACGTGGACAAAATTTACATGTACGGCGGAGACTCATCCCAGCTTCAGGGCGACATCATGAAAAACGTAACCCAGATTTCCGAAGCCCTAGGCCAAAGCCTTGGCATAAACCCCAAGGACCTCTTGAACAGCTTCGTCGGAGCCAAACTCGCAAACGCAAGCAGCAGCAATAAAACCGACAAATAGCAAAAGCGCAGACAAACAAAGCCCTATTAAAACAAAAAGTGCTGTCGAAGAATATTCGGCAGCATTTTTTTTTCTGCGAAAGTCACGTCTTTTTTGACTTTAGATTTTTACCGCCCTTGGCTTTAGATTTTTACCACCTTTCACTTTAGATTTTCACCACTCTTCACTTTAGATTTTTACAACTCTTGACTTTAGGTTTTTACCACTCTTCACTTTAGATTTTTACCACCTTTCACTTTAGATTTTTACCACTTCCCACTTTAGATTTTCACAATCTTTTACAAAGAGATAGCTTGATTTAGAAAGTTGAAAATCAAGTTTTTTTTGCACAAAACGTGTCATTATCTGGCTCTGCAATTCTGTCATATCGGGCGGTTGGTGAGCGTAGTCGAACCACACCCCGATAATCTGCCTCAAAAGATTCCCATACTTTCGCAACGAAGTTTCTCGAGAACATGAGAATGACATGTATTTTTAGAACTCTAAATTGAACCTAAAATATATACTAAAGTTTAAGAAGGTCAAAATGCTCATGGATTTTTTCTGTGAGAGACTTAACCAAACCGCTTTCCAAGAGGCGCAGACTGTAGGCAATATCCTTATTCTCCGAAATCTCATTCTTAAAAAGCTGAGCATAAGAAACACTCAAAGCCTTTGCAATATTTTCTATAACATCAAGCGATGGTGTTTTACGTGCAAGTTCAATCTGCGTCATAAAAGGGACAGAAATTCCAGCCTTCTCCGCCAGTTTCTCTTGCGTCCACCCCGCCTCTTTACGTAAATTCCGTATATTTTTACCAAGAATCTCTACAATCTCACTCATCACTACAATAATATTGCCAATAGCAATACTTGACGATTAACCAATAGCAATATATAATAACTGTAAGCAATGTTAAATTGCTGTGACTTAAAACAGGAGGAACTAGATGAACGAAATTAAGTTCAAGGCATTTCTAGAATCTGATATAAATGAATCGACGGGTAAAGATAAATTAACTTCTGACGGAATCAATTCTAGGATTAGTAAAGGAAAAAAGGCGGAAGATATACTTGGTATGGACTTAGACGAAATTGTAAGTTCTGATACTGAAATGCGTAAGGCCTTAGAAAAACTTCAAGAGCATGAAAATCCGTCTCACAATCAAATGCAAAATGCAGTTCGGAAGTATTACAAGTTCCGCAACAATAAAGAATGTCCACGAAAAAAAGATTTATAACTTAATATAGGAGAATCAATTTTATGAAAAAATTACATTATGCAGTATGCAGCTTACTGGTTGCATTTTCTATCGCTACGATAACATCTTGTGCATCATTATTATATACATATGGGCCCATAGGTAAAAAGGTGCTTGCAGCAAATGCTGTAGACCGTCCCACAGATCTTTCAGATTCTTACTATTATGACTACAAGCTTGAAAAATACAAATTCCCAGACGGCAAGGTTGCAGATGTCTATCTATTTGAAGACATTAACGATTTAGGCCTGTGGCTTAATTTTCAAAAGAATGCCGCAAATCCAAGCAAACAAAAATGGTATAAAGAATGGCGTGATAGAACCAACGAAGAAAGTTTTTTTGAAGAGGCTACTTGGCACCTAAGTATAAAGGGGCCAATGACACCATTTTACCAAAAATATTCAGTACTCTTAGACAAGTATGGCCAAAAGAAACTACTTGAAATGGCAAAAACTGACAGTGAACTTTTTGTAGGCTCCTTTTACAAAGCAGAAGATTTGGGTATACTGGGTACAGTCCTTACTGAAAACAGCAATGCGGCAGCCTGCTACGAAGACGCAAGCGGAGTATATTGGCTGCGTATTTCATCTGCCGAAACCGCCGTCTCCCTGCGTGGTAACAAACAAGCACAAAAAGACCACAAAGGCGAGTTTGTATACGACGTTGTTTACATTCCAAACACACTGTATGAAAAAATTGCGCCTCCAACTCCAAAGCTAACTCCAGCGAAGGTCACCCCCTTCGATCCAAGTTCCGTCCCCGATTCAGACCGTAGTTTTAATCCTGTTGCCACCAAAGAAAAGGGTACATATTATTATGATGCAAACTTGGCCAATGACCTTCAATGGCTTGCCGTAAAAATCGCTTGCAAAGGCGTTTATGACATGGCATATACAGGAGACTTCAAGGCAAAAAATCCGACAGATTACTACAAGACAAGCTTCATAAAGAGATATCTCACAAAGAACGGAACATCCTCAAGGGGAACAACTTTGTTTGAAGGAATCTGTTTTGACTACGCAGATTTTGCATACAAAGAGCTTTCCACTAACAGGAAAGAGTATTCATCAAAAATTTCGAACTTTTACATGGTTGGAAGTTTTAAGGATCCAAACACCATTGTTGTCTACAGGATTGCAAAATCAGGCGAAGCCCATAATACGATTATAAACGGCACACCAGTTATTGTTTACAGCCAACGCCAAATCCGCGCTCACGAAAACGCAACTTTCCACGCATGGTTCTGGGTGCAAGCTAAAGACGGAACAATGTACTGGGTAGATCCAACATGGACGGACAATTCAGGCCGCCCTGTATACGGCATTGTCCGTGGTGGACAGGAAATAGAATTGAAAGCCGACCAGCGTTATTGCGTGAAGTAAAATAAAATTCTAAGGAGACTTACACTTATGAAAAGAAGAATCTTATTGATTGCCTTACTGCTTTTGGCAGTCACAAACACTTTTGCCGAAAAATATTGGTACGGAAAGGAAACACGACAGAATAAAAATTGTACTGTTCATATTGAGGAATATATCTCACATAAATCGCCAGTACTAAAAGAAAGGGTAGATGGAAAATATTTGCAAAAAATTGCTGATGGTACAATAGAGGCAGCACCAATTGATTCCGGCGAAATGTCTAGCACAAGTATTTTCTTTGGCAATGGCACATTCTACAGCATTGATTTTGTGTGGGATTCAGAGTTTAAAGAGGGAATGGTATCTGTCGCTTATTACATCAACTCAAATAGTAATGAAACTATCAGTATGAAAGAATTTGACAACTACAATTCCGCATTAAAGGAATATAAAAAGCAGTGCGATAAATTCTTGAAAAAACTCAAATCCGAGTAATCTTACAGAACAAATCAAACCTATCTGTAAAAACACTGATCAATCAAAACTAATGTCACAATGCGATTAATCAGTGTTTTTTTTGTCTTTACACAAATAAATAGAAGTAAAGAAGTCCTTGCAGCATAAAACGCAAAAGTCATTGAAAGTGGAGCGTTACAAGCAAAAAGATATTTACCCAACTTTTTCACAAAACTTCGTTGCTAAAATCCAGAATAGAATCTATAATAAAAGCATGTCCAAGCTTTCTTTTAAGGCATTTTGCATAGAGAACTATGCAGAGTACAAGAGCATACCTTCCTCAACAGTATTTAAGATGTTCCAAGAATCTAAACTTTTGCCCCACCTTTCAGAGGACTACGAAGACTTGCACGGAATGGGAAAAGAATATCTTATGGATTATTTTGACCGCTGGTTTTGCAAGGAAGAGAAAGAATGATTTTGTACCACGGTTCATATATATAAAATGGGGCTCTACGGTCAGAGCGCTCTGTATATCTACAGTCTGATAGCCTCACAAGACTTTGTGGATTCATAATTTTACCATACAAGGTCATTAACTTTACGTCATTTTGAGCTTGACTCAGAATCTAAAATCACTATATCGCAAAGAGATGCCGAAACAAGTTCGGCATGACAGATTCTTTGTGTTAATGACATTGGTCTTACTATATGCCTAAACTCAGATAATGCGCAATATTAAAAAGTCAAATAACTCAGACAATGCGCAATATTAGATGTTAATCCCAAGATGCAGCAGCATCCCCAGTGATGGGGATTTGGGCTCCTAGATATTTGGGCTTGGTGTGAAAGGTTATGTCAAGGAAGGCTTTTACGCGGGCGAGGGATTCGCGGAGACGCCAGGAGTTTTTTGTGCGCGGGTGGTAGGGCAGGACTTCTGGGGCTTCGTAGGCTACGGCATCAAGGCCAAGCTTTCGGGCAAGGTAGACTGCACGGGGGGCAAATGTTTTTTGGGTTACGATTACGCAGTCTTTTACGCAGAAGATGTCGCGGGCGCGATACATTGTTTCGTAGGTGGAAAAGCCTGCGTGGTCAAGGAAGATGTCGCTTTCTTCTACGGTGTAATACTGGCACATGAAATTTTTTATTCCGTTTACTTCGTCGTAGTTTTTGCGGCCGTGGTCTCCGCTTACAAGGTAGCGGCTGGCCTTTTGATTGTGAACAAGGTTTACTGCGGCTTCAAGCCTGTCGCGGACAACATGGGAAACTGTAGTTTTGTAAACTTTTGCACCGGGAATGATTACCGTGTATTTTTGCGGCAGGGATGCAAGGTCTTGGTAGACGAAACCTTTTGTGGAGCGGATCATGTAGACGTTAACGGAGATGCAGAAAATTGCGGTGAGAAAAAAGAGCGCAGCTGATGCGATTAGAAAGAATTTTAACTTTTTCATATTTACCTATTTTATTTTATAGAGTGCTGTCAAATAAGTTCATTGCATAGAGTCATCTCGAACGCTACGCCACTTTGCACGCACCTGCTACAAAGTGTGTTTCGGAATCCCTGTAATACATATAAAACAGATGCTGAATCAAGTTCAGCATGACCGATTTTTTTGACCAGCCACTGACCAGTTTTTATACGGCAAAGGCACTTGCTAATTCCAGAATCGGTCCTGTATGCAGTGTATAGATTCCGAATCCACATTCGTAGCAAGTGCGTGCGAATGTGGCGTAGCAGTTCGGAATGACAGTAACACTTGGCACTTACCGGCAAAGGCACAATATTTCTTTAGCGCGACAAATGCCGGTAAAAAAAGCAAGCACGGCAGGGATTGTAGGGACCCGCCGCAGGCGGGTTGCGCCAGCAATGGAGCCGAAAGCCGGCTCTCGCAACGAAGTTTCAAGCGACCCCGGAAAGCCCCTAGCAAAAGAAAGTGCCGCAAGAAAGAAAATATAAAAAGACTTTACTTGCAGGATTCAAAGATAATGTCTGCAAGGAAGATTACTGCAAGAATCCAAGTTACTACAGGAATTTCCTTTGACTTTTTGCCTGCGCATTTTGCAATCACGTAGGAGATTACGCCCCATGCAATTCCCTTGGCGATTGAATAGGAGAATGGCATGACCATGATTGTGATGAATGCGGGAACACCTTCGGTTGGGTCTTTAAAGTCTATTTCCGTTACGGACTTCATCATGAGGAAGCCAACGAAGATGAGTGCAGGTGCGGTTGCGGCTGCCGGAATGATTGCGAAGAGCGGTGTAAGGAAGAGAGAGAGGAAGAACAATACCGCCGTAACAACGGAAGCAAGGCCTGTGCGTGCGCCTGCGGCAACAGCAGATGTTGACTCTACGAAAGATGTTACTGTTGAAGTTCCAAGACATGCACCAACTACGGTTCCAACAGAGTCTGCCATCAAAGCGCCTTTTGCGTTGCGGATGTTTCCGCTTGAATCCTTAAGGTTGCCCTGCTCTGCAATTCCCATCAAAGTTCCAAGGGTGTCGAACATGTCTGTAAAGAGGAAGGTTATCATAACGACGATGAATTTTAATATCATGCCGCTTGAAGAAAATGCCTCGCCGAATGCAAAGTGGAAGAGGTGTGGTTCTGCCGGTGTGGAGAAAGGAGTCCAGTCTTTTGCAACACTTGTTACGCCAAACGGAATTCCGATTATTGTGGTAAGCGCGATTGCAATAAGGATTGAGCCCGGTACCTTTAGGATAAAGAGCACGATTGTAATTACAAGGCCAATTATTGCAACTGTTGCGCTTGCATTGTCTGCTGTAAAGTTTACAAAGCCAACCGGTGTTCCCAAGTCGGTCTTAACGATTCCAGCATTTACAAGGCCGATGATTGTGATAAAGAGGCCGATTCCGACGGACACAGCTTTTTTGAGTCCAGTAGGAATTGACTTTATGATTGCTTCACGGACACCAAAAAGTGAAAGAAGGATAAAGATGATTCCTTCCACAAGGACAGCCGTAAGTGCAAAGGCAGCGGAACAACCCATTCCTGCGCAAACAGTGTAGGTAAAGAATGCGTTAAGTCCAAGGCCTGGCGCAAGGGCAACAGGAAGGTTTGCAAGTAATGCCATTACAAGCGTTGCAATGCCGGCTGAAACTGCGGTTGCCGTAAAGACAGAGTTCCAGTTAAGGCCTGTTATTTCGTTTGCAAGAATGTTTGGGTTCACGGACAGGATGTAAGCCATTGCCAAGAAGGTTGTAATACCGCCGATGATTTCGCGGCTTACAGTCGTACCGTTTTCCTTCAACTTAAAAAAATTGTTCATCTATTTCCTCCATATTAAAATGAATTACCTTGTTAAAGCCATCAGGCCTTTTTCTTAAAGTGGCTGAATGCCATGCTAAAGCTTGCCCTCCCCTGCGTTACAGAACGGAGGTTTGTGCTGAATCCGAACATCTTTGCCATTGGTGCCTGGGCGTGGATTATGTTGCCACCGGATTTTTCGTCCATGCTGCTTATCATTCCACCGCGCTGGGTAATCTGGCTCATTGCGTCTCCAACAAACTCAGAAGGGCTTTCTATATCCACGTCCATGACCGGTTCAAGAAGCTCGGGGCTGGCTGCTGAACATGCCTTGTCAAAAGCTTCTGCGGCTGCGGCTTCAAAAGCGAATGTGGAAGCGGTAAGCGGGTTGTATTCAATGGCTGTAACGGTAACTGCAGTATCTGCACAAGGATAGCCCATCTTGATTCCTGAACCAAAACAGTTGGTGATGCTCTGTTCAATGGCCTCAAAAATTTCTTCCGGTATTTCTGACGAATGCTTGACGGTGCAGGAGTAGCTATTTCCGGCACCTGTTTCGCGAGGTTCAACGTGAATGGTAAGGCCTGCGGTGTTTTCTTTTCCTGCAAGTACGCGGCTGAATTCTTCCTTATAGTCTGCACTGGCTGTAACGGCTTCGCGGTAAGTAACCTGAGGCGCGCCAACACGGCACTGGACCTTAAAGTCATCGCGGATTCTTGTAACAAGAACGTCTAGGTGAAGCTCACCCATTCCGCTGATTACAAGCTGGCCAGTTTCTGCATCGTCGCGGGAGGTAAAGGTTGGGTCTTCCCTGCTAAGAATTTCAAGAGTCTCGTTAAGCTTGTCCCGGTCGCTCATGGTTTCCGGTTCTATTGCAATGGAGATGACAGGCTCGGGGAATTTTACGTTCTCCAAAAGAACAGGGAAGCCTTCGCTGCAAAGTGTGTCGCCTGTCTGGGAAAGCTTTAGTCCAACAAATACCGCAATGTCTCCGGCAGAAACGCTGTCCATCTGCTCCATGCGGTTTGCGTTTACGCGCAAAATGCGGTTGATTCTTTCGCGCTTTTTCTTGCTCGCGTTAAAGACCTGCATTCCTGTTGTAATCTTTCCTGCGTACATGCGGACAAAGCAGAGGATTCCCATCTGGGGGTCAAACTGGATTTTGAATACAAGGCCAACCGGAAACTTTGCGTCTTCCTTGCATTCAATGCTGGTTTCTTCCTCCACGTCCTTCTTTACGTGGACAGCCTTTGCGGCAGGAATTTCGTCCGGGGATGGAAGATAGTCAACGACTGCATCAATAAGCGGCTGGACTCCCTGGTTGTGGCGGCTTGAACCGCAGAGGAATGGAACCAGGGTGCGGTTTATTGTGCACTTTCTAAGCGCAGCCTTTAGCTCTTGAGTTGTAATCTCCTGGCCCTCAAGGTATTTTTCGCCAAGGGCATCGTCATTGCTTGCAACTGCATCAATAAGCTTTTCGCGCCACTCTTCTGCCAAAGCCTTGCGCTCATCCGCTATGTCAGCAACGTCAAATTTTTCGCCTTCGGATTCTGCATCCCACCTTATTTCCTTCATGTTGAGCAGGTCAATTACGCCTTCAAAGTCCTGGCCTGCACCAATGGGGATTTCCAGTGCAACAACCGGGCACTTGAACTTTTCGTGAACGTCATTCATTGCACCAAAAAAGTCTGCGCCAATTCTGTCCATCTTGTTCACAAAGCAAATGCGGGGAACATTGAATTCATCCGCCTGCTTCCAGACAGTTTCCGTCTGGGGCTGAACCCAACCCACCGCGCAGATTACCGCAACGGCACCGTCCAGTACGCGGAGGGAACGCTCAACTTCTGCGGTAAAGTCCACGTGGCCGGGCGTGTCGATTATATTTATCTTGTAGCCTTTCCATTCGGTTGTAATGGCAGCAGAGGCAATCGTTATGCCGCGCTCCTGTTCCTGCTGCATAAAGTCCATGGTTGCAGCACCGTCGTCAATTTCGCCAATTCTGTGAATCTTTCCGGAATAATAAAGGATACGCTCCGTAGTAGTGGTCTTTCCGGCATCGATATGGGCCATAATGCCAATGTTTCGCATTTTGTCTAACATAATTTTCCCCAAGCAGTCTTACGCAAATAAAGGACAGGCCTAAGTATTTGACCGCTGCGTTGCATTTTGGAATTGTTCAGTTTATTGCATATTATATAGAAAAGAATGATTTTTAACAACAGGAATTTTTCGCAGATTTAAGTGCTCGCTACTGGATTTGAACCAGTGACTTCCACCGTGTGAAGGTGGCACTCTACCGCTGAGTTAAGCGAGCAAGAATGTAAAAATTATATATCTGTGGGGAATTTTTGTCAAGAATAGTCTCAGGACGATACTCCAATTGCTCCACCATTCATTCCCCGGCTACAATCGGCCGCCATGCCTCTGCGCCACCACCCTTCCGGCCTTCCCTAACGGTCATCCCGCTTGCGCGGGACTAAAGGGCCTCCACGGTGGCGTAGGCTGATTTTCTGTTTTCCCCCACAAACCCCTATTTGGCGGAGGAAAGGCAAAATGTTGGGATATCCTCAATTTATAAAACTGCCATTTTGCGAATAAACGGCAGAGAAGAAAAAGTTTTGTTTTCCAAAAGACTTATAAGTCTACAGGCTGTTCCTGTAGGATGATTCGTTCCTTTTTCCCATGCTTCAACTGTTTTGGTAGAAACGCCCATATAATCGGCAAATAAAACCTGCGTCATTCCAACTGATGTTCTAATATGTTTAATCTGTGTATTAGTATATTTTTTTACAGGCTGTATTTCGTATACAGTTTTTCTTGTTTCTAAATTTCCGCGTTCAACCTCTACAGCTTCGTTCAAGCCTGTCATTAAATCATCAAAAAATTTACTCATTTTCCTTCCTCCAGTTTTTTGCAGTCTCTGCTTTCAAAATGCTTATAGCCTTCTTGACTTCCTTCTTTTCTGCATCTGTAAGATTCTGTTTTTCATCCTTTGAAAATACTTGAATAAGATAGTTCTTTTCAAAAGCAGCAAAATCCACATAGCATACCCTTGCACTGCCACTTTTACCACGGCCTTCAAATGCAAAGCGGATTTTTCTTAATCCACCTGTTCCTACCATTATATTTCCCGCATCAGGATTTTTGATAAGAAATTGTTGCAGTTCTGCAAGATCATCTTCCGTAAATCCTAATGCGAACCATCGTTTTGTAAATGATGGAGTTTCTATAAATATTCTTTTCATAACTTATCGTTTTATTTTACCCTATTTTATAGGGTGTGTCAAATATTTTTCTCCATCGATTTACTTACCTTAGTACACTCTAGCAAAAAATATCTATGCTGATTATCAAGCCTGCTAAAACATTGACTCTTTTCATTAAATTTTGGTCAAAAACAACCCCAAAAAGGGGCTATTTTTCTGCTTCCCCATCAAATACCTATTTGTCGGAGGAAAGGGCGGTGTTTTTACACTCTCCAAAAACGCTAGATGTGGGGGATAAGTTTAAAAGAAATTCTTATAATGCTCCCTCTTGTGATATTCTGGAGATGAATTGTATTCCTCCGAAAGAACACGAAAAGTACCATCCTTATATTCCACTTCTATCTTTATCGTGATGCGGACGCATTCTATATCAATAATATAGTTTCCTTCCCGAGAAAACAAATCCTTCGGAAGATTTTTTGTTCTAAGAAACAAATAATCTAACCTGTTGTGATAATTACGTATTTCATCAATTTTCAGATTTTTGTAATAAGTCTTATCAAAACCATGATTATTTATTCTAATACATTTTATAGCACTAAAAACCTTTGGCTTGATATTATTTAATAGTAGAAACAACTCTCCATCATCAATTCTTATTGTGTTAACGATAGGGGCAGATGAATTACCCCTGCAAGAGACAAATAATATACATGCAAAGACTATCAATACCTTTCTAAAACCCATTTTATTGCCTCCGATTTATATCCTGAATTCTTCAAAATTTCCGCCATCTGTTTCATCCGTTTTTTATCGTTATTTTCAACACCAATACCATACCGTTCCTGATAATAAAAGAAGGCAAAATCCCCAACCATTTCTGCCTGAGACTCTAAATATGGAAAATCAGACAAGGTATTGTATTGCGATAAATCTCCGTAGTTGTATACATAATTTTTCTCATTACTCAATATTTCTCCAGAACAGTCTCGGTTGAAATCAACCTTGTCATTGCCTTTAAGGTAGAAAAACTTATCCGCAATGTCTCGAAGACGCTTGAATTCTTTTTGCCCCCTACACTTTTGGCCGATACCCCCTACTGCATAGTCCTAAAGACGAACAGCACCAAGGGTAACACGACCAAAAAGTCGTATTCGGTAAGTTCAAGTTCCATAGTAAAAGTAAAGGACGAGTAGTCCTTGCAAGAGGTCTTTGGAGGAAAGCTTCAAAGGCCTCTTGTTTTTATCTTGTCAAACTCGGAGGCCAGGGATTCTATTTCCTTTGCGATGGCAAAATATTCGCTGTCGAAGCCTTGTATGATTATGCGCCCGATATATGTTTCCGTATCAAATTCACCGAGGCTTTCATCCAGGAACAGAAATGCAATCTGGTTATAAAGGTCGTGCTCGCTTTCGTTATAGCCCTTGCAGAAAAGGACTATTCCGATTTTACTTTTGTCTTCATCATCTATGAACATGAATTTTATGTCTTTGGGGAAGATTTCTTTGTTTGCGATGCGGATAGAATTTTCAACTTTTCTTCTTGGGCGGAATTTTATGAATGTCCATTCAGGCAAGTTGGGCTTGGCTTTGTACAATTTTTCCACAGCGGGGAAGGCTTCGATTATTCCGTCTGCACTTATTACGAATTCCCTTTTTGCTTCTTTTACGGAAGAAATTTCAAACGCTAGGTTTGGACCGACCTTTTGCAGCTCCTCTTGAATTTTGTCGAATACAACTTCCTGATTTGATTCAAAGTTGAAAATCATTTTTGAATTTTTGCAAAACCAGTTCCAGAACTTTTCTTCTTTTGTTTTTGCAGAGAATGAAAAGAAAGCCATACTAGCACCCCCAGTTAATTATCTGAATCCTTTTTTTCATACTGAATATTTATGGAGCCTGTTTTGCTTCTTTGCTCAAAGGCCCTTATGTTTTTGTCGTAGGTGATTTTTATGTTTGATGAATCGACCCATTCAATTTTTATGTCTTTTGATGCGCTTCCATGATTGCTGTCGTAATGAAAAAAATAATTTTCTTTATTCACCTTGTCAAATTCATTTTTGGATGAAACTGTTACACGATAGGAATAATCAGAAGTTGCACCGGAATTTACAGAGTAAACATATAGCGTTCTTGACTTGTCCGGAGACTGTATGGAGCTTATAAGTTCGTAGTCCAGGGGCATTATTTTGTTCAGCGTAAAACCGATTAAAAGCATAAGGGAAAGATAGGCCATAACGGCCAGAAAGACTTTTATAATTTTTTTCATTGTGACACCAACTTTATACATTATAACTTACATAAATACAAAAAGGAAGTGGTTTACCAAGGATTAATTACTAACAAAAAATAAGATAAAAATTAATGGCGAGATTTCAATGCATATATTATCATCTGGCTGAGAACCAGGAAGATCATTTACATATTCGTCCAAAACAGAATCAACAAGTCCTTTTGTTCTAGAAAAAGCTCTTGCACATATTATTAAAAATAATATTGATAGCATAAGTATTATTCTCATACTGATTCTAATTTTATGTTTATATTGTTTTTGCATTTTAATTTATCCATTAAATTCTAGCAGGCGTTGTCCGCTTGCTTTGGCATTTGAGGAGCGACTTGGGGCTGGAGCGAGGGGGAACTCGCAGCGTAGCTTCAAGCGGACTTTCCCCCCCCTTGGCATATTTTTTATTTTATTAGCATGCAGTCGCCGTAGGAGAAGAAGCGGTATTTTTGTTCGACGGCTTTTTGGTAGGCGTTCATGATGTTGTCCCGCCCCGCAAAGGCGCTTACCAGCATGATGAGGGTTGATTCGGGGGTGTGGAAATTTGTGAACATTTGGTCTACCACTTTGAATTTGTAGCCGGGGTACATGAAGATGTTTGTGCCTGCGGTTCCTGCCCTTACGATGCCGTTTTGGTCTGCGGCGCTTTCCAGTGTGCGGACGCTTGTTGTTCCTACTGCGAGGATTGGTCTGCCCTCTTTTTTGGCGGCGTTGATTTTGTCTGCAACGCTTGGGGGCACGGTGTAGTATTCAAGGTGCATTTTGTGTTCTTCTATGTTTTGGGCTCTTACCGGGAGGAAGGTTCCTAGTCCTACGTGCAATGTTATCCATTCAAGGTCTATGCCCTTCTGCTTTAGTCTGTCCAGCACCGGCTGGGTAAAGTGGAGGCCTGCGGTTGGGCAGGCTGCGCTTCCTGTTTCTTTTGCGTAGATTGTCTGGTAGCGCTCGCTGTCCGTGTCGTCGTCTTCGCGGCGGATGTAGGGCGGAAGAGGGATGTGTCCGTTGCGCTCAAACCATTTTTCATCCAATGGGAAGGGAAACTTTATTGTGCGGAATTCGGTTCCGTCGTCGCTTTGGTTAAGGACGATTGTTCCTTCGCTGCCGTCTGCAAAGCGGTAGGTGTTGCCGTCTTTTACTTTTTTGGCTCCCTTTACCATTGTGTTCCATTCACAGGATGTGCCGTCCGGGCTGGCGGTGGAACTGCTGGCTGAGCTTGTGGCGGTGGAAGAGTCGGCGGCTGGAGAAGATGCCATTGGATTAAGGAACATGAATTCCTGTTCGCGGCCGGTGTCCGTTTTTATTCCGTAGCAGCGGCTTCTTCTTACGCGGCTGTTGTTAAAAATCATGAGGGTGCCTTTTTCCACCAAGTCCGGGAGTTCTGCCATTAGGTGATGCTCTACGATTCCGCTTTCTTTTCCCAAGAGCATGAGGCGGTCGTCTCCCCTTTTTCCTGACGGACGTTGCGCAACGAGTTCCTGTGGCAAGTCAAAATAAAAGTCGCTGGTCTTCATTAAAATTCTTTTCCTTTGGGGTAAGCCCCAGATGTTTGTATGCTTTTTCGGTTACGATTCGTCCTCTTGGGGTGCGCTGTAAAAGTCCGCACTGGATGAGGTATGGCTCGTAGTAGTCTTCCAGGGTGTCCTGCCCTTCTCCGATGGAGATTGCAAGGGTGTCGGCACCCACAGGTCCTCCGCCAAAATTATTTATTATGCTAAGAAGAATCTGGCGGTCGGCGTATTCAAGGCCCAGTGAGTCTATGCCAAGCTTTTTAAGCCCCTCTTCCACGATTGACTTTGTGATTATTCCCTTTCCCTGAACCTGGGCAAAGTCCCTCATTCTGCGCAAAACCCTGTTTGTAACGCGGGGAGTTCCCCTTGAGCAGTCTGCCATAAGGAGGGCGGCGTCTTCTTTTACGCTTACGTTCAGTATCTTTGACGAGCGGTGGATGATTGAGGCAAGCTCTTCGCGGCTGTAGTAGTTGAAGCGCTGTATTATTCCAAAGCGGGAAATTAGAGGGGAGCTTACCATGCCGGCCTTTGTTGTGGCACCGACCAGGGTAAAGTGCGGTATTGGTATGCGGACAGTGCGGGCTGCGGCACCCTGTCCTATTACCCAGTCAAGCTCGTAGTCTTCCATTGCTATGTAGAGCATTTCTTCTATTGCGGGCTTTAGGCGGTGTATTTCGTCTATAAAGAATACGGTTCTTGGCGTTATGGTGGAAAGGATTCCTGCCAAGTCTTTTGGTTTGTCCAGGGCTGGGGCGCTTGTTACCTTAAAGTCTGCACCAAGTTCGCAGGCGGTTATCTGGGCAAGTGTTGTCTTTCCAAGTCCGGGCGGGCCAATCAAGAAGAGGTGGTCCAAGGCTTCCTGCCTTTTTCTGGCTGCGTCTATGAAAACACCGAGGTTTTCCTTTATTGCGCTTTGTCCAAGGAATTCCGAAAGGGACTTAGGCCTTAGGGAAGAATCCTGTGCATCATCTACAGAAGAAAGGTCTGCCCTTACTATGCGGGTCTGAGGCTGTGCGGCTGCATTTGCCCCGGAAACTGCACCTGCACCACCCATGTCATCTGAGCTAGAGGAAGAGGCATTTTGTGCGCGGACAATCTTTGTCTTACCGGCACTTTCCTTTGCTACGTTTGCGCTGGCCTGGCTTGCAAGCTGGGCAGCTATGTTCATTTCGTCAAGGGTGTCGTCTGTTTTTCTTGTATATGATGTCTTGTGAGTTACGCTTTTATTCATGGCCGCATCTCCTAGGCAAGCTCAACAATTGCCTGGCGGAAAACATATTCTTCTTTCTGAACCTGGCTTTGCGAGGCAAAAGAGGGGTCTTCGGCAAGTCTTCCAGCTATCTTTGCAACGGCGGCTTCGGCAGTCTTTTTGTCGTAGCCCATGTTGGAAAGCGCAAGGGCAACGTCTGCAAACGGAAGTGCGTCTTTTTTGGGCAGGGACACGGATGAATTCTCAGACAAGGAAAGCTTCCCTTTTAGCGCAAGGAGCATCTTTCCCGCGGTCTTTTTTCCAACGCCCGGCACTTTCTGCAGGCGGTCCACGTCTCCGCTTTCAAGAACGGATGCAAGGTCTGCGGCAGAAATGTTACTCATTATTTTTACCGCACCCTTTGGCCCAATTCCGTCAACTTTTAAGAGGTTAAGGAAAAGTTCCCTGTCGCTTTCGGATGCAAAACCGTAGAGGTTCATAAGGGCATCCGTATGCTGGAGCCAGGTGTAGACACGGCCTTCCTGTCCTACAGGTGGAATGTCAAGGAGAGAGCTTTCTGGAACCGTAAGCTCCCATTCAATTCCGTGGGTGTCTATGCATAATTTTTGAGGGCCTTTAAAAGTGATGGTGCCTGTAAAACTGTTGAACATGAGGCCATTGTAGCAAAAAAAGCGACTGTTTGCAATGAGAAAGGGGCGGCAACACTCCCTGCCTTTACAAGAAACTGCCACGCAGTACTTCACTCTGAACTTTACCCCGAACTTGCTTCAAGGGCTTTATACGCACCAGTTCCCGCTACTCAAGCTGCTTAAAGTTCTTCATTAGCGCAAGGAAAGTTGAGATGTGGTTCTTCGTGCGCTTAAGAAGGGGAAGGCAGCCGTTCTCGAATTTGTTGTTAAGCTCGTCCCAGTTGGAAATAAGGTCGAACGTTCCGTGGCTTCTTTCGTGAATCAGCTCGTCGTAGAAGACAAGAATCTTCTGCAGTGCCTTTAGGGACCGGTCTATTATAGCCCTAACCTTCATGTTGATTGAATCAATCTCCATGTTAAAGTTTGCAACAACGGAATCATTCACACCAAGGCGAAGGTAAAGCGAGTTGAGCTTGTAGCCTTCAGCAAACTTTGTGTCCAGCTTTGTGTCCAGCTCCGTAACGGCAGCCTGCATCTCGTTAAGTTCGTGGTAAAGGCTGGTAAAATCAGAAATATAGTTCTGGCGGTTGCACTGGGCAACAATCTCAAAATTCTCTATAAATTTTGTAAATTCGTCGCGGAAATAAAGGGCAAAGAAGGAATTCAGGTAGAGGAAGGCGTTGCAGTGCTCAAAGCAGTGGGCCTTGCTCTCCACGTACTTCTCGTTTTCCTTTGCATTGTAGAACTTGAGCGGAACAAGTGCGTGGCCTGCAAAAACATCGTCAACAAGCTTCTTCTGGCTTTCTATAACCCTCTTGTGGTGAATCTCTTCCACCGTAGAGCGGAATTCCTGGTAAATACCTTCAAGATAAGGCTTTACAATATTTTTGGAAGAAGTGTTTTCCTGGAGCTCTGCATCCGGGTCATGGCTAACAAGCTTTACCATGCCAACAAAGACGCGGTTGTTTTCCATAGAATGAAGGACCGCAATCTGCTGCTTAAGGCGCAAAAATGCCTGGTCTTCTATGCCGGAAAGCTTTTTTAGGAAGTCAAAGACATTGCCCCAGTCCTGAATGCTAAGCAAGAGGGAGGTTGCGGTAAGGAAGTCCATCACAAATTCCTTCATGTACGCGGTGGGAACAGAGTCAAAGTGTGGAAGCTCCTCAAAGGAATTTTCCCTAAAGACCCCGTGGAATTTACGGAGGCCCGCATAATAGTCAATAACGCAGAACTGCTTTAAAAGCACAAGGGCGTTATAGGTGTTGTTAATCTCACCGGCACGCTCATTTTCCAGACCGTCGCGGAGGGCTACAAAGAAATTCATCCCCTGCTCGGCAAGGCTCTTAAGCTCTATCTTGGTGGCAAAAACCTGAATGCTTTGGGAAGAAAGCTTTGCAACAAGCTCGTGCTGGTCAGTATCAAGAGAATAGTTAAGAATCTGGGCCGCATAAAATTCGTCCTGGGTGTTCTGGATAAAAAATTCGCGGAATGGTGCCACCGTCGCATAAACCTGATATACAAACTTTGCAAACTGAGCGTTAATCAAATCTTTTTTTAAATTGAAGAATTTATATCCCGACTTGTTAAGCTGCTTCTGTATTGATTTTAAAGCTTTTGCCCCTTTATTTGCCGCTCCAACCTCGTGTCCGACAATAAAACTCAAAAGGCGCATAAAAAATCCGGATTTTACTTGTTTTTCTTCTGACATATTTCTATTATGCCATATTTTTCTTTAAATTCAAGGGATTTTTAAATTTTTTGGGCGGCACTAGGCCTTCAGAAAATCCCTCCATGGATTTTCTGAAGGATTGCAGAACCGCTTCGCAATTCTGCATGCTGCTAAGTCGCCCATCCATGGGCTCTTTGGGGCTTTCAAGTTCGCAGGTAATTTCCTCCATGGATTTTCGGAAGGATTGCAGAATAACAATTAACCGTCACCCTGAACTCGTTTCAGGGTCTGTTCCACCATTCATTCGTGGTTCGACAAGATTACCAACCATGGTTCGACAAGCTCACCAACCGTGGTTCGACAAGATTACCATATTGTATATTCGTTATACTAGTTCGCGGGAAATCCGGTATGCAAAAAAAGGCGCGGCAGGTGCTGGAAGGGCCCGCCGAAGGCGGGTTGCGGAACGAAGTGGAGCAATGGAGGCGAATGCCGGAACCCTGCAAGCGCCACACACGGGAAATGCCCGGCAGCAAAGAAGCAGTCGGACAGCAAAGCCAAGCGCCGCCATACAAAAAACACGGGAATCAATTTTGGGCTCCGCTCCCAGGTAAATACGTCTGATAAACCCGCTGTGTCGCGGAATAGGAAATTAAACTCACTGCGTTCGTTCCGCTCCAATGCGTGTTTTCAGCCGTATTTGCCTTCCGCTGCGCCCAAGATTGATTCCCAGCTTTTTGGCATAGTAAGTAAGGAAAAAGTTTCCACTTGTAAATTCACTTCAATAATAGTAGAATACATTCAACGGACATTCCGCAAAAATTTACCAACATTTTTACTTTAGAGGCATAAATTATGAATTTTGTTGAAGAAATGAAAAACAAGGCCAAGGAATACCAGAATTCGCTGGTTCTCCCGGAAGGAACAGAGGAGCGCACCGTACAGGCTGCCGCAAAGATTGTTAAGGAAAAGCTTGCAAAGACTGTTACCCTGCTCGGAAAAAAGGCTGATGTAGAAAAGGTTGCCGCAGAAAAGGGCGTTTCCCTTGAAGGAATCAGCGTAATTGACCCCGCTTCGTCTGAATGGCTTGAAGAATTTGGAAAGGAATATTTTGAGCTCCGCAAGGGCAAGGTTAACAAGAAGACCGGTGAGGCAGAAGTTCCCGATGTGGAAGCAGGAAAGGCCTACATGCTAAAAGACCCGCTAAGCTTTGGCGCAATGATGGTCCGCACAGGAAAGGCAAACGCAATGGTTTCCGGTGCCTTGAGCGCAACGGCAGACCTTCTCCGCGCAGGCCTTAAGGTAATCGGTACAGCCCCAGGCACAAAGACAGCATCTTCTTGCTTTGTCATGGACACCCACAACAAGAAGTGGGGAAAGGACGGCTACGTTATTTTTGCAGACTGTGCAGTTAACCCACGCCCAACAAGTGAGCAGCTGGCAGACATAGCAGTTGATTCCGCAAAGTCTTGCCGCGAGCTTTTGGATGCAGAACCGGCAGTTGCCCTCCTCTCTTTCTCTTCAAAGGGAAGCGGCGGTAAGCTTGAGGACGTTCTTAAGGTTCAGGAAGCATTCAAGCTTGCTAAGGAAAAGGCACCAGACCTGCTTTTGGACGGAGAGCTCCAGGCAGATGCGGCCCTTATCCCCGAAGTTACAGCAAGAAAGTCTCCGGGTTCACCAATAGAAGGAAAGGTTAACACCCTTATCTTCCCAAGCCTTGAAGCTGGAAACATTGGCTACAAGCTTGTGCAGAGATTTGCTGGCGCAGACGCTTACGGCCCAATCCTACAGGGCTTTGCAAAGCCAATCAGCGACCTTAGCCGCGGCTGTTCAGTGGAAGAGATTGTGGTAACAAGCGCAATCACCCTTGTACAGGCAGGAAAAATCAGCTGATGGTTGTAAAATCAACAAAAACGGCGGTGCTGGGGCTAATGGGGCTTGCCCTTTCCCTTGCGCTGTCACTGGCAATATCATCATGTGCAACGACCGGCGGCAAAAACTCAAAGGGTTTGGCTTCCGGCCACGGCAAAGACTACTACAACACCCACTTTGCAGACGGCACAGCCATTGTAAATTCAAAAAGTGCATTCGACTCAGAGGATTCCATCCTTTTAACCTTTGCGGGAGATATAATGGCCCATACGCCAAACTGGTCCAAGGGCAACTTTCCCCGCATCTACAGGGACATTGAGGCCTTGATTAAGGAAAGCCCCCTCACTTTTGCAAATCTGGAGACACCGGTTGCGGAAAACCGTCCCTTCTCCAACTACCCTGCATTCAACGTGCACGGAGACTATGCCCAGGCAGCAATAGACGCAGGATTCAACGTCTTTAGCCTTGCCAACAACCACACCAACGACCAGGGCCTAAACGGAATCCAGCAGACAAAGAAATACTTTGACGCAAAAATAGAAGCCACAAAGGGAAGCGACCGCCCTGTTTACGCGGCAGGACTTAAGGAAAGGCAGAACGGCCCCTGGAGCTACCAGGTAATAGAAAGCGGCAACTGGAAGATTCTTTTCGTTGCTGTTACAGAAATCCTCAACAGCCCAACCTGCTCTTCCTACATAGACTTTCTTGTTCCCAACAGCAAGAACCGCAGCATATTTATAGAAGACATGAAGGCTTTAAGAAAGGCCCACCCCTGCGACATATTCGTTGTAAGCATACACTGCTCCGACCCGGAGTACATCTTTACAATAAGAAGCAGCCAGAAGAACTTCTACCACGAGCTTTTAAATGCCGGCGCGGACGTAATATGGTGCAACCACCCCCACGTCTCCAAGGACTGGGAAGTCGTGGCGGATTCTGGAAACGTTCCCCGCAAAATTATCTTCTATTCTATGGGCAACACAATCAGCGGGCAAAGGACAAACCCGCAGTTTGCAAAGCCAGACACAAACAGGGACTACACCGGTGAAGGATACATAACCCAGGTGCGCTTTTTAAAGGACAGCGACTCAAAGCTTTCCATAGCACTTGTAAATCCCGTCATCGTTACCACATACATTGCCCCCGACCGCTTCTACGAAATCAGGATTCTTGACGACAAGCTAATTGAAAAGCTTAACGCAGAAGGGCAAAAAAGATGGGGCAACTACCTAAGAGAGAGAAAAAAACTGATGGAGCAATTTGAAGGAAAAACCCTATGGCAATAGATTACAAAAGCCTTCCAGTCTACGAACAAAAGCAGCGCATCCTTGACACGCTAAAGGAAAACCAGGTAATTGTAGTGCAAAGCCCCACTGGCTCTGGAAAAACCACGCAGATTCCGGTAATCTTGCACGAGGCAGGCTATTCGGAAAACGGAGTGATTGCGGTAACCCAGCCAAGGCGCATTGCAGCCCTTAGCGTAAGCGAATTCATCTCCAAGCAGCTGCACACAAAGTACCCGGGCCTTGTAGGCTACAAGATGCGCTTTGAAGACAAGACGGACCTTACCACAAAGATAAAAATCATGACCGACGGAATCCTCCTGCAGGAAATGAAGCTTGACCCATGGATGTCCAAGTATTCCGTTGTAATGGTGGACGAGGCACACGAGAGAAGCCTTAACATTGACTTTGTACTGGGACTTCTAAAAAGGGTTTTAGCAGAGCGCAAGGACTTTAAGGTAATAGTAAGCTCTGCCACTATGAACGCAGAGGCTTTCAGCGAATACTTTGGCGGCTGCCCAATAGTCACCATAGACACGCAGATTTTCCCGGTGGCAATGGTCTACGATCCGCCTGCAATACCCGCAAGCACTTTAACAGACGCTTCAAGCGACGCCCTTCTTACCAAGATAGAACAGACGATTGACCGCGTGCTAGACAACAAGGAAGACGGCAGCATACTAATCTTCCTCCCCGGCGAAAAAATCATCAAGGACTGCGTGGAACGCCTTGCAAACGCCCCCTTCCACTCAAAGCTGCACCTGGTTCCCCTCTACGGAAGGCTCCCCAAGGAAGACCAGGAAAAGGTCTTTGACTCGCCCCCATTCGGAAAGAAAAAGGTCGTAATCAGCACAAACATAGCAGAAACATCCGTAACCATTAACGGAGTTACAACTGTAATAGACTCAGGCCTTGCCAAGCTCAACTTCTACAGCCCGCGCACATTCACGTCAAGCCTAATAGAAACGCCAGTCAGCAGGGCAAGCTGCAACCAAAGGCGTGGACGCGCAGGAAGAACCTGTCCCGGCACCTGCTACCGCCTTTACCCAAGGAAGGACTTCGACAGCCGCCAGGAATACACGACGGAAGAAATCTACCGCACAGACCTTAGCGAGGTAGTCCTCCGCATGGCAGAACTTGGCATTACGGACTTTGACAAATTTGACTTTATTTCACCGCCACAGAAGGAAGGCCTCTTGGGAGCAGTCCAGACGCTGAACCTTTTAAGGGCCATAGAAAAAGACGGAACCCTAAGCAAGACAGGAAAGCTCATGGTGGAATTCCCCCTGGAGCCCCGCGTTAGCCGCATCATCGTAGAAAGCATCATGCGCTACCCGGAAGTCCTTGAAGAAGTTCTAATAGCATCTTCATTCCTTAGCGCAAACTCCCCCTTCGTACTTCCGCCCGGAGAAGAAATGGACGCAAGAAAGGCCCACCACTCCTTCCGCGACTTGCAGGGAGACTTTGTTAGCTACGTAAAGCTCTTTAAAAACTACGTGTCCGCAAGCAACAAGGAAAAGTTCTGCAGGAACAACTACCTTGACGAGCGCGTAATGGCAGAAATCCTCAACATAAAAATACAGCTGGAAGAAATCGTATCGCAAAGGCTACAGCTTCCAATCACGGGTGGCGGCAGCATGGACGACTACCTCTGCTGCATTGCAAGCGGAATGATTCAGTTCGTCTGCGTAAGGGAAGGAAGGGAAACCTACCGCAGCCTAACAGCAGACCACATAACAATCCACCCCGGCTCATCCATGTTCAGGACAAACCCGCTCTACATCGTTGCAGGCGAAATCGTAAAAACAAGCCGAACCTTTGCCATGAGCGTCTCCCCACTTACCAAAAAGGAGCTTTACAAAATTGACCCCAACCTGGAAAGCCAGCTAAGCTCTGCCCGCGGCAAAAAGGGAAGAAGCCTCACCGGCAACCTTGAATACGAAGGCACGTCCTTCCGCGAAAAGGAAAAGTCGGAAAAAGAAAAATCCAAGAAAAGCAGAAAAGAAAAGAAAGAAGCAAAGGCCCAAGAAAACACAATCAGCTTCGGCGGCGAAAGCTTTGAATTTGAAAAGACAAAGGGAAAGAAAGTCGTCAAGCTCCCCTGGGACAAACTCAAACCAGCAGCAAAAGCAGAAGAGAACCAGAGCCTTCTTGCACAGATTGGCGAGATGCGCGGCTGCATATACCCGGGCCACGGCTTCAAACTCATGAACGGCGAAAAGCTTGAGCTAATCATCAAGGCAGCAAACCGCCTGAACCTAGACCCCATTGCAGAAGACCGCTGGCAGCGCAAAATGAACATCAACATAAACAGCGTGGAAAGCGACGGCATGACAGGACTTGTAAAACTTGTAAATTCCATCGACTGCCTAATGCGCGTAACCGTTGCAAAGCAGGCCTCCCACGAACTGGGCTTCATCTGCCTCTTCACGGACGGAAACGGCACATACTGGTTCAAAGTCTCGCGCGGATTTGCCACGGCACTCAACGAAAGCCTCGCCTCACTGGAAAAGCTCATCGACGACGCAAGCAACTCCGACCTCTCAGTTGCGCAAAAAGAAAAAGTCAACATGGTCTACCGCGTGCTAAACAGCATGTACGAATAGGCTAGCGCAACAAAGCCAATTCTTTCTTGAATTTGGACGGAAGGCAAGTTGCGGGGCAAAAGTTTCTTTCGCAAACCGAGCACTCCCGTTTGCCTTCCCCGCTTTCCGGGGTTCCGCCTTTCGGCTCCATTGCCTTGCGGCAACGCTAAGGGGTGCATGCACCCCCGCGCCCCTCCAATCGGGCGTAGGATTGGAATTGCAAAAGGCGTCATGCTGAACTCGATTCAGCATCTGTAAAAGTCCTAGCCGCCACGTCACCTAGACTCCGGCCGCCTCCGCCATCAGACTTACAGAATTCTTCCATTCACCAACAAACCAGTCTGGGGCAAGAGGAAGGGCATTTGGCCCCTGGGACAAAACCCATTCAAGCACATTCAGCCACTGTCCGGAAGAAAATTCCAGCCTAGTCCTTCCCTCATCATCAAAATCAGTAACCTTCTGATTGTCCGCCCAAACACACTCCTTCACATAAGTGCGTGCATCATCATAAAAGTCAATTGCAAAATCAAAAGTCTCACCGCAGATAAAGGCACCAAACTTCCCTCCCCCGCAGCGCTTGGAAAAATCAAAATTCTCAGGCAGCTCAAAATGCTCATCAGTAATTGTAAAGTTGGACATCCGGTTCAGAACAAAAAGCCTCTCCGCTCCGCGCTCCTCTGAATAGCCAAACAAAAGGCACTTGCCGCCCTCCATCAGAATCTGATAGGGATGAACCTTCCTGTGCGAAAGCTCCGTCTTCCACCTTCCGTTATAGTCAAACTCCACAATCAGATTGTTCTGCAATGCCTCAAGCACCTTTTTCCAAACGTCTTCATCCGTCACAAATTTGGGAGTCGGCGCAACCGCAATGCGCTTTAAAAGGGAACTTTTTCCAGCCATCTGAGTATCGGTAACAAAATCAATTGCAGCCGCAATCTGCCTGTAGGCGGGACTGCCCTCAAAAGAAGAAAGCAAGGTTTTTGCCGCCGAAAGATAAAAAGCTTCCTCTGGCGAAATACTGTTCAATGCAAAGTCAAAGTTTTCATCAAGGTAATAGTAGCCTTTTTTCCGCTTGTCATACTCCACCGGTGCACCAAAGATTACGCGCAGCGTTTCAATATTACGGTAAATGGTAAGCAGGCTAAGACTGTCATAGCCTGTCTGCTCAAGATAAAGCCGTCTCAGCTTTTCCGCATCAGGATAAATACCAGACTTTATCGCATTGTGAATAATGATAATCCTTTCAAGCTGCCTTTTGTTCAGCGTCCGTTCAGATTTTCTTGTCTCTTTCATAAGAACAATATAGCACAAGAAGACTATCATTTGATGATAGTCTGAAAAAAATTTTTATTTTTTTAAATTATCTCAAAAAGATAGTTTGATGTGTTATAAGTTTAGGCGTATAAATGTTTTTATGAGCCTGGCATAAATATTTTATTTTCAAAGAAATGAAAGTCATTTTTTTGAAATGATAATGTCAGGTGATATAATAATTGCAATTAAATATTTATATGCCAATAAGGAGGAATATTATGGCAGATTTTTATTGTGAGTATTGTGGTCGAAAAGGACATAGTGTGCAATGGCTGACTGGTTGCCTTTGTTCTAAAAGTCCGACAAAATACTGTTCTTTATATGAAGGAAGTGAAAAAAAAGAATATACTTGCAAATATTGTGGTCGAAAGGGGCATTCAATACAATGGTTGACCGGCAACCTTTGTTCTAAAAGTCCAACGAAGCATTGCCATCCTGCACTAAACTAGATTAGCCAGAAAAGATGTTTAGCATTACGACAGACATGGCTAGAGTGTCTAAGATTATTGAGATGTCCAGAGGATAATGGCATGAGATTTTAATTATAAGAAGAAAACTTTATGCAGGATTTTTTTGTTAATAGTGTAAAAATTGATTGGTCTCAAATCAGTAAAGACTCCTATTTGCAAAAAATATCTTCCATTAAGAATCTGAAAAATATTAAAATTGAAAAGTCTGTTACCTTTTTTTCTGGAGAAAATGGTTCTGGAAAATCAACCTTGTTAGAGGCCATTGCAACGAACTATGGTTTTAACGAGGAGGGAGGTACATTAAACATGAGGTTTCAAACTTTTAATGATGCTTCGGAATTATACAATGCAGTAATCCTTGCAAAAGGAAAACAGAGACGATTTGGATATTTTTTCAGAGCCGAAACTTTTTTTAACGTCGCATCAGAATACGAAAACTTGCGAAAATATTCAGGTGGAAGCAACGCTCCAAATTATCATGCCATGTCACATGGAGAAAGCTTTTTGGAATACATCGAAGGATTTGATTCTCCGGGATTATTCCTGCTTGATGAACCAGAAGCAGCGCTAAGTCAAAACCGACAAATGGAATTTCTCCTGTTCCTAAACAAAATGCTTGCTCGTGGGGCGCAATTCATCATAGCAACACATTCTCCGATTCTTCTCTCTTTTCCAAATGCCGACATTCTTAATTTCTCAGAAGAAGGAATAAAAAAGATTCCTTATGAAGAAAGCGATTCCTACAAACTCACGGAATTATTCATAAACCACAAAGAAAGAATTCTAAAACAATTATTTGAGGATTAGAACTATGACTTTATCAATAAGAATCAATTATTGCCGAATCGCCAAATGAAAAATTGACAAATCGCCAAACGGGATGTAAAATTTAGTTAAATGAGGTAATTTATGCCAGACAACAAGATTGAGTTAAAATCCGTAAACGAGCTTCTTGGAATGAAGTTTTTTATACCGAGTTACCAGCGAGGATATAGGTGGACAGATTTACAAATAGAAAACTTGTTAAATGATATTCAGAAGTTTAAGAAGGGAGTTGACGGTGATTTCTATTGTCTTCAACCATTAGTCGTAAAAGAGCGGAAAAAAGATTTGCTTGCTGAAATAAAGAAAGCAAATTCTATTGAAGAAGTAGAGAAATTATTAAAGAGGGAATGGATTGTCATTGACGGACAGCAACGGTTAACCACAATTTATTTGATTTTAAAAGCATTGGGAAATGAAAAGTGTCCATTTCCTGAGTATGATCGTAAGTCATACATCAAAGAGTGCGATTCGAGCAATGAGATTAAGAAAGATAATATTGAAATATATCATTTGACGAGTGCAAAAAAGTGTATTAGAAAATGGATAGAAACGAATTTGAAAGATTCTACTAATACGTTTTGCAATAAGATTTTGAATCAAACCAAATTCATTTTCTATAATGTAGGAGAAGTTTCCGAAGGGCAAGAACACGATATTTTCAACAATCTCAATTCTGGAAAAATCGCTCTCACGAATGCAGAACTTATCAAAGCCTTGTTTTTGAACAAAGTAGGCAAGGAAGATATTGTATACCGCGAAGTAGAGCAACGTTTGCTTGCCGATGAATTTGACCAAATCGAACGTACGTTGCGGCAGGATGATTTCTGGTATTTTCTTGCAGGTAATAAAGAGAAACCCTCATCTTGCATCAATCTGCTGTTTGATTTAATGCTTGAGTCGAGTGAGCAAAATCACAAATATCGTACTGAAGAACCTTTTAGAACATTCTTCTATTTCAGTGATTTGATTAATGGAAATGAAAGCGAAGGTTCTTACAAGGAATCAAAGATAATATGGGAAAAAGTTCGGAAAGTATTCTATATTATGGAAGGATGGTTCAATGATTCTGTAATGTACAATCTCATCGGTTATCACAGAGCCGCCAATGGCGGAAAAACATTATGCGAAATATACAAGAAGTTTTGCGAAGAAAAGTCAAAAAATGAATTCAAAAAATGGCTTGTCAATGAATGTAAGAATCACATTGACTATCCTGATGGTTTTATGCAATTAAGGTATGATGAAAACAAGGATAAGGTTTTCAATTTACTGCTGTTGTTCAATATTGCTACTCTGAATGAGAGACCACAAGAGGCTGTCAAGTTTTCTTTTGCAAATCTTCATAAGTATAACTGGGATGTAGAGCATATATCACCACAAAATCCAAAAAATGATGATGACTTGAAAAAAGCTGTCGAGAAGTTCAAAGATAACGAATATCTCGAAAAGCTTATTGAAGCCCTTAATAAGGAAGAAAAAGATACAAATATCATTGAAGATGAAAGGGCGAAGTATTTTGCTTCTGGCGATGACTTAATGAGCATTCAAAACTTAACTCTCCTTTCTGCTCATGACAACAGAGGGATTGGAAACAGGTTCTTTTTTGAAAAGAGACAGAAACTTCAAGAGTATTATCAGCAAGGCAGTTTCATTCCTGCTTGTAGCATGAATGTTTTTATGAAGTTCTATTCTGATAAGCCTAAGCAAATGGCGTTTTGGGATGAAATAGACAGAGATGCATACAAGAATCAAATTGAGAAAACAATTAGGGAGTTCTTTAAAAATGAGCAATAATACACCAAATGATCAAAAATACACCTTCTCAGAACTTTTGGCACAATATGATAAAATACTGGTTCCAATGATTCAGCGCGATTATGCACAGGGACGTTCTGACAAAAAAGCAACTGATGTCAGAAACAACTTGTTGAATGACATTTTCAGTGGCAATGAAGTTCACTTTAACCTTGTATTTGGTTCTAAAGAAGAAAGAAGTATCGACAGCAAAGAAATGAACTGTTTCATTCCCGTTGACGGGCAGCAACGATTGACAACGCTTTTTTTGTTGTATCTTTACGGGCAAAAAGCAGGAAAAACAAATACAAAACTTGATTTGTCTAAATTCTCATACGACACACGACGCGCTGCATCTGACTTTTGCAAAAGCATTACAAGTGAAGAATGGGCTGTCCCAAATGACAAAAACGTTTCCGATGTTATAAAGGATTCTTCCTGGTTTATGAATTATTGGGAGAAAGACCCGACCGTGGGAGGAATGTTAAATATGTTAGATGCCATTCACGGAAAATGTAAGGAAATAACTGTCTATCCAAATCTGGATAATGTTACTTTCTTCCTCTTTGATTTGGAATCCAACGGCTTGAACGAGAATCTTTATCTGAAAATGAACTCTCGTGGCAAACCATTGACTGCTTTCGAAAATTTGAAAGCCAAAATTGAAAAAGTGTTACCTGATACTAATAAAGTAGAAACGAAATGGTTCCCTGAAAACAATGATGCTCCAAAGAATAGTTTCAAAGAGAAGTGGAAGTTCTTTATGGATAGAGATTGGACGGAAGCATTTTGGGATAGTGCAAATCCTGAGAAATATGATGTAAGCATAACTAAATTTATTGTTCGTTTTTTGGCGGGTTATTGGGCTGCATATGGCAAAGATAAAGATGAAGAGCAAAAGATTGCCGACGAGCTAAAGTCTCTTAACAGCAAAGATAGTTATACCGATTTTATACCATTTGAACCAATAAAAAAGGTACTAGATTTAGAAAATGCTTTCCCGAAATTGGCGTATGCCTTGACAACTGCCCCCCAAATAGCCCCTTATTGGACTAATGACACAATAAAAATATCGGACAAATCCGAATATAAATTCTTGGCTGTTATTTTTACATATATCTTGTTTGATGGTGATGAATCTGCAATGAGATTTGCCTGGAACATGGCAGAAAACTATGTTACAGAATATGATACCTTCGTTACATATTGTAAACGTGCAGGAGAGATTAGTAATTTTAAGCGTGATAAAAATTGCACATTCTATCAGACTCTTTCTTCTATAAAATTTATTGGTAATACATCTGACCAAATGAAAGAGGAAATTGCCAAAGCCCAACAAATTCTTAACGGAGAACAACGCTCGGATGGAAAAACATGGGAAGAAATCATCATCGAAACCGAAAACTACGCATTCTTCAAAGGTGCAATTAGATTCCTGTTCCGTGATGAAAAGGGAGAATTGTCTGATTGGAATAATTTTAATGCTAAGTGGGAAAAAGCTCAGGAATATTTTGATAAGCCTGATAATAATCGTGATGTTATAAAAGATTCTAAGCAAAACAAATATAATCTTCTAATGTCATTTATAAGCAAATTAAAGTATATTCCAGATAATAAGTGTATATTTGATAATCAAGAAGAAACTTGGAAACATATTCTGACCGATACGAACGAAGACTATATTAGAGCTGTAAATGACATTTTGTTAGGAAATACAATTGTTAACGAATCAGAGAATGAAGAGATAAAACGCCTTTGTAAGGATTTAAAACTGTTTAAGTATCTTACAACAGATTTTAGGGATTCTAGAAAAAGATTTATACATGGTCATTGGGCTTTATATCCTAGTGGCTCACGGGATGGTGTTTTTTTGAATTATAAAGAAAGAGATGTTTTGCTTCATAAGTTGGATAATATAAATATAAATAATGATTCATTTGGAGATTTTATTTTAGGATGGGATATATGGTTCGTTTATCGTGATAAAAAATTCCAGTGGAATAGCGATGGAAATATATATTTGTTGGATCCAAATTGGAATCGAATTCCAATTAGCGAAGAATCAGAAAATTATGAATTTTGTCTTTTATCTACAGCTGAAATGGATTTGAATAAAATGGCAAATAATCCTAAACAATTCACGGAAAAATTGGACAAATTAATTGAATCTTGTCCAAAAGAAGAAACATCATAACATGAGGGTGAATCAGTATTTTGGGCTTGTAGCTCTCCCCAGTATTGCCGAATCACCAAATGAAAAAGAGCCAAAACGCCAAATGAAAAACCGCCGAATCACCAAACAAAAAGTTGACAAAACGCCAAACAGAATGTAAACTGTAGTTATGTATAGACCGCGAATTACAGACAATATCCTTGCCCGCAAGCTAAAAGGAAAAGGAGCTGTCCTTATCCAGGGACCTAAATGGTGCGGAAAGACGACAAGTGCAGAACAGACGGCAAAAAGTATTTTGTATATGTCTAAGCCCGAAGATGTTAAAGCAAATCTTGCGGCTGCAGATATAGCCCCGTCAAAACTTCTGCAGGGAGAAACTCCGCGCCTGATAGATGAATGGCAGATTGCGCCGAAGCTATGGGATGCAGTTCGTTTTGAAGTTGACCATAGAAATACTGTAGGACAGTTTATTCTTACAGGTTCGGCAGTACCTCCTGAAACCGATGAAATATTTCACACAGGAACCGGCCGTTTTGCATGGATAAAAATGCGGCCTATGTCCTTGTTTGAATCAGGTGAATCATCTGGTGAAGTCAGCTTAAAGGAAATGTTCAATCAACCGGAAAAGCTTCTTGCTGAAAATAAAATAGAAAGCATTGATAGACTTGCATTTTTAATTTGTCGAGGAGGCTGGCCTGGAGCTATTGACATGGAAGATGACATTGCTCTTGAGCAGGCCTTAGATTATTTTGATGCAATTGTAAACACAGATATTTCCAGGGTTGATAATGTAAAGCGCGATTCAGAACGAGCAAAGAGACTGATGAAATCATATGCACGAAATCAGGGCACACAAACTGCTTATACTGTTCTTCGTGATGATATTCTGGCAAATGATGCAGAAAGCCTTACAGAAGATACCGTTTATGCCTATACAAACGCATTGCGAAAAATCTTTGTAATAGAAGATATGCCGGCATGGAATCCGAACCTCCGTTCAAAAACCGCAATCAGAACTTCAGATACTCGATACTTTACTGACCCATCAATTGCAACAGCAAGCTTAGGCCTTGGTCCAAATGATCTTGTAAAAGATTTGAATACAATGGGCTTGTTCTTTGAAACCTTGTGCGTACGAGATCTTCGTGTTTATGCAGAAAGTCTTGATGGAGAAGTGTACCATTACCGTGATAAATCTGGTCTTGAATGCGATGCAGTTATTCATTTACGAAATGGTTCATTCGGTTTGATTGAAATAAAACTTGGAGGAGACCATTTGATTGAAGAAGGGGCCGAAAACCTTAAGAAGTTCAGGGATAAAATTGATACGAGGAAAATGAAAGAACCGTCATTCCTAATGGTGCTTACGGGAACTGGAAAATATGCATACCGTCGTGAAGATGGAGTCTATGTGGTGCCGGTGGGGTGTTTGAGGGATTAGAAAGAATAATGACGGCATGCCACTGGGGCTTTGCTTAGCGGGCTTACTTGATATTAAGCCTAGCCCCGATTGGAAGGGCCCGCGCAAGCGGGTTGCCGCAAGGCAATGGAGGCGGGAGCCGGAACCCTGGAAAGCGGGATAAACTGCCTTCCGTGGCATTTTATCCCGCAAGTTTTCTGGCGAAAACTTGCCAGGTTTTTCTGCAAACAAAAGACGCGCCCTCCATGGCGCTGCTTGTTCTACCGGATAAAATGCCGCGGTTCTGGCCGGACACGGAGTGCCGGACACAGTTTAAAGACAAAATACGCTCCAGAAGAATGGCAAATTGTTGATTTAGGCTAAAATTTTTGCAAAACCCTTTTTTTATTTGCAAAAATACGTTATCTTATAGTGTATGAATCTCCAGACTCAGTTGATAATAGACAAATTCCTCAGAAGGTGCTGCAAGAACTTTACAGCGCGCGATGTGTCTAGGCTTACGGCTGAATTTGGAGGCGAATTTAAGATTTCTTCAAAGGAAGCCCAGGAGTACCTGGAGTCAAGTCCCCTTGTTTTTTGTCTGGAAAACGGCCGCTACATTACAAGGGCTGGCGTTTTTACGGGAGAACTTTTTAGCATAAAACCCACCGCCAAGGAATTTGACCAGAAGATTCTGATTCCCGGCTCGCGCTGCATTCCCTTTGTGGACAGCGAAATTGTTTCTTCCACCCTGAATTTTTACGATGAGGACAATAAGAAGCTAAAGAAGAAGACCGCAGATTTTGACAGCGACCTTGCCATAGACATGTTCATTCTCTACGGGGAGGAATATGCGCCCCAGTACATTGTTGCAGACCCGGCAAACAAGGACCTGGACTTTGTTCAGAGGGAGTTTGAGCTTCCCAATACGGTGCGCCTTACGGGTATAGACATTACGCCATTCATAGAAAAGTACGGTATGCAGAAGGGGGACCGCTTTCTCTGCTGTGTTTCGGACTGGGACCGTGGCGACATAAGGATGACTGTGGTTCACGACGGGGACAACGTCTTTAACCGGGGGCTTGAGGGCAGCATGCGCCTTGAGTGGTACAAGACTCTGGAGAGCGCACTGCAGCGGAGCTTTGACATTGACGGCCCCTGCGCCTGCATGGAAGACCAGCTTGCAAACGTCTTTTGCAGGGAAATAGAGCGGCTTTGCATTCCATTGTGCGGTTCTATAGAAGAATTCATCAATCAATATGCCCAGAACGTGGGAATTCAGCCCTTTGGAGTTGAGTCGCGCTTCTGGCACAAGGGAAAGGACGTTCCTGCCGTTGGTTCCTGGAACGAAGAGGATCTTGACAGAATTGAGCAGAACCCAGCCTACAAGGGCAAGGACTTTTTGTGGTTCCACGTTCCGCCGGAGATTGTGGACCAGTACATAATCAACATGCATTTCAAGCGCAAGGTGGACATTCCGGGCCTGGTAAGCTTTATGTTTCCCAAGGATTATGTCTTTCAGGAAGGCGAAAAAGAAGATGTTCTGTTGAAACTAAAGGAACGAAGTGATATAATCTCTAAAAAGTACAACTGGTTTGCGGATCAGGACTGCGGCGAGGTTAGGGAAAAGGCTCTGGGTCTTTTTTCCAAGGTGAACGAGCTTGTTTTTTCCATAGATTCGTCCAGTGATTCCATGGGCAAGTTCCCCCAGCAAGAGCTTGTTGTGCTTACGCAGCTTTATTCGCACCTGGTTAGGATTCTTCATTCCGTGGCGGAAAACGACCATGTAGAGGAGGACAAGGCTGCGCTTTTGCTTTCTCTTGAAGGCATGGAATGGAATTTTGAAGACATTTGTGACGTTCTGCGGGAAGCCGTGCTGTCACAAAAGACGAACAGATTTAAGATTGTAAGATGACCTTTGCAAAGAGGTTGGGGAGAAAAAATGGATTCCGCTTTTAACATTTGTCAGCTTATAGAAAACGGAGGGGTTTTTGACAATATTGAAGGTTCAACCCCGGAAGAAATCTATGATGCCGTTTCCAAGATTGTGCCGCTGCCTATTGGCCTTGAGCGCACCGTCTTTAGGAACGAGCTTGTTGAGCGCGAGAAAATCCTTAGCACGGCAGTTGGCAACGGGATTGCAATTCCCCACCCCAGGAAGCCGCTTATTAAGAACGAAGAAGACCAGCGCATCATAGTCTGCTACCCCAAGAAGCCCCTTTCCATGGGTGAGCCGGATGAGCGCAAGGTGGGCACAATGTTCATTCTGCTTTCAAAGTCCAACCAGGTTCACATTCAGGCGCTTTCTACCATTGCAAAGCTAATACACGACAAGGCTTTCCGAGACCTTTTGGAAACCAGGCCGGACATAAAAAAACTCACTTCAGCAATTGTAAATTCAGGCGTTTAGGGAAGGTCCTTAGACCCTTAAAAGGAGAAGTATATGAATACAAAAGATTTGGAAGCTGTAGCGCTTTCCGTTCGCAGCCTTTCTATGGATGCCATTCAGAAGGCAAATTCTGGCCATCCGGGAACACCACTTGGAGCTGCGGAACTTGCGGCAGTTTTGTACGGTGCTGTAATGAAGCACAATCCTGTTGACTCTTCATGGGTTGACCGCGACCGCTTTATTCTTTCTGCAGGACACGCATCCATGTTCCTCTATTCAATCCTGCACTTGGCAGGCTACAAGGTTTCCATGGACGACATAAAGAGCTTCCGCCAGGTTGGCTCAAAGTGCCCGGGACACCCGGAGCGTGGATACACAGACGGTGTTGAATGCACATCCGGCCCTCTTGGTCAGGGCATTGCTGCTGCCGTTGGTTTTGCGGTTGCAGAATCAATGCTTGCAGCGCGCTTTAACACAAACCGCCACACAATCGTTGACCACTACACATACGCTTTGACAGGCGAAGGCTGTCTTGAAGAGGGCGTTTCCCAAGAAGCATGTTCCCTTGCAGGAAACCTTAAGCTTGGAAAGCTTATCCTTTTCTATGACGAAAACAAAATTTCCATTGACGGCAGCACGGACATCACATTTACGGACGACATCCAGAAGCGCTACGAGTCATACGGCTGGCAGGTTCTCCGCGGAAGCATGTACAACATCAAGGAAATCATTGACCTTGTTGACATTGCAAAGGCAGAAAAGAACAAGCCTACTATCATCATCCTTAAGTCTGTAATCGGTAAGGGCGCTCCAAAAGAAGGTACAGCAGACGTTCACGGCGCACCGCTTGGCGTAGACGGTGTTAAGGCTGCAAAAGAGGCACTTGGTCTTCCTGTGGACAAGGACTTCTACGTTGTTCCTGAAGCATACTCATTCTTCGAAAGCCGCCGCAAAGAACTTGCCGCAGCAGAAGAAGAGTGGAAGGCAGAATTTGACGCATGGTCAAAGGAAAACCCAGACCTGCGCAAGAAGTGGGATGCCTACTGGACAGAAAAGCAGACAGCAGACTGCCCTGCCCCATCATACAATGTTGGCGACAAGCTTGCCACACGCGATGCTAGCGGAAAGAGCCTTAACGTTATGGCAGACCGCTTTGAATGGCTCGTTGGCGGTTCAGCAGACCTCCAGGCACCAAACAAGACAAAGGTTAAGAATGACGACGGAACATATTCACCTACAAACCGCAAGGGACGCACAATCGAATACGGTATCCGCGAATTTGCAATGAGCCAGGTGATGAGCGGCATCAACCTCCACGGTGGTCTCCGCGCATTCGGCGCAACATTCCTTGTGTTCAGCGACTACCTGCGCGGTTCACTCCGCGTTGCAGCACTTGCAAAGATTCCTAACATCTACATCCTTACCCACGATTCAATCTATGTTGGCGAAGACGGTCCTACACACCAGCCAATCGAAACTCTTGCCGCCCTCCGCGTTATTCCAAACGTACAGGTTTTGCGCCCAGGTGATGCAGAAGAATCACAGGTTGCATGGGAAATGGCTTTGGAATCAAAGGACCACCCGGTTTGTATGGCATTCAGCCGCCAGGCACTGGTTGTTTACGCAAAGGAAGACAAGGACTGGCAGAAGAACGCCCGCCGTGGTGCATACATCGTGCAGAAGGGAGCAGACACTCCGGACATTACAGTTCTTGCAACAGGCTCAGAAGTGAACATGGCACTTGAAGCCGCAAAGAAGGTTTCTTCAAAGAAGATCCGCGTTGTTTCTGTATTTGACCTTACAAAGCTTTCCAACGACGAAGCCTTGCAGAAGGAAGTAATCGGAGGAGCAAAGCGCGTTGTTGTTGCAGAAGCAGGTTCCCGCATGGGATGGGAAGGCTTTGCAAAGAAGTCCGACCTCTTTACCCTCAACGACTTTGGCGAATCAGGACCTGCCGCAAAGGTTGCAGAACACCTTGGCTTTACAGCAGACAAGCTTGCAGAGCTTTTGGCAAAATAAAACGCTGACCGGAGATTTGGCCGGTTAAAGCAAAAGGCCGCTTCTTTGCAGAGAAATCCTGTAAAGAGGCGGCCTTTTTGTTTACTATAAAAAATGCCAGTCCACCCACCAAGCACGGCAGGGATTGGATTACAAAATTTCATCCGTGCAATATTCTGTTTACATAGGAACACGGTGTTTTTTTATGCAAGCACGGCCGGGATTGTAGCACCTTTAGTCCCGCGAAGCGGGATGAGCGGCGGTTAGTCCGCGAAGTGCGGAAAGCCCTTTGCAGACAAAAGCGCCGCAAAGAAAAAATTCAGAAGGAAACAATCTCTTCAAACACGCTGATTGCAAACTGGTCCGTCATGCCGGAAATGTATTCAATCACGCACTTTTCAAAGCTTTCCTCTTCGTTTATGTTGAACACTTCCTGGGTCTGGCACCTCATTATTTCCTTGCGTCCGCTGTCGTAGTTTGCGTAGCGGATTACCCAGTCAACAAAAGTCTTTAAAAGCTTGGGCGTGTACTGCAAAGTCTGCTCAAGGCGGTGGTTCTGGGCGTAAATCCGAGTCTTCATAAGGGTGCGGTAAATAGTGCCAAGAACAACCTCCGCATACTTCTGGAATTCCAAAAGACGCCAGTTGTTGTAGATGTTTGCAAAGCTAAACCTCTTAAGCTCCGTTATGTACTTAAAGTAAGGCTCGCTAAAGCAAAGGCCCTTCTCCGGGGATGAGTTTTCGCAAAGGTCCACAATCATGTCGTTGATTAAAACCGTAGTGTTTACAGCCCTTCCAGAACGGTGGGCGGCAGTCTCGCTGTTCTTCTTTCCGCTTGCATCGCGACCGTCGTAAAAGCCCAGTGTGCTTGCAACAATTTCGCGCAGCTGCCTGTAAGCCCCCATGTCCAGAATGTGGTAAGTGCGTGCGTCTTCTATGTCCCTTCCAAGGAATGCAATCTTGTCGCTTATCTTTACAACGCAGCCTTCCCAGGTAAAGGGATTGGTAAGTCCTGGCCGCTTTATGTCGTAAAGGTTCATGGCCTCTTCCCGCGGCTTTAGCGAATGCTGGTCAATTTCCCCGCAGTGGCAGATGAGTCCGTCTCTTACAGCGTAAGTAAGGTTAAGGTTGCGCTCAAATCCGTTGGGGTCGCTAAGGGTGTCTATGTAGTCTGCAAAAAAAAGCGAATTGCGCTCGTGCCAGAATTTCTTTGGCGCATTCTTCCCCTCCTTCTGAACCATGAGCGAATTCAGAATTGATTCTCCCGTATGCCCAAAAGGTGCGTGGCCAATGTCGTGACCAAGGGCAATTGCGCTTGCAAGTTCCGTGTTAAGGCCAAGGTATTTTGCGGTTGTGGTGGCAACGCTTTCCACGTGGTTAACGTGTTCCATTCGGGTGCAGATGTGGTCGTTGTGGGGGGCATAAAAAACCTGTGTCTTGTGCTTAAGCCTTCTGTATGACTCGCAGTGCAAAAGCCTCGTGTAGTCCCTTTCAAATTCTGAGCGAATGTCGTTACCCCGGTTGTAAAGCGAGTTTTCCCTTTTAATGCACTGTTCCCAAATGGGGTTGTCCGGGCAAGTGCGAACCTTTGCAAATGAATCTTTCATATTTAAATAATAGCAGATTGGCCTTGAATTCTCAATGATTTTTTCTTTCTTCTTTTTTCTTCTTTTTTTGGAGCAGCCGTCTTGGTGGACAAACGTTTCTTTAAAAGAACACCTTGCCATTTTGTACGGGCTTTCCGGGGTTCCGCGGGGCCCTACCCGCTCCATTGCTCCACTTCGTTCCGCAACCCGCCTGCGGCGGGCCCCTCCAATCCCGGCTAGGCTTTATCTGCCATAGGCGAAGCACTACCTTGATTTACCCCGTCTCCAGAGTCCATTGGACAGGCGTTGATTTTGCTAGTATCAGTGTAAAACCTTGAGACAAAAGATAAAAATATGCTATTATGAAAATCAAAATATTTACGGTTCAGTTTACAATGACACTTTCTTGCAGCAAGAACTGCCAACCGTGGATATGAAAATATTTGTTAGGTTGATGGCGCACTGCGCCACTTATTGTTAATAAGGTAAATCTTCCGACAGATTTTCTCCAAAATGGAAATAAAATCTAAGGAGGATTTTATGGTTGGTCCAAAAACTTTTATTACTTGTCCATGTTGTGGACAAGGCGTAACAATTCTTACAGGAACTATGTCTACTGGAAGTGGTAGTTTACCAGGTTCTTGTCCGAATTGCCATAAGATGGTAAGACTTGTTGTTCAGAATGGGAATCTTGTAGGCACAAAACCTGCTTGATTTTTTTCGATAAAACTTGTTACACAATAGGAAATTTTCTAAATTTTGCTGTTACGATGACAGAAACTTAGAATTTTTTACGGCGGGGTAAGCTCGCCTTTTTTGTTGACAAAAGTAAATACTTGTGTATATACTTTAAATTGGCGGAGGTGTATTATGGTTTCTACAAAGGTATTCACAAGCGGGAACAGCCAGGCTGTCAGGATTCCAAAAGAATTTCATATTGATTATTCAGAACTTTTTATAAAAAAGATAGGTTCGACTATCATCCTCTATCCCCGAAAACAACCCTGGGAAAATCTAAGAAAAAGTCTTTCAGAGTTTACAGATGATTTTATGTCAGAAGGCAGAAATCAACCAAAAGTTGAAACAAGGGAAGAGTTCTAATGTACCTGTTAGACACAAATATCTGTATTTTTTTGATAAAGAATAAGTTTCCTCATCTGATAGAACGAATTTTAGCATCCGATAATAATAAACTTTTTCTGTCATCTGTATCTATTGCAGAAATGGAATATGGAGCTTCTAAAAGTCAGAACAGAGAAAAAAATCGTCAAGCTTTATTGGATTTTTGTACTGATTTTGAGAATATTCTTGATTTTACAACAGAGGATACAGAGGCTTATGGAATAATTCGGGCTTATCTAGAAAAAGAAGGCAAAGTTATAGGTCCTTACGATATTCAAATTGCAGCTCAAGCAATGACAAGAAATCTTACTGTTGTTACAAATAATTATGACGAGTTTGTAAGGATTCCTTGGATAAAAGTTGAGGACTGGACAAAGGAATAAAGAAAACCTAACAAAGGTTCGTAGCCGACAGGCAGTCAAGCAGACTGCGGTACAACCAGTTGATATGTGGACGCCCGCACTGGTGCACGAGAGGAAAAAAAAATAATAAGCAAAGTAGCGGTAGTAAGCGGCTTTATACCGCTAAAAAAATCCGTTCGACATATACACGCTACGTGTGTATAATATAAACATGATAAAGGGGTTTGCGGACAGAGAAACGGAGCATATTTATAAACAGAAGTTTTCAAGACGACTTCCGAATACCATTCAAAAAGTTGCCTTGCGAAAGCTAATGCTGATAGACAATGCAAAGTGCCTAGAGGATTTACGAATACCGCCGAATAATCATCTTGAACAACTTGTAGGAGACAGAAAAGGACAACACTCTATCCGTATAAATGACCAGTGGCGTGACTGTTTTACAGAAAAAGACGGACACTTTTATGAAGTTGAAATTGTGGATTACCACTAGGAGAATACTATGGCAGATTATATCGAAACACCAACAATGGGGGAAATCTTAAACGAAGAATTCTTTATTCCTCTTGGACTTTCTGCATATAAAGTAGCTAAGGAAATCAAAGTTCCTACATCTCGCATTCAGGATATTCTTCATAATCGTAGAAAAATTACAGTAGATACATCTTTGTGTCTTGCAAAATTCTTTGGAGTTTCAGACGGCTATTTTATGGCATTACAAGACGACATTGATATAAGAAATGCAAAATTAGAACTTGCACCACAGTTAGAAGAAATAAAAACTTACGTTTATGCGTAATGATATGCCATAACAATAGGAGTGGAGTTGCAGCAGCGGACAAACTGTTCCGTCATGTAGCTGGGGAACAAAAGCCGCATTTTGCGCTTATCTGCGAGATTGTTTGGTCTGTGTTTAAAAGAAGCTCTTGGGCGCGGTCGAAGACGGGAAAGTCATTTCAACTTGATTCTGCCTGATAATTCCTAACTTGACGCGGATTGGAAGTTCGGCCTGCTTTGTCGAAAACGTTGTAACCGACAAGGATCATAGGGGGCAAGGCCTTGGCAAAAAAATCATGGAAATGGCTATTGCCTTTGCCCGCGAAAGAGACTGCTACAAAGTGATTTTGGAAAGCGCCAGCTTTAGAAAAGAAGCCCATCAGTTCTACAGAAACCTGGGCTTTGACGGAGACGCCAAAAAAGCTTTTATAATGAAACTAAAGGATTACTAAAAAACGGAAAGGACTGCGAGACAACACACCAGGCTCGGAGTGGAACAGCTTGGCAATGACTGGCTGCAGACAGACGAGGAATGTTGTTTGCGCAGTTTTTTTTACGGATAAGAGTAAAATTCCGCACAAAACATATAAATTATGATATAATATGAATTAAGTAAAACAGGAGTTAAATGGTATAAATGCTTAAAACAAATTATACAAATGTTTCAAAGGTTTATGATAAAAACAAATTGCAGACGGAATAAAAGAATACAAAGATGTAGTCTCATTCCTGGAAATAAAATGTGAAAAAGCCTGACTTATCATTTTGTATAAGAAATTTAATTGACATAACAAATGTTCGTAGCCGAAAGGCAATCAAGCCCGCGGCGGTACAAGCAGTAGTTATGTGGACACCCAGTACTTGTGGCGCATAGGAGAAGAAATGAAAAAAATATTTATTTGTATTTGTGTTTTATCACTGTTTAATACTTTTACATTTGCGCAGCTTTGGTCAAAAGGGGCATTAAAACAGTCAGATTGGAATACTTCACTTAAAAATATTAAAGTTGGTGATGTCCTGGAAAAAGAATATCACGCCTGCTTTGGCGGATCGTACAATGCCGTTCTTGCTACTTCATGGCTTTCAGCAGAAGGAAATCCTCCAAAGAAACTTCAGCCTAACGAAAAAGACGAAAACGGCGATTCCTGGGATGAATACGAAATTGACTGGGCAAACAACAACCGCTATGACAGCTGGACAGAAATGTATGGCCCCGGCAAATGTTTTGATGGAAAAACTGATACAGCCTGGTGTGAAGGCGTTGAAGGCGATGGAATTGGAGAAATCGTTATTGCATGGGTTGACGTTAAAAGGCCTGTAAGAATATGGTCAGGCTTTGGCAAAAGTCAAAAAACATGGGAAACAAATAACCGTCCAAAAGATATAAAAGTATTTATAATTCAAGGTGAAGTAGTTGGGCAGTCTGTAAACGGACCAAATTACAAAATGAAAGTCATTGGTGAGAAAAAACTCACATTAAAAGACATTAACGGTTGGCAGCCCCTTGATTTAAGCGAATATAATGAAGTTGATGCAAGCTACTACAAAAAACTTGATCCCTATGAACTACAGGAATCAAATACATTTATTGCAGTACAAATTCTTTCTGTTTATCCGGGAACAAAATACAAAGATACTCTCATATCAGAAATTTCAAACTGAAATTTAATTTATATTTGCAGGAAAAAATCACATAGCAAAACTTCAAAACCATAAGACGGGCAAACTAATTGTAGTTTACGCAATTGCTATGAGGATACCCGCATTGTGGTGCTTTGGGGAGAAGAAATGGAATCAATTCAATTAATCAATGACGATTACAAGGGATATGTAAACAATACTCGTCATGCATGCAGAGGAATTATAATCAATAACGGAAATCTTTTATTATGCTATGAATCAAACGAAGGCAAGTATATAATTCCTGGTGGCGGACAAGAAGAAAATGAATCGCTTGAAAAGTGTTGTGAAAGAGAAATATTGGAAGAAACTGGAGTAATTGTAAAAGTAAAGCAAGCCTATCTTGAAATTGAAGAATTATTTCTAGATTGGAGACACATAAATCATTATTTTATTTGTGATATCATTGAAGACACGGGGAAAGTTCATCTTACAGAAAATGAAAAACAGGCTGGCTATAAAACAGTTTGGCTTCCATTAGAAACGGCCATGGAAATCTTTGGAAATTATGAGAGCTATCATAAAACAAATATTGCAGATTATGGTTTGTACAAAAGAGAATTTCATGCATTAACAGAAGCATACAAAATTGTAAAATAAATACAAATGGTATAAATAGGATATAATCTGTGGATTTTTGCTGGCGTCTCTGCTATAATTTTTTCATGCCAACGACAAAACCCCAGGTGCGAAAAGAAATAAGGGATATTCTCAATTCAGCAGATGAAGAAGAGCTTGAATTGCAGTCAAAAAAAATCTGCTCCTCTTTTTTGGAGAGCAGGCTTTACAAAGAAAGCGATGCAATTCTTAGCTACATGCCCATGCCAAAAGAAGCATCCCCCCTTTCAATAACAGAGGCCGCGATAAAAGACGGAAAGGCTCTTGCCCTTCCCCGCGTCGTTCCCAATAGCAACACCATGGACTTTTACCTTATAAAAAAAGACGTTCCTTTGCAAAGCCAGCTTACCAAAGGCTCTTGGAATATAGATGAACCTTCTGCCTGCTGTGAAAATATTTTTCCTCTTCTTGGCAAGTTTAAAAGAATGACAGTGATTGTTCCGGGGGTGGCCTTTACAAAAGAAGGTGTGCGCCTTGGCCACGGAAAGGGCTTTTACGACATCTACATAAAGCGCCTCTTGGAAAAATGCCGCGAAACGGAATCTTCCGTAACCCTAGCAGGTCTTTGCTTTGACTTTCAGCTGCTGCCGGAACTCCCCTGCGAGTCACACGACATCAAGATGAATCTTATTCTTTCGCCTTCCTGATGCCGAAAAATTCTATTTCTTTGAGTCAACCGAAAAGACCTTGAAGATTGGGTCTTCCGGCAGATAGCGTTCAAGCACATCAAAAAACATCTTGGCACTTGCGCCTTCGAGAGTCATGTAGGAAGAAAGGTATTCTGACGCGTTTCCCTCCAAAAGCCCCTGTTGTATAAGCTCAGCCGTACCGGGGTTTGTCTGCGTCTTACTAAGTTCATCAGAAATCCACTTGGCCTTAATTGCCCTTACGCAGTCTTCCCTGCCACTTTCCGCAGAGAGGTCGTTCTTTAAGGCGTTGAATGCCTTTTTGTATGCACCGTAAAAGCTGTTGGTGTGGAGAACCGCATCCGCCTTTAGCATTCCCACCTGAACAGAAGGTGTTGCAAGAGTATAGCTGCACTTGATGTCGCTCTTCTGAGCCTTAAGGAATTCCTGTGTCCTTGCGCTAAGTTCAATCAGAAGGGCATTAAAAAGGACGCGCTGTTTTTTTTCATCCGGGCATTCAAAGTAGTAGAGCACCGGATCAAAGAAGTCCTTTGTGGGAACAAGGATTGGAACTCCGTTGGGTGCCATTTCCGGTGTCTTGTCCGTTGCGTACAAATGCCTAAGCTGAACCTTCCGCGTCTTGTTCTTGAATTCCGCCTTGGGGAAGTTAGCCTTAGTCCGCTCGCCTATTGACTTTAGGATTCCAAAGCTTGCTTCTGCATATTTTTCTATCTCACCGAATTTTACGTCACCCACAACAACAAGGGAATAGAGAGTTGCGTTCAGGAGTTGGGTGTAGGCGTTTGTAATGGAGCTGAGGCTTGTCTCTTTTAGGACTTCCGTTTCCGTATCGTAGAGCCTTTCGTATGGCGTTCCCCGGTAAAGATATTTTAGCGCGTTAAAGTTAAGCTGGTTTCCAAGGCCTATGATGGTGCTTGCCCACTGTGCCTTCTGCTCGTGAACAAGGGAATCTGCGGTAACGGCATCCATCTCGCCAAAGATTACGGCATCGCTTGCAGCCTTGAATACAGTCGGCAGGTCGCAGCTAAGACATTCAATCGTAATGTAGGAAACGCGCTGCTGTGTCCATGCAAGGATTTCGGGAATGCCAACAAAAGCGTTCTTCTGCTTTTGCTGGGAAAGAAGGGTCTGTATGTTGCGGGCAAAGGAGTTGACCATTACGGTGCGCAAGAGGCGTTCCTTTTCTGGAGAGGCACATTCACCTCCGCTTATTGCAATGGAAAGGAGTGCCGTGCGGGAGTCCGCGGTTGTTTTTACGGTAAGGGGAATTCCATTTGCAAGCTTTGTGGTCTGGATTAGAGGTGCATTCTTGTAGAAAAAGTATTCAGCCGTGTTGAGTGGGGAAACTTCAATTCCTGCGCTCATCTGCCGCTCTGCTTTTCTAAGCTGCTTCTGTTCCATCTGCAAAGCCTTTTGGATTTCAAGTTCGTCTGAATACCAGGATGCGTTTTGCGTTGTTATGTGGGTGTAGCCCTTCTGGTCAAAAGCTGCCTTTGACTTTTGGTAGACTTCGCTGTTCAAAAGTACAAATGTGTATGGTTCCTCTTTTTTTATTTCGTCTGCAATCTGCTGCCTTTCTGCAAATTTTATGTCGCGCATAAGGTTCAAGAACCTTTCGTAGAAACCTTCGCTTCCCATGCTTGAGTCGAGTGCCCACCAGTCTGCAAGGAGCTTCATGCATTCAACTGAATCTCCCGTAAGCTTTAGGTATTTTGCCAAAATGGAATTTTGTGCAGTGATGAATTCCTCTTCTGAAAAGCTTGCTGAATTTTTTGCAATGGCCGCAAAAAGTTCGCACTGGTCTGCTGGAGAAGGAACTTCCTTGTTTGCCTTTTTGTCTGCCGCTGATGCAAAGAGATAGGGCTTTTCCAAAAGTGCCTGTAGGATTAGCCTTGAGCTTGAGCTTCTCTGTGCACTGGCCGCATTAAGGTAGTCCTTTGAGCGTATTGAAACTACAGGGGATGCAAGCTCTCCTTTTTTAAATGCAGAGCCAGCTGAATTGAATGCCGCCGCCGCAATGTCTGCATGGGTCATGGGCAGGCTTGTGTACTGGATTACAATCTGGGTAAGGTCCTTGGAAAAAGACGGATCTGTAAGGACAAATTTTTTCTTTGCATCTTTTCCGCTTGAAGGGGAAAGCCCCTGTGATGCCGGGGAACGCTTCCTGTCTCCTTCGTAATATGATGACCAGAGTGAGAAATACTTTAGCGCAAGGTTGTAGACAGACTGTGCGGAAATGTTTCCTGTAATGAATATTGCTGAATTGTCCGGAGTGTAGTAGCGTTTTGCAATGTCCATAAGAACTGTGCGCACTTCCTGGGGTGAATACTTGGAAAATAGGGCTGGATAGATTCCAGAGTCCTGCTTCCACGGTTCTTGGGAAAAGACCCTGCCGTCTATTGCGGAGTTAATAAAACCGGTAGTGCTTGTGGCGTAGTCGTCAACTTCTTTTTTTAGCTTGTCGTATTCATACTGAATTTCTTCGTCGGAAAAGAGGGGCTGCATGGCGCACTGGGAAAAAGCCTTTATTACGTCCTCAAGGTCGCCCGGGGTGCAGTCCGCCGTATATGTTGCGCTGTCTGCGTTGCATGAGGGGGTTACCTTTACGCTCTTGAACACGTTTGTTCCAAGTGCAATGGAAGTTTTTGGAAAGAGGTTTGCGTATAGCTTAAAAAAGCCTGCGTTGCTTGCACTTTGCGAAGACATGCCAGCCTTGCAAACAAATTCTGTACGTATTACAGCGGAGTTTGTGTCTTCCTTTACGAAAATGGTAAGGCCGTTAGTAAGCGACATTATGTGGAGGGTTCCCATGTTGTTTTCCAAGGGAACGGAAACTGCCTTGTAGGGAGGAGGCGTCATGCTTACTGCCTGCCCCTGTGACTTCTGTAAAGATGCAAAAGCTGAAATAAAAAAAACTACGAGCCGTAGTGCAAAAATCTTTTTCATAATGAATATTCTACACGTTTACGGGCCTTTGTTCAACAAAAAACCCTTCTTCCATACATGGTACAGAAGAAGGGCAAAAGGAGAGGAGGATGCAGTAAAAACCGGCAGTACCATGTGTGCGCTGGTGAATGCCGGAAAAACTGCGACATGGATTGTATTGACAAACAAGGTTTGTTGCTATTGCAATCAACTGTTAAACCACGGTGCTGCAAATTGGTTACAGGGCTAGCGGCAAAATCTAAAAGTCCTCGTCTTCGTCAAAGCCGTCATAGTCAAATTTGTCGTCGGCATCTTCGTCTTCACCGTACTTTTCGTCTTCATCGTCTTCTTGGTCACGCCAGGAGGACTTGGACTTTCTGGGCTTACGGCTTGGACTTTTGTCAAAGAATAGATCTGAAATTAAACCCATAAATTTCTCCTTGCATAAAGGCAACATTGCGGAACAAACGAGGGAAGCAGCGTGCCGTATAGGTACAGACCCTGAATCAAGTTCAGGGTGACGGCTGCTTGTTAGCGGTGCAGCCCCCGAATCAAGTTCAGGGTGACGAATGCTTGTTAGCGGTGCAGCCCCCGAATCCATATTCATTATAGCAGGCGTTGGTCGCACGCGCCGCGTGCTCTCCGAGTTACTTCGTAACTCGCGGATTTTTTTTTGCTACCTATACCAATTTGGGGGCGTTGTCCGCAACCTGCGGTTGCTACCGAGTTTTATGACTAAAACTCGCGGAATTATATGTTAACACGCATCCATTCTAGCAGGCGTTGGTTGCACGCGCCGCGTGCTCTCCGAGTTACTTCGTAACTCGCGTTTTTTTTGCTACCTATACCAATTTTGGGGCGTTGCGGGGCTTTGCAAAGGAATTGCCCCGCAGAGGGGGTAGCGGAAAAGGCAACAAAGCGGAGCAAATGCCGGAAACGGCTCGTTGTAAAAGCTGTATTTTGTGGCGGCACAGACCCTGAATCAAGTTCAGGGTGACGGTTGTTTGCTTTGAGGCTTGCCGCTTCTGGCATTTGTGGAGCGACTTGCCTTTGTAGCGAGGGGGAGACTTCCCCCCTTGGAGATAAAACTCCCCTTTGCAAACTAAAGTGCTATCTGGTTAAGGGCAGAGACTACCGCGTCTACACCCGCACGTCCTACGCTGGTTGACTTTCCAGCCCCCCAGTACTGCTTTCCGTCCTGAGTTGTAAGCTGAACATAGGCCATTGCAAAAGTGTTGTTGCCTTTTCCAATGCTGTGCTCGTGGAAGGCCGTTATGCTAAAGGCTGGTGCCGGCGTTTTTGAAAGTGCGCAGCAGAATGCGTCCAGAGGGCCGTTGCCCTTGTCTCCAATGGCGTACTGCTTGCCCTTCCATGTAACGACTGCGCGGCAAAGTGTCTGCTCTTCTGCACCCTTTTCCTTAGAACCTTCAACATGGGTTTCTGCAAGGTCCACGATTGAAAGGTTCTTGTCTGCCTTAAGCCACTGCTTTTCAAAGAGCTCGTAGATTTCGGAAGACTTAAGCTCGCGCTGTGCCTTGTCAGCAGCATCTTTTATGACTGCACCGAGTGCCGGATGCATGGCCTTTGGAAGAACAAGCCCGTACTCCTGCTCAAGGATGTATGCAGAACCACCCTTTCCTGACTGGCTGTTTATGCGGATAATGCCTTCGTATTCACGGCCAATGTCGTGCGGATCGATTAAGAGGTAGGGAACATCCCACAAGGCATTTTCCTTCTGGTTTGCCCGGGCTGCCATTCCCTTGCGGATAGCATCCTGGTGGCTTCCGCTAAAGGCTGTAAAGACAAGCTCTCCTGCATAAGGCGTGCGCGGAGGAATTTCCATGCCCGTGTATTCCATGTACTTTTGGGCAACAGCCGGCAAGTCGCGGAGGTCAAGCATTGGGTCAACCCCCTGGCTGAACATGTTGAGCGCTACGTTTACAATGTCAAGGTTTCCAGTGCGCTCCCCGTTTCCAAAGAGGCAGCCTTCAACACGGTCGGCTCCGGCCAAAAGCCCCAGTTCTGCGGATGCAACGCCTGTTCCGCGGTCATTGTGGCAGTGGGTGCTTACGATTACGCTGTCACGGTCACTTATGTGGGAGCAGAAGTATTCTATCTGGTCTGCGTAGACGTTGGGCGTGGCACATTCAACTGTTGTTGGCAGGTTCATGATGATTTTATTGTCCGGTGAGCAGCCCCACTCCTTTTTAACAGCCTCACAAATTTCTACGGCGTAGTCAATTTCCGTCATGGAAAAGCTTTCCGGTGAATATTCAAGGCGGATTTTCTTTAAGTCTTCGGGCGAAAGGCATGACTTTATGCAGCGCACACCGTCTATGGCTATCTGCTTGATTTCTTCCTTAGTCTTTCCAAAGGTGTATTTTCTCTGGGCAGGCGAAGTTGAATTGTAGATGTGGAAAATTACGTTTGGGGCACCCTTAATGGCTTCCAGTGTCTTTTTTACCAAATGCTCGCGGGCCTGGCACAAGACCTGGATTGTTACGTCGTCGGGAATCCTCTTTTCGTCTATAAGGCGGCGGAGAAAGTCGTATTCGGTGTCGCTTGCGGCGGGGAAGCCAATTTCCACTTCCTTAAAGCCTGTCTTTACGATAAGGTCAAAAAATGCAAGCTTGGTTTCTATACCCATGGGGTTTACGAGGGCCTGGTTGCCGTCGCGAAGGTCTACGGAGCACCAAATTGGCGCCTTAGTGATGCGTGCGGCTGGCCACTTGCGGTTAGTCATTGGAATGTCCGCAATTGGAGCGTACTTGCCGGTCAAAGTTCCGTCGGGGTTCATTGAAGCCATAAAAATCTCCTTCTAAAGCAAAAAAATTTAAAAGAAAAAAGACCCGCTGCCGAAGCAACAGGTCTGTAAGTTACAAGTTAAAACTACCCTTACCAGCGCCTATTTTCGGCAATCAGAGAAGACTGAGCATAGTAGAAGTAGTGTTTTGTTCATGAATCTAATATACAACTTTATTTAGCAAGTGTCAAGCGATGCAAGGCATCAAGCAACAGTATGTCTTGTAGCATTTTTTTATGATTTCTTTCTGCGGCACTTTTTCCTGTAAAAGTTCTGCGTCCCAAAAGAACACTTGCCATTTTCTTTATAACAATAGCGCCATGGAGGGCGCGTCAATTGTTTGCATAAAGACTCGCGGATTTTCGCCAGAAAATCCGTCCTTAAAAATGGCAAGGAGGCCATTTTTGAGGGGCTTTCCGCCCTTCGCTAGCGCTCATTGCCGCATACGCGGCAACTACGGGGCTCCAATCCCTGCCGTGCTTGAATATGCTACAATCGCTTCCACAGGGAGTTTTCGCAAGAAGCTTTATTCTCCCTCTTTTCCGGAAAGCGTAGCCTGCTCTGCATCAGAAGAAGCAGCAAGGTCAGTATTCGTATTCGCATCCGTACCTGACTCCCCGGTCAAAGCAAGCATCTTCCCCTTTTCCCTTAGCATAAACTGCCAAGCTCTTGTCATAACCTGGCTGTAGTAAGGCAAAACCCATATCAAACCTATTCCCAAGGTAAGGATGCACAAAATGCCCCAACCCAAAAAAGAAAGCTGAGTAACAAAAAGATTCGTGCGAAATCCTTCGGTAACCATAACGGCAACGTCCAGCGATTTCCTAACGTCCAAATCCGGCCTGTCCGCAAGGGCAAAGAACATCATTGCATACGAAGTGATTTTTGCAAGCAGAACAAGATACAGGAATAAAAAAAGAAAAATGCAGCAGTAGGCAACCACGGCAATAATCACCGGCACATAAGAGATATTGGCCAAGGAACCGACAACACCAATGGGGAGAATGGGCACGGACAAAAGCAGGAACCACAAGAACACGCGCAAAAAAAACCAAAAGAGGGCAGGAATTGCCATTGGAGTTATACCGCGGAAAAAATTCTTGCAGGAGGAATCCCCCTCTTTTAAAAGAATGTTGCTCCACCTGAGCAAAGCAAGGTAAAGCATGGAAAACACTACGTAGGCCAAAAGGACAGAAAAGAGCATGCCCAAAACCCCAAAAGGCGATGACCAGAAAAGGAAAAAATACACAAGCATCATGACAAGGCAGGGAATGTAGAAAAGAAGACCGACAAGCCCTGCATTCTTCCACTTGCCCTTCAAATCAGCAAGGGCTTCCTTCTTTAAATTAGCTCTATTGTAAAACATCAAAATCCTCCTCTTTCAGAATACCGCTTTCAATTGAATTTTTCTTAATAGCCTCGTAAGCATTTACAAAAGAATTCTCAAAATATGGCATGAACAGAATATAGCCCAAGCCAAGTGTAACGAGGGAAAAAATCCACCAAAGACAAAAGCTAAGCTCCATCACCAAAATATTCTCGCGGCAGCCCTTGCACATCTTCTTGGAAAGCTTCATCGCACGGACAGCCCCAAGCTTGGGATTCTCCGCAAGAACATAGCGCATCATGGAATAGCTCAAAAACTTTATGCAAACAAAAATCATATAGAATAAAAATAGATACCCCATGGCGAACACTATTCCTACCCTTGGAGAAGCTGCTGCTACATCAACCGCAGTAGAAGCAAGCCCAGAGGAAAGGGCAGTTTTCCCGTCTGCCACAAGCTTTGTAAGGACAAGAGAAGCGGCCTGCATCGGAAGCAAAAGAACAAAACACCACAAGCTATACCAGGCAGCGCCACGCAAAGACTCGCCCGAAAAGCATTTGACAAAAGCATCAAAAGAAGCATCCCCATTCTTGCGCCAAGAGAAAATGTAGAGTGAAACCGCAAAGGCAATTACCGTAACAACAAAAGCTAATGCCCACCTAATAAAATCTAAAACAAGCCATTCAAGCATAGTCTGGGAATTCTTTACGTATTCCAAAAACCTTTGCCTATACTGTACTTCCACAGCTCCATCCTCTCCATGGCTGTAGACACTCATAATCTCATCAGCATTAATTTCTTCGTCCGGCTGGAACTCATGCAGACTGCCAGACTTATCCCAAGAACCTTGGGCTTTCGAAACCGTCTCTTTCCAGTCCTGCTTCCATTCACCGTGCTTTTTCACATAGTATGGAACATAAATCGCTGCATACAAAAACACAAGAACCAGCACTCTCGCAAAGCTAACTCGGAACATTTTTTTTGGAAGTCCCCTTGACCTTTCAAAAGCCTCCGCCTTATACTTTTTTCTATCAAACATTCTAGTCTCCTTTTTTCTAATTAACGCTAAATTTATATAGTAAAATCAAAAATTAGACAAGCATGCAAAAATTATATGCCAATAATTTTTTACAAAAAAGTGACACTTTGCCTTTTATTGCGTGTATCATATTATATAGGACAGAACAAAAAACGAGGAGTCATTATGAAAAAAATTATTATAGAAAAGATTTTCCAAGTTGCCATTACCGCTTTTGCAGCACTTCTAATAGACTGCTCTTCTACCGCATACAGGGTCATGGAAGGAGAGATTACACAACTGTCCAAGTCGGCTTCATATGCAATCACAGTTCCAGATGATTACCCCGATGAATCAAAATCCGGGCGGACAACATCTATGGAAATTCGCAAGGTACTGGCTGGCTGCGGAGTAAACGCAATGCTTTTAAATCGCTTTCCAGATTACAAATCCGTCACAGCAGAGACAAAGGGAAAATATGACTACATCGTAGAACCAACGATTACTTACTGGGAAGACAACATTGCCACATGGAGCGGAAAACCAGACAAGCTTCTCCTTGTAATAACAATCTACAAGACAAAGACATCAGAGGTTATGGATACATTCACCATTGACGCAGAATCTTCCAGCATAGTTTTTGGCGACAATGACCCAGTAGACCTGATTAAGGAACCGGCAAGCGTCCACTATGGAAAAATAATAAAGTAGAGCCTCGCACGTATTCAACGCTAGCAATTTCTGCGCTAAAACTTTAATGCATGAACACAAGCACTGAATTCTTTGCAAGTTCATACAGCGTATTGAAAACTTAGCCAAACAGTTGTATTCTATTGAATATGGAAAATTCAACAGAACAAAAAGAAAGTGTGGCTGACACTTCCCCGGCAAAAAAATCGGGAAGGTCGCTTGTGGCAAAAGGCCTTTCACTTTCATTCCTTACGCTTGCATCAAGGCTGCTTGGCTTGGTAAGGGAAATGACAAAGGCAAAGTTTCTAGGCACGTCAACACTTAGTGACGCATTCGTAATAGCTTTTCAGGTTCCAAATTTTTTCCGCAGGCTCTTTGCAGAAAATTCGGTGTCGGTAGCCTTTATTCCAACTTTCAAGTCAAGGCTTGAAGATTCATCTACGGAAGAAGGCAAAAGGGAAACTCAGGAATTCATAAACGCAACTTTTACCCTTGTAACTTTTTTTACGGTTGTCTTTGTAACCCTGGGCATGATTTTTACCCCGCTCATTCTTAAGATTTTCTTTGGGAAAGAATCCCTTGATGCGCTTACGGAAGCTACAGTCCTTACAAGGATAATGTTCCCATATCTTGTGGTAATTTCCATTGCAGCCCTTTTGCAGGGAATACTCAATGCGCTAAAGATTTTTTCACCTTCAGGCTTTACCCCCATCCTCTTTAACGCAATAGTGATTGCATTCACATATGTTCTTACATATTTTGGCCTTACAAAAAATCCAGCCCGGGCAATGTCCATAGGTGTAATAACCGGCGGCTGTGTACAGGCAATTTTCCAGCTGCCCTTTGTACTGCGCAACAATTGGAAGCTTTGCTTTACCTCGCTAAAGAAGGCCTTTAAAAACCCATACACCAGAACCGTAATCCGCCTTATTGGACCTACAATAATCGGAATGGCAGCATATCAGATTAACGACATTGTTTCTTCTTCTCTTGCAACCCGCGCAGGAACTGGTGTTTGCTCAAGCCTCCAGTACTCGCTAAGGCTACAGGAATTGATTCTTGGCATTTGCGCAGTTACCATAGGAACCGTAATTCTTCCAGACCTTACTGGCTTTGCAAAAAAATGCGAATGGGATTCATTCTCAAAACTATTAAAGCAGTCTGTTAACATAATGACCCTTATTTCAATTCCGATTACTTTCTATTCGCTCATAATGGCAAAGAACCTGATTACGCTTGTCTTTGCAACAGGCAGGTTCAATGAAGATTCCATTCTTATGACGCAAAAAGTTTTCTGCTGCCACATACTGGGGCTTACCTTTATTGCGGTTAACAGAATTGTTTCCCCTGCTTTCTATGCACAGGGCGACACAAAAAGTCCAACCATTGCAGGGCTCATAAACTTTGCAGTGAACATTTCGCTGGCATTAGTTTTGGTAAGGCAGATGAGCGGCTCAGGAATTGCACTGGCACTTTCTGTTGCAAGTCTTGTTAACACGGCTTTTCTCTTTTACTTTTTAAAGTTCAAAAAGAACATAAACATTGCAAGCGTTCTTGGAAGCACACTTTTATACGCGCTAAAGGTCACCCTCTTTTCTGCAATAGCGGCCATTCCAATTTATCTTCTTAGGGAAAGAATCGTGGATTTTTTTGCAGGGCACAACCGCCTTATTTCACAAGGAATTCCTGTTGCAATTACAGGCTGCATCTTTGGCGGCATTGGAATAGCATTGCTTCTTATTACTAAGGATTCGCTTGTTGGAACCGTAGCAAAAAAACTAAAGCGTTGAGCAAAAAAAGCCTACCCCCGATTGTAAGGGCGGCGCAGCCGTTGCTACTGGGGCTGGTCCCTGAGCAAAGTCGAAGGGCCGGCCACAGTAGCAATGGAGCGCGGTTAGCGCGGAACCCTGGAAAGCGGGTTTACATATAAAAGCTGGTCCAGAAAAAAAAGGAGAATTTTTTATGAACGAAAATATTTTGCAGGATTACGAAAAGATAATAGCTAATGCCAACCTTGATTCAATCTACAAGGCAAGGCGTGAAAAAGTTTATGCCTACATGGAGCAACACAATATTGCGGCGGCGGTTTACGAAGACAATGAAGAGCACAGGACACCTGCTGTCCGCTACCTTACAGGCCATCCGTCTGACGCAATTCTGATTCTTACCGCAGACAAAAAAGCCCACCTTGTTCCCTGGGACGAAAACTTGGCAGCCCTCCGCGCACATTCGGATTTTGTAACTCCGCTTACGGAATACAAGCGGGTGAACACGGATGCCGTAAAAGGCGAGCTTAAAAAATTTTTGGCAAACCCAAAGGGGCTAACTGTTTCGCTGCAAACGGAAACGACCTACATTTCTTTTAAAAAGTTTCAGGATGCACTTGGCGGTGACGGCTGGAAGGTTGAGTGTACGGAAGAAGGAGTTCACAAGTTTACAAAGGAACTTAGGGCTGTAAAAGATGAATACGAGATTGCATGTACAGTAAAGGCATGTGCAATTACAAGCGGCATGACTGATGCAATCATACCACTTCTTGCGGAAGGAAAAATAAAAACAGAAAGCGACGTTGCCCTATTTATAGAAAAGACTCTCCGCGAAAAAGGATGCGAGCGCACAAGTTTTGACACTCTTGCGGCTGGCCCTTCACGAAGCTATGCAATACATGCTTTCCCAGGCTACACGGGAGGCTTGTGGGGCTGCGACGGACTTAGCATTTTGGACTACGGCGTTTGCTACGAAGGTTACGCAAGCGACTGCACCATTACCATTGCACGCGGAAAGCTTAATGCCGCCCAGGAAAAAATTCTTGACCTTGTTCAAGTTGCAGCAGACGAATGCAGACCCCTCTACAAAAAAGGATTGCCTGTTTTAGGAGCCGCAAAAAAAGCAGACGAAATCTTTGCAAAGGAAGGCCTTTCTATGCCACACGGACTTGGCCACGGAACAGGCCTTGAAATTCACGAGGCACCCTTTGTTAGCATGAGGGCAAAAGAAGACACGCTTTTTAGGAGCGGCAACATCGTAACGCTGGAACCCGGCCTTTACGACCCACAGCTTGGCGGCTGCCGTCTGGAAAACGACGTGCTTGTTACCGACGACGGGAACATTGTGCTGACAAACTCGCGGATTTTTAGGATGTAGGTGGAGAGGCGGGGAAAAAGACCTACAAGCTTAGGATTTTCCTTGCCTCAGAAACATACGCTTCATCATCTATTCTGATTGTAACAGGTTTCTTTAAAAGATCTGGCAACTTTTAACATAATGTTGTGCCTGAAAAATTTTCGATTGCATTTGCAAATTTTTTGAAATCTCCAAGATGGTCACGGATAATTGCAAATATGATTTTACAGTCTATCTTCTCATATTGATGGACTGCAATGTTTCTGAATCCAACTGCATGACTCAAATCAATTGCATTTTTCTTTTCTATTATTTTGTTTTCGGCAAGGTACTTGAATGTTTCTGACATTGTAACTGGTGTCGGGGTGCAAAAGTCTAAGAGCATATGGTTTCCAATATCAACACAAATTTGAACAGCCCGCTGTAGATTTAGAATAATTATTTCTTGTTTGTCGAGGTTTGATTCAAGTTCTTCCAGTGAGGAAACTTTCTGCGATTCTATCCGGAGCACGCACCGGATCAATGCTTCTATTTTTGTGCGTATAACGTCTTCATCCATTTATAAACCTCCTTATTTTTTCTTTCTGGAAGCGTTCGATTACAGGCATGAAATCTTCTTTAAAGCAAAGTGCCTTGGTCAAATACCTTACAAAGACATTGGGTTCTATTTTTATCTTTACACCGCTTGTCATAATCTGATAGAGAAAAAGTCCTTCCGCAACTGACAAGTCAGCAAGATCTATTTCCCTCCGGCACAAAAGGGACAAGTCCGTCTGAATTTCTGAAAGCTCTTCATAGCAAAACTCTTTTGTACCGTGAATTGCAATATCTATGTCACTGTGTGAAGTAGCGCAGCCCTTTGCAAAGGAACCGAAAAGCAACACCGTATCCACTTGGTCTTTCTTGGAAAAATAATCTTTTAGCTTTTGCCTAATTTCTGCCGCCTCAAGTTCAAGCGATTCATGTTCTGCACAAGATGACTGGTCCTTCTTTTGCATACACGACCTCCTTTGTATTTTAAGTATACAGCACATGATGGATGTAGACAAGCGTTCTTGCCCACCAGCCTACGCCCGATTGGAAGGGCCCGCGCAAGCGGGTTGCCAAAGGCAATGGAGGCGAAAGCCAGGACTCGCAATGAAGTTTCAAATTAAAATGCATCTAAGAACTAATCAAAAACGTTTAAATTGGCACCGAAAGAAGAAAATTTTTGTATTCTCTTATAGAAGATTTTATCTCCAATTTTACCCCAATTGCTCTCTAAGTGAATGTAGCAATTCCCGCTCTACAGACGATATAATAGCATTTTTTATTCTTTCTATTTTTTTCTCGGTATCTTTATCCAATTCTGCTTTCTGAAACAACACCTGGGGTTCAACATCTAGAGCAAGCGCAATTCTTTCTATCGTGGAAAGTTTGGGAACGTTCTTGTAAATTTCCATCAGGCCAATGTAGCTTGTTGCCGTATTGCAAGCTTCTGCCAACTGTTCCTGCGTAATTCCCTTTTCTTTGCGAATTCGCTTTATATTGTCAATAACAGTTTTCTCTAAACTCATTTTACCTTACCGGATACCTAAAAAAAAACTTTTGTTTGCCACAACTCAAAACTTCACTCTATATCAGTTTAGATATAATCATGTATTAATTTTATTGACAGATTTAATATATGGATATATCATATTTAATATAAGGATTTTTTAGGATTCCTTATACAAGACAGTCGTTGACTGAAAAAACAAATTTTTTGGAGGTTTCCGTCTTCAAGAAACTGAAAGAATTTTCTAACAGCAAGAATGCAGGAACTGGCAAGAGAAACATTTACCAGCACAAATAATTCTGTGAAATTGGATGTTGTCCTTCAAAGGAATTATGAAGACACATCCCCTTGTCAAAAAGCTAAAAACAAAGTGAGGGTAACATTGAGTATCAACTATAAGAAAATCAAATTTGTAAAGAACATTAAAAATCACAATAAGGAAGATGTCTCGTATGATGACAAAGTACTCCATAAACAATTCCCCTTATGGTTTGCCGACAAACCCTGTAAAGAGAAATATGACATTGGAGATACAGTCCTTCTATACCAACGCCTTAATGATGACAGTACAGCAACCCTTACGCATCTAGTGGAAATTCTTGAAAAAACTCCAAAAAAAGTTTCTGGAGGATATACACTGCTCGTCAAGGTTGTAGGAACTGTTCGTGTCATAAAATCGGTCACGTCAATTTGCGATTGTGTAAAATTTAAGGGAAATGGACAAAGCGGAAAACTTGTCCGCCTTAAGGAAGTCATAAAAGGTCGTGTATCTGTCAAAACAGTACAAAAAAGGATTCTGCAAATTTTTGCGGAACTTGGACAAGTCATCTAAATCCAAAGGAGGAAAATATGAAAAAGACATTTACTATAACTGCTATTTGGTTAATTTGCCTTACATGTGCCATGGGAAAAACAATAAAAGTCCCGGATTATCTGAGAGTGGAAGGCACAAAATTATATCATTACACGGGATACGGCCCTGCAAACCTTGTAATCCCTGATGGCATTACGGAAATTGGAAGCCACGCATTCAGCAATAACGGTGAATCACTAACCAGCATAACAATACCAAAGAGTGTAAAAACTATAGGCGATGGTGCATTCAGCGAATGCAGCTCACTAGAGACCATAAATATACCCAATAGTGTAAAAACTATAGGCGATAGTGCATTCAGCAGATGCAAATCACTAAAGACCATAAACATACCTAAGGGCATAACCGTTATAGAAGACGGTGTCTTCCATTACTGCGAATCCTTAAAGAGTGTAACACTACCAAGCAGTATAAAAACCATAGGCGATAGAGCATTCAGCGGATGCAAATCACTAGAGACCATAAATATACCTAGAGGCATAACCGTTATTGAAGTATCTGCATTCGAGAGTTGCGAATCACTAATCAATATAACGATACCAAATTCCGTAACTTCTATCGGAAATAATGCATTCCAATTTTGTTCAGCATTAAAAAGCGTGACAATACAAGATGGTGTAAAAGCTATAGGTAAAGATGCATTCAGTAACTGTGAATCACTAACCAGTATAACGATACCAAGTTCCGTGACTTCTATCAAAAGCGGAGCATTCCAATGGTGCAAGTCACTAACAAGTATAACAATACCAAGTTCCGTAACTTCTATTGAAAATTATACATTCCAATTTTGTTCAGCATTAAAAAGCGTAACACTGCCAAACAGTATAAAAACTATCAGAGGCTGCGCCTTCAATAAATGCTACTCACTAACCAATATAACAATACCTAGATCCGTAACATTCATCGGAAATAGTGCATTCTCTGACTGCAAATCACTGACGACTATAACAATACCACAAGGGGTCATTTCTCTTGGAGCATATTCATTCAAAGGCTGTAAATCGCTAAAAAGCATAGACTTGCCAAGCTCTCTGAGAGCAATTGGTCATGGAGCATTATTTGATTGCGATGCATTAAAAGATGTAATCTTTCAAGGAACAGAAAAGGAGTGGAATTCTATATATCTCGAAACAGAAGCGGAATGCATGAGAAGAGAAAGCGATTTATTGCTAAATGACTAGTTTTAACTAGGAGGATATAAATTTATGGGAAACAGAATTGACTTTGAAGACATCATTTCAAAACCTGTCAGTAATTCATACAAAAAGGTTCAGACATTGGGAATATATTGCTGGCAAGCTGATGTAAAAACAAGGATGAGTGCCTATTTTCTTCCGCGTTTTTCGCTTGATAAAAACAGGGACTATCTTGAAGCCTTATACCCAGGAATTTCTAAGAACAAGGATTTAGAGGGAAAAGGAATATATGTTTCCATCTGGAAAATTGCAAGGATATACAATAAGGTTCTGCCCAATTCTCCAGAAGAAATACTTGGACAAGATTACCACACGTTAAGTGCCTTCAAAGCTTGGAAAGGTTTCTCGGACGAAGATTATGAAAAAGGTATGCAAGTTTATGTTTTGGAAGAAGAAAAAAGATTCCACGAATATAAATATACAAAGGTTCAGAATTCAACTGGAATAATATATTACGACTGGGATGAAATTCTTGACAGGACTGTGATAGATGCAAAAGATGACAATATTACAACATAGTATACAAAGATGATTTTTCAAATTTTCAATGGAGGTTTCATTATGAAAAAATCAGTTAAGCACATGTTTTTTGCTCTTGCAATGGTACCGGCATTTATGACAATAGTCGGATGCAAAGGAAAGTCTTCTGATATGGTTCTCGTTGAAGGTGGTACATTCAAGATGGGAGGAAAACCAGCCCGCGATTTTGATAATCCAGTAAGAATTGCAACCAAGAAAATAATTGACAAAGAAATGGAGAAATATTTTGGACCAAAAGAACTGACCGAAAATGATTTTGTTTATAAAGATCACATACCTGTGCATACTGTTACGGTAAGCAGCTTTTATATGAGTGATCATGAAGTAACAGCAAATGAATGGGAAAAGATAATGAAAAAAAACGATTCTGATATAGTCAGAACAGGAAATGAACCTGTATACGTATATTGGGAGGATGCAATCTCATACTGCAACAAATTAAGCGAAAAAGAAGGGCTTACCCCTTGCTATACCGCATATGATATGACAGATAAGGATAATTGGTTTTTCCACATAGATACAGCCGCAGATGTCGCATTTGCGGATAATACATACCCTGGAGAGTCCTATGCAAGGGTACATAACCATTTCTTGACTGATTTTTTAGAAAATCAGTTGAAATGCGACTTTAGTGCAAATGGCTACCGTTTACCCACTGAGGCAGAATGGGAATACGCAGCACGAGGAGGAAACAAGGCAGAAAACTTACCATGGACTTATTTTGAAGACGGATGGTACAAAGAAAACTCCGATGACAAGATCCATAAGGTAAAGACGAAAAAGCCTAATGCCATTGGACTCTATGACATGGGAGGAAACGAATATGAAATGTGTTGGGACTCTTATTTTGGATACTTTACAGACAGTCCCCAGACAAATCCAATTGGACCGATAGATAGACCCAACGGTTGCGGTTACGACCACGCCTGTCGTGGAGGGAGCTATGACTCGCCATACAAGGATAATACTGCAGGTGACAGAGGCAAAAGTGACAAAGGGGGATTTCGTGTCGTGAGATCCATACCAGCCGACAACAAATAGTCCAATGTAATGAAAACTAATTAATGCATATTGTCATTAGCAGTATGTTGAATGTTTAGTTGTCATTCTGAACTTATTAGGAATCTACAGAAACAGATTCTGAAATTGGTTGCAAGCAACCGCGTTCAGCATGACAGTTATTTTACTTACTTGCCCACCAGCCTACGCCGCCGTGGAGCCCCGGAGTTGCCGCGGAGCGGCAATGAGCGTTAGCGAAGGGCGGAAGGGCGGTAACAAAAGTGTCTGACCGGACACGGAGTGCCGGACACAGTAAAAAATGGCATGCCGTCCAGAAGAGAAAAAAATTATTTTAGATAGACCATAAGAAGCATGATGTCGCTATTGCGGATGCCAGAGATGCGGCTTGCCTGGCCCAGTGTGAGCGGGCGGACTTTTTCCAGCTTGGCACGGCTTTCTGCACTAAGGGCGGGGATGGCACCGTAGTCAAAGTCGGCGGGGATTTTTGCCTTTTCCATTTTGTGCATTTTTGCAACGCGGGCGTCCTGTTTTTGGATGTAGTAGCGGTACTTAAAATCTTCCTGGGCTTCCGTCCATTCGATTGCGGTAAAGTTTCCGGGGTTTTGGGCTTCGGGATTTTTTTCCAAAAGCAAAAGGGCTTCTTCTACTGCCGCATATTTTTTGTTTAGGGCATCCATCTGTGCCTGGCTTACGAGTCCAGCTTCAAATCCTTTTGCGCGAAGCCTTCTGTCCGCAGTGTCGTGGCGCAGCTTAAGGCGGTATTCGGCGCGGGCGGTGAACATGCGGTAGGGTTCCTTTGTTCCTAGCGTTACAAGGTCGTCGATTAGGACACCGATGTAGGCTTCGTCTCTTCCGAGTACAAGCGGCTTGTATTGGGGTATGCTTCTAAAATTTTCAAAGCCGGCATCTTTTTGAGCCTGTTCAAGTTTGCTGGACAAGGCCAATGTTTCGCGCTCAGAAATTTCTGCAAAGTTTTTTAGCTCGTCGGAATTGAATACTGGCTTGGGCTGGAAGTGTCCTACTTCTGCGCTTGAAGGGCTTGCACCGAATGATGAATCAGCATTGCAAATTGGCCCGCAGAATTCCCTGTGGGACTTGGCGTAAAGGGCTGCATTGATTCCTGCAACGAGCCCCTGCCCCGCAGCTTCTTCGTAACCGCTTGTTCCGTTTATTTGCCCGGCGTTAAAAAGGCCTGCAACGCGTTTTGTTTCAAGCGAAGGAAAAAGCTGTGTTGGTTCTACGTAGTCGTATTCAACCGCGTAACCTGGGCGGCTTACAACGCAGTTTTCAAAGCCAGGCATTGTGCGGAGGAATGCATCCTGAACTTCTTCCGGCAAACTGGAGCTTAATCCGTTAAGGTAAATCTCGTCTGTTTCTATTCCTTCCGGTTCAACAAAAAGCTGGTGGCGCTCACGGTCTGCAAAGCGCATAACCTTGTCTTCTATGGAAGGACAGTAGCGAGGACCAACACCGTGTATCTTTCCCGAATAAAGCGGGGAACGGCCAATGTTTTCGCGGATGATTTTATGTGTTTCTTCGTTGGTGTAGACAAGGTGGCAAGGAACCATTGGGCGGTCAACGCTTTCATCATCAAAGCTGAATGGTATAACTTCCGCATCACCTTCCTGGAGTTCAAACTTGGAAAAGTCAACCGTGTGGCGTAAAATGCGTGGCGGTGTTCCGGTCTTTAGGCGGCCTGTTGTAAAGCCAAGGCGGTTAAGGCTTTCCGTAAGTCCAAAGGCAGCGGCTTCCCCCAGTCTTCCGCAGGGTGCGTCAAATTCGCCAATAAAAATTCTGCCTCCCAAAAAAGTGCCTGTTGTAAGAACTATGGAGCGGACAGGAATTACCCTTCCCCTTTCCGTAACAATGCCTATTACTTTTTGCCGCATTCCGCTTTTTGCAGCGTCCGTTGCATATTCGTAGGAAGGGCTTCCCCTTTTTTCTCCTGGGATTGATCCGTATTCGCTTGAACTGTCGCTGCCCTCGGGAAGCGGTGTGGAAGAGGCAACGGTAAGAACGTCAACGGCGGTGTCCATTAGGGTGCAGAGGTTGGGCGTTGTTTCCAGTGTGCGACGTGCCAAAATGGAATAGGTTATTTTGTCTGCCTGGCTTCTTGGGGCCTGAACTGCGGGACCACGGCTTTTGTTCAGCATGCGGAACTGAATCATTGAGCGGTCAATCAGCTTGCCCATTTCGCCGCCCAATGCGTCTATCTCGCGGACGATGTTGCCTTTTGCAATGCCGCCAATCGAAGGGTTGCAGCTCATGCGACCGATTGAGTCAACTGTCTGGGTAATCAAAAGAGTTTTTAGCCCCATCCTCGCTGCCGCAAGTGAAGCTTCTATACCGGCGTGGCCTCCGCCTACAACAGCCACGTCAAATGAATCATAAAAAGCCATAGTGCTATGGATTATAGCGAATTGCCGCGATTTTTACAACAAAATTTTTGGAACTTACTTTAGGACGAAGTCTTTAGGACGCAGTCCTACTTGCTCTACCAGTTTTATTCTTGGCTAAAAACGAGCGGACAGGCCAATGCGCCACGGGCTTTCCGGGGCTTGCCCTCACGGCCGGTACCCTTGCGGGTACGCGCTTCGCGCCCCCTCCAATCCCGCGTAGGTTTGTTTTTGAGGCAAAAGCAAGCGAATATGGATTTTTTTAGCAAGGCGTGGTATTATATTCTTAACAGCCCTATTAGCGGAGGTGCGGATTATGTCAGATTTTGCTTATGCCTATTTCTCTACAGAGCTAGACAAACTTTCTCTTCCTGATTTGGAGCAGCTTTTTGAAAAAATCAAGGGGTTAATTGCAAAACAGAAGGAGGTAAAGGTATCTCAAGAGAAGGGATCAATAACAAAGCTTCTTGACCTTGCCAATTCATTGCATTTAACCTCAAACGGACAAAGCTGGACTCGAGAGGAACTGTATGAGCGATAAAATTTTCCTAGATTCAAACATCCTCATTTACTGCTTTGACTGCAATGATTCAAGAAAGCAGAATATTGCCCAAAACATTGTTAACAGTCTTGTTGATAGTGAAAGCGGACAGATTTCAACACAAAGCCTGCAAGAATTCTTTAATGCAGCCACAAAAAAATTAAAATGTACAAAATAAAATGCCATGAATGCTGTAGAATATTATTCAGCCGCTTTTCCAGTGCATTGCAATAACGTGCAGGACATACTCGCAGCAATAAAAATCAGCATAAGCACTCAATTCTCTTTTTATGATTCCCTTATTCTTTCTGCGGCAAAGGCTGAAAACTGCGCCATTGTGTATTCAGAAGACTTGAACGATGGTCAGGAAGTTGACGGCATCAAGATTGTGAATCCATTTAAAAACTACTGATTGTAAATAATTGGCTTTTCTGCTAGAATGAGGCAATGGCTAAAGAAGAAATTTCGCGCTTGGACAAGGTTCTCAGCAACAACGGTTTTGGCACAAGAAGCCGTGTAAAAGGCATGCTTCACAAGATGTGCGTCTCGGTTAACGGCAATGTCGTTACGGACGGAAAGACACGTGTGAACACTTTGACCGACGTTATCAGCGTGGACGGAATTCCGCTGGAGATAAAAAAAGAGCTCTACATCATGATGAACAAAAGCGCAGGTTCAGTCTGCTCTGCAAGGAGCGGAATGCACCTTACTGTTTTTTCTTTTTTAGAGGACGAGGCAGCGCGCAGGTTTGAGCGTGGCGAGCTAAGTTCCATTGGACGCTTGGACGCAGACACGGAAGGCCTTTTGATTCTTACCACGGACGGAATGTTGAACCACAAGATTACATCCCCAAAGTCAGGCATTCCAAAGACCTACCTTGTTTACCTTCGCGATGCAGTTGATTCTGCCACAAAAGATTCCTACAAGGAAAAACTTTCCAAGGGAGTTCACATTGCGGCAGAAGGAAAAGACGGAGAAGCTGACTGCCTTCCTGCCATACTTGAATGGGGAAACGGCGGCTTTACGGACGAGCGTGGCCAGAATGAAGACGGCTCTCTAAAGGTGGATTGCAAAGAAGTCTGCACCCTTACCGTTTTTGAAGGAAAGTTCCACGAAGTAAAAAGACTTTTTGCGGCTTTGGGAAACGAGGTCGTGTATTTAAAAAGAATAAAAATGAACGAGCTTGAGCTTGACAAGAATTTGAAAAGCGGAGAATACCGCGAGCTTACGGATGATGAGCTTAATCTTTTACGAAAGGGGTTAAAAAGCGATGACTGACATTGAGATTGCCCAGAAGAACATAATGGAAAACATAGAGGCTGTTGCTTCCAAGATTGGCGTAACAGAAAGAGACCTTGACTTTTACGGAAAGTACAAGGCAAAGATTTCTTTTGCAAAACTAACGGAGCTTCAGAAAAAGGCGGCAAACCCTGCTACAAGGGGAAAGCTTGTCCTTGTTACAGCCATGACTCCGACTGCCGCTGGAGAAGGAAAGTCCACCGTAACTATTGCACTTGGTGATGCGCTCCGCAAAATCGGGAAGAAGAGCGTTATTGCCCTGCGCGAGCCTTCACTGGGTCCCTGCTTTGGAATAAAGGGAGGTGCCTGTGGCGGAGGTTATGCCCAGGTTGTTCCTATGGAAGACATCAACCTGCACTTTACAGGCGACATCCACGCAATCACTGCCGCAAACAACCTGATGGCAGCACTCATAGACAACCACATTCAGCAGGGAAACGACCTTGGCATTGACCCAAGGACAATTTCTTGGAAACGCTGCGTAGACCTGAACGACCGTGCCTTGCGCAACGTAATCCTTGGCCTTGGAAGCAGGATAGACGGTGTTCCCCGCGAAAGCCACTTCCAGATTTCCGTAGCAAGCGAAATAATGGCATGTGTTTGCCTTAGCCGCACAATCAGTGAGTTAAAAGAAAGAATTAGCGCAATTACAATCGGTGAAACATATACAAAAGAAAGTGTCACCTTTGGACAGCTTAACTGCACAGGAGCAATTGCCGCGCTATTGAAGGACGCAATAAGGCCAAACCTTGTGCAGACTTTGGAAAAGACACCAGCCTTTATACACGGTGGGCCCTTTGCAAACATTGCCCACGGATGCAACTCAATAAACGCAACTTTGTGCGCACTTGCAACAGGCGACTATGTTGTAACAGAGGCAGGTTTTGCCGCTGACTTGGGAGCAGAAAAATTCTTTGACATAAAGTGCCGCAAGAACGGCCTTGCACCAGACGCAGCTGTTATTGTAGCAACAATAAGGGCACTGAAGATGCACGGCGGCGTTGCAAAGAAAGACCTTGGTAAAGAAAACCTTGAGGCTCTTGAAAAGGGCTTTGCAAACCTAAAGGCTCACATTCAGAACGTAAAAAAATTTGGCGTGGGGGTTGTTGTTGCAATCAACAAATTCATCTCGGACACAGACGCAGAAATTGAACTTGTAAAAAAACTCTGTGCCGCAGAAAAAACGGATGCAATCCTCTGCGAAGGATGGGCAAAGGGTGGAGAAGGCGCCACGGAGCTTGCAGAAAAAATTGTTGGAATTACGGAAAAGAAAAATGAATTCAAGCTGCTTTATTCAGACAACCTTCCGTTAATAGAAAAGGTTCAGGTTCTTGCAAAAGAAATCTACCATGCCTCTTCCGTTGAATTTGACGACAAGGCTAAGAAAAAGCTTACCCGCTTCCAGGCGGAGGGCTACGGAAACCTTCCTATCTGCATGGCAAAGACGCAGAATTCAATAAGCCACGACAAAGCCCTTACAGGTGCACCAGAAGGATATGCATTCCCGGTAAGAGATGCCCAGCTATACAGCGGAGCAGGATTCGTAGTTGTGTTTGCGGGAGACATAGTGGACATGCCGGGTCTTCCAAAGCTGCCAGCCGCTCTTAACATAGACGTGGACGACGAAGGAACAATCAGCGGGCTCTTTTAACAGAATGAACGGAGGAAAAAGTGAAAAGCGGGACAAAGTATTTTACTGGCAACAAAAAATTTGAAAACCTGAACAACCAGCTCATAATCAAGTACGACAGCTTTACCGTAGATGCAATCTGGCGGAAGATTGGAGCAAGGTATGACGGAATCATGTACAAATACGGCCCCCGCTTTTCCGCAGTAAAAAAGACGGACTTTGATTTTTTGCCACTCGCATCGGTTTACCTTACGCTAAAGAACGAAGACAGTTCCGATGCGCTTGAGCTTATTCAGGAGCAGGTTCAATCAAATATCTTCCAGGAAATCCGCGACGAAAGGGAAAAGAAATCAAAGACACCCAGCTTTTTAAGGAACATATTTAAGCCTACCCAGAAAAAACTTATTTCCGACGAACTTAACAAATTAATAGAAGACTTTTGCGCAGAGAACAACTGCGTTGAGCTTTGGCAAATGCTTGACCAGTGCAATTCACAAGGGCTAGATTCGGCAGACTAAAATACCGCAAGCCGGGATAGGCAAAGCAATGACAATCACATTTTAAAATTAAACTCCAGAAGAAAAACTCCTTGACAAAAAATATAATCATATACTAATATATTTATATAATTAAGGATTACAATATTCAAGGAGGATGTCATGGCAGCTGTCAAAAAGGAAAAGAAATCCTACAGCGAAAAAACGCTCTTTCAGCTTGCAGACCTTTTTAAAATATTTGGGGATTCTACAAGGATAAAAATTCTTTTTGCGCTAACATCCGGCGAAAAAAACGTGGGGGAGCTTGTGGACGCACTTGCAATAACCCAACCGGCGGTAAGCCAGCAGCTTAGGGTTCTTAAGCTGAACGGGCTAATAAAAAACAGGCGCGAAGGAAAATCAATCCTCTATTCACTGGATGATGACCATGTAGAAAAAATCCTTAGCATAGGAATGGAACACACACTGGAAAAAAACGACAAGGAGTAAAAGATGGCTTTAAAAACTGACGCAGAAAATATTGAAGAGGCAAAGGAAAATACAGCAGAAAAGGTTCTGGAAAAAAGCGGCGAAAAGTGCCACAGCCACGAAAAGCATTCCTGCCACCACTGCTCCTGCGAAGAAGATGATGACGACGATGATGAAGATGAGCACCACCATCACCACCACGAGCATGGGGAAGAAGATGATGACGATGAGGAAGAAGAAGAAGAGGAAGGTTCACTAAAAAAAATAATCCTTGTAGCAATTATCTTTATTGTAGCCCTACTCTTGGAAAAACTGTCTTTCTTTTCTTTTAACGGACCTATTGCAAAGGGAAACGAAAAGATTTTCCTTGCAATAAGAGCGGCCTACCTTGCCCTCTATGCAGTAGCCTACCTTAAATGTGGAAGGGAAGTCCTTCACGGAATGATTAGGAACATAGCAAATGGAAAGTTCTTTACGGAAGAAACCCTCATGGGAGTTTCCACGATTGGAGCAATAATCCTTGGTGAATACTCCGAAGCGGTTGCAGTAATGCTTCTTTTTAGTCTTGGGGAATTCCTTGAAGACAAGGCGGTTGACTCTGCAAAACATTCAATAACAAAGCTTGTTAGCATAAGGGCAGACAAGGCATGTGTCCTCCGCAACGGAAAAGAAGAAACTGTTGACGCAGCAGATGTTGGCATTGGAGAAACAATAATTGTCCGTCCGGGGGAAAGGGTTCCTCTTGACGGAAAGATTGTTCAGGGTACAACCTTGGCAGACACATCAGCGCTTACCGGAGAATCGGTTCCAAGGGAGCTCTTGCAGGGAGACGACATACTCTCCGGCTTTATAAGCACAAGCGGACAGGTTCAGGTGGAAGTTACAAAGCTTCTTGGAGAAAGCTCTGCTTCCCGAATAATACAAATGGTAAAGGATGCACAGAAAAAAAAGAGCCACACGCAAAAGTTTGTAAGCCGTATTGCAAAAGTCTACACTCCCTTTGTATGCGCGCTTGCCCTTCTTGTTGCAATAGTGCCGCCACTGGTAAGCTTCTTTATAACAGGAATAAATTCTTCCGCAATATGGAAGCTTTGGGTTTACAGGGCCCTGGAACTTTTGGTTGTGTCTTGCCCATGCGCACTTGTAATATCTGTTCCGCTCACATTCTTTGCGGGAATAGGCAGGGCTGGAAAAAGCGGCATTCTTATAAAGGGTGCAAACTATCTTGAGCAGCTATCCAAGGCAAAGACTGTTGTTTTTGACAAGACAGGAACCCTTACCAAGGGAACATTTGAAGTAAGCGCAATCCACCCGGCAGACGAAAGCAAAATGAATGCGGAGGAACTTCTTGCAATTGCAACCCACACGGAATACTACTCCAACCACCCAATATCACGTTCGCTAAGGAATGCCCACAGCTGCCCTCTTTGCAAAACAATAACCGTAAACGACACCCAGGAGATTACAGGCCACGGAATAAAATGCACCATAGAAGGAAGCAAGGTTCTTGTTGGCAACAGTGCCCTTATGCAAAAGGAAAAAGTTCAAGGCCTTGTTCCTTGCAAAAAGGAAGGATGCGGTGAAGGAACCATGGTTCACGTGGCAAAGGATGGAATATACTGCGGACACATAATTATAAGCGATGCGGAAAAGGACGATGCCAAAAAGACTGTTTCCATGCTGCGTAAGGCAGGGGTAAGAACAACTGTAATGCTTACAGGGGATTCCGAAAAGGTTGCCGCAAGCCTTGCAGCAAAAACAGGCATAGACAAATATTATGCGGAGCTTCTTCCCCAGGACAAGGTTTCCAAGGTAGAAGAGCTTCTTAAAAACGACGGAGTGCTTTTGTTTGTGGGAGACGGAATAAATGACGCCCCTGTCCTTACACGCGCGGATGTTGGAATTGCCATGGGTGCAATGGGAAGTGATGCCGCAATAGAGGCCGCTGATGTTGTGCTTATGGATGACAAGCCAAGCAAAAGTGCTGTTGCAATAAGCCACAGCAAGAGGACTATGGGAATTGTCTGGCAAAACATATTCGGATCTCTTGGAATAAAGGCAGCCATAATCGTACTTGCAGTTCTTGGAATTGCAAACATGTGGACCGCTGTCTTTGGGGATGTGGGTGTTACAATGCTTGCAGTACTGAATGCCACAAGGCTTATGTACACAAAGAAAATTGACTCTTAAGAGGTGATCTTGCCAATAAACCTACGCCCGATCGTAGGGGCGCGAAGCGTTGCCAAAGGCAATGGAGCCGAAAGGCGGAACCCCGTAGAGCGGGGAACTTGAATGAAGCTACCCGGCAGGCTAGCCGGGTACAGTTAAAGATGGAATGCCATCCAGAAAGAAAAACTACAAAAGATTTTCCAGCTGGCCAACTATATCTGCAAAAGTGTCGAGCGCTGCCTGAACCGGCTGAGTGCTTTCCATGTCAACACCTGCAACCCTAAGGCTTTCGATTGGGTAACGGGATCCGCCGCTCTTAAGGAACTTAAAGTAGTCTTCCCTCTCCTTTTCGCCACCTGTGGTAACCCGCTTTGCAAGTGCAAGGCTTGCAGAAATTCCGGTCGCGTACTTGTAGACATAGAATGCATTGTAGAAGTGCGGAATGCGAAGGCCCTCAAGATCGCTGGTTTCTTCAAAGTGCATCTCGGGCCCAAAGTAGAGTTCAAGAAGCGAGCGGTAGGTTTTGCGCAGAAACTCCGTGGTAAGAGGCTCTCCCCTTTCCACAGCCTCGTGTGCCATAAGCTCGTATTCCGCAAACATGGTCTGGCGGTGCAGTGTTGCAAGAATGTCGTTTGCCCTCATGCTAAGAAGGTACTTTTTCATCTCCTCGTCTTTTGCATTTTTGAACATGTATTCAAAGACAAGCTCTTCGTTAAAGGTGCTGGCTGTTTCCGCCTCAAAGATTGTGTACTCGTAGCTCATGAATGGGTTATTGTGCACGCTATACCATGAATGCATTGAATGTCCGCCCTCGTGGGCCATTGTGTAAACGTCGCGGATGGAGTCGTCCTTGTAGTTAAGCAGGATGTAGGGGTAGCCCTTGTAGCAGCCGGAAGAAAATGCCCCGGAATGCTTTCCCTTGTTTTCGAAGCGGTCTGCCCAGCCGCCCAAGAGTCCTGAGCAAAGCGTGTCCGTGTATTCCTTTCCAAGGGGAGCAAGGGCTTGGCGGATTATTTCTACTGCCTGCTCGTAAGTTGTAATTTTCTTTACGGACTTTACGAGGGGCACATAGACATCGTAGTGGCGGAGCTCTTCAAGACCAAGCACCCTCTTTCGGAGTGAATAGAAGCGGTGGAGAGGACCTAAGTTTTTGTGGACGGTCTCGATAAGATTTTTGTAGACGCTTACCGGCACCTTGTTTGAATAGAGTGCTGCCTCCAATGATGAAGCGTATCCCCTTGCGCGGGCATGGAAGACGTCGTTGTTTACAGAGCCTGCATAAAGTGATGCAAGTGTGTTTGCGTGGGAAGAAAACTGTCCGTAGAATTTGTTGTAGGCTTCTTTTCTTACGCCCCGCTCCTGGCTTTCCATGAAGGTTGTCCAAGTGCTGTGGGTAAGAGGCATATCGGTTCCGCAGACAGTCACTTTGCCAAAGTCCAGGTCTACGTCGTTCAAAAGGGAGAAGGTATTGCTTGCGGTCTGGCCTGATTCGCTTTGAAGGGCCATGATGCGCTCTTCCTTTTCGCTCAGAGTGTGGGGCTTTTGCCTTAGCATTTTCTTTATGTAGATGCGGAAAGGGTCAAACTGCTCTTCTTCTATCCATGCGTTTATTTTTGAATCTTCTATGGAAAGAATTTCCGGTACGTAAAAGCTTGTCTCTGCCGCTGCCCTTGAATAGGCCATGGATGCACGGTTTACCCTCTCCTGGTTTTTGCTGTCGCTCTGGTCTGCTTCGTTCTGGAGGCTTGCCCAGTGGTAGACGTTTTCCAAGAGCATGTCCAATGCCTGGTCTGCCTTTAGGGCTTCCAAAAAATTCTCTTTAGAGGAAGAAAGAGTGCCCTTAAAGGAAACAAGCTTTTGTGTTGCCTTTTCTACAGAAGCAAGGTCTTTCTCCCATTCTTCTTCGCTTTTATAAATCTGCGTCAAGTCCCACTTGTATTCTGCGGGGACGTCTTTTCTTAGGGGAATTGTATTTTTGTCCATGGTGTTAGCATAGCATAATTTGCAGGGTTTGGAAATAGGCATAAAATTGTATGAGGAAAAGTGTATGCAGAAGGAAAGTACTTGATATTTTGCCTAGCCCCGATTGTAAGGGCGAGTTGCTTGCAACTCGTTGCTGTTGGGTGAGCTTGTCGAACCCCAGCAATGGAGGCGGAAGCCGGAACCCTGGAAAGCGGGTTCAAAAAGGCATAATGCGGTAAAAAATGGCATGTGCTCCAGATTATCACCAGAAGATTCATCGTCCATTGAAAAAAAGAAGCAAATAGTTGTATAATATGGAACGTTTTAGATTTTACTTGTAAGGATGTTTTACAATGAAAGAACTTATGTTAGGAAATAAGGCTTTGGCCCGCGGCTTGTACGAGGCAGGATGTGCAGTCGCAAGCTCTTACCCGGGAACACCGAGCACGGAGGTTACGGAAGAAGCTGCCAAATTCAAGGAGATATATTGCGAATGGGCTCCAAACGAAAAGGTTGCCCTGGAAGCTGCCTTTGGTGCATGCCTTGCCGGAAAGAGAAGTTTCTGTGCAATGAAGCACGTTGGCCTTAACGTTGCGGCAGACCCAATGTTCACCATTTCCTATACAGGCGTAAATGCCGGAATGATTATAAACGTTGCAGACGATGCGGGAATGCATTCTTCCCAGAACGAGCAGGACAGCCGCCACTATGCCATTGCGGCAAAGATTCCAATGCTTGAGCCGAGCGACTCTGCGGAAGCCCTTTACTTTACCAAAAAGGCCTACGAGATTTCAGAAAAATTTGACACGCCTGTTCTTCTAAAGATGTGCACCCGCGTAAGCCATTCACAGAGCATTGTTGAAACTTCCGAGCGGGTTGAACCACCTGTTAAGCCCTACCAGAAGGATGCTTCAAAATACGTAATGGCACCCGCAAACGCAAAGCGCCGCCACCCCTTTGTAGAAGAGCGCACAAAAAAGCTTTCCGAGTTTGCAGAAACAAGCGACCTGAACAAGGTTGAATACTCCTCTGCCCCGGAAGGAAAGAAGCTTGGCATAATCTGCGACAGCACCTGCTACCAGTACGCCAAGGAAGTTTTTGGAGACAGCGTTTCCATCCTAAAGCTTGGCATGGTCTGGCCACTTCCACAAAAGCTGATTAAGGACTTTGCAGACAAGGTTGAGCGCGTGGTTGTCCTTGAAGAGCTTGACCCGATTATAGAAACACTTGTAAAGGCAATGGGCCTTAAGGCAGAAGGAAAGAACATATTCCCTGTAACAGACGAATTTTCACAGGGAATGGTTGCATCGCTTCTTGGCAAGGAATTTGGAAAGGAAGCAAAGACTGGCTGCTCAAAGATAGACGGTCTTCCTGTAAGGCCTCCTGTAATGTGTTCAGGATGTCCGCACAGGGGACTTTTCTACACACTGCACAAGCAGAAGTGCACGGTTATGGGAGACATTGGCTGCTATACACTCGGAGCAATGCCGCCACTAAGCGCAATGGACGCAACTGAATGCATGGGGGCATCCGTAAGCTCAATCCACGGATTCAACAAGGCGACTGGCGGTGAAACGGAAGGAAAGACTGTAGCGGTTATTGGAGACAGCACATTCATGCACTCAGGAATGACTGGCCTTGCAAACATTGCCTACAACCAGAGCAATTCAACCGTAATAATACTTGACAATTCTATTACAGGAATGACTGGCCACCAGCAGAACCCAACCACAGGATTTAACCTTCGCGGAGACCCGGCAGGAAAGATTGACCTTGAGGCGCTTTGCAAGGCACTGGGTATAAAGCGTGTCCGCGTCTGTGACCCCTACAACTTAAAGGAAACTGAAGCTGCTGTAAAGGAAGAGCTTTCTGTAAAGGAACCGTCCGTAATCATAAGCAGAAGGCCCTGCGCCCTCTTAAAATATGTAAAGCATAACCCGCCGCTAAAGGTGAACGAAGAAAAATGCCGGGGCTGCAAGTCCTGCATGCAGATTGGCTGCCCTTCAATCAGCTTTAAGAACAAAAAGGCTGTTATTGATTCAACCCAGTGCGTGGGCTGTGGAGTCTGTTCACAGATGTGCGCATTCGGGGCATTTGAGCAGTAGACGTAGTGGTTAGACAGGCTTGTTGAAGCAACATCTCTTTGCAAGTGCCCCTTCGACTGGGCTCAGGGAGCGGGGGTGCAGGGATTGTTGAAGAAACATCTTTTTGCAACTGCCCCTTCGACTGGACTCGGTGGTTCGACAGGCTCACCAACCGTGGTTCGGCGGGGGCACCAACCGATTAGTGCTTTTTTAGAAGATTCTTTGTTACCTTCTTAAAGTTTTCTATGCTAAGGGGCTTTGCAGTGTGGGCGTTCATGCCGGCACGAAGGGCATTCTGAACGTCTTCGTTAAAGGCGTTGGCCGTCATTGCAACGAGGGGAATGTTCCTTGCCTCCCTGCGCTTTTCGTCGCTAAGGGTCACATCGTCCCCAAGGTTGCGGATTGCGCGGGCTGCATCATAGCCGTTCATCACAGGCATCTGTATGTCCGTAAGAATCATGTCGTAGCTGCCCGGAGCAGAAGACTTGAACGCTTCCACAAGTTCCTTGCCATTCTCCGTTATCTTTACCTTTGCACCGTTCACGCTGAGTATTTCCGCCAGCAGTTCGGAATTAATCTTGTTGTCCTCCGCAGCAAGGAAGTTAATGCCAGAAAGAACGCTTTCTTCCTTTTGCTCATCCTTAGCACCCTTGTCTGCAGAAGGCCCCTTTGCATTTCTTTCCTCTTCTATCTTTGTGATTGCAGCTTTTAGCGCCGTCATAAAGAAGGGCTTGGGAATAAAACCGTCCACTCCGGCAGCCCTTGCATCCTTTTCTATCTGGGAAAAGTCGTATGAGGTAAAGAGGAAGATTAGAATCCCGGGCGGAAGGGCAGCCCTTATGCGGCGGGCAGTTTCAAGTCCGTCTATGTCCGGCATAAGAAGGTCAAGGAGTACCATGTCAAATCCAAAACCTGCCTCATGCGCAACGCAAAGCTTTTCGATTGCCTTTTCCCCTCGGTTCACGCACTGTATGGAAACGCCAGTGTCCTTCATCTCGTCCACAATGTTTTCCAGGACTTCCCTCTCGTCATCAACCACCAGCATCCGCTTAAAGTTGTGGTCTCCCCAGAATTCCGTACCGCTTTCATCCTTGACGATTTTTAGCGGCAGTATTACGGTGAACTTTGTGCCCTTGCCTATCTTGCTGTCCACGTTTATGGTTCCGCCCATAATATCCACCAGGTTCCGCGTGATTGCAAGGCCAAGCCCAGTTCCCTTTACGTCCTCGTAGCCGGAAAGAACTTCCCTGCTAAAAGGAGTGAAAATCTTTTCCATGTAGGACTTGGACATACCCCGCCCGTTGTCTTCCACTTCAAATGAAATGTTCTCGTAAAGGGCAGACTTTGTGGGCAAGCCCTTTATCCTGAGGGTTATTTTTCCGCCCTCGTCCGTATATTTCTGCGCGTTGGAGATAAGGTTTATCAGAACCTGCTCAAGGCGGTTTTCATCCGCAACGAATTTTTCGTGCTTTACGTCGCTCACGTATATGTTGAAATTCTGATTCTTTTTTTCCATTTCAGTGCGCATTATGCTGTCTATGATGGAAACAGTTCCCGCAAGCTTGAATTCCCTAACGTTCAGAATCATGCTGCCGGCTTCTATCTTGGACATGTCAAGCACGTCGTTTATAAGGTCCAGCAGGTGGTTCCCGGAGGCAAGTATCTTCATGGCCCTGTCGCGTACATAGTCCGGATTGTCCGCATTTTTTAAAAGCAGGGTGGAAAAGCCTATTACCGCATTCATCGGCGTGCGTATGTCGTGGGACATCTTAGAAAAGAATTCGCTCTTTACGCGGCTTGCCTGCTTTGCGGCTTCCAGGGCTTCCTTAAGCTGCTCGTTGCGCTTTTTTTCCTCCAGAATGCTTTTGGTCACGTCAGTCTGAGAAACGAGAATCTTCTGCTTCTTTTCGTCCAGCCAGACAAAGCGTATCTGCTTCTTCCTTATGTCGTCACTTCCCTTGGAGGAATAAAGGTTAAAGAACTGGAGGATTTCGCTTTCTGTCATCAGCTGCCTTTTTATGCTTATGATGGAAAACATGTCGTAAAACCTGTTGCGCTCCACTTCGTCCACTACTAGGTCCGCCCCTGACTTTAGGAATTCTGGATAGGAGACTATTTTTTTTTCATCAGCTTCGGTATACTGCCCCGCAATCCAATCTCCGACTTTTAGGGTTACGTTTTCAGTCTTTGGGTCAAGCAGGGCAATAAAGTCAACGTTGCCCAATGCTGTCCTTTTAAGGAGCATGTCGTCTTCCACAAGCTTCTGCTCAAGCTGATAGCTCTTTGAAATATCGGTCTTTATAAAAAGTGCCTTTCGTTCCGCCCGGTCAAGCCATGTAATCCTGAACTGCTTTCTGACGGGACCTGACTTGTCGCCCGCAAAGTCAAAGACCATGTAGACGGTGCCTTCTCTGTCCAGCCTTTCCTCCAAGTCTTCTATAAAAAAAGTGCTCTTGAAGTCCTTGCGCTTTTCGCCGTCGTTTACATACATTTTGGAAATATTGGCAAGGATTTTTTCGCGGGTGGAAACTCTTTCGCTTTCCGGAGTTGGGATTCCATACCAGGAGCCGTATTCCAGGGTGACTAATTTTGTCGCGAAGTCTATTACCGCAATGAATTCATTAGCCTCAAGGCAGGCCTGGCGGAGGATCTCGTCCCTAAGTTCATTTTTCTTAACCTGATCAGGTTCATTACCGCCTGCAAGGGGTGCAAGGGAAACTGCTACGAAGCCCTTTGCCACCGAAAAGCCCTGTCCGCTAAAGCGCAAGCCCTGCTCTTTACCGTGAAGCAAAAAAGTCCTGGACTGTCCAAGCCTAAGCACGTTGCGGCACTCGCAAACAAGATCCTTAGCAAAGGGGATTGAAGATTGCAAAAGTGACATTCCCCCAAGAAAAGGCGCATTCTGGCCACTGGCAGTTCCAAAGGCAGCATTTGCCCAAACGAAGGTAAAGTCGCCATCATCCGTATAGTCCGGAGGAACGGCTGCCTTTACGATGCAAAAAGCCGAGGGGTTCTTTTCGTAGACATACTTGTAGCTCTGTAAATCAAACGGTAAATCTGACATGGCAATATTATAGCAGAAAAATGTAAAATAGAAAAGCGAATAAACAGGCCAGACTCATACTTGATTTTTTTAGGATTGAAGATATAATTGTGCGAAAGGAGATTACATGAAAAAAAGTCTTTTTGTTTTTGCTGCATTTATATTTGCGTGTTTTTTTGCCACCGCACAGGATGCAGGGGAAATCTTGGATGACAAAACGGCTGCGGGCGTGGAAGCAGGAGCAGATACGGATGCAAGCCTGAATGAAGAAGCTGTAGCGGAAGGGAATGCACCTGCGGATGAGAATGAAGAAGCCAGTGTGGAAAAATCAACCGGGAATGCCGCCGCAGAGTTTTCCACCGGCGAATGGTACGGAAACGTATACACCAATGATTTTATAGGTATAAAATACGAGCTGCCCCAGGGCTGGGAAAAATACGGTGATGAAGAAATTGCCGAAATCATGAACCTTGGCAAGGAATTCCTTAATGACAATCAAAAAAAATATGCAGAACTTTCAAAGCTCACTACCGTCTACCACATTCTTACCAACAACCCGGCAACTTCTGATACGATTTGCCTCATTACGGAAAAAACATTTCTTGGAATTTCTGCCAACTTGTATGCAAAGAGGCTCAAGCGTGAACTTGAAGCTGTAGATTCACTCAAGTACGAGGTGGATGAAATTTCAACAAAAGAAATTGCGGGGAAGAAATTTACGGCGCTAAAGACTAAGGTTTCAACGCCCATGTCCAGCATCACCCAGGTTTACTACTGCTACAGGCTTGGAAAATACATGGTTTGTATAATCGCCACCAGCAAAAAGGGGGACGAAGGTATAGAGGCCATGCTCAAGTCATTCGAATAGCCTTTCCTATCTTTCTTGCCATCTTCCCTGGCAGCCTTTGGGGAATATGTATTCTGCATAGCTAAATTCTTTGTCTTCTACGAAGAACCAGGGGGAGATGGATTCGAAGCTTTTTATAACGTGAAGGTCCTGGGCAGGCATGTAGCCCTGGCCAAGAAGCATGATTTTTTTGCCGGTCTTTTTGTTTACCGCCATGTCTGTTACAAAGACTGCGTGCCCCGGGTTTCCGCTTTGCACAAAGACGTCGCCTATGCGCAAGTCGCTTATGCTGATTGGCTTTATTTCTTTGGCCATGGAGCGGGTACTTGCGTAGCTGTAGACAATGCGCAGGTACTGGTCAAAGATTTCCCTTGTTGCACCCTTGGCATAGCCTGCCTTCCATCCGCTGCCTGTGAGCCTGTAGCCGTCCACGAACTTGCTGAAGGGCATGTAGACTCCGCCTTCGCTGTCAAAACCGATTTTGGAATATTCTCCGCGGGCATAGTAGTATTCGGCACGCATTTTCATGCAGGCGTCGGCACACTGGAGAATGTCTTCGCTAAGCTGTGGAAAGTCGTAGACTGCAATGTGGAAGCTTTGGCTTTTTAGCTTTCCGTTGTAATAGTAGACTGGGCTTCCGTCGGGCTTTAAGGGGAGCTTTCTGTAGAAGTCTTCGTAGGAGCCGGCCTTTACGCTTACACGTTCGTAGCCTTCCGGTACTCCAATCCTTGTTTCTACGGTCATGCCACTCTTGTTTATTTCTACGCTTGGACCTTGGGGGCCAAAGATGAAGTCCCAGATGTCGCCCCAGCCGTCGTTGCTTGGGGATTGGGAACCTGCCGGCTGTGAAGATGATGACTGCGAAGATGCGGTCTGCGAGCTTGATATCTGTGAACTAGCGGATTGGGAACCGGCACTCTGGCCTGCACTCTGGCTTGCAGAAGATGAACTTGTTGCGCTTTGGCTTTGCTGGCTTGCCCTAGAGTTGGCCTCTGCCCTTCTTTGAATTTCCAAAAGCTCAGCATCCTTTTTTTGCTGCTCACTCTTGGCCTGGGCAATTCCTGCGGCAGAAGTGTCGTTTACGGTTATGCTAAAAATGAATTTGTAGTAGTCGCATTTTACTTCTACGTAGGTTCCGCCCTGCTTTAAGGCTTTTATTGTGAATTGGCTGGGGTTGGATGAACTCTGTGTTACCTGTGCCACGGATGGATTTGCACTGGTTGCCTTGACTGGAGTTCCGTTTGCGGCAGGGTCGCTTGTTGCAATAAAGGTAAAGGAATTTTCACCTGACAGGTTGAGCGTTATGTAGCTTGTTCCCTTGGGATAAATTTGGCCGTCTTTGGAAACCTGCACGCCCTTTAGCTTTGGCTTTGAGGAATCCTTTGAGCCCATGGAAAATACAGCTTGAGTAAGAGCGGCAAATGCCATTACTGCTAAAATTATTCTTTTGGAACTTTTCATGTAAAACGCCTCCTTTTTGTGGTGTTTTGTTAGGGGTGTCTTGTTCAATGCCATTAGCATAAAGAACCGTCATGCCGAACCGCCACGCCTCATTTCCATCTCTCTTCAATGCTATAATTTGAGATTCTGAGTCAAGCTCAGAATGACGCAAAGTTAATAATATTGGTGCTTGTTAGGGCAAGAAGGTTTTTATGGGAGGAAAGTTTTTAGGCCTCCGCGTACAATCCTTCCTTCCAGCTTGTTGCCTTCGTAGATTTCGCCGTCAATCTGAATATATGGGAATGATTCGTTTATGATTGTGGCCGTCTCACAGGGAACGTGGGTGCAGTAGTATTTTCCGATATGCTTGCCGCGGACGAATGATGGCATTACAAAAAGGGCTGGAACTTTTGGCTTTTCCAGAATCATAAGGTCCAAAAGGCCATCGTCTATTTTTGCCGGTGGGCAAACCTTCATGCCGCCGCCGTACTGGGTTCCGTTGCAAAGGATGGCTGTAACACATTCGTATTCAGTCTTTTTTCCGCAGGCTTCGACACGCACTTTGTAGGGCTTAAAATTCATGAGCGTTTTGGAAAGTGAGCCTACGTAGGTGTAGTTTTTCTGGTCTGTAAGGCGGAGTACTTCTACGTCCAGGCCTGTACCGCATGCGTTAAGGCACCTGCGCTTTCCAACCTGAATGTAGTCCAAATTGCTTTCCTTGGCACGTACAATAGCGTCAATTGCCTCTTTGGGGTCAAAGCTGAATCCAGCTCCACGGGCAAAGTCGTTTCCCCTTCCCGCAGGAACAAAGCCTAGCCTTGCCTTGGAAAAATCCATGCCGTTCAAGACTTCGTGGAAGGTTCCGTCGCCTCCAATGGCAACGACAACGCTTGCGCCCTTTTCGCAAAGACGCTGTGTTATGCGCTTTCCGGCCCCGCGTCCGTCAATTATGTCTATTTGGAATTCCAGTCCCTTTTCGTTCAAATAAGAGCGGACTTCTTCCAGGCATTTTTTTCCGGCCCCTTTTCCGCTGAGGACGTTTGCAACTATATTGTACATGCGAGAATTATAGCATGTTTTTTGGCGGTTAGCAATGAGAAATGAATAGCAATAAGTTTATGTGAACAATCGGATATATGCCATATATATACATGGAAATCAGTTTAGTGCTCCACTACCAGAAAAATCTGGCTGAAAATCCATGATGCGAGGTAATAGGAATCTGACTCCCTTCGGTCGCACCTCGCAAATGGATTTTCATCCATATTTTTCTTCCCGTTGCGCACTAAACTGATTTCCAAAACCCTTTGCATAAGCGTATATCGTCCGAACTTATTTCTTTCGTATTATAAGTATCATAATGCGGTAGAAAACTTGACAAAAAACCGTAAAGAATGTTAAAATACCGTAAGATTATCTAAAAAAATATGGGGTTCGGCATGGAAGATTCAATCCTTACAATAGAAGAAGTTGCAAAGTACCTGCGCGTAAGTGAACGCACTGTATATGACTGGGCGCAGAGGGGCGAAATTCCCAGCGGAAAGATTGGAACCGTCTGGAGATTCAAGAAAGCCGAGATAGAAAAATGGGTTAACGAACGCCTGTCTTCTTCCAAGGCGGCCCCGGCAGACATAAAGATTCTTGTAAAGGACATCCTTTCTCCAGAACGCATCATCTTTATGAACCACCAGACCAAGCACGACGCACTTCTTGAGCTTTCGCAGAACCTTGCAACGGCACCGCAGATAAAGGACGCAAAGGAACTAGAGGAAGCTGTCTTTAAGCGCGAGGAACTTATGTCCACTGCGATTGGCATGGGGCTTGCAATTCCCCACGTAAGGCTTTCCAGCGTAACAGACCTTGTAATGTCTGTTGGAATCTCTAAGACCGACATTATTGACTACCAGAGCATAGACGACATTCCTGTCCGCCTGCTCTTTATGATTGCAGCTTCATTCAACCAGCACAACTATTACCTTCAGACCCTGTCTTTCTTTAGCGCAAAACTTAAGAAGCAGGATCTTAGGGAGGCCCTGCTGAACGCATCATCTTCTATGGAAGCATACGAGCTTTTGACAAAATAGCCTTTGGCAAAACATTCAGTCCTGGTTCTTTAGCCGGGACTTTTTTTATGCGGATGCCCGCACAGGGGTATTATTAATGTTACTAGGGGGAACTTGCATGCTTTTTGGAAAAGGCAGAGGAAATTGGAAAAAATATGAAGCGCTAAAAAAGGATGAATATTCCGTGAATGAAAAGTATTGGAAAAAATATAAGGGCATCTCTAAGGAACTTGCACAAGAAATTCCTGTGGAAAAATTATATTCAACAATAGACAATTATGTTTGCTGGGTTGTAGGAAATTCCTATGATGCAGAAATGGATGCAAGGCTACAAAAATTGCCAGCTGCAATAAAATATACATATTTAGTTTATACTTATGAATGCGAAATCAACAACGGCGGATTTGACCAGTTTTACTTCAATTCCATCGGATATGAAGTTTTTGAAATTCAGAAAGGCTTGGAATTCTTTGGCCTAAAGAAAAATAAAATCTTACTAGACAAATCACTTGAATTATTAAAGCAAAAAATTGATGTTTCAAAGTATCATGAATTAGCTTCAAAACGAGAGTTGCCAACAGAAGATTTTGAAAATGAATTCCATGAACTTGACAGCCAGTTTTATGATTACCCGGAAAAAATTGAAGATATTATAAATGAATATCTGGATAAGCACAGGGAAGATTTGGTTACAGTAGAATAGTCGGAAATGTTTTAGCGCGACAAACATTTGTTATGTAGACGCGTAGGGGCACGGGTTTTTAGAAAATGAAAGAATACAAAGTATTAGTGAATTTTTATAAAGCAGAAGACGGTGGCCGAAAAACAGAGATAAACACGACTTTTCCGTATCGTCCTATTTTTGTTTTTGATAAAAAAAACTACCATTGTCAGATTGATTTTGAAAAAGGAGTGAAAATTTTTCCAGAAGATAGAGTTGAAGCAATAATAAGAGTTTCTAATTGTCCAATAAAAATTGGCGATACTTTTGCTTTGAGGGAATTAAAAGAAATTGCATCAGGGAGCGTTGTCTCAGAACTGATGTAAGGAATATTTTTTCAGCAAGTAAAGCTTGCTACGCGACAAACAGCTGTTACAAGGATGCCTACAAAGGAGCCAGGATTTAGAAAACAATTATGGAAGAAAATGAATTAATTCAAAAAGTAAATGAATATACTCTTTATTTGTCAGATGATTATCTTGATGAAGTAATAGAAAATCAATTATTCAAAAATATGAAAACGATTGCATTTATAAATTTTGCGAAAAAATGCTTTATGATTCTTCATGTAACAGACGAAGGGACGCTTTAATAATAATCTGTGATTTATACATACACAGGTCAAAATGTAAGGATATTCTCCTTAAATATTTTGATTTTGTAATAGAAAAAGATCCTTTGCTTTTATATGACTACATAATGGAATTTACATGGCTTTATGCATACAATTATTCGCTTAAAAAAAATCTGTATTTAAAAATAGTCATGTACCACCACCAGAGGTGGTGGCTTGATGTGAACCGCTCAAAGCGGTTATCTCAAGTTTTTTTCTACAGTTCTGGGAACAAGCCCAGATTCTGATCCAACTTCATGTCTTCGGCTTCCTGA